>Ga0268299_1000256_pt1 | contig 199491 bp, 155 predicted proteins | sample NOBtaG_FD_193484 | JGI IMG/M metagenome (GOLD analysis project Ga0268299, IMG submission 193484) | Activated sludge microbial communities from bioreactor in Nijmegen, Gelderland, Netherland - NOB reactor | ecosystem: Engineered > Bioreactor > Aerobic > Activated sludge | place: Netherlands... | reverse complement strand
CATCGCAAAGCTCGGCGGATGGACCGAATACGAAACAAAACCTCCAGGACCAATCACCTTCCGAAATGGCTTGGCAAGATTCCGCGCTGCCGCCGACATCCTCAAACTTGTGTAGACGCCCTAGCGCGCAAGCGGGGGGAGAGGAAGGGGCCCCGCGCGTAGCGCGGGGGAGGAGAGGTGGGTGGATGCCCCAGCACCGAACCGAGCGGGCGCGCGACCTTCGTCGCGACAGCACGCCTCCCGAGAAGGCCGTCTGGGAGCTTCTGCGCGCAAAGCGCATGGACGGCGTCAAGTTCCGCCGCCAGCATCCGATCGGTCCCTGTTTCGCCGATTTCGCCTGCGTCTCGAGGAAGCTCGTCATCGAGATTGACGGCGAGCATCATGCTTTCCAGGTCGATGCCGACGCCCGCAGGACTGCCGTCATGCAGGGCCTCGGCTGGCGGGTGGTGCGCTTTGCCGCGACCTACGTGCTCGAAGACCGCGAAGCCATATGGGCGGAGATCGATCAGCTCCTGGGCAGCGGCCCATGACCCGCCTCTCCTGGCGTCTCCCCCGCTGCGCGGGCGGAGAGGAACATGAGCTTTGGCGTCCCGTCCTTCATGGTCCTCTCCGCCCGCGCGAGCGGGGGGAGAGGAAGGGGCCCCGCGCCTTGGCGCGGGGGAGGAGAGGTGGGTGGATGCCCCGGCACCGAACCGAGCGAGCGCGCGACCTTCGTCGCGACAGCACGCCTCCCGAGACTCGAAGACCGCGAAGCCATATGGAGATAGATCAGCTCCTGGGCGGCGGCCCATGACCCACCTCTCCTAACCTCTCCCCCCGCTGCGCGGGCGGAGAGGAACATGAGCTGGGTGGCGGCCCATGACCCACCTCTCCTGGCCTCTCCCCCCGCTACGCGGGCGGAGAGGAACATGAGCTTTGCGGTGACCCATGACCCACCTCTCCTGGCCTCTCCCCCCGCTGGGCGGGCGGAGAGGAACTTGAGATTTGCGCCGCGCCGTCAGCGGTCGGCGGCCACCAGGTCGAGGATCGGCGGGGCGCGCAGCATGTCCCACAGCCGCGCCGACAGGAGCTGCCAGTCGTGGCAGGCGAGCCAGGCCGCCTGGCGGCCGGCGAGGCTCGCCAGCCGCTGCGGCGCCGCCAGCAGGGCGTCGAGCCCGGCCTCGATGTCCTCCACCGACGTGCCCGGCAGGCGGTGCACGACCTCGGCGATGTCGTCGAAGATCGACAGCGGCGTGCAGGCCACGGGGCGGCCCGAGGCGAGGGCGAAGCGGACCGCGCCGCTCGCCGATTCCTGGGTGTACTGATAGGGCAGCACCACCAGGTCGGCGTCGGCCAGGCGGGCCAGCACCGTGTCCTCGGAGAGATAGTCGGTGACCAGCTCGATGTGCCCGGCCGCCGCGGGATGGCGCGCGATCAGATCCCGGCAGGCCGCCGCCTCGCGCTCCGAATCGCCCACCGGATAGATCGCGTTGAAGAGCTGCAGGCGGAGCTCCGGGCGGCGCGCCTGCAGGCCGACGAACGCCTGGATCAGGGGTTGCAGGCCCTTGTGAGGCAGCAGGTAGCCGAACGAGGCGATGGTCCGCGGGGCGTCGGCGGCGGCGCGGCCCGGCGTCGGCCGCGCCGCGGGGAGCTTGGCGCCGTGCGGGAACAGCGCGACGTTGTCGACCAGGCCAAACCCCTTGAGCCGGTTGAGATCGGCGATGCTGTGCACCAGCAGCCGCTCGGCCCGGGCCAGGCTGGCGCGCGCCTGGCCGAGCGACATGAAGCGGCGGGGATCCTGCACGTCCTGCGTCGAATGCAGGATCACGGTGCAGGCCACGCCGGTCGCGGCGAGGCGGTCGAGCAGCCGGCCGAGCGCGGCGAGATCGAAGAAGCCGAAATTGAACTGGAACACCGCCCGGCCGGCACCGCTCGCGACGATGGCGGCGAACAGCTCGTCGAGCGGGTCGTCCCAGCCCTGGTCCCAGCAGCGCGTCACGTTGACGGCATCGGCCTCGAGGAGGTCGTTCGACCGGCTGGCCATCACCTGCAGGCAGTTCCGCGGGATCGCGCCGGCGAGCAGCCTCGCATAGGAGGCGATGCCGCAGCGCACGTTCCAGCTCGTCACCCAGGCGACCTTGGCGAACGGCTGGACCGCCGGGCGCGCCTCCAGCGACGCCACCGCCGCCTCGGTCCGCCGCGCCGCCGCCGGCCACGTGAAGAGACGCTCGACCAGCGCGCGCGCCGCCGCCGTCCGCGCCTGCCGTTCGGCCGCCGGCGCGGTCGCGACCGCGCGCAGCGCCCGCGCCAGGTCATCGACGTCGGGCTCCGCCCAGGCCGAGTCGAAGGCGCCGATGTGGGACTGCGCCCGGGCAAACCGGTAGTCGACCAGCCAGGCCGTGTCGTCGGTGCAGAGGTCGCGCAGGCCGCCGTGGTTGGTCGCGATCACCGGCAGGCCGGCCAGCATCGCCTCCGCCGCCGGCAGGCCGAAGCCTTCGCCGCGCGAGGGCATGACCAGCGCGTCGCAGGCGCCGTACAGGCCGGCGATGGCGTCCTTGTCGAGATCGGCGTCGATGTGGACGATCTCGGCATGGTCGGGAAAGCACCGCCCCAGCGCCTCGACCTGCAGGGCGACCTGGTTGTGCGGGTTGGGGAAGGTCTTCAGCACCAGCAACACCGGGTCGGCCCTGCCGAAGGCGCGGCCCCACGCCTCGATCAGGCTGTCGACGCCCTTGCGCGGGAAGCCCGAGGAAATGTGCAGGAAGCGGAAGCGGCCGTCGCGCGGCGGGAGGCGGCCCGGCCGCGACGCGCGTGCTTTGTTCTCCTCCCCATCGTCTTCGATGGGGAGGTGCCCCGTAATCGGGACGGAGGGGTCATGAGCCACGAGTCTGGGGCTCATGACCCCTCCGTCGCGGGACGGGAGGCGGCGCCTTTCATTGTCCTCCCCATCGTCTTCGATGGGGAGGTGTCCCGTAATCGGGACAGAGGGGTCATGAGCCACGAGTCTCGGGCCCATGACCCCTCCGTCGCCGTATGACGGCGACACCTCCCCAGCTTCGCCAGGGAGGAGGGAATGAATGGGCGCTCTCTTGGCGCCGAAATGCTCGGCGCCGTTGCCGACGACGGCGATCGGCGTGCGCACGCCGCTGTCGGCCAGCACCTTGGCGACGTAGCGCGACACCACGGTGACGAGGTCGAGCGTGCGGTTGAACTGCGCGACCCAGTGCGGCGGGATGCCCGATTCCTCCCAGCCCCAGCTCGCCAGCAGCCGGGTCTCGCCGGGCATGGCGCTGACCCGGGGCGGGTAGAGGTTGCGCAGCACGATGTCGGGCCGGTCCATGCGGCAGCCGCGCCGCCACAGCTCGGCGGCGCCTGGCTGGCCGGCCAGGAAGGCCTCGTCGGGCGGGTAGTCCCCCGGCCCCTCGGTCGAGTGCAGCCCGACATCGAGGCCACGCGAGGCCAGCGCCGCGGCCAGCGATCGGTTGACCAGGGCGAGGCTGTAGCTCGAATCGAACGGCCCTTCGAGCAGCCATTGCCGGGGCCGCTCGACGGCGGCCGGCGGCGGCGGCACGGCGAGGTCGAGGTCGAGCCACTGCCGCAGGTGCAGGGCGAGGCGGTGCACCGCCCGGGCGCGCTCGAAGCGCCGCACGTTGCGCCGCCCGGCGCCGACCAGGCGCCGGCGGAGCGCCGGCTCCTCGGCCAGCACCTTGAGCACGGCCGCGACCGCGTCGGGCTCCTTGTCGGCCAGCACCAGGCCACCTTCACCCACCGTCTCGGGGATCGCCGCCGCACCGAAGGCCACCACCGGCAGGTCCGACTGCTGGGCCTCGATCAGCGGCACGCCGAAGCCCTCGTGCTCGCTCAGGCACAGATAGACGTCGCAGCCGCGGAAGTAGGCGCGCAGGCGGCGGTCGTCGACCTTGCCGGGGAAGTCGACGACATCCCCGAGCCCGCGGTCGCGGCAGGTGTCGCGCACCCGGTCGGCATACTCCGCGCCGGCGCCCAGCCCGCCGATGATGGTGAGCCTGACCGGCCGGCGCATCATGGCGCGCAGCCGCTCGACGACCAGCAGCAGGTCCTCCTGGTACTTGTTGGCAACGATGCGGCCGACGAACAGGATGTTGAAGGCCTCGTCCTCGGCCAGGCGGCGGGCGAAGTCGGCGTCGTATGGCGCCGCGAGCCAGGCCGCCGGGTCGAACAGCAGCGGCACGATCTCGATCCGCGGGAATCCCAGGGCCCGGAGCTCGCGGGCGTTGTAGTCGGACGGCGAGAGGGCGCCCTCGACCAGGTCGCGCAGCTCGGCGAGCTGCTGGCGCGCGACGTGGGCCACCCGCTCGAAAGTGCCGCCTTCCTCGAAGAACTCGAGCGGGGTGATGTTGTGATAGACCAGCACCTTGCGGCAGCGGAGCGTCTTCAGCCAGTCGAAGTAGCGGATCGCCCACGAGAAGTGGACGATCAGCACGGTGTCCGGGCTGTCGGGAAACGAGGCCGCCGGATGGAGGTCGTGCGCCAGCTCGGGCGTGACGTCCTCGACGAACATCTCCGAGTCATGGCCGAGGCCGCGCAGCAGCTCGCGGATGTAGTAGAGGCCGTTGGTGATGGCGTCGCCCAGGGCGGAGCCGCCGTGGAACTGGTGGATGGCGCGAGGCTTGAAGGGCATCGAGGGGATGGACGCTATGGCGTGATTGCTTCGAGGGTGTCGTCCTCCCTGCGCGCAGCGCGGGGAGGTGCCCCCGTAGGGGGCGGAGGGGTCGAGAGCAGCACACGCTTTGCCAGAACGCTCGTCATGGTGACAACACTGACCCGCGACTCATGCCGAGACCCTTGGCTCATGACCCCTCCGCCCCCTTCGGGGGCACCTCCCCGCGCTGCGCGCAGGGAGGACAGCATGATGCGTGAGCTCGGCAACGTAGGACGCAGGAGGGATTCGAGATGTGTCCACTCCGTAGCAGCGAAGCTGGGGAGGAGAGGCGAGAGGTTAGCGAACATGAGTCACGGGCTCCCGGTGTCGGTGTCTCGGTAGAGGATGGCCATTGGTCCGGGAGTGGCGCGGCTCAGGCGCGGCGGGCCAGCACGGCGATATCCTGCGGCCCGTACAGCAGCTCGTTCAGCCGCCGCGCGGCATCACTGTCCTCCCTGATCAGCGCCGATTCGGGATAGGGGTGCAGGCGCATCAGCTCGACCTCGTGAAAGCCGCGGCTGGCGACCAGGTACTCCAGCAGGAGCGGCGGCAGCGGCTTGAGATGGGTCGGATCCTGATGGAACGTCAGGGCGCCGACCTTGAGGTTCTCCGGGTTGGGCGTCTCGAGCAGCAGCAGGCCGTTCGGCACCAGGGTGCGCCGCGCCTCGTCGATCAGCCGGAGCATGTCCTCGAGCGGCAGGTGCTCGATCACGTGGAAGGCCGAGATCGCCCCCAGCGCCCGCTCGGGCAGCCGCGACAGGTGCTCGATCGCGTCGGCCCGGGAGACGGCGAGGCCGCGCCGCCGGCAGGCCTCGACGATGGACGGGTTGGCGTCGATGCCGTAGGCCGGCACGGCGGCCTCGGCGAGCAGCTCGAGCCATTCGCCGCGGCCGCAGCCGATGTCGAGCAGCGGATGGCTGGGACCGACCACGGGTTGCCCGCGGACCCGCGCGAGATGGACGCCGAGGCGGCCCTTGATGTCCTCGCGCGAGCCACGGAAGCGCTCCTCGAAGCCTTCCGCGAAGCGGCCGGACAGCTCGCCGGCGGCCGACAGCGCGGCCGGCCGCGCGTGAGCGGGCCGCCCCTCGCCGGTTGTCGCGGCCCCGGCCGTCGCGGCCGGCGCCGCGGTCGAAGGATGGTCCTCGCCGGCGGCCTCGATCAGCCGGGCGAGCCGACGGTGCTCGAAGCGCAGGTCGCCTTCCAGCCGGACGGCGGTCTGGCCGAGCCGGTCGAGACGGCGCCCGTGCTCGTCCTGCAGCGCCTTGTGCCTCTCGCGCAGCTGTTCGAGCTGCTCGCGGCTGGCGGCGGCGAGCTCGCGATGCTGGTCGCCGAGCGCGCTCAGCTGCAGGCGCAGCGCGTCGATCTGCTGGCTGAGCGCGTGTACCCGGTCGGCCGTCTCCCCGGCCCACGTCCAGATCTCGGAGAAGCGCCGCTGCAGCTGGTGATGGCGGCTGTGCCGGCGATACAGCGCGCCGAGCTGGGCCATCGTCCGGGCGATCAGGCCGGCCGGCCTCTCCTCGGGGGCCGGCGCGCCTGATGTCCGATCCTGGGGCGTCGGACCCGGCGGGGCCCGATTCTCCGGCGCCGGCGTCTCCGGCGCCGACATTGGCTGCGACGGCCGTGCCTCTTGCCGCAACTCCGGTGCCATGCCGCCCGCCGGGGCCGGCGGAGCGCCGCCCGACGGCGTGCTGCCCGACGGCGGGCCATCCGCCGGCGCCGGCCGATCGATCACCGGCGGCGGGATCGCGGGATCGGCCGGGCTGGCCGCCAGCTCCTGCCGGACGCGCTGTTCGAGCAGGCGCGTATCGATGCCGGGAACGTCCGCTCGAAGCATGAGTCTCGATGCCCTTGTTGCCAGGCGAGGCTTGCCTTTGTATTGCCCGAATGTCCAGACGATAGGCGCGGAGAGCCCGCAGGTGCCCCCGGCGTAGGCGCTGTTTACAGCGCCATTGGGCCGAGGAGTCGAAGAGCAACACGCGCTCTGCCCGAACACTCGTCATGTCGTCCTCCCTGCGCGCAGCGCGGGGAGGTGCCCCCGCCAGGGGGCGGAGGGGTCATGGGCAACGCGCACGGCGCCTCTGTGTCATGTCGTCCTCCCTGCGCGCAGCGCGGCGAGGTGCCCCCGCCAGGGGGCGGAGGGGTCATGGGCAACACACGCTCTGCCCGAACATTCGTCATGTTGGCGCCACTGGTCGTCGATCCGCGAGGTCTTGAACAGCAAGACAGGGATGGACGCTGTCGACTGGGGCTCCCGACCCCTCCGCCCAATGGCGCTGTAAACAGCGCCTACGCCGGGGGCACCTCCCCGCGCTTCGCGCAGGGAGGACAGCGACGGGGCGAAGGCTACTTCGCCCTAATTGAGACGCGGTCCTACGGGCCGCCCCCAGCACGCCGGCTCGCACCGCGATGGTGAGAAGATCGGGGCGGTAATCCGTCCCGATCCTCATATCCGATCCTCATATCCGATCTCCCATGAGAGAGTGGTCAGAAGGTGGTCTTACCTCGAGCTTTGCACAAGCTCTTGATCGTTTCCGCGAGAGAGGGCATATAAAAGTTACTCCACCCCCGAGAGTTACAATTGTTACAGAGGGTTGGGACGACTTCTTGAAGTCGTGAAGTCCAAATCATTTTTCGGCATTAGTGGCCGGCACGATTTGTGAAGCAACTTGCATACTAGTGCGGTCTCATGTACAACTTCTCGGTCTGCCATAGATCAGACGTTTGAGCATTGTTTGGGGACAGCGGTTTTGGAACGACCCAGCAGCACTTCGGCAAGCCCTGCGGCGAGCCATCGGACAAGAAGAATGCGGCGTCTCCACGACGGCCCAAACGGGGCGGACTATCAGAATTTCGTCTTCAACCAGAAGCAGATTGCTTCGAACTAGCTGAGGTACAGCCATGGCATTCCCGATCGACACGCCTGCCGAGATGATTGGTCAGCTCTATGTCGGGTACTTCGGCCGCGCAGCCGACCCGGATGGTCTGAACTACTGGATCACCCAGCTCAATGGCGGGATGTCGCTGCAGGCGATCGCGAACTCGTTCGCGGTCCAGCCGGAGGCGACGGCGCTGTACTCGTTCCTGGCGGCGCCGAATGTGGGCGACCCGGTGGCGTTCATCACGTCGATCTACCAGCAGCTGTTCAACCGCGGGCCTGACGCGGCCGGCCTGGCCTACTGGGTCAACCAGCTGACGGTTCAGGGCACGCCGCCGGGCCAGATGGTGCTGAACATCATCTCGGGCGCGCAGGGTTCCGACCTGACGACGATCCAGAACAAGACGCACGTGGCGGTCGACTACGCCGAGAAGTTCGTCGACAACAACCTGACCTGGATCGGCATCGACAACATCCAGGGCGCGCGAGACGTGGTGGGTCCTGTGACCGACCAGCAGTCGACGGTGACGGCGGCGATCCTGCAGATCGACGGCATCATCACGCAGGAGCTGACCAACCCGCAGAACATCCAGCTGTCGCCGAACCTGTCGACGATCCAGTCGGGCGGCTCGGTTGCGATCACGCTGAAGGCGGACCCGTCGCAGGCGAACAAGGACTTCCAGTACACGATCACAGGCGTCGATTCGACGGTGGTCAAGGGCGGCACGCTGTCGGGCACGGTGAAGCTCGGCAGCGACAGCACGGCGGTGATCGACATCGGCACGGTGGTGACGGCGGCGCAGCTCAACACGCCGAACGAGACGATCAAGGTGACGGTGGGCCCGATCTCGACGACGGTCGGGCTGACCGAGGGCACGCAGGTGGTGACCCAGACGGGTCCGGTGAACGAGGGCAGCGCGTTCAGCTTCACGGTGACGACGTCGGGCATCGCGCCGGGCTCGGCCAACGGGCTGGTTCAGACCTACACGATCACGGGCCCCGGCATCGCGCACGTTCCGGTGTCGGAGCGTTCGGGCACGGTGACGCTGGACAACAACGGCAGCGCCACGGTGACGGTGAACACGCTGACGACGCTCGCCGACAGCGGCACGACGACGGTGACGATCACGGTCGGCAACGACGCGCCGGTGAACGTTATCATCAACGAGTCCGCGACGCAGACGATCACGCCGAGCGCGGCGACGATCCAGGAAGGCGCTTCGGTGGTCTTCACGGTCAAGACGTCCGGCGTGGCGGGCAGCTCGGTGGCGGGCCAGGTCGAGAACTGGACCTTGACCGGCGCTGCGGCGGGCCAGGTCAACGGCCCGCTGTCGGGCACGGTGACGCTGGACCAGAACGGCACGGCGACGGTGACGGTGTCGACGCTGGTCAACGACCTGAACGACTTCTCGCCGCAGAGCCTGGTGTTCACGCTGCTGTCTGGCGCGATCCCGGTCGGGACGTCGACGGTGAACGTGAGCCAGGGCTCGCAGGTGACGACGAACACCGGGCCGGTGAACGAGGGCTCTTCGTTCAACTTCACGGTGACGACGACGGGCGTCGCGGCGGGCTCGGTCGAGGGCCGCATCGAGAGCTACACGATCACGGGTCCGGGCCTGGCGCACATTCCGGTTGCCGAGCGCTCGGGCACGGTGGTGCTGGACGCCAACGGCACGGCGACGGTGACGGTCAAGACGCTGACCGACCTGGCCGGCGCGGGCACGTCGACGGTCGACATCCTGGTGGGCAACAACGCCGCCTCGACGGTGACGATCAACGAGACGGCGTCGCAGACGGTGACGCCGAGCAAGGCCTCGATCCTCGAGGGCGGCGGGCTGGTGTTCACGATCAACACGTTCGGCGTGGCCGGGGGCTCTGTGGCGGGCCAGACGGAGACCTGGACCTTGAGCGGCGCGGCGGCGAGCCAGGTCGATGGCCCGCTGTCGGGCACGATCACGCTCGATTCCAACGGTAGCGCGACGGTGACGGTGAACACCGCGGTCGACGCACTGAACGACCTGTCGCCGCGCGACCTCGTGTTCACGCTGAAGAGCGGCTCGACGACGACGGCCTCGGCGTCGGTGGACGTCATCCAGGGCGTGCAGGTGACGACGAACACCGGCCCGGTGAACGAGGGCTCGGCGTTCAGCTTCACGGTGACCACGTCGAACGTGGCGCAGACCTCGGTCGAGGGCCGCGTCGAGAGCTACACGATCACGGGCCCCGGCATCGACCACATCCCGGTTGCGGAGCGCTCGGGCCAGGTGGTCCTGGACGCCAACGGCTCGGCGACGGTGACGGTGCACACGCTGGCTGATCTCGCCGGCGGGCCGGGCTCGACGACGGTGTCGATCCACGTCGGCAACAACGCCGCCTCGACGGTGACGATCAACGAGGTCGCGCAGCAGTCGGTGACGGCCAGCGCAGCCAACATCCTCGAGGGCGGGTCGGTGGTGTTCACCATCAACACGCTGAACGTGCTGGGCAGCTCGGTCGCCGGCCAGACGGAGACGTGGACGCTGAGCGGCGCGGCGGCAAGCCAGGTGAATGGCCCGCTGTCGGGCACGATCACGCTGGATTCGAACGGCAGCGCGACCGTGACGGTGAACACCAAGGTCGACTCGCTGAACGACGGCCTGCTGAAGAATCTGACCTTCACGCTGAAGAGCGGGTCGACGACGACCGCGGTCGGCTCGGTCGACGTGCTGCAGGGCACCCAGGTGACGACGGCGCCGAGCTCGGTCGACGAGGGCAACGCCTTCACCTTCGAGGTGACGACGACGGGCGTGGCGCCTGGCTCCGCGGAAGGCCGCATCGAGACCTACGTGATCTCGGGCGCCGGCCTCGACCACATCCCGGTGGCGCAGCGCTCGGGCCAGGTGAAGCTGGACGCCAACGGCAAGGCGTCGGTGACGGTGGACACGATCGCCGACCTCGGCCCGCTGGGCACCGATCCGGTGACCATCCAGGTCGGTAACAACGCGCCGATCACGGTGAACATCCAGGATACCGCGTTCCAGACGGTAACGGTGAGCCCGCCGAGCGCGAGCATCCTGCAGGGCCAGAGCCTGACCTTCACGATCAACACGTTCGGCGTGCCGGCCGGTGCGCTGGCGGGGACGCAGCAGTCGTGGACGCTGATCGGCACGGGCACCAACCAGGTGACCGGGAACAAGCTGTCCGGCGTGGTAACGCTCGATGCCAACAACAGCGCGGTGGTGACGGTCGGGACGGACTTCTCGATCATCAACGGCCCGCTGACACAGAACCTGATCTTCCGCCTCGACAGCGGCGGCCAGAACGTCGATTCGCCGACGGTGACGATTCACGAGTCGACCCTGACGGTGACGCCGCCGGCGCTGCCGATCGTGGAAGGCAACCAGGTCACCTACACGATCAGCGGGACCAACATCCCGAACGGCACGACCTTCAGCTACACGCTGTCGGGTGACGCGATCGGCGTGGTGATCCCGCAGTCGCAGATCACCGGCACGGTGACGATCAACAACAACACCGCGACGGTGGTGATCAACACCCTGTCGAACGATCCGAGCGGCCTGACCAAGGGCCTGACCCTCACGATCGACGAGGTGCCGACGGCGACGGGCACGGCGCAGATCGCCATGACGGCGCCGCTGTCGTTCATCCTGACCACGGGCACCGACAACTTCGTCGGCAACCCGAACGGCAAGAACACCTTCTTCGCGGTCGCGAACTCGAACCCGCTGGTGGCGGCGAGCACGCTCGGCCAGAACGACAACCTGAACGGTGGCGGCACGATCGACGGGCCGAACACGCTGTTCCTGCAGACCACCGGCCTGCTGCCGCAGCTGATCAACTCGTTCACGACCAACAACATCCAGATCTTCAACATCAACCCTGGCCAGCAGGGCAAGGGCACGACGATCGACATGTCGAGCGCGTTCGGCGTGACCAAGATCGTCAACGCCAACGCCAGCGGCAGCCTGACCCTCCTGAACGTGACCTCGGCAGTCACCGCCGAGCTCATGAACCCGAGCGATGTGTTCGGCAAGAACTACGCGTTCGAGATTCAGTACCAGAACAATCCGGGCAAGCCGACGGAGCAGAAGCTCCTGCTCGACCCGACGGTGAGCCCGATCACCGGGCTCCCGATGGTGGCGTTCACGGTCAACGTGGCCCATGTCGAGATCACCTCTGCCGGGCCGTTCTTCGCGCCCAACGGCCTGCTGTCGGTCAACGGCGCAACCGCCACTCTGCCGACGCCGGCGCTGACCATTCTCGAGATGGTCGGCGACAACCACTTCGTGCTCGGAGCCGACAAGTCGGGCCAGATCGGGGCGAACTTCACAAACGGGGGCTTCGGCTCGGGGGCCAACCTGCTCGACCTGCGCGACTTCAACGGCATCTTCTACAATATCGGTGACCCGTATAATGGCTCCGCGTCCATCAACGCAGCTGGCGGCCTGACCATCGAGTCCGGCTTCGGCGGCATGGACGGCCGCTACTTCCCGGCGGCCGGCTTCACCGGCGCAGCTCAGCTCGGCGGCCTGGTGACGGTGGGCGGCAACCTGTCGATCAACATCCGCACCGGCAACATCGTCTGGCAGCACATGGTCGTGGCCGGCAGCATCGACATGGACGGCGTGCCCTTCGGCGGCGCGGCGGGCGGCCTGCTGAACAGCAGAATGTTCACGACCGGCTTCGGCGCCAGCCAGACCTACCATGGGTTCAACGGCGGGCTGACCGGCTCGATCACGACCAACAACGGTACCCTGCTCATCGGCGCGACGGACATCTTCGGCTCCGGCACGCGGGTGAACGGGGTCATCGGTGAGCTGATCAGCACGGGCAAGGGCCAGGCGATCATCTACGGCGGCAACGACGACGTGACGCTCAACTTCGCGGGCGCTGGCACGACCGGGTTCCACGGGGCACTTCTGGGCGGCGGCACTCAGGACATCTTCGTCGGCGGCGCCAAGCACAACACGCTGGTCATCGACCCGATGATCAACAACCTCAGCACGGCAAACGGCCAAGGCTGGGCGAGCGGGGTGCAGACCCTCATCCTGAACTCGCCGGCTGGCACACCGTGGGGCGGGACCGTCGGTGGCGTCCCCAACATGCTGCCGACCAACACGCTCGACCTGGGGCTGCTCAACCTTGTCCCCGGCTTCGGCGGGATCGCCACGGCCTTCCCGCAGACCATCCATATCAATGGTCCGTTGCTGGGCCTCGGCTTTGGCCAGACCTTCAAGGACGCAGTGTCAGGCGACACCTTCATCCTCGACAACAGTGCTACCGGGGTGGCTGGCGGCAGCATGCAGGGCCAGGTCATGGCCTTCGACTTTGCTCTCCCGTCGGCCAACAACGTGCTCAACCTGACCATCAACAAGATCAGCGACAACGGATCCGGCATCGGCACCCCGCACTTGGTGCTGCGCGACTTCGAGATCACCGGAGCGGCGAACCAGGACCCGGTCACGACGCTGAACCTCCAGACGAACCGCAATTCCGGCCAGACTGCCAATCAGGTGACGCTGGATAACTTCAACCGCCTGACGACGCTGAACCTGTCGGGCACCTCCAACCGGTTCAACGATGGCCCTCCCCACCTGCTGCTGACCATCGCCGCCACCGGTGGCATGAACACGCTGACCAAGATCACCGGCGGTGATCAGAACTACGAACTGTCGGCGCTGATCGGCAAGTACCAGAGCAAGGTCGGCGGCACTATCGAGTTGGGGAACGGCCAGAACGCGATGGGCGCGGCCTTTGGCAACTGGACGATCACCAGCGGCAAGGTGCCTGGCGGCGGCGTGGCCGGCGACAGCGGCAACAATCAGCTCTATCTCGACCCGCAACTGGGCAATCTGCACGTCGTCAAGACGGGCGGCGGGCACGACACCTTCAGCATCGGCAACAATCCGCCGATCGGTGTCCAGGGGGGCGGTCGCGTCGACATCATGAGCGGTGCCGGCGACGATCTCTTCCTCTGGAACCAGGCCGGACCCTTCCCGGCGCTGAACTCGGCCCAGAAGGTCAATGCTGGTGACGGCCTCGATACCTTCGAGCTGGTTGGCGGCGCCATCAACGAAAACGACTCGCTGTGGGGTCAGATCACCAACACCGAGCAGTTCAAGTTCGCCGCGGTGACCAATCTCGCCACGCCGTGGAACAACAGCCTGCTGCTCAACTTCTTCGCCAACGGCTCGGGACTCGAGACGATTTTCACGCGTGGCGCGGGATCGAGCAACATTGTCGTGCTGGGGACGGGCTTCACGAACGACCTCCGCTTCGAGATCGCCCATCACACTGGTCCCGGCTTCCTCGCCGGCGACACCGGCCGCGATGCCATCATTGTCTACGACCTCCCTGCGGGCACAAACGCCGTCACGGTGGCGTCGAATACGTCCGGCTACAATGTGGCCTTCCAGACGGGCCTCAACACCAAGGCGTTCAGCCCGCTAACCTCCCCCCCGGCAACCACGAAGTCGCGCATCGACGCCAACCCGTTTGCCGACAACGTGCTGGAGCTCCAGGCCGACGGGAAGACAGCAAACGTCTACGAGCTGAATGGTTTCGGCACGTTCGACATGCAGACGATCATCGGCAAGGGCGATGGCCTGGCCAGCCAGACGATCTGGCTGGTCAGCGATCCAGGTGACCCGATCGACGGGCGCACGGGCGTGACCACGGTCAACCTTATCGAGGTCGACGGCAACACCATCGTTTACGCCAACGGCAGCACGCTGAGCGAGACCATCACCGGCGGCAGGGGTGACATCGGTGCCGGCAATACCAACATCCTGTTCGGCGGCTTCGCGGCCGACACCATCACGGCGATGGGGACCAAGGTTGGTCTCGGCACCAACTTCATCTGGGGTGGTGGCGACACGGTCGTCCCCAGCGCCGGAAAGGACACATTGACGGGCGTTGCTGGCGGTGCCGGCGACAACGTCGGTACGGTGTTCTACATCAACTCCGTGTCGGAATCGCCCGGCGGGCCCTTCAATCCGACGTTCAACGACAGGGACGTGTTCATCACGAACTTCCATCAGTTCACCGACACGATCCTGATCAACCCGACGGCGCTGACGAACGTGGCGATCCAAGTCCCGTTCTTCCTCGGCGATGCGGCTGACTATGGCAATGCCCTGGCGCTGCTGGCCACTGGCGGTGCCACGCACCCCGGCGCGGTCTATCAGATGGACCAAGGCGCCCTGTGGATCGACGCCAACAATGACGGAGACCTGAACCAGAACGACATCCGGATCTTCGTCGGGTTCGGCAGCCATGGCTTCAGGCCCGGCACGGACAGCTTCGGCGGGCTGTTGCTCGGCAAGCTGGATCCGCCGGGCCCAGGTCCCACGGCGGCGGAAATTGCCACCTACGTCGACCTGAAACTCAACCCGTACAACCCCGTCAACTTCTCAGGCACGCTTGAGGAGGGCGAGTGGCTGTTCGGCGGCGGGCCGGGCAACAACGACCATCTGATTCTGGAAGGCAACTTCGTAACAGGCGTGGGCGGCAACGTCGCCAACGGCATCCTGATCGGCTTCGAGCACCTCAACATCCCGTTCCTGTCCTCGGGCACGCTGTCGATCCGGCAGTGGAACGACTTCTACCCGAACATCACGGGTCAAGGAGACTTCAGCCGGGTCATCTTCCTCGACGGTCTGGCGCCGCGCGAGCATGAACTGACGATCCTGAACCAGATCGGCAACTACGACTTCTCGGGGATCAACATCCCGGTTGGCGGCGTGGGCACGACTGGCATCACGGTCAACACCGAAGCTTACCTCGGTGTCGGCGGGCCGATGCAGACCGGCAACTTCCTGCTCGCGACGAAGTTCGACGACACGTTCAACGTGGACGAATTCGATCTCAACAACGCGATGGAGATCGATGGCGGCGACGGCAACGACACGCTGAACGTCGACGTCAACCTGATCTTCGGCGACAGCTTCCTCCAGGGGAACCCGGCCTACCCCGATGCTGGCTCCGGCCCGACCAACGCGGTGGTTTTGAACGTTGAGAACCTGAACCTGCTGGACGGCTTCAACACCGTCGGCTTCAATACCGGCACGGACTTCATCAAGGTAGTCGGCGGCGCGTTCAACGACCTGATCATCAACCCGCAGAACCTCAAGGCGGGCTGGGACCTGGACGTTGGGAAGAATGGGGGCTTCGTCTTCCCCTTCGAGAACGCAATCCACGTGACAGGCGCGGACAACAACCTCAGCCTGGGCAAGATCGCGGCGACGGGGGGCACCGTTCACCTGGGAATCGGCACACCAGCGCCGGGGGGGCCGAACCCCTCGAACACGACGATGAAGTTCGAGCAGTACCAACTCTTCCAGTCATCGCTCTTCGGGATCTTCCTGCTTCCGGGGTCCGGCTCGAACTTCGGCAACACCACCATTACCTTCTCCAACCAGGTGACCGGCGGCGCATTGCTGGACAGTGACGTCGGGAAATGGCGGTTCCTGTCGCTGATGTCCGACGAGTTCACGCTGGGCAACGTTGGTCAGAGCATCGACGTGAATGTCGGCGGCGGCGCCGACATCGCAATCCTCAACCTGGGCGGCAAATACGTTGGAACGTTTGCCGGCAGCCCTGACGACACGATCCGGTTCGCGGGCAACGTGAATATCTCCGGTATCAACGGAGGTGGAGCGACGACCTTCGGTATCGGCGACTTCACGGACACCAATCGCACCGTCACGATGACGTTCGCGCAGCACATCGGGTTCATCCATCCCTTCGTCAACACGGCAGGGACCCAGACGATAAACCTGACGGACGGCGGCACGACGGCCGGCGATGTAGGAATCGAGCAGTACAACCTGAACACGGTCGGGGGCGCCCAGAACGACACCTTCACGGTGGCAGCCGATGGCGACATGGCCAATCCACCCCAGAGCGTAAACTTTGGCAACGGAAACGACACGATCGTATTCGGCAACGGTAAGTTTACCGGTGACGCGACGAACTTCGGCAATGCCGGCGACGTAACCAAGTTCACCGGGAACGCCGACGTCTCGGACTTCAACAACGGCCTCGCCATCGCCCCGTCCGTCGACTTCAACGGCGCGAGCGTGTCGGTGACCATGACGACAGCTCAGCACAACGCTTTCCAGCCCAACACCGCGAACTTCTTCGGCACGGGCGGAACGCAGACGATCACCATCACCGACGCCGGCGCAACAAGCGGCGACTCGGGCATTGAGAACTACGTTCTCATCGGCGGCACCGGAAAGGCACATACCTTCACCGTGGCGCCGAACCCGGGCACGATGGTTGGCGGCAAACAGAACGTCACGGTGTCCGCGGGTGGTGCGCAGGACACAATTCGCTACGGCACCGGTACGTTCACCGGCGCGCTGGCGGGTCTTCTGCTGGCGGACAACGATATCGTGCAATTCTTCGGCGACGCCGACATCTCTGGTGTGAACACCGGCGGGGCGACGGGTGCCAAGACGGCCGATTTCAGCGGCGCCAGCATTGCCGTTACGATGACGCTGGCGCAGCACAATGGATTCGTCCAGGCCTTCACGGGCACGGCGGCGAGCACGCAGACCATCAACCTCACGACCTCTGGCACCGCCACTGGTGACGGCGGGATCGAGCAGTACAACTTGTTCAGCGGCAACGACACCTTCACGGTGGCGCCCGACGGAGCGCAGGTTGGCGGAAATCAGGATGTGAACTTCGGCGGCGGGATCGACGTGGCTGTGTTTGGCACTGGCACCTTCACCGGCACGATGACCGGCTTGGGCGGTGGCGACGACACGACGAAGTTCGTCGGCGACGCCGACATCTCCGGCGTCAATGGCGGCGCGTCGTTCACACCCTTGGTGGACTTCAACAACCAGGACGTCTCCGTCAAGATGACGACGTTGCAATACAACGGCTTCACCCAGGCGTTCGGCAACACTGGCAATACCCAGACGATCACCCTGGTGAGCACGGTCGCGGCGACTATCACCGGGGATGTCGGGATCGAGGACTTCGTCCTGACAGGTACCGGCGCCTACGACTTCACTGTGGCTAAGGACAACCTGCAGCTCGTCGGTGACAACCAGAGCGTCGATGCCAGCGCGATGGGCGCAACGGCAGAAACGCTGAGGTTCGGCGCAGGCACCTTCACCGGCAACTTCGTGGGCTTCACCAGCATCGATACGTCCGTGTTCACCGGCGGCGCCGGCGTCAACACCGACATAAAGGGCGCCAACAGCGGCAATGCGATCGGCACCAAGGCCGATTTCAACAACGCCCCTGTGACGGTCACCATGACGGTGGACCAGCACCAGGCCTTCCTGGCGGCGGGAACCCCGTTCGGTAACACCGCCGCCACGGTACAGACCATCAACCTGAGCACCTCCGGCACGGCAACCGGCGATGCGGGTGTTGAGCAGTACATTCTGGCGAGCGGGAACGACGTGTTCACGGTCCAGCCGAATAACGGAGTTCTGGTCGGCGGAGCGCAGAACGTCGACATCGAGAGCGGCGGCGTAGACGTGCTGGTGTTCGGCAGCCCGTTCAGCGGCAAGATGAACGGCGTGAAGAGCGACGACACCTACCGGTTCATCGCCAACGGCACTGACGTCGACATCTCCAATCTGATCAACAACACCGACGTTGTCGGTGGGGTGACCGGCGCGGGTACGTTCGACTTCACTAACGCCAACGTCCACGTCAGCATGACGGTGGCACAGCACAATGGTCCGCTCCCGGTGAACTTCATCAAAACGGGGACACCGACCGAGACGCAGACGATCACGCTGACGACCGACGGCACGGTCACCGGTAATGCCGGCATCGAGCACTACGTCCTCGGTGAGGACGGCTCGAACAGCAACGTGTTCACGATCGGCAAGATCGGTCAGAGCGTGACTGGCCGGGCGGATGACGACGTGATCATCAGTCCCTTCGGCGGCCTGACGGGGACCATCCTCGGCGGGGCCAACAATGCCAAGGGCGACACCTTGATCCTCCAGTCGGTGAACACGGAGATCAAGATCGGCAGCGGCGGCATCGAGAATCTTGAGCTCGCAGCTCCCGGCAACTCGATCGTCAAGATGAACGTGGCCTTCCACAACGGTCTCAACCCGCTGACCGTGCTTGCGCCAGGTGCGAGCGACAAGTTCGTCCTGAGCGACAGCGGCGCGCTGACCGGTGTGTTCGGCATCGAGAACTACGACCTCGGGCCCGGAGGAGTGAACACCTTCACGTTCAGCAACTCCCAGACTGGAACGGTTACCGGCGGCGCCCTGCTCGACATCTTCAACGCCACTGCGGCGCAGGTGGCGGGCGCGGCGAAGATCGACGGTGGCGGCGGCCTCGTCGACGTCCTCAACATCACCAAGGACGCCGGCGGCCTCAACCTCAACACACAGACGACCGGCATCGAGATCTTTAACCTGCTTGCAGGCTCGACCTCGAATGTCTTCGGCGTGAATGTCACCGGCGTGGGGGTGGCCTACTTCGCCTTCGGCGACACCACCTTCACTATGGGAACTGGCGACAACCAGGGCTACACGGGTGGCACTGGTTCGGACCAGGGCACGGACAAGGTGACGTTTGGCACCCCGACGACGACTAGTATTCTGTCGATCGACGGCAACGAAGGCGAGGACTACATCAAGTCCACGGTTGGTGGCGCTTGGGCCAGCGTGTTTAGCATCGCCGTGATCGATGGTGGCGCCGGCCAGGATACGCTGGAACTGGCGGGTGGGGACAATCTCTCGCCAGGCGCAAGTATCACTATGGACGTGATCAACTTCGAGAATCTTGTGATCGCGTTCAACGGGGCGGTCACCATGACCAACACGCAGCACAACCAGTTCGTGCCCCTCTCGACGGTCGCGACAGGTAACAACACCATCACGATCGCCACGGGAGCTTTCCCGGGCTTTGGTGGGTTCACCGGCACCACGATGGCTCAGGTGGAAAACTATGTGCTGGCCAATGGCGCGGCGAACCACGCCTACACCATCGCCCACAGTGGCCAGACGGTGACGGATCTTGACGATGGTGGCGGACCGAACACAGCCAACATCAACGCCGGCCTCAGCGACGTAACGCTGATCGCCACGGCCGGAGCGAGCTACATCGTGAACTCGTTGGGCGGCGGCACCAACCTCAAGGTGGTGCTGGACGCGGCGGACATCGTCAACCTGGCGGGTGGCCACACCGGCGTCGACATCTTCACCGATCTCGGAACCGACACGGTCAACGTGACAGGCTCCGTTACCGGCAAGATCGATGGCGGCACGGGCACGGACACGCTGCACCTCAACAACACTGCGGACATCGTTGGAACTAACGTGGTCGCGGGAAGCTTCGAGACGCTGGACTTCGCAGCCAACGCCTCGGTGTCGATGACGGCGGCGACGTGGGATCAGTTCGTGAACACGACTGGCGGTGGCTCGGTCACCGGCGGCACGGGCGTTGAGACCGTCAATCTCTCCACGACGACGACGAGCACGACGGCCTTTACGGGGGCCAACCCGATCGAGAAGTACAACCTGACGAATGCCGGGAACGACTTCTTTAAGGTCAATGTGTTCACCGGAAACATCGTGACGGTAGATCTGGTTGGTGGTGGCACCGATACCATGACCATCAACGACGTCGGAGCTATCGTTGGCGTCAACAACGCGGCCTCCGTGCTGAACTTCAAGAGCGGTGGGGGATCGGGCTTCGATATCCTGGCCGTGCAGCACAATGGTACGTCGATCAGCGACGGCAACTTCCAGAGCATTGGCGGTACTTTGCTCGGGACGAGCCTGGCCGCAGGCGTCGAGGTGGTCAATATGGACCCGAACTCCGGCGGCATCTTCGCGATCGGGGATTTCCCGGTGGTGTGGACGCAGGCTACGGCACGGACCTACTTCGACGGGCCGATCAACATGATCGCGACGGGTGACTACACCTTCATCGCCTACTCCGGTGCCGACGCCTACGTCATGGCGGTCGACATCAACACGGCCAACACCTTCGCGGACGCGGGCATCGACCTGATCGGCATCCTGCAGGGTGTTGGCAACAACTCGATGCTGGCGAGCAACTTCGCCTAGCAGGAGTGGACGAGAGACCCGGGGGGCCGAGCGACCCCGGTCAGGCAACACGGCGGGGGACCCAAGTCCCCCGCCGATTTGCGTTCAGGAAGGAAGAGTTCCGTGCTCGACCGACGCGGAGAGGAGGCAGGTGGCGCATGGTCAATCTGGTCCCGGTCTCACGCAGCACGCACGCCACCCAGGTCTGGCGCCGGCTGCGGACCTTCAGCTTTGCCGCCAAAGACCACTACGTGCCGATTGCCGGCCTGGAGTTCGGGCGGGTCGTTCCGACGATGCCGATTGCTTTTGTCGACGTGGCGGGCCAGCTCGCGCCGGTGGCAATCCTGTCTCCCGAGCCCGGCACGAATGCGTTCGTCGGTCCCGACGGGCGCTGGCTGACGCCCTACGTTCCGTTCCTGTTCCTGACCTATCCCTTCCGGCTTCTTCGTCAGCCGGGGACGGACCAGTTCGCGCTTTGGGTCGACTCCGATGCCGATCGGCTTCCGGACGCAGCCCATTCCACGGAGTTGTTTTACGATGCCGAAGGGAACCTTGCTCCCGCCACCAAGGCAGCCTTCGATCTGCTCGCCAGGTTCGAGCAGAACAGGCTGCTGACCATTGCCGCCGTGGCAACGATGGCCCAGGAGGGGATCCTCTGTCCGTGGGAGTTCAAGCTGTCGGACGGCGGCAAGGAGCGCGTTGTCCAGGGGCTGCAGCGGGTCGACGAGGTCGCCCTCAACAAGCTCGACGACGACGCCTTCCTGCGGCTGCGCAAGTCGCAGGCGCTTCCCATGGCCTATGCCCAGCTCCTGTCGATGGGACAGCTGACCGTGTTCTCGCAGTTGCAGCGGCTGCGCGGCCAGGTGACCGTGCCCGCCGCACCGGTGCCGCAGGCGGCACCCGACGCGCGGCCCGGCGAGGGCTTCACGATGCTCGACCCCGATTCGTTGCGCTTCGATTGACGTGCTGAAAGCGTGAGGGGAGCCGCGCGATGGACCGGACTTCGGGCAACGTGACCGGCCTTGAGCGCCTGCACGGGTACGACCGGCATCTTCAACCCGACCTCCTGCGGCTCGCCTGCGTGAGCGCTGGCGTCTCGCCGCCGACCGGCGAGCTGCAGCATTATCTCCAGCTGGGCTGCGGCCCGGGCTTGTCGTTGCACATTCACGCCGCCGCCAATCCGGGCAATTTCTGGGGAGCCGACCTCGACCCCGGCCAGGCGCCTCTAGTCGCCGCCCTGGCTGCCGCCAGGGGGATGGGAGCCAGGGTGCTCGACGAGTCGATCGGGGAACTCGCGGCCCGCCCCGACCTGCCGCAGTTCGACGTCATCGCCCTGCCCGGCATATGGACCAGGAGCTCCGTGGAGAACCGACGGGCGATCCTCGACCTCGTGCGCCGCAATCTGCGGGTTGGCGGCCTCGTCTATGTCAGCTACGATTGTTTCCCGGGTTGGGCACCCGCGGAGCCCCTGCGCCATCTCATGAGCCTGCATTCGGACCTCGTCGGTCCGGGCGCGGCGGGGCCGGCGGGAAAGGTCGAGAGCGCCCTCGGTTTTGCCAGGACCGTCGCCGACGCCGGGGCGCTCCTCTTCAGGGCCAATCCGGCGATCGTCGAGCGGCTGAAGAGGATCGCGGAAGAGAACCCGAGCTCGCTCGCCAACGAATACGTCGATGGCGACTGGGACCTGATGGCCTTCTCCGACGTGGCCCGCAGTCTCGGTGAGGCCAAGCTGAGCTTTGCCGCCTCGGCGCACCTGCTCGACCACCTCGATAGCTTCAACCTGTCGGCGGACGGCGCAAAGCTGCTCGCCGGAATTCAGCATCCGGTTCTAAGGCAGACGGTGCGCGACTATCTCGTCAATCAGCAGTCTCGGCGCGACGTTTTCGTCAAGGGTCTGCGGCGCCTGGCTCCCCTCGAACGGGGCGAGGCCCTGATGGCGCAGTCGTTTATGCTGGGCACATCGCCTGGCGACGTGCCGCTGAAGGTGCAAGGCTCACATGGCGACGGCACGCTGCCGGAGCACATCCATCGGCCGCTGATCGAGGTTTTGGCCGAGAACCACCACGAGCCGAAATCGCTGCGCCACCTGGTCGGTCACGACAGGCTCAAGGCGATCCCGCGTGCCCATGTCACCGAGGCCGTTCTGGCGCTGACCGGAACCGGCCATGTATCTACGGCAAGAGTTCCAACCGCGGAGTCGCGGGCCCGTTCACGAGCGTACAACCAGCAAGTCTGCCAGCATACAAGCCACGCGGGCGACATCGCCTTCCTGGCGTCGCCGGTCACCGGCTCGGGCATACCGGTGGGTCGCGTGGAGCAACTGTTCCTGCTCGCCCTCCGACAGGGCAGGTCGACGCAACCCGAGCTTGCCGCTCATGCCTGGGAGCTGCTCGCGGCGCAGGGCCGGCGCTTTGTCGAAGAGGGCAAGGCGATCGAGGTCCCGGAGCAGAGCATTGCCCATCTGACAGGCCTCGCCAGCCTGTTCATCGACAAGCGCTTGCCCATCCTGAAGGCTCTGCAGATCGTGTGAGGGGCCCGATCCCACGGGTGTCGAGGGCAGGACCCGTGCGCCGGGCGCGATCGGGTGGCGTGCCGGAAGCCCTACAGAACCTCGAGGGTTCTCAGAATGTCGAGTCGCTTGCGATTGAAGACCTTGGCCATCTCGGTGAGGTGTGCGACGTTCTCAGCCGGCGTCTCCAGGGCCCGCCCCGCCAGCGTGAGACGCTGGCCTTGCGCCGACAGGAAGTGCCACGCCACGGCAGCCTGCTGATCGGGCTGACCTCGACCCGTCGCGGCGGCCGCGGCGAAAAGCTGCTCGAGGCGATTGGCCGACACGCCGGCGCCGATCACCGGGGACGCCAGCCAGGCGATGCTTCCTTCGGTGCGGGAGCGATTCCAGAAGTGACGATTGAGCGCCCGGCACCGCGCCCGCGTCGACTCCGTCGGCGTGCGCACCGTGGAGACGGCGCCCGCGCCCATGAGAGCGATCAGCGCGTCGATGACGCGGCCGCGCGGTAAAGCGATCAGCCCGGGATCGTTCACCATCTCCCGGACAGGCCTCGGCTGGTACCCATTGGCGGCAAGCAGCTCGAGCAGGCGTCGGTGGATCGGCTCGTTCAGGTCGAGCTCACGCACGGCACCTCGGACCGACCGCGGAACGTTCTCGACATCGGTGATGAGCACGACCCTCAGCGACAGGAGTGCCTCCATCCTTTCCTCCGGCGTCAGCCGGCGCAACCCCTTGACGAAGACGTCGCCGCGAACACGCTGATTCACGAAGTAGTCGCGCAAGGTTTCCGCCAGGACCGGATGCGCGGCTTCCTGCAGCAGATTCTGTCCCTCCGCCGGAAGGTTGATGTCGTCGAAGCGGTCGAGAAACCTCACCGGCGCCGCGAAGCTGAGATCAGCGGCCGACAGCATGCCCGATATGTCGGCGAAGCCCGCAGGGGCGTGATGCCGCGACAGGTAGGCGTGGGCGACCAGATTCGGGCTCTGCGTCCTGAGGGTTTCGAGGAGTTGGGCCGAGCCCGGATTCCGATCGAAGAACCGGGCCTTGGCGCCCATGATCGACCTGATCAGCTCGAACCCCGCATCGACGCTCGTCTTGAGATCGGCCGACTGCGATCCGGTCAGCTCGGCATGCAGCCCGAGCAGGTGCTGCAGCGGTGCCGATGCCATCCAATCGCCGTGGCAGTTGTAGCCGACGTAGAACAGGCCACCGGTCCGCAGGCGGCGGCGCAGCAGGTCGACGACGATTTCGCGATCCTCGGGCGACAGCCAGCTCCACACGCCGTGCATCACGATGTAGTCGAACTCGGGAAGATCCTGCCGTGCGGCGAGCTCGGCGAACGAGTCGTCGAGCAGCTTGATGCCCGTGCCCGACGCCGCGGCCAATACCGAAGCTTCGGCGCCATGGCCGGCATTGAAGTCGGTTCCCCAGTAGGTTCCCGGCGCCGATGCCGCGTGAATGCTGAGGGACAATCCGCGGCCGAAACCAAGCTCGAGATAGGTCGGGGCGTCGACCTCCGGAGGGCGGACCCCGGCCCAGATACAGGCGAGATTCATCAGGTCGGGCTGCAGCACGCGATAGTAGCCATGAACATAGTCGACATCTTCGACATAGCCTGAACCAAGCTGCATCCTGGTGCCCTTTATATCTCTCGCGAGACCACTCGCGCTCGACCGTACCACCGAGCAGATGGGAAACACTTCGTGGTTGCCGTCCTCGCCAACCCGAGTGGGCTTCTTTGCCGGCTGCGTCCACGATACAGTGCCTGAACCCGGCAGGGGAGGCGCAATCGGCGTCCCGTCTTCAGGCGGGAAGTGGTCGGCGGAAAGCCGCCATGGCCGACAACGCCTCGCCGGTGATCGGCGCCGGTGTCGCGGTCGGCCGCATCGAGCAGCTCTTCCTGCTCGCCCTCGGCCAGAACAAGTCGACGCCCGCCGACCTCTCCGCGCACGTCTGGCACACGCTCTCGATGCAGGGCCAGCGCATCCTCAAGGACGGCAAGGCGCTCGAATCGGCCGACGAGAACATCGCCCACATCACCGGCCTCGCCCAGACCTTCCTCGACAAGCGCCTCGGCATCCTCAAGGCCCTCGAGATCGCTTAGGTCAGCGTGAGATCTGACCGAACCTTGCTCAACAGCCTGCGCCACCAATGTGACAAGAGCTACACAATGCGAGGTTGACGGGTTGCACTAACGGGTAGACGCTCTCCCTCGTGTGGGAGAGAAACTATGCGCGCCATTGCGGCGGTGGTGGTGTGCTTTGCACTTGCAGCACCCGCGTTTGCCGATGTTGAAGTAATCGACGGCGACACGATCAAGGTCGACGGCCAGACCTTCGACCTCTACGGCATTGTTGCGCCCGAATATCGGCAGACCTGCTCCGATGGCTGGCCGGCCGGTGTCATGGCGGCCGAAGTGCTGCGCGCGCTGGTACGTGACCGCAAGGTAACCTGCGAGGCGAAGGCGAAGAGCCGGTACAGCCCAGCCGTGGCCGTGTGCCGGGCTGACGGTCTTGACCTCGGTTCCATGATGGTGCGGGCCGGGGCGGCCTGGGCGCTTGTCCGCTCCGGCAGCGAATACGCACGGCAGGAAGCCGAGGCCTGGGCTGCGCGAGCAGGGGTCCACGCCCGCAACTGCACTCCGGCCTGGCAACGGCGCGCGGGAAAGTGGAGCAACAGCCTCGGAGGCTCGCTGTGAAGGTCCATCCGCTTACCCTGGCACTCGCGATCGTGGCCCTGGATTTGGTGGTCGTCACCCTCGCCCTCCTGGCCGACGCTCGGCAACCCGAGTTGATCTTGCTTGTTCTCAACGTCTTCGTGTTGCTCATGCTGTATTTTGTGCATGCATCCGGTGGTATCAGGTTCAACGATGATGTCGCATGGCGATGTGATGGCCGCAGGTCGTACAAGTGGCCTCGCGCACCTTGGCCGCCGGACGACCACGAGCCCAGCCCGGGCGGCAAGGGTGATAGCGCCCTCAATAGGGAAGGCCGCTGACGGGGTGATGTCAGCGGCCAACCCACTCCGGCGCCTCTTACGGCTTGGGGACCGTCCCGCACGCCTAGCTTCACTTTACCCGACGGACGATTGCCCTACAACGTGCGACGTCTCCAGCAGGCTACTCAAGGCATCGGGCTTCATGCTCGAGGCCCGCGAGGGCCATTGCGACTCCGTGGTGGCGGGGCGGGCGCAGCAGCGGCCCGAGCCTTGAGCAGCGCGGCCTGCTTCTCCAACTCGTCCGCCTGCCTCTTCAGCAACCTTCGGTCACCGTTGCTGATCGTTGTCGATTTCTGCAACAGTTGGCGCCGCTGCCTGGCGCGGCGCGCGCACTCGAAAGCCTCTTCCCACAAGTCGCCGGTCATCGTGCTGTGCGTTTGCCCCCACCATCGAGCAAAATAGTACTGGAAATCTGGTGCTCCGACAGCATAAGGGCTGCCGGGTAGTGGTACAATCTGGTTGATGGCGCCGTCTCGCCATCTGGACTTGGGTTGGTCTGGACGCCGACACGAACCTCGTTGCCTCATGGTACCTCGGCGCCCGCCAGAACGCGCTCTACGACGCGGCCTTCCTGCGCAAGGAGGGGGTCATGCCGATCGCCTATGCCCAGCTCCTGTCGATGGGCCACGTCGCCAATTTCGGCTACCTCCAGCAGCTGCGCTCCCGCATGGGCCCGGGCGACGCTCGCTCGCCGGCGCCCCGGCCGCCGGGCGCTCCGGCGCCGGCCGGCTCCTTCACCATGGTCGACCCGGATTCGCTGCGCTTCGAATGACGTGGCGGGAGCCGCCGCTCATGTTCCTCTCCCCCGCCAGGGACCTATCGGGGGAGAGGAGCATGAAGATGATGGCGCATCCCCGGCGTCTACAGGGGCCTGGCGGCCAGGATCGTTCTCTTCCAGCGCAGGCATGGGGCGGGTGTGCCCGAAAGCCTTCCATGCTATGGTTTGGTTGCAGTCGGGAGAGGCCACCCTCGTCGTGGGACGAAGTGTCGACCACATCGCAGGGTGACCCCAGGACCATAGGCGATCCATGTCCGTGAGCGTTACAAGCGCGCCGGTGCTCGTCCGTTTCCGCAAGGCGCTGGACGAGGTGTACGGCAACCGGCTCGGTCGCGTGGTGCTGTTTGGGTCGCGCGCGCGTGGCGATGCGCGCCCGGATTCGGACTACGACGTCGCGGTGTTCCTGCGCAACATGGATGACCGGGGCGCGGAACTGTATCGGCTTGCCGACCTGAGCACCGGCATCATCGGCGAGGCAGGCGAGTTCGTGCATGCCATGCCTTACCGTGACGAGGCTTACAACGAGCGCACGCCGCTGATGCGGGAAATCCGCCGCGAAGGTGTCGAGCTCTGACGCCCGAAGCCGGATACTTTCTCGCCAAAGCCCGCAAGCTGCTCGGCGAAGCCGACGCGATGCTGAAGATAAAGCTCCATCACGAGCGGCGGTTCAGTCCGACGCCCGCCAGTGGACCCGCCGGGACGCCGGCAACTACAACAAACAACCACAGAACACAATTGTCGCAACCGGGCCATTGACACCCCGGCCCCCCACCACAAAGAATCGTTCTGCGTGTAGCTGAAAGGGGGCAACAATGGCTTGGTACACTGGCAAGATTTATCGAGGCGTCGACTACAATCCGACGTGGCCAGACTGGGTTGTCGGCGGCAACGCCACGCAGCTCGGCGATTCCGACTTCTTCAGCGACGCCTTCGCCTCACTGTGGGGCAAGGAGTACCAGGCGGCGGCAGGCGGCACCAGCGCGCCGCACGACAACGGCAGCAACTACCGCAATGATCTCAAGACCATCGCCGACGCCGGCTTCAACCTGGTGCGGCTCTACAACTGGGATATGGCCCGCGGCACGACGTCATCGAGCAACACGGGGCTCGATCACATCAACTTCCTGAACTATGCCGAATCGCTCGGCCTCAAGGTGGTGGTGCCGATCGGTGACTTTTTCCTGAACGACACCGAGTTTTCGTGGAATCACGTGACGCCCAACTCCAGCTATAGCTGGGACTCGGCGCCCGCGGCCATCCAGACCGACTTCACGCAGTTCATCAACAGCATCATCGATCCCACGACCGGCAAGATCCACAGCGCCGTCCATTCGATCGCCGTCGGCAACGAGGGCGATATCGGCGAGGGCCTGCAATCCAGCGGCACCACCGCCTCCGACTTCCTCGCACGGACGAACTGGTGGATCTACAACCTGCACCAGCAGATCAACGGCTCGTCCACCAATGGGCCCGACGGCAATCCCGTCGTCAATGGCGCGAGCGGCGCGATCATTCCGCTCAGCGCCACCTTCGCCAATGCCGACCAGGGCGGCGACAAAGGGAGCTGGTTCAAGGCACTGCTCTCGGGGGTCACGGCGGGACAGGCCACTCCCAATCACTGGGTGCCCACCAACAGCGACACGTTCACTGCTGCGGTGAAAGGTCTTGCCGCCGCCGATTCGAGCTTCGAGAGCTACTACTACAACAGCTTCAACATCGGCCAGAGTTCGACACAATCGCCTTACAGCAACGGCATCGCCCGCACGCTGGCCCTCTACGACAGCGGCGCCTCGCCGTGGCCGGGCGCCAAGTTCAACGTGCCGGTGCTGTTGATGGAGGTGTTTAACCCCAACCGCGCTCTATACCCCAACATGACGGGAGCCGGGGTGTTCCCCCAGTGGAGCGACCAATCCCTGGCCGCCGTCAAGGAAGCCAAGGACATCGAGGCCTATCTTCTGCTCAATAAAGCCGGCACGCCGAGCAGCACGACCAACCTGATGGGCTACAACTATTTCGAGTTCAACGACGAGCCGTCGGCGAACAAGCAGGTCGGCCTCTACCAGTACGGCACGGCTTTCACCAACGCCCAGACGGGCACCACCAGCGTGTTCTACGATCCGCATACCTTTCCCAACGTCACCTTCCCGGTCTATACGCTTACGGCGACACCAGGCCCGGGCGGCATCGGCACGCTGGCGGGGGCGTGGGCTGCCACCTTCCCGACTTTCCTGAATACACATAACGATGCCTTCGTGGTTCTGCAGGACAACTCGCTGGGCGCCACCGCGTCAAGCAGCCTGCTGACCGCTGCCGCGCCGCTCGGCGTGTTGACCAACGACCTGTCAGAGTCGGCCGCATCAGTGGCGCTCCGGTCGACGGCGGCGCACGGCGAGCTGCTCCTCGCCGAGGATGGCGCGGTTACCTACGCGCCGAGACCCGGGTTCAGCGGCGTCGATACCTTCAGCTACTTTGCATTTGGAGAGTACCAGGCGGCGGACAACTCCAGGGTCGTGATCCACGTCGTGCCTGTCAATGTCGTCGGCACGACGACGACGTTGAATCTGCTGGCGGTCACACCCGGGGAGCTGGTGGCCGCAACCTATGCCGCGTACCTCGGCCGCGCCGCCGATGCGGCGGGCTACGAGTTCTGGCTCGGCCATTTCAACGCGCTCCTGCCGACCCAGGGAGTCGCGGGCGCGCTCGCCAACGTCGCGCACTCGTTCGGCACCAGCGCCGAGGCCAAGGCGCTCTACCCGTTCCTCGCCAACCCGTCTGGCTCGAGCGACGCCCAGATCGTCGCCTTCGTCGACGGTGTCTACGAAAGCTTGTTCGCCCGCCCGTCCGACGCGAGCGGATCGAACTATTGGGTCGGGCAGATCAAGCAGGCGCTGCACGCCCACCAGGCCGCAGACCTGATTGTCGTCAACATTATGAGCGGGGCGCAGGAGACGGCGGCGAACCAGGACATCACGACGCTGATGAGCAGGGTGGCGGTGAGCCAGGAATACGTCCATCAGCAGGAACTCCACGGAACCATCTGGGCAGGCGCAAGCGACATCGCGGCGGCGACGACGCTGCTCCATAGCGTGAATGCCGATCCGGAGAGCCTGCTGATCGGCGTCAAGACCGCCCAGGAGCTGATCGTCAATCATCCGTTCCCCCCGGGGGCGTAAACGGTGCCACCGCCCGCGGCCTTGGCCGCCTCGATGGCTGCGACGGCGCTACAAGTTTCAGGCGGCGCGTTTCTTGCGCTGGCGCAAGCGCCGCCACTGAGGCGCTTTCTGGCCGACAAACCGGGACTTCCCGTCCCGCTTGGGGATATCCTTGAGCGGGGTCGGAGGGGGGCCTGCGAACGCACCTTGCAAGATGCGTTGCAGTCGTTTGTCAGTGTCGTCCTGCTCCGGTGCCATCGGGAAAGGATAGCATGGCCGACGAATCTTTGACTCTAGAGTTGATAGACACGGTACCGCCTTCTGCGGAGGTGTTCTACTCCGCGCTAGGCCATGGGCTGGTGCAATGGCAGTGGGTCGAGAACGGCCCGCTAGGGGGCCCAAGCGGGGGAGAGGAGCATGAAGATGATGGCGCGCGCCCGGGCGTCTGCAGTCGTGGCCGCAAGAGCGAGCCAACCCGGTTACCCGGCCGACCAACTCCTGCGGTGCCGTGATAATGCGTGGGGTAAGGCTCCGCACGACGTGAAGGACACACCCCATGACTGTAAGCGCCGACACAAATCCATTCCCGGTGACGCAGCGCTCTCCGTTGCGTCACAGACAAGTCGTTGATTTCAAAGGCTAATGACGATGTGACGCAAATGACGCAAGATTCCAGGCCGACTTTTCGGGGCTGCTCCCGGAGGGTGCGAGAGGATCGAGACGGCTTCGTGACCCTCCGGGATCTGTCCCCTCCGTCGTGGCGAAGCTGATCGTTCTTCATTGCCGGCGGCGGCCGCAGTAGAGTTCGCTGTTGGCAGGCGGCGCGGAAGCCGGCATCTACACTTTCACGACAGGGCATGGCCGGGGCGGAGGTCCGCCGTCGGCGGGAACGAGGCAAGCGAATGGACTGGACTTCCGGCTACGTCACCGATCTCGAGTACACCCACGGCTATTACCGGGAGCTTCATCCCGACATCCTGAAGCTGGCCTGCCTCAGCGCCGGCGTCGCTCCCCCGACCGGGGAGCTGCAGCACTACCTCGAGCTGGGCTACGGCCAGGGCCTGTCGTTCAACATCCATGCGGCGGCCAATCCCGGCACGTTCTGGGGCACCGACTTCAACCCGACCCAGGCCGCGCACGCCTCGGCCCTCGCCGCCGCCAGCAGCTCGGGCGCCCGGGTGTTCGACGAATCCTTCGCCGAGTTCGCCAACCGCAGCGACCTGCCGCAGTTCGACATCATCGGCCTGCACGGCATCTGGACCTGGATCTCGGCCGAGAACCGCCAGGTCATCGTCGACCTGATCAACCGCCGCCTGCGCGTCGGCGGCATCGTCTACATCAGCTACAACTGCTTCCCCGGATGGGCGCCGGCCGAGCCGCTGCGCCATCTCATGACCCTGCATTCCGACCTCGCCGGCTCGGACGCCGCCGGCACGGTCGGCAAGGTCGAGGGCGCGCTGAAGTTCGCCAAGGACCTGGCCGACACCGGCGCGCTCTACTTCAAGCTCAACCCGGCGGTGACCGAGCGGCTGAAGCGCATCACCGACCAGAACCGCAATTACGTCGCGCACGAGTATTTCAATCGCGACTGGGATCTCATGGCCTTCTCCGAGGTCGCGCGCATCCTCGGCGAGGCCAAGCTCACCTTCGCCGCCTCGGCGCACCTGCTCGACCATATCGACGGCATCAACCTGTCGCAGGATGGCGCCAAGCTGCTGAACGGCATCCAGCATCCCATCCTGCGCCAGTCGGTGCGCGACTACCTGGTGAACCAGCAGTTCCGCCGCGACATCTTCGTCAAGGGCCTGCGCCGCGTCACGCCGCTCGACCGCTCGGAGATGCTGGCCGCGCAAGGCTTCATGCTGACCACCCCGCCGGCCGACGTGCCGCTCAAGATCCAGGGCGCGCTGGGCGAGGGCTCCCTGCAGGAGCACATCTACCGGCCTCTGCTGGAGGCGCTGGCCGAGAACAACTACGAGCCGAAATCGATGCGCCGGCTGGCCGGCCACGAGAAGGTCCGGTCGCTGTCGCCGGCCCATATCACGGAGGCCCTGATCGCGCTGACCGGCGCCGGCCACGTGACGCCGGCCCGCCTGCCGTCGGGCACGACGCGGGCCCACAGCAAGGCGCTCAACCAGGCGATCTGCCTGCGCTCGCGCAGCACCGCCGACATCAACTTCCTGGCCTCGCCGGTGATCGGCGCCGGCGTCGCGGTCGGCCGCATCGAGCAGCTCTTCCTGCTCGCCCTCGGCCAGAACAAGTCGACGCCCGCCGACCTCTCCGCGCACGTCTGGCACACGCTCTCGATGCAGGGCCAGCGCATCCTCAAGGACGGCAAGGCGCTCGAATCGGCCGACGAGAACATCGCCCACATCACCGGCCTCGCCCAGACCTTCCTCGACAAGCGCCTCGGCATCCTCAAGGCCCTCGAGATCGCGTAGGCTCGGCGCCCATCGCCGGAAGCGCGCCCCCTTTCTCCGGCGGCGCTCATGGCCGGGAGCGCGCCACTCCGTGGCGCTCATGGGATGTGTGATTGGCAAGAAGAGCGCCACTCCTCCGGTGGCGCTCATGGCCGGGAGCGCGCCACTCCAGTGGCGCTCATGGGATGTGTGATCGACAAGAAGAGCGCCACTGGAGTGGCGCGCTCCCAGCGCATGACGGCTCTTCGACCGCCGGGAGCCCGCCACGCCTCCGGTGGCGCTCATGCCGGGAGCGCGCCACTCCAGTGGCGCTCATGGGATGTGTGATCGACAAGAAGAGCGCCACTGGAGTGGCGCGCTCCCAGCGCATGACGGCTCTTCGACCGCCGGGAGCCCGCCACGCCTCCGGTAGCGCTCATGGCCGGGAGCGCGCCACTCCAGTGGCGCTCATGGGATGTGTGATCGACAAGAAGAGCGCCACTGGAGTGGCGGGCTCCCAGCGCATGACGGCTCTTCGACCGCCGGGAGCCCGCCACGCCTCCGGTGGCGCTCATGCCGGGAGCGCGCCACTCCAGTGGCGCTCATGGGATGTGTGATCGACAAGAAGAGCGCCACTGGAGTGGCGCGCTCCCAGCGCATGACGGCTCTTCGACCGCCGGGAGCCCGCCACGCCTCCGGTGGCGCTCATGGCCGGGAGCGCGCCACTCCAGTGGCGCTCATGAAATGCCGGTAGGATACTCGCGGCGAAGATCCAGCCTGCGATCGGGTGTGGCATGCAGCACAAGGGGTGGCATTCCCGCGGGTTTCTCCCGCATTTCGACTCTCAGGACGTCGTGCAGCTCGTGACCTTCAGGCTTGCCGACAGTTTGCCCGAGCAGGCGCTGGCAAGGATTCGCGCCGCCGCTCGTCCGGAAGGCCTGCGCGAGGAATTCCTCGATCGAGGGTGGGGCGCGTGCTGGTTGCGGACCGATGACGTGGCGGAGTGCGTGGAGCGATCCTTCCTGTTCTTCGATGGTGCACGTTACCGACTGCACTCTTGGACGATCATGCCGAACCATGTCCACGTGCTGCTCTCGCCTTTGCCCGAATGGCCGCTCGGCTCGATCGTTGGCTCGTGGAAGCGGTTCTCCGGACGAGAGGCGAACAAGCGGCTGGGCCGCTCGGGGGCGTTCTGGCAGGTCGACTACTGGGATCGGTTCATTCGCAACGACGCTCACTTCTCGGCCGCGGCAAGCTACATCGATCTCAACCCGGTCAAGGCTGGCCTTGTCGTGGAACCCGAGCTTTGGCCTTGGGGCAGCGCCCGTCTGGGACGCTCCTAGCCCCGCGATCCGAGCTCATGGTTGGCGGTCTCATGCTGGCAGCGAGCCGTCGGCGGACGCTCATCGCCCGGCAGCGCGTCCTTCCATGGCGCTCCTGTCGATCATCACCCGCCCCATGAGCGCCACGGAGTGGCGCGCTCCCGGCAATGAACTCCGTGGCTCTCATCGCCGGAAACACTCCGTGGCGCTCATCGCCGGAAACACTCCGTGGCGCTCATCGCCGGGAGCGCGCCACTCCGTGGCGCTCATGGGCCTGACCACCCGCGAAGAATGCGCCGCGCAGAGGGGTGTTCCCATGGATGGCAACCTTGCCGGAAGAAGGCGTCGTGTCATGCGCCGGGAGCGCGCCGCTGGCGTCGTTCGTCCTGTCGATTACCGCCCATGAGCGCCACGGAGTGGCGCGCTCCCGGCGATGAGTGCCGCTAGAGGAACTCCCGGCGAAGAGCGCCACGGGACTGGCGCGCGCACAGCCATGAGCCCGCTCACCGGTAGGGATGCAGGTCGGCGTGGAAGTCGATCAGGCGGCCGCCGTGCTCGATCAGGACGGCGGCGACCGAGATGCCGGCGCGGCCCATCTCGAGGACGATGTCGGCGGCGCGCCACTGCGGCGGGATGACGACGACGTCGACGGGGTGGTCGACCAGGTGGTCGCGATAGCGGATCTCCTGGCCGGCGCCGGGCACGAAGGTGCCGACCTTGGCGGGATCGGAATCGACCACGACGGGAAAGCGAGCGCGATCGGCGCCGTAGCGGTTGATGAAGGCCGCCGACTTGCCCGTCCCGCCCCAGATCGCGACGCGCCGGCCCGCCCCGTGCAGCTCGGCGAGCTGGCGGGCGATCGTGCCCTTCGCCGTCTCCGCGCCGGCCGCGAACCGGCGCGCCTCGGCGGCATGGCCCAGCGCGGCGTCGGAGGCGGCGAGGCGGACGAAGGCGTAGATCACCTCGCCGCCGTAGCCATGGCCGGTGTCGAGCGTCTGGCCGCCGGCGCGCGCCAGCATGCGGGCGAACGAAGTCGAGGTGAACTGCGAGCCGTGCTCGTAGTAGAAGTCGACGGTCCGCCCGGCCTCGATCGCCTGGTCGATGCACGGCACCTCGAGGTAGGCCGTCGTCTCGAGCCCCGACATGGAGGCGGCGAACGCGAGGCCCTGCAGGAAGCCCAGCGGGTTCATCAGGTGCTCGAGCACGTGGCGGCTGACGATGATGTGCGGGCGCAGCTCGGCCAGGTGGCGCCCGGCGTCGAACAGCTCGGCGCGCAGCTCGACGCCGGTGCCGGCCTGGGAGGCGCCGTGCGGGTCGAAGCCGACATAGCGGCCGGCCGGCCGCATGCCGGCCAGGGTGTGCAGGAAGCTGCCGTCGCCGTGGCCGATCTCGACGACGGTGGCCCGCTCGGGCAGGCGTGACAGGATGGTCTCCTGGACCCCGCCGACGAAGCGCGACCAGTTGACGGCGCGGTTGAACATCAGGTTCGGCTTCTTCGAGTAGGGCACCTCGGCGTAGTCGAAGGCGGCATTGAAGACATGGCCGCAGGCGACGCAGCGCACGAAGTCGAGCGGCAGGCGCGGCACCGCCTCGGCCTCGGCCGTGCTGGCCGGCCAGCTCAAGGTCGCCAGCGGCTGGCGGCCGCCGTCGTAGAACGGCACGGCGATGTGATGGCCGCAGGCCGGGCAGGTGGCCTCACGGAACGAGGTGGGCGTCATCGCTCGCTTCTCGCTCTCCTCCCGCAGTGCCGCTGATTGTCGGAATCTTGCTCGGCCCAATCGCCCGGCATCAAGTCGCAAACGCCTCCCCTGGCGGCGCATCAAAAAGCGGAAGGCCGCTGACTGGGTGCTGTCAGCGGCCAACCCACTCCAGCGCATACTGCGGCCTGGGGACCACCCCGCGCTACGAGCGAAACAATACCCGAGAGACTGTTCTCTCACAACGTGCGATGTAAGTTGCGGGGGGAGAAGGGTGATGCCGAAGGGTCGAGGCCCGGCCGCCAGCCGGCCGGGAGCTTGTCGTTGCGGGCGGCCGCTTCGACGGCGGCAATCATGAAAGCCTCGAGCTCGCGAACGGCCTGCCAATCCTCGAACAGCGCGCCGGCGGCCGCGCGCAAGGCTTGGCGCAATGCTGCACGCCGCCCCCGGTCGCGGCCCAGCGCCAATGCCAGCGGCGCATAATCCTCCAGCCGCGCGGCGATCGGCGCCTCGGCAATGCCCATCTGCCGATAGGCGCCCGTGACGATCCTTCCGCGCATGAAACTCGCAGGCCAGGTTACGATCGGCGTCCCGCACGCCATCGCTTCGTAGAGCGTGTTGCCGCTCCCGAAGTGGATCGGGTCGAGCAGGACATCGAAGCGGGACAGCAATTCCAGAAAACGAGGCTGTGGCAGGTGCTGCAGGACGACGACGCGCCCCGGCAGCGTCGGATGGCTGCTCGCCCAGCGTTGCCGCAGCAGGTCGGTCCACGTCGACTGCACCCCTTGCATGATCACGATGTGTCCTTCCGGATCACCCGCCGCGATTTGCGCCAGGATCGAATCGAACTCGGGATGGAACTTGAACAGGCTTTGCGGGCAGCCATAGAGCGTGCCGCTTTCCGGCAGTCCGAGTTCCCGGCGATCGGGATCCGACCCGGGAAGCTCTGGACGCTCGTAGAAGCAGGGCAGGCGTCCCAGGCGAATCAGCCGCTCCGTGTAGTGCCGCTCCGCATCGGCCGGTTCCATGCTGTCGGACGAGACGAAATAGTCGATCGAGGCGAGACCCGTGGTGTTGGGATGTCCCCACGATACCGCCTGGACCGGGGCGAGGCGGGAGTAGGCGAGAAAGTACGTATCCTTGCTCATGCCGATGTCCGGATAGAACAGCACATCGAGGCGCTGTTCAGCGACGGCCTGCTGCTGCAACGTCAGGGAGGGTGGAAGCGTCAGGACCTTGTCTGCCGTCTTGCCAAGTTGCTCGGAAAAGGCGTCCGGCTTGCCCCGAGGCGCGTGGATGAGCACGACCTCGAACCGGGTGCGGTCGAGGTGCCGGATGAGACCCCGATAAAGCTTCTCGATCGTGTGCTCCCGGAAATACTCCGACAGGAAGCCGACCCGGATGCGGCGCCTTCCCCGGGGCGGCTGCCACGCCTGGAGGCAGGGCGCCTCGAAGGTCAGGGACGGCGGCGCCTTGGCGCGGAAAAACGCACCGACCTCCTCCAGGAGGGGCCGGTCATCGAGGCCGTTGTAGGCGAGGTAGAACATGTGGGACGTGCCGCCGACATGGGCCTGCAGCGTGCCTTCGCTCTTCATCAGGTCGGCGATGCCTTCCCGATAGCGCGCCCGCCGATCGACGATGTCGCTCGTCGACTGCATGATGACGGGCAGCGACAGCTTCGCCTGGCTCGCGAACTCGAGCGCAAGCGGCTCGAGCGCCCGCGCGCGGTCGAAACTCTCGGCCGCGGCAGCGATCAGCCCGAGATTGCGCAGCACCACGCCTCGGTTGCAGTGCGCCATTGCATGGTCGGGCTTCAGCGCGATCACCCGATCGTAGCCGGCGACCGACTCGCCGAGCTTTCCCAGGAGGCTCAGCACATTTGCACGATAGTAGTGCGCCATAACATGATCGGGTTGCAGCGCGATCACCCGGTCGTAGCAAGCGAGCGCTTCGTCCAGCCTGTCCTGGCTGTTGAACGCGTTGCCGCGGTTGTAATGGGCCAGGGTGAAATCGGGACGCAGGGCGATCGCCTGGTCGAAGCCGGCAATCGACTCGGCGTACCTGCCGAGGCCATGCAGGACATTGGCCCGATTGTTGTGGGTGTCGGCCATCCCGGGTGCGATCCCGAGGGCTCGGTCGTAGCTCGCCAGTGCTTCGTCGAGTCGATGCAAGTCGCCAAGGACGCTCGCCCGGCCGTGATGGGCTACCGCGAATGCCGGATCGAGGGCAAGGGCCCGATCGTAACCCGCCAGGGCCTCTTCCAGCTTGCCCAGGCGATGGAGCGCTTCGGCCTGCCCCGCGTACGCCAGGGGAAAGCTTGCCCCGAGCGCGATCGCGCGCTCGTACGCAGCGATCGCCTCGTCGAGCCTGCCGCGGTTCTTGAGCGCCGTTCCGCGATCGAGATGGGCCTCGACAAAATCGGGCTTGAGAGCCAGTGCGCGGTCGTAGCTGAGGATTGCTTCCTCGACGTTGCCGCTGCGGGCGAGCGCGTCGCCGCGATCGTAGTGTGCCGCCGCGATGCCTGGCTTCAGGGCGATCGCCCGGTCGTAGGCGGCAACGGCGAGGTCGTACGCGCCCTGGCTCCGCAGCAAATTGGCCCGGGCGTGGTGGGTTTCCGCGAGCTGCGGCAGCAGGACGAGAGCACGGTCGTAGCTCGCCAGGGCCTCCCCGGGCCGGCCCAGATCGGCCAGCACATTTCCGCGATTGTGGTGGAATGGGGCGAATTCCGGCCGCAGGGCCAACGCGCGATCGTACCCGGCCAAGGCTTCGTCGAGCCTCCGCTGGCGGTAGAGCGAATCGGCCCGACCGGCGTGGCACTCGGCGAAATCGGGACGCAGGCCGAGGGCGTAGTCGAAGCTGGCGATCGCTTCGGCGAGCCTCCCTGACGCCAGGAGCGCCGTGCCGCGCCCGTGGAGGGTCGTGACAATGGCCGGGCTGAGCGCGAGCGCGCGATCGTAGCTCGCCACCGCCTCGTCGAGCCTGCCGAGATCCTGGAGGATGTCGCCGCGATTGCTGTGGGCCGCCGCGAAGTCCGGTCTGCAAGCGAGGGCACGCTCGCACGCCGCCAATGCCCTGTCCGCCGCGCCGGCGGCGCGCAGCGCGACTGCCCGGTTGTTGTGCGCCTCGGGAAGGTCCGGCGCGAGCGCCAGCGCGCGATCATAGCTCGCCACAGCCGCGTCCAACCTGCCCTGGCCCTTCAAGGCGAGGCCCAGGTTGAGATGGAAGACAGGCTCGTCGTCCTTCAGGGCGATGGCGCGCCCGATCAGTTCCACCGCATCGTCATGACGACCGCTCTGATGGGCGATCAATCCGAGCAGTTGCAATGCATGGGCATGCCGTGCATCGGCGGCGAGAACCTGCCTGTAGAGTTCGGTTGCTTCTGCCAATCGTCCGGCGCGGTGATGGCTCAGGGCGTCGTTGAACAGGCCCTGAAGGGCCGTGGCAGACATGGCAACGGGCAATAAGCCTCCATGATCTTCATTCGGCCACGTGCGTGCACCGGGATGCCGAGACTACCCCTGTGGCGGCCATACGGTCTACATGAGGATCGACGCCTGCTGCCTCACGCAGATACTTCGCCTGCCGCGGAGGAAGGACCATGAAGGTCGCTGTCCGGCCGCCACCCCGGCGGCAGCTTCTCGTTGTGGGCCGCCGCGGCGACGGCGGCTATGACGAACGCCTCGAACTCGCGCACCGCCTGCCTGTCCTCGAACAGCGCCCCGGCCGCCGCGCGCGTGGCGCGGCGCAGCGTCTCGCGCCGCGCCGGGTCGCGGCCGAGCGCCAGCGCCAGCGGCGCGTAATCCTCCAGCCGTTCGGCGATCGGCGCGTCGGCGATCCCCATCTGGCGCCACGCCGCCGCGACCAGGCGGCCGCGCATGAAGCGGCCCGGCCAGGTGACGATCGGCGTGCCGTGGAGCATCGCCTCGTACAGCGTGTTGCCGCTGCCGAAATGGACCGGATCGAGCAGCACGTCGAGCTGCGACAGCAGCGCAATGAAGCGGTCGCTCGGCAGGCGCGGCAGGAAATGCACCCGCTCGAGGAGGACGGGATGGCTCGTCGCCCAGCGCCGGCGCAGCAGGTCGCTCCAGCTCGGATGCTGCCCGTCGATGACCACGATGTGGCCCTGCCGGTCGCCCTCGGCGATCGCGGCCAGCACGGCGTCGAAGTCGGGGTGGAACTTGAACAGGCTCTGCGGGCAGCCGTACAGCGTGCCGGTCTCGGGCAGCCCGAGCTCGGCCCGCGTCGGGCCCGGCGGCAGGGTCGGCGGCTGGTAGAAGCAAGGCAGGCGGGGCAGCCCGATCAAGCGCTCGGTGTACAGCCGGTCGGCTTCGGGCGGCTCGGCACCGGCCGCCGAGACGAAATAGTCGAGCGTGTCGAGGCCGGTGGTGACGGGATGGCCCCAACCCACGGCCTGCACCGGCGCGAGGCGTGCGTGGGCGAGCAGGTAAGTCTCCTTGCACATGCCGATGTCGGGGTAGAACAGCACGTCGAGATGCTCGGCGGCGATTGCCTGCTGCTGCTCGGCCAGGCTGAGCGGCAGGACCAGCGACCTGTCGGCGTCCTTCTCCAGCCGCTCCGAGACGGCGTCCCGGTGCGCCCGCGGGCCATGGATCAGGACGATCTCGAACCGCGCCCTGTCCATTCTCCGGATCAGCCCTTCGTAAAGCCGGCTGATCGTGTGGCTCCTGAAATAGTCCGACGCGAAGCCGATGCGAATTCGCGCACGACCTTCCTGCGCGGGCGGGCGCCACTCGTCGACATGCGGCGCCCGGAACGACACCACCGGCGCCTTGGCGCGAATCAGGCCGCCCATGGCCTCGAGCAGCGTACGGTCGTCGACATCGTGGTAGGCGAGAAAGAAGATGGAGCCGCAGGAGGTGTGCTCGACCGCGTCGAGCCCGCCGGGAAACGCCATCAGCTCGTCGATGTTCCTGCGCAGCCGGGCGCGCTGCTCGGCGACGCCCTTCGCCGAGGTCAGGATGGCCGGGAAGGCGAGCTTCGCCAGGCAGGCGTGCTCAAAGGAGCCCGGCGCGAGCTGGCTCGCCCGCTCGAAGCTCCGCACGGCCTCCTCGAAGCGGCCGAGATTCTGCAGGGCCACGCCGCGGTCGCTGTGGGCCTGCGCATCGGCCGGCGCCAGGCTGATCGCGCGATCGAAGCTCGCGAGCGCCTCCTCGAATCCGCCCTGGTTGTTCAGCACCTTGCCGCGATTGACATGGGCGAGCGCGGAGCCGGGCTCCAGGGCGAGAACCCGATCGAAGCAAGCCAGCGCTTCTCCGAACCTGCCCAGGCTGTTGCGGAGGTTGCCGCGATTGAGATGCGCCTCGACGTAGCCGGGCCTCGCGGCCGCGGCGCGGTCGTAGCTTGCCAAGGCCTCGGCGTGCCTGCCCTGCCCCTGCAGGATATTGCCGCGGGAATTGTGTGCCTCGGCGAGCGCCGGATCGCGGGCGAGCGCGGCGTCGAGGCCCGCCAGCGCCTCGTCCTGCCTGCCCAGCTCGTTCAGCACGTTGGCCAGATTGTGGTGGAAGGTCGCCCGCTCGGGCGCGAGGGCGGTGGCGCGCTCCAGGCTGGCCAGCGCCTCGTCCTGCCTGCCGGCCGCCCTCAGGGCCAATCCCAGCCCGTTGTGGGCGTCGGCGAAGCCGGGGCCGAGGGACGCGGCCCGCCGGTAGCAGGCGATCGCCTCCTCGAGGTCGCCGTGAGCCTTCAGGGCCCGCCCGAGATGGACAAGGAAGACCGGCTGCTCGCCCGACACCGCGATCGCTTGGCGGATGAGCGTCACCGCGGCGTCGTGCTGCCCCACCTGGTCGGCGACGACACCGAGCAGGTGAAGGCCGTCGGCATGCCGTGGATCGACGGCCAGCACCTGCCTGTACAGCGCCTCCGCCTCGGCCAGCCGGCCGGCCCTGTGATGCTGCAGTGCCTGGCCTATCTTGTCCTGAAGCGCCGACACGGAGCCTTGCATCGATGAGTGTTCCAATCCGGCCGATCATGGCCGGCGAGCGCCTCCGTGCAACAGTGAATTTCCTGATCCTTGCGTCTCGGATGGGCCGTCCACTAGATTGCCGACGACCGCCATGTCCCAAGCGCCCCAGCGTTCTTCCGCTCAGGATGTCCTGGACGAGGCCTTGCAGCATCACTCGGCCGGGCGGCTGGAGCAGGCCGAGAGGCTGTACAAGCAAGTTCCCGCCGGCGATGCCTGTTTCCCGCACAGCCTCGATCTGCTCGGCGTGATCGCCTACCAGGGCGGGCGTCACGATGTCGCCGTGGATTACCTCAGGCGGGCGATCGCCGAGAAGGCGGGCGAGCCGAATTTCCATTGCCACCTGGGGCTGGCGTTGAAGGGCCAGGGGAAGCTCGACGAGGCACTGCGCGACTTCGACCAGGCGATCCGGCTCGAGCCCGCCTTCGCCGAGGCGCACAACAGCCGCGCCACCGTGCTCCAGGCACTCGGCCGGCGCGACCAGGCGGTGGCCGCGTTCGATGTCGCGGTGGCGCTGAAGCCCGCTTTCGTCGAGGCCCACAACAACAGAGGGGTCGTGCTGGCCGAGCTGGGCAGGCTCGTCGAGGCGCTGGCGAGCTACGAGAAGGCGCTCGCCATCGATCCCCGTCACTTCCGGGCGCACAACAATCGCGGCATCGCGCTGGCGTCGCTGGACAGGTGGGACGAAGCCCTCGAGAGCTACGACCGGGCGCTCGCCCTCAAGCCGGACTATGGCGAGGCGCACAACAATCGCGGCAATGTGCTCCGGAGGTTGCACCGACTCGACGAGGCGGTTGCCAGCTTTCAACGGGCACTGGCCGGCAACCCGAATTTCAGCGAGGCGCTCTACAATCTCGGCAGCGTGATGACCGATCAGGGTGCCCTGCGCGACGCCGTCGCGATGTTCGATCGTCTTCTGGCCGTGCGGTCCGACCATGCCGAGGCGTTCGCCGCGCGCGGCACGGCCCTGAGCAACATGCGTCGGCTCGAAGAAGCCGTGAACAGCCTCGATCGTGCCGTTGCCGGGAATCCCGATCTCGCCGGCGCCCATTTCAATCGGGGCATCGCGCTCGGAGGGCTCGGCCGGGTCGAGGAAGCCATGTCGAGCTTCGAGACGGCCCTCCGGCTCGAGCCGCGGTGCTTCGACTATGCGTGCATGGCGAAACTGTCGCTGCCGATCATCCTGCCGGCGGCGTTCGAGGTCGGCTGGCAGCGCCAGCGATATCGCGACGCCATAGCGGCCCTGATGGCGTTCGAGGGCACGAGAAAGCCGGCCGACCAGCTTACGCTGCCGCCGTTCTTCCATCTCGCCTACCACGACAGGGACGATCGGGACGTGTTGGAAGCGCTGCGCGCGCTCTATCGCGCCAAGGTGCCGGGGCTCGACCATGTGGCGCCGCATGTCGGGGGCTGGCGACCGCCGGGGGGGGGCGGGCGCATTCGCCTCGGCTTCCTGTCGGATTACTTCAAGGGTCACACCATCGCGAGGCTCTACGCCGGTTTCCTGCGAAGGATCGACAGGGCGCGGTTCGAGACCGTCCTGATCCATGGCCCGCGGGCGCACCGGGACGCCGTCTCGGAGCGGCTGGAGAAGGACGCGGACAGGTCGCTGGTCCTGCCGCCGACGCTGGCCGGCCAGCAGCAGGCAATCGCCGCCGAGCATGTCGACGTGCTGTTCTACCCCGACATCGGCATGAGCATGGATACGTACCTGCTCGCCCACGCACGCCTCGCGCCGGTGCAGGCCGTGGGCTGGGGCCATCCCGTCACCACCGGCCTCGACACGCTCGACTACTTCGTGTCGGCGGCCGGTGCCGAGCCGCCCGGGGCCGACCGGCTTTACACCGAGCGCTTGATCGGCCTGCCTCGCCTGCCCTGCTTCTACGAGCCGCCGACCCTGCCGCCCGGCCCGACGCGGGCCGAGCTCGGGCTGCCCGAGGCCGGCACGCTGTACGGCTGCCCGCAGAGCCTGTTCAAGTTCCACCCCGACTTCGACGCCGTGCTGGCCGCGATCGCCGAGGGCGACCGGCAGGGCCACATCGTGGTCATCGACGGGCAGCATCCGAGCTGGAGCGACCTGCTGCGCCGGCGCTGGGCGACGAGCTATTCCATCCTTCTCGAGCGCGTGCGCTTCCTGCCGCGCCTGCCGACCGATCGTTTCCTGGCGCTGCTGGCGCGTCTCGACGTCCTGCTCGATCCGGTCCACTTCGGCAGCGGCAACACGCTGTACGAGGCGATGATCCACGGTACGCCGATCGTCACCTGGCCGGGCCGCTTCATGCGCGGCCGCCTGGTCGCGGCGGCGTGGCGCCAGATGGGGATCGCCGACGCGCCGATCGCCGAGCGGCTGGAGGATTACGCGCCGCTGGCGCTGGCGCTCGGCCGCGACCCGGCGCGGCGCGAGGCGCTGCGCCGCGCCACGCGCGCGGCGGCGGGGTCACTGTTCGAGGACAGGCAGGCGGTACGCGACTTCGAGGCGTTCGTCATCGCCGCCGTCGCAGCGGCGGCACGCAACGAGAAGCTGCCGCCGGGCTGGCGGCCAGACCTGGACGTGCAATGACCCAGCCCGCCCCTTTCACGAGGCTCGACGATGTCCCCCGGGTGCCGGTGTCATGGGGTGAGCTGATCGACAAGCTGACCATTCTCGAGATCAAGAGCGAAAGGCTGACCGGCGCGGAGGCCCTTGCCAATGTCGGCCTGGAACGGCGCCTGCTCGAGGAAGTGGCCGCCGGCCGACTCGCGGCGGAGCCACGCCTGCAGGCGCTGAAGGCGGAGCTTCGCGCCGTCAACCAGGCCCTGTGGGACATCGAGAACGAGATCCGGCAGAAGGAAGCCCTGCAGCAGTTCGACGAAGGCTTCGTTGGCCTGGCCCGATCGGTCTACAAGCAGAACGACCGGCGGGCATCGCTCAAGCGAGTAATCAACGAGCTGCTCGGCTCGACCATCGTGGAGGAGAAGAGCTACGTGACGTATCGCGGCGGCGGAGCATGAGGACAAGGCTCGAAGCAGCATGACCGACAGCGGCGCGGAGAACCTCGCGAAGGCGCTGGCGCTTCACCAGAAGGGCGATCTCGCCGCCGCCGAGGTCCTGTATGACGAAGTGCTGCGGGCAAGGCCCGATCACCAGGACGCCCTCCATCTGCTCGGGGTCCTGTACGGGCAGACCGGCCGGCTCGAGCGCGCCCTGCCGCTGCTCGGCGCGGCGGCGCGTCTGCGGCCCGGCGATGCCGTGTTCCAGTTCAACCTCGCCAGCACGCTCCGCCGGCTGGGGCGACCGGCGGAGGCCCTCGAATGGTTCGACAAGGCCGTCTCGCGCAAAAGCGATTTCGTCGAGGCCCATTTCGGCCGAGCCATCGCTCTCGACGAGCTCGATCGGCCGGCCGAGTCGCTCGCCGGCTACGAGCGCGTCGTCGCCCTGCAGCCGGGTCGCGTGGAAGCGCACTGGCGGCGGGCGGCGGTGCTGCACAGGCTCTCGCGGCCGGAGCAGGCGCTGGCCGCCATCGAGCGGTTTCTCGCCGCGGGCGGTGGCGGCGCCGATGCCTTCCGGCTGCGCGGCACGCTGCTCGCCGAGCTGAAGCAGCCGGAGCCGGCGATCGCGAGCTACGACCGGGCGCTCGAGCTCGATCCCGGCGATGCCGATTCGCTCAGCAACCGCGGCAACGTCCTGCGCGACCTGGGCCGCCTCGAGGAAGCCTTGGCGAGCCACGACAGGGCGGTCGCCGTCCGCCCCGGGCAGCCCGAGCTCCACATCAATCGCGGCGCCACGCTCGCCGTGCTGAAACGCTTCGCGGAGGCACTCGCCGCGTACGACCACGCGCTGTCGCTGAACGCCGGCCTCCCGCAGGCTCATTTCAACAGGGGCGCGGCGCTGCATGAGACGGGGCGGCTGGAGGAGGCGCTGGCCAGCGTCGAGCGCGCCATCGCGCTCGACGGTGGCCGGCCCGGCAGCCATCGGCAGCGCGCCGCGCTGCTGGCCCGCCTGGGCCGCCCGGAGGAGGCGATCGAGAGCTACGATCGGGCGATCGCGCTCGATCCGAATGACATCGAGTCGCTGAGCGACCGCGGCAACCTGCAGCTCGATCTCGGGCGTCCCGAGGCTGCGCTGGCCAGTCACGACCGGGCCGTCGCCGTCCGTCCCGACCGGCCCGAGCCCCACGTCAACCGCGGCTCGGCGCTGTTCGCGCTCGGGCGACATGGCGAGGCGCTCGCGGCCTACGATCATGCCCTGAGCCTCGATCCGGTGCTGGCCGGCACGCACAACAATCGCGCCATCGTCCTGCGCGAGATGGGGCGGCGCGAGGAAGCGCTCGCGAGCTGCGACCGCGCGATCGCCCTGCAGCCCGACCTCGCCGCCGCTCACGACGGCCGGGCCATCGTGCTGCGCCTGCTCGACCGGCTGCCCGAGGCGCTGGCCAGCCACGACCGTGCGGTGGCGCTGGCTCCGCAAAGCGCCGACGCCCACAGCAATCGCGGCGTCGCGCTGCACGACCTGGCGATGTTCGACGAGGCCGAGGCGAGCTACGATCGCGCGCTCGCCTTGAACTGCGACGACGACCGGGCGGGCTGGAACAAGTCCCAGCTTCTGCTGCTGCGCGGCGACTACGCGGGTGGCTGGGCGCTCTATGAATGCCGCCGGCACAAGCCGGAGTTTCCCGCGGTCGGCGACCCCGCCGTCGCGCAATGGCGCGCCGGCACCGGGCTGGCGGGCCGGTCGATCCTGGTGCACTGGGAGCAGGGGCTGGGCGACACGATCCAGTTCTGTCGCTATTTGCCGTTGCTGCAGCGCCAGGCGGCACGGGTCCAGTTCGCGCCGCAACCGCCGCTGGCGGCGCTGATGCGGAGCCTCGAGCCCAAGGTCGAGATCGTCGACCCGGACGGCGGCGCCGGCGATTACGATCTCCGGCTGGCGCTGCTCAGCCTGCCGCTGGCGCTGGCCGCGACGCACCCCGCCATCCCGGCCGCCGTCCCCTATCTGCACGCCGAGCCCGGGCGGATCGAGGCATTGCGGCAGCGACTCGACCAAGCCGCGCCGGCCGGCGAGGGCCTGCGCATCGGCGTCGCCTGGCAGGGCCGTCCCGGCGCGGTCGACCGCGGGCGGTCGTTCCCGCTGTCGGAGCTCGCCGGGCTGGCCCGCCTGCCCGGGGTCCGGCTGGTCAGCCTGCAGCGAGGGCACGGCGTCGAGCAGCTCGGGTCCCTGCCGCCGGGCATGTCGGTCGCGACCCTGGGCGACGATCTCGATCGCGGCCCGGCCGCATTCCTGGACACCGCCGCGGCCATGGCGAGCCTCGACCTGGTGATCACGTCCGATACCGCCGTGGCCCATCTCGCCGGCGCGCTCGGCCGCCCGGTCTGGGTCGCGCTCAAGCGCGTCCCGGACTGGCGCTGGCTGCTCGAGGGCGACGCCTGCCCGTGGTACCCGACGATGACCCTGTTCCGCCAGGCCGAGCGCGGCGACTGGGCGGGCGTGTTCCGGCGGATGGCCGACCGCCTGGCGCGCGGGCTTGCGGGCTAGACGATCTCCAGCGCCCTGAAGCCGACGAGCCGGGTGTCCTGGAACAGCTGGGCGAGGCGGGTCAGCTCGGCGATGTTCTCGGCCGGCGTCGGCAATGCCTTGCCTTCCTTGACGAGGAGCTGGTTCTGCCGCGACAGCGTCTCCCAGGCATGCTGGGCCTGCTCGGCCGGCGTGCGCTTGCCTGCGTCCAGCGCCGTCAGGAAAAGCTGCTCCATGCGCCCGGCGCTTATGCCCGTGCCGGTGACCGGCGACGCGAGATACTGGACGTCGGCGTTGTTGCGCGCGCGCGCATAGACGGCGCGATTGAACGCCTTGCACTGGGCGCGGGTCGCCGCGGACGGCGTCTGCGTCGGGTAGACGTGGTTCGTCGACGCCAGGATGACGAGCGCCTCCATGATGTCGCTGCGGCCGATCGTCTGCAGCCAGGGGTGGCCGAACAGGCGGATCAGGGTTTTCGGCTCGTGATGATTTTCCGCGAGCGCATTGAGGAGCGGCTTGTAGATCCGCTCCTGCAGCGTCGCCTGGCCGCGCGGGCCCGAGATCGTCGTCGGCACGTTGTCGGGGTGGGTGCTCAGCACGAACGACATCCCCTGCATCGCCTCGGTCCGCTCCAGCGCGGTGAGGCGGCGCGGGCCCTTGACGAAGACGTCGCGGCGGAACTGCGTGTTGACGAGGTAGTCCCGCACCGACTGCTTCAGCACCGCATCCTGCAGGCCGTTCAGGAGCTTCAGCCCCTCGGCATCGATGTTCACGGCATCGATGTGGTCGAGCAGGTGGGCCGAGGCGGCGAAGCTCAGCTTGGCTTCGCCCAGGATGCGCGCGACATCGGAGAACGACATCAGGTGCCAGTCGTGGGCGAAATACTCGTGCGCCGCATAGTTGCGGTCGACGGTGGAGAGACTCTCGAGGCGGCGCACGACCGCGGGATTCTGCTTGAAGTAGAGCGCCCCGGCATCGACCACCTCGCGGGCGAACTTGAGCGCGACGTCGAGCTTGCCGATGCTGCCGGCGGCCTCCGATCCAGCGAACTCGCCGTGCAGCCCGATCAGGTGCTTGAGCGGCTCGGCCGGCGCCCATCCGGGAAAGCAGTTGTAGCTGATGTAGACCAGGCCGCCGTGCTTCAGCCGCCGCCGGATAATGTCGACCATGTGGTTGCGGTTCTCGGGCGAGACCCAGCTCCAGATGCCGTGCAGGCCGATGATGTCGAATTCCGGCAGGTCGGTGCGCGCCGCCAGCTCAGCGAAGGACTGATCGAGCAACTGCACGCCGCTGCCCGACGCGGCGGCCAGGGAATGGGCCTCGACGGCGTGGTTGGGGTTGAAGTCGGTTCCCCAGAAAACCCCGTCGTTGGCGGCGGAGTGGATGTTGAGCGACAGGCCGCGGCCGTAGCCCAGCTCGAGGTAGTGCAGCGGCTGCGCGGCCGGCGCGGCGATGCCGGCGTACAGGCAGGCCAGCCGGAGCAGACCGGGGTGCAGCTCGCGGTAGTAGCCGTAGCTGTAGTCGACGTCCGCGACATATCCAGAAGTCCAGTCCACCGGTACCCCGCCCTCGTGTTGCGCCGCCGACACGTACCCCAACGCCCTGGCCGCGGCCAGCGCCTCCTTCCGCCGCAGGACGGGCTGTCGAGCTTGCACTCATGTTGTCCTCCCTGCGCGAAGCGCGGGGAGGTGCCCCCGCAGGGGGCGGAGGGGTCGAGAGCGACACACGCTTTGCCAGAACGCTCATCATGGTGACGACACTGATTGGCGACTGGCCCCGAGACCCTTGGCTCATGACCCCTCCGCCCCCGATTACGGGGGCACCTCCCCGCGCTTCGCGCAGGGAGGACAGTATGATGCGGGGGAGGAGAATGACGCGGACGTGGGGCGCTGGCCGGGATGCGGTGCCCTCAGTCGGGCGCGATGTCGAGATGGTCGGGTGGCAGGCCGGCGCGGCGGCGCTCGTGCATGCTCGTGTATGCGCGCTCGAGGTCGGCGGCGAAGCGCCCGGCGTCGAACAGAGGCGCCGTAGCTCGGTTGGCGAGCAGCTTCCGGCGGATCGCCTCGAGGCGTTCGGGCTGCCGCGCGAGCGCGAGCGCCAGCGCCTCGTAGTCGGCCGACGTGGTCGTCACCAGCTCGGGCAAGCCGACGGCGCCGAGCAGGCTCGCCGCCACCCGGCTGGCGAACGACTGGCCCATGCAGGTCAGCACCGGCAGCCCGGCCCACAGCGCGTCGCTCGCCGTCGTGTGGGCGTTGTAGGGCAGGGTGTCGAGGAACAGGTCGGCGGCGCGATGGCGCGCCAGGTGGTCGGCCAGCGGCAATCGGCCGGCGAACACCAGCCGCGCGCCATCGACGCCGTGCTTCATCGCCTGCTGACGCAGGTTGGCGATGGCGTCCGGCGGGTCGCCGAGCAGCCACAGCACGCTGCCCTCGACCTGCCGCAGCAGGCGCATCCACAGGGCGAAGGTCGGCGGCAGGATCTTGTAGCTGCTGTTGAAGCAGCAGAACACGAAGCCCTTCTCCGGCAGGCCGAGCTCGGCGCGCGCGTAATGACGATCGGAGATCGTGCGCCGCGAATCGTTCACCTGGTAGCTGTGCGGCAGGGTGACGATCTTCTCGGAGTAGTGCGGCCGGCTCGCCTCGGGGACGAGGATGCGATCGGCCAGCAGGTAATCCATCGTCGCCATGCCGGACGTGCCCGGGTAGCCGATGTAGGCGACCTGCACCGGCGCGGCGCGGCAGGCGAAGATGCCGGGCCGGCCATCGCCGGTATAGCCCTTGAGGTCGACGGCGATGTCGATCTCCAACTCGCGCGCCAGTGCGGCGATCTCGCGGTCGGAGCGGGCCTCGACATCGATGAAGCGGTCGAAGGCGGCGATGATGCGCCGGCGCATGTCGTCGTCCACGGCCGGGCCGATCGACAGGGCCACCAGCTCGAACCGGCTGCGGTCGTGGCGCTCGAACAGCTCGGCCATCAGGTAGGCCGTGGCGTGGTGGCGGAAGTCGGCCGAGACGTAGCCGATCCGGATGCGGCCGTGCCCGGGCACCGCCAAGTGGCCGGGTAGTGGACCGGGCAGCGGACCGCCGATGTCCTGCCGGGCGGCGAGGTAGAGTTCCGAGGCCCGCCGATGCAGCGCCGGCTCGTCGATCAGCGCCAGCAGCTCGAAGGGTAGCGCCGCCGTCTCGCCGCGCCCGACCCGGGCGGCGAGATCGGCGGTCAGCGGCTCGGCGTCGCGCCAGTCGGCGACATGCATCCGGCAATGCAGGCGGTTGCCGTGCAGGAAGTTCACCTGCGAGCCGAGCGCGATCGCGCGGTCGAAATGCTCGGCGGCGGCCGCGTAGAGCTTGCCCTCGAGAAAGGCAACGCCGAGGTTGGCCCAGGCGTCGGCGTAGTCGGGCTTGACCTCGAGCGCCCGCCGGTAGTCGGCGATCGCCGCGGCGAGCTGCTTGAGCTCGCGCAGGGTCGTGCCGCGGTTGTTGAGGGCCTCGGCGTGCCGCGGGTCATGGGTGATCGCGCCGGTATAGCTCTCGATCGCCTCGGGCAGCCGGTCGAGCTCGCGCAAGGCGTTGCCGCGATTGAACAGGGCGCGAACGTAGCCGGGCCGCTGGGCGATCGCGCTGCCGTAGCTCGCGATCGCCTCGTCGTAGCGCCCGAGGGCGCCCAGCGTCTGCCCGAGGTTGAAGTGGGCGTCGGGATTGTCCGGCTGCAGGGTCAACGCCCGCCGGTAGCTGTCGAGCGCCTGCTCGTCCTGCCCCGACTCGCGCAGCGCATTGCCGCGATTGAAATGGGCAGAGGCGATATTGGGGTTGATGGCCAGCGCCCTGTCGAACAGGGGAACGGCCTCGCCCGGCTTTCCCGACTGCGCGGTCAGGACGGCGAGCAGATGCAGGGCCTCGAAGTTGCGCGGCTGGAGCGCAAGCACCTGGCGATAGAGGACGCCGGCCTGCTGGAGCTCGCCCTTGCGGTGATGGGCCAGGCCTTCGGCAAGCCGCGCCTGGATCCTGGCGTCGCGGCCGGACGAAGGCTTCATCGGGACCGGCCGGCGGGGCCGCGTGCGGTCGCGCCTGGCGCCGCAATGCGGGATCGAACGACAGGAAGGATCACGGGAGAAGGCAATAGCCCTGTGGGTAACGGCAGGGCAAGGATTGGCATGCCCTTTTGCGGGTTGGGTTGCCAGACCACAATATCTGGTGGGGATTGCCCAGTACAATCCCTCATCTAGGAGTTAAAATCTTACTATTCATGGCCATTTGCGGATGACGCGGCGCACTGTTTCGACTACAAGACAGCCGCGTCCGAAGTCAGATGGGCGGCTGCGAAAGGAAAGAATCTAATGTCCATGATCATGGTCGACGGTATCAAGGATATCGTTTTTCACAATGGCATCGTCCGCATCGATTGCCTGGCTGCGGGACCGAACGGGGAGCAGCGCCCCTCCGGCACCATCGTCATTCCTGCCAACGTGACCGGCCCCATCCTGCAGTCCCTGGCGAACGCCATGCAGGAGCTCGACAAGAAGATCCGCGAGCATGCGGCCGAGATGGCCAACAAGCAGGCTCAAGGCAACGCCGACTGACCTGAGGCATGACAGCAGGGTTGAACGCCATGCGCACGATCAACGCCATCGCCTTGGCCTATGACGCTGCGCAAGACCGCGTGCTCGCGGTCATCAACCCTGGCGGCCTGAATTCGTGGTCGTATTGGCTGACCCGACGGCTGGTCCTGCAGCTGTTGGGTCGCCTCCCTGCGGCGCTGGCGGCGACGTCGAAGGTCGCCCAGCAGGCGCCGGTCGAGTACCGCGGCGAGCTGGCGGCATTCGAGCGCGAGGCGGCGATCGCCAAGACCCAGCCGGCCATGAGCAAGACCGACAACGGCGTGCTGCGGATGAATGCCGCCGCCGCCGAGCTGGCTGTTACCGTGTCCCTCGAGGACAAGGGAGACACGCTGCGCTTCATCCTGATCGGCGAGCGCGGCGGCCAGGCTGCGGGGGTGATGAGCCGTCCCGACCTGCAGCGCATCTTCTTCATGCTCGAGCAGGAAGTGGTCAAGGCCGAATGGCTGGCCACACCGGCGCCGCCTGCCGCGGCGGCCGAGGCTCCGGCGGCTCCCGCGCCCAAGCGGCTGGTCAACTAGCTTCGACGCTCATGGCCGGGCTCGTCGGTCGGCGTCCGCGAGCGGGCGATCCGGGCACGCCCTGTCGCCGCAGATGAACTTGCCGCCGCCGGCCATGGCCGATGTCCGACTGCAATTGCAGCAGGCGCTCGACGCGCACAGAGCGCGGCAGCTCGACCGGGCCGAGCAGGGCTACCGAGCGGTGCTGCAAGTGGCGCCGCAGCATTTCGATGCGTTGCAGCTTCTCGGGGTCCTGCTGCTGCAGCGTGGCCGTAACGCAGAGGCCGAGGCCATCCTGCGTCACGCAATCGCCGTGCGCCCCCAGGCCGCGGAAGTGCTGAGCAACCTCGCGGTCGCCCTCAAGAACATGAAGCAGTTCGACGCGGCGCTGCAGGCGGTCGACCAGGCGCTCGCCATTGCGCCCGCTGCGATTCCCGCGCTCAGCAACCGCGGCAACATCCTTCGCCTGCTCGGACGCTTCGACGAGGCCCTGGCAAGCCTTGGCCGCGCCCTCGAGCTCCAGCCCGATCATCTGGACGCGCTATGCAATCGCGCGACGACCCTGGCCTCGATGGGGCTGCTCGACGAGGCTCTGGCGGCACATGGCGACGCCCTGAGGCTGCGTCCCCTGCATGGCCCCAGCTTGCAGGGACAAGGCGATGTCCTGCTGCGCATGGGCCGACGCGACGAAGCCGTCGCGGCCTACGAAAGTGCACGCGCGCACGGCGGCGATGCGGCACACATCGCCTTTGCGCTGGCGGCGCTCGGGGTCGGCGAGCCGCCCGCCGCCGCGCCGACGGACTATGTCCGTAACCTGTTCGAGGCCTTTGCCAACACGTTCGACGAAACCTTGGTCGGTGCTCTGCGCTATCGCACGCCGGAGCTGATCGGCTCGCTGGTGGCGCAGGCCTGTCCGTCGGGCTCGCTGGACGTTCTCGATCTCGGATGTGGAACCGGCCTGAGCGGCATCGCGCTGCGGGCGGTGGCGCGGCGCCTGGTCGGGGTCGACCTGGCCTCCAACATGCTGGCCAAGGCGCGCCAGCGGGTGGTCTACGACGAGCTGGTGCAGGCCGATATCGTCGACGACCTGCGCCGGCGGGAGGAGGGTAGCTTCGACCTTGCGGTCGCGGCCGACGTGCTCGTCTATCTCGGCGACCTGGAGGCGGTGTTCGGGGAATGCCGGCGGATCGTGCGCGACGGCGGACGGTTCGTCTTCTCCGTCGAGGCGACGGCAGGCGACAGCCCGGCGCTTCGCCCCAGCCTTCGCTACGCCCATTCGGAGCGCTACCTGCGGCGGCTCGCCGACCGGCACCGGTTTCGCTGGGAGACGTCCATGAGCGCGACGCTGCGGCTCGACAAGGGCGTACCCATCGCGGGCACGATCGTCATGCTTCGCTGAACTCCAGTCGTTTCGAGGCGATGGAGCCGGCGCTCCCTCAGTCGGGCCGCAAGCTGCGATCCACGGGGCGCGATCCCGGGGCGATGATGCCGTCGCGGCGAGCCATCTCGGCAACTTCCTGGAAGCGCCTGCGGTAATCGTCGACGGTCGTTTCGAGCTTGCCGGTCGCCCGCGCGTAGCGGGCGCGCTGGTCCCTGCCGTTCGACTCGATGATGGCGAAGCCCAGGCTGCTGAACTGCTTGAGGCAGTTGCGGATGGTCGGCTCGGAAAAGCGGCTCGACTGGTAGAGATCCTTGAGCGGCCGCGGCTGGTGCTTGGACTTCAGCAGCCAGACCAGCACCTCGTTGCCGACAGCCGTATCGGCGCCGGGCAGGTTGTCCCGCTCCCAGCAACGCAATTGCTCGAGTGCCTGCCAGAACATCAAATCCCCAAACAGTCAGTGCCACGACTGCGCGTTACGGCTCTGGTTCCGGAACAGGCCGACCGCGCTATCTGCCTGAAAAATACAGCAAAATCGCTCCGGAGGAAAGCCATGCTCCGCCGCGCCCGATTGACCGGGCGCGGCGGGAAACTTAGCATGTTAAGGATAGCTCCATGCGGAGGGACGGCCAATGGATGTCGGAACGGGGTACGGCCGCAAGCAGCCGGCCTACATCGCCGCGCTCACCGCCGTCGGGGCGGGCACGCCGATGGGCGAGCTGCTGCGGCGCTACTGGCATCCGGTCGGGCTGTCCTCGCACGCCGCGGCGACGCCGCGCGAGGTGCGTGTGCTGGGCGAGGACCTCGTGCTGTTCCGCGACGGCAGCGGACGAGCGGGCCTGGTGGTGGCGCGGTGCGCCCATCGCGGCACGACGCTCTACTACGGCAAGGTGGAAGAGCGCGGCATCCGCTGCTGCTACCATGGCTGGCTGTTCGACGTGGAAGGCGTTTGCCTGGAGCAGCCTTGCGAGCCGGATGGCGGGCGGATGCGCGATCGGGTGCGCCAGCCATGGTATCCGGTGGAGGAGCGCTACGGCCTGGTGTTTGCCTATATGGGGCCGCCGGAGAGGAAGCCCGTGCTGCCGCGCTACGAGTGCCTCGAGTTGCTCGACGAGGGCGAGTTCATCGACGCCGACGACACCTCGATCGGCAGCGGCGGCGGCGCCATCGTGCCGTGCAACTGGCTGCAGCACTACGAGAACGTGCTCGACACCTATCATGTGCCGATCCTGCACGGGAACTTCAGCGGCACGCAGTTCACCGAGGTCATGAACCAGATGCCGCGGGTGACGTGGGATCTGACGCCGCTCGGCGTCAAGGCGTTCTCGACCCGCACTCTGCCCGACGGCCGCCTCATGAAGCGCACCACCGAGGTCGCCCTGCCGACCCTGCGCGTCGTGCCCAATCCCTATGTTGGCAAGTACGGCCGGGTCGAGAGCCTGGGCTGGACGCTGCCGATCGACGATACGCACTACCGCATCTACACGGCCGGGCGGGTGCGCGAGAAGGGCGTGTTCCTGCCGCGCGGCGCCGGCGCGGCGACCAACCGCAAGCCGTGGCGCGACATGACGCCGGAGGAGCGGCGCGATTTTCCCGGCGACTGGGAGGCGCAGGTCGGCCAGGGCGCCATCACCTTCCATTCCGACGAGCACTTGGCGAGCAGCGACCAGGGCATCGTGCTGTTGCGACGGCTGCTGCATCGCTGGGTCAACGCGGTGGCGCGTGGCGAGGACCCACCGGGCGTCAGCTTCGATCCGGCGGCGCCGCCGGTGGCGTTCGAGGCCGGCAATTTCGTCGTCGATGCCTGAGCGGCCGGTACGGCCGGTGCGCACGCGGCCTGCCCGCCAGCGCGCCGCGAGTGTGCCTGGACCGGCGGCAACGCCGCCGTCGTCCTCGTCGAGGGCAGCCGTGCCAGTTGCGGCCGCTGCGCCGGCAACGGCGTCCCGGCCGCCGGAGGCGACTGCCATCCTGCTCCGGGGACGGCTGAGGGACGACCGGCAGTCGCTGCCGATCGCGCTGCTGCGGGCCCGCGAGGCGGTGATGGGGCTGTTCCGGCCGCATCACCGGCAGGGCGGCATCAGCGAGCCCCAGTGGCGGGTGATCCGCGTGCTCCATCTCGAGGGTGAGAGGGATGCCACGACGCTCGCGCGGTCGAGCTACCTTTTGCCGCCCAGCCTGTCGCGCATCCTCAAGGACCTCGAGGTGGCCGGTCTGGTGCGGCGCCGTTCCGGAAGCGGCGATTCGAGGCAGAGCCTGCTGTCGCTGTCGCCCGAGGCGGAGGCCCGGGTGGCGCGCGTGGCGCCCTTCCTCGACGGCATTCACCGCGACATCGCCCGCCGCTTCGGCCGCGCCCGCCTCGACACCCTGCTGGCGCTGCTGGCCGAGCTCGAGGCGGCGCTGGCCAATGACCCCTCCCGTGGAAGAGGAGAAGATGACCTCACTGCCGTGGCGGACCCTCGGATTGCCAGCGGTCGAACAGGGTCGCCCGCTCGCGCTCGGCGCGCTCGGTGGCCATCAGGATGAGGCCGAAGGTGACGATCAGCATGCAGACGGTGGTCAGGTAGACGGTGTAGCCCTGCACGGTCCGGCCGACGGAGGCGTCGACCACGCCGGAGAATTGCAGCACGACGGCGATCGTCCTCGCCACGCGGACCACGGCGATGCCGGCCAGCGCCCCGGCCGCGACGCTCCGGCTGTGCAACCCGTCCATGCGGCCGCCGCGCCAGGTCTCCCACGCGGCGGCGCCCGACAGCAGGCAGACGAAGACGGTGCGCAGGCCGGACTGGACCAGGCGGCCGCCGCCGAGCTGCCAGGACGTGAACGACAGCACGGTGAAGACCGCGCACACCACCGCCGCCTCGATCAGCACGCGATCGGGGCCGATGCGGCGGTCGTTGAAGCGGCGCATGCTCATCCACATCATGGCGAAGCCGCCGACGAACAGCAGGTCGGCGGTGAAGATCAGCCAGCCCGGCGTGTACTCGGCGCGCTGGCCGTAGAGCACCAGGGCCAGGGTGGTGAGCACCAGGGCGACCGTCCACGGCCTGAGGCCCGGCGCATCGCGATGGTAGTACCAGGTGAGCAGCGACACGCCGGCGCTCGCCGCCATGACGACGGTGCTGACGAGATTTATGACGACGGGATCGAGCGACATCGGCCGGGCATTCTAGCGCCGGCGGTGCGCCGCTCCAGCAGCCATTCCGGTCGCCGCGCGCGACGCCGCCAACGCGCGTCCGGCGCGCGCCGTTGCCCAGCCTGCGGCACCGGTCATACAGTGACGACGGAGGAGCGATCCCATGGCCGATTCGGTGTTCCACAAGGATTTCAAGGCGATGCCGTGGTGGTGGGAATGGTGGCATCCCTCCAACGCGCTGTCGCAGGACCCACCGCGCAAGACCGAGGTGCTGGTGATCGGGGCGGGATACGGCGGGCTGTCGACGGCGCTCGAGCTCGCCCGGTCGGGCGTCGAGGTGACGGTGCTGGAGCGCGGCGCCTTCGGGGTCGGCGCCAGCACGCGCAACGGCGGCGGCGTGAGCGGCGGCACGACCCTCGGCAAGGGCTTCTCGGGCAAGGGCGCGGGCGGCGATCCCGAGGGCTGGAAGCGGGTGATGGAGCGCATGCTGGCCGACGCCGCCGATTCGCTCGCCCAGGTGGAGACGGTGATCCGGCGCGAGGGCATCGAGTGCCACTGGCGCATGAGCGGCCGCTTCAGCGGCGCCTTCACGCCGCGCCACTACGCCGAGCAGGCCGCCAAGGTCGGGACCTACAACGACGGCGCGGCGCTCGGCACCTACATGGTGCCGCGCGAGCAGCAGCGCGAGGAGATCGCCTCGGACTACTACTACGGCGGCATGGTGGTCGAGCGCACCGGCCAGCTCCATCCGGCGCTCTACTACGGCGGCCTGCTCGCGGCGGCGCATCGGGCCGGCGCCCGGCTGTGCGCGGAGTGCGACGCCGAGCGCATCGAGCGCAAGGCGGGCAGCGCCGGCGGCGGCTATCGCGTGCTGACCAGCAAGGGCGCGATCGAGGCGCGCGAGGTGGTGGTCGCGACCAACGGCTACACGACCGAGCTGACGCCGACGCTCAAGCGCCGCCTGGTGCCGGTGGCGAGCCACATCATCGCCACCGAGGAGCTGCCCGAGGATCTGGTCCGGAGCCTGATCCCCAAGAACCGCGTGGTCAGCGATACCAAGCGGGTGCTGTGCTACTACCGGCAATCGCCCGACAACAAGCGGGTGATCTTCGGCGGCCGCGCGCGCTTCACCCAGGTCGCGCCCGAGGTGAGCGCCCCCGTGCTGCATCGCTACATGGTCGAGCGCTGGCCGCAGCTCGCCGGCACCAAGGTGACGCATGCCTGGACCGGCAACGTCGCCTTCGCCTTCGACTATCTGCCGCACATGGGCACCGCGAAGGAGGGCGCCGAGCAGGGTGTGCACTACCTGATGGCATGCAACGGCTCGGGCGTCGCCATGATGAGCTATCTCGGCTACCAGACGGCGCGCAAGATCGTCGGCGGCTCGAATGCGCCGGCCAACGCCTTCGACGAGCGCGACTTCCCGACCGTGCCGTTCTATTCGGGCAATCCGTGGTTCCTGCCGCTGGTCGGCGCCTGGTACCGCACCCGCGACTGGTGGGACCGGACGACGGCATGACCCTGTCTTCCTCCCTGTGCGTAGCGCGGGGAGGTGCCCCGAAGGGGCGGAGGGGTCATGAGCCTCGTTCGAATCCTGAGCATGAATTCATGACGAACCGCACACATGCCGCCCATGACCTCTCCGCCGTCGTAAGACCCCTCGGCTCCGCTCAGGGCAGGCGTCGACATTGCTCCCATGCAAGCGTTGGGGACGAGGCGCGATTGAGGTAGGGTCGGGCTCGCGCAGGTTGGATCGGGCTGATGAAGTTGCGTCACTTGGGGATCGTCGTCGTCGCGGCCGTGCTGGCCGCCGTGGTGCCGGCCAGCGCGCAGATCCTGCCGGTCCCGCCGGGATGGCAGATGGAGCGGGCGGTGCTGGTCAGCCGGCACGGCGTGCGGGCGCCCTTCCTGACCAACGCCGAGCTCGACAGCCGTTCGGCCACTCCATGGCCCGCCTGGCCGGTGCCGCCCGGCTTCCTGACGCCGCGCGGCGAGGAGCTTCTGCGCCTGATGGGCCGCTACTACCGGGTGCTCTATGGCGGGCGCGGGCTGGTGCAGACCGACGACTGCCCGCCGCGCGGCTCGGTGTCGGCGTGGGCCGATCTCGACCAGCGGACGCGGGCGAGCGCGGTGGCGCTGCTCGCCGGCATGTACCCGCGCTGCCCGACCCTGGACATTCGCAACCAGGACGACCCGACGGTGCCCGATCCTTTGTTCCATCCGCAGCCGACCGCGAGCTGCCCGATGGACGGGGCGGCCAATCGCGCCGCCGTGCTGGCGCGGATCGGCGGCGACTTCGCCTCGGTGCTGCGCGAGTACGCCCCGCAGCTCGGCCTGATGCAGCAGACGCTTTGCCCACCGTCGCTCGCTGCCGGCAAGGTGTGCGGCCTCGCGACCGGGCAACCCGGCCTCGAGACCCGGCCCGACGGCACGGTCCGCCTGACCGGCCCGATCGGCTACGCCTCGACCGCGGCGGAGACCTTCGCCATGGAGGACGCCGAGGGGCTGCAGGTCGCGTGGGGGCGGCTCGCCGGCGAGGCCGAGCTCCAGGACCTGCTGAAGATCCACCGGCTCGAGGTCGATCTGGTCGACAAGACCCTGCCGCTCGCCCGCCAGCACGGCTCCAACCTCCTGAGCCAGATCATCGCCACGCTGCAGGATGGCCACGACTTCCCCGGCCAGCCGCGCGTCGCCCAGCCGGTGCGCTTCGCGCTGCTGGTCGGCCACAGCACCAACCTCGCCAACCTGTCGCGACTCTTGAACGTCGGCTGGCAGATCGCGGGCTTACAGCCCGACGCGCTGTCGCCCGGCGGCGCGCTCGCCTTCGAGCTTTATCGCGACGAGCGGACCGGCCGGCGTTACGTGCGGCTCGCCTACTACGCCCAGACCATGGCGCAGTTGCGCGGGCGGACCGTGCTCTCGGCGACCGAGCCGCCCGGCATGGTCGCCGTCCCTCTGCCGGCCTGTGCCGGCTCGCTGCACGAAGGCGCCTGCCCGGCCGAGCGCTTCGTCGAGATCGCCCGGCAGGCGATCGACCCGGCCTGTGTGACCGTCAAGCCGTAGCGGCGATGGCGCGGTGGGCGAGCGCGGTGTCGACGCAGGTCTCGTACGCAACGTCGCGGGCGAGCGTGCCATGGGCGCGCATCGCCGCATGCAGCCAGTCGTAGCCGGCACGGCGGATCAGCGGATCGGGTCCCCACAGTCGGAGGGCGCGGTAGCGGGCGATCGCCGCGGCGAAGATCGCCGCATCGACGCCGGGGAAGTAGCCGGCCAGCAGCCGGGCGATCTCGGCGGGCGGCGTCGCCGCGAACCAGGCGAGTGTGCGCTGCATGCCCATGGTCATGGCGAGCAGCTCGTCATGTCGCGACTCGAGCGTGCCGCGGCGGGTCACCAGGGTGGTGTAGGCGGTGAGGCCGCGCGTCGCGGCAGCGTACCAGAGATGGCCCGCGCCCGAGGCGATCAGCTCCTCGGCGTAAGGCTGGAAGAGCTGGGCGGCGTCGAGCGTGCCGGCCCGGATCGCCTGGGCGTTGTCCGCCATCGAGGGCCCGATGAGGGGCTCGAGGCGATCGGGGTCGATGCCGGCCAGCCGCAGATCGTGGGCGAGGCATATCCACGGCGTCGGCACCTCCGAGACCGCGGCGAGGCTCACGCGGGCGAGGTCGCCGAGCGTGAATTCGGGGCGTGGCCTCGCGCCGACGACGAAGAACGGGTCGCGCGCCACCACGTCGGCGAAGCAGACGAGGTCGGCGCCGGGCTCGCCGGCGTGCACGATCATGACGCGCAGCGGCCCGCCCCACATCACGTCGGCCTCGCCCGACCGCAGCGCGGCCGCCGCCGCCTGCGGGCTGGGCGAGGGCCGCAGGGTCACCTCGACGCCGGCGTCGCGAAAGGCGCCGGTCGCCAGCGCGGCGTAGAACGGTGCATAGAACAGAGCGCGGAAATTTTCGCTGAGCACGATCGGCACGGCAGACGGACTCCTTCGACGCACGGCGCGAAGCGGGGCCCCGCACCGACGACGCACTCTACACGCGCCGCCGGCAATACGTCCTCGCGCGCGCCCCTCGCAGGCGCCTTCAGGCTAAGGGCCTGTGATGAAACAGGTGCTTCATTTTCACGAGATGAGCGCATCCTGCAAGATTGTCATCCCGAGTAAGGCGCTTGCGAAGCAAGCGCCGTAAGCGAGGGACCTTTGAGGCAACGGGAAAGGCCCCCCCGGGGTCTCAAACGAAGTGCAACACCTTGCTAGAAAGGTGTTGTCATGGGAACTCGCTACAATCAACTCACGCTCGAAGAACGGTGCGATATTGCCGCGCTACGTCGAGCGGGCAAGTCGATCCGGCAAATCGCTGCAGCTCTGGATCGCGCGCCATCGAGCATCTCTCGCGAACTGAGGCGCAATGGGTGCAGGCCGGCCTTCGCTCACCAACAGGCCCGAGCCCGGCGATGGTCTGGCTCGCGCCTGGATCGCGACTCGGAGCTGCGCGCCAAGGTGCTCGACCATCTGGGCAAAGGCTGGTCGCCCGCCGAAGTCTGCGGCCGCCTGGCGCTCGAGCACCGTCGCCCGGTCATCGGCTGCGAGACCATCTATCGCTTCATCTACGCGCAGCTCAAGCGCACCAAAGACGGCCGCTGGCGTCACTATCTGCCACGGGCCAAGGGCCGGCGAGGGCGCCGGCGATCCACCCGCAGCCGCAGTCCCGCCCTGGCAATCAAGCTACGCCTGCCCATCGACCGTCGCCCCCAGGAAGCCCTCGATCGCTGCCAAGCCGGCCACTGGGAAGCCGACTTCATGCTGTTCTCCCGCCTCGGACAATCCATCCTGGTCCTGCACGAGCGCACTTCACGCTTCACCGCTATCGTCCGCACCCGCAACCGCCGCGCTCAACCGACTGCCAGTACCATCGCCCAATTCTTCTCGCGCATACCCCCTCAACTCCGCCGATCTCTAACATTCGACAACGGAACCGAGTTTGCCGAGCATCATCGTCTGCATAAAACCTCCGACCTGCAGACCTTCTTCTGCGATCCCCACTCGCCTTGGCAAAAGGGCGGCATCGAAAATGCCATCGGCCGATTCCGCCGCTTCTTGCCCAGAAACACTGATCTTCACGCCCTCAAACCCAAAGACATCGCTTCCTTCCTACATGCCTACAATCACACTCCTCGAAAATGCCTGGACTTCCACACGCCTGCTGAGGTCTTCTCAAATCTGTTGCACTTCAAACGAGAATCCACACCCTCGCTGCGCTCGGGATGACATCATTTCTGCAGCGCGCATCATGCGTCACTACCGGAATTTGAAGCACTTATTTTGTCACAGGCCCTAAACCGGCCAAAGTTGGCGCCAACGGGGCGGCACTCCGATGGCGCAGGAATTGGATCTCGGCTCAGCGATTGTCTCGCATCACGCGTTCCCGGCAGTGGGTAGCGCCGGTCGGTCGTTGAGCAGGGCGAGCAGGCCACGCTCCAGCGCGCTGGCGTCGATCGGCTTCTGCAGCACCGGCACGCTGGCGTAGCGGCGATCGATGCTCTCGCGCTGGAAGCCGGTGAGGAAGAGGAACGGCACGCTGTGCGCCAGCAGCTGGTCGGCGATCGGGTTGGCGAGCTCGCCCGCGAGGTTGAGATCGAGGACGGCGCCGTCGAAGCGTTCGCTGCGTGCCGCCGCCAGGCCGTCGGCGAGGCGGGCATAAGGCCCGACGACGACGGCACCGAATCCCTCGAGCGTCCGCTTCAGCAGCATGCCGACCAGCATCTCGTCCTCGACGACCATCAGACGCACCCCGGCGAGGGCGCGCCTGTCCGCAGCCATGACCGGCGCCGGCCCGCTCGGCGCCGGCGGTTGCGCCGCGGCTCCGGCGGTCGGGGCGACCGGGACGGTGAGGCGGCAGCGCAGGCCATCCGGCCGCCAATCGTAGATCACGGCGCCGCGGAACTGGGCCTCGATGCTCGAGCGCACGATGGTCAGGCCGAGGCCAAGCCGCGCCGGCTCCACGGTCGGCGGGCCGCCGCTCTCGGTCCAGTCCAGCAGCATGGTGTCGCCGTCGGTTCGCCACGTCACGGCGAGCGTGCCGGTATCGGTCGAGAAGGCGCCGTACTTGGCCGCGTTGGTGGCGAGCTCGTGCAGCGCCAGCGCCACCGCCTGCGCCGTTGCCGGCAGCAGGATGACGCGCGGGCCGCCAGCGCTGACGCGGCGCCGATGGCTCGCATGGTAGGGCGCCAATTCCTCGTCGACGATCTTGCCGAGCTCGGCGCCCTCCCAGCGGGTCGCCGACAGCAGGTTGTGGGTCGCCGCCAGGGCATGGACGCGGCCTTCGATGGTCGCGATGAAGGCGTCGATGGTCGGCGCCCTGGTGAGCCGCAGCATCGACAGCACGACGGCCAGCGTGTTCTTCGCGCGATGGTCGACCTCGCGCGCCAGCAGCGCCTGCCTCTCCTCGGCGCGCTTGCGCTCGGTGATGTCGACCGTGACCCCGGTCATGCGCTGGGCCTTGCCGGCAGGATCGCTGAGGATGATGCCGGCGCCGTAGCACCAGCGCAGCTCGCCGCTCGGCCGCACGATCCGGAACTCGGTCTGGAACCGCGCCTGCGACGACGCCAGGATCGATGCCAGCGCGCTCTTCTCGCGGTCGTCGGGGTGCATCATCGCCTCGACCCGCTCGACCGTCGGGACGAACGACGCCGGATCGACGCCGAAGATTCGATATGGGCCGTCGTCCCATTCGATCTGCCCGGTGGCGAGGTCGACCTCCCACGATCCCATGTCGCCGGCCGACAGGGCGATCGACCGCCGGTCCTCGCTCCGGCGCAGGCGCTCGGTCTGCGCCTCGAGCTCGGCGGTGCGGGCCGCGACGCGGGACTCGAGCTCGGCATTGAGCACCTCGAGCTCGCGGGTCTTGCGGTAGAGGTCGACGAACACGCGGACCTTGGCGCGCAGCACCTCGGGCACGACCGGCACCTGCACGTAGTCGACGGCGCCGATCTGATAGCCGCGCAGGAAGTCCGACGCGGCGACCTGGATCGCCGAGACGAAGATGATGGCGAGCCGCTGGAAGCGCGGATGCTCGCGGATCATGCTGGCGAGCTGAAAGCCGTCGAGCTGCGGCATGACGACGTCGATCAGCACGACGGCGATGTCCTCGGTCCTGAGCAGGATGCCGAGCGCCTCGTGCGGCGAGGTCGCCTTGATCAGGTTCTCGCCCAGCTCGGCGAGGATCACCTCGTAGCTCAGGAGCTTGGCCGGCTGATCGTCGATCAGCAGGATGTTGACCTTGTCCATGGCCGCCGGCGGGTTCGTCACGTCAGCGATGCAGCCACAGGCGCAGGGCCGAGAACAGCTGCTCGGTGACGACCGGCTTGGCGAGGTAGTCCGAGGCACCCGCCTCGAGGCATTTCTCGCGATCGCCCTTCATCGCCTTGGCGGTCAGCGCGATGATCGGCAGGCGGCGCAGCGCGGGGTTGCCGCGGATCAGGGCGATCGTCTGGTAGCCGTCCATCTCGGGCATCATGATGTCCATCAGCACGATGGCGACCTCTGGCGAGCGCTCGAGGATCGCGATCGCCTCGTGGCCGGTGGTCGCGGTGAGAACCCGCATGTTGCGCCGCTCCAGCGCGCTCGACAGGGCGAAGATGTTGCGCGTGTCGTCGTCGACGACGAGCACGGTCCGCCCGGCCAGCATCTCGTCGGAGCTGTGCAGGCGCTCCAGCATGCGCTTCTTGTCGTCGGGCAGGTCGGCCGCGACCTGGTGCAGGAAGAGCGCCGTCTCGTCGAACAGGCGCTCGGGCGATGCCGCGCCCTGGACGACGATGCTGCGTGCCATGCCGTGCAGCCGGGCGTCCTCCTCGGCCGACAGCTCGCGCCCGGTGAACACCACCACCGGAAGGTCGCTGAGCGACTCGTCCTTCTGGATCTCCTCGAGCACCTCGAAGCCCGAGATGTCGGGCAGCCTGAGGTCCAGCACCATGCAGTCGAAGCGCTGCTCGCGCAGCTTGGCGAGCGCCGCACGGCCCGAGTCGGCGGTGGCGATCTCGAGATCGGGATTGGACAGCAGCTCGCTGACGCCCAGCCGCTCGGCGGCGTCGTCCTCGGCGATCAGCAGCCGCTTGCGGCGCGGCCGCACGTACTCGTTGATGCGCGCCAGCGCATCGTTCAGGCCCTGCGATGTCGTCGGCTTGTTGAGGTACGAGAAGGCGCCGCGCGCCAGGCCCTGCTGGCGGTCCTCGTCCATGCTGAGAATCTGCACCGGTATGTGCCGCGTCTCCAGGGTCCGCTTGAACTGGCTGAGCACGTTCCAGCCCAGCATGTCCGGCAGGAAGATGTCGAGCGACATTGCGACCGGCCTGTACTGGAGCGCGAGATCGAGCGCCTCGGCGCCGCGCGAGGTCACGACGGCGCGCAGCCCCGCGGCATGGGCGGCGTCGACCAGGATGCCGGCATAGTTCGGGTCGTCCTCGACGATCAGAAGGCAGCGGTCGCCCGGCAGGATGGTGTGGCGATCGTCGGGGAACTGGTCGACCAGGTGCTCGGGCAGCGCCACCTGCGGCAGGGGGGCGTTGCCGGCCTGCGGTAGGCGCATCGCCGTACGCGGCCCGGTGTACATGGTCGGCAGGAGCAGGGTGAAGGTGCTGCCGATGCCGGGCGTGCTGCGCAAGGTGAGCTCGCCGCCCAGCAGGCTCGCGAGCTCGCGGCTGATGGCGAGGCCGAGACCGGTCCCGCCGTACTTGCGGCTGGTGCTGGCATCGGCCTGCTGGAAGGCCTCGAAGACGATCTTCTGCTTCTCGACCGGGATCCCGACGCCGGTGTCGGTCACCTCGAAGGCGACCACCGAGCTCGCCTGATTGAGAGAAACGTTGTCGGCGCGCCAGCCGGCCTGGGTCGGGGCGACGCGCAGCCGCACGCTGCCCTGGGCGGTGAACTTCAGCGCATTCGACAGGAGGTTCTTCAGGATCTGCTGCAGGCGCTTGGAATCGGTCACGATGCTGCGGCCGAGATGCGGATCGATCTGGACGTCGAACGACAGGCCCTGCGATTCGGCCTGATGGCGGAACGGCCGTGCCACGGCCTCGAGCACGTTGGAGAAGAAGATCTCCTCGGCGTCGACGGTGACGGTGCCCGATTCGATCTTGCTGAGATCGAGGATGTCGCTGATCAGGTTCAGCAGGTCGGTGCCAGCGCCATGGATGGTACGGGCGAACTCGATCTGCTTTTCCTTCAGGTTGCCTTCCGGGTTGTCGGCGAGCTGCTGGCCCAGGATCAGGATCGAGTTGAGCGGCGTGCGCAGCTCGTGGCTCATGTTGGCCAGGAACTCCGACTTGTAGCGCGAGGTCAGCGCCAGCTCCGACGCCTTCTCCTCGACCGCGCGCCGCGCCTGCTCGATCTCCTGGTTCTTGCGCTCGACCTCGAAATTGCGCTCGGCGAGCTGGGCCGCCTTCTGCTCGAGCTGCTCGTTGGTCTGCTGCAGCTCGCCCTGCTGGGTCTGCAGCTCGCCGGCGAGCTTCTGCGACTGCTCGAGCAGCCGCTCGGTCTGCATCGTCGCCTCGATCGAGTTCAGCACGATGCCGATCGAGGCCGTGAGCTGCTCGAGAAATGCGATCTGCAGCTCGGTGAAATCGTTCAGCGAGGCGAGCTCGATCACCGCCTTGACCTGGCCCTCGAACAGGACGGGCAGGACGATGATGCTCTTGGGCGCCGCCTGGAACAGGCCCGAGGTGATCGGATGGATGGTCGGCGGCATGTCGCTGATCAGGATCTGCCTGCGGTCGGCGGCGCACTGGCCGATCAGCCCCTCGCCGACACGGATCGTCTGCGGATGCCCCGATCGGCTGTCGGCATAGACCGACAGGAGATGGAGCTTCTCCTCGCCCTCGGAATCGTCCTTGGTCTGGTAGATCACCGCCTGGTGCGCTTCCACGAGCGGCGCCAGCTCGCTCAGCATCAGGCGGCCGACCGTGCCGAGATCGCGTTGGCCCTGCAGCATGTTGGTGAAGCGGGCGAGGTTGGTCTTCAGCCAGTCCTGCTCGGTGTTGCGCTCCGTCGTCAGGCGGAGATTGTCGATCATGGTGTTGAGCTTGTCCTTGAGCTCGGCCAGCTCGCCCAGCGCGTCGACCTGGATCGAGCGCGTCAGGTCGCCCTTGGTGACGGCGGTGGCGACCTCGGCGATGGCGCGCACCTGGGCAGTCAGGTTGGTGGCCATCGAGTTGACGTTGTCGGTGAGGTCCTTCCAGGTTCCGGCGACGCCCGGGACCTGGGCCTGGCCGCCGAGCTTGCCCTCGGTGCCGACCTCGCGGGCGACGCGGGTGACCTCGCCGGCGAAGCTGTTGAGCTGATCGACCATCGTGTTGATGGTCTCCTTGAGCTGCAGGATCTCGCCGCGCACGTCGACGGTGATCTTCTTCGACAGATCGCCGCCCGCCACCGCGGTGGTCACGTCGGCGATATTGCGCACCTGGGTGGTGAGGTTGGCGGCCAGCATGTTGACGTTGTCGGTGAGGTCCTTCCAGGTTCCGGCGACGCCCGGGACCTGGGCCTGGCCGCCGAGCTTGCCCTCGGTACCGACCTCGCGGGCGACGCGGGTGACCTCGCCGGCGAAGCCGTTGAGCTGGTCGACCATCGTGTTGATGGTCTCCTTCAGGCGCAGGATCTCGCCGCGCACGTCGACCGTGATCTTCTTGGAAAGGTCGCCGGTGGCGACGGCGGTGGTCACCTCGGCGATGTTGCGCACCTGTGTGGTGAGGTTGGCGGCCAGCAGGTTGACGTTGTCGGTGAGGTCCTTCCACACGCCGGCGACGCCGGGCACCTGGGCCTGGCCGCCGAGCTTGCCCTCGGTGCCGACCTCGCGGGCGACGCGGGTGACCTCGCCGGCGAAGCCGTTCAGCTGATCGACCATCGTGTTGATGGTCTCCTTGAGCTGCAGGATCTCGCCGCGAACGTCGACCGTGATCTTCTTGGAGAGATCGCCGTTGGCCACCGCGGTGGTCACCTCGGCGATATTGCGCACCTGGCCGGTGAGGTTGGTGGCCATGAAGTTGACGTTGTCGGTGAGGTCCTTCCAGGTGCCGGCAACGCCCGGCACCTGGGCCTGCCCGCCGAGCTTGCCTTCGGTGCCGACCTCGCGGGCGACGCGGGTGACCTCGCCGGCGAAGCTGTTGAGCTGGTCGACCATCGTGTTGATGGTCTCCTTCAGGCGCAGGATCTCGCCCGAGGCGTCGACGGTGATCTTCTTGGAGAGGTCGCCGCCGGCCACGGCGATCGTCACGTCGGCGATGTTGCGCACCTGGGTGGTGAGGTTGGCGGCCAGCAGGTTGACGTTGTCGGTGAGGTCCTTCCAGGTTCCGGCGACGCCCGGCACCTGGGCCTGGCCGCCGAGCTTGCCTTCGGTGCCGACCTCGCGGGCGACGCGCGTCACCTCGCCGGCGAAGCTGTTGAGCTGATCGACCATCGTGTTGATGGTCTCCTTGAGCTGCAGGATCTCGCCGCGCACGTCGACGGTGATCTTCTTGGAGAGATCGCCGCCCGCCACCGCCGTGGTCACCTCGGCGATGTTGCGCACCTGGGCAGTCAGGTTGGTGGCCATCGAGTTGACGTTGTCGGTGAGGTCCTTCCAGGTTCCGGCGACGCCTGGCACCTGGGCCTGTCCGCCGAGCTTGCCCTCGGTTCCGACCTCGCGGGCGACGCGGGTGACCTCGCCGGCGAAGCCGTTCAGCTGGTCGACCATCGTGTTGATGGTGTCCTTGAGCTGCAGGATCTCGCCGCGCACGTCGACCGTGATCTTCTTCGAAAGATCGCCGCGCGCCACCGCTGTGGTCACATCGGCGATATTGCGCACCTGGTCGGTCAGGTTGCCGCACATGGCGTTGACCGAGTCGGTGAGATCCTTCCACGTGCCGGCGACGCCCGGCACGATCGCCTGTCCGCCGAGCTTGCCTTCGGTGCCGACCTCGCGCGCCACGCGCGTGACCTCCGAGGCGAAGGAGCGCAGCTGGTCGACCATGGTGTTGATGGCTTCCTTGAGCTGCAGGATCTCGCCGCGCACGTCGACCGTGATCTTGCGCGACAGGTCGCCGTTGGCCACCGCGATGGTCACGTCCGAGATGTTTCGCACCTGGGCGGTCAGGTTGTTGGCCATCGAGTTGACGCTCTCGGTCAGCTCGCGCCACACGCCCGTCACCTCGCTCACCTTGGCCTGGCCGCCGAGCTTGCCTTCGGTGCCGACCTCGCGCGCCACGCGGGTCACCTCGGAGGTGAACACGCTCAGCTGCTTGATCATGGTGTTGACGATGGTGGCCGAGCGCAGGAACTCGCCCTTGAGCGGCCGGCCGTCGACATCGAGCCGGACGGTCTGCAGGAGATCGCCCTGGGCGACGGCGCTGATCACCCGCGTCACCTCGGTGGTCGGCCACACGAGATCGTCGATCAGGCCGTTGACCGAGCTTTCCATCTCGCCCCACTGGGCGGTCGAGATGCCGAACTTGACGCGCTGGCGCGTGCGTCCCTGCTCGCCGACCGACTTGCCGATGCGCTCGAGCTGCTGCGCCATTGTCTGGTTGGCGCCGACGATCTCGTTGAACAGCACGGCGATGCGCCCCAGGTCGCCATCCCGCCGCGCCGGCAGGCGGACCGAGAAATCGCCGGCTCGCATCGCCTCCAGGGCGCTCTGCAATTCATGGAGGTCCGGCGAGCCCCCGTTGTGGCCGGCCGTGCCGCGTGCAGGGGAGGCAGGGGGATTGGCCGGGCCATTCGCGATGCTCGTGCCGGTATCGATCTGGGTGGCCATGACGTAGTTCCCCTGCCCGCGGGCGTCTCGCGCGCGGTGGGTACGCGATCGGGCGAGACCCCACGGATCTCGCTCGCAAACCGCGCACTTGTTCCCCCGCAACCATCTGAGAACGCATGCGTTGCCAGGAGGTTGCGCCCCGTGAAGAACAAAGTTAAGGTGGTCAGACCACGGACTGTCCAAGTACCATGAGTGATCCGACCACGCACAGCATCCTGCGACCCATCAGCGAGGAAGACCAGACGGGAGCGGCCCGGGTCTTTGCCTTCTTTCGTGACCGCCTGATGACGGGAGAGCTGAAGGCGGGCGACCGGCTCCTTCCGGAGCGGGTTCTGGCCCTGGCCCTTGGCGTCAGCCGTCCGGTGCTGCGGGAAGCTCTGCGGTCGTTGGCCGTGCTGGGATTGCTCGACATCCAGCACGGGCGCGGCGCCTTCATCCGGGCCGCCGATGCCTCGGTGCTGGGCCAGGCTCTGACGCTTTGCCTGCTGCATCAGCCCAACATCACCGACGATGTCCTGCAGGCGCGGATCGCGATCGAATGCCAGGCGATACGGCTCGCCTGCGAGCGTGCGAGCGAGCGCGACCTTCAGACGATCGGGAACCTCCTCGACGCCCTGGTCGCGGCGATCGACGACCCCGAGGCCCGCAACGCGGCCGATCACGCGTTTCACGTCGCCATCGTGCAGGCGAGCGGCAGCGCGTCGCTGATGAAGATCTACGAGGCGATATCGCCGTTGCTCCGCCAGGAGCGCGGTGAGCGACGTGAGACGCTCTCCGATCCGACCGTCGCCATCCGCATCGCCAGCGCCCATCGCGACGTGTTCCTGGCGCTCGTGCGGCGCGAGCCGGACGCGGCCGATCGGCTGCTGCGCGAGCATTTCCGGCTCGGCGAGGAGCTGCGCCGCCGAAACCTGATCACGTCCTACGAATCGCAAGAGCAGCCGACATGAAGGTCGTCGTCGGATCCGATCACGCCGGCTTCGCCATGAAGCGCGAGCTCATCCCGTTCCTGCAGGAGCTCGGGCACGAGATCGACGATGTGGGCTCCTACGATCCGGCGCCGGTCGACTTTCCCGACATCGCCCGCAAGGTCGCCGCCGCCATCGTGGCGGGCCGGTCGGAGCGCGGGTTGATGGTCTGCGGCACCGGGGTCGGCGCCGCGATCGGCGCCAACAAGATGAAGGGCATTCGTGCCGCCGTCTGTCACGACATTCACTCGGCTCACCAGTGCGTGGAGCACGACGATGTGAACGTGATGTGTATCGGCGCCCAGATCGTGGGCCCATGGCTCGCCAGGGATTTGATCGCGGCCTATCTCGCCGCGCAGTTCTCGACCCGAGAAGAGTTCCGCCGTCGCGTTGCAAAGCTCGCCGACATGGATGCCGCTCGATAGGGGCGCTCAAGCGGAGGAACGAGATGGAACCGCGTGCTCGAGGAGATCGACCAGTGGATCGCCACCCAGTCCAGGAACGGCAGGCCCGACGTCATCTACCCCCGTTGGCGCGGCAGCGCATTGCCGAGCGCCACGCTGGAGCCCTGGGCGGGCAGGGCGTCGCGGCGTCCCAGGTGCTGGAGATCGTCGACGCCCACCATCACCTGTGGGATCCCGACCACAACTATCATCCGTGGCTTCGCGACGAGCCGCAGATTCCGTTTCGCTACGGCGACTACAAGGCCCTGCGTCGACGTTACCTGCAGGAGCAGTACCTCGCCGATACGCGCGAGTTCAGGGTCGTCGGCTCGGTCTATGTCGAGACCGAATGGGATCCGACCGATCCGATCGGCGAGATGGCCTACGTGGCCGAGCTGCGCAAGGCCGGCGGCCTGCCGTCGGTCGCGGTCGGCCAGGCCTGGCTCGATCGCGCCGACTGGGGCGAGGTGCTGGAGCGATTGACCGGCTTCGACTTCGTCCGCAGCGTTCGCCACAAGCCGCGTCCGGGCGACATGAAGACAGCGACGCGCTGGCGGCGCGGCTTTGCCAAGCTTGCCCGGCGGCTCGGTCGCTTCGACCTGCAGACGCCGTGGATCTACCTCGGCGATGCGGCCGAGCTGGCGCGTGAATTCCGCAGCGTGAGAATCTTCCTCAATCATGCCGGCCTGCCGGTCGACCGCACGCCCGAGGAGCTGGTCGGTTGGCGCCGGGCCATGGCGAGGCTCGCCCAGGAGCCCAATGTCGTGGTGAAGATCTCCGGCCTCGGCGTCCCGGGCGTCGGCTGGACGACGGCGGACAATCGCGGGATCGTGCTCACGACCATCGACCTGTTCGGCGTCGACCGCTGCATGTTCGCCAGCAATTTCCCGGTCGACGGCCTGTGCGCAGGCTTCGGCGACATCTATCGCGGCTTCGAGAAGATCGTGCGCGACTTCACCGCGGACGAGCGCCGCGCCCTCTTCGTCGACAATGCGCGGCGGCTCTACGCGATCCCGACCTGAAGAGTCATCGCCGGGAGCGCGCCACTCCAGTGGCGCTCTTCTCGATGGTCCCGAATCCGATGAGCGTCACTGGAGTGACGCGCTCCCGGGCAAGGAGAATTGATCACGTGAGCGGCGCGACGGAGAGGCCCTTTACCTTGTGCCGCTCGATCAGGCTCGCGACCAGGCCCGAGCGCTTGGCATTCTCGACGAAGTTGGCGAGCCAGGTGGCGCCCGCGGTGTTGGGCTTGGGTGTCCCTACAGCCTGTTGGACGGCGGAGAACTTGCCGTCGAGGATCGTCATGTCGGGCGCCTTCTCGATGTCCTTCAGGAGTCCGGGGCGCAGGCCGGCCAGGACATCGAGCTTCTCGTCGATGAACTTGTTGAACGCCGCATCGAGGCCGCTCACCGGAAGCAGGGTGGCGTGCCTGATGTTGTTCTCGAGCCACAGGCCATAGGCCGAGCGCGCCGATACCGCAATGCGCACGCCGGGCTTGTCGACGTCGGCGATGGAATTGATGGCCGAGCCCTTGGGCACCATGTAGGTCGCCTCGATCTCGACATAGGCCGCCGTGAAGGCGATCGTGGCGGCACGCTGCGGCTCGGCACCGATCAGGCCGATGTCCCAGATGTTGTTGTTCACCTGGTCGGCGAGCTCGCCCGGAGTCTTGAACGGCACATATTTCACCGGAACGCCGAGGCTGGCCGCGATCTCGCGCGCCATGTCGGGCGACACCCCCATCGGCTCGTTGCTCTCGCTGCGGCCGGTGACCAGCAGGAAATTGGAGAGGTTGATCCCGGCGCGCAGGACGCCGGTCGGAGCGAGCTCGGCTCGGGCTTTGTCGGACATGGCTCAAGTCTATACCGATCGGGCAGCCGGGAGAAACGCGCTTCGTTCAATCTACCTGCCATCGCTTGGCGAACGTCGCTTCCGCCGGCGATGACCGCGCTAGGGCGTCGCGCCTGGATGGCGGTACTGTCGACCTGCCGAGCCCCTCGAACATGGCGACGGCGCTCGCCGAGCGAAGCGATCTGGTCCGGGAGAGAACGACATGAAGATCACCGACGTCACGTTGACCCTGTTCGCCTGGGACGACATCCCGCCGACCCAGTACGGCCAGCACAGCAAGTTCGCCGGGTCGAGCGCGCTCGGGCTGCTGCGGCTGGTCACCGACCAGGGTATCGAAGGCCATGCCTTTCTCGGGTCGGCATCGAACTCGGCCGCCATCGATGGCCAGGGGCTGATCACCCATCTGAAGCCCGTGCTGATGGGGCGCAACCCGCTGTTGCGCGAGGCCATCGTCGTCGATCTATGGCGCCGGCAGCGTCCCGCGGGCGTTCGCGCCATCGGCGCCGTGGACGTGGCCCTGTGGGATCTCCTGGGGAAGGCGATGGGCCAGCCGATCCATCGCCTGCTCGGCACCTATCGCGAGGCGGTGCCCGCCTATGCCAGCTCGGCCGTGCTCGCCTCGGCGGAGGCCTATGCCGAGGAGGCGGTGCAGTTCAAGGACTATGGCTGGGCGGCCTACAAGATTCATCCGCCGACTCGCTGGAAGGACGACATCAAGGTTTGCGAGGCGGTGCGCCGGGCAGTCGGCGACTTCACGATCATGCTCGACTCGACATGGTCGTACGACTATCCGGCAGCGCTGCGCGTCGGCCGGGCGGCCGAGGAGATGGGCTTTCACTGGTACGAGGACCCGCTCGCCGACCAGGACATCTACAACTACGTCAAGCTGAAGCAGCAGCTCTCGATCCCGATCCTCGCCACCGAGTATCCGATCACCGGGCTCGACGGCTATCAGCCGTGGATCATGCTGCAGGCCACCGACTTCCTGCGCGGCGACGTGGCGGTGAAGGGCGGGATCACGACCCTGGTGAAGGGCGCCCACCTCGCCGAATCGTTCCGCATGAATTACGAGGTCCATCACGGCGGCAACTCGCTGAACAACGTCGCCAACCTGCACGTGATCGCCTCGCTCAGGAACACCGAGTTCTTCGAGGTGCTGCTGCCCGATGGCGCGCAGAAGTACGGGCTGGTCCAGGACATCGTCGTCGGCCGCGACGGGCTGGTGCATGTGCCGCAGGGTCCCGGGCTGGGGGCCGACATCGATTTCGGGCTGATCGAGCGCAAGAAGATCGCCGTCCTGTCCTAGGTGCAGCGGCGCAACCGGGCCGGGCCGGGGGCGTTGGGCCGGCATCGCGGATCTGCACAGGAGGATTTCATGCTGCGCACGTTGCTCCCGCTCGCGCTCATTGCCACGGCGGGCACGGCCTACGCCCAGACGCAGTCGCCGACCGCTCCCCCGGCGACTTCCGGCCAGACGATGACGGCACCTGCTCCGTCGACGTCGACCCCCAGCCAGACGATGTCGACGCCGGCGACCCCGACCCAGCCGATGTCGACCCCCGGTCAGATCACGTCGACTCCCGGCCAGGCCCCGTCTCCCGGCCAGGCAGCGCCGGGCTCCGTCGACGCCAATGGCCAACCCGTCATTGGACGCAACGACTGGGTTCGCCAGCCCGGCGATCGGCCGGGAACGGGGACGCAGTCAACCGGCAAGGACGCCAACGTGGCCATCGCGCCGCCGCAGGCCAGGGCGAGGGCGGGTGTCGGTCAGCCGGGATCGGACGGGACGTTCCGCGACGAGTATGGCTTTCGCTACGATGCCCAGGGCAATCGAATCGATGCCCGAGGCAGGATCATAACTCCTCCGATGAGCCGGCCCTGACTCGAGCCTTGCTTCCGGTTGCCCCAGGGTGCGGCACGAGCGAGAGCCGCACCCGTGCTTGCGGGGGGCCGCCTTGCTCTCGCCCGAATTGATTGAGACGGCTGTCGGCACTCGGAGGAGTGTGCGATTCCGATCTACGTCGATGCCGATGCCTGTCCCGTGAAGACCGAGGTCTATCGCGTGGCCGAGCGCTACGCCCTCAAGGTATTCGTGGTGAGCAATGCGCCCATCAGGGTGCCGTTCGATGCGCGGATCGAAGCGGTGGTGGTCGGCGACAGGTTCGATGCCGCCGACGACTGGATCGCCGAACGGGCGGGTCCGGGCGATATCGTCGTCACGGCCGACATCCCGCTCGCCGATCGCAGCCTCAAGGCGGGTGCAGAGGTGATCGGCAACGCCGGCGTGCCCTTCACGACAGCGTCGATCGGCATGGCGATGGCCAGTCGCGAGCTGCTGTCGCATCTGCGAGCGATGGGCCAGAACACCGGCGGTCCCAAGCCGATGACGGCGCGCGACCGCTCGCGCTTTCTCTCGGCGCTCGACCAGGCGGCGCAGAAAATTCTACGCCGCGCCGGCGGCGTCTCCTGAGCGCTCGCAGGCTCGGTCAGGCTGCCTGTCTGGCCCGCATGGCCGTCGAGTAGCGCGGGCAGATGTCCTCGGCGAAGCGCGCCATCATCCGTTGGCGAAGCTCGATCGGCGTGCCGGGCGTTGCCGAGGAGACCATGAAGTAGTTGAAGCCGAGCGCCACCAGCTGGTCGATGCGCCGGCAGATCGTCGCCGGGCTGCCCACCAGGTTCGATTCCATGAACCCGCCGAGCTCGCCGGGATCGGTGAGCTTGCGCAGGTTGGCGAACATGCGGCTGAAGTCGTGGTACTCGGGTATGTCGGCCCACGGATTGGCATCGGACTCGTAGTGAGCGCACTGCAGCTCGAAGTACGGCGGGTAGTAGCGGCGGCCGAGCGCCTGCGCCTCCTCGTCGGTGTCGGCGATGAACATCTTCACCGAGATCGGCAGGATGGCGTCGCGTGCGGCTGCGCCGGCGCGCGCCCGCCAGCGTTCGAGGATGCGGGTCAGCATCTTGTCGGGGAAAGTCGCGAGACAGATCGGCGCGACGCCCAGATCGCCCATCACCTCGGCGCTGCCGGCACTGCCGATGGCGCCGTAGAAGCGCACCTTCTTGGCGACCGGCTCGGGCCTCAGCCGGATCGGGCGCTCGATGCGCCAGAATGGCCCGTCGTGGGTGAAAGGCTCGCCCGCGAGGCCTTTCTCGACGATGCGATAGCATTCGGCGAAGCGTGCCCGCGCCTCGTTCATGTCGACGTTGTAGGCGTCGTACTCCATCCTGGCCGTGCCGCGGCCGATGCCGAGGTGCAAGGTGCCGTTGGTCATGCTGTTCAGCATGGAGATCTCTTCGGCGAGCCGCAGCGGGTGATACCACGGCAGCACCAGGACCGACGTGCCGAGCGACAGGTTGGGGAAGGCGGCTGCGATGTGCGCCATGAACAGGAGCGGGCTCGGCGTCGGGTAGTAGTCGCTGAAATGATGCTCGAGCAGCCAGGCCGCATCGAAGCCCAGCCGGTCGCACAAGGCGCAATCGTCCATGACCTCGCGATAGAGCGCCTGGTCCGACTTGTGGACGTCGCTCGCGGGTGCCGCCTGAAAGCCGAACGCGATGTCACTCATGGGTCACTTGCTCTTCGATTGCGAGTCAACGGCTGGCAGGCCTCGTCACCAATTGCAGCACAGACCCTCAGGCCGCGCGGTTCTTCAGGATGTCCCAGGCCCGCCGGAACGCCTGCGCCATCTCCTCCGCCGGCATGGCGCCGGAGAACAGGACATGGCCCTGCAGGGCGAAGCTCGGCACGCCCTGGATGCCGCAATTGCGCGCCATGCGATCGGCGCCGATCACTTCCTGGAGACCAGCATCGCCCGACAGCATGTCGGTGACTTCCTCGCGCCCGAGGCCGCCCTTGCTGGCCAGGTCGACCAGCACCTGGGCGTCGCCGATATCGGCCCCATTGCCGAAATAGCCCTCGAACAGCGCCTCGACGACGCTGTCCTGGACGTCGCGCTGACCAGCCAGGCGGATGACGCGATGGGCGTTCAGGGTGTTGGGCGTGCGGGTCAGGCGATCGAGATGGAACTCGAGGCCGACGTTGGCGGCCGCCTCGGTGATCCGCTCGTCGAGCTGGCGCGAGCGCTCGGCGCTGCCGAACTTCTCGAGGCGGTACTGCGCCCGGTCGACGCCTTCGCGCGGCATATCCGGATTGAGCTGGAACGGATGCCAGGCGACAGTGAAGCTCAGATGTTGCTTCTCCAGCAGGTCGAGCGCCCGTTCGAGCTGACGCTTGCCGATATAGCACCAGGGACAGATCACATCGGAGATGACGTCGATCCGGCCGGCCGGTTGAACCGTGTTCATTGGGTTTCCTTCCCGATTGCGCGGCAGCCTATACCCGCGTGAAAGTACCGGCAACGAGGAGACATCCGACCATGCAAAATCCGACGTTCCGCTCAGCCCTGATTGTCGGCACCGGACCGGGCCTCAGCGCCTCGCTCGCCCGGCTGTTCGCGCGCAAGGGCCTGCACGTGGCGGTGGCCGCGCGCCAGACCGACAAGCTCGCCAGCCTGGCCGGGGAGACCGGCGCCACCGTCCATGCCTGCAACGCGGCCGATCCCCAGGACGTTGCCGGCCTGTTCGACGCCCTGGACGCCGCCGGGCGCACGCCCGACGTCGTGGTCTACAACGCCAGCAACCGGGTGCGCGGTCCGCTGGTCGACCTGGCGCCGGACGACGTCAAGCGGGCAATCGAGATCAGCGCCTTCGGCGGCTTCCTGGTGTCCCAGCAGGCCGCCCGGCGCATGCTGCCCAAGTCGCACGGCGCCATCTTCCTCACCGGCGCGACCGCCGGGGTGAAGGGCTTCGCCCTGTCGGCGACCTTCGCCATGGGCAAGTTCGCCCTGCGCGGCCTCGCGCAATCGATGGCGCGCGAGCTCTCGCCCAAGGGCATTCACGTCGCCCATTTCGTGATCGATGGCGGCATTCGCGCCGCCGCCCGGCCGGTCCCGGCCAACGAGCCCGACAGCCTGCTCGACCCCGACGCCATCGCCGAGACCTACTGGGCGACGCTGATGCAGCATCGCAGCGCCTGGAGCTGGGAGATCGAGGTGAGGCCGTGGGTAGAGAAGTTCTAGATCCACCACCGCCGCTGCCCGGCAGGCTGTTCATGCGGGCGAGAGAGGCTCATTCGGCGAGTCGCGTCAGTGAGTCCGGGGTTCGCCGAGGAGGCGCACGAGCATATGCCTGACGTGATCCTGGCCGCCGAAGAACACGGCAAGAATGCGGACCTTGCGCGTCTTCTGATCGACGTCGAACCAGTAGATCGCTCGGGCAATGGCAACAAAGCGGACCCCCGGCAGGATGTCATCGCGCGCCGTGCCTCGTAAGGGATGATTTGCCAGCCGATCGGCGGCCTTGGCGATGCCAATCACCCGCCGCGTGGCATGGTCCAGGGCTTCCTCGGTACTCTCACCGAAGGCTACATAACTCTCGAGCAGGTGGTCGAAGATCAGGCCGAAGTCGCGTTCGGCGTCTGCTGAGAATTCAATCTCGAACCGCATGCGCCCGGCGTTTCTTGGCCATCATCCGGGACAACCGGGTATCCATCCTCGCGGCCGACAGGAACCGGCCCGAACGCCGCTTGCCAAGAAGCTCCGCCAATGCCGCCCGCTCCAGGGCTTCATCTTCCACCTTCTCGCGAAGCAGCTCGATGCCCTGCTGCAGGACGGCGCTGACGCTGGGAAAGCGGCCCGAATCGACGAGTGCCTTGGCGAAGGAATGCTGATCGTCGGTGAGCGAAATCGAGGACTTCACTGTCACGGGCCTGCCTTTCGGTCAGATCGCGCATCGGCGACGGTAGTACCAGGTCGTACCAGCCGTCAAGCAGCGCCACCGCCTTCGTCCCCGCCGATTAACGACGCTTCCGACGCCAGGCGTCAGGCTCGGGATGACAACTTTGCTGGCTGCAGTCACCTCGTGAAACAAAGCGTCCATTCTGTCACGGGCCCTCGCGGCCGAGCCGCGGCGCAGGCCTCAGAGCTTGTCCACGCCCGCCCGGGCGCAATCCTCGTCCTCCTGGGCGGTGCCACCGCCGACGCCGCAGGCGCCGACCAGGACGCCGTTGCGGAAGATCGGCACGGCGCCCTGGCCGTAGAACATGTGGTTGCCTTCAGCGGCCGCGATGCCGCGCAGGGTCGGATGGTCGGCGCGCGGCGTCAGGTCGCCGCTCGGGCGGCCGAAGGCAGCCGAGGCCATGGCCTTGCCCTGGCTGCCGAAAGAGCCGGCCCACATGGCGCCATCCATGCGCTGGAAGGCAAGCAGCCGCCCGCCGGCATCGCACACCGCGATGTTCATCTTCGCGCCGATCTGGTTGGCCTTCTCGATGGCGCCGGCGATCACGAGATTGGCGTCCGCGAGGGTGAGGGTCATTTGGGTCGGTCCTTTCCGGTCAGCAAGCCTGCAGGATGCTAGAGCGGATTCCGCTCGGGTGAAACCGTGAGCGAGCGATCGAGGATGGGCCACTTAGGTCAGAGTAACCACCGCCGGAAACGATGCTCGTCTCATTTTCCTCCCCAGCTTCGCTGGGGAGGTGTCCGCGTAATCGCGGACGGAGGGGTCATGAGCAACACCTCCTGTGCCCTTGACCCCTCCGTCGCGTATGACGCGACACCTCCCCAGCAAGAGCTGGGGAGGGAATGAGAAGAGCGCCATGCCGGCTGAGGTCACTCCGCCGAAAGTCGGGCATCAGCGTAGTGCCTCCTGGAGCAGGCCGAGCGCGGCATGAAGGTCCGGAAGCACCGTCACGCATTTGGCGCGGATCTCCGGCGACGGTTGCAGGATGTCGGGCACCATGATCGCCATCGTGCCGGCAGCGTGCGCGGCGGTCAGGCCGACGCTCGAATCCTCGAAGGCGAGGCAGCGCTCGGGGGCGACGCCGAGACGGCGGGCCGCCTCGAGATAGACGTCGGGATGTGGCTTGGGGCGCTCGACGTCGTAGCGCGTGGCGATCGCGGAGAAATGCCGGCGCAGGCCGGCCCGGCCGAGATAGCGCTCGGCCGTGGCCGGCCGCGACGACGTGGCGAGAGCACAGGGCAGGCCGCGGCGGGCCAGGAACTCGAGAAGCTCGGCGGCGCCCGGCTTCACCGGCACGGCATCGGCCAGGATGCGGTCGGCGTGCGTGCGGAAGGTTGCCTGGAGATGGTCGACCCGGAAGTCGGCCCCGAAATGCTCCTGGATCAGGATCTCGCATTCGGCGGTCGGCACGCCGATCATCGCGTGACACAGGCTCATCGGCATCTCGACGCCGATCGTGCCGGCCGCCTGCCGGTAGGCCTCGATGTAGACGGCCTCCGTGTCGATCAACAGGCCGTCCATGTCGAAAAGAGCGGCTTCGATGGGTTTCCCGAACATGGTTTCGTTCTAAGCTCGGCTCCGGAAACGACAAGCGGGAGATTATTCATGCGCATCCACAATCTTTATGTCGACGACAAGGGGGAGACCCATTTCCGCGACATCGAGGTCGAATGGAAGCAGGAGGGGCGGGGCGGCAAGACCTCGGCCACCTTCCCGGCGACCGGCATCATCTTCCGCGAGACGCCCGGCACCTACGACTACGAATGGCATCCCGCGCCGCGCCGGCAGTACATCATCAATCTCGACGGCGCCGTCAGCATCCAGGCGAGCGACGGCGAGACGCGCATCATCGGCGCCGGCGAGGTGATCCTGGTCGAGGATACCAGCGGCAAGGGCCATTTCTCGAAGGCGGTCGAGGGCAAGATGCGCCATTCTATCTTCGTGCCCATCGAGTAAGAGGTTGCCATGAACGTCCAGACCGTCCTCGACCCGACGAACGATCTCGTCGAGCAGGCGAAGCGCGTGCTGCCAGGCGGCAGTTTCGGCAACATGCCGGCCGAGGTGATCCTGCGCGAAGGCAAGGCAGGGCGGATCTGGGACGAGGCCGGGCGCGAGTATGTCGACTTCCTCCTGGGTTCCGGGCCGATGTTCATCGGTCACGCCCATCCCGAGGTGACGGCGGCGGTGCAGGCCCAGGTGCCGCTCGGCACGACCTATTTCGGCAACAACCGACACGGCATCGCGCTCGCCGAGGCGATCTGCAACGCCGTGCCGTGCGCCGACCAGGTGCGCTTCGTGTGCTCGGGCACCGAGGCCGATCTCTATGCCATGCGGGCGGTGCGCGCCTTCCGCAAGCGCGACAAGATCCTGAAATTCGAGGGCGGCTATCACGGCATGAGCGACTATGCGCTGATGTCGCTGGCGCCCAAGCGGCCCGGAAACTTCCCGCGGCCGACGCCCGACTCGGCCGGCATCCCGAAATCGGTGCAGGACGAGATGCTGGTCGCGGCGTTCAACGACATCGACATGGTCGAGAGCCTGATCGAGGAGCAGAAGGACGAGCTGGCCGGCGTCATCGTCGAGCCGTTCCAGCGCCTGATTCCGCCCAAGCCCGGCTTCCTGCAGGCGTTGCGCGCGGTGACGGCAAAGCACGGCATTCCGTTGATCTTCGACGAGGTCGTGACCGGATTCCGTTTCGCCTATGGCGGCGCCCAGGAATACTACGGCGTCACGCCCGATCTCTGCAGCCTGGGCAAGATCGTGGGCGGCGGCTTCGCCCTCGCCGCTATTGCCGGCCGGGCCGACATCATGAAGCATTTCGATCGGCTGGCGATGACCGACGAGGACTACATCTTCCAGGTCGGCACGCTGTCGGGCAATCCGGTGGCCGCGGTCGCCGGGCTGGCGACGCTCGAGGTGCTGAAGCGGCCCGGCACGTATGACCATGTGTTCGCCACCGGGCGCGAGCTGATGGCGACCTTGTCCGGGCTGCTGGGCAAGGCCGGCGTCAAGGCCCAGGTGATCGGCGAGCCGCCGCTGTTCGACGTCGTCTTCACCGACCAGCCGATCAAGGACTATCGCGACACGCTGAAGGGCGATGCCGTGATTGCCAGACGATTCAATCAGCTCCTGCGAGCCCGCGGCATCATGAAGGGCGAGAGCAAATACTATGTCAGCCTGGCCCATACCCGCGCCGACATCGATCACACGATCGGCGCCTGGAGCGATGCGCTGAAGGAGCTGATGTCTGGAACGACCTGACGAGGCGGCAAGAGGCCTTTTCGTCAGCAGCCGGGGGCACCTCGGTGACGGCAAGGGCGGCGTCCAGCTCTGCACGCACGAGTTCATCGAGGTTATCGAGGCGGCCGGCATCTCGCTGACCACGCTGCCGGTCGACGGCGACCGTTCCTGGTCGGCGCGTTTGCTGCGGCTGCTCGATTCGTCGCCCTTCGTGCGACCGTATGGGCCGGGCCTGGCCAACGATATCGTCCGCTCGGTCCAGCAGAGGCCGGTCGACTACGTATTCCTCAATCAGGAGTTCCTTGCGCCGGTGGCGCCGGCGATCCGGCCGAGGCTGCCGGGCGGCTGCCGCATCGTCGTCCTCTCGCACGGCGCGGAGATCACCGACCTGCTGCATTCCGTTCGGTTGCGTAACCGCCTGCCGCTCAGCCGCCGCCTGCTGCCGACGCCGGCCTTGCTGCTGGGCCGCGTGCTGGCGAGCGAGCAGGCGCTGCGCGAGGAGATCGACGCCGTGTGCACGATCGCGCCGTTCGACGCCGAACTGGAGCGATGGTTCGGCGCCAGGCGCGTGGCGTGGCTCCCGCGACTCATCAAGCCCAGCCCGCTCGACTGGCGGCCGGCCGGCGACCGCCTGGGCTTCGTCGGCACGCTCGATCACGGCCCCAATCTCGAGGGGCTGGTGCAGACCCTCGACGCCCTTGCCCGCACGCCCGGATCGCCGGTGCGGGTGCGTGTCGTCGGCGGTCCGCCTGCGCTCGGCCGGTGGCTGGCGGGCAAGTACGGCCCTGTCGACTATCTCGGCACGCTCGACGATTCCGCGCTGGCCGACGAGGCGGCGAGCTGGAACGTCTTTCTTCATCCGATCTTCTGCCTGCCGCGCGGCAGCAGCACCAAGCTCGCGGTCGGCATCGCCTGGCAGATACCCATCGTCACCACGGCCGAGGGGCGGCGCGGCTACCTGTGGGACGACGGCACCCTTCCGGAAGCCAACGGCGCCGACGACTTCGTGCGGATCTGCCGTGCCCTGCTCGATCCGGCGGCGGCGCAGGAGGCCCAGCGCGACGTCGCCCGCGTCGCCGCCAGCTCGCCCTCGCTCGCGCGCGTGGCCGCGACGATGCGAGAGCTGTTGGCCTGAGACGATCGCAGCCCCTCCATCCGGGACGCGCAGGGTGGATCGCCGCTACGCCGGCTTGCCCATGATGTAGGGCTTCAGGGCGGCGTAGATGAAGGCATGCGTCGGCGTCGGCACGCCATGCTTCCTGCCGAGCTCGACGACCTTGCCGGACAGCCAAGGCAGCTCGATGCGATTGCCGCGCAGCAGGTCGACGGCCATCGAGGGAATGAGATCGGGCGGTGCGACGCGATTGAAGTGGAGCGTCCGCTCCACGGCGTCGGCCGGCAGCGCAACGCCGGCGGCGCGGCCGACGGCGGCCACCTCCTCGTAGGCGGTGGCGAACCACGGGGCGATGTCCGGGTCGTCGCGCAGCTTGCCGATCGGCAGGCGGGCCACGCCCATGATGCCGGAATTGGACGCGAGCAGGATGAACTTCATCCAGAGCTCGCTCAGGATCGACGGGCTCGGCACGACATCGATTCCGGCCGCGCCGGCCATCGCCGCGAATGCCTCGGCGCGCGGGCTGGCGCGGCCGTCCAGCTCGCCGAACACGATGCGCATCACCGTGCCGGTCTGACGGATCACGCCCGGCTCGGCGATGGTTGCGCTGATGTTGGCGACGCCGCCCATCACGGCCCGGTCGCCGACGATGGGCGCGAGGCGGTCGGATGCATCGATGCCGTTCTGCAGCGGGATCACCGCCGTGTCCGGCCCGACCATCGGGGTGATCGCCTTGCCCGCGCTCTCGACGTCCCACAGCTTGACGCAGAACAGCACGACATCGACCGGACCAACGGTGCGCGGGTCGTCGGTGGCCCGGGCCGGCAGCAGATGCGTGTCGCCGCGCGGGCTCTCGACCCTCAGGCCCTTCTCCTTCATGGCCGCCAGGTGGGCACCGCGGGCGATGAAGGTGACATCGGCCCCCGCCTTGGCAAACGCCGCTCCGTAGCCGCCACCGACGCCACCCGCGCCCACTACCGCAATACGCATGTCACGCTCCCCAACACGATCCGGCCAGCCACGCAGGCGAGACCGACGCCCTCCGCCTGCTCGATGCTCGACGCATGATCGGCCGCGAGCGCGTGGCGATCCTCCTCGATCTGCACGATGGCGGCCTCGCCTGGACAATAGACGATGTGCCGGCCGGCCCCCAGGTACCGGATCTCGCCGGTCTCCAGCACGGCCAGATCGAGCGTCACCTTGCTGCGGTCCCCCAGCATGTTCAGCACCTCGACCGGGCCGGCCTCGAGGCGGCTCGTGATCGCGACCTCGCCGGCGAAGCGCACAGGCCTGAACGGCGCGCGCACGTCGATCTCGCCATCCGGCGTCTCCAGCACGAGGCCATGACCGGCGACCAGCATCTGCACGCGGTCGAAGCCGGTATAGTCGGAGAACGGCCCGGGTGCGGCGATCGGTGTCCGGCTGAAGCGCCAGACTTCGCCCTCATGGGCGATGTCGGTCGTGACTCCGCCGCCGTTCTTCCACGGCGTGCGGCGATAGTCCTGGGGGCCGAGGAGCCGCAGTCTCATGCGGCAGCCACCGTGCCCTGTGCCAGCAGTGCGTCGATGTCGTTCTCGCCATAGCCGTGCTCGGCCAGGATCGCCCGCGTGTGCTGGCCGGTGACCGGCGCGGTGGCGCGCGGCGTACCGTCGATCGGCGGCAACTGGCCGGGCAGCACTGGCACGGGCACAGGCCGGTTCAGGCCGGCCTGGGCGAGCCACTGGATCAGGCCGGTCTCCTGAACCTGTGGCTGCTCGAGGAACTCGGCGTAGCTGTTGAGCCGCTCGTGCATCAGACGCGCCTCGGTGAAGCGCTTGCTCCATTCCGCCCACGGTCGCGCAGCGAGGGCGGGGCGGACGATGGCGTAGAGCGCCACGTCGTTGGCGAGGCGGTTGGCGGCCGAGTTGAACCGCGGATCGTCGGCCAGATCCGGCAGGTCCATGGCCCTGCAAAGCGCCCGCCAGTCGCGCTCGTTGATGGCCACGATCGACATCCAGCCGTCGGCGACCCTGAACACGCCGCCGGGCGCGCCGCCCGGCTTCATCGTCCCGCCCTCGAGATGACAGGCCATAAGCCGGATCGATTGCAGCGCCGTCGCCGCCTGCATCAGGCTGGCGTCGAGATAGCGGCCGCGCGTCTCGTCGCGGCGGGCATAGAGCGCCGCGGAGAGGCCCTGAAAGGCGTAGAGCCCCGTCGACATGTCGACCACGATCACCGGGACGCGGTGCGGGATGCCGTCCTCGCCGCGGTTCTCCATCATCAGGCCGGTATAGGCCTGCAGCACCGGGTCCATGGCCGGCCGCTCGGCGAGCGGCCCGCTCTGGCCGAAGCCCGAGATCGAGAGGTAGAGCAGCCGCGGCTCGCGTGCCGAGACGGCGGCATAGTCGAAACCCAGCCGCTTGATGACGCCCGGCCGGAAGCCTTCGAGGAAGACGTCGGCGCCCTGCAGCAGGCGCCACAGCACCTGCTTTCCGGCATCGGCCTTGAGATCGATGGCGACGCTGCGCTTGCCGAGATTGCCCACGATCGAGAACGCCGAGTGGTTGTCGTAGCGCGTGCCCAGCGTGCGCGCCCAGTCGCCCTCGCCGATGCCTTCGACCTTGATCACGTCGGCGCCGTGCTGGGCGAGCAGCATGGCGCAGTAGGGACCGGCGATGCCCTGGCTGAGGTCGATCACCTTCAGCCCGGCGAACGGCGCGTCGTAGCTCATGCCAGCTTGACCAGCATCTTGCCGAAATTCTCGCCGCGCAGCATGCCGATGAAGGCACGCGGGGCCTTGTCGATGCCCTCGACGACATCCTCGCGGTACTTGAGCCTGCCGTTCCTGATCCACTCGCCCATCTGGCGGCGTGCCGGCGCGTAGCGCTCGGCGAAGTCGGTGACGATGAAGCCGCGCGCCGTCACCCGCTTGCCGACGAAGGTGCCCATCAGGCGCGGCCCCATCGGCGGCGTGGTGGCGTTGTACTGCGAGATCGAGCCGCACAGGGCGATGCGGCCGAACGTGTTGATGTTGCGCAGCACGGCGTCGGAGATCTCGCCGCCGACATTGTCGAAATAGACGTCGATGCCGTGCGGGCAGGCAGCACGCAGCGCGCCGTCGAGATCGGTCTCGGCCTTGTAGTCGAGGCAGGCGTCGAAGCCGAGCTCCCCGGTGACGAAGCCGCATTTCTTCGCGCCGCCGGCGATGCCGACGACCCGGCAGCCCATGATCTTGCCGATCTGGCCCACCACCTGGCCGACCGCGCCCGAGGCGGCGGAGACGACGACGGTCTCGCCGGGCTTGGGCTGGCCGACCTCGAGCAGGCCGAAATAGGCGGTCATGCCGGGCATGCCGAGCACGCCGTTGGCGGTCGAGATCGGCGCGATCGCGGGGTCGATGACGCGCAGGTTGGGCCCGCCGCCGATCGCGTATTCCTGCCAGCCGAGACGGTCCTCGACGATGTCACCTGCTTTGAAGCCCGGCTTGTGCGAGGCCACGACCTCGCCGACCGTGCCGCCGGTCATGACCTCGTTGAGGCCGACCGCCGCGGCATAGGACGCGGCGTCGCGCATGCGCCCGCGCTGGTAGGGATCGAGCGAGAGATAGAGCACCTTGACCAGCACCTCGCCGTGCTTCGGCTCGGGCACGGGAACCTCCTCGATCCGGAAGTCCGACTCGGCCGGCTCGCCGGGCGGCCGGCGCACGAGGACGACGCGGCGATGGGTCTTGGGAATGGCAGCCATTGGCGTTCGCTCCAGCTCGGGATTTGAGCGCCACCATACACATATCCATCCCTCCTCCGTAGTCGCAGGGCATTCGCAATTGGGCGCGCCTTTCGTTCTCCTCCCTAGCGAAGCTGGGGAGGTGTCGCCGTCTAAAGGCTTTTGGCCGCTCTGCGGCCAAAATGCCCAGGCGACGGAGGGGTCATGAGCAGCGGGACTGCGGCCTATGACCCCTCCGCCCCCGATTACGGGGGCACCTCCCCAGCTTCGCTAGGGAGGAGAACGAAAAGCGCATCCCTACGCGAATGCCGTGCCCGATTACGGGGGAGACAACCAGCACGCCCGCTTGGCGCGCACCACGATGCCGTGAAAATAGCGGCGGTAGCCCGCCCCTATTTTCATGGGAGGAATGGATGCATTGCTAGCTCGGTTCCTTGATGCGGTACCAGGCGACGTAGAGCGCCGGCAGGAACAGCAGCGTGAGCAGGGTGGCGACGATGATGCCGCCGATCATGGCGAAGGCCATCGGTCCCCAGAAGACCTCGCGGGCGATCGGGATCATGCCGAGGCTGGCGGCGGCGGCGGTGAGCAGGATCGGCCGCGCGCGGTGCAGCGTCGCCTCGACCACGGCATCCCACGGCGCCAGGCCGTCGGCCAGCGAGGCGTCGATCTGGGTCACCAGGATCACCGTGTTGCGGATGATGATGCCGATCAGCGCCAGCACGCCAAGCAGGGCGACGAAGCCCAGCGGCTGGCCGGTCGCCAGAAGCGCCGCCACGACGCCGATCAGCCCGAGCGGCGCCACGCTCACCACCAGGAAGAGCTTCTGGAAGCTCTGCAGTTGCATCATCAGGACGGTCGCCATCAGGAACAGCATCAGCGGCACGGCGGCACCGATCGGCTCCTCGCCCTTGGCGCTCTCCTCGACGGCGCCGCCGGTCTGGATCGAGTAGGTGCCGGGCAATCCGGCCTTGAACCTGGCCACGGCGGGCGCGAGCTGCTCGACGATCGTCGCCGGCTGCAAGTCGCCGTAGATCGACGCGCTGAGGGTGATGGTCGGCTGGCGGTCGCGCCGCCAGACCAGCGGCTGCTCGATCTGGTACTGCACCAGGGCGATCGCGGTCAGCGGCACCGGCTGGCCATCGCGGCCGGCGAGCTGCAGGCCCTGGAAGGTCTCGATGGCGACGCGCTCGGCATGGGCGGCGCGGGCGACGACGTTGATCAGGTAGATGCTGTCGTACATCTCGGTGACTACGGCGCCGCCGACGGTGTTGTTCAGCATGGTGGCGATGTCCTGCGATGACACGCCGAGCTGGCGGGCGCGATTCTGGTCGACGTCGATGCGCAGCACCAGCCCGGGCTCGTTCCAGTCGTAGACGATACCGCCGACATGCGGGCTGGACGCCATCACGTTGGCGAAGTCGAGCGCCAGCCTGCGCACGGTCTGAACGTCGGGTCCGCTCACCCGGTACTGGATCGGCCGGCCGACCGGCGGCCCGAGCTCGAGCGGGTGGACGAAACCGTCGATGCCGACGAACTCGTCGCGCAGCAGCTTCCTCAGCCGGGTGGCGACGCGCTGCCGGGCATCGTAGTCCCTGGTGACGATGACGACCTGGCCGAAGAACGGGTTGGCGAGCTGCTCGTCGAGCGGGAGGTAGAAGCGCACCGCGCCGCGCCCGACATAGGAGCTCCAGCGCACGATGTCGGTGTCGCCCGCCAGCGTCTTTTCGAAGCGGTCCATCGCGCGCTCGGTCTCACGGATCGAGCTGCTTTGCAGCAGGGTCATGTCGACCAGCAGCTCCGGCCGGTCGGCCGACGGGAAGAACTGCTTCTGAACGAAGCCAATGCCGAAGACCGACAGGGCGAACAGCGCGACGGTGACGGCGATGGTGATCCAGCGACGGCGCATCGCCGCCAGCAGGAGCGGCTGGACGATGTCGCGAAGCCGGCTCGGTGCGGCCCGGTGGCTGGTGCCGTCGCGCGGCAGGACGCTGATGCCGACCAGCGGGGTGAACAGGACGGCGACCACCCAGGATACCAGCAGCGCGATGGCGATGACGGCGAACAGCGTGAAGGTGTAGTCGCCCGCCGAGCTGCTGTTCAGCCCGATCGGGATGAAGCCCGCCACGGTGACCAGGGTGCCGGTCAGCATCGGGAAGGCGGTCGAGCTGTAGGCGAAGGTGGCGGCTTTCTCGAGCGTGTCGCCGGCCTCGCGCCGCGCCACCATCATCTCGACCGAGATCATGGCGTCGTCGACCAGCAGGCCCAGCGCGATGATCAGGGCGCCGAGCGAGATCCGCTGCAGGCCGATATCGAGAAAGCCCATGAAGACGAAGGTCGCTGCCAGGACCAGGGGTATGGCGATCGCCACCGCCAGCCCGGCGCGCAGGCCGAGGCTCAGGAAGCTCACCACCATGACGATGGCGATCGCCTCGAACAGCGCCTGGGTGAAGCCGCCAACGGCCTCGGCGACCACGGCCGGCTGGTTGGACACGAGGTGCACGCCGACGCCGATCGGCAGCTCGCTCACCACCTCGCGCATCCGCGCCTGCAGGGCGTGGCCGAACTCGACCAGGTTGCCGGTCGCTTTCATGCCGACGGCGATGCCGATCGCCGGCTGGCCGTTGAAGCGGAACATCGGCTGCGGCGGGTCGACGTAGCCGCGCGAGATGGTGGCGACGTCGGTCAGGCGGAAGAAGCGGTCGTTGACCCGGATGTTGACCGCCCGCAGGCTTTCCGCGGAGGTGAACTGGCCGCTCACCCGCAGGCTCACCCTCTCGGGACCGGCCTGCACGATGCCGGACGGCGCCACGGCATTCTGCTCCTGCAGGCTCTTCAGGACGGCCTGCTGGTCGATGCCCAGCCCGGCGACGTGGCGGACCGAGAAATCGAGGTGCACGACCTCGTCCTGCACGCCGAGCAGCTCGACCTTGCCGGCGTCGGGCAACTTCAGGATCAGGCTGCGCGCCTGCTCGGCGTAGTCGCGCAACTGGCGGAACGACAGGCCGTCGGAGGTCAGGGCGTAGATGGTGCCGAAGACGTCGCCGAACTGGTCGTTGAAGAACGGTCCCTGGACGTTCTGCGGCAGGTCACCCTTGATGTCGCCGACCTTGTCGCGCACTTGCTGCCAGACGGCAGGGATGGAGCGTGCCGGGGTGCTGTCCTTCAGATTGACGAAGACCGTCGTGCTGCCCGACGTCGTGTAGCTCTTGGTGTAGTCGAGCGTTTCCAGCTCCTGCAGCTTGCGCTCGATCCGGTCGGTCACCTGGTTGGTCGTCTCCTCGACGGTGGCGCCCGGCCAGCTCGCCTGGACGATCATCGTCTTGATGGAGAAGGCGGGATCTTCGGCGCGGCCCAGGCGCGTGTAGGCGAGGCCGCCCGCGACCACCACCATCAGCATCAGGTACCAGACGAAGGAACGATGGCCGAGCGCCCATTCGGACAGGTTGAAGGCCTTCACTGCGGCACCTTCACCTTCTGTCCGGGAGCGAGGCTGTGCACGCCGACCGTCACGATGCGCTGGCCGGCGGCGAGGCCCTCGCTGACCGCCGCCCGGCCGTCGTTGCGCCCCGCAACCTTGACCTCGCGCTGGGCGACCGTGCTGGTGGCGGGATCGACCACCCAGACGAAGGTCTTGCCGTCCCTGTCGAGCAGGGCGGTTTCGGGCAGATCGATGCGCGGCGGCACCGGCCGGGTGAACCTCACCGAGATGGTGATGCCGAGGCGGAAGGAGGGCGGCGGGTCGTCGAGGGTCAGGAAAGCGATGCGCGTGCGGGTCGTCGGGTCGAGGTTCGGATCGATGCCGCGCACCCGGCTCGCCTTGATCGTGATCGTGTCGTCGAGGGTCACCAGCATGTCGAGATCGTTCTTGCCGCCCAGGATGTCGCCGAGGTCGCTCGGCACGGCGATCACGGCCTCGCGGATGTCCGGCCGGGCGATGGTGACGACCTTCTGGCCGGCCGTGACCACCTGGCCGGGCGCGACGTAGCGTCCCGTGACGACGCCGTCGAAATCGGCCTTGAGCTGGGTGAAGGCGAGGGCGTCGAGCGCCTTGCGCAGCATGGCCTGGGCGCGGATCAGGTTGGCGTGGGCGGTATCGCGGCTCTTGACGATGAGGTCGAACTGCGCCTGCGGGGTGATGTTGCGCCCGACCAGCTCGCGCTGGCGCGACTCCTCGGCCTGGGCATTGGCCGCCTGCGCCTCGGCGCCGACGACGGAGGCCTGGGCGCTGCGCACCGCCAGCACCTCGGTGGCGGGATCGAGCGCGGCGAGATCGTCGCCCTTCTTCACGACATCGCCGACGTCGACGAAGCGGGCGACCATGCGGCCGAAGACGCGGAAGCCGAAATCGGTCTGGTAACGCGCCTCGATGCTGCCGGCAAAGGGACCCAGCGTATCCTCGGTTCGCACCACGGCGATCGTCGACAGGACCGGGCGGATGGAGGGCGGCGCGCCCTGCGGCTCATCTCGGCAGGCGCCGAGCATGGACACCATCGCCAGCGCCGACAGGCAGGACAGGAGGCAGGGCATTCGCATAGGGGCGCGCTTTCTCTTCTCCTCCCCAGCGACTCTGAAGACGTTCATGAGTCCTCTCCGCCCGCGTAGGCGGGGGTAGAGGAAGGGGCCCCGCGCAAAGCGTGGGGGAGGAGAGGTGGGTGGTTGCGACAGCATCGATGCTGGATGGAGAATGATCGCCTCGTGGACACCGACCCTATGACCCACCTCTCCTGGCCTCTCCCCCCGCTTCGCGGGCGGAGAGGAACATGAGTTGTGTCCACTCCGTAGCAGCGAAGCCGGCAAGGAGAATAAAGGGGCGCCCCCATGCGAAGGCTCTGCGGCAGCCGGGCCGTCATCGCCTGGGCTCCGCGGCGATCTCGACCTTTTGCCCGGGACGCAGCATCTGCACGCCGGCCGTCACCACGACGTCGCCGCCTTTCAGGCCGCTGGCGACGGCGATGTAGTCCTTCATGTAGCGGTTGATCGTCACGGGTTTCAGGGAGACGGTGTTGCTGGCCGGATCGATCGTCCATACGGCCGGCGCGCCGTCGATCTCGAACAGGGAGCCCCACGGCAGCAGCACGGCCTTCTCGCTTTTCATCGGCCCGACGGCGTTGACCAGCGAGCCCAGCAGCATGGCGGGCGGCGTCTCGCGCAGGTTGATCTTCACCTTGATGGTCGCGGTCGTCGGGTTGACCACCGGAGAAATCTGCCAGACGTCGCCGACCGTCTTCACGGCGGGATCGGTGACCATCGCGATCGGCAGGCTCTTGTCCAGGACGACGTTGCTCAACGCCCATTCGTGGATGTTGAAGACGGCATCGCGCGGCCCGTCGCGGGCGATGGTGTAGATCGGCTGGGCCTGCGCCACGACCTGCCCGGCTTCCGCCCAGCGCCGCGTGATGATTCCCGGCGCGTCGACCCGCAGCTCGGTGAAGGAGAGCCGTTCGCGCGCCGACTGCTCGTCGGCCGTGGCCTGCTGCAGCAGCGCCTGGGCGGAGCGCTGCGCCGCTTCGGCCTGATCGTGCTCGCGCCGCGTCGTGTTGCCGGTCGACAGGAGGCGCTGCTGGCGTTCGAAATCGGCCGCCGCCTGGCGAAGCTGCGCCTGGGCCGACGCGACGCCCGCCTGCGCCGCGGCGAGCTCGGCCTGCTGCTCCTCGGGGTCGAGCCGCGCCAGCAGCTCGCCCGCTTTCACGTGCTGGCCGGGATTGACGTAGCGCTCGGCGATCTTGCCGCTCAGCCGGAAAGACAGGTCTGCCTCGTTGCGCGCCGAGACGACGCCGGTGAAGGTGATCGGCGGGGCGAAGTCGACGACCTCGACGGCGACCGCCTTGACCCGGGTCGGCGGAACCGGTGGGGCCGGTTCGCTCTTGCAGGCCGCCAGCAGGCCGGCGGAAATCGTCAAGCCGAGGAGATGTGCAGCCAGACGGACACCGCCGATCCGTCGCCAGGCCACGATCGCGAAACCGATGATTGGCGGCTCCCCCATTGTCCCCCGCGGAATGGTATCAGGTTTGGCAGTCGAAGCGAACGACTCCGCGGGAGAGCGCAATGCCCTTGATCAAACGTCTGAGCTTCATCGGCCTCGAGTATGCCTTCGCGCCGGAAAAGGCCTATGGCATGTCGCGCGGCGGCGGTCATCGCCGGCAGGGCGGCTTGGTCGAGGTCGAGACCGACGCCGGCATGCGCGGCGTCGGCGAGGCGTTCGGCAACCCGCTGGTGACGCGCGAGTACTTCCGCATGGTCGAGCCGATGTTCGTGGGCCAGAGCGTGTTCGACTTCGATCACGTCGAGGCGCGCGTGCGCAACGCGATGTACCATCTGGGCGTCGGCAACCAGCTGACGGCATGCCTGGCGGCGATCAACGTCGCGCTGCTCGACGCCGTTGCCCGCGGCTTCGGCGTGCGCGTCTGCGACCTGATCGGCGGCTGCGGCACGACGCGCATCCCGGCCTACGCCTCGACCGGGTTCTTCAGCCGCGATCCGGAGCGGCAGCTCGAGCACATGCTGGCCGAGGCGGCCGGCCATCCCTACGCCGGCGCCAAGATCAAGATCGGCCGCGGCATCCGGGATGACGTTGCCCGGGTCAGGCTCGCCCGCGAGATGCTGGGCCCGGACAAGCTCCTGATGGTCGACATCAACGGCGCCTACACGGCCGACGTCGCGCTCGAGTGCGCCCGCGCCATCGAGCCGTTCGGCATCCATTGGATCGAGGAGCCTCTGCCGCCGGGCGACCTCAGGGGTTACGCCGAGCTGCGCGCCCGTTCGCCGATCGCCATCGCCGCCGGGGAGGCGCATCACAGCCAGCGCGACTTCCGCGCCCTGATCGACGGCCGCTGCGTCGACATCGTGCAGCCGTCGATCCCCGGCACCGGCGGCCTGACCGAGGCCAGGCGGATCGCCACCCTGGCGCACGCCCAGAACCTCAGGGTGGCCCCGCACGTGTGGGGCGGCGCGGTCGGCCTCGCCGCGGCCTGCCACTTCATCGCCGCGCTGCCGGCCACCCCGCACACCGACCATCCGCCATATCCGCTGATGCTGGAGTACGACATGAGCGACAACGAGCTGCGCACCAGGCTCCTGCGCACGCCGCTCGTGCTCGAGGCCGGCCACGTGCTGCTGCCGGACAGGCCCGGCCTCGGCGTCGAGCTCGACCGCGGCGCCGTCGAACGCTACCGCGTGTGCTGAGGACACTGCCCTAGGGAGAGGCCGGGCAGGGAGGGACTCGAAGGCTGCGGATTATCCGACCCAGGGCGTGTAGCGCGCATACATTGCGGTGGCCCGGTCGAGCGCGGCACGCGACAGCCTGACGCCCTCCACCGTCACCTCGGTGACGTCGGAAATGCGTGCACGAGCCATGACCGACGCGTGAAGGGGGGTGCCGGTTCGATGACTTCCACATATGCGGGAAGCGGACAGGTCGAGACGCGGTCCGATCATGACGTCGTCACCCAAAAGTTGTAGAATTGGGCAGATAGGGGGAGATCGCCATGCCGATGACCAATCGTCTCTACGCCGAGTTCCTGGGGACTGCCTGGCTGGTGTTGGGAGGATGCGGCAGCGCCGTCCTGGCCGCGGCCTTTCCCCAGCTCGGCATCGGCTTCGTCGGCGTGTCGCTGGCCTTCGGCCTGACCGTGCTGACCATGGTCTATGCCCTGGGCCCGGTGTCGGGCGGTCACTTCAATCCCGCGGTGACCGTCGGGCTGGCCTGCGGCGGACGCTTTCCTTGGAGCGAGGTCGTCCACTACGTCGTCGCCCAGGTGCTGGGCGGGATCGCCGGCGCGGCGATCCTCTATGTCGTCGCGACCGGCAAGGCCGGCGCCGACATCGGCGGCTTCGCGACCAATGGCTACGGCGACCTGTCGCCGGGCAAGTACGGCATGGTGGCGGCGCTGGTCATCGAGATCGTGCTGACGTTCGGCTTCGTGACGGTGATTCTCGGCGCCACCGACGACAAGCGCTCCCATCCCGCGGCAGCCGGCCTGGCGATCGGCCTCTGCCTCACCCTGATCCATCTCGTCAGCATCCCGGTGACGAATACATCGGTGAATCCCGCACGCAGCACGGCGCCGGCGCTGTTCGTGGGTGGGCCTGCCCTGTCCCAGCTCTGGCTGTTCTGGGTGGCGCCTCTGATTGGCGGCGCGCTCGGTGGCCTGGCCTACGGCCTGACGGGACGCCGGGACTGATCAACGGAGTACGCCGCATGACGCTTGCGAGACCCTTCCTTGCCGCCGCCTTCACGGTCCTGCTGCCGTCGCTCGCCTGGCCGCAGGACATGTCGGTCGAGTTCCGGCTCGCCGCCGCCCCGAACAACATCTCGGGCTGCATCCGTGCCGATCCGCAGTTCACGCGGGTGCACGATTTCACCCTGAAGGGCGGGCAAGCCGAGGTCCGCGCGTCCGGCGGCATCGACACGAAGCTGAAGCTCACCAGACCGAACGTCTACGAGACGGACTACCAGCTGGGTCAGCTCCATCTGCACCTCGTCGCCGATCTGGCGGCGACGCCGCCGTCGCTCACCGTCACCGAGAGGAATCTCGGCTGCAAGTGGACGGGCGTGAAGAAATAGCTCGGCCGTTGCGCCCGCGCCTTCGCCCGCGCGTGCCATGAAGCCGTTCCGCTGGTCCGTACCCTTCAGCATCACGATCCTGGCCCTGATGGCGCTGATCCTGGCGCCGCTCGCGACAGCCCTGCTGTGGCTGGGCTGGCGCTCGGTGAGCCTCGTCGAGCGGCTGAGCGGCGAACAGCGCGTGATCGTTCTCGAGGAGGCAATCGAGCGCTTCGTCTCGAACGGCCTGCGCGGCGTCGTCTCGGTCGGGCAGACGCTGGCCGAGACGCCGGTCTTCCGGATCGATCGCGGACCCGAGGTCGACGACGAGCGCCGTCGCCAGCTCGCCGCGTCGCTGACCCACCATCCGCTGGTCGGCGCGGCTTATGTCGGCTTTCGCGACGGACGCTTCCTGTATGTCGGCCGGCCCGAGGCCTATTGGGACGTGCCCCGTGCGCCGTTCGGCGATCAGAAGCCCGACACGGTGCAGGTGCTCACCATCGAGGGAAGCGGAAACGAGCGGCGGGAAACCTGGTGGTTCCAGCAGCCGGACGGGTCGCGCAGCGAGACTCGGGTGCAGCCGGCCAGCTACGACCCTCTGGGCCGACCCTGGTACATCGACACGATGCGCGCGGGCAGGGCGGTGCTGACGCCGCCCTATCGTTTCGTGCAGTCGGGCAAGTTCGGGATCTCGGTCGGCGTGCCGCTCGCCGACGGCGAGGGGGTCATCGGCTTCGACTTCACTCTTCATGCGCTGTCGGAGCTGCTCACCGCCTACAAGATCACCGAGAACGCCGTGATCATGGTCGGCCATAGCCTGAGCGCCGTCGTGGTCGAATCGGCACCCTGCCCTCCCGGCAAGCCGGGCTGCCTGGAGGGCGACGTCCAGGCGCGCGAGATCCTGCGCCGCACCATTCGCGAGACGATCGAGGAGGATCGTCAGATCGATCGCGAGATCGAGATCGACGGCAACGCCTATCGCCTGATCGTGCACCGCATGGCGCCGGGATTCGGGCAAAGGTTCGTGGTGGCCGCAGCCGTGCCGCAGATGGAGCTGCTTTCGGCATCGCGGGCGCTGATGGAGCGGGCGGCGATCGCCGCGGCGATCGCCGTCGCTCTCGCCGTCGTCGCCGCCCTCGTCGCCTCGTGGCTGGTGTCGCGCTCGATCGCCCGCATCGCCGCCAAGACCGAGCACATCCGCAGCCTCGACTTCTCGGATCGCTCGCCGGTGCGCAGCCACATCACCGAGGTCGCCCGCCTTTCGGATTCCGTCGAGCGCATGCGCGAGGGGCTGGAGGTCTTCGGCCGCTACGTGTCGAAGACCCTCGTGCAGCAGGTGATGCGCTCGCCCGAGAGCTCGGGCGTCGGCGGCGTCCGGCGCGACGTCACGGTGATGTTCACCGACATCGAGAGCTTCTCGTTGCTGAGCGAGCGGATGGAACCGGAGATCCTGACCGAGCGCCTGTCCCGCTACTTCGACGCGCTGGGCACCGCCATCTCGGCCAACAAGGGCACGATCGACAAGTATATCGGCGACAGCATCATGGCGTTCTGGAACGCGCCGGAGCCCGATCCCGACCATGTCGCCAATGCCTGCCGGGCAGCCCTGCAGGCCGCTGCCGCAAGCAACCGGCTGCGCGAGCGATGGAAGGCGCGCCACCGGCCGACCTTCCGCACGCGCTTCGGCCTCCATACCGGCCGTGCGGTCGTCGGCAACGTCGGGGCGCGCGAGCGCATCAACTACACGCTGGTCGGTCCGGTCGCCAACCAGGCATCGCGGCTGGAAGGCCTCAACAAGGTCTACGGGACCGAGATCCTGGCGAGCGGCGAGGTCGTGCAGCTGACCGCCGATCGCTTCCTGTGGCGACACATCGACCGGATCGTGGCTGCCGGCACGACCGAGGCGCACGAGATCTACGAGCCGCTGGGCGAGGTCGACGACGGCGTCCGGCATTCCGAGTTCCTGGCGCGATGGCGCCGCAGCCATGCCGCCTACGATGAAGGTCGCTTCGAGGAGGCTCTGGCGGGCTTTCGCGCAACCGCGGCCATGCGCCCCGACGATGGACCGAGCCGGGTCTTCATCGCCCGCTGCACGGCCTTCCTGCGCGAAGGCACGCCGCCCGGCTGGGATGGCGCCTGGCACTTCGATCGCAAGTAGCGCGGCTCGCCGGAAGCCGGGATTCGGTCAGTAGCGAACCGTCACGCCGAGGGTGATGAAGCGCGTGCTGGTCTGGTCGAAGAACGTGCCGACCAGCAGGTCGAAGTCGAACGGCTCGCGGCCGCGGATGACCGGCGTGTAGCGCAACCCGGCCTGGGTGCCGACCAGCCCGCCCTGCGTGCGTCCGAACGCTTCCAGCATCAGGCTGACGCCACCGCCCACGCTGGCCTCGACCTGGGCGCCGTAGAACAGGGCATGGGGGACATCCGATTGCAGATAGCTCCAACCCGCATTGAAGCTGAGCCGGACGCTTTCGGTGAGCTGGTAGGTCACCAGCGCCAGGGCCTGGGCATAGCCCAGCTCGCCGGTAACCACGTTGACGCCGGAATTGAAGCCGATGCCGATGCCCAGGCCGGTCTTCTCGACCGACTGGAGATTGACCTTCAGGGCCGGGCCGAGCAGCGGGCCGGCGATGAGATCGTCCCAGTAGTGCTGGTAGGCGGCGCCGACCTCGAGCCAGGGGATCTTCAGGGTGGTGCAGGCGGGCGCAATGTTGAAGTAGCCGTCTCCCGGGATGAACCGGGTGGCCCAGGTCTCGAGATGGCAGACGCCGGGCGTCTCGACCTCGGAGTCGTCGACGATCTGGGGGCCACCCGCCGCCAAGGCCTCGAAGCCGGGACAGAGGACGGCCAGCACGAGGCAGCAGAGGGCGAGCAGGCGAAGCGGCAACACGCCGGCGCTACAATCGACGCGGCCGGTTACAGGCGTTGGACAGGGCGATCGCATTCGCCATCCCGAGCCTCCGCCGTTCAGGCCTTCATCAGGGCTCGAACATGCGTCGAGACCGATTCGGCCAGCGCGTCGAGATCGTAGCCGCCTTCCAGCATCGACACGAGGCGGCCTCCGGCGTGACGGTCGGCGATCGCCAGCAGCTCCTCGGTCAGCCACACGAAATCCTCGGTCTCGACCTCGAGCTGGGCCAGCGGGTCGGCGGCATGGGCGTCGAAGCCCGCCGACACGATGACGAGGTCGGGCGCGAAGCGGTCGAGCGCCGGCAGGATGCGGTCGTGCCAGGCGGCGCGGAACTGGCTGCTGCCCGTACCGGGGGACAGAGGCACGTTGACGACGTTGCCGGCGATGCCGGTCTCGCTCGCGAAGCCGGTGCCGGGATAGAGGGGATACTGGTGCGAGGAGGCATAGAACAGCGAGCGATCGGGCTCCACGACGGCCTGCGTGCCCTGGCCGTGATGGACGTCGAAATCGACGATGGCGACGCGCTCCGCGCCATAGCGGGCCTGGGCATGACGGGCGCCGATGGCGACGCTGTTGAACAGGCAGAAGCCGCCCGGGACATCGGGCGAGGCGTGATGGCCCGGCGGGCGGACCGCGGCGAAGGCCGTGCGGACCCGGCCGCCCATGACCGCGTCGACGCCGGCGATGGCGGCACCCGCGGCGTGCAGGACGGCCTCCGCGCTGCCGCCGCTCATCACGGTATCGCCATCGACGTGAACGCGTTCTCCCGGCCCCGGGCGAATCTCCAGGATCGCCTCGACGTAATCCTCGGGATGAACGCGGATCAGCGCCTCGCGTGCGGCCGGCGGCGCCTGCAGGCGGGGTTGACCGGCGAAGGCGGGGTCCGCCAGGGCCGCCTCGATCGCCCGCAGGCGATCCGGCCGCTCGGGATGATAGGGCCCGGTATCGTGCTCGAGGAACGACGGGTGACTGATCAGGAGGGTGGCCATGGCTGCCTTCCCCTTTACCTTGAGAGGCGTCGCCAAGCGACGATAAGATGCCGACCCGCCGCCTGATGAGGGTTCATATGTTGCGTTCGCTCGCCGTTGCCGCCCTGTGCCTGGGAGCAACCGAGGGGTTGGCCCAGGAAACCAGCTTTCTGCTGATCAATGGCACAAGCTATGCGATCAGCCAGATGGCGGTGTCGCCGAACGATCTCGGGTTCTGGACGCCCAATGTCCTGCATGGGCCGCCGATCCGGCCGGGTGAGCGGCGGCAGGTGACGTTCAATGCGCCGACGACCTACTGCCAGGCCGACATGAGGATCGGGTTCGCCGACGGCGGTCCCCCGGTGGTCTGGCAGTATCTGAACATTTGCACGCTGCGCAGGATCAAGCTGATGTACGACCGCATGAGTGGCGTGCCGACGGCGAGCTACGACGAATAGGGCCATAGGCGCTAGCCTTTCGCTGCCTTCCTCCCCAGCGTCGTTGGGGAAGAAAGCCGAAAAGATGGCGCCTATGGGACACAGGGCCCGGTAGTGGCGTCCGATGGGCGGGGCAAGGCCTTTGTCGTTCAGATCATGGCGAGGGGTCCTTCCCGTGCACCGAACGTCGCTCGTGGCGCTCGGGGTGACATCGTCGCCGAACGTGCCTATCTCCTGAGTTGAAGCGTTTCATCTGCGACGAGGCCTCTGAAGGCGAGCTCACCATGGCGAACGACACCGGACTGCCCTTGCTGCACGAGACGTCGGCGACGAGTGCGCTGGCGCACGGCGGCGACCAGCTGCGCCTGCCGTTCGACAACAGCTATGCCCGCTTGCCCGACCGCTTCTTCGCCCGCCTGGCGCCCACCCCCGTCGGCGGGCCGCACCTGATGAAGCTCAACCGTGGCCTCGCCGCGGAACTCGGCCTCGATGCCGATGCGCTGGCCTCCGCGGAAGGCGTCGCCACGCTGGCCGGCAACCGGATCGCCGCGGGATCGGAGCCCATTGCGCTCGCCTATGCCGGGCACCAGTTCGGCAATTTCGTGCCGCAGCTCGGCGACGGCCGCGCCATCCTGCTGGGCGAGGTGGTCGACCGGCGGGGCCGGCGGCGCGACATTCAGCTCAAGGGCTCAGGGCCGACGCCGTTCTCGCGACGGGGCGATGGTCGGGCGGCCGTCGGGCCGGTGCTGCGCGAGTACATCGTCAGCGAGGCAATGGCGGCACTCGGCATCCCGACGACGCGCTCGCTCGCGGCCGTGCTGACCGGCGAGCCGGTGTACCGCGAGACCGCGCTTCCCGGCGCGGTGCTGACGCGCGTGGCGTCGAGCCATATCCGCGTCGGCACGTTCCAGTTCTTCGCCGCGCGCGAGGACGTCGAGGCGCTGCGCCTGCTGGCCGATCACGTCATCGACCGACACTATCCCGACGCCCGCGGCGAGGCCCAGCCCTATCGCGCCCTGTTCGAGCGCGTGATTGCCCGCCAGGCCGAGCTGGTGGCCCGATGGATGCAGGTCGGCTTCATCCATGGCGTGATGAACACCGACAATTGCTCGATCGCCGGCGAGACGATCGACTACGGCCCGTGCGCCTTCATGGACCACTATGATCCCAAGACCGTGTTCAGCTCGATCGACCACGGCGGCCGCTACGCCTACGCCAACCAGCCGCGTATCGCTCACTGGAATCTCGCGCGCTTCGGCGAGACGCTGCTGCCGCTGATTGCCGACGATGCCGAAGCTGCCCTGGCGATCGCCAACGAGTTGCTGGGCAGCTATCAGCGACTGTACGGCGAGGCGCTGATGTCGGGCATGCGGCGCAAGGTCGGCCTGTTCACGGCGGAGGACGGCGACGCCGCGCTCATCCAGGGTTTGCTGAGCGCCATGGCGGAAAGCGAAGCGGATTTCACGTTGACCTTCCGTCGCCTCGATCCCGAGCTCGACATCTCCGCCCGTGCCCTGTTCTCGAAGCCCGAGCCCTACGATGCCTGGGCGCCGCGCTGGCGCGAACGGCTGGCGCGCGAGCCGCAGGATGCGGCGACGCGGCGCCAGGCGATGCGTGCGGTCAACCCCGCCTACATCCCGCGCAATCACCGCGTCGAGGCCGCCCTGGCGGCGGCGATCGAAGGAGACTACGCCCCGTTCGAGGAACTGCTCACGGTTCTGGCGCGGCCATTCGAGGATCGCGCCGAGTACGCTGCCTACGCAGAGCCGCCCGCTGCCGATCAGCGGGTGTGTCAGACGTTCTGCGGCACCTGAAGCGCCACCGCGAGGCGAGCGAACTCCGTGTCGCTCCCCGGCATGCCGAACCGCAGCAACGCCGGCCGATCGGCGAAGCGCCTGACGTGGATGCCGTGTCGGGCAAGAGCGTCGGCGATCCGTGGGGCGTCGCCGTGCTCGACGAGCCTGAACAGGATCGTTCCACCCAATACCCTGCAACTGGCCGCGGCGAGCAGTGCGTCGAGCCTCTCGCTATGCGTCGTCAGACGCCGGCCGGCTGCGTCCAACCACGCGTCGTCCGCAAGGGCCTGCCGGCCGATCTCCAGGGCAGGGCCGGAGACGGCCCAGGGGCCGAGCGCGCCGCGCAGCCGCTGCGCCATCGCCGGAGAGCCGATGGCGAAGCCCAGGCGAACGCCCGCCAGGCCATAGGTCTTGCCGAATGATCGCAAGATGACCGTGTTGCCCGGCAGCGCGCCGGCCAGGCTGGCCTCCGCCGGCAGAAAGTCGATGAAGGCCTCGTCGACGACCAGCAGGGTCGCTCCGACGGCGCGCAGGGCGTCGGCGGGGACGAGCCGGCCTGTGGGGTTGTCCGGATTGACGATCACCACCACGTCGGCGCCAGCTGCGGCGGCGAGGTCGGGCACGACGGCAACAGCATGGCCCTCGCGGCGCCAGCACAGCTCGTGCTCGGCGTATGTGCGACCCACGATGGCGACCCTGGTTACCGGCTGCAGGCGCGGCAGGAGCTGGATCAGGGCCTGGGTGCCTGGGGCGGCGACGATCGAGGCGCCAGGGCCGACCTGGTAGCGTCGCGCCGCGGTGGCGAGCAGCGCCTCTTCCGCGGCACGCGAGGGCAGGCGCGCCCAGCCTTCCGCCGGCAGGTTGCCGACGGGATAGGGGATCGGATTGATCCCGGTCGACAGGTCGATCCAGGGACGAGGCGCCTGCGGGTAGCGACGGCCCAGCGCCTCGGGATCGCCGCCATGCTCGATCGGTTTTTCCGTCGCCGCCGTCATGATAGGCACGTCTGCCATGTTCGCCGAGCTCGCCCTCGTTGCCGTCGCGACCGAAGCGATCATCGGTTACCCGGACGCGGTCTATCGACTGGTTGGTCACCCGGTGACCTGGATCGGACGGCTCATAACATGGTGCGACCAGGCATGGAATTCGCCCAACCGGTCGGACGAGGAGCGTCGCGGACGAGGCTTGCTGACACTGCTGCTCCTGATCGCCGTGGCCGTGGCCGCGGGACTCCTCGTCACGCGGGTCGTCGACAGCCTCCTGCCGTCGTCGGCCGCGTTGCTGGTCTGCGGGGTGCTCGCCAGCAGCCTGCTCGCCCAGCGCAGCCTCGACTCGCACGTGCTCGCCGTCGCGACGGCTCTCGAGCAGGGGGGCCTAGAGGCGGGCAGGCAGGCCGTCTCCCACATCGTCGGCCGTGACACCCGATCGCTCGACGAGGCCGCGGTGTGCCGCGCGGCGATCGAGAGCCTGGCCGAGAATTTTTCCGACGGCGTGGTGGCGCCGCTGTTCTGGATGGTGGTCGGCGAGCTGCCGGGCGCGCTGGCCTACAAGGCGATCAACACGGCTGACAGCATGATCGGCCACAGGTCCGAACGGTACCTTGCCTTCGGCTGGGCGTCGGCGCGCTGCGACGATCTCCTCAATCTGCCGGCATCGCGCCTGTCGGCCCTGTGGCTGGCGCTGGCCGCCGCGTTGCTCGGCCTGTCACCGCGCGCGGCGCTGGCGACGGTGTGGCGCGATGCCGGCCATCACAGGTCACCCAACGCCGGCTGGCCAGAAGCGGCGATGGCCGGCGCCCTGACCATCCGTCTCTCGGGCCCGCGCATGTATCACGGCACGCCTGTGCAGGAGCCCTGGGTGGGCGAGGGGACCAGCGACCTGACGGCGCAGCACATCCGCGCGGCCTTGAAGCTCTACCGGGTCGCCTGCGGCCTGCAGATCGCGGCGCTGGTCTCGCTGATGATCGGCGTGGGATAGAGTGGCACCTTCTTCTGTTGATTATCCTCTTCCGGACCGCGAGCGTCCCGCTCGCTCATGACTCCGAACGTGCGGGACGCTCGCGGTCCGGAAGAGCATGAAAGTGATCACGCTATCGTGGGCCTGGGCGGGCGCGCCAGCGCGAGCAACCGGTCGCAATCGATGGCGCGCTCGAGGTGGTCGGCCAGCAGATCGAGGGTGGCATCGATCGCCGGCTCGTAGGCGAAATCGGTCGCTTGCGCGCCGAGGCGTCGCAGCCAGTGGCGGCGCTGACGATCGTCCGTCATCAGCCCGTGGATGTAGCAACCGGCGATGCGGCCGTCGGCGCTCGCGGTGCCGTCGAGGCGTCCGTTGCCGAGCCTGAGCAGGGGACGGCCGCCCTCCGGACCGGGGCCGTGCGTCGTTCGCCCCACGTGCATCTCATAGCCCTTGAAAGGCACGGCGTCGGCAACGCTCTCACCCGATGTCTCGACCAGGATCTTGTCGCCCTCCAGCACGGTGTCGATGTCGAGCAAGCCCAACCCTGCGACCGTTGCCGGCGGACCTTCGATGCCGCCGGGATCGGCGATCGTGCGGCCGAGCATTTGGTATCCGCCGCAGATGCCAAGCACATGGCCGCCGCGGCGCAGGTGCGCGGCCAGGTCGATGTCCCAGCCGACATGCCGCAGGGAAGCGAGGTCGGCGATGGTCGCCTTCGATCCGGGCAGGATGACCAGCCTGGCGTCGCCGGGAATCGCGTCGCCGGGCCGCACGAACACGAGGTCGACGCTCGCCTCGAGGCGCAGCGGATCGAAATCGTCGAAGTTGGCGATGCGCGGATAGGCGAGGATGGCGATCCGCGTGCGGTCCCCGCCAGCGGCCGCGCTGTGCCCGGGCAACCCGAGCGCATCTTCCGCCGGCAGGCGGCCAGCCGCCTCGAAGAACGGCACCAGCCCCAAGGCCGGCCAGCCGGTGTGCCGGGCGATCGTCCTCATGCCGTCGTCGAACAGCGTGGGATCGCCGCGGAAGCGATTGACGATGAAGCCCACGATCATGGCCGCGTCGGCTGGATCGATCACCGCCTTGGTTCCGACCAGGCTCGCGATCACGCCGCCCCGGTCGATGTCTCCAAGCAGCACGACCGGCACGTCGGCCGCGCGGGCAAAACCCATGTTGGCGATGTCGGCAGCGCGCAGGTTGACCTCGGAGGCCGAGCCGGCGCCCTCGACCAGCACCAGGTCGGCGGAGGCGGCGAGCAGCGTGAAGCTGTCGAGCACGGCGCCGAGCAGGCCGGGCTTCATCGACTGGTATTCGCGTGCCTTGGCGTTGCCCACGACCTTGCCCTGCACGACGACCTGCGCGCCGATCTCGCTCTGGGGTTTCAGTAGCACCGGGTTCATGTGGACGCTGGGCATCACCCGCGCGGCGCGGGCCTGCAACGCCTGGGCGCGGCCGATCTCGCCGCCGTCTTCGGTCACGGCGGCGTTGTTCGACATGTTCTGCGGCTTGAACGGTCGGACCCTGAGGCCGCGGCGCGTGAACGCGCGCGCGAGACCGGCGACGATCAGGGACTTGCCGACGTCGGAGCCTGTGCCCTGGATCATGAGGGCGCGGGCGGCCATCAGAACTCGATGCCTTCCTGGGCCTTCACGCCTGACGCGAAGTGATGCTTCACCAGGGTCATCTCGGTGACGAGGTCGGCCGCTTCGATCAGCTCGGGCTTGGCGTTACGACCGGTGACGACGATGTGCTGGTCGGGCCGGCGCTCCTTCAAGGCAGCGACAACCTCGCCGATCGCGAGATGGTCGTAGCGTAGCGCGATGTTGAGCTCGTCGAGCACGATCAGCCGGATGGCGGGATTGGCCATCAGCTCGCGCGCCTTCGCCCAGGCGCGCTGCGCGGCTTCGACATCGCGATTGCGGTCCTGGGTTTCCCAGGTGAAGCCTTCACCCAGCGTGTGCCATTCGACCTGATCGCTTCCCAGGCGCTCGATCGCCGTCCGCTCGCCGGTCTGCCAGGCGCCCTTGCCGAACTGCACGACGCCGCAGCGCAAACCGCGCCCGACGGCGCGCACCAGCAGGCCCCAGGCCGCCGTCGACTTGCCCTTGCCCTTGCCCGTATGGACGATCAGCAGGCCCTTCTCGACGGTCTTGCTCGCGACCTCGGCGTCCTGGATCGCCTTACGGTTGGCCATCTTCGTCTTGTGGCGGGCTGTGTCGTCGGTTGCAGCGGCCATCGTCGCCTGCTTCCATTTCGGGGGCCGCACAATGGGCGGCCGAACCGCGACCAGCAAGCCAGTTGACGGGGCTTCCCCGAGGCCCCTATCAAGCAATCGACGGTGCCCCTCACGGGGATCAAAAGGGAACGCGGTGCGATGACAATCCGCGGCTGCCCCCGCAACTGTAGTCGGTAAGCCAAGGGCCAGACATACCACTGGGAAACCGGGAAGGTGGCCGGCGGCGAGGACCCGAGAGCCAGGAAACCTGCCGTCGCATCGCCGTTCCGAACCGCTGCGCGGGGAGTCGCAGAGGTCAGGCAAACCCGGGGCCGTTGGGGCATCGGGCTCCGTCGGGCGGCATCGAGTCGGGTCTTGCCGGATCCGCGACGACGGAGGAAGCGATGATGTCTTCGATCGCCAGGCTCGGGGTGTGCGCCGCAATCGCCACCCTGGCCATTCAAGTGCCAGCCTTCGCCCATCACCCCATGGGCGGCACGACGCCGGTGACGTTCCTGCAGGGGCTGCTGTCCGGGCTCGGCCATCCCGTCATCGGCATCGATCATCTCGCCGCCATCGTCGGCGCCGGCCTTCTGGCGGCCCTCGCCCGGCGCGGCGTCGCGCCGCTGCTCGCCTTCAGCGCGGCCCTTATTGCAGGCGTCGGCGTGCACCTCGCGGGCGCGGATGTTCCCGTCAGCGAGCTGCTGGTCGGCCTGTCGACCATTGCCATCGGCGTGCTGGTCCTGATGCGCCAGTCGGTTGGCCCGGCGGCGTCCGCATGCCTGTTTGCCGTCGTCGGCCTGCTTCATGGCTATGCGCTGGGCGAATCGATCGCCGGCGCCGAGCCGGCACCGTTGGTCGCCTATCTTGCCGGCCTGCTGATCATCCAGACCGCCATCGCCTTTGCCGCCTATGCCCTGCTCGTGCGCCTGCCGGCGCGCGCCATGGCGATGACCATCGCCGGCATCGTGGTGGTGCTGGCCGGCGGGATGACGGCGGCGGCCGCGACCGGCCTGATCGGCTGAGGATCCGTGGCGACCTCCACGCTCCATGTCTGCGTCACCTGCCGCAGCGAGGCGACTGCGCCTGACGCGGAACGACCGGGAGCGCGCCTCCTCGCGGCCGTCGAACGGCGGCACGCGTCCGAGCGCGCCGGCGTGACTGTCATCGGTGTCGCCTGCCTGTCCAACTGCCAGCGCGGTTGCAGTGCCGCGGTGACAGGGGCGGACAAATGGACCTTCGTCATCGGCGGTCTCGATCCCGACCTGCATGCCGGGGAGATCCTCCAGTTCGCGCGCCAGCATCACGCCCACGATCAGGGTTTGCCGATATGGCGCGAACGGCCCGACTACATCCGAAAGAACACGATTGCGCGGGTGCCACCGCTGCCGTTGCATTCGCACAAGGAGCAGACATGAGCATCGCAAAGGTCCCCTGCACCATCGTCACCGGCTTCCTGGGGGCCGGCAAGACGACCCTGGTGCGCCACGTGCTGGAGAATGCCGACGGACGGCGGCTCGCCGTCATCGTCAACGAGTTCGGCGACGTCGGCATCGACGGCGAGATCCTGAAGAGCTGCGGCATCGAAAGCTGCCCGGAGGACGCCATCGTCGAGCTGGCCAACGGCTGCATCTGCTGCACCGTCGCCGACGATTTCGTGCCGGCGCTCAAGGGGCTGCTCGATCGGCCGTCGCCGCCCGAGCACATCGTCATCGAGACGTCGGGCCTGGCGCTGCCCAAGCCGCTGGTGAAGGCGTTCAACTGGCCCGAGATCGCCTCGCGCGTCACCGTCGATGGCGTCGTCGCCGTGGTCGATGGCGCGGCGGTGGCGGCCGGCCGTTTCGCCGACGATCCCGAGGCGATCGCCCGCCAGCGCGCCGAGGACTCCTCGCTCGATCACGACAACCCGCTCGAGGAGGTGTTCGAGGACCAGATCCTGTGCGCCGACCTGGTGATCCTGAACAAGGCCGACCTGATGTCGGCCGACGACGTCGCCAGCGTGACCGGCCAGATCGGCAGGACGCTGCCGCGCGCGGTAAAGGTCGTCGAGGCCGAGAACGGCCAGGTGCCGATCGACGTCCTGCTGGGCCTCGGCGCCAGGGCCGAGTCCGACCTGGAAAGCCGGCCGTCGCATCACGAGCTCGAGGGCGAGCACGATCACGACGATTTCGACACCTTCATCATCGACTTGCCCGCCTTCGCCTCGCCGCAGGCGCTGGTCGATCGCATGGTGAAGGTGGCGGATCAGCACGACGTGCTGCGCATGAAGGGCTTCGTCGATATCGCCGGCAAGCCGATGCGATTGCTGGTGCAGGGAGTCGGCGCGCGCATCCAGCACCAGTTCGATCGCAAATGGCCGGCCGGCGAGGCGCGGCAGGGCCGGCTGGTGGTGATCGGCGAGAAGGGCTTCGATCGCGACGCCATCCGCGCCCTGATCACGGGCTAGCGCCGGATCGGAAGGCGCGCGACATGCACGTCCTCGCAACCGAGCTCGCGACGCTGGAGGAGGCGGAGGTCGCCGTCGACCTCGGCCAGTCGCCGGCCGACATGGTGGTGCTGTCCTTCTCGGACAGCGACCTGTCGGCCCTGGCGGCCGGCTGGGAGCAGGACGCCGACCGGCTGCCGACCCTGCGCCTGGCCAGCCTGAAGCGGCTCAGGCATCCGATGTCGGTCGACCTCTACATCGACAGCGTCGTCTCGCACGCCCGGATCGTGATCGTGCGTTGCCTGGGCGGGCTCGACTATTGGCGCTACGGGCTGGAGCGCCTTGCCGACACGGCACGCGAGAAGGGCCTGCTGTTCGCTGCGCTGCCTGGCGACGACCGCGACGATCCCCGGCTCGCGGGCGTGTCGACCCTGGCCGGCCAGCACCTCTCCCGTCTGGATGGCTTCTTCCGCGAAGGCGGTGTCGAGAATCTGCGCCAGGCGCTGCGCTATGCGGCAGGCCTGATCGGCTGCGACCTGCCGTGGGTGCCGCCCGATCCGGTCGGGCCTGTCTCGGTCATCGGCGAGCCGCGCACGGATCGCCCGATGGCCCTGGTCGTGCTCTACCGCGCCAATCTCGTGGCCGCCGACATCGCGCCGATCACCAGCCTGATGGCGGCGCTGGAGCGCCACGGCCTGGCGCCGCTCGGCGTGGCGGTGAGCAGCCTGAAGGATCCCCTGGCGGCGCCGGCGCTCGGCGCGCTGATCGCCCGTCACCGGCCGGCGATCGTGCTCAACACGACGGCTTTCTCGGCGCTGCGCGACGACGACACGACGGTGCTCGATGCCGCCGACGTTCCGGTCCTCCAGGTCGTGCTGTCGGGCAGCGCGCGCGACGCCTGGCAGGCCTCGCCGCGCGGCCTCTCGCCATCCGATCTCGCGATGAACGTCGTGCTGCCGGAGCTCGACGGCCGGCTGCTGACGCGGGCGATCTCCTTCAAGGCGGCGGCGCCCGCCGATCCGCGACTGGAGTTCGCCAGCGTCCGCCACGAGCCCGATGCCGAGCGAGTGGACTACGTTGCTCGCCTTGCGGCGGCCTGGGTGCGTCTCGGCTGCACGCCGCGAGACGAGCGTCGTCTTGCGCTCGTTCTCTCCGACTACCCGGCACGCGGCGGGCGGACCGGCTATGCGGTCGGCCTCGACACTGCCGCCAGCGCGGCAGAGATACTCAATCACCTGTGCGCCGAAGGATACGATACCGGCAGCCGCGATTGGCAGGCCGGCGATGTCGAACGGCTGCTTCAGGGCGACGCCGAGTCGATCGAGATCGCGACGGCCGACTATTGCCGCTGGCTCGAGGAGCTGCCCGGTGCCCTTCAGCAGTCCCTCCAGGAGACATGGGGGTCACTGCAGGGCTTTCGTGCCGATCCATTCACTCCGTCATCCCGAGCGGAGCCGCCCGAAGGGCGGCGCAGTCGAGGGACCTTTCTTGCCGGTGCCGCGGCAAGAGAGATACCTCCACTGCGCCTCGCTGCGCTCCGCTCCGGTCGGGATGACGGAGAAAAGCGGGAAATGTCATCTCCCTTGGGGGCGCCTGCGGGCCAGGCCTTCAAGCTGCCCGTGCTCCGCTGCGGCAAGGTGCTGGTGCTGCTGCAGCCCGACCGCGGGATGGGCGACGATCGCAAGGCGGGCTATCACGACGTCGAGCGTCCGCCGAGCCATGGCTATCTCGCGCTCTACGCCTGGTTGCGCGAGGTCGCGCGGATCGACGCGATGATCCATCTCGGCACGCACGGCACGCTCGAATGGCTGCCCGGCAAGGCGCTGGCGCTGTCCGGCGAATGCTGGCCCGAGGCGGTGCTGGGCGCGGTGCCGGTCGTCTACCCGTTCATCGTCAACAATCCGGGCGAGGCGGTACAGGCCAAGCGCCGGCTCGCCGCCGTCACGCTGGGGCACCTGACCCCGCCTCTCAGCGCGGCCGGCCTGCACGGGCCGCTTGCCGAGCTGGAGGGCATCATCGAGGAGTATGCGGCGGCCGACGGGCTCGACCGTCGGCGGCTCAGCCATCTCGAGGGCGAGATCGTCGAGCGCGCTTGGGCGAGCGGCCTTGCCGGCGAGTGCGGCCTCGTCGCCGGCGAGCCCAATCGCCAGGCGATCGCCAAGCTCGACGCCCAGCTGTGCGATATCAAGGAGCTCAGCATCCGCGACGGCTTGCACGTCTTCGGCCGCGACCCCGACGAGGCCACGATCCGGACGCTGGCGACGGCGACGGGGAACGAGGCTGCGATTCGCGCCTCTGCCGGTTGCGAGCGCACCGCGTTGCTGGCTGCCCTCGATGCCCGTCGCGTGGCGCCAGGACCGGCAGGCGCGCCGACGCGCGGCCGCGCCGACGTGCTGCCGACCGGCCGCAACCTCACCTCGATCGATCCGCGCGCCATCCCGACGCGCACCGCCGCCGCGATCGGCGTGCGCGCCGCCGACGAGGTGGTGCGCCGCTACCTGCAGGATCACGGCGAGCCGCCGCGCGCCCTGGTGCTCGACCTGTGGGCGTCGGCGTCGCTCCGCACCGGCGGCGACGATCTCGCCCAGGCCCTGCACTATCTCGGCGTCCGTCCGACCTGGGACAAGGCGTCCAGCCGGGTCACCGGCATCGAAATCCTGCCGCTGGCGACTCTCGACCGGCCACGCATCGACGTGACCCTGCGCATCTCCGGCCTGTTCCGCGACATCTTCGAGGCGCAGATCGCGCTGTTCGACATGGCAGTGCGGCGGGTCGCCGAGCTCGACGAGCCGGCCGAGGACAATCCGCTGGCCGAGGCGCGGCAGCGCGGCGCCGACCTGTCGCGCGTGTTCGGTGGGGCGCCCGGCAGCTACGGCGCGCGCACCGCCGATGTCGCGCTGGACGGCGACTGGCGCACCCGCGAGGAGCTGGGGCAGGTCTATCTCGCCAACGTGACGCATGCCTACGGCGGCTCGGATGCGATTCGCGCAGCGGGCGACGGCTTCCGCGATCGCGTGTCGGCGGCCGACGTGCTGGTCCATCCGCAGGACGATCGCGAACGCGACCTGCTCGATGGCGACGGCGTCGCCGATTTTGCCGGCGGCTTCGCCGCGGCGGCGGCCCTGCTCGGCAACGAGCCGGAACTCTACCATCTCGACACCAGCCGCACCGAGGCGCCGAGAGCGCGCCGGCTGGCCGAGGAGATCGCCCGCGTGGTGCGCGGCCGGCTGACCAACCCGCGCTGGATCGACGGCATGCTGGCGCACGGCCATCGCGGCGTCGCCGAGATCGCGCAGGGTGTCGATTCGCTCTACGCCTTCGCCGCCACGGCCAACGCGGTCCCGGGCCCGCTGTTCGATGCGACCCATGCGGCCCTGATCGCCGACGACGCGGTACGCGAGGCGATGATCGACAAGAACCCTGCCGCCGCCGCGGCGATCGCCACGCGTTTACGCGACGCTCTCTCGCGCGGGCTGTGGCAGACGCGGCGCAACTCGGTCGAGCGCGAGCTCGACCTCGTCGTTGCGAAGGGGCGCTCGTGAGCACCCCGGCCATCGCCGTGAAGGGCTGGTGCCCCGGCGCCCTGCAGCCGATGCCGAGCGGCGACGGCCTGATCGTGCGCATCAGGCCGTTCTGCGGCGCGCTGTCGCTCGATCAGGCGAGCGGCCTGGCCGACCTCGCCGGACGGCTCGGCAACAGCCATATCGATCTCACGCGCCGTGCCAACCTGCAGATCCGCGGCCTTGCCGATTCGGATTTGCCGGCGTTGCACGAGCGTTTGGGCGCACTCGACCTGATCGACCCCGACGCCGAGACCGAGGCGACGCGCAACCTCATGGTCGGCCCGCTCGCCGGTCTGGACGCGGCGACGGTCGACGTGCGTCCCCTGGCGCGTGCGATCTCGCAACAGCTCGCTTGCGATTCACGGCTGCGCCTGCTGTCGCCCAAGTTCGGGCTGCTGGTCGACGGCGGCGGCCCTCTCTCGATCGCCGGCGAACGTGCCGACATCGCGCTGCTCGCGCTGGATGCGACGACAGTTGCCTTGGGCATCGACTCGGCCGCAGGCACGCGCTGGCTGGGTGTCGCGCCCGTGGAGGCGGCACCGGCCGTCGCGATTGCGGCGCTTCACGGCTTCCTCGATGCCGCCGCAGGGCGGGGGCGCATGAGGAGCCTTCCTTTCGAGGATGCGACAGTCGCCATTCAGCAACGAGTCCGCGCTGGGACTACGCTTTTCACGGCGGGTGACCAGGATGCAAAGGTCCCTCGCTGCGCTCGGGATGACAGTCTTGTTGTCGCCTCGAGCCTCGCTGTCATCCCGAGCGCAGCTGGCGCACAAGATGGAAGCGTCCCTCGCTGCGCCCGGGATGACAGTCTTGTTGTCGCCCCGAGCCTCGCTGTCATCCCGAGCGCAGCGATGGACCTTTCGGCTGCGCATCCACAAGCCCGGCAAGGGATCATTGGAGAGCTAATCGGAGTCGCTGCACCGTTCGGACGCCTGGAAGCATCGCAACTGGCCGGGCTCGTCAGACTCGCGGCGAATGCCGGCGCCGTCGACATCCGCCTGTCGCCCTGGCGCACGCTCTATCTCGGTGTCCGCGACGACGCGGCGGCGCGCTCGGCAGTCGACGGCGCACACGCGCTCGAGCTGATCGTCGACCCTAACGACCCTCTTCTCCGAATCGATGCCTGCCCAGGCGCGCCGGATTGCCATTTGAGCAGCGTCGAGACGCGCCGGGATGCGCGCGCGCTGGCGGCGCTCGCGGCAAGTCATGGCTACGCCGGCCGCATCCATGTTTCCGGCTGCGCCAAGGGATGTGCGCGTTCGGAGGCATCCAATCTCGTGCTGGTCGGCGATGGCGGTGACTACGGCGTGGCGCACGATGCGACGGCGCGCGATGCCATGGAGCGCCGCGTCTCGTGGCACGCGCTCGAGAAGCTGTTCGCGGAGGCGCGCCGTGGCTGATTTGCGCGCCTACATTCGCGACGGCGCCGAGATCTATCGCCGCTCGTTCGCCATCATCCGCGCCGAGGCCGATCTGGCGCGCTTCGGTGCGATGGAGGAGAGGGTCGTCGTCCGCCTCATCCATGCCTGCGGCATGACGGAGATCGCGCGTGACGTCGTGATGTCGGCGGACTTCGCGGCGCGTGCGCGCGCGGCTCTGGTCGATGGCGCCCCGATCCTCTGCGATTCGAGGATGGTGGCCAACGGCATCACGCGTGCCCGCCTGCCGGCCGGCAACGAGGTGCTCTGCACGCTCGACGATCCGTCGGTGCCCGCCCTCGCGCGCGCCATCGGCAATACGCGAACGGCTGCTGCGCTGGAGCTGTGGCGCGATCGCCTGAAGGGCGCGGTCGTGGCCATCGGCAATGCGCCGACGGCGCTGTTCCGGCTGCTCGAGCTGATCGACCAGGGCGCCCCGATGCCGGCGGCGGTGATCGGGCTGCCGGTCGGTTTCGTCGGCGCCGTCGAATCTAAGGAGGCGCTGGCGGCGGATTGCCGGCTGCCCTTCCTGATCGTGCGCGGCCGCAAGGGCGGCAGCGCGATGGCGGTGGCTGCCGTCAACGCGCTGGCCAGCGAGCAGGAATGACCGCGCTCGAGACGCTGGCGGGCACCGCGAGGGCGGGCACGCTCTATGGCATCGGCGTCGGGCCGGGCGACGTGCGCTATCTCACCCTGCGCGCCGCCGGCCTGGTCGGCGCCGTCGACGTGATCGCGTACTTCTCCAAGAAGGGCCGCGTCGGCAATGCCCGCCGCATCGTCGCGCCGTTGCTCGCCGAAGGCCGCGACGAGCGCCGCTTCGAGTATCCCCTGACCGACGAAGTGCCGGCCGACAGCGCCGAGTACCAGGCGAGCATGGGCTCCTTCTATCGCGACATGGCCGGGCAACTCGCCGGCCTGCTGCGCCAGGGCCGCTCGGTCGGGTTGCTGGCCGAGGGCGATCCGTTCTTCTATGGCTCGTTCATGCATATGTGGTGGCGTCTCGCGCCCGACTTCCCGGTCGAGGTGGTGCCCGGCGTCACCGGCATGTCGGGCTGCTGGACGCGCGCCAACCTGCCGATCACCTGGGGCAACGATACGCTCGCCGTGCTGCCGGGCACGCTGGACGAGCAACGCCTCGTCGAGCGCCTGCGTCTCACCGATGCCGCCGTGATCATGAAGGTCGGCCGCAACCTCGCGAAGGTGCGGCGCGCGGTCGACGCGGCCGGCCTGCTGTCGCGCGCGGTCTATGTCGAGCGTGGCACCATGAAGGACGAGCGCATCGTGCCGCTCTCCCAGTGCGAGGCCGCGGCCGGCGCGTATTTCGCAATGGTGCTGGTGGCCGGGCAGGGGAGACGGCTGTGACCGGCTCGCTGGTCGTGGTCGGCACCGGCCCCGGCAAGGCCGAGCTGATGACGCCCGCCACCAAAGCCGCTATCGCCGGCGCCACCGATCTCGTGGGCTACGGACCCTATCTCGATCGCGTGCCGGTGTGCGCGAGCCAGCAGCGCCATGCCTCGGACAATCGCGTCGAGCTGGAACGGGCGCGGCTGGCGCTGTCGCTGGCCGCCTCAGGCCGGCGGGTGGTCGTCGTGTCGGGCGGCGACCCCGGCGTGTTCGCCATGGCGGCGGCAGTGTTCGAGGCCGTCGAGGCTGGAGAGCCGGCGTGGCGCGATCTCGACATCAGGATCGAGCCCGGCGTCACCGCCATGTTGGCCGCGGCGGCCGAGGTCGGCGCACCTCTCGGCGGCGACTTCTGCGCGATATCGTTGTCCGACAACCTCAAGTCCTGGGTCACCGTCGAGCGCCGCCTGAAGGCGGCGGCAGACGGCGACTTCGTGATCGCGCTGTACAATCCCGCGTCGAAGGCGCGCCCCCACCAGCTCGGTCGCGCCTTCGAGCTTCTGGCGGCATGCAAGGGCCGGGAGACGCCGGTGCTGTTCGTGCGCGCCGCCGGCAGCGCCGATGCGCGGGTCGTGGTGACGACCCTCGGCAGCGTCGATCCGGCGATCGCCGACATGCGCACCCTGGTGATCGTCGGCGCCAGCACGACTCGCAAGGTCGGGCGCTGGATCTACACGCCGCGCCGCGAGGGAGAGCGCGGATGAGCCAGCCAATCGACCGCTTGCTCGGTGCTGGTGACGACGTGGCCCGCGGGCTTGTCGGGCCGCGCGATCATGACGACCGGCAGGGCGAGCGCGCGTGCCGCGGCGATCTTGGGATAGGTGGCCTCGCCGCCCGAGTTCTTGGACACGATCACCTCGATGCGCTCGTCGAGGAGCAGGCGTCGCTCGGCCTCGAGATCGAACGGCCCGCGCTGGCGCAACAGGACCAGGTCGGTTGGCAGCTCGGCCTGCTGCGGCGGCTCGATCAGGCGCGCGATGTAGTGATGCTGGGGCGCCGCTGCGAACAGGTGCAGGTCCTGCCGGCCGAGACTGAGAAACACGCGACGCGGCTTCGGGCCGAGCTGGACGGCCGCGTCGTGTGTCGAGGCAACCTCGTGCCAGCGATCGCCTTCCTGGCGTTGCCAGGGCGGGCGAACCAGCGACGCCAGGGCGACGCCGGCCTCCGCACTCGCGGCGACTGCATGGGCCGAGATCTGCGCCGCATAGGGGTGCGTGGCGTCGATCATGGCGTCGATCCCGTGATCGCGCAGGTAACGCACCTGACCGTCGATGCCGCCGAAGCCCCCGATCCGCGTCGCGACGGGCTGCGCCCGCGGCGCCGACGTGCGGCCAGCGAGCGACAGCGTCGCCTCGAAGCGCGGGTCGCTGGCCAACAAGCGGGCCAGCGCCGAGGCTTCCGTCGTGCCGCCGAGGATCAAGACGCGCATAGTCATGACATGATGGTTTGCACGCAAGCTGTCGATACGACCAGATTGTCATCCCGAGAAAGGCACTTGCGAAGCAAGTGCCTTTCTCGGGATGACAGGCTAGGCATTCGCAAACGGGATGAGAGAAGTTTGCTACCGGCCGGCTGGCCGACCCGCATGGATGAAACTCATGGCTGGGAGCGCTCCACTCCTGTGGCGCTCATGGGCTCCATGATCAGAAGTAGAGCGCCACAGGAGTGGCGCGCTCCCAGCGGAAGGGCTTGTTTCTTGTTAGTGGTGCGCTCCCAGCGGAAGAGTCGGCTTCTCCTAGCGCGAGCCCATACGTGAAAAGCGACCCCGCAACCTGCCCGTCGTCACGCTGGCTGTCCGTTATCGGCATTGGCGAGGATGGCGTCGCGGGGCTGTCGTCGGCCGCCCAGGCGCTGATCGCGTCGGCCGAGCTGGTGGTCGGCGGCAAGCGCCATCTCGACTTGGCGGACTCCCTGATCCGCGGCCGGCGACTCGCCTGGCCGAGCCCGATCGGCGACGCCCTTCCCGAGATCGCCAGGCATCGCGGCCGGCCGGTGGTGGTGCTGGCGTCGGGCGATCCCTTCCACTACGGCGTCGGCGACCTCCTGATGCGCGCCGTTCCCGCCGTGGAGACGCTTTGCCTGCCGCATCCGTCGTCCTTCAGCCTGGCCGCCGCGCGGCTCGGCTGGTCGCTGCAGGCGGTGGCGCTGGTCAGCCTGCACGGCCGGGCGCTGGAAGCCGTCGTGCGCCATCTGCATCCCGGCGCCCGCGTGCTTGCGCTGTCATGGGACGGCGACACGCCGCGACAGCTCGCCGGGCTTCTAGTGGCGCGCGGCATGGGCCAATCGCGGCTGACGGTGCTGGAGTCGATGGGCGGGCCGCGCGAGCGCATGCGCCAGGCGACGGCGGCCGGCTTCGATCTCGCCGATGTCGCCGGGCTCAACACCATTGCGCTGGAGGTCGAGGCTTCCCCCGGTGCCGCGGTCGTAGAGCTTGCTCCCGGCCTCGACGACGGCCTGTTCGAGAATGACGGCCAGCTCACCAAGCGCGAGGTGCGTGCCGCCACCATTGCGGCGTTGGGCCCGCGTTGGGGCGAGCTTCTGTGGGATGTCGGCCTGGGTGCCGGATCGGTCGCCATCGAATGGCTGCTGCGCCATCCCTCGCTCCGGGCGATCGGCATCGAGGATCGTCCCGAGCGGGCCGCGCGCGCGGCGCGCAATGCAGCGGCGTTGGGTACGCCCGACCTGCGGATCGTCCAGAAAAGGGCGCCCGAGGGTTTCGCGGACCTGCCGGCGCCCGATGCCGTATTCCTCGGCGGCGGACTGTCCGATCCCGGCGTGTTCGACGCCGCCTGGTCGCACCTGAAGCCGGGCGGGCGGCTGGTTGCCAATGCCGTGTCGCTGCAGTCCGAGGCGCGGCTGATCGAGCTGTTTCAGCACCATGGTGGCGAGCTGGTCCGCCTGGAGGTGGCGAAGGCCGGCAAGGCCGGCACCGGCAACGTCTTCGTCTGGCGCCAGGCCGCGCCGATCGTGCAATGGCGCGTCCGGAAGCCGTAATCGTGGCCGGCGTCGGATTTCGGCTCGGCACCACGGCCGAGGAGATCGAGGCGTTGGTGCGCCAGGCGATGGCCTTGCACGGCGCCGAACGCATCGACTTGCTGGCGACGGAAGGCGGCAAGGCGAGCGATCCGGGACTGCAGGACGCGGCGCGGCGCTTGTCGACGGCGCTTGTGGCCTGCGCTGCCACTGACCTGGAGAAGGTGACCGACAGGCTCCTGACTCGATCGGCGCGCGTACAACAAGCCACGGGGCTGCCGTCGATCGCCGAGGCGGCAGCGCTTGTCGCGGCCGGCCTCAACAGCAGCCGCCTGCTCGGTCCGCGACTCGCATCGGCGCGCGTGACCTGCGCCATCGCGGTGGGAGACGGCCGATGACCGTGCATTTCATCGGCGCCGGGCCGGGGGCGGCGGACCTGATCACGGTGCGCGGCCGCGACCTGATCGCGCGCTGTCCGGTGTGCCTGTACGCCGGCTCGCTGGTGCCCAGCGCGCTGCTCGATCATTGCCCGGCCGGCGCGCGCATCGTCGACACCGCGCCGATGTCACTCGACGAGATCATCGCGGAATTCCAGCGCGCCACCGAGGCCGGCCAGGACGTGGCGCGGCTGCATTCCGGCGATCTCGCGGTGTGGAGTGCGCTCGGCGAGCAGCTGCGCCGCCTCGACGCGCTGGGCATTCCTTACACGATCACGCCCGGCGTGCCGTCCTTTGCGGCCGCTGCCGCCGCGCTGGGCCAGGAGCTGACCCTGCCCGAGCTGGCGCAGTCGGTGGTGCTGACCCGCACGTCGGGCCGTGCCTCGGCCATGCCGTCCGGTGAGACGCTCGAGGCCTTCGCCGCGACCGGGGCCACGCTCGCGATCCATCTCTCGATCCATGTCCTCGACAAGGTGGTGGAACGGCTGCTGCCGTTCTATGGCGCCGACTGTCCGGCCGCCGTGGTCTATCGCGCGAGCTGGCCCGACGAGCGCGTGATCCGCGCCACCCTGGCCAGCATCGTGGGCGAGGTGGCGCGCCAGCCGATCGAGCGCACCGCCCTGATCATGGTCGGCAAGGTGCTGGGCGCGCGCGACTTCCGCGACAGCGCACTCTACGACGCGGCCTACCAGCGGCGTTTCCGCGGCAGGGACTCGTGACCCTCTACGATTTTCCCGACCTGCCGGCGTTTCCAGGCGGCGAGGTGTGGCTGGTCGGTGCAGGTCCCGGCGATCCGCGGCTGCTCACGGTGCTGGCCGTGCATGCGCTGTCGCAGGCCGACGACATCGTGCACGACGCGTTGGTCGATCAGCGTGTCCTGCGGCTGGTTCGCGGCAGCGCCGAGCTGCTTGCTGCCGGCAAGCGCGGCGGCCGGCCCTCCTCGCACCAGAGCGACATCAACGAGGTGCTGATCGAGCGGGCCCGGCTCGGGCGCCGCGTGGTGCGCTTGAAGGGCGGCGATCCCTTCGTCTTCGGTCGCGGCTGGGACGAGGTATTGGCGCTGACCGAGGCCGGCATCCGCTTTCGCATTGTGCCGGGCCTGACCTCGGGCCTGACGGCAGCGGCGCTGGCGGGTATCCCGGCGACCTCGCGCGACACCAACCATGCCGTCGTCCTCGCCGCCGGCCATCGCGCCGAGGACGAACGCTCGATCGCCGACTGGGCGGCGCTGGCGCGGCTCGGCCAGCCGATCGTGCTCTACATGCCGATGACGCGGCTCGCCGGGATCACCGCTGCCCTCGAGCAGGGCGGCCTTGCCGCCGATACGCCGGCGGCGCTGATCCAGGGCGCGACGACCGCCGAGGAAAGAGTGGTCGACAGCACCCTGGCGACGCTCGCGGCCGATGCGGCGCAGCACGGCATCGGCTCGCCATGCATCGTCGTGATCGGCGCCATCGCGGCGCTGCGCCGGCAGCTGCTCGAGTCTCTGGTGCCGTGGCGGTGAGCCGGCCGGGGCTGATCGTGGCCGCGCCGCGCTCGGGCGCCGGCAAGACCACCGTCACGCTCGGCCTGATGCGCGCCTTCGCGCGGCGTGGCGTTGCCGTGCAGCCGTTCAAATGTGGCCCCGACTATATCGACCCGGCGTTCCACGCCGTCGCGGCCGCACGGCCAAGCTGCAACCTCGATACCTGGGCAATGAGCGAAAGCACGCTCGCCGGCCTGGTGTCGCGTGACGCCGGGTCCGCTGACCTTGCGATCGTCGAGGGCGTGATGGGCCTGTTCGACGGCGCAGGGAGCGTCGGGCAGGCGGCGGGCGGATCGACGGCCGATCTGGCGGCGCTGCTCGGCTGGCCGGTCGTGCTGGTGCTCGACGTCGCGGGCCAGACCGAGACCGCCGCCGCCATCGCCGCGGGCTGCGCGCGCTATCGCGAGGACGTCGCGGTTGCCGGCGTGATCCTGAACAATGTCGCGAGCCCCCGTCATCTCGGCCTGATTGCCCCTGCCTTCGAGCGTGTCGGGGTCGGGCTGTTTGGTGCCCTCGAGCGCGACGAAAGGCTGGCCTTGCCGCAGCGCCATCTCGGTCTGGTCCAGGCCGTCGAGACGGCCGAGATCGACGGGCGGCTCGACCATTTCGCCGACGCCATCGAAGCCGCCGTCGATCTCGGTCGTCTGCGGGACTGCGCGCAGGTATCGCGCTTTTCGTTGGCGTCGGCGGCTGACGATCCACAGCGCGCCGTCTCGCCACCCGGGCAACGCATCGCGCTCGCGCAGGATCGAGCCTTTTCCTTCGTCTATCCGCACCTGGTCGCCCGCTGGCGCGAGGATGGTGCGGAGATCCTGCCGTTCTCGCCGCTCGCCGATCAACCGCCTGATCCGGGCTGCGACGTCGTGTGGCTGCCCGGCGGCTATCCCGAGCTGCATGCGGGAGCCTTGGCAGCGGCGCGCCGTTTCCATGACGGATTGCGCGGGCTCGCCGGTCGCGGCGTTGCCATTCATGGTGAGTGTGGAGGCTACATGGTGCTGGGGCGGGGGCTCGTCGATCAGTCGGGCCAGCGCCACGCGATGGCCGGACTGCTGGCGCTCGAGACGTCGTTTGCCCTGCGTCGCCTTCATCTCGGTTATCGCCGTGCGCGCCTCGGCAGCGCCTGTCCGCTGGGCGCCGCCGGCAGCGAGGTTTTTGGCCACGAGTTCCACTATGCCAGCGTGCTCGCGAGCGGCGACGAGCCGCTGGTGGAGTGCCGCGACGCCGCCGGCAAGGCCGTGCCTGAGGCCGGCGCGCGCCGCGGCACGGTGAGCGGGACTTTCTTCCACTTCATCGACAGGCAGCAGACATGACTCCGACCTTTGACGCCGATTTCCGCGCCAGGTTTCGCGACCTCGTGCTGTGGCGTCGCGACGTGCGCCGGTTTCGCCGCGACCCCATTGCCCGCCCGCGCATCGACGCCCTGCTCGAGGTGGCGAGCCACGCGCCGTCGGTCGGGCTGAGCCAGCCGTGGCGCTTCGTCCATGTCGAATCGCCGGAGCGCCGACGCGCCGTCGTGAAGAGCTTCACCGGCGCCAACGAGAAAGCGCTGGCCGGCTACGCCGGCGAGAAGCAGTCGATCTATGCCGGGCTGAAGCTCGAGGGCTTGCGCGAGGCGCCGGTGCATCTCGCAGTCTTCTCCGACGACGGCACCCACAGCGGCAGCGGGCTCGGCCAGCAGACCATGCCGGAGACGCTGCACTACTCGGTGGTCGCCGCCATCCAGACCTTGTGGCTGGCCGCACGCGCCGATGGCATCGGCATGGGCTGGGTCTCCATCCTCGATCCGAAGGCGGTGAAGCACGTGCTCGACGTTCCGGCGGGCTGGAACCTCGTCGCCTATCTCTGTCTCGGCTTGCCTGCCGAGGAGCATCTCGACCCCGAGCTCGAGCGCCATCACTGGGAGGTCCGCAGCAACCTCGAGGAGGTGACGTTCGTGCGCTGAGGGCAGGCGAGCGCTTCATCCTCCTCCCCAGCTTCGCCAAAGCGAAGCTAGGGAGGAGAACCGGAAGGTTAGTGCCTGTGAGTGGCGCGCCTCCAGCCAAGAATCACCGCTGCCTTGGGTAGTGTCTCAGTCCATGCCGGTCGCGCCGGCACGCGCGGTCCCTACAAGAAGAAGCATGCGTAAGGCGCCGCCGCCGGTTGGACACTAGTGTAGTGTCTCATAAATAACTGGACATACCACAGATTGTGGATTATAGTGCGGCATGGATTCGGCCGTTGCCAGAGCGGCGCTGAGTGCGCGCGACCGGAGTGAGATCGAAAGATGGCTGGGCGCCCACGGCACGCCGCAGCAAGTTTGCTTGAGGGGTCGGATCGTGCTGGCGAGCGCCGCCGGCAAGGGCGACAGCGAAGTGTCGCGCGAGCTTGGCATCAATCGCAAGACGGTGACTCTGTGGCGCAAGCGCTTTGCCGCGGAAGGAATCGAGAGCTTGTGGGAGATTGCGCCGGGGCGCGGCCGCAAGCCGACGTACAGCGCCGCGAAGGTCGAGGCGATCGTCGATGCGACGCTGCACAGCAAGCCGAAGGGAGAGACCCAATGGAGCTGTCGCACGATGGCGCACCATCAGGGCGTCAGCAAGGCGACGGTCAATCGTATCTGGATCAGCCACGGCCTGAAGCCGCACCGCAGCGAAACGTTCAAGCTGTCGCGCGACGTGCGCTTCCTGGAGAAGCTGACCGACGTGGTCGGGCTGTATCTCAATCCGCCGCACAAGGCGATGGTGCTTTGCGTCGACGAGAAGAGCCAGATCCAGGCCTTGGACCGTACGCAGCCGGGACTGCCGATGAAGAAGGGTCGTTGCGGCACGATGACCCACGACTACAAGCGCAATGGCACGACGACTTTGTTCGCGGCGCTGGAGGTCCTGCATGGTCGTGTCGTCGGCCAATGCTTTCAGCGTCATCGGCACCAGGAATTCTTGCGCTTCCTGCGGCGGCTCGACGAGGAGTTTCCTGCACCGACGACTTTGCATCTGGTTCTCGACAACTACGGCACTCACAAGCACCCGAAGGTGAAGGCTTGGTTCGAGCGGCATCCTCGCTTCGTGCCCCACTTCATTCCAACCAGCTCGAGCTGGCTCAACATGGTCGAGCGCTGGTTCGGTCTGCTGAGCACCAAGGCCGTTCGCCGAGGCAGCTTTCCGAGCATCCCAGATCTCAAACGCGCCATCGACGAATTCCTCGAGGCATGGAACGAAAGTCCGCGACCTTTCGTGTGGACCGCTACCGTCGACCAGATCTGCGCAAAGCTCTCGCGTTGCCGACAGACTCTCGAGAAGATCCTTCCAGGATGCACCGCACCGCCAACGCGAAAACGTAAGCGAAGGCGTAAGAAGAACCTGTCCAGCTAGTTACAAGACACTACACTAGAGGTCGATGCTCAGCCCGGCGACGAAGTGAGCGTGATCGGGCTTTACAGCACGCACCACGGTCTTACCCGCAATCTGCCCGTTGTGCGCATAGGGCATATCGCTGCGCTGCCCGTCGAGCTGGTGTTGACCGGGCGCGGGCACACGCTCGGCTATCTCGTCGAATTGCACTCAATCGCTGGGCTTAGCGGTTCGCCGGTCTTTCAGAACATCTTCCCGATACGGGTGAAGGACAGGATAGTCAGCACACTCACGACGGCGTTGTATTTCCCGCTAGGCATCCAAGTTGGATATCACTTGGTTGAATCGAAGGAAGACCAAATCTTGGTTCCTCAGATCCAAGGCGATCCCGTCGATCAAGCTGCCGATCGCCCGTACGATCCACTCAACTCAGATCAGCGGCGGACAGGATTTAGCGTAGTTATCCCTTTCGACCGGTTACTGGAATTGGCAGAATCTTCGATGTGGCAAAATGCGATGAAGGCGTCCGTCGAAGCGGCGCGGGCAAGGAGCGGCTACAAGGCGCCCAGCTTACCCTCTCCCATCGAAACCGAGCCGAAAATTTCAGACTGAGACACTACCCTGCCTCGCCATCGCTTGACGCACTTCAGGCCGGCTGCCAGCATGATCGACGGTGGTTCCCCGCGAGGGGATCAAAAGGGAACGCGGTGATCATTCCGCGGCTGCCCCCGCAACTGTGAGCGGCGAGCCGGCGACCGGTATGCCACTGGATGTCGCGAGACATCTGGGAAGGTGGTCGACGGCAGCGACCCGTGAGCCAGGAGACCTGCCACCAGCAGCGGTCACGCGCGAGCGCATTGGGCGGGGTGCCCCGATGTAGAAACCGACCCGGATCGTTCCGCTTCTGGCGGCGCGGGATGGGTCGGCTGCAGGTTCGCGGTGACGTGATGACGTTGGCCGCGAGTCCCCTCTTGTCCATTTCCCTCGAACCACCACCACACTATCGGCGTGTCATCGATCCGCTGGAGCTCTACGCCTCGGCGATCGATTCTTCCGACTATGTCGCGGCGCTGGCGCCGCCGATCCGCGCCGCTGTTCCCAATGTCGGCCGCCTGCTCGATGTCGGCGCCGGCGGCGGCCAGCTCGGCAGCGCGCTGGCCGATCCGGCGTGCGGCTGGACGGCGATCGAGCCATCGCCCTCGATGCGCGTTCGTCTGGCGCGTCTGCCGCTCAGGCCGGAGGTCATCGCAACCGGCTGGCAGGGCGCGGCCATCGAGCCGGCCGCGCACGACACCGTGCTGGCCGCGACCATGCCGGGCTTTTTCGCCCAGCCCGAAGCCTTTCTCGCCCGCTGCAAGGCGTGGGCACGCCGGCACGTCGTCTGGATCGTGCCGGCCCACGCCGGGCCGCACGGTCTCTGCTTCGCCGGCTGCCTGCCCTGGGAATGGCATCTGGAGGACGAGACGCCCGGCATCGAGATCGCTCTCGCCGGCCTTCCCGCCGATCAGCGACCGCATCACACCGCCTTCGCCGACTGGACTTTCACGGGTATCGTGCCCGACATCGCCGAGCTCGCCGCCTATCTCGCCGACCGTCTCGGCTGGCCTGCCGACGATCCGCGCCGCCCGCTCATGGCCGGGCACTTGGCGCGACAGGCGTCGCGCCAGGGCACGGCCTTCCGGCTCGACATCGCGAGAAAATCCGCCGTTCTGATTTGGGTACAGCAATGAACACGCGTCTCGTTTCCGCGGCCGTCCTCGCGGCGATTGCGTGGCTTCCTTCCGGCCATGCTCAGGATCAGCAGCAGCAGCCACAGCTGGGGCCGCGACCGATGGACGAGCCGGGGCACAAGCAGTACCTCCTGCCCGAGGGCTTCATAACCGCGACCGGAAGGCCCGAGCCGATCAGCCGTCTGGTCGGCACGGTGCAGGTCATTCATCAGGACCGCATCGCCAAGTCGACGGCCCGCTCGGTCACCGAGCTGCTGAACGAGAATGCCGTCGGCTTCATGAGCGAATGGACGCCCGGCCAGACCTCGATCAACATCCGCGGCGCCTCGACCGAGGGCCAGGGACGCGATTTCAGGGGCCAGGTGCTGGTCCTGATCAACGGCCATCGCGCCGGGACGTCGAACGTCTCCAAGCTGTCGTCCGCCGATGTCGAGCGCATCGAGATCGTGCGTGGCCCGAGCTCGGTGATCTACGGCAGCCAGAACATGGGCGGCGTCATCAACATCATCCTGAAGACCGGCCTGACGGCGCCGGGCAACTTCGTGCAGGGCGACGCGGGCTCGTGGGGCCTGCTGGAAGGCAAGGCCGCGAGCGGCGGCTTGTACGAGGGCTTCGACTGGTATGTCGGCGGTGCCGCCAGCACGCGCGGCAACTATGGGATCCCGGGCGGCGCGACCGAGCTCAACACGGCGTGGACGCGCTATGGCGCCACCGGTGCATTCGGCTACCAGATCGACCAGGACAGCCGCATCGAGGGCACCGTCCGCACCGACGGCATCTACAACGCGGGCTTTCGCGGCTCGAGCGCCAACCTCTTTGCCTTCGACACGCGCTACAACTACTCGTTCGACCTGAGCTATCTCGCCAGGACGCGCGACGGCCAGGGCAACCTCTTCGTGCAGGCCTACTTCGTCACCGACGTCGACGACCTCAACAATCCCTCGCCGCTCAGCGCGCTCAACGCGCCGGCCTCGCGCACGACCACCGACCACAACCGCCGCCAGCTCGACGTCCTCGGCCTGCGCTTCCAGCCGCGCTACAAGCCCTTCAAGGGCAACGAGCTGCTGGTCGGCATCGACGTGGAGAGGAGCTGGCTGCGCTCGGACCGCTATCGCGCCGGCGGCTCGGCGGTGACGCAGGCGTCGCCGCAGGACAACAACCAGACCGACACCAGCTTCGCGTTCTATCTCGAGGATTCGCAGAGCTTCCTCGACGATCGCCTCATCGTGCGCGCCGGCGTGCGCCAGACCTGGGGCAGCACGGCGCTCGACTGGACGCCCAACGCGCCGACCCTGATCGCCGGCACCAACCCCTACACCGCGACGACCTGGTCGGGCGGCGTCACCTTCGCCTTCACCGACTGGCTGTCCGGACGGGCCGGCGCGTCGAGCGGCTTCCGCGCCCCGACGGCGACGGAGATCGGCGCCAGCTTCACCACCACGCCGATCGGCACGACCATTTTCGGCAATCCCTCTCTGGGTCCGGAGACCAGCCAGCAATGGGAGATCGGCGCCACCGCCAACTGGCGCGGCGGGCGCTTCGACACGGTGGTGTTCCAGAACACCATCAGCAATCGCATCTCCCCGGTGACGGTGTCGTCGGCCGGCGGGCGCGTGACGCAAATCCAGACCAACAGCCCGGCCAACCTGATCGTCCAGGGCATCGAGTTCCAGACCCAGTTCGACGTCCTGCAGACCGCGGGGTGGCATAGCGACAAGGGGCTGTTCTGGAACGTCTTCGGCAACGGCTACTACAACTTCAACATGACGGACTATGGCGCCAACCCGCTCGCCCGCACCAACGTCGCCACCCGCATCAACAAGTACGGCATGTCGATCGGCACGTTGTTCGGCCAGGCCGGCACCGAGATCCCGTGGAGCTTCCAGCTCTTGGGCATCCTGCGCGGGCCGATGTGGTACAATACAGAGGAGAGCCTCTCGCCGGTGTTCTTCCCGGGCCAGAACCGCACCGTCAGCGTCTACGAGAAGGGAGCGTTCTGGGTTTGGAACACGCGCGCCGAGGTCGAGGTGCGGAAGGGCATCAAGCTGTTCGCCGCCGTCAACAACCTGTTCGACGTCAACAACCATCCGATCTTCATCGCCCAGGACTCGATTCCCTGCACGGCGCTGCAGGCCAACCAGAACGGCGCCTGCGGCAACTCGATGCCGGGCCGCGAGGTCATCGGCGGGTTTCAGTTCAGGTTTTGAGGGGTGGCGAACTGCATGAAGCGACGAAAGCCTGATCCTGAGGAGTTGCGCGGAGCGCGGCGTCTCGGAGGATGGGGTCAGGCGTGGTGCATGTTGCCCATGCTTCGAGACGCGCCCTTGTGGCGCTCCTCAGCATGAGGAGGGTGTGTTCGCTCAGTCAGGTTGCTGGGGCGCTGGCTTTCGCTCTCGCCCCCACCGCTCACGCCGAGCCCGTCACCGTAAGCGATGCGTTCGGTCGGAGCGTCACCGTGCCGGACCCGCCGCAGCGCATCGTCACAATCTTCGCGTCGAACACCGAGATGGTCGCGGCCCTCGGCCTCGCCGACCGCATCGTCGGCATCGAGGCCTTCACGCGCTTTCCGCCCGAGGTGGCGGGTAAGCCGCTGGTCGGCGGTCGGCTGGGCTTCTCGGTCGATGCCGTGGTGGCGCGCAAGCCCGACCTGGTCGTCGTCACGCCGGCGCGCCAGGCGGCCAACCAGCTCGTCGACCCGATGGAGCGGCTCGGCATCCCGATCGTGGTGCTGTTGCAACGAAACGTCGGGGAGATATTGTCCAACATCCGTGTGTTGGCCAAGGTCGCCGGCGTGCCGGAACGCGGCGAGGCTTTGGCGGCAAGGCTGCAGGGGCGACTCAACGCCGTCGAACGGCGCGTTGCCGGCCGCGCGGCGCCGAGCGTGGTGATGATCACCGGGCGTCTCGGCAATGGCCTCATGCTGGTGACTCGGCCGGGCACCTATACCGGCGACGCCCTCGTGCGCGCCGGCGGCCGGCTCGCCTTCGACAGCGGGTCGATCGCCCAGGTCTCGCCAGAGGCGATTCTCAACGCCGACCCCGACGTGCTGCTGTTCGCCGGCAGCGACAAGGACATGAAGGAGCTGATCGTCCGGCCGGGCTGGAGCGGGATGCGTGCGGTCACGAGCAAGCGCGCCCATGCCGTGAGTCGCGCCGAGCTGCTGATCCCAGGCCCGCGCACCATCGACGGCGTCGAGAAACTGGCAGCACTCCTCCATCCGGCGGCGGCGGCACGATGAGGGTCTGCGCGCGATGACTGTCTGGACGTCATGAGAGTCTGGCTCGGCCTGCTCGGGGCGCTCGTCGTGGCGATCCTGGTCGGCGCCTGCGCCGGTCACGATTGGGTGACGCCGGTCGAACTCTTGCGCGCCATCGCCGGCGAGCCGGACCTGCGCAGTCGCCTTCTCGTCGAGTGGCGCATCCCGCGCGTGCTCGCCGCGGCGCTGGTCGGTGCGTTGCTGGGCCTGGGCGGCACCGTGTTCCAAGGTGTGTTCCGCAATCCGCTGGCCGAGCCCTACCTGCTGGGCTCGGCGGGAGGCGCCGCACTCGGCGCCACGATCGCCCTGCTTGTGCCGCTCGCTGCGCCGCAGTCTCTGATCCTGCCGGTGCTCGCCTTCGCCGGTGCCTGGGGCTCGACCGTGCTGGTCATCGGCATCTCGCGCGTTTCTGGTGCCGTCGACGCCGCCGGCATGCTGCTGGCGGGTGTCGCCGTCGCTGCCATCCTGGGCGCGCTGCGCTCCTTCCTGATGCTTGCCCTGTCCGACGAGACGGTGAGCCTGCAGATCGTGCTGAGCTGGGTGCTGGGCGGCATCCAGACGCCATCCTGGCCGATCCTCGGCCTGCTTGCCGCGATCACCGCGGTCTGCCTCGCCCTCGGCCTGCTGCTGGCCGGCCGGCTCGACGTGCTGGGGCTGGGCGAGGCCATGGCGACGGCGTTCGGCCTCCACGTGACCCGCTTCATCGCGCTCGCCGTGCTGGCGGGTTCGATCGTCGTGGCGGCGGCCGTCGCCTTCGGCGGGCTTGTCGCCTTCGTGGGTCTCGCCGCGCCGCACATCGCGCGCTGGCTGGTCGGGCCGTTGCACAAGCCGCTGATGCCGGCCTCGGCGCTGGTGGGCGCCATCGTCGTCACCCTGGCTGACGCCCTGGCGCGCTCGGCCCTGCCACCGGCCGAGATTCCACTCGGCCTGGTGACGGCAGTGGCCGGTGGCCCGTTCTTCATCGTGCTGCTCGCCCGGCGGCTGCGCGCATGACCGATCTCGTCGCGAGCGATCTGGTGGTGAGGCGCGGTGCGGCGACGCTGCTCGAGCGTCTCTCGCTCTCGCTATCATCGCCTGGCGCGGTCGCGCTGATCGGCCCGAACGGCGCTGGCAAGTCGACGCTGCTCAGGATCCTGGCCGGCATCGAGGCGCCCCACTCGGGGACCGTGCGGGTCGGCGACCGCAACCTCGAGTCCCTGCCGCCTGCCGTGCGCGCGGCGACCATCGGCTACCTGCCGCAGCATTTCGATCCGCATTGGGACCTGACAGTCGCCGATCTGGTGCAGCTCGGGGCGGCACGTGGTGCGCAGCGCCGGTCGGGGGCGATCGAAGGGAGCCGGGACACTTTCGAACTCGCAGCCCTTTGGCGGCGGCGCTGGTCGACCCTGTCTGGCGGCGAACGGGCGCGCGCGTTGCTGGCGATGGTGCTGGTGGTCGATCCGCCCATCCTGCTCGCCGACGAGCCGGCCGCCGCCCTCGACATTCGCCATCGGCTCGACGTCATCCGCACGCTCGGCCAACGCGGCGGTGAGCGGTTGTCGGTCGTCGTCGTGCACGATCTCGACCTCGCCTTCCGCTTCTTCGATCGCGTCGTGATGGTCGATCGCGGCAGGATCGTCGCCGACGCCCCGGCGCAGGAGCTGATCGCCGACCCCTTGCTCGACCGGGTGTTCGCGGTCCGCTTCGAGCGACTGAAGACGGCCGACGGCTGGCTGCTGCGGCCAATGACAGAGGATCCTTCGCGGCGCTCTCGTCGCTGAACTATCCGGTTCTTCTCCCCAGCTTCGCTGTCGAATTCACACATCGAGACTATCCTCCCTGCGCGAAGCGCGGGGAGGTGCCCCCGAAGGGGGCGGAGGGGTCAGGAGCCTCAGTCGAAGCGTCCGTCCGTCTTCTTGCGGTTCAAGGCCTCGTAGATCTCTTCGACGACGGTGTCGGTCCCCGGTGGAACGAACCTCAATGTCCCAAAGCCGCTGGCTCTCGAACGGCATCTCGATGCTGGTCGTGCGGCGTCCTGTGTTGCCCTTGACCCCTCCGCCCCCTTCGGGGGCACCTCCCCGCGCTGCGCGCAGGGAGGTCAACATGATGTGTGAATTCGACAGCCCAGCTTCGCTGGGGAGGAGAAAGAATATGCCGTCCTTGCATCGGCCCCGCTCCCGCTCCAAGGTCGCCCCGATGATGCCGAAGCGTCTTGGCTTTTTCACCCGCCTGCTCGACAAGGCAGATGCGGCGGAGCGCTATCGACTGGCGACCGAGCAGATCGCGCATGCCGAGCGCTGCGGCTTCGATTCGGCCTGGATCGCCCAGCATCACTTCCACGAGGGCGAGGGCGGCCTGCCGGCACCTTTCGTCTTCCTGTCGCAGACGGCGGCCCGGACCTCTCGCATCCGGCTGGGGACCGGCATCGTGACCCTGCCGCTGGAGCTGCCGGTGCGGGTCGCCGAGGACGCTGTCGTGACCGACCTGATGTCGGGCGGCCGGCTCGAGGTCGGCGTCGGGCCGGGCGGCAATCTTACCGCCTTCACCGCTTTCGGCCTCGACGCCAACGACCGGCACGCGCTGATGGATCGCAACCTCGAGCTGATGCGCACGGCATGGTCGGGCGGCGTGCTGCCCGGCGGCGATCTCCTCTATCCTTCCAGCCCGACACTCGTCGACCGGATCTGGCAGGCGACCTTCTCCGTGGCGGGCGCGCGCCGTGCCGGCGCGGCCGGCGACGGGCTGATGCTGTCGCGCACCCAGCCGCGCCCGGCCGACGCGCCCAACGCCTCGCTGGCCGACATCCAGAACCCGATGATCGATGCCTATCTCGAGGCCCTGCCCAAGGGACGGGCGCCGCGCATCCTCGCGTCGCGCACGGTGTACGTGGCGGATGACCGCAAGGAAGCGATGCGCTTTGCCGAGACCGGTCTGGTGCGGCTGCGCCATCGGCTGGCGGCGACGGGCAATCTCAGCTCGGGCAACCTGATCGGCGATCTGATCGCGGCGCTCGACGTCCATATCGGCACGCCGGACGAGGTGATCGCCTCGCTGCAGGCGGAGGCGACGCTCGCCCGGGCGACCGATCTTACCGTGCAGGTTCATTCGATCGACCCGCCGCATCCCTATATCCTGCGCTCGATCGAGCTGGTCGCCGAGAAGGTGGCGCCGGCGCTGGGCTGGGTCAGGTCCGGGCTGGGCGGCGAGCGGCGCGTCGCCTGACGAAGGACCGAGTAAGCTTGCGAGCTGGGAGGACAGGGAGAAGAATGCCCGATGTGATCGACACGCTGGCCGGCATCGCCGCCGGCTCGCCGCTGCACGCAATTCGCGACCAGCGCCCGCAGGCGCGACTGCATGCCCAGGCGAGCTACGACTCGCTGTTCTCGCCGCTCAGCGAGGCGGACGCGACCAGGGTCGAGCGGTTTGCCATCGCTTGCTTCGTGATCGGCCTGCACGGCCGGCAGGAGATGAAGCCGTTCTACGGTGCGGGGCTGGCTGGCGCCGGCGCACCAGCGGGGCTGAAGGAAGCCATCGCCGAGGCGGTCGCCGCCGCCGCCAAGGGCGAGGGCCCGTATGGGCACTACCCGAAAGGGCCGCTCAGTGCAGAGGACCAGGCCGGGCCAGTCCATCGCCTCGACCCCGGCGTCCGGGCCGCGCTCGGCCCGCGGCTTGCTGCCGCTTTCGAGCATACGCACATGCTGGTGTTCCATCCGCGCGACTCGGCACCGGCCTGCCTGCAGTCGCTGATCGACGCCGGCTGGTCGACCACGGGCATCGTGGTGATCTCCCAGCTCGTCGCTTACCTGTCCTATCAGATCAGGGTCGTCGCCGGCTTGCGCGCCCTGAGCGCGAGGCCCGCATGACCGACAAGGTTCTTTCCACCCCGCCGCATGTCGAGCCGGTGGTGTTCACGCGCGACATGCTCGACTGGCTGCCGTGGCTGGAGCCGATGGCCGAGCAGGACCTGACGGCGCGGCACATGGAAGGCCTGGTCGATGCGGCGCGCGCCAAGTCGGCCTATTTCCGCCTGCTGGCGCGCGATCCCGAGGTGCTCGGGGCGCGTACCCGCACCGACAAGGACATCTTCTACAATCCGGATGCCGGCCTGCCGCGCGCCGAGCGCGAGCTGGCTGCCGCGGCGACCTCGCGCTTCAACGGCTGCATCTACTGCGCCTCGGTGCATGCCCGCTTTGCCGCGACCTACTCCAAGCGGGTCGAGGACGTCGATCGCCTGCTGGCGGAAGGGGTCGGCGCCGACCTCCAGCAACGCTGGAACGCCATCGTCGCGGCGTCCGTGGCGCTCACGGCGACGCCGATCAGATTCGGCACCGAGCATGTCGACGCCCTGCGCGCCGCCGGCCTGGACGATGCATCGATCGTCGATGTCATCAATGCGGCGTCGTTCTTCAACTGGGCCAACCGGCTGATGCTGTCGCTCGGCGAGCCGTCGGCGCCGCCGACCAAGTAGGCTGGACCTCCTCACCGCAGGGCCGTCGTTCCGACCGCGGCGGAGCATCTGTTCGGGGCGCAACTTCCGGCCGAGGCCGACGTTTCGTTTTCCCGAGGCAGCCCGCGGAGGGAGCGATGAGTGTTGCGCGACGCAAGGCCGCGCAGGCGAGACGACATGGCGATGCGGAAGAGGTCAATCCGGACGATGCTCTCGTCTTGCTGACGGCAGAGCACAACGGGATCGAGAAGCTGGTGCGCGAGTTCGAGCGCCATGCGGTAGCAATGGACGGCGTAGAGAAGGGCAAGCTTGCCCTGCGCATCTGCCATGCCCTGGCCAACCACCATGTCGTCAAGTCGGAGGTCTTCTATCCGGCTGCCGAGGCAGTCTCGGACGACGACGACAGGGGGCGGATCGCCAGGTTGCGGGCGGATCACGAGGCGGTGCTCGATCTCATCGAGGAGATCGGCGACCTGTCATCCAACGACGAGGCGTTTGACCCTCTCGTGCGCGATCTCGGCGATCGGGCGTGCCGATTGATGAAGGCCGAGGAGAACGAAGTCTTTCCGCGCCTGCGCCATTCGAAGCTCGACCTGGTCGGCACCGGCGAGCGAATGGCCGCACGCAAAGCCCAGCTTGCCACCCGGCCGGTCGACCGGGCGCTGATTCGCCGGGCCCGCCGGGTCATGGGCGGCAGCCTCTCCTGAGGGCCGCCGGTCGAGCCGCAACCCTGCGTCGCGCTGCCCGTTGACCCGTCATGGCGCGCAGATGCGCGGCGGGGAGGCGACCATTCCAGACAGTGCGACAATAGGTGAGACACCGAAGGTGGAGGCGGCCTCGGTGCTGGGCCATGGTGGCCGCGTTCTTCCTGCGGTGGCGGTCGACACCTACAACGAGGAGCTGCGCGACGAGGAAGGGTTCGTCGGCGATCGGGCGAGCGGCCGCGCCTTTCGATCGATCCTGGAGGACTGGCGCGAGAAGCTGCGCGCCCTGGGCGAGGATCCGTTCGGCGACACGCCGAGCCAGGAGATATCGAAGTCCAAGCTCGACAAGATGCTTGCAGGCGCCGACCCGATCGCCGCCGGTCTCGTCCATACCGTGGTCGAGGAGTTCGCCGTCGAGCTGGCCACCGTCGTGCGGCGCTTCCTGCGGCTGAAGGACTGGCACGGAACGCAGCGCATCGTGATCGGCGGCGGGCTGAGCTCGAGCCACATCGGGGAGCTCGCCATGGGACGGGCGGCGATCGTGCTGGCGGGCGAGAGCGTTGCCATCGAGCTTCGCACCATCACCCATCATCCCGATCAGGCGGGCCTGATCGGCGCCGTCCAGCTGGCCCCGAGCTGGGTGCTGGCCGGGCACGACGCCATCCTCGCCGCCGATGTCGGCGGCACCAACCTGCGGGTCGGCATCGTCGAGCTCAACATGAGGAAAGGCGGCGATCTCTCGAAGGCGGCCGTGTGGAAGCGCCTGCACTGGCGTCACCGGGACGACCAGCCGTCGCGTGCCCAGACGCTCGACCGCATGGGCGAGATGGCGGGCGAGCTCATCCATCTTGCCGGCAAGGAGAAGCTCAAGCTGGCGCCGTTCGTCGGCATCGGCTGCCCCGGCCTGATCGACGAGCGCGGCATCATCCTGACTGGCGGCCAGAACCTGCCGGGCAACTGGGAAGGCGAGGATTTCCAGCTGCCCCGCGAGATGGCCTCGCGCCTGCCGCGCCTGGACGGCCACGAGCCTGTCGTGGTCGTTCACAACGACGCGGTCGTTCAGGGCCTGAGCGAGGTCCCCAACATGGCCGACCTCGATCGCTGGGGCGTCCTGACCATCGGCACGGGCCTCGGCAACGCGCGATTCACCAATCGGAGCGACCAGAAGGCTAACCCGTGAAGCGCCGCGGTCGCAGCCCGGTATGGAACCAGGTGATCAGCGAATAAATGTCGTAGACCGGCAGCCTGAGCGCGTCGCGCACGGAAGCGGCGTAGGGCGGCATGTTGGTGCATTCGAGAACGATGGCGCCGACCTCGGGATGGGCGGAGACCAGCGCCCGGCCGGCGTCGAGAATGTCCTGCTCGGCCCGGGCGACGTCCATGTCGTCCTTTTCGCCCAGGATCAGCACGCGGAAGAATTCCTGGCCCGCCTCGGTGCCGACGACCGGCGTGTCGAGCGGGACACCCGCCGCCTCGAGGTGCTTGGGCGTGAGGGAGGCGGCGCTGACGGTGATCACGCCGACCCGCTTGCCGGGCGGCAGGGTCGCCTGCACCCACGGGACCTGCAGCAGCGAGCTCGTGGCGACCGGGACCTTCACGTTCGCCGCCAGCTCTTTCTGGAAGAGTGACAGGAACCCGCAATTGGTGGTGATCGCCTCCGCACCGTGACGCACCAACTCGGCGGCGGCATCGATGAAGTTCGGCAGCAGCCCGGCGGCCCCCTTGAGAACGACGGACTCGGGATTGGCGCCCGGCACGATCTTGTACAGCACCGGAAATGGCCAGGTCGTGGCGTTGCCCATGTCGCCGGGAATGCGGGGAAAGCGCGCTTCCAGCATCAGGATGCCAAGAGGCGCCCCGTAGAGGGCCTTGCCGCCCTTTGCAATCGTGCTCACGTCGCCGCTCCCCTTAGCAATCTCTCAAGCTCCTCTCCCCCGTTAGGGGGAGAGGTTGGGTGAGGGGGACGCGCACGTCGTTGCCCCCTCACCTAGCCTCTCCCCGAGCGGGGGAGAGGAACATGACTGTGGGTTCCCAGGAACCAGTCGAGGATATGTGCATTCTTGTCGCGCGGGTAGGTGTGCGAGAGGTCGGCGACCTCGCGATAAACGACGTCGGCGCCGGCGTCGCCCAGCACCTGTTGGGCGGTGCGGGCCAACTCGGCCGAGAACATCCAGTCCTGCGCCCCGTGCACGATATGGATCGGCAGGCCGCGCACGCGATCGGCATCGGCGAAGCCGATCAGCATGGGATGGAAGGCGGCCGCGACCGGCGCCAGATGGGTGAACCGGCAGTCACCGCGCAGGCCGAGCACGTAGGTGAAGGTGCCGCCGTCGCTCATGCCGGTGAGCAGGGTTCGCGTGCGATCGATCGGCCACTGGCCGGCGACCTGCTCGACCATCGCGTCGATGCTCGGGCCGTCGATCCCTGCCTCCATCAGCGACCACGTCGTGCCGATGGCAGTCGGCGCCAGGACGACGAAGCCGCGCGTGCGCGCCTCGCGGACCCAGCTCCACAGGAAGGCGCCGCCGTTGCCGCTGCCGCCATGCAGGGCGGCGACCAGCGGCATCGGGACGGCCGGGTCGTGGTACTCCGGCACGTAGAGCGAGAAGGCGCCGCGCGTGCCGGGCGGCCCGCCGACATGCATCACCCCGACATGCGCGCGATCCGGGTCGATGCGGGCCAGCCGCTCGTTCAGGGCAGGATCGCCGCGCGCCGACTGCTCGAGAAAGAACTGGCTGACCGGGCGCAGGAAAGCCGACAGCGGGTAGAGCGCGGCAGCCGCCCTGGCGTAAGTGCGCAACGCCCGGTAGGCGGCGACGATGGGTTGCGGCTCGTCCTGGGCGGCACGCAGGCCGGCAATACCCTCGGCGGCCGCTGCCGCCGCGGGTTCCAGGCAGTCGCGCACCGGCGCCAGGCGGCCCGGCCACTCGAGGGCGCGCGAGGCGGCGAGGGCCGGGCCGAGATCGTCGTCCCGCCCGTCCATCGCCTGGATCAGCTGGAGCAGGGTGGCCGGCGAGAGATGCCGGGCGGAGAACTCCAGGGCGTGCAGCGCCTTCAGCGTCGCGGGCACCAGCCGGGCGATGGCATCGACAGCTGGTTCGTTGCCCTCCGCCTCGGCCATGACGTCAATCCTTCAGGATGGTGGCTTCGAGCGGTTGCCTGCCGCGGATCATGTCGGAGGCCTTCTCGGCGATCATCAGCACCGAGGCGTTGAGATTGGCCGACGGCATGGTCGGCATGATCGAGGCATCGACGATGCGCAGGCCCTGGACGCCGCGCACCCGCAGCTGGTCGTCGACCACCGCGGTCGGATCGCCGTCGGGCGCCATGCGGCAGGTGCCCATGAGATGGAACGTGGTGGTGCCGCGCTGCTTGGCAGCGCTCAGCAGCTCGTCGTCGGACTGCACGTTGGCGCCGGGGAACTCCTCGCGTTCGTAGTATTGGCTGAGCGGCCGCGAGGCGAGCAGGCGCCGCGCCAGCTTCATGCCGGCCAGCAGGACGTGGCGATCGCTCTCCGCCGCCAGATAGTTGGGCTGGATGACCGGATGCTCGAACGGGTCGGCCGACTTTATGCGGACATAGCCGATGCTGTCGGGTCGCTGCTGCCAGGAGGCGATCGTCATGCCGGGGAAGTCGTCGAGGGTCGACTGCACGCCTTCCTTGTAGCTCGCCGGCGTGAAGGTGAGCTGGAGGTCGTAATTGTCGACCCGCTCGTCCGATTTCCAGAACACGTAGATCAGGGTCGGGTTGAGCGCCAGGACGCCCTTGCGCGTGAGCGCGTACTTCAGCACCTCGCCGACCAGCCTGAGCCCGTGCGTACGCTCGTTGATGGTCTCGGCGTTCTTGACGCGAGCGACGAAGCGCGGCGCGTAGTGATCGCGCAGGTTCTCGCCGACGCCCGGCAATTCATGCCGCACGGTGATGCCATGCGATTGCAGCAGCGGCGCCGGCCCGATACCCGAGACCTGCAGGAGCTGCGGCGAGTTCACCGTGCCGCCGCACAGGATCACTTCCTTGGCGGCCCGCACTTCGGTCGGCGTGCCGTTGCGCCCGCCCTTGCGATAGCGCACGCCGACCGCGCGCTTGCCCTCCAGCAGGATCTCCGAGGCGTGGGCGTTGGTACGAACGGTGAGGTTGCTGCGGCCCATCGCCGGATGCAGGTAGCCGCGCGCTGCGCTCATGCGCCGGCCGTTCTGGATGATGCGCTGAACGTAGCTCACGCCCGCCTGCATCGTGCCGTTGTAGTCGCGGTTGCGCGGGATGCCCATCTCCACCGCGCCCTCGATGAAGGCCTCGCACAGCGGGTCGCGCCAGTCGAGATCGGTGATCGGCAGGTTGCCGTCGCGGCCGCGGAACGTGTCGTCGGCCTCGCCGATGCGCCGCTCGCTGCGCCGGAAATAGGGCAGCACGTCGGCGTAGCCCCAGCCGCGGTTTCCGCGTTGCGCCCAGCCGTCGAAATCCATCCGCTGGCCGCGATTGTAGATATGGCCGTTGATCGAGCTCGAGCCGCCCAGCGTCTTGCCGCGCGGGGCGGCAATGCGACGCCCGCCGGTCCATTCGCTGGCTTCGGACGTGTAGAGCCAGTTCACCCTGGGATTGACCAGCGTGTACATGAAGCCGGCCGGGATATGGATGAAGGGATGCCAGTCCCGGGGACCGGCCTCCAGGACGCACACCGTCGCGTTTGCGTCCTCGCTCAGCCGCCCGGCCAGCACGCTGCCGGCGGATCCGGCACCGACGATGACGTAGTCGAAAGTTTCCATGGCGAACGCAGGCTCCCGTCCGGCCCTTGCTATCGCAGCTTCAGGGTCGGGTCGAGAGCCACGAACCCTCTAGCCCGTCATCGCTCTCGCCTTGCGCTGGGCGGGCGGCAGCGCCTCCGTGCCGATCACCTGCGCGCGCGTGAGGCGTTCCAGCTCGTTCTGCGAGAGACCGAGCAGGCCGCCGAGCACCTGCTCGTTGTGCTCGCCGAGCGTCGCGGCTGGAGAGCGAACGGCGATCGGGCTCGGGCCCTCGCGATAGGGCGGCGAGGGTTGTGGATGGCGGCCGACATGGGCGCGCTCGATCCATTGCCAGAAACCCCGCGCGACGAGATGCGGGTCGTCGAGCAGCTCCATCGGATGGCGCACAGCGCCGGCCGCGACGCCGGCCTGCTGCAGGATCGTCATCGCCTCGTCGGGGGACAGGCTGGCCGTCCAGGCGGAGATCGCCGCCTCGATGCGATCCTCCTGCGCCCGGCGGCTCGCAGCCGTGACGAGGGCGTCGTCGTCGATGCCGACGATCGCGGCCAGCGACTGCCACATCGCGTCGTCGGTGACCGCGATCGACACCCACCGGTCGGTGCCGGCCGACGGGAAGACGCCATGCGGTACGTAGAGCGGATGGCGATTGCCGGTCCGTGGCGCGACGTCGCCGTTGGCCGACTGCTCGATGGCCCACGCCGCGGTGAAGGGCAGCATGCACTGGACCTGCGAGAGATCGATGAACTGGCCCTCGCCGGTCTCGCGGCGATGTAGCAGGGCGACCAGCAGGGCCGAGCAGGCATTCAGCCCGCCGACGGCGTCACCGTAGGCGAGATGGTTCATCATCGGCGGATCGTCGGCGCGGCCGCCGACGCTCGGCAGCCCGGATCCCTGCTCGAGCGTCGAGCCGTAGGCGCGGGTTTCGCGCCACGGCCCGGTCGTGCCGAACGCGGCCATCGAGACCATGACCAGCGACGGGTTCACCTTGACCAGCTCGCCGTAGTCGAGGCCGAACTTGCGCAGGACCTCGGCGGAATAGTTCTCGATCACCGCGTCGGCATCCCTGATCAGCGCCTTGGCGAGCGCCACGCCGTCGGGCACGGTGAGATCGAGGGTGATCGCCCGCTTGCCGCGATTCATGATGTTGAAGCGCGACGATTTCTCGTAAAGGCGCTGGGCGACCGTCTCGGCGCGATTGTCGACGCCGCGCCACCAGTCCGGGTAACCGCACGCCTCGATCTTGATCACGTCGGCGCCGAGATCGGCGAGATTGCGCGTGCACACCGGGCCTGCCCATCCCATCGAGAGATCGACGATGCGCAAACCCTCGAGCGGTCGAGCCATGGGAGGTGCGGTCTGTCGCGTGCTGCCGCGCGTGGCGATGCGGCCGTCGTGCTCTCCGAGCCTCGGCGTGGTGCCGCCGAAATTGGCCGGGGTTCTCGTCAACTGGAACGGCGAGCCGGGCGCTTCGACCGTCCGGTCGTCCATCGCGATCGGCACGATGGCCTTGCGGTCGCGGAACACCGGCCAGGCCAGTACCTGCGCCATGTCCGGAACGATGGCGAATGGCAGGCGCAGGTCCAGGGCGGCGGCGAACCATTCCTCGGCGGTGCGGTCGAGGAAGCGTGGGACGAATCGCGCTTCTAGCGCGTCGGCGCGCGCCAGCCGCTCCGGCCCCATGACGTGGTGCGGATGGCGGCCGAGGTCGGGCATGCCCATCAGGTCGCAGAACGATTTCCACTGCGCCGGCGTCACGATGGTGATGCCGATCCAGCCCTGCCTGCAGCGATAGACGCCCATCGGATAGGTCGGCGTGAAGCGGTTGAAGCCCCAGCGCTTCTGCCGCGCGCCGTTGGCCCATGCCTCGATCGCCTGGTACTCGGCGAGCGCGATCGTCGCCTCGTGGACGCTGACGTCGTAGCGCCGGCCGTGGCGTCCCAGCAGGGCCGCCATTGCCGGGATGAAGGCGCCGAGACCGCCCATGATGGCCGACTGGTAGTCCGGCAGCGTGAGCGGCGGACCTTCCTCGGGACCGATCAGCTGGACGAAGCCCGCCAGGGCGCGGCACACGGCATCGCTCGCCTCGAAGTCCCGATAGGGCCCCGACTTGCCGAACCACGACAGGTCGATGACGACGAGATGGGGATGGGCGGCGGCGTGATCGCTGCCCGACGAATCGATCAGCACGTCGGCGCCGGCGAGCAGCGCAGGGAGGTCGGCCTTGCCCGCCGTCACGCTCTTCTTGCCGAAATTGAGATATGCGAACCAACCGCTCGCACCGTCGACCAGGGGTGGAAAGGATCGCCCGGGATCGCCCGAGGCCGGCTCGATCTTGACCACCTCGGCGCCGAAATCGGCGAACAGGCGGGCGGCATAGGCGCCTGCCGGAAGGGAGCCCAGCTCGACGACGCGAAGGCCGGAAAGGCGCGTTTGGGACATCGTCGACTCGTAGCATGGGACGTTGATGTTGAAGTGCCCGGGCCTTCATGAGACATCGACAGGCGATGCCAATCAGGGAGTATGGGACATGTTGAAGAAGATGCTGGCGGCGGCGGGAGCTCTTGCGACCCTGGGCCTGGCGTCGCTCGCCCATGCCGACATGGCGGCAGCCAATGCCTGTGCCGCCAACCTCTCGCCCGACGGCAAGCAGATCTTTGCCGCGGTGATCGCCGCCAAGCCGACGTCGGACACGTTGCAGTCGACCATGGAGACGCAGACGCGCAGCCTTGCCATGAACGGCAAGATCGGCCGCGGCGAGGCGCGCGACAACGCGATCGCCGCTCGCGACTGCGTGAGGATGAGCTTCTAGACGGGCGACGCGGGGTCGGCGCCCGCGACGGTCGACCAGCGGGACGATGCAGCGGTCGCGCCGCCCGGGCGCCGGGCCATGTGCTGGCCGGCAGCGCGGCCTGCGGTCTCGATCGGGTCTTCCCGGCCGGCGAACCGCAGCTTATCGTCCGTCAAGACCAACAACTTCCGAGGAAGCGTCCATGACTGCCCCAGACCGTTTGCGTGCCCTGCTGGCCGAGCCCGGCCTCGTCGTGATGCCGGCGGTGTGGGATGGCCTGACCGCGAAGCTGACGGCAGCGGCCGGCTTCAGGACGGCGTTCCTGTCGGGTTCCTGCGTCGCGGCGAGCCGGCTCGGGGGACCGGATCTCGATCTGCTGTCGTTCGGCGAGATGTTCGATTCCTTCCAGATGGTTCATGGCGCGGCGCCCGACCTGCTGGTGCTGGCCGATGGCGACCACGGCTACGGCAACGCGATGAACGTCCAACGCACCGTGCGCGCCTACGGCAGGGCCGGTGCTGCCGCCGTGCTGATCGAGGACAAGATCACTCCGCGCGCGCTCACCTCGGCCGGCAAGCCCTGCCTGCCGCGCGACGAGGCGCGCATGAAGATTCGTGCCGCCGTCGCGGCGGCGAAGGATTCCGGCATTCTCGTGCTGGCGCGCACAGACTGCCGGCCGACCCAGGGCATCGACGAGGCGGTGGCGCGCATCGAGATGTATGTCGAGGAAGGTGCCGACATCCTGTTCCTCGATTCGCCGGCCGACGACGGCGAGATCCATCGCGCCATCGCCGCGGCGAAGGGCAAGCCGAGCTTCGTCGTGCTGTCGCCCGGCGCGCCGCGCGCCACGCCGAGCCAGAAGGAAGCGGAGAAGCTCGGTTTCAAGATCGGCACCTTCCCGACCGGCATGCTCTCGCCGGCGGCGGCCGGCATGAAGGCCGGCCTGGCGGCCTTGAAGGCAGGAGAGTCCGAGGCCAAGGGCGCGTTGCCGCCCGCCGAGCTGCGCGGCGTCCTGGGCTACGGCGACTACGACACCCACGCCAAGCCGTTCGTGCTGGCGCGGTGAACCGTGGCCGGGATCGCGTCAGCCGCGCGGGATTTGGCTGCGCAGTTCCCGGCAGCGCGATGAGACGCGGGAACTGGCCCGGGAAGAACGCGAGGGAGACGCTGTCATGAAGTTCGCGCTGCATTTCGGCAACAGCACCTTTCCCGATCTGGCGGGGGCCACGCGCGTGGCTCGGCTCGCCGAGGCGGCCGGCTTCGATACGCTGCTTGCCGTGGACCATGTCGTCTTTCCCGACAACTACACCTCGGTCTACCCCTATGGGGCGAGTGGCCGGCTGCCGGTCGGCCGTGGCGGCGCCTTTCCCGATCCGCTGATCTGGATCGCTTGCGCCGCCGCCGTCACGACGAGGCTCAAGTTCCTGACCGGCGTCATCATCCTGCCGCAGCGCAATCCGCTGATTCTCGCCAAGCAGGTGGCGACGCTCGACTACATGAGCAACGGCCGGTTCGAGCTCGGCATCGGCGTCGGCTGGCTGAAGGAGGAATTCGACGCCGTCGGCGTGCCGTTCGCCAAGCGCGGCAAGCGCGCCGACGAGTACGTCGCCGCCATGAAAGCCCTGTGGGCGGCCGACGGTGCGAGCTTCGCGGGCGAGTTCGTGAATTTCCGCGAGGTGAGCTGCAATCCCAAACCGGCCGGCCGAGTGCCGATCATCGTCGGCGGCCACACCGAGGCGGCGGCTCGCAGGGCAGGCAGGCTGGGCGACGGTTTCTTCCCGTCGATCGGCTCGAGCGTCGACCCGATGCCGCTCTACGACGTGGCCCGCCGTGCCGCCGCGGACGCGGGCCGCGATCCGGGCGAGATCGAGCTGTTCGCAGGCTGCCCCGATCTGCTGCCCGGCTCGACCGTCGAGCCGCAGGCCGCCGTCGAGGAGCGCGCCCGCCGCGGCGTCAAGCGCATCGTCGTGCCCGTCGGCCCCTTCCTGCCGAGCCTCGAGGAAAGCCTGCTGCGCTTCGGCGAGACGGTGATCAGGCCGTTTGCGGGGGTGTGAGACTCTCGACTTCTGCGAAGTTGCTCTCATGCTCCTCTCCCCCGTTAGGGGGAGAGGCTGGGTGAGGGGGCTGTACGCGGTGGAGCAGTCTTCGTAACCTCCTCACCCAGCCTTTCCCCCTAACGGGACAGGGCATTCGCATATGATAAAAAACACCGTCATCCCGGCCGGAGCCGAGCGCAGCGAGGCGTAGCGGAGGGACCTCTTTTGTTGCGGCGTCGACAAGAAAGGTCCCTCGACTGCGCCGCCATTAGGGCGGCTCCGCTCGGGATGACGGAGAAAATGGCATATGCGAATGCCCTGCCCTAGCGAGGGAGAGGAACATGAGGGGCTGTGGCGAGATGACTCTTGGGATTCTTAGCCAAACGCCTTGCGGATACGGGCCCAGTCGGCCAGCGCCTCTTCGTGGCCGGGCACCAGCTGGATGGTCAACTGGGTGTAGCCTGCGCCGCGCAGCGCCTCGATGCGCCGCTTGATCTCGGCCTCGCTCGCCGTGAACGACGTCTCGCGAATCAGGTCGGCGGTGATGAAGGGCTTCTCCTGCGGCTTGACGAACATCAGATGGCCGCGATGGTTCTCGAGGTAAGGCGCGTCCGCGGGCTCGAACTTGCGGGCGAGCTCGATGTAGCCCTGCAGCTCTGGCCGCGTCTTGGCGACCATGGTGATGCCGGGTGCCAGGCCGGCCAAGGCCTCGTCGGCGGCACGATGCAGCATCACCGCGGCGCGTGGGCCGGCCTGCGCCATGGCGCGGTCCGAATCCGCGGGCTCGCCGTCTTTCAGCACGCAGCCCAGGGCGAAGGCCGTCGCCTGCAGGTCGCCCATCGCATGGCCGGCCTTGCCCCAGGCATCGCGCATCGCCTCGACCTCGCGGATGCCGTTCTCGACCTTGCCCACGAAATCGATCCACCCCGCCCTGAGCTTCGCCGTCAGCGCCCGCGTGCGCGGCCCGAACGCCGAAAGATGGAGCGCGATCGGATCCTTGGTGTTGAACAACGGCAGCTCGGGATTGAGGAAGCGGATCTTCTTCCGCTCGCCTTCCATCTCGAAATCGACGATCTCGCCGCGCAGCAGGCCGTAGACCTGGTGGATGTGCGCTTCCATGTCCTTGACCTTGATCGCGCCGAAGCCCATCGCGCGGCGCGCCGTGAAGCCGGTGCCGATGCCAAAATCGATGCGGCCCGGGGCCAGCTGGTTGAGCGTCGCCAGCGCATTGGCGGTGACCGGCGCGATGCGGTTCGACGGCACCAGGACCCCGGTGCCGAGCCGGATGCGCGTCGTCTTGACCGCCGCCGCGCCCATGGCGACGAAGCAATCCGCGCTCAACATCTGGGTGTCGTAGAACCAGGCGTGCGTGAAGCCGAGCTCCTCGGCGCGCTGCACGACCTTCCACGAATCGGCCGCCGTGGGCAGCGCGATGCCGAAATCCATTGTGTCCTCCGTCTTCATTCAGCGTTGCATGGCACCCAGTCCCCATCCTGAGGAGCCGCGCCCAGCGCGGCGTCTCGAAGGATGGGATCGAGCACCGCGCCTGTGGCCATCCTTCGAGACGACCGCGGAGTTTATCCCGAGGAACTCGAGGGGCGGCCTCTTCAGGATGAGGTGAAACTCGATCGTCGACTGGCGCCTCTCACGTATCCGCCAGTTCCCTCATCGTGCGGTCGCGGGCGGCGAAATCGCCGTCGGCGTGGACCGGCTGCAGGCAGACGTGGGTGGCGCCGGCCTCGAGGTGGGCGCGCAGGCCTTTCCTGATCGTGGCAGGATCGCCCCACAGCACCATGGCGTCGATGAAGCGGTCGCTGCCGCCGTCGGCGAGGTCGGCCTCGCTGAAGCCCTCGCGCAGCCAGTTGTTGCGGTAGTTGGGCAGGACCATGTAGCGCGCCAGCTCCTTGCGGCCGAGCGCGCGCGCCTTGGCCGGATCGGTCTCCAGGGTCACTTTCTGCTCGACCGCCAGCCACTTGCCGGGCCCGAGGATCGCGGCGGCCTTCGCCGTGTGCCTGGGCGTCACGTTGTAGGGCACGGCGCCGCGCGACTTGGCGGCGCTCAGGGCCAGCATCTTGGGGCCGAGAGCGGCGACCACGACCGGCGCTTCGTCGGCGGCTGGCAGGTCCTTGTTGATGCCGTCGAGATAGGCGCTCATCGCCGGGATCGGCTTGTCGTAGCGATGTCCGCGCACGCCTTCGACCATGGGAATGTGGCTGACGCCCAGCCCGAGGATGAAGCGCCCGCCGTAGAAGTCATTGAGCGAAACCATGCCTCGCCGCGCGGTATAGGCGTCGCGGGCGTAGATGTTGGCGATCGAGCTGCCGATCACGAGCTTGCTGCTTTTCGACAGCAGGTAGCCGGCCAGCGACAGCGATTCGTAGCCGCGCGATTCGGGATACCACAGTGCCGAGTACCCCAGCTTCTCGACGGTGCCGACGAAGTCGGCCAGCTGCGCACCGTTCAGCTTGTCCGTTCCGTACCATACGCCCAGCCGTCCCAAGGTCATGGCCGCGAGCTCCTGTCGCTTCGTTGTGAGAGGGACATTGTCACACTAAAGTGGGCGCTGCGGCTACAACCGGAAAATGGACGGGCACATGCAGATCGGCGTCATCGGCCTGGGGCGGATGGGTGGAAATATCGTGCGGCGCCTGACCCGGGCGGGACACAGCTGCGTCGTCTACGATGCCAATCCCGCGCCCGGCGAGGCGCTCGCCAAGGAAGGGGCGACCGCCGCCAAATCCGTTTCGGCGCTGGTCGAAGCCCTCGAGGAAGGGCCGCGCGCCGTGTGGGTGATGCTGCCCGCCGGCAAGACCACCGAGCAGACGATCGCCGAGCTCGCGGCCTTGATGAAGTCGGGCGATGTCATCATCGATGGCGGCAACACCAACTTCAAGGACGACGTGCGTCGCGCCCGCGAGCTCAAGCCCAAAGGCATCCACTACCTCGACATCGGCACGTCGGGCGGCGTGTGGGGGCTGGCGCGCGGCTACTGCCTGATGATCGGTGGCGATGGCGAGGTGGTGAAGCGGCTCGACCCGATCTTCTCCGCCCTGGCGCCCGGCCTCGGCACCATCGAGCGCACCGAGGGACGGGAGAAGCTCGATCCGCGCGCCGAGCACGGCTACATCCATGCCGGCCCCGTGGGCGCAGGCCATTTCGTCAAGATGATCCACAATGGCATCGAGTACGGCATGATGCAGGCCTTCGCCGAGGGCTTCGACATCATGAAGCATCGCGCCTCCGAGAAGCTGCCGGCCGACGAGCGCTATGATCTCAACCTGGCCGACATCGCCGAGGTGTGGCGGCGCGGCAGCGTGGTGACGTCGTGGCTGCTCGACCTGACGTCGAGCGCGCTCGCCAAGGACGGCGCGCTCGAGCATTTCTCGGGCAGCGTCGAGGACAGCGGCGAGGGCCGCTGGACGATCGAGGCGGCGATCGAGGAGGCGGTGCCGGCCGACGTGCTCGCCGCCTCGCTGTTCGTGCGCTTCCGCTCGCGCCAGGACCATACGTTCGCCGAGAAGATCCTGTCGGCCATGCGGCTGGGCTTCGGCGGTCACGTCGAAGCGCCGAAGAAATAGACGAGGAGGGTTTCCTGATGCGTGTAGGTGTTTTCTATTTTCCGACCGACTACGGCATCGATCTGTCCGAGCTCGGCCGCGCCCTCGAGGATCGCGGCTTCGCGTCGCTCTACGTGCCCGAGCACACCCACATCCCGGTGAGCCGCAAGACGCCGTTCCCCGGCGGCGGCGAGCTGCCCAAGCGCTACGCGCATACGCACGATCCATTCGTTGGGCTCGCCTTCGCCGCGGCAGTGACCAAGAAGCTGATCGTCGGCACCGGCATCTGCCTGGTGCCGCAGCACGAGCCGATCGTCACCGCCAAGGCGATCGCCTCGCTCGACCAGCTCTCGGGCGGCCGCTTCGTGTTCGGCATCGGCGGCGGCTGGAACGTCGACGAGATGGAGAACCACGGCGCAACCTACGACACGCGCTTCAAGATGATGCGCGAGTACGTGCTCGCCATGAAGGCGCTGTGGACCCAGGACGAGGCGTCGTACCACGGCGAGTTCGTGAAGTTCGACCCAGTGTGGTCGTGGCCCAAGCCGACTCAGAAGCCGCATCCGCCGATCCTGCTGGGCGGCGAGACCGACTACACGCTGCGCCGCGTCGTCGATTACTGCGACGGCTGGTTCCCTAGGCCGCGTGGTTTCGATCCGGTCCAGGGCGTCGATCGCCTGCGTCGCATGGCCGACAGCCGAAAGCGCGATTTCTCCACCCTCACCATCAACGTGTTCGGCGCGCCCAACGACGCCAAGGTGCTGGAAAGCTATCGGAAGGCCGGCATCCAGGACGCGCTGCTGGCGATTCCGGATCTCAGTCGAGACGAGATCCTGCGCCATCTCGATACGATCGCGCCGCTCGTCGAGGTGGGTGCGGCGGCATGAGCGTCGCCATCGGCGTCGGCCTTACCGAGTTCCCGTTCGCCAGCACGGGGGACTACTGGCGCTGGGTCGATCTCTGCGAGGCAGGCGGGATCGATTCGATATGGCAAACCGATCGGCTGGTCAGCACGCAGCCGATCCTCGAATGCATGGCGGTGATGGCGGCGCTGGCCGGCCGCACGCGCCGCCTGCGTTTCGGCATGAACGTGGTGTCTCTGGCGCTGCGCGATCCGATCCTGCTCGCCAAGCAGTGCGCCACCATCGACGTGCTGTCGGAGGGCCGCCTGCTGCCGGCCTTCGGCATCGGCAGCCCGCTCGGCCCCGAATGGCAGGCGCTCAACATCGACACGCGCACCCGCGGCAAGCGCACCGACGAGGCGCTGGAGATCATCAGCCGGCTGTGGCGCGAGGACAGCGTCGATTACGCCGGCACGCACTACAAGCTCGAAGGCGCCTCGATCTCGCCCAAGCCGGTGCAGCCCGACCTGCCGATGTGGATCGGCGGCTCGTCGGAGGCGGCGATCAGGCGAACCGCGCGCTACGGCACCGGCTGGCAGGCTGGCGGCGAGATGCCGGCCGACGCCGGCAAGGTCGTCGCCGCCATCAAGCAGGCGACGGCCGAGGCCGGACGCTCGATCGACGAGGATCATTACGGCGCGGGCTTCCCGTTCTATTTCGGCCCGGCCGACGACAGGATCGTCGCGGTGGCGATGGCCGCCTACACCAAGCGCACCGGCCGCAAGTCGGCGGGCTACTTCGCGGTCGGCGACGAGCACACGATCGTCGACCGGGTCGCCGAATACGTCGATGTCGGCGTCGAGAAGTTCATCCTGCGGCCGATCGGCCGTGACGGCGCAGCGATCCTCGACCAGACGCGGCGCCTGATCGACAAGGTGATTCCCATGGTCGAAGCGCGCTGGCCGAAGAAGGCCAAGGCGCACTAGCGCTCATCCTCCTCGCCAGCTTCGCTGGGGAGGTGCCCCCGTAATCGGGGGCGGAGGGGTCATGAGCCTCAGTCCCGCTGCTCATGACCCCTCCGTCGCCGTGTCGGCATTTTGGCCGCTGCGCGGCCAAAAGCCGTTGACGGCGACACCTCCCCAAGCTGCGCTTAGGGAGGAGAATGAGAAACGCCGAAATGGGCACAGCCTTTCGGCATGACGGTAGGATGGATCGAACAGACAAACTTTGAGGAGGGGAAATCATGCATATCGGCGCGGCAATGTTCTTCACCGACTACTCCATGTCGCCCGGCGAGCTGGGCAAGGCGCTGGAGGAGCGCGGCTTCGAATCGGTGTGGGCCCCCGAGCACTCGCATATTCCGCTGACGCGCAAGTCGGCGTTTCCCGGCGGCGGCGATCTGCCGAAGAAATACTACGACGCGATGGATCCGTTCGTGTCTCTCATGGCGGCCGCCGCGGTCACCAAGACGCTGAAAGTTGGAACCGGCGTGTGCCTGGTCAATCAGCGCGATCCGATCCAGACCGCCAAGCTGGTGGCGTCGATCGACCAGCTTTCCAACGGCCGCTTCCTGTTCGGCGTCGGCAACGGCTGGAACCAGGACGAGATGGAGAACCACGGCACGAACTTCGAGACCCGCCACAAGCTGGTGCGCGAGCGCATCGAGGCGATGAAGGTGATCTGGACCAAGTCGAAGGCCGAGTATCACGGCGACATGGTCAAGTTCGACGCCATGATGGCGTGGCCCAAGCCGGCGCAGAAGCCGCATCCGCCGATCCTGGTCGGCGGCGCCTTCCCCTACGGCGCACGGCGCGCCATCCGCTACGGCGACGGCTGGATGCCGCTGCGCGCGCGGGCCGCGTATTCCGACGTGAGGGCGCTGTTCCCGAAGTTCCGCGAGATGGCCAAGGCCGCCAATCGCGATCTGGCGACGCTGCCGCTCAGCATCTGGAACTCGAAGGAGGACGAGAGCGAGCTGAAGCGCGACCAGGACGAGGGCGTCGACCGCGTCATCGTCAGCCTCGAATCCGCCAAGGCCGACGTCATCCTCCCCGAGCTCGACCGCTGGGCGAAGCTGATCCCGAAGGTGGCGTAAGCCGCGCCTGTCATACGGCGTCGCCTCAATGAAAACCTCATCCTGAGGAGCCGCACATAGTGCGGCGTCTCGAAGGATGGGCCTCAGGCACGGTGCTTGTTGCCCATGCTTCGAGACGCGCGCTGCGCGCGCTCCTCAGCATGAGGATAGTGGGTGGCGCGATCTGATCAGGATGGCCACTGCGCCGCGCCTACACCAGCGCCAGCACGTCCTTCTTGAAGCGCTGCATCTCGGTCAGCATGGCGTCGACCGTGCTGCCGGCGAAGCCGACATCGAGATGGCTGACGCCCATCTCCTTGAGCGCGCGGATATCGGCGGCGATGTCGGCGTTCTTGCCCGAGAACAGGCGGCGCTGGCCGTCGCCGGCGGTGGCAGGGATGCTCTCGCCGTAGGCGGTGCAGCGCAGCGCCAGGCCGACGGCATCGGCCTTGCGGCCGGCCTTCTCGGTCATCGCGCGCAGCTTGGCGACGCCGGCCTTGAAGCGCGCCAGGGAATCGAGCGGGAAGGCGGGGTTGGTGCCGATCGGGTACCAGGCATCGCCCAGGGTGGCGGTGCGGCGCAGGGCCGGGCCGCTCTCGCCGCCGACCCAGATCGGCGGATAGGGCTTCTGCACCGGCTTGGGCGCCAGCACGATGTTGTCGAAGCGGACGTGCTCGCCGGCGAACTTCGGCTGCTCCTGGGTCCACAGCTCGACGAAAGCCCTCAGGTACTCGTCGGTAACCTTGCCGCGCGCTGCGAAATCGGGCGCGCCGATCGCCTCGAATTCCTCCTTCATCCAGCCGGCGCCGATCCCGACCACGAGGCGACCGCCCGACAGCACGTCGATGGTCGACAGCATCTTGGCGGTCAGCACCGCCGGGCGATGCGGCACGACCATGACCGACAGCACCAGGCGCAGCCGGCTGGTCTTGGCGGCGACGTAGGCGACCTCGATCAGCTGCTCGTGGCGCTCGGCCCGCGCGCCGGCCGGAAATTCACCAGACGAGCTGTAGGGATAAATGGCATGAATGTCGGTAGGGATAACGACATGGTCGCTGAAGGTGGCGTAGTCGTAGCCGAGCGCCTCGCCTTCCACGACCAGGCGGGTCAGCTGCCCTGTTTCCGCCAACGGTCCGGCGGTTGGCGCATTGAAGCCGAACTGCATATGTATCCCCCCGAGATGCAATGGTTGTGGCCGGCATAGTACACGATGCGGCAGGCCGCGAATGTCGCTATCGTCCGGCCGATCGGCGCCCACCGTTGGCGCTCGCGATTGGCGTTACCATGTTGGCGTTGCTGGTAGAGGGTTGGGGCATGACCGAGCTTTCCGAGCTGATGGCACAAGCGGCCCGTCTGCGTGATCGCGGCCACGGGCGCCTCGTCTCGTATTCGCGCAAGGTGTTCATTCCGCTCACCCACCTGTGTCGCGACGTCTGCCATTACTGCACCTTCGCCGAGCGCCCGCAGCCTGGAAAGCCGGCCTATCTCTCGCCCGACGACGTGCTGGCGATCGCCCGCGCCGGGCAGGCGGCTGGCTGCACCGAGGCGCTGTTCACGCTGGGCGACAAGCCCGAATTGCGATACGCGGCTGCGCGCGAGGCACTGGGGGTGCTCGGCCATCCGACGACGATCAGCTACCTCACCGCCATGTGCGGCCTGGTTTTGCGCGAGACCGGCCTGCTGCCGCACGCCAATCCTGGCGTGATGACGCACGAGGAGATCGCCGCCCTGCGCGAAGTCACGGCGAGCCAGGGCATCATGCTCGAATCGACCAGCGAGCGGTTGTGCGAAAAGGGCGGCGTTCACTTCGGCTCGCCCGACAAGCATCCGTCGGTGCGGCTCGAGACCATCCGCCTGGCCGGCGAGCTCAAGGTGCCATTCACGACCGGCATCCTGATCGGCATCGGCGAGACGCGCGAGGAGCGCGTCGCGGCACTGGAGGCGATCGCCCGGCTGCACGACCGCTACGGCCACATCCAGGAAGTGATCGTGCAGAACTTCCGCGCCAAGCCCGACACCAAGTGGGCCGACGCCGAGGAGCCCGATCTCGAGGACCTGCTGTGGACCATCGCGACGGCCCGCCACATCCTAGGGCCGGACATGAACATCCAGGCGCCGCCCAACCTGTCGCCTGGCGTCTACCCGCGCCTGGTCGATGCGGGCCTCAACGATTGGGGCGGTGTCTCGCCAGTGACGCCCGATCACGTCAATCCCGAGGCGCCGTGGCCCGCGATCGAGGAGCTGGCGCGGATGAGCTCGGAGATGGGCAAGGTGCTGGTCAATCGCCTGGCCGTCTATCCGTCCTATGTGCGCGCCCCCGATGTCTGGCTGGCGCCCGAGGTGGCGACCCGCGTGCGCCGCATGAGCGATGCCGAGGGCTATGCCCGCGAGGACGACTGGGCGCCCGGCAACACCGAGCCGCCGCCGGCGCCGCGCCTGCGGCTGGGCGCCGTCGATGCCGGCATCGCCCGCCTGGTCGAGCGGGCGAGCGGCGGCCAGCGTCTCGATCCGCCGGAGATCATGCAACTCTTCGCGGCGCGCGATGTCGACTATCGCCACGTCACCGGCGCCGCCGACGCGCTGCGCCAGGCGGTGAGCGGCGAGGTCATCCGCTACGTCGTCAACCGCAACATCAACTACACCAACATCTGCTACTTCCGCTGCCGCTTCTGTGCCTTCTCCAAGGGCCGCACGCACGAGGATCTGCGCGGCGCACCCTACGACCTGGCGCTCGAGGAAGTGGCGCGGCGCGCCGTCGAGGCGTGGCAGCGCGGCGCCACCGAGGTCTGCCTGCAGGGCGGCATCCATCCCGACTATACCGGCGAGACCTACGAAGCGATCTGCCGCACCATCAAGCAGGCGGTGCCGGGCATGCACATCCATGCCTTCTCGCCGCTCGAGGTGACGCAGGGCGCGGCGACCTTGCAGACGCCGATCCCCGACTTCCTCGCCAAGCTGAAGGAAGCAGGCCTCGGCACCCTGCCTGGCACGGCGGCCGAGATCCTCGACGACGAGGTCCGCGCCATCATCTGCCCGGACAAGATCAACACCGCGCAATGGCTCGACGTGCAGCGCGCCGCGCACAGGCTCGGCCTGCGCACCACCTCGACCATCATGTACGGCCACGTCGAGTCCTCGCTGGCCTGGGCGCGCCATCTGCTGGCGCTGCGCGATCTGCAGGTCGAGACCGGCGGCTTTACCGAGTTCGTGCCGCTGCCCTTCGTGCACATGGAAGCGCCGATGTACCGCCAGGGCCGGGCGCGTCGCGGCCCGACCTTCCGCGAGGCGGTGATCATGCATTCGGTGGCGCGCCTGGTGCTGCATCCGGCGATCACCAACATCCAGACGTCGTGGGTGAAGATGGGTCCGGCGGGCGCCGCCATCTGCCTGCAGTCCGGCGCCAACGATCTCGGCGGCACCCTGATGAACGAGAGCATCTCGCGCGCCGCCGGCACCCAGCACGGCCAGGAGTTCCCGCCCGACGCGATGGAGAAGCTGATCCTCTCGATCGGCCGCGTGCCGCAGCAGCGCGACACGCTCTACCGCCCGGTCCCCGAGGAACGCCGCGCCGCGTCATTCGTCGCCGAGGATCTCGCCCCGATCGTGCTGACCCCGCCGCGGAAGAAGGTGATGGCGTAGCCTTCCGCTCGCCGCCCGTCATGTTGTCCTCCCTGCGCGAAGCGCGGGGAGGTGCCCCCGCGTAGGCGCTGTTTACAGCGCCATTGGGGGGAGGGGCCGAGAGCCTCAGTCAAAGCGTCCGTCCCTGTCCTTCTGATCATCATGACGTATGATCAGCCGACACGTGTGTCGCTCATGACCCCTCCGTCGGCGAAGACGCCGACACCTCCCCAGCTTCGCTGGGGAGGAATCAGTAACCCTTCTCCAGCAGCAGCTCCGGGACTCCGATCTCCTCCAGGAAGGTGCGTGTCCGCGTGCCGGCTGATTGCGGCAGGCGGAGGAAGGCGGCGAGGTCGACCGGGTGATCGATGTCCATGGCGATGCCGGGCTGGCGAATGATCGTCGGCTCGATGCCCGAGCGGCGCGCCGCATCGAGATGGGGGAAGTAGCTGTTGTCGCCGAAGCGCAGCGGCACCGAATCGGGTGGCGAGCAGATCACGGCGTTGGAGCCGAGATCGTCGTGCGCCGGCGAGATGGTGAAGGACGGTCCGGGCAGGTGTGCCGCCAGCACGGCATCGAGCTCGTCCGGCGTCGCGGCGGGAATGTCGGCCGGCACCGTCATCATGCCGCCGTGGCCCTCGCGGGCGAGCAGCCGCAGGCCGGCCGTGACGCTGCCGGTGTGACCCTCGCGCGCGCCGTCGGTGACGATGCGCGCGCCGAGACGCCGGCCAATCGCCGTCGCCTGCGGGTCGAGCGTCACCACCAGGATGCCGGCGAGACGCTTGGCACCGGCCACCGCTTCCAGCACCTCGCCCATCATGACCTCGATCAGCGCGCGGCGCTGCGCCGGCGAGAGCAGCGGTGCCAGGCGCTGCTTTGCGCCGTCGAGTTCCTTGATCGGCACGACGGCCCAGATGTCGGGGGACACGCTCATCGCCGTGCGGCAAGCGAGTCGGCGAACTCGAGCACGGTGCGAGCCAGTCCCTCGCGCGTCGCGAGGTCGGTCATCAGCGTCGGTGCCGTCTTCACCGCTGCGGAAAGGCCGCGCACGTCCGGGGCGTCGGCTGGATCGACGATATAGCCCGCGAGCAGGGAGCCATACCGATGCGCCGCCGTGGCGGCACTGACCGTGAGGCCGAGCTCCTGCATCATCTTGGCGGTCGGTCCCTTGACCGCGCGGCCGCCGACGATCGGCGAGACGGCGACGACCGGTGCGCCGCAGCCGCCCAAGGCATCGCGCATTCCCGGAACGGCGAGGATCGGCTCGATGCTGATGAAGGGGTTCGAAGGGCAGATGACCACCGCGCGCACCGTGCCGCTTGCCAGCGTCGACATGACCTCCGGCTGCGGATGCGCCTGGGCGACCCCCTCGAACACCAGCTCGCGCACCACCGGCTGGCATTGCCGGCGAACGAAATAGTGCTGGAAATCGAGCCAGCCCTCGTCGCTCCGCACGCGCGTGCGCACTGGGTCGTCGCTCATCGGCAGCACGCGCTGGGCGATGCCGAGCCGGCGGCAGACATCGCGTGTGACCTGCGACAGGGTCTCCCCGCCGCGCAGCCGCCGCGTGCGCTCGACGTGCAGGGCGAGGTCGCGGTCGCCGAGGCGGAACCAGCTCTCGCCACCAAGCGTCGCGATGGTCTCCATGAAAGACCACGTCTCGTCGCGCCGGCCCCAGCCCAGCACCGGGTTGTCGAGCCCGGACAGCACATAGGTCAGCGTGTCGATGTCGGGCGAGATGCTGAGGCCGAGATGCTCGAAATCGTCGCCGGTATTGGCGACGATCAGGAGATCTTCCGGCGCCAGCACGCGGCTGAGGCCAAGCGCCAGCTTGGCGCCGCCGACACCGCCCGACAGCGCCACCACGAGGCCACCGCTCACCGAAACATGTCCTCGCTGGCCGGTCGCACCAGGTCGCTTGCCGGCCGCGCCGGCGCGCTCCATCTCAATCCGCGGATCAGCACCACGGGCTGCGCCTCGTTGCCCTGTCCCATCACCAGTGAGGCCGCGGCCGCGATCTCGTCGGCGAAGCCGGTGATGCTGACCTGCAGGATGCGGCCGAACAGGTCGGGGTTGCCCCGCAGGTCGAGCAGGCTCGGCAGGCCGGCGGCGCCGATGGCGACCCCCGATGTGCCGCGCCGCCAGGCGCGCCCGAAGCTGTCGATGATCACCACGGCAGGCGCGGTGCCCGCGCGCTCGCCCAGCCGCGTGCGCAGCGCCGCGGCGCTGGCGTCGGGATCGATCGGCAGCAGCAGCGCGCGCTCGACCCCGTCGGTCGGCCCGACATTGGACTGGTCGATGCCGGCATTGGCCATGACGAAGCCGAGCTTGTGCTCGACGATCAGGATGCCGGGACGGGCGCGCACGACGCGCACGGATTCGGAGAGCACCAGCTCGACGAGGCGGGGGTCCTTGTCGATCTGCCGGGCGAGCTCGATCGCCCGCGCCGACGGCACCACGGATGCGAGATCGACGCTGCGGCCCTCGGCCTTGGACACGACCTTCTGGGCGATCACCACGACGTCGTTGGCCCGCGGCACGAGCTTCGTGGCAGCGAGCCCGTCGGCAATGAACTTTGCCAGATCGTCGCCCGCTGCGACCAGCGGGATGCCGGGAACGGCGACGATCTGGAGCGCAGTCGTTCGGTTCATCCGAAGCGCTTGCGCAGCAGCGGCAGGACCTTCTCGCCGTACAGCGTGAGGAAGCGCTCCTGGTCGGGACCGGGCGCGTGAAACACGAGATGACGGAAGCCCATGTCGACGTAGAACTTGATCTTCTCGACCTGCTCCTCGGGATCGTTCGAGACGATCCAGCGGCTCGCGGCGCGCTCGAGCGGCAGGGCGTCCGCCAGTCGCTGCATCTCGACCGGGTCCTCGACCGACATCTTTTCCTCCGGCGTCAGCGCCAGCGCCGCCCAGTGGCGCGTGTCCTCGAGCGCGCGCTGGCGGTCGGTGTCGAACGAGACCTTGACCTCGATCATGTAGTCGTAGGGATTGGCCTTCGGGCCGCCGGCGGCAAGGCCTTCGGCGACCTTGGGCATCAGTGTCTCGGTGTAGAGCTCGCGCTTCTTGCCGCTGGTGCAGATGAAGCCGTCGGCCGAGCGGCCGGCGTAGCGCGCCACCAGGGCGCCGGCGGCCGCGACGTAGATCGGTACCTCGTCGTCCGGCCGGTCGTAGATCGTGGCCTTCTCGGTCTTGTAATACTCGCCGTCGAAGCTGACGCGCTCCTCGCGCCACAGGGTACGGATCAGGGTCACCGATTCGCGCAGGCGCGCGAAGCGCTCCTTGAACTCGGGCCACGGCGCGCCGGTCGACGGCACCTCGTTCAGCGATTCGCCGGTGCCGATGCCCAGGATCACCCGGCGCGGGAACATCGCGCCGAGGGTGCCGAAGGCCTGGGCGACGATCGATGGATGGTAGCGGAAGGTCGGCGTCAGCACGCTGGTGCCCATGACGATGCGCGAGGTGCGGGCGCCCAGCGCGCCCAGCCAGGCGAGCGAGAAGGGGGCGTGGCCGTCGATGTGCTTCCACGGCTGGAAATGGTCGGAGACGAACACCGACTCGAAGCCGGCCGCTTCCGCCTTGCAGGAAAAGTCGAGCAGCTTGGAGGGCGCAAATTGTTCGGCCGAAGCCTTGTATCCGAGCTTGAGCACGGTGATGGGTTCCTTATCGTGTCCGGCGGGGAGTCTTAATGGACGATACCGCAGGTCACAACCGGCCGCTGGTCGCCGTCGTCATGGGCGTTTCCGGCAGCGGCAAGAGCACCATCGCCGCCCGCTTGGCGGCCGAGCTCGGCTGGGAGTACCAGGAGGGCGACGCGCTGCATCCGCCCGCGAATGTCGAGAAGATGAAGGGCGGCACGCCGCTCACCGATGCAGACCGCCTGCCGTGGCTGCGGCGGATCGCGGAGCGGATCGACGACTGGCGCGCGCACGGCCGATCCGGCGTGGTGACCTGCTCGGCGCTGAAGCGCAGCTACCGCGATGTCATCGCCGGCGAGCGCTCCGGCGTGGTGGCGGTCTATCTCAGGGGATCGCCTGAGCTGATCAGGCAGCGCCTCGCTGAGCGCCGCGGCCATTTCATGCCGCCGGCCCTGCTCGACAGCCAGTTCGCCGTCCTGGAGGAACCGGCCGCCGACGAGAAGGCCATCGTGGCCAACATCGCCGGCACGCCGGAGGAGATCGTGCGGGAGATTGTCGCCCAGCTGCGGGCGAGGGCGACTCACTGATCCTTCGCGATTCTCATTCTCCTCCCTAAGCGTAAGCTTGGGGAGGTGCCCCCGTAATCGGGGGCGGAGGGGTCATGAGCACCACGACTGAGGCTCATGACCCCTCCGTCGCGTATGACGCGACACCTCCCCAGCGATGCGCTGGGGAGGAGAACGAAAGTCACAAATCCCGTTCCGCGAGCTTGCGGAACGCGTCTGGCACGGAGCGCTGCAGGCCGAGCGCGATCGAGCCGTAGCCGATCGCGCCCTGGCCAAACCGGTCGCGGATCGCATCCATGGCGCGAGCGGCGGCGTGGCGCGCCAGGCCGCGGCGGGTGCCGGGGCGGCGCGCCTCGTTGGCGAGGCCGAGCGGCAGCTCGAGCTGCAGCCGCGGATCCTTCTCCAGATGCGACACGGAGATCGCCAGCAGCGAGATGTACCTTTCCTTCGGGTGATCGGCGAGCGCCGTTCCCACCAGCTCCTCGGCAATCTCGGTGAGGCTGGCCGTCGCCGACAGGGAAGCGTCGAGCGTCGCCGAGCGCGTGACCGCGCGCAGATCGGCGAAGCGAACGCGCACGGTCACCGTGCGGCCGGCGAGCGACTTGGTGCGCAGCCGCGTGCCGATGCGGTCGGCGAGGTGGGCCAAGGTCGGCCGGATGATGTGCGGCTGGGCCAGCTTGCGCCCGAGCGCCGATTGCGCGCCGGCCGAGTGCGACCGGCGATGCGTCACGATCTCGCGCGGATCGCGGTTCCACGCCAGCGCCGACAGCTTTTCGCCTGCCGCTGATCCGAGCAGTCGCGTGAGCGATCGTCCGGGCATCTGCGCCAGCTGTCCGATCGTCCGGACGCCCTTCTCCGCCAGCCGGGCCTCAGTGACCGGACCGACGCCCCACATCAGCCCGACCGGGAGGTCGTGCAGGAAACCCAGCTCGCGCTCGGGGTCGACGGTAACCAGCCCATCCGGCTTGGCGACCTGCGAGGCGATCTTGGCGAGATGCTTGGTGCGCGCCACGCCGATCGAGATCGGCAGGCCGATCTCCGACCGCACCCGCGCCCGGATCTTCTGCGCGATCTCGGTTGGCGAGCCGAACAGGTGCGTGCAGCCCTTCACGTCGGCGAAGGCTTCATCGATCGAGATGCGCTCGACCAGCGGCGTGAAGTCGCCCAGCACCTCGATCGCGGCATCGCCCAGCCGCTGGTACTCGTGGAAGTGGCCCTCGACGAAGATCAGCCCGGGGCACAGCTCGCGCGCCCGCCGTCCCGGCATGGCGCTCTGCACCCCGAAGGCCTTGGCTTCGTAGGACGCCGCCAGCACCACCCCGCCGCCGACCGCAATCGGCTTGCCGCGCAACGACGGATCGAGCAGCTGCTCGACCGACGCGTAGAAGGCGTCCAGATCCGCATGGAGGACGGTGGCTTCCATGACTGCTCCGATTGCGTTGAGAATGCATATGAACAAATCAGGAACAATTGGTCAAGGAGACGCCGTCGGTCGGGGTAGGGCAATCGCCAATGGCATAAGCTCCGTCATCCCGAGCGGTGGTGCCCGATCAGGCGGGGTTACAGCGCCCTTGGGGGCGCAGTCGAGAGACCTCTCTTGCTGGCGCTGGAAGCAAGAAAGGTCCCTCCACTACGACTTCCTTCCACTGCGCACAGGGCAGGTGCCCCTCGGAACGGGTGCGCACAACTATGAGAAGAGGGAACTATCGAACTCTCTCGGTCGCTTCGCACCGGTTGCGATGCGCGACGGCGTGGTTGTCGTTTGGATGCAACATCTTCGCCAGTCGAAAGCGATCCGCGCCGCTGGTTTGACTCGACCGGTCCCCATTGCAACCATCCTGCAGATCGGGAGGGAGCGCGTATGGCTGGCAGTTGGACCGACACCACGATGGAGGCGGCCGGGATAAAGCTCCACGTGTCGCGTGCCGGGAAGGGACGTCCCGTCCTAGTGCTGCATCACGAGACCGGCACGCTCGATCGACTGCCCTTCTATGATGCGTTGGCGGCAAAGTTCGATGTGCTGGTGCCGCACCATCCCGGCTACAGCCGCTCCCAGCGGCCGGAGTGGATGCGCCATCCGCGCGACATCGCGGTGATCTATCGCGGCCTGCTGAGCGAGCTGAACCTCTCCAACGCCGTCCTCGTCGGCTTGGGCTTCGGCGGCTGGATCGCGGCAGAGATGGCCAGCATGGCGCCGGGCGACCTGGCGAAGCTGGTGCTGGTCGGCGCGATGGGCATCAAGCCGCCGCAGGGCGACATCCTCGATCTCGCCATCACCGGCTATGTCGATTACGCGCGCGCCGGCTTCCACGACCAGAAGGCGTTCGATCGCGTTTACGGCGCCGAGCCCTCGGTCGACCAGCTCGAGATGTGGGACATCTGCCGCGAGATGAGCTTCCGCATCGCCTGGAAGCCCTACATGTACAGCCAGACCCTGCCGCATCTCCTGGGTGCGGTGCGCGTGCCGTCCCTGGTGGTGTGGGGCGACGACGACAAGGTCGTGCCGCAGAGTGCCGGCAAGCGCTATGTCGAAGCCTTGCCGAACGCCAAGCTCGAAGTCGTCAAGAATAGCGGGCACTGCGTCGACATGGAGCAGCCCGAAACCCTCGCCAAGCTGATCGTAGATTTCATCGGTCGGGAGTAGATGCCATGCACCTGATGTATTTCACTGAGCAACCGATGTCGGCCTATTCCGAGCAGGCCGGCCGCGATTTCGGCGCCACCGCGCTGATGTTCCCCAACACCAACTTCGATCCGGTGGCGGGCTCGCGGCTCTACAACGAGTATATCGAGCAGTACATGCTGGCCGAGGAGGTCGGCATCGACGGCATCATGCTGAACGAGCACCACAATGCGCCGTTCTGCATGCAGGCCAAGGCCAACATCTTCGCCGCCATCCTGGCCGGCATGACCAAGAAGGCGAAGATCGTGATGCTCGGCAACCCGTTGCCGCTCGCCGAGAACCCGGTGCGCCTGGCCGAAGAGCTGGCGATGATCGACATGATCTCGAAGGGCCGCCTGGTCTCGGGCTTCGTGCGCGGCGGCGGCCAGGAGCAGCTCGCGACCGGCGTCAACCCTGCCTTCAACCGCGAGCGCTTCGAGGAGGCGCACGATCTCATCGTCAAGGCGTGGACCCAGCCGGGGCCGTTCCGCTACGAAGGCACGCACTATCAGCATCGCGTGGTCAATCCGTGGGCGGTGCCGCTGCAGAAGCCCTATCCGCGCGTCTGGATCCCGGGCGTGATCAGCAAGGAGACGATCGTGTGGGCGGCGCAGCAGCGCTATCCCTACATCGCGCTCAACACCTCGATCGAGCAGACCAAGAAGATCTGGGAGCTTTACGACAGCGTCGCGGCTGACGTCGGCTATGTCGGTGGGCCGGAGAACCGCGGTTACCTGATCCAGGTCCATATCTCCGACAACGAGGAGAAGGCGATCGAGAACGCCAGGCAGTTCCGCTGGATGCAGGGCGAGTTCACCGGGCTCGCCCATCCGGTATGGAGCACGCCGTCGGGCTACGGCTCGCCCACCAACCGGCGCGCCTTCGTCGAGTTCGCGGCCGGCCGGGCGATCAATCCGCGCGGCAACACCAGCTTCGAGCAGCAGATGGCCGACCTGCGCATCATCGCCGGCACGCCCAAGACGGTAATCGCCAAGCTGAAGCTCATCCTCGAGCAGACGCGCCCCGGCATCCTGGCGCTGTGGGGCAACGACGGCCGGGTCAGTCAGGCCGATTCGCTCACCTGCATCAAGCTGATGGGCACCGAGGTCTTCCCGGCAATCCGCGAGATCGCCAAGAGCCTCGACCTCAAGAGCCCGTTCGAGGCCAACGCGCCGGTCCATCTCAAGTACTCGACCGACCTTGCGCCCGCCCGCGCTGCCGCGGCGGCCGAGTAGGCGATGGCGATCCAGCTCGGCGCGTCGCTGCCGGTCGGCGACATCGGCACCGGCCCGGCAGTCCTGCGCGACTATGCGCAGGCGGCCGAAGGGCTGGGCTACGACTACCTCGTCGCGCCTGACCACGTGCTGGGCGGCAACCCCGATGTCGACTACGGCAGCCGCCGCGTCGGCACGACGGCGACGGCCTATCACGATCCGTTCGTGCTGTTCGCCTTTCTTTCAGGCGTCACCAGGCGGGTCGGCTTCGCCGCCGGCGTGCTGATCCTGGCACAGCGCCAGGCGGCGCTGGTCGCCAAGCAGGCGGCCTGCCTCGACGAGCTGAGCGAAGGCCGCTTCCGCCTCGGCATCGGCGTCGGCTGGAACGAGATCGAGTTCCAGGGCCTCGGCGTGGACTTTCACATCCGCGGCAAGCTCTCCGAGGAGCAGGTCCGCTTCATGCAGGCGCTGTGGGCTCAGCCGAGCGTCAAGTTCGAGGGCCAGTACCATCGTCTCGACGATGGCGGCATCAACCCGCGGCCGAAATCGGGCCGCGTGCCGATCTGGTTCGGCGGCCATGCCGAGGCGACGTTCCGGCGCACCGCGAAGTACGGCGACGGCTTCATGCCGCTCGCCTATCCGGCGGGCGATAAGGCGCTCGCCGCCTTCGAGAAGCTGCGCGGCATGATCCGCGCCGCCGGCCGCGATCCGGCGTCGGTCGGGCTCGAGGTCTGGGTGTCGCCCGGCATCGGCGGCCCGGACGACTGGCGCCGCGAGCTCGCTTTCTGGAAGAAGGCCGGCGTGACGCACGTCAATGCGCACACCACCTACGTCAGCGCCCACCACAAGCGAATCGCCGGCAAGACCTACGCCGAGCATCTCGACGCGATCACCCGCTATCGTGCTGCGGTGGCCGATCTCCTTTAGGTCACGGCCGGGAACGTCGATTTTCGGACTGACAGCAGCGAGTCGGGTATAGTCGCGCCGCGGGCCGATCGGGCTCGCGCCTTCCTGCCGGGTCGATGCAGGTCAGGTTCGCCTCGTGCCCCCGCAGTCGAGTTGACGATGTCCGACGCTCCCTCGCTCTCCCGTTCCCTGACCCTGATCGACCAGGCGGCGTTGCAGGCAATCCTGGACCCGCAGGACGGGAAGCGCCTCGAAGCCCTCTGTGACCTGATTGCGGAGCACAAGCCCGTCGTCGCAGCCGACCATCGCCTGGGTGACCTGGATACGTGGCGCCACAAGCTGCTGGGCATCTTCGGCGAGATTCTGGCCGCCACGGAAAGCGCGCGACGCGGACCCGACGCGCAACGGGCGAGATTGATCGTCAGCTACCTGCGCACCATGCGCAGCTTCATCGCCAAGCTGCTGCCGGCACTTCCAGCCGACAAGCCGCTACCGTCGTAACTCCGAGAGGCGCCGCACGATGCCTGCGAAACCGCGCGGCTGGTGCGAGCGAACCAGGCTGACGATCGACTGCAGGAGAGAGGGGAGACCGTCCGTCTGACGATCGGCGATGGTCGCGGCGCAGCGCGCAAGCCCGTCGAGGCGCTCCAGGGCCGCCAGCACCGCGGCGGCCACGCCCGCCGCGTCGTAGTCCGTGATGGGAACACCCCAGCCCTGCTCGAACGCCGGCGCGGCGAAGGCACAGGCGCCCGTGGCGACGACGGGCAGCCCGATCTTGCGCGCATCGCTGAACACGCCCGAGCCTCGGGTGCGGTAGACGGCGGGATCGTAGGGCAAGAGGAGCAGGTCGGCCTGGTCGAGCAGGGCCGCGTAGTCCCCGTCGGAGAGCACGTCGTGGCGAACGGTGACGCGCTCGCCGAGCGCAGACAGCCGGTCGAAGACCGGCAGGTCGCTTTCCGCATCCGATCCCTCGACGATGCCGTGGATCACGAAGCGCGCGGTGCGATGTCGGCGCAGAACCTGCTCGACGGCTTCCGGCAACAGCCGGTAACCCTTCGGCCGGTTGGCGAAGCCGATGCACAGCACGGTGGGCGGCCGATCTGGTGCCAAGTGTCGCACGCTGCGCGCCGGCATCGAGAGGCCCGGCCCCGGCATGACGCCGACCTCGAGGCCGATCAGCGGCCGATAGAACTCCGCCATCTGCCGCGTTTCGCTGTAGACATGCAGGTGCCCGGCATCTCCGAGGCTCGCCGTCAGCGCCGCGAAGGCGTCGCGGCATTCGGCCGCCAGCCCGACGGCGCGGGGGTCCTCCGTCGACAGCAGATAGTGCGGCCCATAGAGCAGCCACAGGAGCACGTGGGGCGGGGATCTGAACCGCGTGCGCCCGAAGGCGCTGGCGATCGATGCGGCGAGCACCTGGTCGCAGCAGGGCAGGACGAGCAGGTCGGCGTTGCGGCCGTGCCGGGCCAGGGACTGCGCGAGATTGCGGCCAGCCTCCTCGACCGAGTCGGCGAACTCCCGGGGCGATTCATAGGATCGGCCGTAGATCGACCTGGTGAAGGTGGGCGTGCAGGCGAGGTCGCGCACGACCTCGGCATTGGCGTACGCCGATCCAAGGCAGGGTGCCGCGAGCCCGAGCTTCGCCAGCTCGCGCTGCAGCCGCACGACGGCGTTGTAGTGGTGCCCTCCCCTGGAGTGCACGCCGGGGTCGATGATCAGGACGTTCACGGCAGGATCCTCATGGCGGGATCCTCAGCGCGCGCCGAGGAGAATGCGCCACGGCGGTCGCCCGAGCTCGGCGACGCGGCGGCCCATCATCACCATGCGCCACGGCAGCTTGAATTCCTCGGGCCGGTAGAGATGCTGGCGCGGCGCGTGCACCTGCAGTGCCGGGAAGATGTGCAGCCGTCCGCCTGCCCGGCCGATCGCCGCATTGAAGGCGACATGCTCGGAAACCTCGCGGTCCTGCGCGTCGATCCCGCCATAGCGCGCGCCCAGCGCGGCCGACAGGCGATAGAGGCCGAGCCCGCCGAACGCCGAGCGCACCTCTATCGGCGGCGTGCTCGCGGGAAGCTCGATCTGGCGGGAGAATACCTCGCGGAACTTGGCTGCCTCGAACGAGACGCCCTCGGGTCTCCCCCAGATCGAATGCCAGACGTCGTGCGGGCACCAGCGATCGTGCCGTAGCGCCCAAACGTCGTAGTAGCGCGGCAGGGCATTGGCGAACACCCCGGCGCGCGACGGCTCGGCATCCAGCCAGCGCGCCGCCTGGATGAAGCCGTCGGCCGCGACGGGCGCGCCCAGGACGTCATCGAGATCGGCGATCACGAGATGATCGTGGTCTTGCCAGCCGAGACGACGGATCGCGTCGAGCCCGGCGTTGCGGACATGGGCCAGCCGCTCGGTCCGCCGGGCCAGGCGGGACGCCAGAATGCCCAGGTCGAGCACCTGTCCGCGGCGTCCGTCAGCGAGCCATCGCTGCAGGATCGCCGCCGTATCGTCGGTGCTATCGCTCACGAGAAAGAGGAACGACGTCTCGGCGTAGCCCGCCGCGAAGCGATCGAGGTTTTGCAGGACGTTGGGCAGATGGGCGGCGCAATCCCGGGCAGCGCCGAGGAAGACGGCGCGCCGTCCCTCTAGCATGGCCCCCGGTCGCTCATGACCGGTCGCGACGCGGAGCCGGCTGGAGCACGTCGCGTGTGCCGTTCTGCGGCGCCGGACGGGCGGGCTTGTCGCCGCCGATCAGGTCGGTCGCCCGGGCGAAGATGCGCTCGAGATTCCAGCCGTTGGCCGAGGCTGCAGCGTCGAGCTCGCCGAGCGCATTGGCGACCAGGGCCTCCGCCTTGGTATGGCGCTCCTCGCCGAACGCGGTGCGGATCGCCATCCCCTCGGTACGCAGGACCCTCTGGATCAGCTTGAGCACCGAGTTGCGGATGGGATCCCAAGGCTGGGTCGAGGAATTGTAGGCGCCGCCCAGGACCGCGGCATTAGAATGCTTGTTGTTGCCGTGCATGCGATAGCCGTAGAGCGCGTCGTGGATCGCGATGGTGCCGGTCAGCAGGGAGGCGAAGGTCGACAGGTAGAAGTCGACATAGAGCCTGAGCTCGGGGCTCGGCGGCACGAAGATGAGATCGACGAAGCTCCGCCTGAACATCATGCTGGCCGTGCTGTTGGTGGCGCCTGCCGGCGACCACTGCGTGTGCAGCGTGAGCTTGTGCGTCTGGGCGAAGGTGAACTTTCCGGTCTGCGGATCGATCGACGGCATCGTCGCCGGGTCGACCGGCCGCTGCGGTGGCGGGTAGGGATCGGAGTCGAACCACCAGGCCGTGCCCGCGAGCAGGCGATCGTGGGCGTCGATGACGTGGCAGTCGCAGTAGGTCATGCCGACGGGAAAGTCGGTATTCATGTGCACCGCCAGATGGCGGGCGATGAAGTCGGCGTACCACAGGTCGTCCGAATCGAGGAAGCAGACGAACGGCGTGTCGAGCTCCATCAGGCCGCGGCGCACCGCGCCGGCCTGGCCGAGATTGGAGTCGAGCCGGACATAGCGAAAACGCGGATCGTCGAGCCTGGCCAGGCATTGCCGGATGACTTCGTCGGACCGGTCGGTGGAGGCATCGTCGACGACGACGACGCTGATGTCGCGCACGGTCTGACGCGCCACCGACTCGATGGCTTTTGCGACGTAGGCACAATTGTTGTGATTGGCGACGACGACCCCAACGGCGGGAGCAGAGGGCATAACCGATGAGGTCCTCATGTTTCAGCGGCGCGGGGAAGCGTGGCTGCCATCCCGAACCGTCCCAGTGCAGATACGTCGCGCCGGAATTTTTGGCGAGTTCTTTTGCTCCAGCAATCCGGCGGCAATTTGTCGGCTTGCCGGGACAAGATGCACCACTGCCCGGACAACCGCAATCCGCCCACAAGGTTGCACATGGCCACGAACCCTCCGCGGTTCCAGAACGGAGGGGGCGTCGATCACGAGTTGGTCACCAAACGCGCACGTCGGTCTCCTCCCCAGCGAAGCTGGGGAGGAAAACATGGTGCCTGAGCGCGGAGGATGGCTATTCCGCCGCCATCCTCGGGGTCGCGGCGTCGATTGCCGCCGACAGGCGCGGCGGCGACAGGGGCAGGTCCGTCATGCGGATGCCGGTGCTACGGGCCACGGCGTTGCCGACCGCGGCGAGCGGCGGGACGATCGGCACCTCGCCGACGCCGCGCACGCCGTAGGGATGGTGCGGGTTGGGCACCTCGACCAGGATGGTCTCGATCATCGGCAGGTCCGAGGCCACCGGCATGCGGTAGTCGAGGAACCCGGCATTGTCGAGCCGGCCCTTGGAGCCGTAGATGTACTCCTCGTTCAGGGCCCAGCCGACGCCCTGCACGGCGCCGCCCTGCAGCTGGCCCTCGACGTAGCTCGGATGGATGGCCGTGCCGACGTCCTGGGCCGCCGTGTAGCGGTCGACGGTGACGATCCCGGTGTCGCGATCGACCGCGAGATCGACGATATGGACGCCGAAGCCGGGGCCGGCCCCCTGGGCGTTCAGCTGGGCATGGCCGTTGATCGGCCCGCCGGTCTTGCCGGCGGTCGCCGCCAGCTGGGCGAGCGACAGCGGCTCGAACTCGCCGACGTTGCTGCCGGCCGGCTTGGCGCAGCCGTCCTCCCAGATCACGCCGTCGGGATCGACGCCCCAGGTCTTGGCGGCGCGCACCTTGAGCTCGCGGATCATGTCGCGCACCGAGTTGACCACGGCCAGGCCGGTGGCGAAGGTGACGCGGCTGCCGCCGGTCACGAAGTTGAATCCGATCGAGCTGGTGTCGGCGATCACCGGCCGGACCTTCGAGTAGTCGACACCGAGCTCCTCGGCCGCCATCAAGGCGAGCGAGGCGCGCGACCCGCCGATGTCGGGGTTGCCCGAGATGACCGTCACCGTGCCGTCCTCGGCGACGTGCGCCGCGGCGCTCGAATCGGCACCGACGTTGAACCAGAAGCCCGCCGCAACGCCGCGCGACATGCCGGCCTTCGGCTTGCTCTTGTAGTGCTCCGAGTTCTTGGCCGCTTCCAGCGTCTCGACGAAGCCGATCGTGTCGAAGGTCGGCCCGTAGCTCGTCTTGGTGCCCTTCTTGGCGGCGTTCTTGAGGCGCAGGTCGATCGGGTCCATGCGCAGCTCCTGCGCCAGGATGTCCACCGTCGATTCGACGCCCCATGCCGAGATGGGCGCCCCCGGAGCGCGGTAGGCGGCGACCTTGGGCCGGTTGCTGACCACGTCGTAGCCCACGACCTTGATGTTGGGGATGTCGTAGCAGGCGAAGCTGGTCCAGCACGCCGGACCGACCGGCGAGCCCGGGAAGGCGCCGGCCTGCAGGGCGATCGTGCATTCGGCGGCGACGATGGTGCCGTCCTTCCTGGCGCCGATCTTGACGTGGACCGTGCCGCCCGGTGCCGGGCCGGAAGCGCGGAACACCTCGTCGCGGCTCATCACCATCTTCACCGGCTTGCCGGATTTCTGCGACAGGCGAACGGCGATCGGCTCGAGATAGACGACCGTCTTGCCGCCGAAGCCACCGCCGATCTCGGTCGGCGTGACCCGGATCTGCGAGGTCTCGATGTTGAGCAGGCGGCTGCAGAAGCCGCGCACCTGGAAGTGGCCCTGGGTCGTCGACCACAGCTGGATCTGGCCGTCCTCGGCGGCGCTCGCCAGGGTGGCGTGCGGCTCGATGTAGCCCTGGTGCACGGCCTGCGTGGTGTAGTGACGCTCGACCACGATCTCGGCCTGCTTGAAGCCGGCCTCGATGTCGCCCTTCACGTTGTCGATGCGCTTGGCGATGTTCGATGCCCTGGTCGGCGCCGGCTTCACGCCCTCGGTGATCATGTGATCGTGCAGGACGGGCGCATCCTCCTTCATCGCGTCGGCGACGTCGATGACGTGCGGCAGGACCTCGTACTCGACCTTGATGAGGTCGAGCGCGGCCTTGGCGATCGCCTCGGTGGTGGCAGCGACGGCAGCGACCGGATGGCCCTCGTAGAGGGCTTTCTCGCGCGCGATGATGTTGCGCGTGATGTCGCGCAGGTTGACCTGCATCTCGCCCGTCGGGACGATCAGATTGGGCTGATCGGGGAAATCCACCGCCGACACGACGGCCTTGACGCCGGGCAGGGCGAGGGCGGCCGAAGCGTCGATCGACTTGATCACGGCATGGGCATGCGGGCTGCGCAACACCTTGCCGACGAGCTGGCCCGGCATGTTGAAGTCGGCGCCGAAGCGGGCGCGGCCGGTAACCTTGTCAGCGCCGTCCGGGCGGTCGGGACGCGTGCCGATCCACTTGTACTTGCTCTTGCTCATCGCGCTGTCTCCCTCATCTCAGCGGCCACTTCCATGACCGCGCGAACGATCTTGTCGTACCCCGTGCACCGGCAGAGGTTGCCGGCGAGCCAGTAACGCACCTCGGTCTCGGTCGGGTTGGGGTTCTTGGCGAGCAGGGCCTTCGAGGCGACGAGGAAGCCCGGCGTGCAGATGCCGCACTGCAGGGCGGCGAACTCGACGAACTTCTTTTGCAGCGGATGGAGCTGCTCGCCGTGGGCCATGCCCTCGATGGTCTCGACCTTCTTGCCCTCGGCCTCGACGGCCAGCATCAGGCAGCTGCAGATCAGGCGATCGTCGAGCATGACGCTGCAGGCGCCGCAGTCGCCCGAGCCGCAGCCTTCCTTGCTGCCGGTCAGGCCGAGCTGATCGCGCAGCACGTCGAGCATGGTCTGCGAGGGATCGCAGAGGAACTCGGTCGGCTCGCCGTTGATGGTGGTGGTGACGTGAGTCTTAGCCATGATCAGCGCCCTCCCGCGCGTTCCGCCGCAATGGCCGCGACGCGTTTCAGCAGGACGCCGGCAATCTTGGTTCGGTAAACAATGGTGCCGCGCTTGTCGTTGATCGGCTTGCACACCGCGCGGCAGGCGGCGGCAGCTTTCTCGAGGGCCTCGGCGTCGAGCTTGGAGCCGACGAGCGCCGCCCCGGCCGCCTCGACCAGCATCACGGTCGGCGCGACGGCGCCGAGCCCGACCCGGGCAGCGGTGCAGACGCCGTTCTCGATCGTCAGGTTGACGCCGCAGCCGACGACGGCGATGTCCATCTCGGTGCGCGGGATGAGGCGCAGATAGGCGTCGCTCGACCCCTTGGGCCGCGCCGGCAGGGAGAAGCTGACCACGATCTCGCCGGGCTGCAGCGAGGTCTTGCCGGGCCCTATCTGGATCTTCTCGACCGGCACCTCGCGACGGCCGTTCGGCCCGTGCACGGCGACGATGGCGCCCGCGGCGATCAGCGCCGGAACGCTGTCGGCCGCCGGCGAGGCGTTGCAGAGGTTGCCGCCGGGCGAGGCGCGGCCCTGGATCTGCTTGGAGCCGATCAGGTTGATTGCCTCGACCACGCCGGGCCACGCCTTCTTCAGCGCTGCGTGCTCGCCGATCCTGGCACCGGAAACCGCGGCGCCGACGCGGAACGCGCCGCCGCCCTTGTCCTCGATGGCGCTCATCTCGGCGATGTTCTTCACGTCGATGATCGCGCCCGGCCGGGCCATGCCCGCCTTCATCTGCACCAGCAGATCGGTGCCGCCGGCAAGAATGCGTCCCGTGCCCTTGGCTGCGAGCAAGGCACCAACCGCCTCGTCGATCGTGTGCGGCGCGCTGTATCTCATGTCATTCATCTCGACATCCCGTTGAAGTTTCCGGACCTGTGGCGGTTCCCGTTGCGCCGGGAATTCTTTGCAGGGCCTCCTACTATAGGGGTAATCGGGCGTCCGTTGACCGAATAATGATGCGGAACGTCGATTCAGGCCCGTTTGAGCGACCGGCATTGAGTCACAGAATCTTCTTTCCGCATAGCGATTTTTGAAGGCTGCGCCTCAGGAGAAAGACGTCGATGACCGATCCCACGAGCAATCCGCCGACGCGGCCCGATCTGCAGCAGGTGCTGGACAGCCGCGCTGCCATCCTGGACGACGCGCGGCCGAAGGCGGTGGCACAGCAGCGCAAGCGCAACCGCTGGACGGCGCGCGAAGGTATCGCGGCCCTCGCCGATGCGGGGAGCTTCGTCGAGTATGGCGGGCTCGCGCGCCCGGCAGTACCCGGCATGAGCGGCGCGGCCGACGGGGTGATCATGGGGACCGCGCAGATCGAGGGGCGGCCGGTCGATCTGCTGTTCTACGACTACACTGTCTATGCCGGCACGCAGAGCACCATCAATCACGCCAAGACCACGCGCATGTTCGAGCATGCCGAGCGCCATCGCCTGCCGGTCGTGTGCTGGCTCGACGGCGGCGGCGCACGGCCGCACGACATGAAGGTCGAGGGCCGCGGCTCGACGCCGACCTTCGTCGTGTTCGCGCGCCTGTCGGGGCTGGTGCCGACGGTCGGCATCCTGCCCGGCCGTGCCTTCGCCGGGCACGCCAATCTCGCGGGCATGTGCGACCTGCTGGTCGCGACGCCCGATTCGGCGATGGGCATGGCGGGGCCGCCGCTCGTCGAGGCGGCGCTCGGCGTCAAGCTCACGCCGGAGGAGATCGGCCCGGCCTCGGTCCATGTCGCCTCGGGCGTCATCGACGTTCTGGTCGAGGACGAGGCCGAGGCGATCGCCGTCGCCAGGAAGTACCTCGGCTTTTTCGGCGGGCCGATAACGCCGAGCGCGGCGCCCGACGTCGCGGCGCTGCGCACGGTCGTGCCCGACAACCCGCGGCGCGCCTACAACGTGCGCAAGGTGATCGACGGCATCGCCGACCTGGGCAGCGTGCTCGAGCTCAAGGCGGGCTTCGGCCGTGCGTTGGTGACCTCGCTGATCCGCCTCGGCGGCCGGCCGGTCGGCGTCGTCGCCAACCAGCCGATGTATCTCGCCGGCGCGATCGACAGCCCGGCGTCGGAAAAGGCGGCGCGCTTCATCCAAATCTGTGACGCCTTCGACATCCCGATCCTCTCCCTGTGCGACACGCCCGGCCTGATGGTCGGCCCCGACGTCGAGAAGACCGGCCTGGTGCGCAAGAGCGCGCGCGTTCTGACGGCCTTCGCCAACGCCACGGTGCCGGTGATGACGGTGGTGCTGCGCAAGGCCTACGGGCTCGGCTACTACGTCATGGGCTCCCAGCCGCTCGCGCCGGCGATCCTGCTCGCCTGGCCGACCGCGGAGTATGGCGGCATGGGCCTCGAAGGCGCCGTCAACATCATCTACCGCGCCGAGCTCGAGGCGGCGGCGGAAGGCGAGCGCGCCGCGCTTCACAAGCACCTGACCGACGAGCTGAAGCGCTCGAACACGGCGCTCGAGGTCGCCGCGCGCTACCTCTACGACGACGTGATCGACCCGGCCGACACGCGCGACATCCTGATCAGGACTCTCGCCACGCTCCCGCCGCCCCCGCCGCGCACGACCCGCAAGCGCCTGATCGAGCCGTTCTGATTTTCGTTCTCCTCCCCATCGAAGCTGGGGAGGTGTCCGCGTCTTCGCGGACGGAGGGGTCATGGGCCATGAGACTCCCTCCGCGAAGCACCGTCATTGTCACGGCATCGTGGTGCGCGCCGGCGTGCGGGGATCTCCCCAGCGAAGCGCGGGAGGAGAATGAGACGCTCGCGCTTCCAAGGATCATGAACGATATTTTTCGTCGAGTGGAGACAACGCCCATGTCCAAACCCTGGCACGATCCCCGCGTCCCGCCGGCCGAGCAGTGCGTGCTGCGGCCGCTGCTCGAGCGCCACGCGGCCAGCACGCCGGACAAGGTGTTCGCGCGTTTCGCCGACGGCACCGGGTGGACGTACCGGGAGACGCTGGCGATCGCGCGCCGCACGGCCCTCGGCCTGCGCGCGCTCGGCGTCGAGGCGGGTGACAAGGTGCTGTGCTGGCTGCCCAACGGTCCCGACGCAATCCGTGTCTGGTTCGGCCTCAATTGTCTCGGCGCGGTCTACGTGCCGATCAATCTGGCCTATCGCGGCGGCCTGCTGGCGCATGTCGTGGAGAACTCGGACGCGCGGCTGATCGTGGCGCATGCCGACCTGCTCGGCCGGCTGGCCGACATCGATCGGGCAGCGCTCGAGTGCGCGGTGGTTCTGCACGGCGCGCCGGTCGAGATGCCGGGCCTCGCGGTTCATGGGCCGGAGGCGCTCGCGCCTGCCGATGGCGACCTGCCGCTGCCGGCCGACGGCATGGCGCCGTGGGACATGCAGTCGATCATCTACACGTCGGGCACGACCGGGCCGTCGAAGGGCGTGATGTCGTCCTACCTGCAGCTCTACTCGATGGGGACGGAGTCGTTCCCTTTCCTCGGCGCCGACGATCGCCTCATGGTCAACCTGCCGCTGTTCCATGTCGGCGGCACCGCGGCCGTCTACGCCATGCTGGCGGTGGGCGGCTCGATCGCCGTCGTCGAGGCGTTCGACACGGCCTCGTTCTGGCGCGTGGTCACCGAGACCGGCACGACATGCTGCGTGCTGCTGGGCGTCATGGCGACCTTCCTGTCGAAACAGCCGCCCGGACCGCAGGACCGCGACCATACGCTCACCAGCGCCGTCATGGTGCCGCTGTGCGAGGACACGGCGGCTTTCTCGGAGCGCTTCGGCTGCGACATCTACACGGTCTTCAACATGACCGAGGTTTCGACGCCGCTCCGGTCGGGCAAGAGCCCGTCACCGCTCGGCACCTGCGGCCGGCCGCGGCCCGGCGTCGAGGTGCGGGTCGTCGACGAGAACGATTGCGAGGTGGCGCACGGCGCGGTCGGCGAGCTCATCGTGCGCACCGACCGGCCGTGGGCGATGAACCATGGCTACTACAAGAACCCGGAGGCGACGGCGCGGGCGTGGCGCAACGGCTGGTTCCATACCGGCGATGCTTTCCGCGTCGGCGAGGACGGCCAGCTCTTCTTCGTCGACCGCATGAAGGATGCGATCCGCCGGCGCGGCGAGAACATCTCCTCCTTCGAGGTCGAGACCGAGGTGTGCGCCCATCCGCTGGTCAAGGAGGCCGCCGTGGTCGCCGTCGACAGCGAGCATGCCGAGGACGAGGTGCTGGTCGTGCTGTCGGTGGCCGACGATGCCGTGCTCGATCCAGCCGAGCTGATCCGCTTCCTGGTTCCGCGCATGGCCCACTTCATGGTGCCGCGCTTCGTCCGCATCGTGCCGGCGCTGCCCAAGACTCCGACGCAGAAGGTGCAGAAGCATCTCCTGCGCAGCGAGGGCATCACGCCGGACACCTGGGATCGCGAGAAGGCCGGCATCCGGCTGCGGCGCGAGAGGCTGTCGGCATGAGTGTGGCGACGAGCGAGTCACACCAGCTCCAGGCGCAGTTCACGCCCGACTATACTGGCGGCGCGATGCAGGCTCGCGATGGTCGCATTGCCGTTGTCAGGATCGAGCAGACGATCGACCTGAGCGTGGCTGGTCTTCATGAGCTCAGCCATGCGTTTTTTGGTAACGCGCTTCCTCTTCATCTCGTCGGCAATCTGGCGCGCGACGACTGCCTTGATTGCAGCGGCGGTGACCTCCGAACGGATTCCGGCCTCGTCGAGCCAGCATTCGAAGCTGGATCCGATATGCGGGTTCTTCTTCCTCATAACTTCACCTCTCTCAGGCGTTCGCGTGCCAAAGCCAGCTCCTCAAACAAGATACATTTTGTCGATTGCTGACTTGCGTGCGTATGCTCGGCTCGGACATCGAGTTCGGGCTTGGAATAGCAAATGGAGGCCGCGTTGGACGTTGGGTTCACGGTTAACGGCGAGGCGCGACGCGTCGAGGCGCCGGAGACGGCGTCGCTGCTCGAGGTGCTGCGCAATCATCTCGGGCTGATGGGCACGCGCTACGGCTGCGGGCTGGAGCAGTGCGGCTGCTGCACGGTGCTGGTCGATGGCGAGCCTGCGCATGCCTGCACGCGTGAGGTCGGCACGGTCGCTGGCCGTGCCGTGACCACCATCGAAGGGCTCGGTTCGGCCACCGACTTGCATCCCCTGCAGCAGGCCTTCGTCGACGAGCAGGCCGGTCAATGCGGCTACTGCCTGTCGGGCATCATCGTGTCGGCCAAGGCGCTGCTCGATCGCAACCCGCAGCCGAGCCGCGCCGACATCGTGGCGGCGCTCGACCGTCATCTTTGCCGCTGCGGCACCCACCAGCGCATCATCCGCGCCGTGCAGCGCGCGGCCGAGACGATGCGCAGCGGGAAGCCGTCATGAGCGCGCCCGTGCTACCGGCGAGCCTGGTCGACAATCCCCGGCTCGATCGCTGGATCCGATTCCTGCCGGATCGCACCGTGCGCATCGCCACGGGCAAGGTCGAGATGGGGCAGGGCGTCGTCACGGCGATCGGCCAGATCGCCGCCGACGAGCTCGACGTGCCGTTCCAGCGCATCACCGTGCTGTCGGGTGACAGCGACGAAGGGCCGGACGAGCTCTACACGACGTCGTCGCTGTCGGTCGAGGTGTCGGGCGGCTCGGTTCGCCTGGTCTGTGCCGAGGTGCGGGCCAAGGCGCTGGAACGCGCGGCGCTCAGGCTGAACTGCAGCCGCGACGAGCTGAGCGTCGCCGATGGCCAAATCCTGCAAAATGGCGCGGCGACCGGCCAGGATTACTGGACGGTGGCGCCCGAGATCGACCTCAGCCAGGCGGTCACCGGCACCGCGCCCGTCAAGCCGGTGTCGGCCTATCGCGTGGTCGGCCAGAACGTGCCGCGCGTCGATCTGCCGGCCAAGGTGAGCGGTGCTGCGTTTGCCCACGACGTCCTGCCCAAGGGCGTGCTGCACGCCCGCACCCTGCGGCAGCCCAGCCGCGGTGCGACCCTGGAATCGCTGGACGAGGCGGCGATCCGGCGCGCCGCCAAGGGCGAGCTGCAGATCTTGCGCGAGGCCAACTTCGTGGCTTTCGTCAGCCCGGTCGAGAGCGTCGCCGAGGCGGCCGCTGCCGCGGCGCCCGGGCACGCAACCTGGAAGAATGCGCGCCGCGTCGATCCGGTACAGCAGGAAGCGGCCTGGCTCGAAGGCCAGCCGAGCGACGATCGGCGCCTCGGCGCGCCGCCGGCGACGGCGCCGGCCAGGCGGCTCGTGACCGCGACCTTCTCGCGCCCCTACATTGCTCACGCCTCGCTGGCGCCGTCGTGCGCCATCGCCCAGTTCAGCAACGGGCGCCTGACGGTGTGGTCGCACGGCCAGGGCATGCATCCGCTGCAGCGCAATCTCGCCGAGGCGCTCGGCCTGCCCGTGGAATCGATCAGCACACGGCATCTGCACGGCGCCGGCTGCTACGGCCACAACGGCGCCGACGATGCGGCGCTCGATGCCGCGCTGGTCGCCCGACAGCTGCCGGGCAAGCCGATCCGCCTGCAATGGCGGCGCGAGGAGGAGTTCGGCTTCGAGCCTGTCGGCCCGGCCATGCTGGTCCGCCTTCACGTCGATCTCGACGAGCACGGCCGGCCGGCCGACTGGACCAGCGAGGTGTGGAGCGCCACGCACGTGCAGCGTCCGGGCAACGGCACCGGCTATCTGCTGGCGAGCGAGGCCATGGCCAACCCGCCGCCGGACGTGAAGCCGTTCGATCCGCCGGAAGCGCGCGGCGGCGGGGGCACGCGCAACACCGTGCCGATCTACGACGTCCCGGCGCATCGCGTGCTGCACCATCTGGTGCTGCGGCCGCCGGTGCGCACCTCGGCGCTGCGCGGCCTCGGCGCCCTGCCCAACGTCTTCGCCATCGAATCGATGATCGACGATCTCGCGGCGCGCGCCGGCGAGGATCCGCTGGCCTATCGACTGTCGATCCTGTCCGAGAAGCGCGCGCGCCGCATCGCCGAGATGGTGGCCGAGCGGGCCGGCTGGCGTTCGCGCGGCCCGGCCGGGACGGGCAGGGGATTGGGCTTGGGCGTGGCTCGCTACAAGAATCGCGCCGCCTATGCCGCGGTGGCGGCGGCGGTCACGGTGCAGGAGACGGTGCGCGTCGACCGCATCTGGTGCGTCGCCGATGCCGGCCTGGTGGTCAACCCGGACGGCGCGCGCAACCAGCTCGAGGGCGGCATCGTCCAGGCCGTGAGCTGGACCCTGAAGGAGCAGGTCAGCCTCGACGAGCACGGCATCGCGTCACGCGACTGGGAGAGCTATCCCATCCTGCGCTTCAGCGAGGTCCCGGAGATGGAGGTCGAGTTCGTCGACCCGGCCGGCAACCCGCCGCTCGGCGTCGGCGAATGCACCGTCGGACCGACCGCCGCGGCGATCGGCAATGCCGTGGCCCATGCGCTCGGCGTGCGCATCCACGACATGCCCTTGAGCCGCGACCGGATCATGGCGGCGCTGCTGAAGGGGTAGTGGGCGCTCTAGCGGCTCGTTCTGGAGGAGGCGTCGACCGCGGCTACCGACGCGTCGCCCTCGGGACGGAGGAAGTAGGAAGGAGCCGGCGCGACGTACGGGTCGCCGACGCTCCTCCAGTTGTAGGAGGCAATCCACAGCTCCTTGTACTTGTCCGGAGAGAACCACTCCTTGCGCGGAGCGGACTTCAGGTCGTCGGCCCAGGCCCAACCTGCGCTGATGAGGTGGATGACCTCGTCCTTGCCGGTGGCAACGCCGATGTGGAAGAACCCCGCAGCGTTGTTGCCGGTCGCCTTGACCCCGACGACGAGCGCACCGCGCGATATGTTCTGCAGCCTGTTCATGTGCATCGCGGGGATGGTGAAGTGAGATCTCGTCATTACGCTGGCGTCGGTGCACTTTATGAGGGGGATGCCGACACCGTGCTCGTGACCCGGACCTACCGTCTTGTGCGCGCTGCTAAGGTAGGCACAGAAGTGCACGAACTCGTAGCAGTTCATGGTGCGCGCGTCGAAAAGCTCGCCGGCCGTCTTTGCGTCGAGAGCTGTCGTACCCGCCGACTCACCCCATTCGAACTCACCTCGAAGCCCGGAGTCCCGCAGGGCCTCTGCAACGCCTGCCAGGTCGTGCGTGTTCTTGAACTTGGACGCTATGGCTGCGACAGGCATCGCCCCGCCTCCCGGACGTCACGCCGGCGAGAGCAGGCGGCAGTCGGCGCGGTCGACGAACAGCGTCGTCGCCGGGCCGTAGATGGTGAGGCCGACGCGCTGGCCGCCGGCGACCGGCGGCAGGTTGGCGGTCGCGGTCAGGACCACGTTGCCGGCGTTGGTGAAGCGGCATTCGATCACCGGGTTGATCGGCGTCGCGCTGTTGTTGTTGAGATAGAGCACGACCTGCCAGTGCTGCGCCGGGATGGCCGACAGCGTGGCATTGTCGATGATGGCGATCGGCACGGTCGGCCCTGCCGTGATCGGCACCGTGCCCAGAATCGTCACGGCCGGGGTCTGGACGACGTTGCCGGGCGACGTGATGACCTGACCCTGAGGGTTGAAGGCGCGGTCCTGTGGCGTGTTCGGGCCGCTCTTGCCGCCGACATTGTCCGGTGTCCAGATCTGGCCGGTCTTGGGATCGCGAAACTCCTGCGGCCCGAGCTGCTGGGCGACGACCGCCGATGCGGCGATGACACCCAAGAGGCCTGCTGCAAGGCCGCCGAGCCACATGTCCAAGGAACGAATCGTCATGCCACTCCCTCCGGTCGCCGTGGTCCAACTCTGTGAAGAGGTTGACTAGAGTAGCTCAAATTGCGGCTTTTGGGAGTTGCCGCGACGCAACTCTCAGTGGACGGCGGCGGGAGCCTGCTCGGCGGTCGGTCCATCGCCGGCCAGGGTGGTGCGGCGCATGTCGCGCGGTTCGTGAGCCGGGAACGGCCGGGCGCGATGCATCGTCTGGCGGTTGTCCCACATCACGAGATCGCCCAGTCGCCACTTGTGGGTGTAGACGAACTCGCGTTGCGTGGCGTGCTCGATCAGGTCGCGCAGCAAGCCGCGCGCTTCCGGCACCGGCCAGCCGACGATGCCGCCGGCATGCGATGACAGGTAGAGCGACTTGCGGCCGGTCACCGGATGGACACGCACCATGCATTGGCGCACCGGGGCAAAGCGCGCGCGCTCCTCGTCGGTGAAGTCGAGGAAGCCGATCTGCTGGCGCGAGTACATCTGCGAGTGCTCGCACACCATGCCCTCGACCAGCTCCTTGGTCTCCTCGTCGAGCGCGTCGTAGGCGGCGCGCATGTCGGCAAACTGGGTGTCGCCGCCCTTCGACGGCAGGCTGATCGCGTGCAGCAGCGAGTACTTGGCAGGCGTCGCCTTGAACGAGCTGTCGGAGTGCCAGAGCCGGTTGCCGATGGCGAACAGCCGCCGGCGATCCTCGCGGCCGAACGGCGTGTTGTCCTTGTCGAGGTTGGAGACGTCGGCAAAGGTGGTCGGCAGGCGATACTCGTTGGCGGCGCGCAGGCTGGTGCCGATGGCTTGCTCGATCGGGCCGAGGCTTTGTGTGAACGCGAGCTGCTGGGCGTCGTCGATATCCTGGTTGCGGAACACCAGCACGGCGTACCTGTCCATGCCGGCATGGATGGCGGCGACCTCGTCGGGCGTGAGCGGCCGGCGCATGTCGATGCCATCGACCTCTCCCGCGAAGCATGGCCCGACCTGGCGAATAGCGACCGTCATTGTCACGCCTCCTCGAATGTCCTGTCCCAGGATACTAGCGCAAAGGCGACCACGATGCAGGCACCGCGACGGTGCTGGTCTGCTGGTGCAGCACGACGCCCTCGGGACGCGGCGGCGGCCATTGGCCGGGTTTCATCGCCTCGGCGCGCCGGGCCTCGCGGTCGGCCATGCTCTTGTAGGCCCAGACATGGACCCACTGGTTGAGCGGGCCGATCTCGGTGTGGCCGGCGAAGACCAGCGGCGAGATCGCCGAGCGCGCGCCGATCAGCGGCGTCCAGGCCTCGATCACCCTGGGAATGGCGCCGGCGCTGTAGGTGTAGGTGCGGAACTCGTAGAGATCGCCGTGCTCGCCCGGCTCGAAATGCGGGGAGAACGGCGCGGCGTGGAGTATCCTGGACTCCATCTCGAGGATGACGTCCTGGATCTTGACCGGCCAGATGCCGGCCCGGATGGCCTCGGCGCGAATTTGCTCGCGCTCGGCGAGGTCCTTGTACGGCCAGACATGGATGATCTGGTTGAGCGTGCCGACCTCGGTCCGCCAGAAGCCGCCGAACCGCGAGAGCCTGGCGCGCGCCGGAAGGCCCGCGCCGAACAGCTCCTCGACCCGGGGGATGCTGCCGGGCTTCATGAGGTAGGTGCGCATCTCGAAGATCATGGCGGGTCTCGCGGCGGGGAGGGCAGGTTAGGGGACTTTCACGAAACAAGTGCGCCGGTTGGGACCGCATTTCCCAGCGCATTCGCAGATGGCAAAAAATACTGTCATCCCGAGCGGAGCCGCCCATAGGCGGCGCAGTCGAGGGACCTTTCTTGCCGGTGCTGCAACGAGAAAGGTCCCTCCACTACGCCGCGCTGCGCGCCGCTCCGGTCGGGATGACATCGATTGTCGAGCGCCTTTCGCGACAGACCCTCAGCGAAGCGGCGACCACTTCGCCGGGATAGCGAACGTGCTGGTCTGCTTGTGCAAGGTCACGCTCTCGTGGCGCGGCGGCGGCCACAGGCCCGGCTTCATCGCCTGGCCGCGCCGCGTCTCGCGGTCGGCCATGCTCTTGTAGGCCCAGATGTGGACCCACTGGTTGAGCGGGCCGATCTCGGTGTAGCCGGCGAACACCAGCGGCGAGATGGCTGTGCGCGCCTCGATGCGCGGCGCCCACGCCTCGATGACCTTGGGGATGGCGCCGGCACTGTAGGTGTAGGTGCGGAACTCGTAGAGGCCGCCATGCTCGGCCGGCTCGAAAGGCTTCGAGAAGGGCGCGGCGTAGAGGATCTTGGTTTCCATCTCGAGGAAATTGCCGGCGATCCCGGGCGGCGGCCAGACGCCGGTCTTGACCGCTTCGGCGCGGATGCTCTCGCGCTGGGCGATGTTCTCGTACGGCCAGATGTGGATGATCTGGTTGAGCGTGCCGACCTCGGTGCGCCAGAAGCCGGCAATGCGCGAGAGCTTGGCGCGCGCCGGATACGAGGCGCCGAACGCGTCCTCGACCGCCGGCCCGGTGCCGGGCTTCAGCAGGTAGGTTCTCATCTCGAAGATCATTGGCTTCTCCCCTTGGTGGATAGACTCGCAATTCACGCTCCTCCCCAGCGAAGCTGGGGAGGTGTCGCCGTCTTACGGCGACGGAGGGGTCAAGGGCCACAGTCCCGCTGCTCATGACCCCTCCGTCCGCGGTTACGCGGACACCTCCCCACTGCGTGGGGTGGATATTCAGTCGGCGGCGGCGCGAGTCTGGGCCGCGCTGGTCTGGAACGCCGGCATTACCTCCTTGGCGAAGCGGTCGAGCTGCTCCAGCGTCGTGGCGAGCGGCGTGCCGAGGGGCATGCTGCAGCTGACGCGCTCGAGGCCCGGGTAGCGCTTCTCGACGGCCTTGAGCTGCTCGATGATGTCGGCCGGCGTGCCCGCCAGGAAGCCGCCGGCCTTCACCGCGTCCTCGATGGTCGGCAGCTTGACGGTGCCGACCAGCCTGGGATCGCGCATGGCCGCGATCTGCTCGTCGGTCAGGGCCCGAACCAGGCGCAGCTCGCCGAACATCTTCATGTTCTCCTCGTAGTATTTCCCCGCGGCGCGCATGGCGGCCTCGCGGCTTTCGGCGATGTGGAACTGGTAGCCGAGCGACAGCCGCTCGCCCGGCTCGAGCGCGATGCCGCGGCGGGCATAGGCGGCGCGGAACTCGGTCATATGGCGATCGACTGCGCCGCCCTCGGCCGAGCCGCCACCGATCACGCCGCTGATTCCGTGCTTGGCCATGAAGTCGAAAGCACGTTGCGAGCCGCTCTGGATCGGCTGCCAGCATTCGACTGGCACGCGCAGCGGGCGCGGCACCAGAGCGATCTCCTTCAGCGTGTAGCCGCGGTACGGCACCTCGGGCGGGATCGTGTAGTACTTGCCCTTGTGCGAGAAGCGATCCTCGTTGAACGCCTTGAAGATGATGTCGACGCCTTCCTCGAACATTTCGCGGTTGGCGTTCTGGTCGATCAGCGGCGCCCCGAAGCTCTCGACCTCGCGCGTATGATAACCGCGGGCGACGCCGAAGATGACACGGCCGCCGCTCAGGATGTCGGCCATGGCGTAGTCTTCCGCCAGGCGCAGCGGATGCCACATCGGCACGACGTTGAAGCCGCAGCCGATCTTCAGGTGCTTCGTCTGGTTCACCAGGTGCATCGCCATCATCAGCAGGTTGGGGATGCATTCCGTACCCTCCGGCTGGAAATGGTGCTCGGCCATCCAGAAGGTGTTGTAGCCCAGCTCGTCCATCTTCCTGGCGTAGGAGACCGCCTTGTGCAGCGTCTCGGCCAGCTCGGCGTTCGAGTAGGTGCGATCGTTGATCGGCGTGCCGAGATATCCGGCGTCCTCGATGTCGACCGAGCCGACGTACGAGCTGTCGAATTTGGTGATCATGCCTGTTTCCTCCTATGAAGATCGGGCGGTAGTCCGCGCCATCTTCTCGGCGTCGTTGAGCACGGCAGTGTGCTGGGGATCTCCAAATTGCAGTTCCGCACGTTTCCAGGGGGCTGCCAATCGAAATCAGGCTGGCATAAAGTCATGGCTGGGCAGCGAACCCGTGGGGGTCCGCGATGGAACGGAGGTCAGCGATGAGCAAGCAGTATGACCGCAGTGCCGAGGACCTCGGCAATATTGTCGGCCTGGAGCACGTCAACCTGCAGATTGCCGACCAGATCACCGGCACGCTCTTCTACATCAGCGGGCTGGGGCTCACCCGCGATCCCTACCTGATGACCAGCGTCGACAACATGTGGGTCAATGTCGGGCAGAGTCAGTTCCACCTGATCACCGGCACGCCGCAGCGCCTGCGCGGCCGCGTCGGCCTCGTGATGCCCGACCGCGAGGCGCTGCTCGCCAGGCTGGAGCGCATGAAGAAGCCGCTCGAAGGCACCCGGTTCGCCTTCGTCGAGCACGACGATCATGTCGCGACGACCTGCCCGTGGGGCAACACGTTGCTGTGCTACGAGCCGGGGCCGCGCTTCGGCCGCATGGCGCTCGGCATGCCCTTCGTCGAGTTCGACGTGCCGGTCGGCGCGGCCGACGGCATCGCCAAGTTCTACCGCAAGGCCTTCGACACCATGACGCGGGTCGACAAGGCGAAGGGTGGCCGTGCGGCGCACGTCTCGGTCGGCTCGGGCCAGGAGCTGGTGTTCCGCGAGACCGATGCCGAGCCGATCCCCTACGACGGCCATCACATCCAGGTCTACGTCGCCAATTTCTCGGGGCCGCACAAGAAGCTGCTGGAGCGTGGCCTGATCACCGAGGAGAGCAACGAGCACCAGTACCGCTTCGAGATGATCTCCGACATCGACAGCGGCAAGCCGCTGTTCCAGATCGAGCACGAGGTGCGCAGCATGCGCCATCCGCTCTATGCCCGGCCGCTGGTCAACCGCAACCCGGCGCAGACCAACCGGACCTACGTCTCCGGGCGCGACGCCTGGGTGGCCGACGCGATGGCGGCGGAGATGGACGATCCGCGCACCGAGGCGCGCCAGCGCCGCTTCGATCGTGTCACGCGGCGTGCGGCGGCGGAGTAGGATCCAGACGATGAAGATCACCGGCTACGAGGCCACGGCGCTCAACATTCCCGAGGACGATCCGCTGGCCAACATGCCGGAGGAGGCCGGGCGCAAGCGCCCCATCGTCATCGTGCGCCTGCGTACCGACCAGGGCATCGAGGGCATCGGCGTCACGCTCTATGGCGGCCGGCTCAACGGCGCGCTGCGCAGCGCCGTCGAGGCGCTGGCCGCGCTGACGGTGGGCGAGGACCCGATGCGGGTCGAGGCCATCGTCGCCCGCCTGCGCACCCTGGGCGATGCCGGCGGGCCTGGCGGCCTGTTCACGCTCGCGCTGTCGGCGATCGACACGGCGCTGTGGGACATCAAGGGCAAGGCGCTGGAACAGCCGCTGTGGAAGCTGCTGGGCGGCCATCGCGATCGCGTGGCGACCTATGCCTCGGGCTCTTTGCGGCGTGGCCTGACCGACGACCAAGCGCAGCGCGCGGCGCAAATCCTGCTGCAGAAGGGTTTTCGCGAGATGAAGACCCAGATGGCCTTGCCCGGCAATCCGACGCCGGCCGAGGAGGTGCGCCGCGTCCGTGTCGTGCGCGAGGCGATCGGCCCCGACGTCAAGCTGATGTGCGACATCAACCAGCGCTGGCGGCCCGAGCAGGCGATCGACATCGGCAGCCGGGTCGAGGATGTCGGCCTGTTCTGGCTCGAGGATGTCACCACGTTCGACGACTACCAGGGCCTGGCGCGAGTCACCGCCGCGCTCAGGACGCCGATTGCCGGCGGCGAGTACGTCTGGGGCATCGCGCCGTTCCGTCAGATGATCGAGGCGCGCTCGGTCGACATCGTCATGGTCGACCTGGCGCGCGTCGGCGGCGTCACCCAGTGGATGAAGGTCGCCGGCATGGCCGAGGCGTTCAACCTGCCGATCGTGAGCCACGTCATGCCCGAGATCCTGGTGCACATGGTGGCCGCCTGCCCGAACGGGCTGACCGTCGAGTACATGCCGTGGATGCTGGCGCTCTACGAGGAGACGCCGGCGATCGAGAACGGCCAGATGGTCCTGCCCGACAAGCCCGGCCTCGGCCTGAAGTTCGACGAGAAGGCGATTGCCGCCTTCAAGGCATAACCCCAGGGAATCCTTCCTCGATGCCGAAAACGCTGTTCATCGATTCGACACCCGACATCGATCTGGTGTGGCGCCAGGTTCACGGCGCCAACGACATCCCCATCACCGTCAACATGGGGCCGGCCAAGGCCGAGGCCATCCCGGCGCTGATCGCGGGCTACGATACCGTGATCAACGACGCGAGCTACTTCAACGAGGCGACGCTCGGCCAGTGCAAGGGACTGAAGCACATCGTCTTTCTCGGCACCGGCGCGGCGAGCTTCGTCGACCTGGCGGCGGCAGCGAAGCTCGGCATCAAGGTCTCGACCATCGGCGGCTACGGCGACACCACGGTGGCCGAGCATGCCATGGGCCTCGTCTTCGCCGCGGCCCGGCACATCGCCACCATGCATGGCATGGTGCGTACCGGTGGCTGGCGCCCGATGCAGGGCATGGAGCTGCGCGGCAAGACCCTGGGCATCGTCGGGCTGGGCGGCATCGGCAAGGAGATGGCGCGGATCGCCACGGGCGTCGGCCTGGCGCCGATCGCCTGGAACCGCTCGCCCATCGCGCATCCGCCAGTCCCCATGGTCGGGCTCGATGATCTGCTGGCGAAGGCCGACATCGTCAGCCTGCATCTGGGGCTGAACGACGGAACACGTGGCTTCATCGACAGTGCCAGGCTCGCCAGGACGAAGAAGGGTGTCATCGTGATCAACACGGCACGCGCCGGTGTCGTCGACGAGGCGGCGCTGATCGATGCGCTGAAGTCGGGCCAGGTCGGCCACTACGCCACCGACGTCTTCAACCAGGAGCCGGTGAGCCCGGACGAGCCGCTGCTCGGGCTCGACAACGTCACCCTGACGGCGCACGCCGGCTACAACACCCCGGAAGCCGCCAAGACCATGTACCGCCGCGCCATCGACCTCGCTGCGGCGGGGTGAGAGAAACACTGCAATTGGCATCGCAATTGCGTCCGCCTCGGCATGTCCATCCCCCTCATCGACATCTCGCCGTTCCTCCATGGCGGCGAGCCCGAGCGCCTCGCCGTCGCCCGGGCCGTAAACGCCGCCTGCGAGGACACGGGTTTCCTGCTGGTGTCCGGACACGGCGTCCCGGGCTCGCTGGTCGAGCGGATGCGGCAGGTGTCGAGCGCCTTCTTCGAGCGTCCGCTCGAGGAGAAGCTGCGCTACCGCATGCCGCCCGACCGCTATCGTGGCTTCATAGCGTTCGGCAACGAGGCGCTGGCCTACAGCCTCGACGAGGAGACGCCGCCCGACATCAAGGAATCGTTCTCGATCGGGCCGGTCGCTGCGCCGGACGACGCCTACCATCGTGCCGCGACACCGGCCAATTTCTTCGCCTCCAACATGTGGCCCGACGGAATGCCGGAATTTCGCATCGTCTGGACGGACTACTACCTGCGGATGGAGCAGCTGGCCGCAACGCTGATGCGGATCTTCGCCTTGGGGCTTGGCCTCGACGAGCACTACTTCGACGACAAGATCGATCGCCACATCAGCAATTTCAGTGTGCTCCACTATCCGCCGCAGCATGACGCGCCTCGGGCGGGGCAGCTGCGCGCGGGCGCCCATACCGACTATGGCAGCCTGACCATCGTCAAGCCGGACGGCGCCGAGGGCGGCCTCCAGGTGCTGGCCAAGGATGGCGCCTGGCTCGATGTGCCCGTGATCGAGGACGCCTTCGTGGTCAACCTGGGCGACCTGATGGCGGAATGGACGAACGACCGCTGGGTCTCGACCCTGCACCGGGTCGTCAATCCTTCACGGTCCGCCGGCGAGGCAGCGCGGCGCCTGTCGACGGCCTTCTTCCATCAGCCCAACTACGACGCCGTCGTCCAGTGCCTGCCCACCTGCGTCGATGCCGGGCGGCCGCCCCGCTACTCGAGCACGACGTCGGGCGAGCACGTCTGGAAGAAGATCACCAAGCACCGCCAGATCGAGAACGCGTAGTCATTCTCCTCCCTGGCGTCATCGTCGGGGAGGTGTCGCGTCTTACGCGACGAGGGGTCATGAGCCACATGGCTGGGAGCGCGCCACTCCTGTGGCGCTCTTCTTGCCTGATCACAAATTCCCATGAGCGCCATCGGAGTGGCGCGCTCCCGGCCCATGACCCCTCCGTCCGCGGTTACGCGGACACCTCCCCGGCGATGACGCCAGGGAGGAGGATGAGAGGATGAGTGCCGTCAGGCGAGCACGTCGAAGCCCTTGAGGATCCCGGCGAACTCGTAGGGCTGCTGGGCGAGACCGCTGTACTCGGGCGAGGCCCAGGGCGAGCCGGCGCCGTTGCCGTTGTCGCGCGCCACCGACCACATCGACAGCAGCGCGATGGCGGGATCGCTGCGGGCGTAGTCGAGCAGGGCCTGCGCGTCGGCCAGGGTGAAGATCTCCCCGGCGACGTCGTTGACGCCGATCATCGGCGTGACGCCGATCCTGGCGTCGATGCCGAGGCTGGCGAGCTGCAGCGCGGTGGCCTTGGCGGCTTCGACGGCGTTCAGGCCCATCTGGCCGCCGTTGTTGACCGCAGGGCCGTAATCCATCGCCATGATGTTGACGATGTCGATGTCGACGCCGTCGGCCTTGGCGTGCTGCAGGAGAGCCAGGCCATTGGCGTCGAGGCCGGTCGGCAGCACCGGCAGGGTGAACCTCACCTCGAGGTCGGCATTGGCCGCCTCGAGGCCGACGATCGCCTGGTTGCGCAGATGGATCGACTCGAGGTCGACGACGGCCGCGCCCTCGATGTCGAAATCGATCGAGGTGATGCCGTAGCGGTCGATCACCGACTGGTACTCGGCCTGCAGGGTGACGGCGTCGGGGGCGTTCAGGGCCGCTTCCTGGCCGGCGGCGCCGCCGAACGAGATGGTGATGTTGCCGCCCGCCGCCTGGATCGCCTGGGCCTGCTGCAGGATGGTCGAGCCGTTGGCGAGCCCGTCGTCGGCGATGCCGCCTACGCCCTGCCAGCCGATGCCCTGGCTCGAGTCGAGGACGAAGGCCAGGGTGAAGTTCTTGATGCCGGACGCCTGCGATATGGCGCCGAGGTCGGCGGCGACCGGCATGGCCATGTCGATGTAGGGCGAGAACATGGTCGCGTAGTCGAGGCTCGCCGGCGGGTCGGCCGGCCCGCTCGGATCGGTCGTCGTCGGAGTGCTCTCGACGCCATGGACATGCACCGTCGCCAAGTTGAGTGCACCCGACGCGACGAAGCCGAAGCTGGTCTGGCCGTTGGCCGAGAGCGTGCCGTTCCACGTCGCGTTGCCGATCACGTAGCCGGTGGCGTCGTGCGAGACGATCCGGGCGTTCCAGATGTCGGTGATCTGGTTCGGCATGTCGATCGCGATCTGCCAGCTGGTCGAGGCCGCGCCGTCGTTGCGCACCGTCACCGTGGCGTTGAAGCCGCTGCTCCACGAATCGGTCACCGCCAGGGTGCCGCTGAAATCGCCTGACGCGCCGGGCGGCGGCGTCGGTGGGGTGGGAGGTGTGGGCGGCGTAGGAGGTGCCGGTGGCGTCGTGCCGTCGTCGTCGACGATCGTTCCCGCGGCAGTGGCGCGTGCAATCGTGGCGCCGGCCGGGTTGGTCAGCACGACGCTGAAGCTCTCGTTGCCTTCGACCAGCAGGTCCGGCGTGATGGCGATCGCGATGACCTTGGTCGTCTCGCCGGGTGCGAAGGTGACCTTTCCCGTGGCGCCGGTGAAGTCGGCGGCGCCCGCCGTGCCGGCAACGGTGTGATAGTCGACCGTGATCGCGCTGGTCGCGGCCTGCGACAGGCTCACCACGAAGGTGGCCGTGGTGGCGCCGCCGCCCGACACGTCGCTGTCGAGGTCGAACTGGATCGGTGTCAGGTAGGCGAGCTTCGCCTGGATCGGCGTGTTCCAGTCGTCGGCCAGGATGCCGCCGGTGTCGCCCGAGTTGGGGTTCCACGACCAGTAGGTCCAGCTGATCCCCTGCTTGCCGGCCGGGATGTCGATCGTGCCGTTGTTGTCGAAGTCGCCCGCGATGTAGGAGGTGATGGCCTCGAGCCACGGCGCATCCTTGGGATCGACCAGCTTGGTGCCGAACTCGCCGATCCAGACCGGGGCGATGTTCTCCTTGTAGATGAAGCCCCACATCTGGTCGAACTTCGCCGGCAGGTTGGCCGGGAAGTCGCTGCCCTGGAACCACGGCTGCGGCCACACCGAGTTGGGATAGTCGTGCGCCGAGTAGACCAGCTTGTTGGCGATCTCGAGCTGGATGGGCCGGTCCCTCACGCCCATCAGGTTGCCGCCCCACCAGTAGGGCTGGCCCTGGTAGGTGCCGATGCCCTCGACGAAGATCAGCCAGTTGGCGTTGACGTCGTGGATCGCATTGCCAGCCTGCTCGGCGGCGAGCGCCCAGTCGTTCGGCCCGCCGCCGCCCCAGGTGCCGCTGTAGGGCTCGTTGTGCAGGTCGGCGCCGATCACCTGTGGCTTGGCGGCGTAGCGCGCTGCCAGCATCTGCCAGTCGGCGATCCACTGTGCCTGGCTGTGATTGCCGTCGTACCACAGGCCGTTGGCTGTCGCGCCGGCGCCCAGGTCGCTGCGATGATGGTCGAGGATGATCCTGAGGCCGACCTGGCCGGCGTAGTCGACGATCTTGTCCATGATCTGCAGGCCGGTGAGCCCCTGCAGGTCGGGATTCTTGGAGAAGTCGATGCCGTTGGGGGCGGCGGTCGAGTCCAGCATGTCGCTGGCGAAGGGCAGGCGGATGGTGTTGAAGCCCAGGCTCACCATCTGGTCCATCATCGACTTGTAGCCACGCGTCCACAGGCCGTGCGGCGCCAGGTTCGACGATTCGAAGCCGAACCAGTTGACGCCGGCGATCTGCACCGAGTTGCCGGCGGAATCGATGATCTGGTTGCCCGAGGTGCTGAGCCAGCCGCCGGCCGCGCTGCCGCCCCCTGGATTGCCCTCGACCACGGACGCGTCGGCGACCGAAAGCGACGGCACGACCGGCGGTGCGGTGTCGTCGTTGGTGATGGTGCCGGCGCCGGTGCCGTCGGCGATGGTGGCGCCCGAGGCGCCCGAGAGCGCGAGGCTGAAGGTCTCGCTGGCCTCGACGGCGGCGTCGCCGACCGCCGCGACCTTGATGGTCTTCTGGGTCTCGCCCGGCGCGAAGGAGAGGGTGCCCGACTGGGCGACGTAGTCGCTGCCGGCGATCGCGGTTCCGTCCGACGTGGCGTACTTCACCGTCACCGTCGCGCTCGACGCCGCCGACAGCGTCACCGTGAAGGTGCCGCTGCCCGGCGACGCGGCGCTGCCTTCCGCGAAGCTCGCGTCGTTGACGGCGAGGGTCGGCAGGGGCGCGGCATCGTCGTTGGTGATGGTCCCGGCGCCGGTGCCATCGGCAATCGTGGCGCCGGAAGCGCTGGACAGCAGGACGCTGAGGGTTTCGTTCGACTCGACGGTGGCGTCGCCGATCGCCGTGATCTTGACCGTCTTGAGGGTCTCGCCGGGCGCGAAGGTGAGGGTGCCCGACTGGGCGACGTAGTCGCTGCCGGCGACTGCGGTGCCGTCCGCCGTGGCATATTTCACCGTCACCGTCGAGCTCGACGCCGCCGACAGGGTCACCGCGAAGGTGCCGCTGCCCGGCGACGCGGCGCTGCCTTCGGCGAAGCTCATGTCGCCGATGGCGAGCGACGGCAGCGGCGCGGTGTCGTCGTTGGTGATGGTGCCGACGCCGGTTCCATCGGCGATGGTGGCGCCGGAGGCGCCGGACAGCAGGACGTTCAATGTCTCGTTGCTCTCGACCGCGGTGTCGCCCGACACCTGGACGCGGATCGTCTTCGACGTCTCGCCGGCGGCGAAGGTCAGCGTGCCGCTCGCTGCCGTGTAGTCGGAGCCGGCGCTCGCGGTGCCGTTGCTGGTCGCGTAGGCGACGCTGACCGGTGCGGCCGCCGCCTTGGACATCGTCACCGTGAAGACGAGATCGCGAGCGCTGCTGTCGCCTTCGCCGACCGAGGCGTCAGCAATGGAGAGGGTCGGCATCACCACCGGATCGGTGCCGACGGGGACGCCGTTGACGGTGAAGTCCGTCGCCGCCGTGCCGCCGCTGCCGGGCGTCGCCTGGAAGCCGAACGAGGTCGACTGGCCGGCGCCGACCTGGCCGTTCCAGGACGCGTTCTTCACCACGTAATGGTTGCCGACATGGCTGACGATCACGGCGTTCCAGATGTTGGTGATGGTGGCCGTGCTGTTGAACTCGACGGTCCAGCCGTTGAAGGCGGTGCTGCCGGCCGTCACCGTCATCGAGGCGGTGAAGCCCGAGCCCCAGTTGCTGGTGACGGCGTAGCCGACCCCGACGCCGCCGGCCGGGGGCGGCGGGGCCTGCACGTCGTCGTTGACGATCGTGCCCACGGCGGAGCCGTCGGCGATCGTGGCGCCCGACGCTCCGGACAGGTTGACGGTGAAAGACTCGTTGCTCTCGAACGCGCTGTCGCCGGGGACGGTGATTTGGATCGTCTTCGCGGTCTCGCCGGCGGCGAAGGTGATGGTGCCCGTGCGCGCCGAGTAGTCCGTGCCGGCGAGCGCCGTGCCGTCGGCCGTCGCGTAGTTCACCGTCACCGGGCCGCTGGCGGCCTGCGAGAGCTTGACGGTGAAGGTGATCTGCGTCGCGCCGGAGTTGCCCTCGCTCACCGAGGCGTCGTCGATCGACAGGGTCGGCAGCACCGGCACCGGCGGCGCGGTCGTCGTGCCGTTCAGTGTCAGGTTGCTTGCCGCCGTGCCGCCCGAGGTCGACGCCTGGAAGCCGAACGAGACCTGGCCGTTGGCCGGCACGCTCGCATTGTACGAGAGGTTGCGCAGGACATAGTGGTTGCCGACATGACTGACGATCTCGGCGCCCCAGATGTTGGTGATCAGGAAGGGGGCGTCGAACTCGACGATCCAGCCCTGCAGGGCCTGGCCGCCGCCACTCACCGTCATGTTGCCGACGAAGCCCGAACCCCAATTGTCTCCCACGACATAGTTGACCGTTGCCATCGCCGCCTCTCCCGTGTCGCTGCCGCGTCGTGCGACGCGGCCAAGTCCCGGATTTGTTGCCTGGCCGCGATATGTCATGGCCGGTGCAGGTTGACAGCCGGCCCGGGACTTTCACTCGTTGAATATGGCAGGATCGTCGATGAACGAAGCGAATTGCGGCAACTTGGTGAAATCGGCATGACCCTCAGGGGGTGTTCACATATGCGCGAATCGGCATGCGTTCGCGATTGCACTCGCCACGTCTCGAGGCTGCGGAGCGCGCGACCTTGTCGGTGAACGCCATCGTCAGGACGGCCGGATCGATCGGCGAGTTTTGGAACGGCCTGCGGCTGTTCTGGCGGGCACAGATCCTGGGCTGGGGCTTCTTTGCCATCCTCGATCTGGTCTACCAGCGGCTGATCTACCACGAGCTATCCATCGCCGTTTCGCGGGTGGTGCCGACCGTTCTGTCGCTGATCGTCGTTTCCTCCATCCTGCACTCGATCTACACGGCGCGTAGCTTCGAAGGCGGCCTCACGCGCCGCACCGTGACGTGGATCCTCGGGCTGTCGATCGTCATGTCGCTGCCGGTCGCGACCTTAGCCTTCGTCGCCAACGACGTGATGGAGTGGTCGGTAGCCGGGCGCGATCCGCTCGACGACTTCATGTTCCCGCTGATCCACTACTCGATCGTGCTGTGCGGCTGGAGCCTGTGCTATTTCTGGCTGCGCGCGGATATGGCGAAGCAGGCGGAGCATCGCCATGCCATGCGCGCCGAGGCGGAAGCGCTGCGCGCCCGGCTCGAGGAGCTGCGCCTGCAGCTCGATCCGCATTTCCTGTTCAATGCCCTGAACGGCGTGGCCGAGGAGATCCCGGAGCATCCTGCGGCGGCCCTCGCCATGCTGCGCGATCTCACCGCCTATCTCCGTCACTCGCTGGACGGCATTCACCAGACCGTGGTGACCGTCGAGGCGGAGGTGGCCGGCCTGTCGGCCTATCTCGGCGTCCAGCGCGCTCGCTTCGGCGAGCGCCTGCGCACGACGCTGCACGTCGATCCCGAGGCGGCGGAGCGACGCATTGCCAGCTTCCTCCTGCAGCCGCTGGTCGAGAACGCGGTTCAGCACGGCAATCGCGATCGTGGGCTCGATGTCGGCATCGACATTCGTGCCGCCGGCGAGCGGCTCTACGTCACGATCGATAACACCGGAACGCTCGACGATCACGCCGCGCCGCGCCGGCGTCACGCCGGGATCGGGTTCGAGAACGTGCGGCGGCGGCTGGCGCTGCACTATCCCGATCGCCACCAGTTCGTCCTGCAGCAGGCGGAGAGCGGCGAGAGCCGGGTGGTCGCGACCATGATCCTGGAGGGCGAGCCGTGCTCCGCGCCCTGATCGTCGACGACGAGCGCCTGGCGCGCCAGGCGATGCGGCGCCTGCTGGCCGCCCACTCCACGGTCGAGATCGTGGGCGAGGCCGAGACCCTCGACGAGGCGATCGCCGTCATCGAGCGGACCGAGCCGCAGCTCGTCTTCCTCGACATCGAGCTCGGCAACCGCGGCGACGGCTTCGAGCTCCTGGCCAGGCTCGAGCGGCCGCCGCTGATCGTGTTCGTCACGGCCTATGCCGAGTACGCGGTCGATGCCTTCGCGGTCAACGCCGTCGACTATCTCCTGAAGCCGGTGCTGCCCGAACGGCTGGCCGAGACGCTGGCGAGGGTCGAGCAGCACATGATTCGCGTCGTCGCCGGGTCCGGGCAGCAGGTCGAGGGGATGATCGCGCTCAGGACGCCGAAGCAGATCGTGCTCGCAGCGCCGTCCGAGATCGCCGCCCTGCGCGCCGATGGCGATTTCACCCACGTCTTCGTCGCCGACCAGCCGACGGTGATGATCCTGCGCACGCTGGGCCACTTCGAGAGCCTGCTGCCCTCGCCGCCGTTCCTGCGGCTCGGCCGCTCGCTGATCATCAACCGCGACCGCCTGCGCAAGATCGAGGCGCCGTCGCGCGCCGGGGCCCGCATCGTCCTGCAGGGCATCGTCGCGCCGTTCGAGCTCGGCCGTGCCGCCGCCGCCCGCCTGCGCGAGATAGTCTCGCCCGACGAGGTTTAGAGTCCCTCCCCCGTAATCGGGGGAGGTGCCCCGTCATACGGGGCGGAGGGGGAAGGCTACACTCGAGATGCCTCTGATTCCGACGTCGGAACTGGAAAACCTCGACTGAGGCTCTCCCCCTCCGGCCCTGCGGGCCACCTCCCCCGTATGACGGGGGAGGAAGACGAATCTCAATAACCCGCCGTGCGGTCCACGACCTCCTTGAGCGGCGCGCCGTCGAGGAAGCGGCGAAGGTTGTCGACGAACAGGCGGGCGACGAACTTGTCGCGCTGGGGGTGCGGGCCGCCGATGTGCGGCAGCACGATGATGCCGTCGGTCTTCCAGAACGGGTGATCGGACGGCAATGGCTCCTGGCGAAACACGTCGAGCACCGCGCCGGCGATCCGCTTCGATGTCACGGCCGCGATCAGGTCGTCGTCCTTGATGAGGTGGCCGCGGCCGAAATTGAGCAGCCATGCGGTGGGCTTCATGCGGGCGAGCCGCTTGGCGTCGATCAGGTTCTCGGTGTCGGTCGTGGCGGGCAGCAGCAGCAGGACGAAATCCGATTGCGCCAGCACGTCGGTGGTGCGGTCGGGCGGCAGGACCTCGGCGACATTGGGCGTCGGCGCCGGCCGGCGCTTGGTGCCGATCACGCGCATGCCGAGAGCGGAGGCGATGCGTGCCACTTCCTGGCCGATGGCGCCCAGCCCCAGGATGCCGAGCGTCTTGCCGGTCAGCGGCTGGGCGATCGTGTGAACCCACTTGCTGCTCTTCTGGTTCTCGACCGCGACGGCGTACGGCTTGGCGACGTGGAAGATCGCCCCGATGATGTTCTCGGGCATCGATTCGGTGTGCGTGCCGCGCGCGCAGGTGAGCGCGAGCCCCGAGGGCAGGTCGGGCAGGGCGAGCCAGCCCTCGACGCCGGCGCTCATCGCCTGGGCCCAGCGCAGCTTCGGCATGGCCGGCAACAGGCCGGGCGGCACGGCGCCGGCCATCAGCGCTTCCGTCCGCGCGAGCTGCTGGGCCGACGGCTTCTCCTTGCGCGGCAGGGTGTCGACGGCGACGCGGTCGTCCAGCCCGGCCGCGGCGATGGCGTCGAGATAGGGGGCGGTCTGGTCGGTCCACAACAGAATATGGGCGCGATTGGTCACAGAAACGACTCCTGGTGCGGGGAAAGCGCGAGACTAGCCGGGCCGGCACCTTCGGCCAAGCAGGCGTGGCCGCCGCCCGCTCGGTTGGTTAGGATGCACGCCACGTGCGTAGAAGGAGGCGTTCAGGAAGAAACATCGTGCAGCCGCAAGGCCGTGACAGCGCGGCCGCGCGGACGGGAGGAAACAAACATGAAGAGCCGAATCTCGTGGTATGCGTTGCTGAGCGTTGTCACCGCGTTGAGCGTAACGGCCAGCCCGGGTTGGGCCCAGAAATCGGGGGGCGTGCTGCGCATCCAGCACATGGACACGCCGCCCAGCGCCTCGATCCACGAGGAAGCGACGATCTCGACGGCAGTGCCGTTCATGTCGCTCTACAACAATCTCGTCATGTACGACCAGAACGTGCCGCGCAACAGCTTCGAGTCGATCGTGCCCGATCTGGCGACGAGCTGGAGCTGGAGCGACGACGGCAAGAGGCTCGCCTTCAAGCTGCGCGAAGGCGTCAAGTGGCACGACGGCAAGCCGTTCACGTCGCAGGACGTGGTCTGCACCATCGACCTCCTGCTCGGCAAGCGCGACCTGCGGCGCAACCCGCGCGGCTCGTGGTACAGCAATGTCGAGAAGGCGACGGCGGAGGGCGATTTCGCCGTCACGCTGCACCTCAAGAACCCGCAGCCGGCGCTGCTCGCGCTGCTCGCATCGGGCTACTCGCCGATCTATCCCTGCCACGTCCCGTCCGCCGACATGCGGCGCCGGCCGATCGGCACCGGCCCCTTCAAGTTCGTCGAGCTGAAGATGAACGAGGGCGTCAAGCTCGCCCGGAACACCGAGTACTGGAAGCCGGGCCGGCCCTATCTCGACGCCATCGAGTTCACCGTCATCCCCGACCGCTCGACGCGCATGCTGTCGTTCGCCAGCGGCAAGTTCGACATGACCTTCCCGACCGACGTGACGGTGCCGCTGCTGAAGAATCTCAAGAAGGACGCCCCGCATGCCCAGTGCACGATGCGCGCGACCGGGGTCACCACCAACCTGATCGTCAATCGCGAGAAGCCGCCGTTCGACGACCCGCGTATTCGCCGCGCCATGGCGCTGACGCTCGACCGGCAGGCCTTCATCGACATCCTGTCCGAGGGCGAGGCCAAGATGGGCGGCGCCATGCTGCCGCCGCCCGACGGCGGCTGGGGCCTGTCCTCGGACAAGCTGGAAGGCATCATCGGCTACGGCGACATCGCCAAGAGCCGCGAGGAGGGACGCGAGCTGATGAAGCAGGCGGGCTACGGCCCCGACAAGCGCCTCGCCATCAAGGTCAGCACGCGCAACATCGCCACGTTCCGCGATCCGGCGACCATCCTGATCGACCATCTCAAGCACATCTACATCGACGGCGAGCTCGAGGTGATCGACACCTCGATCTACTACAACCGGGTCTTCAAGAAAGACTACGTGGTGGCGCTGAACCTCACCGGCAGCGGTGTCGACGACCCCGACGTCGTCCTGTTCGAGGGCTACGCCTGCGGCTCCCTGCGCAACTACAACAACTACTGCAATGCCGAGATGACCAAGCTCTTCGAGGCCCAATCGCAAGAGATCGACCAGAAGAAGCGCCAGCAGATGGTGTGGGAGATCGACCGTAAGCTGCAGGAGGACATCGCTCGCCCGATCATCCAGCACAACCGCGCCGCCGGCTGCTGGCAGCCCCACGTCAAGGGCGTCACGCTGCACGTCAACAGCATCTACAACGGCACCCGCTTCGAGGACGTCTGGCTGGACAAGTAGGCGATCACGATTCCTGGTAAGAAACTGGCGGCTCGCCGCCAGTTTCTCGACATGGCGGGTCGGCCCTTGGGCCGGTGGCGAACTCCTATGAGGATCGGGGCGGGGACCGCCCCGATCTTCCCAGCATCGTGGTGCGCGCCGGCGTGCTGGGCGTCTCCCCACAGAGTGCAGGGCATTCGCATAGGGACAAAAACTCCGTCATCCCGACCGGAGCCGCGCGTAGCGCGGCGCAGTGGAGGGACCTCTCTTCTTGCAGCATCGACAGGAAAGATCCCTCGACTACGCCGCCAATGGCGCTGCAAGCAGCGCCTGATCGGGCGGCTCCACTCGGGATGACGGAGTTTTTGTCCCTGTGCGAATGCCCTGCCAAAGAGTGGTAGGAGAATGACTCGCGCTATGCTCTTTGCTCCGCGATCGCCGCCTCGTCGGCGGCATCGAGCGCCATCGGCGCACCGGCGCGGATCAGCTCGGCGAAGCCTTCGTTGGGGACCATCACGGTCAGGCAGTAGAGCCGTTCAGGCCCGGTGTTCTCGACGACGTGCTCCATGCCGGGCGGCAGGACCAGCGTGTCGCCCTTGGCGATGTCGTAGCTCTTGCCGGCGCAATGCGCACGTCCCTGCCCCTCGAGGATATGGAACATCTCGTGGGCATACTGGTGGGTGTTGGGTGGCGTCTTGCCGCCGACATCGAAGATCTCGATCACCGAGATGAAGGGCAGGCGGTCGGCCACCGGGTCGACCATCATGACGAACCTGTTGGTGTCCTGGGGCGAGATGCGCGACACGCGGCAGTCGCGGGCGCGGCGAAGCAACGGTTGATCCATGGGGCGCTCGGCGGTTGTATCGGTTGGAGGGTGGGTCCGTGGCATGGAACATGCTGGCGTCTCGCTCGAACCTATCACGCCAGTGTTGAGCAACAATCTCCCGAGCAACAATCGCGCCGATCCATGACCTTCGACGTTGCCGGGCCCGTCGCCGTCTCCATGACCACGCGCGACGGCGTGCGGCTCGATGCCGATCTCTATCGTCCGGTCGGCCCGGGACCCTTTCCAGTGCTGCTGATGCGCCAGCCCTATGGCCGCCGCATCGCCTCGACGGTCGTGTTCGCCCATCCGCGCTGGTATGCCAGCCACGGCTACATCGTCGTCGTCCAGGACGTGCGCGGCAGCGGCACCTCGGGCGGCACCTTCACGCTGTTCGAGAACGAGCGCCGTGACGGCGCGGACGCGCTGGCCTGGGCAGCGACGCTCGAGGGTGGCAATGGCCGCATCGGCATGTATGGCTTCTCCTACCAGGCGGCGACCCAGCTGCTGGCGCTGGCCGGTGCGCTCGACGCTGGCGGGCCGACGCCCGCCGCGCTGTGCCCGGCCATGATGGGCTGGGACGTGCACTCGGACTGGGCCTACGAAGGTGGTGCCTTCTGCCTGGCCGGCGGCATGTCGTGGGCGCTGCAGATGGGTGCCGAACGCGCCCGCCTGGCAGGCGACGTGGGTGCGTTCACGGCGCTGCGCGCGGCGGCGCGCAACCTGCCCTTGAACGAGGAGCGCATGGCGCGGCCGGCGGTGCTCGAGCGCTACGGCCGCTACACCCACTATGCCGACTGGATCTGCAATCCCACGCCCGGCGGCTACTGGAACGGGATCTCGCCCAAGGCGGCGCTTGCCGGACGCACGGCTGCCGTTCCGATGCTCCATATCGGCGGCTGGTACGATCAGATGCTCGAGGGCACGCTCGGCGCCTTCGAGGCAATGTCCGGATCCGGCACTCCGCAGCGGTTGGTCGTGGGGCCGTGGGGGCATATTCCCTGGGGCCGTCGCACCGGGATCGTCGACTTCGGACCCGAGGCCTCGAGCCCGATCGACGGCGAGCAGCTCCGCTGGTTCGATCGCCATCTCAAGGACCGGGACAACGGTCTCGACCGGCAGCCGCCGGTGCGGCTGTTCGATACCGGAGCCAAGGCGTGGCGCGACCATGCCGCGTGGCCGCAGCCGGAGCGCCGCGCGTGGCATCTCTCGAGCAGCGGGCTCGCCGCCGCGCGGACCGAGGACGGCAGTCTCGCCGAGGCCGTGCCGGCAAGGCCCAGTGTCGACCTTCTGGTGCATGATCCGTGGCGGCCGGTGCCGTCGCTCGGCGGACATGACGGGCAGCCGCCGGGGCCGCAGGACCGCGGCGCGCTCGACGGCCGAAGCGACGTCGCCTGCTACACCTCGGCGCCGCTCGCGGCGTCCCTGAGGCTCGCCGGTCGCGTAAGCGCGGAGATCCATGTCGAGGCGGACGCCCCCTCGCACGATCTCGCGGCCGTGCTCTCGCAGGTCACGCCGGACGGCCGCGCCGTCACCCTGACGCAGGGCTATCTGCGGGTCGCCGATTCGGCCATGCCCGGCCCGCGCGTCGTCGCCATGCGCGCGCTCTGCGCGACCGTTCCGGCGGGCGCAGCGCTTCGACTGTCGCTGCAGGCGAGCTCCCATCCGGCCTTCGCGGTCAATCCCGGCACCGGCGTGGGCGCAGCCGACGCGCGCGCCTTCGACTGCCGCGTCATCACCCTGGTCCTGCACGGCGGCGGCGCGCGGCCATCGCGCCTGCTCCTGCCGGTGGAGGCGCCGTGATGCGCGTGATGATCGTCTATGCCCATCCGGTCGACACCAGCTTCAACGCGGCGATCCTCGCGGTCGTGTGCGATACGCTGGCCGGGCGCGGCCACGAGGTCGATGTCTGCGACCTCTACGCCGAGAGCTTCCCCGCCATCATGAGCCGCCAGGATCGGCTGCTCTATCACGACATCCCGGCCAACCGCGCGCTCGCCGAACCGTGGATCGAGCGCCTCGAGGCGGCGCAGGGACTGGTCATGATCTTCCCGACCTGGGTGTTCGGCCCGCCGGCCATCCTGAAAGGCTTCTGCGAGAAGATGTTCCTGCCGGGCGTCGCCTTCGAGCTGGTCGACGGCAAGGTGCGCGGTGCGCTCGGCCATCTCCAACGGGTCGGCGGCGTCTCGACCTACGGCGGCACGCGCTGGCGCGCCCTGCTGGCCGGCGATCCGCCGCGCAAGCTGTTCAGCCGCAGCATCCGCGCCTATGTCGGCCCGAAGGTGCCGATCACCTACGCCGGCTGCTACGACATGAATCGCAACGGCCCGGCCGAGCTGACGGCCTTTCTGGCTCGCATCAGGGCGATTTACGCGGCCTGGTAGGGGTCGACGCCCGGCCAGCTTGCCCTGCCCGTCCGCGCCGAAGGTGGATCGGCCCATCGCAATCAGGTCGCTCGATCGACCTGCGAAGGATCGGATCTCGATCCTGCCGCGCGACTGATCAGCCGCGACAGCGCGGCACCGGAGGCGGCGGTGGCGGCCAAGCGAAGAGCCACAGATGAACACGGATGCCCGAGCGTGCCGCGGCAGTGAGGGTCGGAGCGACGTCGAGCTTCCGTGTTCATCCGTGTGCATCTGTGGCTGAATTCATGGGCGGCAGAGAGACCGCGGAGTCATACGAAAGACGACATCATGAGCTGCTGCTTGGCGGCCAGGCCAGCCTGGGCGCCGCTACTCCGCCGCCATCCGACCCGCGTAGTGGCGCGTCTGCTCGCTCTCGCCGTGCGCGGCCAGGAGCTCGAGCAGCATGCGGCGCATCACCAGGCCCGGCTGGTCGGACGGCATGTGGCGCTCGACGCCGGAGTTCATGTCGAGCGGCACGTCGTGATCGGTGCCCTCGAGCACGGCGCGATCCTCCTCGGTCACGCGGCGGTCGAAGGCGATGATGTCGCTCGCGGGCGCGTCCGCCTCGCTGTCGCTGCGGAAGCAGAACTGCACGACCTGCGAGCGGTCGTCGTCGACCGGCGTCGCCGCGGTGACGATGATGTGGTCGAGGCCGCCGGGATAGCGGATGTGCAGGCGGCGCAGGAACGGCATGTACCAGTGCGCCGTGATGTGGCGCACGGTGAAGGCGCTGTCGTCGCGCAGGTTCTTCTTCTGCAGCTCGTTGTTGTAGACCGGCACGTCGGAGCGGGCGACGAAGCCGTACGGCAGGCGCTCGATCGCGGGCTGCGGCGGGTCGGGATCGTTGATGTCGCCGAACGTGTTGCGATGGACGAAGTGGATATGGGCGTTGTCGAAGCTGTTCTCCATCAGCCGCAGGCCCGCGCAGCGCCACGGCTCGTAGAACTGGTCGATGCGGCGGTAGCCCGGGTCGTTCTCCTCCGGCCAGTCCGGGATCGGCGCCAGCGGCTCGCCGAGCGCCACCCAGACATGGCCGTAGCGCACCGCGCAGGCGAAGCGCGGCACCACTTGGCCCCTCAGGCCGTTCGATTCCGGTCGCTGCGGAATGCGTACGCAGGTGCCCGACCCGTCATACGACCAGCCGTGGTAGGGGCAGACGAGGAGATTGCCGTCGACCCAGCCTTTGCTGAGCGCCGCCGAGCGATGCGGGCAGCGGTCGGCGAGAGCGACGACGTCGCCGTCGGCGTTCTTCCACAGCACGATCTTCTCGCCCAGCAGGGTGAAGGGCTGCGGTCCGGCCTCGACCGTCGCCGCGGGCATCACCGGATACCAGAAGCGGCGCAGGACGGGCTGGCGGGTGGCGAGCATGGGGCTCCTACATTTTCTTACTCCTCTCCCCCGCTAGGGGGAGAGGCTGGGAGAGGGGGTCACGCACGTCGTCGCCCCTCACCTAACCTCTCCCCCTAGTGTAGAGTCTCGTAAATGTCTATTCAATACTCTGCTGTGAGCCGAGGACGGCGCGCGCCCGATTGATCTTGGCGAGGATGGCGTGACCCTCGGCCCGCCAGA
>Ga0268299_1000255_pt1 | contig 200388 bp, 159 predicted proteins | sample NOBtaG_FD_193484 | JGI IMG/M metagenome (GOLD analysis project Ga0268299, IMG submission 193484) | Activated sludge microbial communities from bioreactor in Nijmegen, Gelderland, Netherland - NOB reactor | ecosystem: Engineered > Bioreactor > Aerobic > Activated sludge | place: Netherlands... | reverse complement strand
AAACCCGAAACCCCCAAACCCGAAACCCCCAAACCCGAAACCCCCTAACCTTTTTCAAACCAAAAAACCACACCAAGGTACGCCCCAAACAGTAGGGCATTGATTCCAAACACCGCCACCGCCATGTCGGGCAACGCTGATTTGATCAAAAGACTGACTCCGTACAGTGCCAGTGCCACCCCCACGTACCCGGTCATGCGCCCGAGTTCGTACGGCGCCGGATAGTGTCGCCGCCCGGTGTACCACGTGGCAGCACTCATAAATGTGTAACACACCAGCGTCACCCAGGCTGCGCCGGTGTACCCGAAACGCGGGATGAGCACGAGGTTCAGGCCGATGGTGATGATCGCGCCCACCACCGAAATCCAGGCGCCGAGGCCCGTGTGGTCTTTGAGTCGGTACCAGATAGAGAAGTTGTAGTAGACCCCCAGCAGCAGGTTGGCCATCAGCAAAACGGGCACCACGTGCAGCCCGCCCCAGTACTCGGGTCCGATGAAATATTTGACCACGTCCAGGAAAAGCAGGATGCCCAGCATGCCCGCCGCCGAGGTGATGGTGAACCACTTGGTTACCTGGGCCTGCGTGCGCAAGGCGTCCGTTTCGTGTGCGTTTCGGAAGAAAAACGGCTCGGCAGCGTACCGGTAGGCTTGGGTGAACAGCGTGATCAGCGCCGCCAGTTTGTAGTTGGCCCCGAAAATACCGACCTGCCCGAGGTTTTCCTGTGGCGTGCCCGGCAGCAGGTATTTCAGCATGGCCCGGCTGAACATCTCGTCCACAATACCCGCCAGGCTGACGATGATGAGCGGGGCCGAATAGCCCACCATTTTTTTCCAGAGCGCCCGGTCGAATGCCCAATGCATGGCACGGAACTGCGGCGCAAGCAAAACCAGCGTGACCAAACTGGCCAAGAGGTTCGACATAAAAATATACCCCACACCTAGCCCCGGCGACCACACGGCATGCACCCAGTCCATGCCGTTTTTAGCCGCCCAGGGACAGAAGACCAGCCAGAACAGGTTCATGCCGATGTTCACCGCGATGTTGGTCAGTTTGATAAAAACAAACCGCCGCGGGCGCTGCTCCAGCCGCAGCCGCGCGAAGGGCAGTTCCGCCAGACAGTCGAACGCCAGAATCAGCGCAAACCAGCGCACGTACTCCAGGTGCTGCGGGTATTCCAGCACATCGGCTATCGGCTGCGCGAAAAGCAGCAGCGCCCCCGCGATGGCTGCCGTGCTGGCAAAAAGCGACAACATGCCCGTGCCAAAGGTTCGCTCCCGGTCTTCCTTAGGCGTGCCGAACCGAAAAAACGCCGACTCCATGCGATACGAAAACAGCACCATGATAAAAGCCGACGTGGCGTACAAATCAATGACCGCCCCGTACTCGTTCGTCGTGGACAACACCCGCGTGTAGAACGGCACCAGCAGCATGTTGAGCACCCGCCCGATGATGCTGCTGAGGCCGTAGAGCGCCGTTTCGCCGGCGAGTTTTTTCAATAAAGACATTCGAAGTACGAGTTGCGAAGTGCGAAGTGCTATTGGGGCGCGGGGTAAAGGTATTGCCAGCGAGAGGTTTTGAGAAAAAAACGTGGCCTGAGTATTAGCGAAGCGCAAACTGCTCCTTTTGTTTACCATGAAATATCGAATTTCAATTTCTGTTTTTCATGGCAAACTATGTTACACTAGGCATCGAATCACAGCCCGATTGCCTATCTTCGCGCCCTCGAACTCGGCAACCAATCCGCCGCACCGACTGTTTACCCGCGCACTATGGCCAAGGCAAAATCGTCCATCCCGAAAACCGCTGTTCCGCAGACCTCCCCACCGGCTGCGCCGGAAGCACCCGAACCCGCTCAGGAATATATCGAGGTCACCGGCGCCCGCGTACACAACCTGAAAAACGTGGACGTGCGCATCCCACGCAACAAACTGGTCGTCATCACCGGCGTGAGCGGCTCGGGCAAAAGTTCCTTGGCCTTCGACACGATCTACGCCGAGGGGCAGCGCCGCTTCATGGAAACCTTGTCCAGCTACGCCCGCCAGTTTATCGGCGAAATGGAACGCCCCGACGTGGAGCAGATCACCGGCCTCAGCCCTGTCATCAGTATCGAACAAAAAACCACCGGGCGCAACCCCCGCTCCACCGTGGGCACCGTCACGGAGGTGTACGATTTTTTGCGCCTGCTCTTCGCCCGCGCCGGCGAGGCGTACTCGTACGTCACCGGCGAAAAAATGGTCAAGTTCACCGAGGAGCAGATCATCGAGCACATTTCAGAAAACTATGCCGGACAAAAAATCATCCTGCTCGCCCCCGTCGTGCGCGCTCGCAAGGGCCATTACCGCGAACTCTTCGAACAGGTGCGCAAACAAGGCTACACCAAAGTGCGCGTGGACGGCGAAATCCTCGACCTCGCCCCCGGCATGCAGGTGGACCGCTACAAAATACACGACATCGAGATCGTCGTGGACCGCCTCCGAGTCGGCGACGACCGCGGCGACCGGCTCTACGATTCCATCAAAAAAGCCATGCGGCTGGGCGACGGAATGGTGCAGGTCAACCCCGGCCCCACCCCCGACCCCTCCCCCCAGGGGGAGGGGGGCCACATCGCTGGAAAAAGGCATGTTTCTGATACAGAAAACCCAAGGAATGATGAAAGCGAAAAGAATTCCATTACTCAAAATGACGCATCAGAGCGAGATGTAGCCCCCCTCCCCCTGGGGGGAGGGGGCGGGGGTGGGGCCGGGGGAGGGGTGTACTCCAAGCGCCTCATGTGCCCCGTCTCCGGCCTGTCGTATGAAGAACCCTCCCCGAACACGTTTTCCTTCAACTCGCCCTACGGCATGTGCCCGCATTGCAAGGGTCTCGGCGAGGTGTACGAGGCGGACATGGCGCGGATCATACCGGACGACAGCAAGAGCATCAACGAGGTAGGCATCGTGCCGCTCGGCGAGGTGCGCGACAACCTGACGTTCAAACAACTGCGCGCCATTGCCAAAAAGTACAAGTTCTCGTTTTCCACGCCCGTCCAGGAAATCCCCAAGGAAGCGCTGGACATGATCCTGTACGGCGGCGACGAAACCTTCGAGGTCAGCGTCACCTGGGGCGGCGACGAGTGGAGCTACAACCTGGCCGCCGAGGGCATCACCAACATGCTCAAGCGCTGGTATGCCGACAGCAGCAGCGAAAAAATCCGCCAATGGGCCGAGGACTTCATGACCGTGGCCTCCTGTCCCGAATGCGGGGGCACCCGCCTGAAAAAGGAAAGCCTGTGGTTCAAGATCGCCGACCGGAACATTGCCGAATTGGCCGACCTCGACCTGACCGCCCTGTACGAGTGGGTGCAAACCGTGGATGCCGCCCTCAGCGAGCGCCAGCGCGCCATCGCCAAGGACGTGCTGAAGGAAATCCGATTCCGCCTGCACTTTTTGCTTCAGGTCGGCCTCGACTACCTGGCGCTCAACCGCCCGGCCCGCACCCTCTCCGGCGGCGAAAGCCAGCGCATCCGGCTGGCCACCCAGATCGGTTCCCAACTCACCGGCATCACCTACATCCTCGACGAACCGAGCATCGGCCTGCACCAGCGCGACAACCACCGCCTCATCACAGCCCTAAAAAACCTGCGCGACATCGGCAACACCGTGCTCGTGGTGGAACACGACCGCGACATCATGCTCGAATCCGACTACCTCATTGACCTCGGCCCCGGCGCCGGCAAACTCGGCGGTCAGGTGGTGGACATCGGCACGCCCGAGGCGTACATGCGCAACCGCACCATCACCTCGGACTACCTCGCGGGCCGCCGCCGCATCGAACTGCCGGACAAGCGCCGCAAAGGCTCCGGCGAGTCGCTCGTGCTGCACGGCTGCACCGGCCACAACCTGAAAAACGCGACCCTGCGCCTGCCGCTCGGCACGTTCATCTGCGTCACCGGCGTGAGCGGTTCGGGCAAGTCCAGCCTCGTCAACGAAACGCTGTACCCCATCCTCCAACAGCATTTTTACAAAAGCCTGAAACGCCCGCTGCCCTATGAAAAAATCGAAGGCCTGGAATTAGTGGACAAGGTGATCGAAATAGACCAAAGCCCCATCGGGCGCACGCCCCGCTCCAACCCCGCCACCTACACCAACGTGTTCGGCGACATCCGAAAACTCTTCTCCGACACCCCGGAGGCCAAAATTCGCGGCTACGCCCCCGGACGGTTTTCGTTCAACGTGAAAGGTGGACGTTGCGACGTGTGCGAGGGCGGCGGCATGCGCGTCATCGAGATGAACTTCCTGCCCGACGTGTCGGTGCCCTGCGAGCGCTGCATGGGCCGGCGCTACAACCGCGAAACCCTCGAGGTGCTATACAAAGGCAAGAGCATCAGCAACGTGCTCGACATGACCATTGACGAGGCCGTGGTGTTCTTCGAACCTATTCCCAATATTTTCCGCAAACTGAAGACCCTGCAAGACGTGGGCCTCGGCTACATCACCCTCGGCCAACAGGCCACCACGCTCAGCGGCGGCGAGGCCCAGCGCGTGAAACTCGCCGAAGAGCTCAGCAAAAAAGACACCGGCCGCACCGTGTACATCCTCGACGAACCCACCACCGGCCTGCACTTTGAGGACATCCGCCACCTGCTGGCGGTGCTGAACAAACTTGTGGACAAAGGCAACACCGTCATCGTCATCGAGCACAACCTCGACGTAATCAAGATGGCCGACCACATCGCAGACATCGGCCCCGAGGGCGGCGGCCGCGGCGGCACCATCGTGTGCGCGGGCACGCCGGAGGAAGTGGCGCAGGTGGAGGCGAGTTGGACGGGGCAGTTTTTGAAGGGGGAGTTGGGGTGAAATTCGTACTTTTGGGGTCAAATAGATGGTATTATGTTGGTTATTTCAGACGAACTCGTTCAAAGCACAAAAATGAGTGAACGCGATTTGAAAATCGAAATCGCCATTGCGCTCTATGAGAAGGGGATACTTTCATTTGGGCAAGCACGAAAGCTCGCCGGGATGGAGTATTTTGAATTTGAAAAATTGCTGTTCGACCGAAATGTACCTTCCGGTTATACGGCTGATGATTTGGAGTCGGACTTGGCCACACTGAAAAAACTCCGAGAAAAGTGATTATTGTCAGCGACACTTCCCCGCTTAGTGCTTTGCTGCGAATAGAGCAAGTGCACTTGCTCCCTGCTTTGTATGGGAAAGTGATCGTACCCGTCGCCGTTCAACGAGAATTGATGGGCTTGTTGGATTGGGGCTATGACCCACAAGAAATTTTGTTGCAACCTTGGCTGGAAGTACACACTTGCCCACACAATGCCCACTACGAGCATTTGCGTATTGAATTGGATGAAGGCGAGTCGGAAGCCATCGTCCTTGCCACCATGCTTCGGGCCGACCTTTTGCTCATTGATGAACGGAAAGGCAGGCAGATCGCACAACAAGAAGGCTTGAATTTGACCGGAATTCTTGGTGTGCTGCTTGAAGCAAAGCAGAGGGCGCTAATCCCTGCCGTAAAGCCCCTGGTAGACGACCTTGTTCGGAAAGCCAATTTTCGGATTGACGATCCTCTTTTTAGGAAGGTATTAGCTTTGGCATCTGAATTTTAGGGCCCGTTGCTCAAATCAATGTTTGTTCGTCCGCTGCGCAGACTTTTGAAGGCGGAGTTGGGGTAGGCGGGCTACGTGTTCAAATAACCCAACTCAATGTGGCCGTTGACAATATTGATGACACAGGCATGGGCGACGGGTTTATGTTTCCAAATCGGACAACTGCTTTTCCGCCCAGCGCAGTTTCTTTTGAAACTCCGCGTAGCTCGGAAAATCCCCCGCCAAGGCTTTCCAAAGTTGGTGGCACTGCTCCAGGTAGGTTCGGGCCTTTGCCTTATCGCCTTTTTGGTCCCGCCAATAACGTCCCAAATTCGAGTACGATACTGCCAAGCCGTTTTTTAAGGACACATTTTGAGGAAAGGCCTCGTGCAGTTCTTTTTCTAACTGGTTGAACTGTTCAAAAAAAGTCAAGGCCTGATCCACGTTGCCCAGCGCGGTGTGCGTCTCGCCGAGTTTGGAGTAGGAAATTGCCAAGCCGTTTTTGAAGGACACATTTTGAGGAAAGGCGGCGTAGTGTTCTTTCGATAGTTCATTATCTTTTTCAAAAAAAGTCAAGGCCTGATCCAAGTTGCCCAGCGCGGTGTGCGTCTCGCCAAGTCTGGAGTAGGAAATTGCCAAGCCGTTTTTGAACTCCACACTTTGAGGAAAGGCCTCAAGCAGTTCTTTTTCCAATTGGCCGAACTGTTCAAAAAAAATCACGGCCTGCTCCAAATTGCCCAGCGCGGTGTGCGTATCGCCGAGTTTGGAATAGGAAATTGCCAAACCGTTTTTGAAGGACACATTTTGAGGGAAGGCGGCGTAGAGTTCTTCTTTCAACTTGGTTTCATCTTCAAAAAAAGTCAATACCTGCTCCAAATTGCCCATCTCAGAGTGTATATCGCCAAGCCTTTCGTAGGAAACAGCCAAGCCGTTTTTGTAGGACACATTTTGCGGAAAGGCCTCGTGCAGTTCTTTTTCCAACTGACTAAACTGTTCAAAAAAAGTCAAGGCCCGGTCCAAATTGCCCAGCGCGGTGTGCGTATCGCCGAGTTTGGAGTAGGAAATGGCCAAGCCGTTTTTGTAGGACACATTTTGCGGAAAGGCGGCGTAGAGTTCTTCTTTCAACTGATTGTATTTTTCAAAAAAAGTCAAGGCCTGATCCAAATTGGCCAGCTCAGTATGCGTATCGCCGAGACTGGAGTAGGAAATAGCCAAGCCTTCGTCATCGCCCGTTCTTTCATTGATATGGCGCATTTGGCTTGCGGCATCCAGAGCCTTTGCGAGGTTTCCGGTGGCAGAAAGGTATACCCATAGGCGGTGGAACAGGACGGACAAGTCCTTGTTGGCGGTATCCAAATTCTCGGCTAGGCCAAACACCAGCGCCGCGAAAGGCCCGGCCGTGGCGATGTTTTTGGGGTGGTAGCCTTCGGTTTCAAAAATAACGTGCAGCCGCAGCACCATCGGTTCGCCCAGTTCCCAGCGGCGTTCGGTATTGCGGTGCAGCAGTATTTTTTGCAAAACCGGGCTGATGCGGTAGGTAGAAGTGTCGGTGGCCAGCCAGCCTTTTTGGGCCAATTGGTCGAGCCGGCGTTTCAGGCCGGGCTTGTCGTCGGGGGCAAGCAGGGCGCCCAGCAGGGCCGGCGGGTGGTTTTCGGCGGGCAGCAGGGCCAGGGCCACCAGCAGGTCGTGCAGTTCGGGGCGCTGCCGTTGCAGGTCGGCCACGTCGTACAGCGCCTCGATCACCTGGTCGGTGCTTTTTACGGCCTCCTTGCGCACGTTGTGCACGTAGTCGGTCTGAATCTCGAAACTGTCGTTGCCGAGGAAGAGGCCGTTTTTTTCCAGTTTTTCGAGCAGGCCGGCAAGGGTCATGTCCAGCGCCGCGCCCTCGCGCAGGTTTTTGCTGAAGACCTCGATGCAGAGTGTGTTGTAGTCTACCGCGTGCAGGAATCGGTCGAGCAGGGCCTCGAATTCAGGCGTGCCCTCGTCGTGGTTGTTTTTGAACAGTTCCTTCGCCTGTGCGGGCGGCAGGCCGGTGATCCGGTATTCGCTCGCCGCATCGGTCAGCACCTTGGAGCAGCGTGAGGTGATGAGCACGTGCCAGCCGAGGCCGGTCATCTGCTGCTGGAAGCCGCGGATGTGCTCGGGGTCGTTGGCGTTGTCCAGCACCAGCAGACAATCCTTGGGCAGGTTGGCCATGGCGGTTTTCAGCGCCTGCACCTGCCTGTCGGGGTTGTCGGCGTACTGGTTCATGGCTTCCCGGAGGCCAAGGGCGTCGGGCAGTTGGTTGCGCATGGCGCTGAGGATGCCGCTTTTGCAAAAAAGCCAGGCGAGGTGGTTGTACTCGTGCTCGTACAGCTGCCAGTAGCGGGCGGCGAGGGTGGTTTTGCCCATGCCGCCCTCGGCGTTCACCAGCACGAGGGTGTTTTGGCGCGTGAGCAGGCTGCGGATGTCGGTCAGTTCTTTTTCGCGCCCAAGGAAGGAGGCGGGCACGGCAGCGGAGGCGGTAGTGAGCAGTTTGTCCGGCCCTTTCCCACCGTCCGCGATATGGAAAACGGGGTTGTTCAGCGTGGATTCGTTGAACTGGTTTTTGATGTTCTCGGGCATGGCTTAGTGGAAGTTTGGGTTGTTGAACGTGCCGCCGTTGAACTGGTTTTGGATGGTCGAACCTTCGTTGTTGATGCTGGTTTTGTCGCCGACGTGGACGTTGCCACCAGCGCTGATGTTGGCATTGGCTACGGTGTTTTTACTGTTGTCAACGGTGTTTTGCCCGCCCGACAGCTCCGGTTTTTCGGGAAAAAGCCGACACGCCAGCCCCGTGAGCAGCACGCCGCCGGCAGCGACCATACCGACGATGGGTTCGATTTCCTTGGTGGCGCTGTACCATTTCCAGCACAAAATAAGGCTGACAGCAGCTACAAGCAGGGAGATGGCATTTTCGAAGAATTTGCGCATGGCTTATACCGGGTTGAAAAAGAAAAACTGGGGCCTTGTCGTTCTCTCGGGCAATTTTTCACCCGACAAAATTAAAAATGTCGCGGATGCCGGCTTGATTTTTTTCATTGGCCCCGGCAACCAAGGTTCATGGCGTCGTCCATCAGGCGGGATATTTTTTTATCATTCCCAAAAATTTATGTTTTTGCAAAAAAACGGGAATGAATTTTCAAGAATTTCGACGTACCCTCTACGAGCAAAAGGTGTTTTCCACGCGGGTTTTCAGCCCCGAAGGCCCCCTTCCCGGCAGGGCACAAAAAAACCCCCGGTGGATAACCACCGGAGGCTTAGAATTTTATCAATCAAATATCAGATTCGCTTAGGCGATCTTGACATCTATTGCATTCATTCCTTTTTTGCCACGTTCCGTGTTGAAGGTGACTTGGTCGCCTTCGCGGATGTTGTCAATCAGACCACTGACGTGTACAAAGATTTCCTCTTGCGAGGCATTGTCAACGACGAAGCCAAATCCCTTGGATTCGTTGAAGAATTTTACTGTTCCAGTATACATTGTAAAAAATTAAAAATGTTGAAATGGCAATTTGCCGGCACAAAGGTAGTCGGATAAATTGCAATAAATTGATTTTCAATTTTTTTTGTAAAAAATATTTTTTGGAGGAGGCTAATCCGGTGGCGGAACGGATCAGAGTGCCTACGTATCCGCCCGTGTGCAGCAAAGTTTGGAGATGGGCGTGCTTTTTTTCGCGAAAAAACCCGGCGCTTGCAACATGCGTGCATGTTTTTGCAACATGCGTGCACGTCCGGCAGGGCATGGCGGCTGCAATTTTGTGGCGTGCTGGAGAAGAAAACCAGAGCGGACAACCCGTTCTCCCTTTTTCAGCCAACAGGACAAAACACACCTGCCATGAAAAACTTCCTTTTTGCCGCCGCCCTTCTTGCCTGTGCCACCCTCCCCCTGCCCGCGCAGGAAAAAGGCGCCACGCCCGTATCGTCCGCCGCACAGCGCCCGGCGGCGGGCGTGACCCGGGCTGTGGTGATCGGGATTTCGGATTACAAAGATGAACGCATCACCGACCTTCAGTACGCCCACCGCGATGCCGAGGCATTTGTCGAATGGCTGCGCTCGCCCGCGGGGGGGACCTTGCCGGAGGAGCAAATCAATCTGCTCACCAATGCACAGGCAACCCTGGGAAAAATGGTCGCCGCCTTCGATTGGCTGATCAACAAAAGCAAGCCGGGCGACCGGGCGCTCATCTATTTTTCCGGACACGGCGACGTGGAAACCTTAACCAGTTTTAATCGGGGGTACCTGCTGGCGCACGATGCGCCGGGAACTACCTACATGGCCGGTGGCGCACTCAACTTGCTTATTTTACAGGACATCATATCCACCCTCTCCGGGAAGGGTGTTCAGGTGGTCATGATTTCGGACGCCTGCCGAGCGGGCAAACTGGCGGGGTCGGAAACTGGTGGCTCGCACACGACCACGGCCGAACTTGCGAAGGCATTTGCCCATGAAATAAAAATCCTCTCCTGCCAGCCCGAGGAGTTCTCGCTCGAGGGCGAGCAGTGGGGCGGCGGGCGCGGCTGCTTTTCCTACCACCTCACCGAAGGGTTGACTGGGCTGGCCGACGGTGATGCCAACATGACGGTGGAACTGCGCGAAATCGGGCGATACCTGCAAGACCGGGTGAGCGCCGAAGCCGACCCTCATCGCCAGTTGCCCATGACGGTCGGCAGTCCCTATACCCTGCTGGCACAGGTGGACAAACCCTCGTTGGATGACCTGTTGATACGAAAAGGACAAGAAAAGCCCGGCCTGATGGCAACAAAATCGAAAGGCACGGACGACCTGCTGCTGGCCAATGCCGACAGTACGGTGCAGGCGATTTATCAGGCGTTCGTCGCTGCCATGGAGCGTGGCGAGTTGCTTGCCTCCGTCCCTGCCGGAAATGCCGCCAACGATCACTTCGAGCAACTGATGCAACGGCCAGGTATCGAAGACCTGAAGGGTGTGGTAAAACGCAACTTCGCCGCCGTGTTGCAGGACGAGGCCCAACTCGTCATCAACAAACTCCTGCGCACCGACCCCAAAATAGCCGACGACGTCTTTCCCGGCCGCGTGCGCTACGCCCACCTGCCCGCCTACTTGGCCCGCGCTACGGAAATCCTCGGCCCGCAGCACTACCTGTACCGCTACCTGAAGGCCAAGCAGTATTTTTTTGAGGCGAAAACGTACACCAAGGCACAGTACCCGGGGCTGTCGCCGGATTCCCTCTTCAGGCTGAGCAATGAGGCTTTGGACAAAGGCCTGGCGTACGACCCGGAAGCCGCCTTCATCCATCTGGAGAAGGGGGTCCAATATTTTTGGAATGTCCAACCTGATGTGGCTGCCGAGGCGTTTGATAAAGCCCTGAAGTTGTCGCCCACTTGGGTGCTGGCGATTTATTACTATGCAAGGGCAATAGACTTCACGGGAGACAGGCCCAAGGCGGTGCATTATTTGAAAGAAGCCCTGCGCTACGACTCCTCGTTTTTGCCGGTTTACGAGCGCCTGGGCTATTTTACGAGCGGTTCCGTACAAATCTATTGGCGAAACGAATACGTCCGCCGCTTCAAACAGTGGGAGGAGCGGGACTCCACAGCCATCCCTCCCGTTTACATGCGTTACATGGGATTGACCTTGCACTACCTCGGACAAAACGAAGAAGCCGAAAAATACCTGCTGCGCGGCGCAGAAATGACCAATTGGGAGGATCCGCTGTATTACAAACAACTGTGCTTTGTGTACAACGTACAGGAGCGATATACCGATATGTGCAGGTATATCAACAAGTACGCTGAACTGATGCCCTTCGATAATGATGCAATTTATTATTTACTGAAATGCAAGGATAGCCCAAAACTTCGCAGGCGGACGGAGCAATATCACCAAAATACATGTGTAAAAAACGACGTTGGCTTATGCTGGCTGCACTGGTACTATCTATACGCGCACTATTTTGATGACAGCAAAAAGATCGGGCAAGAGCATATTGAACTGGTTAAGCAAGATACCGTCTCGGAATTGCCTTGGTTGGCACGCTGCTACTGGTACTACGGCTCGGCCTCTTTGGCCGAATCCACCCTCCTGAAACACGTGCGGCTGGTGGAGGCATCGGGTGACTCCATAGCAAAGGCGGCCTTGAAAAACAAGTTCGGGCCTTTTGGGCAATTGGTCATGGCCAACCTGGCCCAGGGCGACGCAGCGGAGGCGGAGTACTGGTTTGATCGGAAAGATAGAATGGATGAAAGTTTCAACCCCGAATTCTCTGACGGTTGGGGTTTCGGCCTGCAAACTTGGCTCGCGTATGCAAAGGGCAACTATGCCGAAGCGGACGCGCTCATCGCCGACCGCTCCAGTGAAGTGCCCGCCGGCGATATCGTCGAGGACATGCTGCTGATCATTTCCATCTGTGGCCAGGTGGACTACGCAATTTTTTGCCTTGACAAAGCCCTGCGGCACTACCCCGACCGCGCCGAGCTCCCCTACCACCTCGCCCGCCTCTACCTCGAACAAAAAAACGACTACGCCAAAGGGGTGCCCCTGCTGGAGCGCGCGGTGCTGCTGGACAAGGGCAGCCACGCCCCGGCGCACTACCACCTCGCTGCTTCGTACGCCTACCTCGGCAAAAACGACGCGGCGCTGGAGCACCTAGAAAAGGCGCTGGAACTGGGCTATGACTACGAGGAGGGCATCGGGGCGGATGCGCGCTGGGAGCGGCTGCGGAGTACGGAACGGTACCGGGCGGTGATGGGGAGGTATTTTGGTAAAAACTGAAAGTTCAAAGCAGATGCGGGTTGACAAGCGTCAAACCGGTTACTCTTTTAAAATCGGCCACGTTTCGGGTTATGAGTGTCAGGTTATGCACAAGCGCTGTGGCTGCTATGATTGCATCGGGTAATTTGATGTTGACGTGCTTTCTGATTTCAATGGTTTTCAGAATCACTTCTTCCGTGAGGGGTAAAATACTCGATGCCTCAATAAAATCGGCGAAGACCTGCATTTCGGAAGGGTCGCCGTTGTACGAAAGCAGCTCGATGCGGTTGATGACGGAAAGGCAATGTTGGTTGTTGCCCACCAGTTGTTCGAGCCAGAGGCTGCCATTGGATGGGAGTGTCTCGCCAAGAAACTCGATCACGGCATTGCTGTCCATCAAATGCGTTCCCATTCGCGGCGGGTTTGCTCCACGTGATGCAGCATTTTGGCGGCAGTGCCTTTGGAGATGGCACCTGCCCACTTTTTCCGTGGGTGAATGGGCGGTTCGATTTTTGGGGCCGACAACTTGATGATTTTTAGTTGCTCCAAGAGTTGAAGCAACCTCAGAGCATTGTCATTCAGCAATTCTACCGTGATGATTTGCATATCGCGATTTTTTATTCAAAGGTATGGCTTTCGGATTTTCGGTTGAACCTATTTTTTTACAACCCATCAAAACCGCCCTTTCGTTTCACCATAACCAACTCGCTTATGAAACATCTGTTCTTTGTCTTTCTACTCACCATGCTCGCAGCGGGTGCGCTTTCCGGCCAAACCCGAACCCTCTCGGGCCGGGTGACCGACAGCGCCGGGGACCCGCTCCCGGGCGTGACCGTGCACCTCAAAAACACTCAGGCCGGCGCCACCACCGACGCCGCCGGCGCCTGGTCGCTGACAGGGCCGGTCGCATCCGACACGCTCGTCTTTTTCTTCCTCGGCTTCGAAACCCTCGAGGCCAGCATTGCAGGACGAGCCGTAGTGGACGTACAACTGTCCGAAACCGCCAACCGACTCGATCAGGTCGTGGTGGTCGGTTTCGGCACACAGAGCAAACGCCGGCTGACGAGCGCCGTCGTGTCGGCGGGCGAGGAGGTTTTCAAAAACAGCCCCGCCACCGATGTGCAAAATGCCCTTCAGGGCCGGCTGCCCGGTGTGGTATTCACCAATTCCTCCGGCAGCGCCAACTCCGTGTCCAGCATCCGCATCCGGGGCGTGGGCAGCATCAGCGCGGGCAACCAGCCGCTCTTCGTCATTGACGGGCTGGTGCTGTCCGGGCGGATCAATGCGCCGTACTACTCTTTTGGCGGTTACGCCACCAACCCGTTCATCAACATCAACCCCACCGACATCGCCTCGGTGGAGGTGCTGAAAGACGCGGCGGCCTCGGCCATCTACGGTTCGCGGGGTTCCAACGGCGTGATCTTGATTACCACCAAAAAAGGCGACTACAACGCACAACCCAAGGTGAGCATCGGCTACTGGGCCGGATTCTCGGAGCCGTCGAAAACGCTGCGCTACCTGAACGGCAAGGAGTGGGCCGCCTCCTGGAATCAGGCGGCTCTCAACGCAGGCTACACCCCGCAGACCGACCCCGACCTCTTCTGGGACTTGGAAGCCCAGCCCTCGACCGATTGGGTGGCCCTGTCCACGCAAAAAGGCTTCGAGCAGGAAATGAACGCGAGCGTGACGGGCGGCACCAAAACCACCAAATACTACATCGGCGGCGCCCTGCGCGACGAAACGGGCATGCTGAAAACCACCTCCCTCAAGCGCTATACGGTGCGTGCCAACCTCGACCAGATGCTCGGCGAAAAGGTCACCGTGGGCGTGTCCATTGCCCCGTCGAGGGTGCAAAACAACCGCGCGGACGATTACACGTCGGCTTTTTACAGTACCGTCTGGACACCGCCCAACATCGAGGCTTTCGATGCCTTTGGCAGGCCTGTCGGCTACGCGGACGTGGGCGGGCAAGGCTCGCCGTACACCAACCTCGTGGAAACCTGGGGTGATATCACCTCCAACCAGGTGCTGTTCAACGGCTACCTGAACTACGCCCCCCTGTCGGGCCTGAGCCTGAAAACCAGCCTCGGCGTCGAGTCTACGCAGTTGGAGGAGCTGTTTAAATACAGCTCCAGAACCGGGCTCGGCTACCCGGCAGGATTTGGAAGCGCCTATCATCAGGAAACCTTCAACTACAACTGGACGGCGCTGGCCACCTGGACGAGCACCCTGGCTGGAAAGCACGATTTCGACCTCACGGCAGGCTTCAACCTGACCAGGGAAACGCTGAAGGGCAACTACCAGGAGGGCACGGGCTATGCCGACGATCGCCTACGCCATATTGGCGCTGTCGCCAACATCACGCATACGAGCAGCTACACCGAGGCCGGTTTCACGGGCTGGCTGGCCCGGGCGAACTATGCCTACAAAAACAAATACCTGCTCACCCTGTCGGCCCGCTACGACGGCTCTTCCCGCTTTGGTTCGGCTAAGCGCTACGGTTTTTTTCCGGCCGTGTCGGCAGGATGGGTGTTGTCGGACGAAGCATTTTTCTCCTTCGATTTTGTCAACTTCCTCAAACTGCGCAGCAGCTACGGCGTGGCGGGCAATGCCGAGATCGGCGACTATGCCGCCAGGAGCCTCGTGCGCTTCGGCCAGAACTACAACGGAGCGCCCGGCTACGACATCCGCAACCTCGAAAACGATCAATTGGGCTGGGAACGCAACGTGCAGTGGGACGTTGGTCTGGAATTCGCACTGCTGAAAAACCGCATCCGGGGCAGCATCGGCTACTACATCAAGGACACGAAAGACCTGCTCCTCGAAGCGCCCATACCCGCCACCAACGGCTTCAGCACCCTGACCCAAAACGCGGGCGCGGTGCGCAATTCGGGGTTCGAGTTCGACATCAGCGCCGATGTGTTGACGGGCGATTTCCAGTGGACCGTGCAAGCCAACGGCGCCACGCTGAAAAACGAGGTGCTCCGCCTGATAGACACCGACGGCGACGGGGCCGACGACGATATCCACACTCAAGCCCGTTTCCTGTTCCGCTCCGGCGAATCCATCGGCACGTTTTACCTCGTGGAATGGGCGGGCGTGGACCCGGAAAACGGCGATGCGCTATTTTGGAATGCCGACAAAACGGAAAAACTGGCGAACGTAACCTCGGATGCCAACCGCCGCATCGTGGGCACGTCCATTCCACGTTTCACGGGCGGCATCAGCCATATTTTCCGGTACAAAAACTTCGATCTCAGCGCCTTTTTCCAGTTCAAAACCGGGTACCGGATTTATATGCTCGACGGCTTGGCCCGTGGAGCGGTAAACGGCTATACCAATGCGATAAAAGAATACGCCGACCAGGCGTGGACACCCGACAACCGCTACACCGACGTGCCGCAAAACCGTCTTTTCGAGGCGAACGGCAGCCAGCGTTCGTCCCGGCATTTGTTCGACGGCGATTACCTGCGGCTGCGCAACCTGACGCTGGGGTACAACTTTCCGGCCTTCGGCGCCCGCGGCTACCGGCTGCGCCTGTACGCCTCCGGTCAAAATCTCTGGACATTGACCGACTACCCGGGACTGGACCCTGATGCCGATTTTTACCGGGCAGGACAAGCCGAACAGGGAGCCATTTTGAGTCCACCGCCGGCCAAACGGACGTACACGATGGGGTTTAATCTTGATTTTTGATCCCGTAGGGGCGACCCTTGTGGTCGCCCAACACGATCAGGGCGACCACAAGGGTCGCCCCTACGGGCACACCGAACATCTTGAAAAATATAAAAATCAGCAACACATGAAAAAAACAACCATTGTTTCCATACTCGCAGCCCTGCTGCTCCCCACTGCCTGCAACAAATTCCACGACGACATCCAGCCCGCCACCGAACTGCCCATCGGCGCCGTGTACCAAACTGCGGCCGATCTGGAATCGGCGCTGAACGGCGTGTACAATTCCCTGCAAAACAGCGACCTGGCTGGCTTGAACATCATTATGATTTCGGAAATCCTCGTCGGTAATGCCACCTGGCTGGCAGGTGCGGGGAATCCGGAACTGCTGGACCTCGTCAACCGCGACCTGCGTAGCAGCAACGTCTACGCGGAGATATTCTGGGCGGAAGCCTACAAGGCGATCAACCTGTCCAACGCCGTGCTCGGCGCGTTGGGTACCGTGCAGGACCCTGCCCTCACACCCGATGCACGCAACCGCATCGAGGGCGAAGCCCTGCTCGTCCGGGGGTACCTCTATGTCGAATTGGTGCGGTATTTCGGGCAGCCCTGGGGCGACAATACGCCGGAAAACGGCGTACCGTTGCTCACGGAAGCCATTCTGAAAACAAGCGATCTGCGCTTCCCTTCCCGAGCCTCGGTGCAGCAGGTGTACGACCAGGCGACTGCCGACCTGACCCGTGCCTTGGCGCTGTTGCCCGCTTCGCAGCCTACCGACCGGGCCAACCCCGGCGCTGCCCGTGCCCTGCTCGCCCGCATCGCGTTTCAAAAAGGCGAATATGCCCAGGCAGCAACGCACTGCAAAACCCTGTTAGACAACCCGGCCTATGCGCTGACGGCTACCCCGCAGGAGTTTTTTACCAACGAAGCCTCCGCCGAGGTCATCTGGCGGCTGCGGCACACGCCGGCAGATGCCGGTAGCCTGGCCTTCTGGTTCCATAAAAATTCCAATTTTATCTCCATTGCCTCGGCCCTGAAACCTGCTTTTGTGGCAATGGTCACACCGACGCAACAAGCGGCGGCACAGGCACTGGGGCTTACCATCGCCGACCTGCGCTCCGGGACTTCGCTCATTTCAGCCGATACCAGTTTCACCAACAAATACGAGGACATCGCCACCCGCGCCGACGACGTGCCCCTGGCCCGCCTCGCCGAGTTCGTGCTCATGCGGGCGGAATGTCTCGCCCGCATGGGCGAACTGCCCGATGCTATCGGCCTGCTCAACTCGGTCCGCGCCCGTTCGCTCCGGGTGCGCGATGCCACCGGCAACGAACCGCCCGACAAGCAACAACTTGCCTTGTTCACATCTGCCGACTTCGCCGATGCCGACGCGCTCATCGAAGCCATCGTGCTGGAACGCCGTGTGGAACTGTGCTTCGAAGGCAATTATTTTCAGGACATGATCCGCCTGAAGCGCGACATCGGAGGCTTGCGCTACGACGACTGCCGTCTGCGACTGCCGATCCCGCAGCGGGAGATGGATGTGAACAAGAATTTGAGGCAAAATGCACCGTGTTATTGAGGCGAGGGGATTATTTCAACATACATTACAAACCATTCCTGCCATGAGAATCTTCATTTTTCTCCTTGCACTTGTCTGCGCCGCCGCCCTGTCCGCGCAGGAAAACCCCGATGCTGCCGGCAAGGGCGCCACGCCGCTTGCGTCCGCTGCACACCGCCCGGCGGCGGGCGTGACCCGGGCCGTGGTGATCGGGATTTCCGAATACCAAGATGAACGCATCCCCGATCTTCAGTACGCCCACCGGGATGCCGAGGCCTTCGCCGACTTCCTGCGCTCCAAAGCGGGCGGTGGGCTGACGGAAGACCAGGTTATGTTGCTTACGAATAAAAAGGCTACCGATGCGCAAATTTACATGGCACTCGATTGGCTGTTGGAAGAGACCGTCGAAGGTGATTTGGCCGTCATTTATTTCTCCGGGCATGGGGATGCCGAAGTAAAACTGAGAACGCAGCGAGGTTTCTTGCTCACCCACAATTCGGTGGCGGAGACCCCAAAAATAGCCTCCATCCGCCTGAATGAACTGGAAGACCACATTGTAGAAATTGCGCTCGAAAAAAAGGCGCGGGTGCTGGTCATTACCGATGCCTGCCGCTCGGGGATGCTGGCGGGCAGGGAAGGCGGCGCCAAAATGGCAAACACCGAACTGGCGGCCATGTCCGACAAAGCCGTCAAAATCCTCTCCTGCCAGCCCGACGAGATGAGCCACGAGGGCACGCAATGGGGCGGCGGCCGGGGCGCGTTCAGCTACTTCCTCGTGAACGGGCTGTACGGTCTGGCCGACCAGAATTCCGACCGAGCGGTGACCCTGACGGAAATCGGGCGCTACCTGGAAGACAACGTCAGCCGCGAGGTGTCGCCCTCCAGCCAAATCCCCAAGGTGGTGGGCAGCCCGAAAGAAAAACTGACGACGGTCTTCCCCGACGAACTGGCAAAACTCCGGGAAAGCCTCGACCCGCTGGCCGTGCATTTCAAACCGGCAGAACAGCGGGGCCTCGAAGACGAGACCCTCGCCCGCGTGGACTCGGCGACGCGGGCGGCGTACCGGCAGTTCAAGCAGGCCGTGGCAGCCAAGCAGTTTTTTGAGCCAGCAGACGCCTGCGCGGACACGCTGTATGGGAGCCTGACCGGAGTGGCCGGGCTACACCCCCTTTTCAACACCATGAAACGCAACTATGCGGCCGCCCTCATGGACGATGCTCAGGAGGCCATGAACGGCTGGCTGCGCTCGGATCCCCGGGAGACGGAATCGTGGGGTACACGACGGAAAGAAGACTATCATCAATTCCCTCGGCAGTTAGCACGGGCCGCTGAATTGCTGGGAGAAAAACATTACCTCTACAATGATCTGAAGGCAAAGGAATATTTTTTTCGTATCCGCATTTATGTGGTTGAAGTTGGCATGCTGGACGGTAAATGGGATTCCCTGCAACTCGCAACGCTGCTCGACTATGTAGAAGCAGGATTAAAATACGACAGCCTGGCGCCTTACCTGTACGCCAAAAAGGCATACTATTTTTTATACCGAAAAGATTTCAAGCAATGCATTGCTTTTTTCAGGAAAACCATTGACTTGGCACCCTCCTGGGTGTGGGCGTATTACCAGGGTTATTTTGCTTACCGTTATACCGGCCCCGGTAACTTGGTACAAGCCAAGGAGCTCCTGTTCAAAGCGTACCAATTGGATTCAACCAATTTCAGAGTTTTGGAAGAGATGAAGGATTTTTACATTAATAATCACCGCTTCGATCTGTCCAGATCGTTTGCCCAAAAAATTTCGGAAGTACTTGAAAGACAAGTAGCATACCAGGACTTGCCAGATTTTTGGCGAGCTAATGTTTATTTGGTTATTGGGGAGTTTGGCAAAGCGGAGACCTTATACAGGCAATATCTGAAAAGTGTTTGGGACTCCCGAGATACCCAGCAAATCAGGGAAGTGTGGCCCTATTATGTGCAATTGGGGTGGGCGCTGTTTTTTCAGGAAAAACAGGATGAAGCCGAAAAGTGGTTGTTGAAAAGCGACTCCATTCAGGAAAATCCCGTAGCGTTGGACGGCCTTTTTCAAATCGCCTGCAAACAGGGTGACAACCAACTTGCCGACAATTATTTGGGAAGGGCAATTCAATCCGGCTATACGCCCGATTGGATTGTCATGAACGGACTTGGGATAGTTGCACTCACCGGCTGGGGAAATGAGGTGATTTTGCTTTTTTCCAAAGCAGTAAACCATTTCCCCGACCACGCCCCTCTCCACTACCACCTCGCCCGCCTTTACCTCGAACAAAAAAACGACTACGAAAAAGGGCTGCCCCTGCTGGAGCGGGCGGTATTATTGGACAGCATACATCCCTACTACTGCTACCACCTCGCTGCAGCCAGTGCCCACCTGGGCCGGAACGACGCAGCGCTGGCGCATCTGGAAAAAGCGTTGGAAAACGGGTACGAGGACTGGGAGGAATTGGCGAAGGATGCGCGCTGGGAGGGGTTAAGGGGGACGGAGCGGTATGAAAAAGTGGTGGGGCGCTACAGGGTGGGCAAAGACTGAGCAAAGAAGGATCAGCTTTCGGGCAACGGGTTCAGCACGATCAAACCGGGAATGTCCAAAAAATCAACGGTGTTTCTCGTTACCAGTTCTGCCCCGAAAGACAATGCCGTGGCCGCAACCAAAGAATCGCCCAAAGACATTTTTTTCATTTGTCGCAGGTGAACGGCTTTTTGAATTATTTCGTCCTCAATGGGGACTGTTCTGAGAATTTTAAACAGGTTTTCAAAAAAGGTGATTTGCGCAGGAGTAATTCGATGAAAGCCAAGGGTCTCGACGATACTGACGGAGGAAACGAAATTGGCTGAATCAGTGACAAGAGGCAGCAACAAAGATGAAAATTGTGCTTCAGCGGCGTAGATGAGGATATTCGTGTCGAGAAGTTTCATTGGCTATTCATTTCGGAAGGGAAGCGTCCGGTCGCTTCGGATTTCGATTTGATATTGCAGTGCATCGCCGAAACTGGTCATATCACAACCCATGCTGACGATGCGGATCGCTTCAGCAAGATCGGAGGCCTTGGTCGTAGGTGCTTCTATTTTTGAGAATCGAATGCGTAAGCGCCGGAGTAGAGGGAGCAACAAGTCCAAATCGGTCTTGTGGGGAATGTCCAAAACAAGTCTTGTCATTACGTATCAATTTAAGCGGTCGTTTGAGTTGCTCTGCCGGAGGCAAACATACAAAAAACTGTGCTCAAAACAGGTAGCATACAAAAAAGGTTTTTGATAACCAGCCCCCTTTTTTCGTATTCTTGATAATCCCCGCACCCAATTCACCCTCACCCCTCCGCCGGCGTCACCTTCCCCCGCACCTCCCCAAACCCCACGCGCAAACCGTCTTTCCGCGCCCAACCGCGTATGGCCAGCGTGTCGCCGTCGAGCAGGAAGGTGCGGGTGCCGCCGCCGTTCAGGGCGAGCGGTTTCTGGCCCGCCCAGGAGAGTTCCAGCAGGGAGCCGAAACTGTCGGGCGTCGGGCCGCTGATGGTGCCGGAGGCTAAGAGATCGCCCACGCGCAGGTTGCAGCCGTTCACGGTGTGGTGGGCCAGTTGCTGGGCCATGGACCAGTACAGGTAGCGGGTATTGGAGCGGCAGATGACCGTTTCCGGGCCGTTTTCGGGCTGGAGGGCTACTTCCAGTTCGATGTCGAGGTTGCGGGCGCCGGTGCTGCGCAGGTAGTCGAGCGGCGCCGGGTTTTGCTTCGGGCCTTTGACGCGGAAAGGTTTGAGCGCCTCCAGCGGCACGATCCAGGGCGAGATGGAGGAGCCGAAGTTTTTGCCGAGGAATGGCCCGAGCGGCACGTACTCCCAGCGCTGGATGTCGCGGGCGCTCCAGTCGTTGAACAGCACCAGCCCGAAAATGTACTCCTCGGCCTTTTCCGCCGGGACGGGCTGCCCGAGGGAACTGTCCTTGCCGATGACGAAGGCCATTTCCAGTTCAAAGTCCAATTGTTTCGAGGTCGAGAACACGGGCGTTTCTTCGCCTTTGGGCAGGATTTGCCCGTGGGGGCGGCGGATGGGCGTGCCGTCCACCACGATACTGGAGGCGCGTCCGTGGTAGCCTACGGGCATCCAGCGCCAGTTGGGCAGCAGGGGGTTGTCGGGGCGGAACATCTTGCCCACGTTGGTGGCGTGCTCGATGCTGCTGTAAAAATCCGTGTAGTCGCCCACGCGAATGGGCATCAGCATGCGCACGCTGCTGCGCTCTACGAGGATTTGGCTGGCGTTTTCGGGCCGGGCCGGCAGGCAGAGCCATTCCTGCACCTTGCGGCGCACCCGGTTGGTGGCGGGTTTGCCGAGAGCGATGAAGTCGTTCAGGACGGGCTGCTCGAACAGTTTTTTGAAAAAACGCCGTTTGCCGAACAGGCCGGCCTCGGCGGCGCTGGCGAGGTTGACGATATGGTCGCCGATGGCGATGCCGGCGCGGGTTTGGCCGTCGCCGGGGTCAAAAACCCCGTACGGCAGGTTGTGGATGGAAAAGTCGGAATCGGCGGGAACGGTGAGCCATGTTTTCATGGCCGCAAAAATCGCAATTCTTCCGGTGTGCTTGTCCTAAACCTATCAAAACACGACCAGTTTTTTGGCTTACCTTTGCCGCCCCGCAACGCCGGGACAACGACCATTTACCACGTAACATCCAACATTCTTCGTCATGGCAGAAAATACCAATACGCAACCGGCTATCAACATCGAAATTTCGGAAGAGACCGCAGAAGGCGTGTACTCCAACCTGGCCATCATTTCCCACTCCAACTCGGAATTTGTGGTGGACTTCATCCGCCTCATGCCCAACGTGCCCAAAGCCAAGGTCAAGGCACGCATCATCCTCACCCCGCAACACGCCAAACGCCTGCTGTACGCTCTGAAGGACAACGTACACAAGTTCGAGATGCAGTTTGGCAAAATTGAGGAACCGGAACACCCGCAACTGCCGCCAATGAACTTCAATACGCCGCCGGCGCAGGCCTAACATTTGCGGTTGAGGTTGTTCTGGTGAATGCCTTATTTTTGCAGGCAAATCAAAAACAACTATGTCAGTACTCGAACTTAAAGGTGAAATGCATGACCTGATTGCCGGGGTGCATTCTCGTGCTGCCGCGCAAAAACTGCTGGAAATCATTCGTGGCTTCCTCCTTTCTCAACCGGAGGCTACGGAAGATGATGTTTTTGAAGACCAAATGACGGAGGAGCAGGTTGTGGCTCTGCAAGACGCCATTGAGCGTTCTTTTGAGAAACGAAACTTGATCCCTCAGGCAGAAGCAAAACAAATGCTCCAATTATGGCTAAACCGAAAACAGTCGAATGGGTAAACAAAGCCCGCCGCTCTTCAAAATCCGCCAAAACGGCTTCTTCGGCTTCATGGACGCCGAGGGCAGGGTGCTTATTGAGCCGCAATACCTGGAGGCCGGCGATTTCCACAACGGTTTTGCCCGGGTACGCCTGAACGACCAGTGGGTGCCGATAGACCATCTTGGCCGGCTGCTACTCAAACGGATGTACCGCAGCATCGGCCCTTTCGAGCAGGGCCTTGCCCGCGTGCAGGTGGTGCGCTCTTGGGGCTACATGGACGAGCGCGGCAACGAAGTTATTCCCGCCCGATTCGACGCGGCGGACGATTTTTCCGAAGGTCGCGCGGCCGTGCAGTTCAACGGCAAAACCGGCTACCTCGACCGGGAGGGCCGCTTCGCGCTCAAACCGGTGTTCTCCTCCGGCGGTGCTTTCCGGGACGGACTGGCTCCTGCGGGCAAGGACGGGCAGTGCGGATTTATCGGCCCCGACGGCCAATTCGCCATCGAACCAGCCTGGGACGAGTGCCGACCGTTCGACGGCCCGGTAGCCGTGGTGGTGCGCGCTGGCCGCTGGGGCCTCGCCGACCGGGAGGGCCGCGAGCGCATTCCGCCCCAGTTCGAATTCGTGCCAGGGCACGCCCACGGGGATTTTTTCGACGGCATGGCATTGGCGTTTCGCGAAGGCAAGTACGGCTTCGTGAGCCAGCAAGGCGAGATCGCCGTGGAGCCGATGTTCGACCTGGCGGGCGATTTCGGCGAGGGCTTGGCCCTCGTGGAGATCAACGGCGCATACGGCTACATTGACAAAGCCGGCAAACTCGTCATCATGCCCAAATTTGAGGACGCAGGCGTGTTTTCCGACGCCCTCGCCCAAGTGCGCAACAACGGCCGATGGGGCTACATTGACCCCGAGGGCAAGTTTGCCATTCCGCCCGCGTTCGATGCCGCCACGCCGTTCCGAAACGGCCTGGCCCGTACCGTCCTGAACCGGAAGTGGCAGTACATTGACCGGGCGGGAGAAGTGGTCTGGCGCGAATCCTGAAGATTGTTTGGCCAACAAGGGAAAAAACATTTCTGCGCTTGGCATTTCCGGCGCAATGGCCTACCTTCGCACCCGCTTTTGGCAAACGTTCATTAATTTTCACACAAGTATTTGAGAATGAGACATTACGAAGTCACCTTCATCGTAGATCCAGTGCTGTCGGGCGATGAAGTCAAATCGACAGCAGAGAACATCCTGAACGAATTGAAAAATTTCGGCGCCACCATTGTGGCCGTGGATGAAATGGGGCTTAAGCAATTGGCCTATCCGATCAACCGGCGCTCCAGCGGCGTTTATTATTGCGTAGAGTTTGGCTGCTTGGAAGCCGATTGGCTCGTCAAGTTCGAACTCGGACTCAAGCGCAACGAAAAACTGCTCCGCTTCCTCAACGTCAAACTCGACAAGTACGGCATCAAGTACAACGACGACAAGCGCAACGGCCTGATCGGCAAGCGCAAAAAGTCCGGCGATACGCCTGCCGCCGTCGCCGCGCCAGAGGCCGTCGTCGCTGCTCCCGTCGTGGTTGACCTTGACACCGCCGAGGTGGAAGAAACCGCTGAAGTTTAAGTTGCACCCCGTTCAAACCACCATTCGTTCACCTTCCAATTTTACAACAATATGGCTGCTTCGAGAGAAGACGTTAAATTCCTCAGCAATCCGAAAATCGGGCTGAAACAGAGAAAATACTGCCGTTTCCGCAAGTTCGGCATCAAGTACATTGACTACAAAGACCCGGACTTCCTGCTCCAGTTCATCAACGAGCAGGGCAAACTGCTGCCCCGCCGCATCACGGGCAACAGCCTCAAGTACCAGCGCCGCGTGGCTACCGCCGTCAAACGCGCCCGCCACCTCGGCATGTTGCCGTTCGTCGGCGACCTGCTCAAGTAAATGTGCACAGCGGCGCTCCGGCGATCAGCCCGGTGCCGTCAATTTCAACAATCAAAAATTTTCAAAACGAGATGGATATCATTCTCCTCGAACATATCGAAAAAGTTGGCGCCAAACACGATATCGTCAAAGTCAAGGACGGTTATGGCCGCAACTACCTCATCCCGCGCGGCATGGCCATCGTGGCCAACAAAGCCAACAAGGCGCGGCTGGAGGGCCTGAAAAAACAGGCCGACAAAAAAGAATCCGCCATGGTGGGCACCTACAAAGAGTACGCCGCCAAACTGGCTGCCAAAACGCTCAAGATCGTGGCCAAGGCCGGCGAGAGCGGACGCCTGTTCGGCTCCGTCACCGCCCAGAACCTCGTGGATGCCATCCGCGACCAGGTAGGCCTCACCATCGAAAAACGCATCGTGGAAATGCCCGAGGAAGTAAAAGAACTCGGCAGCTACGAGGCTCAGGTCAAATTCCACCCCGAAGTGATCGCCACGGTCAAGTTCGACGTGGTGACCGAGATCGCCGAAGATACCGACGGCGGCGGCGGCCATGACGCGGGCGATACCCGCCAGGAGCCGGAGGTGGACATGGAGGCGGAATAATCGTCCGGTTCGACCGTAGATTTAAAAGGTGTCACAGAGGCTCGCAGAGAAAAAAGAGGCTCACAGAGTTTTTTGCCGACTAAGAGCGGACAGATTCCTACGGAATGACAAAAAACTCTGTGTACTCTCAAACTCTGTGAGCCTCTGTGACACCTTTTTTTTCGCCATCACGCCTCGCGAAACTGCCCCTTGCTCACGATCCCGACCACCTTCCCCCTGAACGCGCTCCCGATGAACGGCGAATTGGCCGATTTGGAACGAATGTCGGCTGCGGAAAACGTCCACGACGCGTCGGGATTGAACAGCGTCATTTCCGCCGGTACGCCGGGCTTTAGTTCTGGCACCGGCAGCCCTAGTACCCTGCGCGGGCCGATTGCCCAAAGGCGCACCAGGTCTTGCAGGGAAAGTTTGTGGTCGAGATAAGTCCGGCAGAGCGAAAAGGCCGTTTCGAGGCCGATCATGCCGAACTCGGCGTACGGGAACTCCAGGTTTTTGGCTTCCGGGTCCCAGGGAGCATGGTTGGTGCAGAGGAAATCAATGGTGCCGTCGGCCACGCCTTCCAGCAGGGCATCGCGGTGTTCCTGGCTGCGCAAGGGAGGCAATACTTTCCAGTTGGCATCAAAATCGGCGAGCATTTCGTCGGTAAAGCACAAGTTGGCCACGGCGACAGAAGCCGTCACAGGCAGTCCGGCGGCTTTGGCGGCGCGCACCATTTCCACCCCGTTGCGGGTAGACAACAGGTGCAGGTGCAAACGCCCACCGGAATATTCCAGCAAACTCAGATCGCGCTGGACAACCACTTCTTCGGCAAGCGCCGGAATCGCTTTCATGCCCAGTCGGGTGCTGACGATGCCTTCGTGCACCATGCCGCTCCCGGCAATGCTTTTGTGGTGTGGGAAATCGAAAATCAGCCCGTCGAACGCCCGGGAGTATTGCAAGGCCCGCAAGAGCAGCCCCGCGTCCTGCACGGGATGCGGCCCGTCTGAAAATGCCACGGCGCCCGCCGCGTGCATATCGTACAGTTCGGCCATGTCCTTGCCCGATGTGCCCACCGAAACAGCACCGATGGGGTGAAAATGCACAGCGTAGCCGGCGGTTTTGCTTTGCAGATAAGCCACGCCGGATTTGGAATCCACGGCGGGCGACGTGTTGGGCATGGGCGCAAGCGCCGTGAAGCCGCCGGTTGCGGCGGCGGCGGCGAGGGAGCGCAGGTCTTCCCGGTGCTCAAAACCCGGCTCGCCCGGTTGCGGCCCCACGTCCATCCAGCCCGGCGAGGCAAAAGTTTGCTGTTCGAAAAGCACTTCTCGTACGCCCGTCTCCATGGGCAGGTTTTTCCCCACAGCGCGCACAAGCCCGTCGCCAATGCGGATGTCCACCGGAGCAGTGGTCTCTTTTTCGGTGCAGACGCGAATGTTTCTCAGTAGTAGTTGCATGATTGCGCGCAAATGTCCAGAAATTCAGGGAAGGCGGATTCGCTATACCACAAAAAACACCTCCGCCACTCGAAACTCAAAACTCGAAACTCAAAACTCGAACACCACCTCCACCACATCTTCCACCTTCAGCCCGAGCAGCGTGGCTGCCCGGCCCATGTTCACGGCTATTTCGAGCAGTCCGGCGCTGTTGAACAGGCAGAGCGGCTCGCCCACCGGCACGTCGCAGTAGCGCTGGGAAAGGCGGCTGATCGGGTCGTTGCGTTTGAAAAACAGGGAAAACGGGCGGCCCTGAGCGGTTTTTTCAAAAGTCTCCCGGGGGATATTGACCAGGGCGTTTTCAAAGTTGTCAATGTGGATGACGGTGCCGCGGATACGGGTAGGGGTGATGACGGGCCGCAAGCCGATGCGCTCGACCAGCGGGCCGGCGGGCATGCCGATTTCATCAAAAGGGCTGCCGGCGACAAGGTTCGCAACGGCGGCGGTAAAAGCGTTTTTCCCAGGGAAATGTGCGGGATCGGAGTCGGCCAGTACCCGGACATCCGCTTCGACCAAGTTTTCGAACAAGAGTGTCAGCAGACCGTTGTCGGGCGCGAGGAAAAAATGCCCGTTCGAGCGGGCGGCCACAAACCGAAAATGCGTGTCGTACACACAATTTACCGCCACAATGTGGATCGAGCCTTCCGGAAACTCCGGACAGGCGTTGCGGGCCACAAGCGCCGCCTGCACGATGTCGAACGGCTTGATTGCGTGCGAAATATCAACAACTTGCGCCTCCGGGCAAGCCCGGAGCAAGGCCCCTTTCAGGGCCCCGGCGTAGTGGTCCTGGGTGCCGAAATCGGTGGTCAGGGTAATGATGGGCCTTCGCTCCATGGAAACTTTAGCGGATAAATTCTTGTTCGGCAACTCGTTTTTCACCCTACTTTTACAGGCGTAAAAAACGGCACACAAAAGTATGGACAAAAGCATGGAGGCTTGGCGTTTTATCGTCCTGAAAACCAGAAAAATAAATTCCATCCCCTCCCGCTGCTGCTAAATCAACACAGAAATTTGAGCGAAATCATTCTCACCGTCGAGGGCATTGACCCCGTCGAGCTCTACGGCGAAAACAACGCAAAACTGAATCTGCTGCGCAAAGCCTTCCCCGATGTCACCATCACCTCACGCGGCAACAGCCTGAAACTCACCGGCGAAAAAAAATTCACCCAACCGGCCAAGGCCAAGTTCGAAATGATGGTCCGCTACCTGCGCGAACATCAGGAGCTGACGGTGCAAACGGTGGAGGACTTGCTCGGCGGCGAAAACCCCTTCGAGGTGCGTATCCCCGTGAACGGCGATTCCAGCAACGCTATCCTGTTCGGACGCGACGGACGGCCCATCAAAGCCAAAACCCGCAACCAGAAGCGCCTCGTGGAGGTGTGCGAAACCAACGACATTGTATTCGCCATCGGCCCGGCCGGCACCGGCAAAACCTACACGGCCGTGGCTATCGCCGTGCGCGCGCTGAAGAACAAACTCATCAAAAAAATCGTGCTCACCCGCCCCGCCGTGGAGGCCGGCGAAAACCTCGGCTTTTTGCCCGGCGACCTCAAGGAAAAGGTGGACCCCTACCTGCGCCCGCTCTACGACGCGCTCGACGACATGTTGCCCATGGACAAGCTCCAGTTTTTCATGGACAATCGCGTCATCGAGATCGCGCCGCTCGCATTCATGCGCGGCCGCACACTGGACAACGCCTACATCATTCTCGACGAAGCGCAGAACGCCACGCCCTTGCAAATCAAAATGTTCCTGACCCGCCTCGGCCCCAGCGCCAAGTGCATCATCACCGGCGACCTGAGCCAGATTGACCTGCCCGGCCACCAAAAATCGGGACTCCGCCAGGCCATGGACATCCTCGACGGCGTGAGCGGCATCGAGGTGCTCACGCTGACCACCGAAGACGTGGTGCGCCACCGTTTGGTCAAGGACATCATCAAAGCCTACGACAAAATAGAAGCGGAAGAACGGGCCAAACGCGAGCAGGTACGGCTGAAAAAAGAGGCGGAAGAACTGGCGCGAACCGAAGAAGGACGCAATTAAACTACATCTCGTTATATTCTATGAAACACCTACCTGCTCTGTTGATTTCCCTGGCACTGATTGCCTTTTCCTGTTCGCCCAAAACGGCGCCGACGGCTTCGAAACCTGCTCCCGCCGTACCCAAGGTCACCTACGCGGCGGATATCAGCCCGATTTTGCTCGGCAAGTGCGCACCCTGCCATTTCCCCGCGCAGCAAGGGAAAAAAGAACCTTTGGACACCCATGCGGCGGTGCAAAAGCACATCAACGACATCATCGCCCGGGTCGAACTGCCACAGGACGACGTCAAGTTCATGCCGTTCAAGATGAAAAAGCCGGCGCTTACGCCCGACGAAATTGCGCTGCTGAAAAACTGGGCACGGGGCGGTTTTGTGAGCGAGTAAGTTCGCTCGAAACAACGTTAGCATGTGTCCCGGAACTCCGTTCCGGGTGTTCTGATAGGGACTATTTGGCCAATAATCGCAGGCAATTTTACGATTTCCCTACCCGGAACGGAGTTCCAGGACACATGCTCTTAGCCCATGCGAGCGCTGATCTGTTTTTGGTTTTTCACCCTTGGCGGGCCTTCTCTGTTCGGTCAGAACGCCGAATGGACCGTCTCCGGTACCGTTCGGGACGAGGCCGGTGTGGCGTTGCCCGGCGCCACGGTGCAGGCGGACGCATCCGCACAGGCCATCACCGATGGTGCCGGGGCGTTTCAGTTTCGCTTGGCCGAGCGGCCGAAGCGGCTTACCGTTCGGTACATCGGCTATTTTGCCCATCGGGTAGCACTCGACACGGTGCCTGCCGCAGGCCGGAGCATCCGCCTGAACATCACTTTGTTGCCCAATGCTGTGTCCTTGCCCGAGGTGGCCATTTCCAGCAAGCCGGTGGAGTCCATTTTTGAAGAGGATTTCAAAACCAACCTGTTGGACTACGTTTTCGCCGGAAAAGACTTGGTGCTGCTGGTGCACGAGGGCAAAAAATACATGCTCCGCCTCACCGACGACAACGGGCGAACCATTGCCGCGCTGCAACTGCCGGGCAGAGCGGAGCGCCTGCACCAAAGTTGTACCGGCGATTTCCATGCCGTCGGGGAACACTGGGCTTGGGAATTCACCCGATTTGATACCCGGCTCGACACGTTTCCGCGTTATGCCGCGTCGGAATTTCACCGGCTGGTAGAACCCTGCGTACTGGAGCAAAACGAATACTACTTTTTTCGAAAATCGGGGCCGTTCCGACAATCGGTGCAGTACACGTACTACGACCCGGAACACAAACAACACCTGCTGGCTCTGATCCGCGACGAAGTGGCCGAGGCGCAACTCCTGCGCCGCTATCGGGCCATACTGGCAGCCTACATGCTGACGATTCCCGATGTGGACAAGGACGATATTCTGGAGGGCAAAAGCCCGTTGGCCGACCCCATGCAGGCGCTCAACCCGGACAACATGACCAAAATGGCCGAAACCAATGCGCTGGTGACCGAGATCGGTTTTTTCAGCCAGTTGGCGCGGGATTCGGTGTACGCGCCCCTGTTCAAAATTGGCTCCAGCCTGTACCTGTTCGACCACCAGAACGACCGCCTGTTGCGCTTCGACGTGGCACCCTGGAAGGACGAATCCGGCCCGCTCGCCTACCACCGCGCTCCCGGCTGGAAAAAGGAAGTGCTGGTGGATGCCACACTCCAACGCGCCTACGGGCGGTTTCAGGGCGGTGGCGGCTACCTGGTTCTGAAAGAAATAAACCTGCAAACCGGGCAGGCCGGGAAAACGTACCGGCCAACCGCCTTGCCCTTCCTCGCCGAAAATTTCAAAATACGCAACGGTACCCTGTACTGCATCGGCCAGCCGGACGTGAACGTGCCCAACAAGCGGTTGTACAAGGCGAATATTTTCAAGTTTGTGGAGTGAGGGGGGGGGTAATTGGCTTGAATCGCTACACAAAATTTTCTATTTTAAAACCATTTCTCATGGCTCAATCCAAAGCAGTTCCTTTTCAAAATATCGCGCTCGCGCTTTCCGGCGGGGGGTACCGGGCTGCGGCATTTCACCTCGGCAGCATGCATTACCTGCACCATGCACAATGGAAAGGAGCGCCCTTGCTCCGGCAGTTGGCCGTGTTGTCCACCATTTCCGGCGGCACCATCACGGGGGTGAAATACGCCCTTTGCCTAGCGCAGGAAAAATCGTTTGAACAGTTTTTTGAGGAACTGTACGGGTTTTTGCGGTCGGACACGCTTTTGCCCGATGCCATGGCGGTGCTTAACAACAGCCGTGCTTGGCAGGGTACGCTCAAACAGCGCAACCTGATCAACGCCTTTGCGCTGGTGTACCACGACCGGCTGTTTCAGGGCGAGACCTTCGGAACCCTGCTTACGATAAAACGGGAAGATTTTCCCGAAGTGGCCTTCAACAGTACAGATATTGAACATCAAATGCCATTTAGGTTTCAAAAAAGTGAACGCGGTAAAATCGGGCATGGTAATGTAGATATCCCAAAAGAAGAGGCAAGTGAAATTCGATTAGGTGACATTGTGGCGGCTTCCAGCTGTTTTCCTGGAGTTTTCGAACCTATTGTTATACCTCGAGATTTTATTCAAAATACAAACAGTTTACTGGATGTGTTTTGGACAAAAAATAATAAGACACCGCTTAGGCTCATGGATGGGGGGATTGTAGATAATCAAGGGATCAATGGCGTTTTGCGCTTCGCAAGTCGAAATAAGGATAAACCCATTGGCACATTTCTGATCTCGGATGTTTCTTCTAAACCGGATAAAAAGCGGGAAGACAAGATCAACGTTCAAGAAAGTAAATGCCTCCTGCTCCAATTGTCTATTCGACAGATCAATGTACTGGCATGGTTGATGGCAATCTTTTCCGGTTTCTTGTTTTGGTTTTCATCAAACAAGGTCGTTTTGTTGGTTGGCAGCATTGTATTCACAATTTGTTCGCTTTGGCTTCTACTCGAACATTGGGCCACAAAAAAGTTCTCGACAGTGATTATGTCCAAGGTTTCGCCAAAATCGCCCTTGTTTATGGAACACTTCAACATCCTTCGGACTACCAAACTCAAATATTTACTTGACCCGATCTGTTCAAGGATTAGCTCCGTTAAACGGGTTACTATGGATGTTTTTCTCAATAGGATAAGACGGCTGAACTATGAGGATATATTTAGCGATACCTACTGGCAAAACAAGATGAAGACCAACTACATCTACGACCTGCACGACCAGGAAGGCGTTTCGGAGGCGCTCAACTTGGTAATCCGGCAAGCCAACGACATGGAAACGACGCTTTGGTTTTCTGCCAAAGACGACCGTCCCGATGCATCCATGCTGGACGCTCTCGTGATGGCCGGGCAGGCTACGATGTGCCACAACTTGATCCTGTACATCGAAACGATCAAAAAGGGGATATACCCCGACTTGTCGCCGGATATACAATCGGAACTTGATAAATTTCAGGCGAAATGCCTGCAGGATTTTCAGCGGTTCAATGACCAACCAAGGTGGTTGATGCCAAAAACTGTGTAGGCGTGAGAATAGTAAACGTATCTGCAAGTTCCAGCAAATCCTGATCGCCCGTGGTGATGCACTCGGCCTGTGCAACAAGTGCGAGGCTCAAAAACTTGTCATCTTTTGGGTCACGGCATAAAACAAACGTTCAGGATTCATGCAGAATTTCTTCCAGGATTTCAGGGGTCAAGCCGTTGGCAATAGCCTTTTCGCTAACCTCATCCAACAGATTGGAAAAGGCTTGAGGAGTCATGTTTTTTAGCCCTTCTTTTTCCACTAACCAGCAGAATAGGCTGATGATTCTGGCACGCTGCTCAGGGGCGGCACGTTGCCAGGTCAAGGCGATTGATTCGTTTACAGGAATTACAAGTCTTTGCATAAATGATCGGTTTTGCAATTTGCGACACAAAAATGGAGAAATTTTTTAAGATTTTACGCACACATCAGGCTCGCAAAAGTCCAATACGCACTTCTTGAGCAAAAAGTCTCTCTAAGAATATTCAAAACAAAAAATTTCAAAAAATAAAATCTCCGCCCCGTACTTTTGCCTCCAACCCGAAACCTTCTAACCCGAAACCCGAAACCTTCCAACCTAAAAATGGCGCGTTCCAAAAAAGATACCTCTGTTCCGCCCACCGTGTCCCACAATGGTGAGGACACTATCGTCACCCTTTCCGGGATGTACCAGAATTATTTTCTGGACTACGCTTCGTATGTCATCCTCGAACGCGCCGTGCCGGCCATCGAGGACGGACTGAAGCCCGTGCAGCGTCGCATCCTGCACGCCATGTTCGAGCAGCACGACGGACGCTACCACAAGGTGGCCAACCTCATCGGCCAGACCATGCAATACCACCCCCACGGCGATGCCGCCATCGGCGATGCGTTGGTGAATCTGGGCCAAAAGGATTTGCTCATTGACTGCCAGGGCAACTGGGGCGACTACCGCACGGGCGACTCCGCCGCTGCGCCGCGTTATATCGAGGCACGCCTCACCAAGTTCGCCCTCGACGTGGCCTTCAACGCCGACACCACCCGTTGGCAACTTTCCTACGATGGCCGCAAACGCGAACCTATCGCACTGCCCATGAAATTTCCGCTCCTGCTGGCCCAGGGCGTGGAGGGTATCGCCGTTGGCTTGAGCACCAAGGTCATGCCGCACAATTTTGTGGAAATCATCAAGGCCAGCATTGCCGCACTAAAGGATCGCAAGGTTGACCTGTACCCCGATTTCCCAACGGGTGGCCTTGTGGATGTGACCAACTATAACGGCGGCGGGCGCGGCGGCAAAATTCGCGTGCGGGCACGCATTCGGGAGATAGACAAAAAAACGCTACAGATCACCGAACTCCCCTACGGCGTATTTGTCAACGACCTGATTGACACCATCCTCAAGGCCAACGAAAAGGGCCAGATCAAGGTCAAAAAAGTGATTGACAAAACCGCCGCCGAGGTGGATATCGAGATCGAACTCCAGCCCGGCGTCAGCCCCGACGTGACCATTGACGCCTTGTACGCATTTACCAACTGCGAGGTAAGTATCAGTCCCAACTGCTGTGTCATTATTGACAACAAGCCGTTGTTCACGGACGTGAACGAACTGCTCCGCATCTCCACCGAAAATACCAAGGAACTGCTTCGGCAGGAACTGGAAATCCTGAAACACGACCTTCAGGAAAAACTCCACTTCGCATCGCTGGAGAAAATTTTCATCGAAAACCGCATCTACCGCGACATCGAAGAGTGCGAAACCTGGGAAGCCGTTCTGGAGGCCATTGACAAGGGACTGCACAAACACGTCATCACGCCCTCCGATCCCAACTATTCCAAGGAAACGAAAAAAATCAAACTCCTGCGCGACATCACCGAGGACGACCTCGTGCGGCTCACCGAAATCCGCATCAAACGCATCTCCAAGTTCAACTCTTTCAAAGCCGACGAGGAAATCGCCAAACTGAACGGCGAACTACAGGAAACCCTGCACCACTTGGCGCACCTCACCGAGTATGCGATCAGTTATTTCGAACGCCTGCTCGACAAGTACGGCAAGGACCATCCGCGCAAAACCGAGATCGCTGTGTTCGACGATATCCGCGCGACCGAGGTGGTGGCCAACAACGCCAAACTGTACGTGGATCGGGTCGGAGGATTTATCGGCACCGGCCTCAAAAAAGACGAGTTCGTGCAGGACTGCTCCGACATTGACGACATCATCGTGTTCCGTCGCGACGGGGTGATGAAAGTTGTCCGCATCGGCGAAAAAGTGTTCGTAGGCAAAGACATTCAGCACATCGCCGTGTGGAAAAAGAACGACGAGCGCACCACGTACAACTTGATTTATGTGGACGGCAAGACGACACGCACGATGGTCAAACGTTTCAACGTGACGGCAATCACCCGCGACAAGGAGTACCCTGTCGGTGGCGACGGGAAAGGTTCGCGTATCCTGTACCTGACCGCCAATCCCAACGGCGAAAGCGAAGTGGTGAACGTCACCCTCAGCCCCGGCAGCACCGCCAAAATCAAGGTGTTCGATTACGATTTTGGCGAACTCGCCATCAAAGGCCGCGACGCACAGGGCAATATACTGACCAAGTACCCGGTGAAAAACATCCGCCAGAAAGAAGTGGGTAAGAGCACCATCGGCGCCAAGAAACTCTGGTACGACGACATCACCGGGCGCCTCAACACCCAGGAACGCGGGGCGTTGCTCGGCGAATTCGATGGCGACCTCATCCTGGTGCTCTATCACGACGGCTCCTACGAACTGACCGACACCGATGTGCTTCAGCGGTTTGAGCCAAAAGAAATTCTCTACCTCGGCAAGTTCGACCCCAAACAACCCATCAGTGCCGTGCATTTCGACGGGCACAAGGGCTGGACGATGGTCAAACGATTCTTGGTCGAAACCACCAAACTGAAGGAGCGGTATTCGTACCTGACCGACCACCCAAAGTCGAAACTGCTCTTTGCCAGCATGAAGCCCAACCCGCGTATTCACTATTCGATCAAGGTGAAAGGCAAGTCCATGCCCGGCGAGGTCAGCCTCGGCGATTTCATGGACGTGAAAGGCTGGAAAGCCGTGGGCAACAAACTGAGCGACGCGCTCCTGAGCAGCGTCAAGGAAGTGGAAAACAAGCCGGGCAAAGCGGCGGCCATTGTTGCCCCGCCGGAAGAAGCACCCATGCAGGTCAACCTGTTCGGCGAGCCGGAGCCCGTGGTAGAGCACAAGCCCAAAGGAAAGGAAGAGGGGGAAAAAAAGACGTTTAAGGCCGGGGATACGATTGAGTTTGATTGACCGATTAACCTGAATTAATATAATGCCATGAAATATGTCCCGCAAAAAAAGTACCCGAACCTACTATCGCCGACGCAAAGACAAGCCGCATGACGCGGTCTTCAAAGCATTTTTCGGCGATGCCCAAATCGCTAAAAACTACCTGCTACATTACACTCCGGCGGCTGTGCACCATCGCATTGATTTTTCCAGTTTCCAAAAAACCGACACGGCATACGTCAGTGGACGCTTCGGCCTTACGTTCAGCGACGTTGTTTACGACACGCGACTGACCACGGGCGAACTTGCGAGGCTCTTGTTCTTGTTCGAGCACAAGAGTTTTGTGCCAAGTCAGCCGGTCTACCTCCAACTGCTTGATTATTTGCTTCAGATATGGGAGGACGACTTGAAGAACAAACGGCCCTTGTCGTTTGTCATCCCGATTGTGGTTTATCACGGTGAGGCAGGTTGGCAACAAAAACCGTTTTGGGAATATTTCCCAGGACTGCCTCTGGAGTGGCGGTCGTTCGTTCCGAATTTTGAATACCTGTTGACCGATCTGAGCAACATCCCACCTGAAGTGATACAGGATAAACGGGAGACCGAATACTTGCGCAACCTTTTTCTTGCGCTTAAATTTGCCCGTAATCTCAGGTTGCTGCGGAATAACTGGAATGAAATCCTGTCGTTTCATTTTGCTTCTTACGACACCACCCGAGACCGAATTTTGCTTCAAACCCTCACCCTTTACTTAGTAAATCTGTACGATATGCAACCTTCAGAAGTTCAAGAACTCAACAAAACCCTGCCTGAAGAGGAACGCGATTGGATTGATCAGATCCCGGAAATATTTGGTGAAAAATGGAAACGAAAGGGACTTCGGGAAGGCCGGAGGGAGGGGCGTGCGGAGGGGCGTGCGGAGGGGCGTGCGGAGGGGCGTGCGGAAGGGCGTGCGGAAGGGCGTGCGGAAGGGCGTGCGGAACAAGATCAAAATTTTACAAGAAAGATTATCCAGAAATTCCCGGAATGGAGCGACGAAGAAGTCGCCGAGTTTGTGGGAGTCACTGTTGAATTAGTGCAGCAAATGCGCAAAGGGTTAGCTACTGGAAAATAAATCATTGTTTCGCTCCGCGAGCACCTATTCAATTATCCCACCAAAATTCACATGCCACAATTCGCCCACCTCCACTGCCACACCCAGTACTCCCTGCTCGACGGGGCCGCCTCCATCCCGGCCTTGTTCAAAAAAGCCAAGGACGACGGCATGAAGGCGCTCGCCATCACCGACCATGGCAACATGTTCGGGGTGTTTCAGTTCGTGGCAGAGGCTGCCAAACACGAGGGCGTGAAACCGATCGTGGGCTGCGAGTTTTATGTGGTGGCCGACCGGCACCGGCGCACATTTACCAAGGAAGACCGCGACAAACGCTACCACCAGCTCTTTCTGGCTAAAAACCCGGAGGGCTACAAAAACCTCGTTAAACTCTGCTCCCTCGGCTACATGGAGGGCCTGTACGGCAAGTACCCGCGCATTGACAAAGAACTGATCCTGCAATACCACGAGGGGCTTATCGCCACCACCTGCTGCATCGGCGCCATGGTGCCGCAAGCGATTTTGCGCAAAAGCGAAGAAGAGGCCAAAAAGGAGTTCGAATGGTGGTACAACATCTTCGGCGAAGACTACTACATCGAAATTCAGCGCCACCAGATGGAGGAGCAGAACCGCGTGAACGACGTGCTGCTCCGCTGGGCCACAGAGTACAACGTAAAGGTCATCTGCACCAACGACTCCCACTACGTGGACCAAAAAGACTACAACGCCCACGACATTCTGCTGTGCATCAATACCGGCGAGAAACAGGCCACACCGGCCATTCGCGAGTTTGCCGAAGAGGGCACGGTGATGAAGGGCGGGCGCTTCGCCTTCTGGAACGACCAGTTTTATTTCAAAACACAGTCTGAAATGGGCGCCCTGTTTCAGGACGCGCCATTCGCGCTGGACAACACGATGGAAATCGTGGACAAGTGCGAAACCCTCAAACTGAAGCAGGACATCTTGCTGCCCAACTTCGTCATCCCGCAAGAGTTCACCACGCAGGACGACTACCTGCGCCACATCACCTACGAGGGTGCCCGCGAGCGCTACCGAAACCTCACCCCGGAAATCGAAGAACGGATCAACTTCGAACTGCACACCATCAAAACAATGGGTTTCGCGGGCTACTTCCTCATCGTGGCCGACTTTATCAAGGCCGGACGCGACCTGGGGGTGTTCATCGGCCCCGGACGCGGTTCGGCTGCCGGTTCGGCGGTGGCGTATTGCATCGGCATCACCAATATTGATCCGATCAAATACCAACTCCTGTTCGAGCGCTTCCTGAATCCCGACCGCAAGAGCATGCCCGATATTGACACCGACTTCGACGACGAGGGCCGGCAGAAAGTGCTCGACTACGTGGTGCAGAAGTACGGCCGCCAGCAAGTCGCCCAGATCGTGACCTACGGCACCATGGCCGCCAAAATGTCCATCAAGGACGTGTCCCGCGTGCTCGACCTGCCCCTCGACCAAGCGAATGCCCTCGCCAAACTCGTACCCGACAAGCCCGGCATCTCGCTCAAACGCGTGCTCACCGCCCCGCTGGATGGCGAGGGCTCCCTGCGCGACAAGGAGGGCCTGATGGCCGACGACATCGAAAACGCCAAAAAACTGCGCGAACACCTCGCCGCCGAGCAAACCCTCGAAGGCCAGGTATTGCGCGAAGCGCTTGTGCTCGAAGGCTCCGTGCGCAACACCGGCATCCACGCCGCCGGCATTATCATTGCGCCCAAAGACCTCACGGAGATCATCCCGGTATGCACCAGCAAGGAAACAGACTTGCTCATCACCCAGTACGAGGGAAACACCATCGAGGATGCCGGGGTCATCAAGATGGACTTTCTCGGCCTCAAAACACTCACAATCATCCGCGATGCCTTGCGCATGATCGAGCAGAACCACGGCCTCAAAATTGACATTGACACCATCCCGCTCGACGACCGCAAGACCTACGAACTCTACCAGTCCGGCGCCACCAACGGCACGTTCCAGTTCGAAAGCGCCGGCATGCAGAAATACCTGCGCGAGCTCAAGCCCGACAAGTTCGACGACCTCATTGCCATGAACGCCCTGTACCGGCCAGGGCCGTTGGAGTATATCCCCGATTTCATTGCCCGCAAACACGGGCGGCAGGCGGTGTCGTACGATTTGCCGGAAATGGAGGAGTATTTGAGCGACACGTTCGGAATTTGCGTATACCAGGAACAGCTCATGTTGCTATCGCAAAAAATCGGCGGTTTTTCGAAAGGCGATGCCGACGTGTTGCGCAAGGCAATGGGTAAAAAACAGAAGGCGGTTCTGGACAAAATGAAGGGGCAATTCATGTCCGGCGCTATGGACAAAGGGCACCCTGAAAAAATCCTGGACAAAGTCTGGACCGACTGGGAAGCCTTCGCCTCCTACGCGTTCAATAAATCCCACTCCACCTGCTATGCCTTTGTGGCCTATCAAACTGCCTACCTCAAGGCGCACTACCCTTCCGAGTACATGGCCTCCGTGCTCACCCACTCGCAGGGCAACATTGAAAAAACCACGTTTTTCCTCGAAGAGTGCAAACGCATGGGCCTCGACGTGAAAGGCCCCGACATCAACGAATCGGGCGTGAATTTTTCCGTCAACAAACGCGGCGTGATCCGCTACGGGATGGGCGCCGTCAAGGGCGTGGGCGAAGCCGCCGTGGAAGCGCTGATCGAGGAGCGCAATCAAAATGGACCGTTCGCCAATGTCTTCGATTTTATGCGGCGCATCAACCTGCGCACGGTGAACAAAAAAGTCATGGAATGCCTGGCTTTCGCCGGTGCATTCGACGAGATACCACCCTTGCTGGGGCAGGGCGGCGGCGCACGCGCCACGTTTTTCGCGCCCTCCGACAAATACGAGTCCTTCCTCGAACACCTGCTCAAATACGGCGCGGCATTTCAGGAGGACAAGGTCATGTCGGTCAATTCCCTGTTCGGCGACCTGTCCGATTCCGTGAGCATTCCCGAACCGACAGTACCCAAAGTGGCGCCCTGGAACCTGCTCACCATGCTCCAGCGCGAGCGGGATGTGATCGGCATTTACCTCAGCGGGCACCCGCTGGACGACTACAAGTTCGAAGTCGAAAACCTGACCACCTGCGCGCTCGACCGCATCGAAAATTTCAAGGGACAAAAAATTCGCATCGCCGGGTTCGTCACCAAAGCCGAGCACCGCATCAGCCAAAAGGGCACGGGCTGGGGGCGTTTCACCGTGAGCGACTACTCCGGCAACCTCGAGATCGCGCTGTTCAGCAACGACTACGCCCAGTTCAAACACTTTTTCGAGGAGGGCAACTGCCTGTTCATCACGGGCACTTACCGCCAGCGCTACAACAGCGACGAGCACGAGTTCCGTCCCGAAAAAGTGGAACTCATGGAGTCCGTCGGAGGCTCGCAAATCTCGGCCGTCACACTGCAAATCCCGGTGGAACTGCTCACCACCGAACTGCTCGACCGCCTCGACCACGTGTGCAAAACCCACAAGGGCAAACATGCGCTCAAGATGCGCCTCGTGGACCGCACGAACAAAAACGCCCTGTCCTTCGCCGCCCCCGACCGCAAAGTAAACGCCGATTCGGACTTCGCGATGGAGATGGAGAAATTGGGGGTGGAGTGTTCGGTGGGATAAACAGCCAGAAACAGGTACTTTTGTAAAAAATATACGCCATGCGCATCAAACGATTGGAACTGACAAACTTCCGGGGCTTCGAACAAGCCGCCGTTGATTTCCCAGAGGGAAACGTGGTGGTTTTTTTTGGGGAGAATGGGACAGGGAAGACAAGCCTGCTTGATGCCTTGGCTAAATTACTTCGTTCACTGATAAAAGTTGATGAAAAGGCAGAGTCACAGGCTTATCGTAGAATTGATTTTGAAATTGATGACATTAGGATAGGGTCAAAAGATTCGCGAATTGAGGCACAATATATTACCAAAGGAATTGAAAAAAACGGATGGATAAACATACAGTATAACGATACAAGGAAAGATGTTCCCACTCATGTAAAATTTGGACCTGCTCGACAATTATTTTCTGATGAGAATTTCCTTTCTGAACTTGAGTCATCAATTCAAATGAATGAAACAATACCGGTTCTTACATACTACAAGACCAATCGAGAAATACAACGTGATAAAAATGGAGGTCAAGCAGAAACGGAGAAAATTTCTAGTAGATTAGATACTTATCAAGGGGCTTTCTTGGCTAACATTGATGATTACCATGACTTTGAAGAATGGTTTCGATATCAGGAAGATTTTGAAAACCAAGAAAAAATCAATAACCAAGACCTTAGTTATATCAATTTATATTTAGATGTTGTACGAAGGGCTGTACGGAATTTCATAGGACCTTTATCAAATGTATCAGGTGGTTTGCGAGTCAAGAGGATTACTTACCAGAACTCTATGTTCACTCCCAAAAAAGAATTTTCCCTTGTCACTACCAAAAACAATCAGGAACTGCAACTTTCTCAACTCTCTTCTGGCGAACGAGCGCTTGTCCTTTTAGTGGCTGACATTGCCCGGCGCATGGTCATCGCCAACCCGCAAATGCCCGACCCGCTGCAAAGCGCCGGTATCGTTTTAATTGACGAGATCGAATTGCACCTGCACCCAAAGTGGCAGCGCAGGGTCATTCCGGCATTGCAGGAAACATTTCCCAATATACAGTTTATCATCGCCACACACTCCCCGCAGGTGTTGAGCAACGTGCCCAATGGCAGCGTTTTTGAAATCGAAAATTTCCAAATCGTACCACGAAACACGTATGGGCGCGACAACCGCTGGATTCTGGAAGCGGTAATGGATGACGAATCCCGGCCGAAAGAAGTCCAGGAAATGTTGGACCAGTACTTTGCCTACATACGGGAGGGGGAATTGGATCGCGCAGCGGCGCTGCGTCATGAACTGGAATCTCTTATTGGCCGGGACGAACCGTTGTTTCACAAAGCAGATATTCTGACCAGCCGAAAAGAACGCAGCATTGCTACATGAAACACATCTCCAAAAATCCTGCGGAACCTCAAGCATTTGCTGATTGGAAAGCAGCCAATCAGGAGCAAATTGGCCGTTATCACACCGATAGCGCCACAGGAGACAGGATATGGAACCTGCTTCCAAGTAATATGCCGAATCCTGAAACGGGAGTGGAGGAAGTCGCGCTGTACAGCAAGGCGCAACTTCGCAAGGCATTGTTAGTTGAACAAGGGTACTTGTGCTGCTATTGCAACCAACGCATCGAAGATGCCCATACTACGCCAATTGAGCACTTTAAGCCCAAAGGAATAGCCTCATACCGCCATCAAGTCTTTGATTATCAAAATTTATTCGCATGCTGCGACGGAGGTGAGCGTGATACAGCCAAGCCCCGCCAAACCTGCTGCACTCTTTTCAAAGGGAATAATGATCCGGTGCACCCAGACCACATCATCTCACCATTGGAACCAGATTGCCTGGATTTTTTTGAGTTTGACGAACAAGGTCAAATTCATCCGGCTAATCGGAATGAACGCGCTGAAAAAACGATTGCGTTTCTGAACTTGAGCGCTAAACGTCTGAATCTTCAACGCCAAGAGGCAATTGACACATACATATTTAATGTCTGGACTGAAGACATGGATACTTTGGGAGAATTGACCAGACTAATGACTCCAGTCAACGGTAGGCTGGAGCCTTTTTGCTCTGCGATCTATTCGGTATTGCGCCAATATCCCTAAGCCCGCCGCCTCCGACCGCAAAGTAAACGCCGATTCGGATTTCGCGATGGAGATGGAGAAGTTGGGGTTGGAATGTTCGGTGGGGTGATCTTGAAACTTTTTTGTACACCTGACAGCATGGCAACGCCTTGTTGCTTAAAGGCGAAAGGCAGATAAGCGCCTCCTCGGTGCATGCGGGGACTGGTCACAGGTTGTGCTAATTTGGTTAAAGTCGAACTCAGCCCCTCACTCCCGCTCCGCCAGTTCCAGCCAGCGCATTTCCTTCTCGTCCAAGGTTGTCTGGAGCGTGCCCAATTCCGTGGACAGCTTGCCGGCTTCGTCGGCTCCGAGGTCGGAGGCGTTAAATCGTTCCAGAATGACTTTTTTCCGGTTTTCCAATGTTGCCAGTTCCTTCTCGAGTTTTTTGAACTCGTTGCGTTCGGTGCTGGAAAGTCGGTTGACGGTAGACGGCTTTCTGCCCACAGGTTCGCTTGAGGCGGGTTGACGGTCGGCGGCAACGGATGGAGAAAAGGAGGCGCTGCGTTTGCCGGCGCGATACTCGGCGTAGGTGCCGTTGAAATCCTTGATTTTTCCGTTGCCTTCGAACACGAACAGGTGGTCCACCAACCGGTCCATGAAATAACGGTCGTGCGTGACCACGACGAGGCAGCCCGGATAGTCTTCGAGAAAATCCTCCAGTACCTGCAGCGTGAGCACGTCGAGGTCGTTGGTCGGCTCGTCGAGGATGAGGAAGTTGGGGTTTTTCATCAACACGGTGAGCAGGTAGAGCCGGCGCCGTTCACCCCCGCTGAGCTGGCTCACATAGACCTGCTGCTGGGGCCGGGTGAAGAGAAAACGCTCCAGCAATTGAGCGGCACTGAGTTCCTTGCCTTTTTCGAGCGGGATGTAGTCGGCGATGTCTCGCACGGCATCAATGACCCGTTTGTCTTCTTTGAGCTGGATGCCTTCCTGCCGGTAGTGGCCAAAGGTGATGGTGTCGCCGATGACGACCTTGCCCGTATCGGGCGGCAACATGCCCGTGACGATCTGCAGGAACGTGGATTTTCCCGAGCCGTTCGGCCCGACGATGCCCACGCGCTCGCGGCGTTTGAACTTGTAGGAGAAGTTGTCGAGGATTTTTTTGTCGTCGAATGCCTTGCTGATGTTGTGCAGCTCCACCACTTTGCTGCCCATCCAGTTTTCCTTGATGGCGATGGTCATCTCGTCCGACTTTTTTTTGAGCGCGTCGTTCGTCTCCTTGCGGTCGAAGTAGGCGTCCACGCGGGCCTTGGCCTTGGTAGTCCGGGCCTGCGGGCTGCGGCGCACCCAGTCGAGTTCGCGTTTGAGCAGTTTGTTCTGGCGTTCGTAGGTGGTGGATTCCACCTCTTCGCGCTGGGCCTTTTTCTCCAGATAATCCGAGTACGAGCCGGAGTAGCGGCGCAGTTGGCCGCCTTCGAGTTCGATGATGCTGTCGCACACGTTTTCGAGAAAATAGCGGTCGTGCGTGACCATGAACAGTGTGATGCCCGGCTGCTGGAGGTACTCTTCGATCCACTCGATCATCTCCACGTCGAGGTGGTTGGTCGGCTCGTCGAGGATGAGGAAATCGGGTTCTTCGAGCAGGATTTTGACCAAGGCGAGGCGTTTTTGCTGGCCACCGGAAAGGGTGCCCACCTTTTGCTCGAAGTTTTCCATGCGGAACCGGAACAAGGTTTCCTTCACTTTCGCCTCGAACGTCCAGGCGTTGTGCTGGTCCATCTGCGCAATGGCCTCCTGCAAATCGGCGGTTTTTTCGGGGTGGGCAAGGGCGTGCTCGTAGCGTTCGACCACTTGCACGAGCGGATTGGCAGGGTCGAGCACGGCGGCCAGCACGTCCATGTTGGGGTCAAACTCCGGCTCCTGATCCAGCCAGCCGATGCGGATGCCCTTGCGCAGGATGATCTTGGCGTTTTCGCCCTCGCTGCCTTCCCTGCCGGCAATGACGCGCATGAGCGTGGTCTTGCCCGTGCCGTTTTTGGCGATCAGGCCGATCTTTTGTCCCTTGTCAATGTGCAGGCTGAGGTTGCGAAACAGCACTTTTTCGCCGTACGACTTGGTGACGTTTTCGAGCGTGAGGAAATTCATGGCGCGAAGGAACGGAATTCGGGCCTCACATTGAAAAAACTTAGCCATGGCACACGGATCAACACGGATTGGACACGGAAAAACTATTATCAATCAAAAATCCGTGTCCAATCCGTGTTGATCCGTGCGCTATCGAACATGCCTTGGTTTTTGCCTCACTTTTTGCAAACGATCCGGATTCCTCCGCTCAGTCCCACATCGGAGTTGATCGTCACTTTTTGCACGGAAACGCCGTCGCTGATCTCCACCGTCAGGGTGTTGGGCGGGATGCTGCCCACGTTCCAGGCCTTGGAAATCAGATAGTTGCTGTCGCCGGGGTTCAGGGTGCATTTGATCACGGCCCCTCGTGCCGGATTGGGCTTTTTGTTTTTTATCTCGTAGTAGTCGCGTACCCATACCCCGTTGATGTTGATGGAGACGATGTCGCCGTCTTCTTTTTCGTTGTCGTAGGGGTAAAACGTGGCTTCGCGGCCCTGTACCTCCACCACGCGCTGATATTTGACAGGCTCCCCTTCGATGGTATCCGGAAGCCCGATGTACGAGTTCTGCGGTACGGGCGCCGGATCAGGTGCGGGCTGTTGGGGCACTGGATCGGGCGCAGGTGGCTGCGGTACAGGATCGGGCGCTGGGGGAACGGGTTCGGGCTTTGACACCGTGTTTTCGGGTTTCGACGCTGTTTTGGGGGGAGATGGGCAGCGGTCGGGGGCGTTGGCCTCGGAGCGGTCGGTGTAGAGTTGGTTCAGTTCCGCATCGGTGAGCGCCCGGTCGTAGATGCGCAGGTCGTCCATGGCTCCGTAAAAATACTCCAGTGCGCCGGGCTGGTCCCGCCCGATTTCGAGGGGCATGTCGTTGGGTTGCAGGGCGCTGGAATAGTCCATTTCAAAGAACTGCCGACCATTGAGGTACGCCTTTACGACGTTCCCGTCGAAGGTGTAGGCGCAGAAGTACCAGGTGTCGTATTCGAGTTGCGGGATAACCCGCTCGGTAAATTCGGTGTTGATCGAAACCGTCTGGGCAGTGGCCTGCATGCGATATTGGGGGCAGTCGGGCGCTTCCTGCGCCCGGTCGCCCTTGCAGCAGATGGTGATCCATTGCTTGAAAAAATCGGCGCCCCGGGCGATCTTGAACCAAACGGCGATGGTCAGCTCGCCCTGCGGGCGTTTCAACGACCGGCTGCTGGACACCGTGACGTACGAACTGCCATCAAACCACAAGGCGCTGCAAGGCACGCCGAAGCGGTCGTCGGTGTAGCTCGTGGCGCCCATTACGGTGCCGTGGTTGTTGTGGCTGCTTTGGTCGAAGATGCGCGTGCTGTCCCGTTTCAAATCGCGGTTGAAATTGTAGTGGGCGACCAAGCCGGTCGTGGGCACTTGTCCCGCGACCGTACCGGCGGTGCACAGCGTTGCCAGGAGGAGTGCCCGGCTGGAAAGTTTTTTCATGGTGCGTCATGTTTGGTGATGCCGATGATCGGGCCAAAATTGCCGCCGTCTTGCAGGCGGTTGAGCTCCGGCAGATACATCTCGGAAATGGCCCCGTCGAGGTACAGCGCGTTCGCGCATTTGAACTTGTCCTTGAACACGGTAGCGAAATCGTAAAAATTGACGGGCTTGTTGGAGATGACGAACACCGCCCGGCCGTCGGGCAGGATGCCGACGCCGCTGCGTATGTTCAGGTTGTCGGAGCCGATCTTGAACTTCGGGTTTATCTCGCCGTTGACGACCACCATGGGACCCGACTGGGTGGCGAAACGGGTGCGGATCTTCAGGTCGTCGGTGAAATCGTCGGTGACGACAATGCTCGGCACGCCGGCGGTGTCGAGCAGGAAAATGCCGTTGGGCTGCATGTAGAAGTTGCCGTACTCCTCCTTTTTCCGGTCAATGCGCACCAGTTCCCGGCTGTTCTGGATGTACAAGCCCTGTGGGGCCTGGGCAGGCGTGTACATGCCGGCATTGGTGGCAAAAACGAGCGACGTCTTCCCGTCGGCCTCCAGCATGTTGGTCAGGTTCCGGAGGCTTCGAATCGGCAGATGCGTTTTTTCGTCCTTCCAGAAAAACCGGATGGTACAACGCTTGGGGTCGGCCACATAGCAGTCGTACAGGTTCCGGTTGTGCTCCAGGTGCATGGCTTCGTTGCCCGGCACCGCGTACAGGGCGCGCAACCGCGCCTGGTACTTGCGCAGGGTCTCGCCGGCCTGCTGATACTTGTTCTGGCAATCGGTCAACAGGTTTTGCCGGTGTTCCATCTCTTTTTGGAAGGAATCAATTTTGACCAAGAAGGAGTCCGAGGGGGTGTTTCTCAGCAGCTCCGCCTGCTGTGCAAGGCTGTCGCGCTCGCGTCGGAGGCGGGCCAGGTCGGCATCGTGCTTTTTCTGTTTGGCCAGTGCCGCCTCCTTGAGGCCGACCACCTCCTTTTTCAGTTGTTCGTTTTCCTGCTTGATTTGTGTGCAGGACGTGCCGGCAATTGCTAACAGCAGCAAGCAGAGGGCAGCCGAAGTTATCGGAAATTTGATACTGCCGATCCTCGGCTGCGCATAGTGCCCCCATCTCTCGTCCGACGAGTTCGTCGTCGGACGAGTACTCTCGGCTCCGCAATCTTCCGACGACAAATTCGTCGGAAGAAGGACCGACCCATCTGTTATGCGCAACCGAGGCTTTGCGGTAAAAAATTTCCGCCCCCACTGGTGGATCATTCCTTGCGTGTTCATGGTCCGGCGGATCATTTGAAGTAGTAGGCAAGCAGGTTGACGGCTTTGCTCGGGGGCTTTTCGCCCTTGATCGTGGCGTTCACGGTGCAGTCCGAGTTGTGCAATTCGAAGACATCCTGCGCGCCGGTGTCGAGGTTGATCATGAAGGTCACGTCCATGTTCCGGAACTCGCGTAGGAACTCGAGGGCTTTTCTGGAACCCTCGTACAACGTCGCGTGCGTCGGGTTGTGGATGATGACGTGCACGTACTGGCCGCTCTCGTCCCTGCCGACCGCCAGAAAGCGGCGTTCGCGCAGGTCTTTGCTGGAGGTAGCGGCCTTCACCTTTATCTCGTTTTTGTACACGAGCAGGTGTGTTTGAAAAACGGTGGCTTCCTGTTCATTTGCCCACTCGATGAAATCAATAAGGTCGGTGCTCGATCCGCGCAAGTCCAACTTTCTAGAAATGCCGTTGACCCCGAGGTCGCCCTTTTTCAGGTCGGACACGGCAATGCCGCCCGTGGCGTACACGATGACGAGGGCGTCCATTTTGCCGTGGATCAGCGAACGGTTGACCATGATGCCGTTGTCTATGGTCAGCCCCTGGGGGTTGTCGTAGTTGTCGGTATAAGTGCCGCTGGAAAGCAGCACCACGTTGGGGTTGTACTTTTTCCATTCGAGGTAGCGGTTGTACACGTCCCGCCCGTTGTCCTTGGCGGCAAAGTATTTGGCTTTGATACGCTCGCCCTCACGGCGCATGACCACCATCGAATAGGTTTCGTTTTTGTGCTTGACGGACGAAATTTCCACATAGTCCGAGGTGTAGCAACGCTCCGCGGGCGTTTCGTTCAGCGGGGCGAACGACGACAGGAGCAAGGTGGAAATCAGCAGTACAATCCAGATTTTCATAAACATTGTGGTTTGGTTGTGTAGAAACGGTGATACAGTTTTGAGTTTTGAGTTTTGAGTTTTGAGTTTTGAGTTTTGAGTTTGGACATGCCCGAAAATAGCTGACAAAAGTTGAGTTTAGGACAACCGATTTTTTTTCGAGTGGGCTTGAAACATTATCACCCTCTAACCACTTGCCCGCGCCGCCACGATCCAGTTTCCGCCCGTGCTGATTTTCCAGGCATCGGGGAATACCGTCTTGAATTGGTTTTCGAAAAATCGTTCGGTGGCGACCCGGGTTCGGAGGTTGTTGTAGAGGCGGTTGTATAAGATGAGGCCGCCCGGACGGAGTAAATCCTTGCAGGAGGCTAAAAAATCAATGTCCTCGAATTGGTCGGGCGTGCGGTCGTCCTCGAAAATATCCACCACGATCAAATCGAACTGCTCCTCCGTGACCGCCACGAAGATACCCGCATCGGCGGTCACGACCTGCACCGGACTGTCCAACCGGGAAAGCGTGTACCGGGTTGCAAGATCGGCCACGGCGTCGTCCAGTTCGACGGCGGTGTAGTGGTAGCGGCGCTCGAATACTTTTTCCAAAATAAACGGCACGCTGCCAAGGCCAAGACCCAGCACCAGCACGTCTTCGATGTGCTCCTTGTCGAGGTCAATGGTGCCAAAGGCGATGGTAAAGTTGTGGTACAGGTCGTCCCACGAATAGATCGCGTTGCCGCTCAGGAGTTGCAAGCGCCCGCGATCCACCACCACGGCCAATTCGGGGTTGTATTCGGAGGAGGTACGCTCCAAGGTGAGCGGCACGAGGTACGAAACCCATTTTTTCCAGAGGGGCACCATGTGTGGTCGGTGGTTGTAGGCCGCCAATTTAGGCCGACTTGCAGATAGGGTGTCCCATGCTGCCAAAAAAATCAAAACTTTGACCCCTTGCTTCAACCCGATATCGTTCCGTATGCATGTTCTTTTTCCAATCCTTTCGCCTCGGTTTGCCCGAATCTGCTGTTTCGGAGCGCTAATGTTTTCGATAAACCCCAACCCCGAAGGGGAAGAGCCGATCCGTCATGGCTTTCCTCATTGTACATTGAACATTTTGTTATTTAAAAACTTCAAAAATGACCAATGTTCAATGTTCAATGACCAATTTTCAAATAGTTTCCGCAGAACTGACAGGCCCTACCTTTCGGAGATGGGGCTATGCACCCCAACCAGCACCTTCGACTTTTCCCCGCTTGCCCGCGATGCCTACCAAAAAGTGTTCAGTCTGCGCTTTGTCGAGGCCGCCACGGCCTTGGCCGAGCTGCGCCGCCGCGAGCCGAACAACCTCATAGCCCCGCTGGTGGAAAACCACCTCGATTTCCTGACCGTGCTGGTCAACGACGACCGGGGCGAGTTCGAACGTTTGGCTAAAAACATGGAACCGCGCCTATCCCGTATTGCCCGCGGCAACCGGAAGTCGCCCTGGTTCCTGTTTTCGCAAGCCGAAATCCGCCTCCAATGGGCCATTCTGCACGGCAAATACAACGCCTTCCTGACCAGTCTGAGCGACATCAAGCAAGCCTACGCCCTGCTGGAACAAAACAGAAAGGAACACCCCGACTTCGCGCCCAACCTCAAAAGCCTCGGTGTGATCCACGCCATGGTGGGCGCGGTGCCGGAGGAGTACCGCTGGACGGTCAGGGCTTTGAGCGGCATCCAGGGCACGGTGGAGCAGGGAATGCGCGAACTCGGCGCGGTGCTGGAGCACGCTCGGCAGCACGATTTCGTGTTCGAGGACGAGACCCGCGTGGCCGTGGCGTTTTTGCAACTGAACCTGAAAAACGAAAAGAACCTTGCCTGGAAAATTCTCTCGTCCGGCAATCTGGAACCGACCAAAAACCCCGTGGCTGCGTTTGCGCTGGCCAGTCTCGCCATGCGCACCGGCCGCACCGACGAGGCCATACACCTGTTGAAATCCTGCCCGGATGGCGGCGCATACCACCCGTTTCCCTACCGACATTTCCTGCTCGGCATAGCCAAACTGAACCGCCTCGACCCGGATGCCGACAAGCCATTGCAGACGTTCATCAAAGCGTTCAAAGGGGAAAGCGGGCAAAAAGAAGCCTACCAAAAAATGGCCTGGCACCAGCTGGTACATGGCAACGAGAGCGGCTACCGCTCGTACATGAAATTGGTGAAATCGACGGGCAACGACCGCTCGGAAGCCGACAAGGCCGCCCTGCAGGAAGCCCTGCGCGACGAAGTGCCCGATGCCCGCCTGCTACGCGCCCGCCTGCTCTTCGACGGCGGCTATTACCAGCGCGCCTACGACCTGTTGCGGGATGCGGGTGCCGCCTATTCCGGCAAACAGGCACTGGAGTACGGCTACCGCCTTGGCCGCATCCTGCACGAACTCGGCAAAATCGAACAAGCCGAACGCCTGTACACGCAAACCATCGAAAACGGGGCGAAAAACCCGGCCTACTTTGCCTGCAACGCCGCCCTGCAACTCGGCATCCTGCACGAAGAACAGGGAAATACGGCCAAGGCCAAATCTGCCTACCAGCGTTGCCTCGACATAAACCCAAACGAATACCAGGCAAGCCTGCATGCCAAAGCCAAAGCAGGGCTTGAAAGATTGCAGTTTTGAGTTTCGAGTTAACTCGAAACTCAAAACTCGAAACTCAAAACTGTCAAAACCTGGAGTCTACGTAATACGGCAGCATAGCCCGCCAGGTGGGCCAGTCGTGGCGCATGTCGGGCCCCCAGATGTCGAGTTCGTGGGGGATGCCTTTGGCGGACAGGATGCCCGACAGGCGTTTCGACGCCTCGGGGTCTTCGTAGTCGCCCGAACCGGTGAGGATGTGGACGTGCGGCAGCCGGCGCAGGCGCGGAAGGTTGTAATCGTCGTTGACGTTGGGCAGGTAATGGGCCGGGGAGTTGAAGTACACGTCCTCGTCGTAGTAGCCCTTGGTATAGGTGGTCAGGTCGTACACGCCCGACATTGCGATGGTGCCCGAGAACAAATCGGGGCGGCGGAAGCACATGTTGGCGGCGTGCAGCGCGCCTAATGAGGCGCCGCTGGTGATGATTTGCGTGTCGGGGCTGGTATGCATCTGGATGAACGGCACCACCTCGTTTTCCACATACCCGTTGAACTGCTGGTGGCGGATGGCCTTGTGCCGGGGATGCATCTTGTTGTTCAGCCAGGCCTCCGAGTTGATGCTGTTGATGGAAAACACTTTGACCTTCCCGGCATCAATGAACGGCTCCAGTACGGAGATGAGGTGGAAGCGCTCGTATTCCAGAAAATCGGCGGCGGCGGTGGGCAGGAGCAGCAAGGCAAAACCGTAGTGGCCGTACACGGCAATCTCCATGTTCTTGTTCAGGCGGGGACTTACCCACTGGTGGATTTCTCGTTTCATGCAGAAGTAGTAAACGTTGGTGGTGCGATGGCGGCAAAAGTAGAAAAGCCCAGCGCAATTCAAGTTTTCTGGACAGTACTTTCTGCATAATTTGCATGGGGACGAGGTAGAATGGGACACGGATGCCACGGATCGGACACGGATTTTTCTTTTTGATTTTTTTGATCCGTTAAAATCCGTGTCCAATCCGTGCCATCCGTGTCCCATCCTGCAAAATATGCGAGGGCACAAGCCTCGACCTCACCAGAACTTGATCGCCGAAGCCAGGTACGCCTGCGCCATGGCATTCAGTTGTCCCCAGGTGAACCCGCAGGTGTCGCACTCGTAGTACGACATGATGTTGCCGAGGTCGGGGTTGTAGTAGTTGCCGGCAAGGTCTTGTTTGTTGTTGATGAAGCGGCAGTTGCCGTCCACGTAGCCGGCTAAATCCTCGCCCTCCACGTACGGATCGGCGGGCGTATCGCAGATGCCGTCGCCCTCGATGGTGCAGTTGGAGCCGTCCACGAGTTCGGAGCCGTTGCCCTCGAAGGTGTGTTTCAGGTTGAAAAAATGGCCCATTTCGTGGGCGAACACCCGCGTGTTGACGCAGTCTTTTCGAATGAGGATGAACGACGAGGTGGGGTTGCCGATGCCGCCCAGTTCGGCCAGGCCGCATGCGTTGATCGGGCTGGAGAAAAACGTGACGAAGTACATGTTGATGCGGCGCTCCACGTTGTACTTGGTCGTGATCTCGGGAATTTCCTCATCGGTGTCTTCCACCACGTCGTGCTGCCAGTTGTCGTGGTAGCGGAACTCGCACACGTCGAACGACACGCAGATCGGCGCGAAGAACGGGTTCATGTCGGCCACGGCCTGTCGGATCTGGTTCTCCGTGACCAAGGCAAGGCCAAGGCTGTCCCGGAAAATGTGGGCCACGATGGTGAATTTTTTGTTCAGGCACGGCAGGGATTCGTGCTGGAAGCGGTAGCTCTGGGCCTGCACGCGGCTGCCAAGAGCGAGAAGCAAAACGGCTGAAAGGGCAAAAATGAAACGACGCATATCGGATGGGTGTGTGCTATGAGGGTGCGATTTGGAGTTGGCAAAAGTGGTGACTTTCCGCAAGATTTCCACCGTACCCGCTCGGTTTGGAATTTTTTGGCAGAAAAAAAAGGCTTGGCCTGAAAAATCAATTCGGGCAATTGGCCAAAAAACCGGCTGCGAACAAACACTTTTGTACCTCCCGGGCGTTTAACAGGCCTCAAGTTTCACCAATACCATTCCGAAATGCAACGCTTTTTCACGCTGTTTTCCCTACTATTTCTTGTTGTGCCGCTCCTGCAGGCGCAGGCTCGGGCCGACTGCGCCTCCGCCATGGACATTTGCAAAAAGCAAACGTACCACATTGACCGGGCCGGCGGCGAAGGCGACGACCCCAATGAGGCAAGTTTCGTCGCGTGTTTCATGAACGGCGAAAACTTCGGCCAGGCCGAGGAAAACTCCACCTGGATCAAGTTCGAGGTCGAAAAAGCCGGATCGCTTACGTTCACCATCACCCCGCACCAGGAAGACGACGACATTGACTTCGTGGTGTACCGACTGCCCGCCAGCGGCGACTGCAAACAAAAACAGATCGTGCGCTGCATGGCCGCCGGCGACAGCGAGGCCAATGCCCGCACCAGCCCCTGCATGGGCCCCACCGGCCTGCGCGACGGCGAGCGCGACACCAGCGAGGACGCCGGTTGCGCCGATCCCGGCGACAACACCTGGCTCGCGCCGCTCAAGGTGGAAAAAGGCGAGAAATACGCCATCCTCGTCAGCAACGTCTCCTCCCGCGGCCCCGGCTTCAGCATCAGTTTCGGCGGTTCCGCCAAACTGCCCTGCGACGAGGAGCCTGCCAAAAAGCCCGGCCCCGTTATAGAAAAACCCAAGCCCAAACCAACGCCTCCCCCTGACGCACTAACGGTTAAGCCTTCAGAAAATGCCAAGCCCGAATCTATTGGCGGCCGTGACGTGGTGCTGAAGGAAAGCCTGAAAGTGAAGGCTCGTACCATCAAACTCAAAATTTGGGACAGCCAAGTGGAAGACGGCGACGTGATCTCGATCTATATCGGCGACAAAAAAGTGGTGGACAAACTTTACCTGCGCTCCAAACAGCAGGAGTTCGAGGTCGAACTGCCGCCCGGCAACGAGCACTACCTCACCGTGTACGCCGAAGATTTCGGCAAGGCCGAACCCAACACCGCCCGCGTGCTCATCTTCGACGGGGTACGGGAGCAGGTCATTGATCTGGTGGCCGAGCGCAAAAAACAGCAGAGCGTGAAGATAATTCTGGAGTGAGGCCGGGTACACAGGACGATCTACTTGTCCTGCCGTACATTTGCCCGCCCGACCAACAACTTCAGGTGTTATGAAAAAATTTGTCCTGCCCGGCCTGCTCCTGCTGGCCCTGCCGCTCTTGCTCGGCGCCCAGAAAAGCCTCAGCATGGCCGATGCCATCCTGAAAGGCCGCACGGCACTTGCGCCCGGTAACCTGCGCCAACTCCAGTGGATACCCGGCACCAACCAGTTCATGCACGTCGCCAACAACAAGGTCGTGCGCGTGCATGCTCCCGACCTTGCCACCGATACCCTCGACCTGCTCGCGGGCATCAATGCCGGTTTGGAGAAATTGGGCGCTGACCCGCTCAAGGGCCTGCCCGGCATTTCCTGGCTCGACGACAAAAACATCTGGTTCCAAAACAAGGCCGACCTGTACACCTACCACCTCGACGGCTCGCTCGCCCGAAAAAACTGGTGGCCCGACGACGTGGCCCACCTCGATGTGCACGAAAAAACCCAAAAAGCGGCATACACCCGCGACAAAGGCCTGTGGGTGTCCATCGGCGGCAAGGAACTCGGCGTGGCCCAAAGCGAGCAGGACGGCATCGTGTACGGCGAAAGCGTACACCGGCAGGAGTTCGGCATCAACAAGGGCACGTTCTGGAGTCCCTCGGGCCGCTACCTGGCGTTTTACCGCATGGACGAATCCATGGTCACCCAGTACCCGATTTACATACTGGACTCCATGCCCGCCCAGGCGCGCAACGTGCGCTACCCCTACGCCGGCGCCGTCAGCCACCACGTCACGCTCGGCGTGTACGATACCCAGACCGGCCAAAAATGGTACGTCAAAACCGGCGAACCTGCCGAACAATACCTGACCAATATCGCCTGGACGCCCGACGACAAGTACCTGCTCATCGCCGTCGTCAACCGCGGACAAAACCGGATGTGGCTCAACCAATACGACGCCGCCACGGGCGCGTTTGTCAAAACCCTTTTCGAAGAAAGCAGCGAAAAATGGGTGGAGCCCGAAAATCCGCCCGTGTTCGTGCCCGGCTCCAACACCGACTTTGTGTGGCAAAGCGAGCGCAACGGCTACAACCACCTCTACCTGTACAACCTGACGGGCAAAATGCTGCGCCAGATCAGCACCGGCAATGCGCCGGTCACGCGATTCATCGGCTTTGCCAAGGATGGCAAGCGCTGTTTTTACCAAATGGCCGACGAAAGCGGCATGAACCGCCACTGCCTCGTGGCCGAGCTATACCCGAACACAGGCCAGACCTGGGTCAACGGCACCGATGCGGGCACCCACAACGTGCTCGTCAATGCCGCGGGCGACTGGGCGCTCGATGTGTTTTCCAATGCCGAAACGCCGCGCAATGTGTTCGTGTACCCGGTGAAAAAACCGACCGAACGCAAGCTCGTCTTCAGCGCCCAAAACCCCGTCACCGAGTACGCGCTGGGGCAGACCAAACTCGTCACCATCCCCTCGCCCGGCGGCCCGGCGCTCAACGCCCGCATGATTCTGCCCGTCAACTTCGACCCGGCGCGGAAATACCCCGTGCTGGTGTACCTGTACAACGGCCCGCACGTACAGCTCGTGTCCAACACCTGGCTCAACGCCGCCGAGCTCTGGATGCACCGAATGGCCCAGCAGGGCTATGTCGTGTTCACCGTGGACGGGCGCGGATCGGCCAATCGGGGGTTCGATTTCGAGAGCGCCCTGCATCGCCGTCTCGGCGATGCCGAGGTGGAGGACCAGCTCGCCGGTGCGCGCTACCTGAAAAACCAGTCGTTCGTGGACAGCACGCGCATGGGCGTGTTTGGCTGGAGCTACGGCGGGTTCATGGCTACCTCTCTGATGAGCCGCCCCGAAGCCGCCGGGACATTCGCCTGCGCGGTGGCGGGCGGGCCGGTCATAGACTGGCGTATGTACGAGATCATGTACACCGAGCGGTACATGGACACGCCGCATGAGAACCCCGAGGGCTATACCAAAAGCAGCTTGTTCAACCACATTGACAACCTGAAGGGCCGCTTGCTGATGATTCACGGCTCCTCCGACGACGTGGTGCTCTGGCAACATTCCCTGCGCTACATCCGCGAGTGCGTGAAAAAAGGCAAGCAGATAGACTATTTCGTGTACCCCGAGCACGAGCACAACGTGATGGGCCGGGACCGAGTACACCTGTTCGAAAAAATTGACCGCTTTTTTGAGGACAACCTGCTGAACCCGCCGGTCAGGCGGCCGTAGGTGTGTCCCGGAACTCTGTTCCGGGAAAAGCAAAAAGACACCGGAGCGGTAATGGCGAGCGTTGATTACTCATAATTCTCAAGCCAAGCCCTGAAGGGGCTATATGTTTATAGCATGGGAATGTGGCACATTCGAGAATCCCGAAGGGGTTTTATGTTCAACTAACGTTCTGACATACAACCCCTTCAGGGTTGATACTCGAATCATCCCTCTTCTTCTATAAACATATAACCCCTTCGGGGTTTGGCGCTATAAGCAATTAACGCTTGCCGGTAGAATACCGGGTCACAAATACATCCATGCGCCAACACGCCCAATTTCCGGCACACGATATGCCGTTGTGCAAACGCCAACTGCTCGCTTGGGCGAACAGCCACCCGGTTGCTGTTTTTTTGGACAGCAATTCGTTCCCCGACCAAACGCACCAAACCTGGGAATGCCTCGTGGCAGTGGGCGCGGCAAGCGTTTTTGAGGCGAACAGCGGCCAGGCTTTTGCCGGCCTGAAAAAGTATTACGATGAAAAACGCGACTGGCTTTTCGGCTTTTTCGGGTACGACCTGAAAAACGAAGTGGAAAAACTCCAGTCCGAACATCCCGATGGTATTGGCCTGCCCGACCTGTTTTTTTTTCAGCCGAAAATAGTCATTGGCATCAGGCGACCGATTTACGATTTACGATTTACGAATGACGATTCAAAAAGCGAACCGGTCATGGTCGAGGTGTATGCCTTGCTGGACGAACCGGAAAACATCTGGAAAACAATCCAAAACATCCAGCCTGTTCCGCAGCCAAGCCCTGGCTCCCAAATCGTAAATCGTAATTCCAAAATCGTACATCCCCAAAATCGAACCTCGTTGCCCGATTACTTGGCGACCGTAAGGTCCATCCGTCGGCACATCATTGCGGGCGATGTGTACGAGATGAACCTGTGCCAGGAGTTTTTTGCCGAACAGGCGCAGATTCAACCGGTAGCCGTTTTTGAACGGCTGAACGAGCGCACGAAAGCGCCGTTCGCGGCATTCATGCGCCTCCACGACCGGTATTTGCTTTGCGCCAGCCCCGAACGGTTTTTGCGCAAGGAAGGCCAGTCGTTGATTTCACAGCCGATAAAAGGCACGCGCCGCCGCCACGCCGATCCGGAGGAAGACGAGCGTGCTCGCGAAGAATTGCGCAACAGCGAAAAAGACCGCGCCGAAAACGTGATGATCGTGGACCTCGTGCGCAACGACCTGGCCCGCAACTGCCTGCCCGGCTCGGTGCGGGTGGACGAACTCTTCGGGATCTATTCGTTTCAAACCGTGCACCAGATGATCTCGACGGTCTCGGGAGTCTTGCAGCCGGGCACACACCCCGTCGAAGCCATCCGGGATGCGTTCCCGATGGGCAGCATGACCGGCGCGCCCAAAGTCATGGCCATGCAGTTGATCGAGCAGTACGAAAAGACGCGGCGCGGCTTGTACTCCGGCGCAGTGGGCTATTTCGCTCCCGACGGCGATTTCGACTTCAACGTGGTCATCCGCAGCATCTTGTACAACGCCGCATCCGGCTACCTGTCCTGCCAGGTCGGCGGCGCCATCGTGTACGACTCCGAGCCGGAGCAGGAGTACGAAGAGTGCATGGTGAAGGTGGGGGCGATGCTCCAGAGTTTGGAAGGATAAACCGTCGAAGCCGCACAGTTGATGTCCTCGCCAACTGCGGCCACTCATCGCTCATCATTCATCGCTCATCACTACTTCACGAATCTGTCGTCCGTCAATGCGCGCAAAAACGCCTCCAGGTCGGTTTTTTCCTGTTCCGACATGCCCAGCGGCTTGGCCAAGAGCGTGTCGCGGTTGATGCTGTGGGTCACGAACTTGTCGGGCTGGTCGTAGTAGTCAATCACTTCGCGCAGGGTGCGGAAGGAGCCGTTGTGCATGTACGGCGCCGAAACGGCTATGTTGCGCAGCCCCGGCACCTTGAACCTGCCGAGGTCGGTGGAGTCTTTGGAAATGGCAAACCGGCCGGAGTCGTGGAGCGCCTTCCCGTCGAACAGGCCGATGTTGCGAAACTCGTCGCCGGTGAAGTCGGGGCCGAAGTGGCAATCGAAGCACTTGCCTTTTTCCATAAAAACTTTCCGCCCGCGCACGGCGGAGTCGCTCATGGCCGCCGCGTCGCCGCGCATCCAGCGGTCGAAAGGTGTGTTTCCGGTTTCGAGGGTCCGAACGAAATCGGCCAGCGCGGCGGCGAGGTTGAGCGAGTCGGGCTGCCTGCCGTAGGCGGCGCGAAAGTAGCCCTGATAGCGGGCGCTGTGGCGCAGCCGTTCGAGCGCGATGGGCAAGGGCAAGTTCATCTCCACGGGGTTTTCGATGGGCTGCAGCACCTGGTGCTCCAGCGATGGCGAACGACCGTCCCAGAAAAAGGAGGCCCGGTAGGTCATGTTGGTGATGGCAGGCGTGTTGCGCGTGCCTTTTTGGCCGCCCACCCCAAGGCTTACGGTAGCGGTATCGGAAAATGCAAACGCCTCGATGTGGCAGGACGCACAGCTGATGCTTTGGTCGGAAGACAGGATGTTGTCTTCGAAAAGCATCCGCCCGAGGTCTTCGCTGGTCAACGCCGCCTTTTCCGCAGGCAGGAACGCTGCAAGCATCAAGACAAGAGCGGCGAGCGACAATACGATCCGATACATATTTTTCATAAAACCGGGCAATTCTATGTGAATCCGCGGCGACTGCCCAAAGCATGGCGACTCAAACCGGCGGAAATTTTTCAAGCGGGGGCAAAAATATGGCCCGCCCGGGAAATTATTCCCGGTAGCCCGTCAATGCGCGTCACAACGTTTGGTGAATGTCGTCACCTGCCCGGGCGCTGGCGAAGGTGGGGTATCGCTATTATTCGGCAAAATGTGTGGGACAATACGCTTGGTGGGCACCTTTCCCGGGATGACATTTGCGACACTTATTTTATTCACACCGATCAATTATTTCACATGACACATCCTTACCCTTCGCGCTTGTTCAGAATTGCCGGCCTGCTCCTCGGAGTACTGACCTGGCTGGCCAACGCCAGCAACCCGCCCACCGCGCACACCGGTGCCTCGTTCGATCTCGGCAGCTGCAACGATTGCCACTCCGGAGGCAGTTACAACGGCACCGTCGTCGTGGACGGTCTGCCCGGCACCATAGAACCGAACACGACCTACCCGCTCACGATCACTCTCACCGCCACCAGCGGCAGCCCTCTTCGCGGGGGATATGAACTGGTCGTGGTGGCCGGCAACAACACCAATGCCGGCGACTTGATCACGGTGAACGGCCAGAGCGGCACCGAGTTTTTTGCCAGCAGGGAATACATGGAACACCGCGGCTCGAAAGTCTTCACTGGCGGTGCCGTCTCCTGGGCGTTCAATTGGAAATCGCCGTTTACGGCCAACGGAAACACGATCAGGGTGTTTTGCATCGGAAACTTTACCAACGGAAACGGAAACTCCAGCGGCGACAATGCCATTGAAGCCATGCAGGAATTTAGCTTCTCCGGCCTGCCTCCCGTCACGGCCTTTATGTCGGATATCAACAATGTGACCTGCCCCGGCGGCAACAACGGCAGCGCCACCGTGGAAGCCGACGGCGGCGCCCCGCCCTACACCTACCTGTGGTCGAACGGCCAAACCGGCCAAACCGCCATGAACCTGAGCGCCGGAACGTACACGGTGACGGTGACAGGCTCCAGCGGGTCGGGTACCGCCACGGCCACCGCCGTCATCACGCAGCCGCCCGTCATCAACGCCACCGTTTCGGTACAAGGCATTCTCAATTGTGTGAACACCGAAGTCACTGCTACGGCCAACGTATCGGGCGGCACGGGGCCGTACACCTTCGAGTGGTCGGGCGGCCAAACCGGCAACCCGGTCCAGTTGAACATGCCGGGCAGCCATATCGTCACAGTGACCGACAACAACGGCTGCACCAAAACCGCCCAAACCACGGTACTCAGCAACACCGTGCCGCCCAATGCGGAAGCCGGGCCTACCGCCACCCTGACCTGTACCCAGCCCAACGCCACCCTGAACGGCGTCGGCTCTTCTTCAGGGCCGACATTCTCGTACCAATGGACGGCCTCCAACGGCGGCAATATCGTGTCCGGGGCTACCACCCTGAACCCGGTCGTGAACGCCGCCGGCACCTATACCCTTGTCGTCACCAACGCGACGAACGGCTGTACGGCAGAAGACATCACGACCGCCAGCAGCAGTATCAATCCCCCTACCGCATCGGCCACTGGAGGACTGCTCACCTGCGCCAGTTCGTCGGTGACGCTCACGTCCACCACCAATGCCGGCAACCCGACATTTGCCTGGTCGGGGCCGGGCGGGTTCAATTCCACCCAGCAAAACCCGTCGGCCAATACGCCAGGGACGTACACCGTGGTCATCACCAACACCGCCAACGGATGCTCCAACTCGGCAACAGCATCGGTGACGCAAAACACCACGCCGCCCAGCGCCTCGGCCACTGCCGAAACGCTCACCTGTGCCGATACGCTCGCGCAAATCACGACCACGACCAATGCAAACCCGGGCACATTCGTTTGGTCCGGCCCGAATAATTTCACCTCTACCGCCCAAAATCCCAACGTGAATACCGCTGGGACGTACACGGTAGTCGTGACGAGCAGCGCCAACGGCTGCACCAACACCGCCACGGTGGCAGTTGCGCAAAACAACACGGCGCCCACCGCCTCGGCCACCGCCGAAACCCTGACCTGTGCGGACACGCTCGCGCAAATCACGACCACGACCAATGCCAACCCGGCCACATTCGCCTGGTCCGGCCCGAATAATTTCACCTCTACCACCCAAAACCCCAATGTGAACACTGCCGGCACCTACACCGTGGTCGTGACGAATGGCCCCAACGGCTGCACCCAAACCGCCACCGTGGCAGTGGCGCAAAACACCGCACCGCCGACCGTTTCGGTCACAGCCGAAACGCTCACCTGTGCGGACACGCTCGCCCAGATCAGCACGACCACCAACGCCAATCCAGCCACATTTGCTTGGTCGGGACCGGGTGGATTTACCTCGAGCATGCAAAATCCAGAGGTGGCGACTCCCGGAAGTTACACCGTCCAGATTACCAACGGCGGCAACGGATGCACGAACACCGCCACCGTGGCGGTAAACCAAAACACGACGCCGCCAACGGCGGGCATCGCGCAACCGGAAAACCTGAACTGCCTCGTCACGTCCGTTCAACTGAACGCCACGCCTTCCTCACAAGGGCCGAACTTCGATTACCAATGGACGACCGCCGACGGCAATATCGTGTCGGGCGACACCACGCTCACCCCCACGGTGGACGAAGCCGGCACCTACAACTTGATGGTTACCAATACCAACACCGGCTGTACCAATACCGCGAGCACCGTTGTTGTACAATCGCCAGCCGTGACGGCAGCCGTGACCGACGTGGTGCATGTGGCTTGCAACGGCGGGCAAAACGGCTCGGCCACGGCTAATGGCGCGGGCGGATCCGGCGATTTCTCCTACCTGTGGTCCAACGGCGACACGACGGCTACGGCAGAAAACCTTTCTGCGGGAACCTACGTCGTGTCTGTAACCGATGAAGAAGGGTGTACCGCCACGGCTTCCGTCACCATTACCCAACCGGCGGTGCTATTGGCCAATGTATCGGCTACCGGCGAAACGGGTTCCGGCGCCAACGACGGCACCGCTACCGCCAACCCCTCCGGCGGCACCCCCGGCTACACCTACCTGTGGAGCAACAACGAAACCACGGCTGCGATCACAAACTTGTCGCCCGGCAACTACACCGTTTCCGTTACCGACGACAATGGCTGCACCGCTGTGCAGACGGTCACGGTCAACAGTTTCGATTGCACCATTTCGGCAACTGCCGCCACTACGAATGTCAGTTGCAACGGCGCCAACGACGGCACGGCTACCGTCGCCCTCACCGGGGCCGCCTTGCCGGCCACTTACCTCTGGTCCAACGGCGACACCACAGCGACCGCCGACAACCTTGCCCCCGGCACCTACACCGTCGAAATATTGGATGCCAACAACTGCCCAGCCGAACTTTCCGTGCAAATCACCGGCCCGGCCGTCTTGTTGGCAAACGCATCGTCCACCCACGAAACAGGCGTCGGGCTGAACAACGGCACCGCAACAGCGCAACCTACCGGCGGCACGGCGCCGTACACGTACGAATGGAACACGAATGCCACTACCCAGACCATCACGGGCCTCGCCCCGGGGCAATACACCGTCAGCGTGACCGACGACAACGACTGCATCTCCGTGCAAACGGTTACGGTCAATGCATTCGGATGCACCCTAGCTGCGACGATTTCTTCCGTCAACGTCCTGTGCCACGGCGGCAACACCGGCCAAGCGACCGCCATACCCAGCGGCGGTGTGGCGCCGATCACGTACGTGTGGTCGAATAATTCCACCACGGCCACCGTGTCCAATCTGGTAGCCGGCACCTACACCGTTTCCATTAGCGATGCTGCCGGATGCCAGACCGTGTCCACAGCCACGATTACTGAACCGGCACCATTGGTTGTCCAAACGGCGGTTACGCCCGCTTCCTGCCCGCAAAGCACCGACGGCTCGGTTGTCGTGACCGTCAGCGGCGGCACCGGCCCGTACACGTTTTCCTGGCCGGGTGGCGGCAATGGCCAGAACCTTAGTGTCGGCACCTATACCGTCACGGCCATTGACGGCAACGGATGCTCCGCGCTCAAGTCTTTTGAGGTGACATCCAACGACGTAACGCCTCCGACAATAACCTGTCCGGCATCCGCCACCGGCTGTGCGGGTGTCCCGGTACAGTTTACCGCGCCTGTGGCAGCCGACAACTGCGGCGCTGGCGGCTTGCTGGTCGAACTGGTTTCCGGTCTGCCCAGTGGCAGTCCATTCCCCGTTGGCGAGACTGTTCAGGTATTCCGCGCCCAGGACGCGTCCGGCAATACCTCGACCTGTTCATTTGCCGTCACCGTCGGGCCGCCTGTCGAGATCGAATTGGACACGTTCACAAACGATGTGGGCAACTCTGGGCTGGGCACTATCTTAGTTACCGTGAGCGGCGGGGTCGGCGACCTGACTTTCTTCTGGTTCAAAGACGGCCAACCGTTTGGCCTCTTCACGGAAGATTTGACCAATCTGAACGCTGGAGTGTACACGCTCACGGTCGTGGACGACAAAGGATGTTCCCGAACGTTGGCTCCCGTCACGATTGACAACACGGTAGCAACGGGCGAGCCTGAAGCTATAGCCTTCCTGCGCGTGGTTCCCAACCCGGCGAGCCGGTTTATCCGCGTGGACATGCAAGGCATCCAACCGATGTTGGTCCAACTGCTCGATGCCAAGGGGCGTTTGCTCCGCACCTTGACACCGGCAGAATGGCAGGGGCAAATTGATGTCGCCGCATTGCCTGCCGGCCTGCACTACCTGTTGGTTATGGACCCCAAAGGCCGTTCGTACACGGCAAAATGGCTGAAGGCGGAGTAACCGAATTCCAGTAAAAACACGGCAGCGCACAGGTTTAATTTTCTGATTATCAAACCCTACGCGCTGCCGTGTTTTTTTATTGAAGAAGCATTTTTTCATGTAATAATAAATTAACAGGCGCGGTCTGCCCTTTTGCCCGATATTTACCGCTCCAACAGACACGTATCGGACAACCTACTTATCACAATTCAGTACCAACTAATGGAAGAGAAAAAGCGCCGCCCGCGCATCCAGAAACCAAATCAGGAGTTCCCGCTGACAGAGCGTACCGCATCAGATGACCCCGGCGATGAAAACAATCGCGACGGATTTAATGATGAAAAAAATCCCGAGCAAGACCGGGAAAAGCCGTTCGACGGCCAAAAGAAATGGGACAACGACCGCCCCGACGACCGTGAGCGCAAGCCGTGGCAAGACCGCAATCAGGGCGGCGAACGCAAGCCCTGGCAGGATCGCAGTCAGGGCGGCGGATACGAGCGCAAACCCTGGCAGGACCGAAACCAGGGCGAAGGCGGCGAACGCAAGCCTTGGCAAGACCGCAGTCAGGGCGGCGAGCGCAAACCCTGGCAAGACCGCAATCAGGGCGAAGGCGGCGAACGCAAGCCCTGGCAGGATCGCAGTCAGGGTGGCGGATACGAGCGCAAACCCTGGCAAGACCGCAATCAGGGCGAAGGCGGCGAACGCAAGCCTTGGCAGGATCGCAGCCAAGGCGGCGAGCGCAAACCCTGGCAAGACCGCAGCCAAGGCGAAGGCGGCGAACGCCGGCCTTGGCAGGATCGCAGCCAAGGCGGCGAGCGCAAACCCTGGCAAGACCGCAACCAAGGCGAGGGCGGCGAGCGCCGGCCCTATCAAGATCGCAGCCAAGGCGGCGGATACGAGCGCAAACCCTGGCAAGACCGCAATCAAGGCGAGGGCGGCGAGCGCCGCCCGTACCAGGATCGCAGTCAGGGCGGCGAGCGCCGGCCCTATCAGGATCGCAGTCAGGGCGGCGGATACGAACGCAAACCCTGGCAAGACCGTAGCCAAGGCGAGGGCGGCGAACGCCGTCCGTACCAGGATCGCAGCCAAGGCGGCGGATACGAGCGCAAACCTTGGCAAGACCGCAGTCAGGGCGAGGGCGGCGAACGCCGGCCATACCAGGATCGCAGCCAAGGCGGCGGATACGAACGCAAGCCCTACAACCGGGACGGCGGTGGCTTTGGGAAAAAACCGTTCGGCCGGAAACCGTTTAAAAAAGAAGAATTCTACGTCGAGCGCAAACCCAAGCCCGGACTGCCCTCCGGCGCCGACATGCCGCTCAACAAATTCCTGGCGCATTGCGGGCTTTCGTCCCGTCGCAAAGCCGTCGAATATGTGGAAAAAGGCTTGGTCACCGTAAACGGCGAAGTGAAAATGGAGCCTTACTACCGGGTTCAAGCGGGCGATGTCGTCCTGTGCGACGGCCAACCGGTACAAATCCAGGAGCGCCAAGTGTACCTCCTGCTGAACAAACCCAAGGGCCTCATCACCACCACCGACGACGAACGAGGCCGCCCAACGGTGCTGGACATCGTGGACCCCCACTACCCCGAACGCCTGTACCCGGTGGGCCGACTCGACCGCGACACCACGGGACTCTTGGTCATCACCAACGACGGCGACCTCGCGGCCAAACTGACCCACCCCAGTTTTCAGGTGCAAAAGCAGTACCGCGTGGGACTGGACCGTCCGCTCAGCAAAGCCGACTTCGAACGCCTTGAAAAAGGCGTCGAACTGGAAGACGGCCTCATGGAAGTCAACTGGATCAGGTATTCCGAGGAACAGCCCAACCGCGACGTGGTCGAACTGGAAATCACCGAAGGCCGCAACCGCGTTGTGCGCCGCCTGTTCGAAGCCCTCGGCTACCAGGTGCGCAAGCTCGACAGGTTCTACTTTGCCGGCCTGACCAAAAAGGAACTGCCGCGCGGCGCCTTCCGGGAGCTGACCCAGCGCGAAATCGTCATGCTCAAACATTTCACCGGACACCCGTCCACCAAGCGGAAAAGCGCCGATCTTCCGGAAGGTGAATCGGAGGCCGAACCAGATACAGAATCGGCCGTAGAACCGGAAACAGGTGCGTCGGAAGCAGAACAGGCTTGATTAAACAAATCTTAAAAAGGAGCTGGTGGCATCTTACAGCCACCGGCTCCTTGCGTTATCAGGCAAGTTCTCTAACGACCCTCAGGGTTCATCAAACTTTGCAAAACTATGGCTAACAAGATTTTTTTTCCGGCATCTATTTTTTTCGCGTCCATTATTTTCTTCAGCGGCTTGTCTACTGCGTCCGCTCAAATGACGGAAGGCTCCGCCCGATGGGGCCTAAAATTGGGCGTGACCGGCAGCAACCTGTACGACGACTCCAAAGCCTCGAACTTCAACGGGCGTGTCGGCCTCGTCGGCAGCGTATTTGTAAAAATACCGCTCGACCAACGCGGTAGGTTTTCCATTCGCCCGGAACTGCTTTTTGCCACCAAGGGCGCCGATTTCCGGCGCGACAGTTTTGTTTCCTCCATCAAATCGGCCTACCTCGAACTTCCGGTGTCCCTGGAGTACAACCTGTTCAGTTTCATCAACCTGCACGCCGGCGTGAGCGCCAACTACTTGGCCAGTTCCAACGGCCTGTTCAAGGACGAGGCCGGCAACCCGATCAACTTTGACAAAGAAGACCTGGAAAAAGTGGACTTCGGCATGCACATTGGCGCCGGGCTCGACTTCGGCAATATTGGCCTGCATTTCCGGCTCAACCGCGGGCTGAAAGGCATTGGCGACCAGTCGCTCGGCGACGTTGTGGGCAGCCTGAAAAATGCTTCGTGGCAACTGACCTTAGCGTACGGGTTTTAACCCAACACCTATTGTCATCCCTTCACACTCGAGCGTTGATTACTCATAATTCAAAATAAAAACCTCGAAGGGGTTGTATGTTTATAGATGGAACATGACACGAGTACCAACCCTGAAAGGGTTGTATGTCAGAATGTTACTCAAACATAAAACCCCTTCGGGGTTCGCGAACGTACTATACTTCAATGCTATAAACATATAGCCCTTTCAGGGCTTAGTCTGTGAGTTATGAGTTCAACACTCAAGTGTAGCGGGATGACAATATGACACGAATTTCTACTGATTTCCTAGTCCTCGGCTCCGGCATCGCTGGCCTGACATTTGCCATCAAAACCGCGCAGGCGCACCCGGATCGCAAAATTCTGGTGCTGACCAAAACGGATCAGGGCGAAAGCAACACCCGCTATGCCCAAGGGGGCGTGGCCGCCGTGTGGGACCACGAAAAAGACACGTTCGCCAAACACGTGGAAGACACCCTCGATGCCGGCGACGGCCTGTGCAAACGGGAAATCGTGGAATTAGTGGTGGAAGAAGGCCCCCTGCGCGTGCAGGAAATCATCGAATGGGGCGCGCGTTTCGACAAAGAAAAAGGCGCCGCCGGTACCTACGACCTGGCCCGCGAAGGCGGCCACTCCGAACACCGCATCCTGCATTACAAAGACCTGACCGGTTGGGAAATGCAGCGCACCCTGATGGAGGAGGCGCACCGGTACGCCAACATCGAAATCCTGGAGCACTACTTCGCGCTCGACCTCATCACCCAGCACCATCTCGGGCGCATGGTCATCCGCGTCACGCCCGACATCGAGTGCTACGGCTGCTACGCGCTGAACAAACAAAACGGCGAAATAGACACCATCCTGTCCCGCGCCACCATCCTCTGTACCGGCGGCACGGGGCAGGTGTATAAATCCACCACCAACCCCGTCATCGCCACAGGCGACGGCATTGCCATGACCTACCGCGCCAAGGGCCGGGTGGAAAACATGGAGTTCGTGCAGTTCCACCCAACCTCCCTGTACAGCCCCGCCGGCGAAAACCCCTCTTTTTTGGTGTCGGAGGCCGTGCGCGGCTTCGGCGGCGTGCTCAAAACCGCCGAGGGCGAGGAGTTCATGCACCTGTACGACGAGCGCCTCTCGCTGGCCCCGCGCGACATCGTGGCCCGCGCCATTGACTCCGAAATGAAAAAACGCGGTACCGACTGCATGTACCTCGACTGTCGCCATTTGGACAAGGACGCCTTCGTGGCGCATTTCCCGACGATTTATGACAAATGCCGCAGCATAGGCGTGGATCCCATGCGCGACCTGATCCCCGTGGTGCCGGCCTGCCATTACATGTGCGGCGGCATTCTGGTAGACGAGCACGGGCGCAGCAGCATCCACCGCCTGTACGCTGCTGGCGAATGCTCGTCCACCGGCCTGCACGGCGCCAACCGGCTGGCATCCAACTCCCTGCTGGAGGCTATGGTGTTTGCGCACCGCATTTTTGAAGACACCCGGGACAAGATCGGCGGCTGGTCGTACTGCGACAACATCCCCGACTGGAACGCCGAGGGCACCACCGATCCCAAGGAGATGGTGCTGATCACCCAAAGCCTGAAAGAGTTGAAGGAAATCATGTCGTACTACGTGGGCATCGTGCGCTCCAATGTGCGTCTGAAACGCGCGCTCGACCGCCTGTACCTGCTGTACCAGGAAACGGAAGACCTGTACCGCAGCACCACCATCAGCCCGCAACTGATGGAACTACGCAACCTCATCACCATCGCCTACCTCATCACCCGCTCGGCTACCCACAGGCGCGAAAGCCGTGGGCTGCATTTCACGACGGATTATCCGGAGAAACAGGCGTTTGTGGAGGTTTCGGTGCTGTGATTTTCATCTCTTTGAGGCGCCTCATTCAAAATACATAAAAAGTTTTGGGACAAAGGCTGTTGTGGAAATCCAACCTTCTTGCCCTGCCTTTAGCCTCCAAACGCATATCCGGCATGAAAGAGTTATGTGCAATCCCTTCCCATGCTTTTACACTTTTTATGGCTTTTTGGCACAAGTTTATCCTTGGCCCGGAGACGAGACTTGACTTTTGCACCATTCTTTCAAACACAAAAGTCACATGTTTTCCATGTTCAAAAATCCACCAGTTTGCCTGTTTCTTGTCCTTGCTGTTCTACTTTTTTCTCAAACCGCATCCGCACAAGTTGTCCACAACAATTTAAACCAAACGTATTCCCAAAACTTCAATTCCATGCCGTCCAACGGCAATTCGGTGTCGTTCATTAGCAACAGCACCATCGTCGGCTGGTATGTGGCCGACAACAATGGGAACACCACCGTCACGGCCGTATCCGGCACCGGTTCGAGCGGTTCGGGCAACCTGTACAACTATGGCTCCCCGAATGCCCCCGACCGCGCGCTGGGTTCTGTGGGGGTTAGCGATCCACTGAAGGAATACGCCGTGGGTTTGCGTATGAAAAACAATACCGGATTGGACGTGTATTCCGTCACGGTGACCTTTGTCGGCGAACAATGGCGGCGCAGCACCGACCCGGAAGAGCAGTTGATCAGTTTTTCCTACAAAGTTTCGGCTCCGCCTATCACAGCGTTTGCCGCCAACGAAAGTGGTTATGCCAAATCGCCCTTCCTGAATTTCATTAGCCCCCAGTACGCCGGTGGTGCAGCAACGGCGCTCGACGGCAATCTGGCGATCAACCGCTGCTCTGTCGCCTTGAATTTCAACGTTTATATTCCAAACGGCCACGAGATCATGTTCAAGTGGTTTGACCGCAACGACCCGAATGCCGATCACGGTTTGGCTATTGACGATGTGACGGTAAAGTTATCCAACCGGGTTATGGTGACGGATGTATGCACCGGCAAAACGCCGCTAACGCATTTTATGAAGGGGTTCATTTTCGACATCCCGGACGAAAACTCCGGCGCCGTTTTCAACGAGCCGAGCAATGCGCAACTCAATGCCTGGGAAACTGCCGTCACCCAAGTCATGAACGCCCAGTACTCGAACGCCCGCATGACCCTGGCCTCCAACAACCTGGGTTATCGCATCACTAGTTTTGCCCAGGCCGCAGAAGGCAACCTGCCTGCGCGCACTTACTACATCCTGACCAAAGACGGTTTGGGCGCCAACCACTGGGGGACGTATGTGTTTTCGCCTTCTGCCGGAAAACCTTGTCTGAGTTTTCAAGCCCCGCACCCGCTTCACGACATGCGTACAGGCGAACAATCCACATACCTTTACCGGCAACTGGATGCCTACCACCTGGCTGTGGCCGGTTCGCACCGCTGTCTCGAACCCGATTTTATTGCCTGCACGGGCAGCAGCGGCCCTTGCCGGGATGACAATGCTAATGTCATCAGCGACCATGCGCACAACACGTTTTCGGTGTTTCAAAAAACAACGCAGGTGATCGTCAATGCCCGCCCGACGGAGCGTTTTTTACAAATGCACGGTTTCGGGTCCATGACCGACACCATGCTCGTCATTTCCAATGGAACCCGTATAGTACCGGCACATGACCGGGCGGTGGAACTGGGCAACGCCTTGTTGGCAGCCAAACCAACCTGGAAATACACCACGCCCCATACGTACCAAAATTTGAACAAATACACGGGGCAAACGAACGTGCAAGGGCGCTTGCTCAATAATTACCAGGACGATATTTGCGACGCGTCGGCATCGGGCGATGCGGTAACAGGCCGTTTTCTGCATATCGAACAGGCACCCGAAGTTCGGCTGGCCTCCAACTTTGCCACCATGAAAAACGCCCTTGTGGCAAATGGCATTTGCAACTGTGCCGCCCCCATGAACATAACGCAGGAAGATGCCGCAAATGACCGCGAGGGGCAAATTGAACACGGAACGGAACCCCTTGCGCCAACCTTGCAGGTACGTTATGGCGACCAAGCCTTGGTCGCATACCTGCGTTCGACAACTGGTGAAATCGGACTTTCCATCACGAACATGGTTGGGCGGGTACTGTGGGAAACCTCGGTTCAGGGTTCTGAAGAAACGGTGGTCTTGCTGCCTGCCGAGATATTGGCGAAAGGCGTTTATGTCCTTACGGCTTGCACGACTGGAGGGGCAAAAAAATCCGTGAAGTTTGTTCGTTGAATTGCCGCTGGCCGTTGGTGCTGATCACCAGCTCGGCTACCCGCGCCGGTGCTTCGCTTTACGGCGGGCCACTATCCGGAGGAGCAACGGGTAATTGGCTTTTTTTGCCTTTTCTACCATGCTTGCCATCATTTTCCTGGATTGGTTCATGAAATACAGGCTAAAATACTTCACCAACAGTGGGTCGTCTCCCCCCTTGTGGCTGCCTCGCCCTTTCTGCTTCCTCTTCAATCAGGGCAGGGTTTCCGGCCATGTTCACGATGGGTTTGTGCGGGGCATTTTCAAAAATCTTCATTCAGGCCTTGAATTTATTTTTTGACCAAGTAACCCAAAGAGAAATAGCAAAACAGGCAAATACCAAAATGAAAGTCAGCAATAAACAATATTGAACGCCGGGACGATAGGAAACTTGCGGATACAAAATCTGCAGGATTGAACGGGAAGCCCAAAGAATGCTCGATGCCGAAAGCAGCACCATCAACGAGCATTTTTCCTCCGGGGCTTTAAAAACAACCAGCAAATTGGCCGCGCCGAACAACACGAGCGAAAGAGAAAAAAGCAGATTTACCGCCCGGACGGCCAGTATAAGTTCGGTCGCTGCCGGGTCAATGTAGGCATACCAATGCCACATTGTCGGTACAAAAAAGTGCCACACCCCGAAGCCTATGGTAACGATGCTGCCAATTGTGGTTGATATTTTAATCATGAATCTGTTGTTTTCCCTTTTCCCAATACCCAAGCTGCAACAGCCGCTGCAACGGCCATTGCCAAAGCACTGCAAGGCAAATCTGCCCAGAGGCCGACCAGCGAAAAGTGATTGGAAGAAGCATACAAACCAAAATTGACGGAACTCCAAAAAAGGAAACCAAGAATGAGACCCTTTTTCAAGCCCGAAGCGAAGGTTCTTGCGCCCGACCATCGGATGACGGTGGTTATAAAAAAGCCCATTGTCAAGGAGGTTGCAGCCATTGCCCAACCTACCAATTGGTCGGGCGGTCGCATCAATTGTTTCTGGAATTCAGCGGACACGGGTGGGTGCGCTTCAAATACATCTTTTAAAAAGAGGAAATAAGCCCCTGCGTTCATTAAAAGGTTGACCACTGTTGCGGCCAATCCTGCTAGGATGAAATTCTTGTTCATGATGATTGAATTTCTTTTAGCCTTCCACCACGTAAATCGTCACATTCCCTTTTTTATGCCCTTTATCCACGTATTCATGTGCCGCAACGATTTCATCAAAACGGTTATGCCGGTCAATCACGGGCTTGAAAAACCCTTCTTCGGCGATTTTTTTTGATGAAATTGATCTGTTCAACCGAGCCGGTATAGGAGCCTCCGAGCAATTTTATGTCTGTCCCCAATAAATTCAGCCGGATATTGAGTTCCGTCATTGGCGTGGTTACGGAATGGAGATAACGCCCATGGGGTTTGATGGCCTTGATGGTTTTGGCGATATCGGTCTTCCCGACCGTGTCAAAAACTGCGTCGAATTTTTCGCCTAACTCGGTAAAATCGGTTTTGGTGTAGTCAATCACTTTGTCTGCGCCCAATTTTTTCACCATGTCAAGGTTGCTTGTGCTGCAAACAGCGGGCACTTCGGCGCCGAGATATTTTCTTATTCCTTTTTAGATTGTTATCACAACATTTCCCTTCTTGCTGCTGCTTTCAAAATACCGGTGCGCTGCTGCCGCCTGTTCCAAAGGGTAGGTTTTGTCAATGGTTGACTTGAACTTTCCTGTTTCAACAAGTTCTTTGATAAAAATCAAATCTTCTTGTTTTGGGACTGCCAATGCACACATTACCCTTTTCCCGCCCGTTATGGATGACCAAAGCATTTGAAACAGTTTCTTCATTTTAAAACTGACTGAATAATAGATGCCGTTTTGCGTGAGGGAGGATTTGAATTTTGAAAAAGTCCCTTTGCCCAAAACATCCAGAATCAAGTCGTACGTCTCCCCGTTTTTTGTAAAATCCTCTTGTTGATAATCAATGATCTTATCTGCTCCGATGCTTTTGACAAATCCTGAACTCGCAGCGCCACAAATCCCGGTAACTTCCACACCAGATTGTTTTACAAGTTGAACCGCCGCAGAACCTATTGCCCCCGAAGCACCGACAATGAGTACTTTCTGCCCATGTTGTATTCTTACATTTTTCAATAAACTCAGGGCTGTTGTCGCACCATAAGGCACTGCAGAGGCCTCTTCAAAACTCAGGTTTGCGGGTTTAACGGCCAGTATGCCGCTTTCCGGCACACATAAATATTCTGTCATTGCCCCCATTTGCTCACCCGTGTGGCCAAAAACTTTGTCCCCGGGTTTGAATTTATTTGCAGCATTGCCAGCAGCCTCAATTTCACCAGAAAATGCGTTTCCCAGAATTCCCCTTTTAGGCTTGTTCAAACCAAAACTGAATCGGGCAATCACCCAGAAAAGCAAGGGCATATTGAAGTTTCTGGGGGAGATATTTTTGAAGTTTCGGGCAAGGATATCTCCATAATTCACCGAAACCGCTTGAACCTTGATAAGAACTTCATCCGCTCTTGGATATGGTTTTGCCACTTCCTGAAGTTTCAAGACATCCGGCCCGCCATATTCCTTGTAAACTATGGCCTTCATCTTTTTCATTTTATTGAGTATTGATAAGTGATTTCCCGGTCATAAAACTAAAACTTGAAGTCAAATGATAATTGGTATTAATTGTTGGAAATTGGGGCGCCCCCCGCCCCTGCCACTCAATCAACTCGTAAGATCGGCAGACATCCTTGCGGACATAAAGTTCTATGCACAACAAGTTATCGGCAGTGACTTACATTATTGGGCAGGTTGATTTTTCGACTCTTCGTGACTTTATTAGAGGCTGTCCCACAACTCCAAATGCGGCCAACAGCCTAATTCAAAATCACCACTTTCGCGAACACCGCGTCCGGGTCTTCGAACAATTTGGAACTGGCGGCCCGGTGCTGAGTTAGTCGTGGTTGTTCCACACCGCCTGTCCGCCGTTGGCATTTTGTTCACAGATCTTATTTATTCAATTCATGTGAAACGTTTCCACCTTGCGCACAATGACGGCCCGAGAGGCATAAATCAGGACAAGAGCCAGCACGCTGAACAGCAGGATCAGGCCCAGTTCCAGTTTGGAGAGCAACAGAAAACTGGCCATGGACTTTTGCGATCCCGTCAACATTTCTTTTCCAATCTCTTTCTGGATGTGGTTCAGATCGGTCAGTTTTTGCTTGGCGGCCTGGAAAAAGGGAACTGCGTCCCGCTCGTACAGCTGGTTGGCCGAGCGGAGGTCTCCATTCGACAGGTGTTTCAGAATGGCCTTTTCCTGCTGGTTGTAGGCAAGCAGGTTTGTCTCAAATGCCTGGAGGTGATCCGCCTCTTGTTTGAGAAAATAGGTCTTTTTGTATTCGACCAAGAGGGCGCCTATTGCCGTATTGCTGGCGGCGATCGTATGATCCGAAAACCCCGACGAGGGCTTTTCCGGATGGAGCAATGCCTGGAGGGCTTCCTGCTTCAGGTGCATGTTTTCCCGAATGTCGAAAATAGCGGTAGCGGGCACGAGGCGGTCGGCGTAGATGGACAGGAAAGATTTGTCCATTTGCTCCACTTTCCCCTGTTCCACCCACTTGGCCAAAAGGAGGAGGATAACGGCGCCAGTGAGAAAAAACGCCAGTTTCAGTTTGTTGCGGGCGCTGACGATCCATTTTGCATGATCCATCGGACGGCATTTTTGCGATTGGCCGTTGGCTGTTCGCTGTTGGCCAACGCGTGGTGAACAACATCAGGGTATGGCTCAGAGCACCTCTTCTTGCCCAAGTTCGGGTATGTCCACCCGGGCAAAACCGTTCTGGTTCAGGTACTCCCGCCATTTTTCCTGCCGGTCGAGCGTGCCGTGGACGAGCCATAGTTTTTTGAGGGATTTCTGGTTGCGCAAAAAGTCGAGCATCTCCTGGCGGTCGCCGTGGGCGGAGAAGGAGTCCATAATCTCTACATCGGCCAGTACTTGTTTGTTCTGACCAAAGAGGTACAGGCTTTTGGCGCCCTCACGCAACTTGCCGCCAGGAGTATTGGGCGTGCAATAGCCCACCATCAGGAAGGTATTGCGCTGGTTTTCCATGTTGTTGAACAGGTGGTGCTTGACGCGGCCGGCGTTCATCATGCCAGAGGCGGATATGATGATGCAGGGTTTGCTCGAAGTATTGAGCTGCTTGCTGGCCTCCACCGAGCGGATGTATTGCAGCCCATTGAAGCCGAAGGGGTCGTCGTTTTCCAGCATGTACTGGTGCAACTGGTGATCGAAGCACTCGGGGTGGTTGAGAAACACCTCGGTGGCGTTGACCGCCAAGGGGCTGTCCACGTACACCGGCACCCTCGGCAGTTTGCCGGCATGGTGCAGCTGGTCGAGCATGTACACGATCTCCTGCGTGCGGCCCACGGAGAACGCGGGGATGATGAGTTTGCCTCTTTTCTCCACGCAGGTATGGTGCACTACCCGGACCAGGTGTTCGATCTCGCCCGGGGCCGATTCGTGTTCGCGGTCGCCGTAGGTGCTTTCGCAAATGAGGTAGTCCACCTCGGGCATGGGCAGCGGGTCGCCGAGGATGGGGCGATGCGGCCGCCCGATGTCGCCCGTAAAACCAAAGCGGATCGTGCGGTCGCCCTCTTTGATCTCCAGGGTGACCGTTGCGCTGCCGAGGATGTGACCGGCATCGCGGAACATCACCCGCACGTTCGGGTGCACCTGAAACCATTGCTCGTAGTTGAAACTGACATATTGCTCCAGCGCGCGGCGTACATCCTCCACCACATAGAGCGGCTTCTTTTCCGGCTCGTTGTGTTGCCGGTGCTTGTTTTTGTAAAAAGCGTCGGACTCCTGTATTCGGGCAGAGTCTAGCAGCGTGATCGAACACAGGTCGCGGGTCGCGTGTGTGGCGTAAATACTGCCCCGAAACCCGCCGGCAACCAGCTGGGGCACGCGCCCCGTGTGGTCAATGTGCGCGTGGCTGAGAATGAGGCAGTCAATGTCTTTCGGGGCGTACTGCCACTTGGCGTTGAAATCCTCCATGCTGTGCCCGGCCTCGTCGGCCTCGCCGCCCTGGTACAGGCCGCAATCGAGCAGAATTCGAAAATTGTCCTCCAGAGTAATGAGGTGGCTGGAACCGGTGACCTCGCGGGCTGCACCACAGAATTTGATCTTCATGTTTTGAAAAGAATGTTTCGGCGAAAAGTAGGGGAAGTTGTGGCTACGATGGTGGTTTTAGAAAAAAAACTGTTTCTTTGAGTTCGATTTTTTTGGGCGAGACTCGCCTATTTGAGCCTAATTTTGCAAAAAATTATATGACCAAGTTACAGCAAGCGGAAGCGCTTTTGCCACAACTCTCTGAACAGGAAGCCATTTCCTTGTTCCGGCGTTTCTTTAGCCGCCATAAGGATAAAGGACGTGACATTGTGAAAACCTCCGGCGTATGTGGTGGCCGGGCACGAATCGAAGGCACGCGAATGCCTGTCTGGTCTCTGGTATACCACCGGTTTTTGGGGTTCACTGATTGGGAAATTCTGTACAATTTTCAAACCATGACCCCGGGCGATCTGAAAAATGCCTGGCGATATTACGAAGCCAACAAGGCGGAAATTGATGAAGACATTCGAGAAAACAACGAAGACGAAATAACTGCCTGAATAGGATGGCAAAACTTTACGCGAACGAAAATTTCGATTTTGCCGTCGTTGAGATTTTGCGTGATATCCAGCATGATATCCTGACTACTCTGGAAGCCGGGAAGGCAAACCAAAGTATCCCTGATGAAGAGGTTTTGGCATTTGCACATGCGCAAGGCCGCATTGTCATCACATTCAACTATCAGGATTTCAAGAAACTGCACCAATTCTTCCCAATCCATGCCGGCATCATTATTTGCACTGAAGACAAAGACATCGGTGCGCTGGCACTTCGCATTCACCACGCCCTTGAAAACGCCGAAGGGAATCTTGAAAACCAACTGGTTCGGATGAATCGCCCAAATACCGGGAGCGCAAAATCTGATTCCTGAATTTCTCTTTTCGGTGCCTGTATCTTCTTAACAGTTCGATTAAAATTACACACATGAGGCTCCTCCCTTTCCTCCTCCTCTTCCTCCCCGTCCTGCTTTTTTCCCAACGACCGGCAAAAAGAAACACCGTTCCGCCGCCCGTTCCGGCAGTAGTGAAACGCCCCCTCGAAATCGCCGACGTACACCGCTGGCGCAAGATCGAGCGCCCGCAAATCACACCCGACGGCCAGTGGGTGGCCTACCTGCTCACACCCACCACCGAGGGCGACAACGCGCTTTGCCTGTGGAACGCCGCCAGCGCAAAAACCGCGACGTTCGAGCGGGCCGCCGACCCGAAGTTTTCCCACGACGGCCAGCACCTGGTCTTCAAAATAAAACCCCCGCTCGACACGCTCAAGGCTCAGCGCCGCCGCAAGGTGAAGGACGAGGACCTGCCCAAAGACTCGCTGGGTGTGTACGTCCTTGCCACGGGCGATTTGCAGAAATACCCCGACGTGCGCAGCTACGCCCTGCCGGAAAAATGGTCGGGCTGGCTGGCGTACCAACTGGAGCCGGCCAAAGAGGAAAAGCCCAAAAAGGAGGCCGCAGGCAATGCCGAAACGCCCGCCCCCGACAGCACCAAAACCGCCAAACCTGCCGCGGAAGACAAACCCAAAAAAACAAAAAAAGAGGATGCCAAGGAAAACGGCTCCCGGCTGGTGCTGCGCGAACTGGCCACGGGCCGGGAAGACACCGTGCCCTTCGTGCGGGAGTACCGCTTCGCCAAGCGCGGCCCCGCCCTGCTGCTGCACAGCTCCGGGCGCGACTCGGCTTTCGTGGCCGGGGTGTACCGCTTCGATTGCGGACAGCGTACCCTGCGCGCTTTATTCCAGGCCGAAAAAGGCAAATTTGCCCAACTGGCCCTCGACGACTGGGGCAGGCAGGCAGCCTATTTGGCCGATACCGACACCACCAAGGCCCGCGTCCGGCCTTGGCAACTGCATTATTGGTCGGATGCCCAGCTCGCTGCTGGTGTTTTGGCCGACACCGAAAGCGCCTTCCTGCCCGTTCTGCCCGAACGCTGGGGCATCAGCGAGCATGCCCGGCCCGAGTTCAGTGAGGACGGCAGCAAGTTGTATTTCGGCATTGCGCCGCCGCCACCGTTGCAGGACACCACCCTGTTGCCCGAAGAAATCGTGCAGGTGGAGGTGTGGTCCTGGACGCAGAACCGTATCTACACCGAGCAGGCCAAACGCTTGGAGGCCGAAAAAAAACGCCACTACCCCGTCGTGTGCCATTTAGGGAAAAACACGTTTGTCCCGCTTGGCACGCCGGAAATTCCCGACTGGCGGTTCCAGCAGCAGCGCGATGCCGGCCTCGCGCTCGGTGTTTCCGAAGAACCCTACGCCCACCTGCGCCAATGGGAAGGCGATGCTCCCCGCGACGTGTACGCGGTGGACCTAGCTACCGGAGAAAAACGCCGCATCGTAGAGGGCAAACGCTGTATCCCCAGCCTGTCGCCGGCGGCGAACTTTGCGCTTTGGTGGAGCGACCCCGACACGGCCTGGTATGCCTGGGACGCCCGTCGCGGGCAAACCAACCGCCTTACCGATAACCACACAGTACCGTTTTTCAACGAAGAAACCGATGTGCCCGACTATCCGAACCCTTATGGTGTGGCCGGCTGGCTCGAAAACGATGCCGCCCTCCTGCACTACGACCGCTACGACCTCTGGAAAACCGACCCGACCGGCAACGCACCCCAGCAACGCCTGACCCGCGGCCGCGAAACCAAGACGACCTACCGCTACATTCGCCTCGATCCCGACGAACGCGCCATTGCCCCTAGCGCCAAGATGCTGTTGCATCATGTCAACGACGAAACGAAAGCCGAGGGATATGCATGGCTCGATCTGAAAACCGGCACACTCACGCCCTGGCTCGGCGGCGATTACAGCTACACCCGTAGCCCGATCAAGGCCGAAAAAAGCGAGGCCGTGGTTTTCACCCGGCAGAATTATCACACGTTTCCCGATCTCCTGTACACGGCTCCAACATACGCCGGAGGGGGCCAGGTTTCGAGCGCCAATCCGCAGCAGGCGGAGTACCGTTGGGGCAGCATCGAGCGGGTGCGCTGGACCTCGCCGACGGGCGAAACCCTGGAAGGGCTTTTGGTCAAACCGGACGGTTTCGACCCGAAAAAGCAGTACCCGATACTGGTCAATTTTTACGAAAAACTCTCCGACGGCCTGCACCTGCACCGCGCACCCGACGTACACCGCTCCACCATCAACTACACCATGTACGCCAGCAGGGGTTATCTGGTGTTCGCTCCCGACATTCCCTACCGCACCGGATACCCCGGTGAGAGCGCCTACAACGCCGTGATGAGCGGCGTGACGGCGCTCATGGACAAGGGTTTCGTGGATCCCAAACGTATTGCCATGCAGGGGCATTCTTGGGGCGGTTATCAGGCTGCGTACATCGTGACAAAGACGAACCTCTTTGTCTGTGCCGAAGCGGGCGCGCCGGTGGCCAACATGACCTCGGCGTATGGCGGTATCCGTTGGGAAACGGGCCTCGTCCGGCAGTTCCAGTACGAACGCCAGCAAAGCCGCATCGGCGGTACCTTGTGGGAATACCCGATGCGCTACCTCGAAAACTCGCCGCTGTTTTCTCTTGACAAGGTGCAAACGCCGCTGCTCATCCTGCACAACGACAAGGACGGCGCCGTGCCTTGGTATCAGGGCATTGAACTGTTCACCGGCCTGCGCCGTCTCGGCAAACCTGCCTGGATGCTCAACTACAACGACGAGCCGCACTGGCCCGTGAAACTGCAAAACCGCATAGATTTTCAGACCCGCATGCAGCAGTTTTTCGACCACTACCTACTCGGCACACCCATGCCGAAATGGATGGAGCGCGGCGTAACGCCGATGGAGAAGGGTATCCGGCAGGGGCTGGAAACGGGTGGGAGATAGCGGGCACTACACACACACACAAGACCTTCTAGGTTTTGAAAACTTGGAAGGTCTGTTCGTTCACGCAAACGGCAACGTCACCGTAAACGCACTGCCTTTGCCCGGTTCGCTGGTCAAGTCCACAAAACCCTTGTGGGCGGTCACGATGGCCTTGACGTAGCTGAGGCCGAGGCCGAAACCCTTCACGTCGTGTACGTTGCCGGTGTGCACGCGGTAAAACTTGTCGAAAATGTGCCTGCGGGCTTCTTTGCTGATGCCCACGCCGTTGTCTTCCACCGTAATGGCCACGCCGTTGGGCACGTCGCGCGTGCGGACGGTGATTTCGGGTTTCTCCGGGCTGTACTTGTTGGCGTTGTCGAGCAGGTTGTGTACCACGCTGGCGAGGTGGGTGGCGTCGCCGGAGATGATCGGGCGGGTGGCCTGCAGGTCGAGCGTGAGCGTGCCGTCTCGGTTTTCCACCTGAAGGCTGAAATTGGCGGCGGCCTGTTGGACGAGGTCGTGCAGGTTGACATCGGCGAGGCGGAGCTGAAAATCTTTTTGATCCAACTGGGCGATCTGCAGCACGCGCTCCACCTGGCTGTTCATGCGCCGGTTTTCCTGCCGAATGATGTCTATGAACCGTTTGATCTTGTCGGGATGGTTGACGATCAGCGGGCTGGCGATGCTGTCGGTGGCCAAGGAAATGGTGGCGATGGGGGTTTTGAACTCGTGGGTCATGTTGTTGATGAAATCGGTTTTCATCTCCGACAATTTCTTTTGCCGGTAAATGACCTGCACGGTGTACCAAAAACAGAACAGGATGATGCCCGTAAAAATGATCGAGAGCGCGAGCGTCATCCATACGGAACCGAGCACGAGGCTGGTGCGGTTGGGGAAATAAATGGACAGGTGCCCCGGCGACTCGATGTCCTTGGGAAACAAGGCCACCCGGTACGGCGAGGTGTACAGGGTGGCCGCCCCGCCGTGGATAACCTTTGGGCTGTTGTCCACCACCACATAGTGATCGTTGACGACCACAAAACTGCTGCGAGCCTTGGCGTACACGCCGTACTGGTAGGGCGTATTGATGCCGCGGCTGTCGAGCTCTTCTTTCAGGGTTTGGGCCAGCAGGTCGAGCTGGATGCGTTCGGCCAAAGGCTTGGAGTCCACCAATTGGCTTACTTTCATGTATTCCCAGAGGGTCATGTTGTCCTCGAAGCTCTGGGAGCCGGAAACGGGGTTTGGCAGGCTGTCGGTTCGGGCCACACGGCGGGTGTTGTACCCATTTTCGAGGTATTTGGCGGCTTGCCGGATGTTTCGATTGGCCTCGTTGGAAAACCGAAACGTGGCGTTTAGCGCTTCGATGGCAGCCAAGTCTTCAAAATATTGGAGTTTGTCGGCCACGCGGTTGAGCACGGCGTACACGTTTTTGTCGAACTGCTCCTCGTTCAGCCGGATGCTCCAGCCGATCCAGTAGATCTGCAGGCAGATGACCCCGATGAGGGCGGCGGTCATCATACCGATGATGAGGCGTATACGTTGGGCGTTCATGCGGGACTGTTTACCGGGCTGAATTTGGTTATACGAATGGCTCAAGCCTTTTGTGCCTGCCGGAACCGGGCGGCGGCGGCCAAGGCGCGGGCCGTTCGACGGCAATGCCATACGTGGCGGAACTCCCCAACGGCCAGCACAAAGATGCCACAGCCAAGCAGGAAGTTGTGCGCAAGCAGGGATTTTTCGTAATAGTCGTTGAAAAAGGGACGCACCACGAACAGTTCGAGCGCCACGGCAGCCACAGCAAGAAATGCAAATCCGATGGCTATGGCGCGGGTTCTGGAAAGCCAGGCAGGTTTTTGGCGGCACAGGCAGGTGTAGAGAAAACGCACGGCGAACCGGTCATCGGGATAGATTTTGACGTGCTCGCGCAGGATGTGCTCGCTGCGGGCATACTCCCCAAGCCGGTACAGGGACGCGGCCTTTCGGAGCAGGAGTTTGGCGTACACATCCTCGTCGTCCCAAGTCTCGATGTTTTGTGCCATGACGAGCTCCAGCAGGTGGTCGCACATGACCACGTGTTTTCCGTATTGGCCAAGTTCGAACAGCGCCTCGGTGTAGTGAAATGCGCAATCGAAATATTCGTCGTCGTCCAGCGTGCGTATCCCGTCTTCGAACCGCTCAAAAAAGCGAATGATGCCGTAGTAATCCACGGCATCAATCGCTTTGAAGTTGCGGTACAATTTGAGTCGCTGCGCCGGCAGGTAATCCATGGTCAGTATCGTTGGAAAGCCACGGGCATGTTGTCGTCGTACAAACCGGTCAGCACCGGGTTTTGCACATTGGACGTGTACTCGCGCACTTTGGATCGAACGTAGGTGTACAACTCCCGTATGGTGACGATGTTGTCGTCGTTGGAGTTTGCGGCGCCCTTCATGCCGCGCAGGAGGTAGTAGGTGAAAATTCCCTGCCGCAGGCCGTGGTCTTCGAGTGAAAGTTCTTCGCCCTTGGACGACATGAACAGCGCAATGCCGCCGCTGGACTCCTCAAACGCCTTGTAGTATTTTTCCACGGAGACCGGTGCTGGCCCCTTGGCCGCAAGCCCGTAGCTCAAGGTGCCGCTGTGGCAGGCATCGGCAATGCACAGCTTGTGCTTGGCCTTGCTCTGCATCAGGATTTGTTTGACCTCCTCGTGCCGGAGCTTGTTGCTGTGGCCGTCGAAATCAACCGGCAGGAAGCAGCCCTCCAGTCCGTGGCCGCTGAAGAAGAACAGCACCACGTCGTTTTCGTCGGCTTTGAGGAAATTCTGGCGCATTTTGCGCAGGATGTTCTCGCGGGTGGCATCGTCGTCCACGAGCACGGTGATCTGGTCGTCGGACAAGGCGCCGCCTTCCGGGCTTTTCAGGAACGAATAAAAATGGTAGGCATCGTCATCGGTGAACCGTAGGGACGGCATGGCGGTGTACCGGCTCACGCCGACGATGACGGCGTAGATTTTCACACTCTTGCTGGCTTCCACGCGCACCGGGTTGTTGGGGATGGCCTCTTCGGAATCGAGGTCGCGGATGGCGTGGCCATTCACCCACACGGCGCCGTTGGCCCGCCCGTTGGGGGTGTAGAGGATGCCCTCTCCATTTGGGGCGCCTCCGGCCCACTGGCCTTCGTAGCGGTCGCCGCCGGCATAATAGCAGGTGCCCTTTCCGGCGGGCACACCGTTTTTGAATTCGCCGATCCAGCGCGATCCGTCGGGGTAGTCGTAGTAGCCCGACCCGCTTCGGCAGTATGTGGAGTTGCAGTTGCGCATGCCGGCCACATTGGTTTTGCCGCTGGCGGGCTTCGAGTTGTTGGCCGTTGGCCATTGCGCGGCCGGTCGTTGGGCGGCTGCCGTTGGCTGTTGCTGGTTTGTCAGTTTGCCTGCGGCCCAGTAGCCTTCGGAGGTAGTACCGTCGCGCCGGACGAGGCGGCCCTGGCCGTTTTTCTGGTTTTGTTTCCAGCCGCCGGTGTAGTAGGCCCCGTCCGGGTAATACATGGTGCCGGTGCCGTCGAATTTGCCGCTCTTGAAGTCGCCCTCATAGCGCTCCTTGGAGGCGAAAAAATATTTCCCCTTGCCGTTCGGTTGGCCCGAAACCCAATAGCCGGCGTAGCGGTCGCCGTTGGCAAACCGGTAGGTGCCGACACCATTGCGGCAGTTGCCGTCCAAGCATTGGGCGGAGAGGGATGTCTGGTTGTGGAGGAGAACAACGATTGGGAGGACGATAAAAAAAATGAGACCCTTCATAAGAATGAGCGATTTGACATGTTTAACGAAAGCGGGTGTACAGGAAGGGTGCAAATACTGTTAAACATTGATTAAAGTAACTGTTGGCCGATTGAGCCGGCACAAGGACTCATGAAACCGAAAGTGGGATGTGCATGCCCGGGAAAGCGGGCGTTCAAGAACACGAAGAATACCCGAATATTGTGCCAGTCGTATTAGGTTCAACGTGTATTTGTACATTTGCAGCGCCAAACGTTCGGCCAATATTTTGGTTTTCAATAATTTAAAAAAAACTCATCTATGGTAAAATTTTTCATTTCTGCTTTCGCTTCGGCTATCCTCCTCGCGGCCTGTGGCGGCAACGTTGCCCCTTCGACCACCGATGATGGAAAACATTTCGGCGCCGTCATCACCCCCGAAAACGCCATCACCTACGAGGAACTTGTTCCGAAAATGGCAAACACGGATTCCCTTGCTGTCAAAATTACGGGCACCGTGGGCGAGGTTTGCCAGAAAAAAGGCTGCTGGATGATGCTCGTGTCCGATCAGCCCGGCGTGCCGGAGATGCGCGTGACGTTCAAGGACTATGCTTTTTTTATGCCCAAAGACTTGACCGGCACTCGCGTGGTGCTCGACGGTTTCGCATTCATCTCCGAAACCTCGGTGGACGACCTGCGCCACTACGCCGAAGATGCCGGCAAATCGGCGGAAGAAATTGCCGCCATCACCGAGCCGCAGCGCGAAGTCGCCTTCGAAGCCGCCGGCGTGCTTTTGCTTAAATGAGGGTTGGGGGTTTCGGGTTTGGAGGTTTCGGGTTTCGGGTTTGGAGGTTTCGGGTTTCGGGTTTGGAGGTTTCGGGTTTCGGGTTTGGAGGTTTCGGGTTTGTCATCTTCCAGCCCCCAACCCGAAACCTCCAAACCCGAAACCCCGAAACCTTCTAAACCTTCTTGTACTTTTGCCCAAAAAAATAATCACACGATGCGTATCCAATGGTTTGCCCTGCTGGGCTTTTTGTTTGTTTCTCCCGTTTTCCTTTCGGCTCAAATCGAGGATGCCGACATTATTTTCCGCGAACTGCGCGTGCTCGACGGCATCTGGTTCATGCCGCAAGACCGCGGCGACCGGCTGGAAATGTGGTCGTTCGAAAACGACAGTACGATGGTTGGTCGCGAGGTGCGTATCAAGCAGGAAGACGGCGACACGGTTTTGCTCAAGTCCATGCGCCTTGAAATTCGCGGCGAAGTGATCCTGTACCACCTCACGGTGCGCGGGCTGAACAACAACCTGCCCGTCCCGTACGAGCTGGTGCTGGCCGACCGAGATGGCTATTTGTTTGAAAACTTGCAACAGGACAACCCGCAAAAAATCCGCTACCGCCAGCTCGGCAGGCGCGAACTGCAAGTGACCACCGAGGGCAAACGCGGCAACCGGACCGTCACCGAGGAGTATGTCTTCGAGCGCGAGTTTACCCCCGCCGGGCTGGAGTTCCGGGTGCGCGGCGGGATCAATTTGTTCGACATCCGCGCCACGGGCAATTTCCCCGCCTCCGACGACCTTGCCTTCGTGGCAAATAATCCCGTGACATCCCCGGGCATTGGCTGGGAACTGGGCACTCAGTTCCGGTTCAAGGGCAGCGGCGGGTTTATCTCCGTAAACGTGGAACTCGGCCTGGTCGGCAAGGCTGCCAAATCCAAGGCCTCCTTCACGGAGTTCGAGGATTCGGTTATCAACTATGTGCGCGACGTGAGCTACCACCAGGCCTGGCTCACCCTGGCCGTGGTGCCGGAGATCAACCTCAAACGCGACGGCCGGCTGACCATCATGGCAGGGCCCTATTACAGCCGGCTGCTTTTCAACAGCGTATCCGGAACGGAAAAACCGGCGAGCGAGAACAAATTGTTCGATGCCAACAACGACTTCAAGAGCAACGACATCGGCATTGTCGCCGGTTTTCAGTACCGCATTGGAAAAAACGAAGCCGGCGGCGCGCTCGGGCTACGCGCCAACTTGGGGCTTTCCAACCTAGACGGGCTGTACAGCCGCCACTGCGACGACCCGGCATTTTGCAACGGACGCATCAGCCTGCAAGGGATTTCCCTGTATTACAGCCTCAACCTGCTCGGGCTTTAGATATTATGGCCAAACAAAAATTCTATGTCGTGTGGGAAGGCCATGAACCCGGTGTATACACAACCTGGGAAGCGGCCAAGCGGCAAATAGACGGCTTTCCGAAAGCGAAATACAAGAGTTTTTCCTCCAAAGCAGAGGCGGAAAAAGCCCTCAAGGGCAGCTACTGGGCCTACGTCGGAAAAGACACCGCCTCGGGAAAAAAAACGCTGCCCGAACTGGAAGCGCTCGGGGTGCGCCTCGACAGCCTCGCCGTGGATGCCGCTTGCAGCGGAAACCCCGGCGACATGGAATACCGCGGCGTGCATACCCGAACCGGACAGGAGATCTTCCACGTCGGGCCTCTGCCAAACGGCACGAACAACGTGGGCGAGTTTCTGGCTCTCGTGCATGCCCTTGCGTGGCTCAAGCAGCAAAACAGCCCCAACATCCCCATCTATTCCGATTCCCGAAATGCACAGGGATGGGTACGGGCCAAGACCTGCCGCACCAAACTGGCCCGAACGGGCGACAACGACCGCATCTTCGAACTCATCGAACGGGCCGAACACTGGCTCGCATCCAACCGGGTGACCAATCCAGTCCTGAAATGGGAAACGGACCAATGGGGTGAAATTCCGGCGGATTTCGGGCGAAAGTAGTTCTGAAAATGTCACAGAGGCTCACAGAGTTTTAGAGGGCACAGAGAAATAAAAACTCTGTGTCCTCTAAAACTCTGTGAGCCTCTGTGACACTTTGTTAATCGCCCTCCAGTGCCTCGAAGATCGCATCAATCTCCTCGAACGATTTGATTCCGACGCGCTCTTCCGCCCCACCGCGCAACGCCAGCCCGGCGGGATGTAGTTTTTGCAGCAGATCGGGCAGTTCCCCGGCGGGCAGGTACACATCGAGCAGGACGGGATACTGGGAAAACAGGTTTTTCCAGGCATCGGCCTGCGCTCCCCTGAGCGCAGCGGATCGTTCCGGTGTGGAAAAATCGAGCAGAAAATAGGCGGTCTTCGAAGCGGCTTGTTGCATGACCGGTGCGAGGGCATCGGGGTTGTCCGAGCCGGGAAGCCAGAGAATCACTTCCAGGCCGTTCAGTTCTTGCAGGGCATCGGGATGCGTGACCTGTACGGCATCCAGTCCGAAGAACGCGGCGGCTTCCCGCACGACGGCCGCCGGTGTCCGGTCGAATTCGCCGACGATCCTTGGGCCTTGCACCCACTCCCGGATCGCTTTCATGTACATGGGGTCGAGGTAGCCCTCGCTGCCTTCTTCGAGGTTGAAGCCCAGAAAGGCTACCTCCTTGGCAGCAAAGTAGCGAGCATCGGTGAGGTTGGTGATAGCGGAGGCTTTGACGAGCATGGTGTGCGACGGGTGTTACGCGACGTTTTTTCACCGCAGAGACGCGGAGTTTTAATATCAATTCTCCGCGTCTCCGCGTCTCTGCGGTGAAAAAACACTTCGCAAAAGTGTGCGGCAAAGAAAACGAAAATTTGCGCGCGGCCACCGAATTCTGCGGGCATCCGGTTACTTTCGCCCGAACAAAAAACGCGTACACCATGACCACTGCTTCACCCAATATTGCCGCCTTGCGGCGCAACTACAGCTCCGAATCGCTTTCCGAAACCGATGTCAACGCCGACCCGATCGAGCAGTTCGACCACTGGTTCCGGGAAGCGCTCGGCAGCGCACTTCCCGAACCCAACGCCATGACCCTCGCCACGGCCACCCGCGACGGCCTTCCCAGCGCTCGTACCGTGCTGCTCAAGGGTTTTGATCACCAGGGTTTTGTTTTTTACACCAACTACGAAAGCCGCAAAGGCGCCGAACTGGACGACAATCCCCGGGCCGCCCTGCTGTTCACCTGGCTTGAACTGGAACGGCAGGTGCGCATCGAAGGCAGGGTGGAGCGGGTATCGCCGGAAGAGTCGCAGGCGTATTTTCAAAGCCGGCCGAAGGAAAGCCAGATCGGGGCCTGGGCCAGTCCGCAGAGCCGCCCCATCGAAAACCGAAATGTGCTGGAAGATAAGGTACACGAACTGACAACCACGTTCAAGCACGATGATGTGCTTCCGCTGCCGCCGTTTTGGGGCGGATACCGGGTGCGGCCCCAGTACATCGAGTTTTGGCAAGGTAGGGAAAGCCGGTTGCACGACCGGATTTTGTTCAGCCGCGCAGAAACGGGCTGGAAGATCGAACGGCTGGCGCCGTGATGTCGCAAATTCACCGCAGAGACGCGGAGGCGCGGAGTTTATTTTAATTTCTCTGCGCCTCTGCGTCTCTGCGGTGAAAAAATTTACTCCCCGCGCATATCCTTCAGCATGCGCTCCAATGCCCGTACTTTTTTCTGCAGGTCGGGCAGGTTTTTGAACACGACGTACGCGCGCACGAAGTCGTTGTAGTCTATGGCTGGAGCACCGAAAAGGGCCTGGTTGGGTTCCCGGACAGACGAGGCGATGCCGCTTTGCGCTTGCACTTTGGTGCCGTCGGCGATGGTCAGGTGGCCGGCGATGCCTGTCTGGCCGCCCAGCTGTACGTTTTCCCCAATTTTGGTACTGCCTGCCACACCGACCTGTGCGGCCATGACGGAATTCCGGCCCACCTCCACGTTGTGGGCGATGTGCACGAGATTGTCAATCTTGACCCCTTCGCGCAGGATGGTGCTGCCGAGTGCGGCCCGGTCAATGCAGGCGTTGGCGCCTATTTCCACGCGGTTCTCGAGGATGACGTTGCCGACGTGCGGCACTTTTTTCCAGGAGTTGTCCGGTTGCGGGGCAAACCCGAACCCGTCGGCCCCGATGACGGCGTTGGCATGCAGCACGCAGTTGTCGCCGATGATGCAGTTGTGCATGACTCGGACGCCGGGGTACAGTTTGCAGTTGTTGCCGATGCGGACGTTTCGGCCCACGAACACCTGCGGATAAATCGTGCAGTTGTTGCCAATCGCGGCTCCGGCCTCCACCACACTGAACGCGCCGACGGCGCTCTGGGCGCCTATCTGTGCATTCGCGTGCACGCATGCCATGGGATCAATCTGGGGCGGGATGCCGTTGGGCGATACGATGTCGTTGAAAATTTCCAACAAAAAAGCCAGGCTGCTGCGCACGTCCTCTACCCGAATCAAGGTGGCCGAAACCGGCTGGGTGGGCAGAAACAACTTGTTCACCAGCAAAATGGAAGCTTTGGTGGTGTACGCGTAGGATTCGTATTTGGGGTTGTCCAAAAAAGCGAAGTCGCCCGCTTGGGCTTCTTCGATGCGCGCCGGCTGACGGACGGTGGCATCCGGGTCACCTTCGAGGGTGCCGTTCAGTAGTGTGGCAAGTTGTGCGGCCGTGATGTCCATGCCGGGAGCAAGCTGGGCGTATGATGAAAAAAATACGGGATTCGGCAAAAGTCCGGCAAATGTACGCAATAAGTCCAAAGTCGGCGTTTGGAGAGCAGATTACGATTCGATGCTTGCCGTTTTGGCTTTTGCTTGTACTCGTTTACCTGTCTTTCCGGTCTTGGTACTGCCCTTGCTCTGTTTTCCAGGGGATATTGCACTTGTGGCTTTCCCTCTTTTTTCCGCTTTCGCCTTCGGCAAATCCAAGCCCTCGAAAATTTGTATTGCCAAAGGCGCCAACTTGAACGAGAGGGCATGCTCCTGGCCATGCGACGCTTTTTTCTCCGCTTTCAGGTCGCCGTTGGTTTCGCCGCTTCCGCCGAAACGGGTGTCGTCGCTGTTGAGCACTTCGCGCCAGGTGCCGCCGTAGGGCACGCCGACAGTGTAGTTTTCCAGTGTGCCGGGCTTGAAGTGGCAGACCACCAGCAGCACCTTGTCGGTCGGTCGGCCTTTGCGCAGGTATGCCAGCACGCAGTTTTCGGTGTCGTCGCCGCCGATCCACTCGTAGCCTTCGGGCGAAAAAGCATGCCACCACAAGGCCGGATGCCCGGCGTAGAGGTGGTTGAGCGCGCGCACCCACTCCTGGCACCCCTTGTGGTAGTCGTACTGCAGCAATTCCCAAACCACGCCGCGGTCGTGGCTCCATTCGGTGGTTTGCCCAAACTCTCCGCCCATGAACAGGATCTGCGAGCCGGGGTGCGTCCACTGGTGTCCGAACAATGCACGCAGGTTGGCAAATTTTTCCCACTCGTTGCCGGGCATCTTGTACAGCAGGGAGGCCTTCATGTGTACCACCTCGTCGTGGCTGAGCGGCAACATGAACCGCTCCGAAAAGGCATAGACCATCGAGAACGTGACCTCACTTTGGTGCCAGCGGCGGAAGATGGCCGGGCGTTTGAAATAGTTGAGCGTGTCGTGCATCCAGCCCATCATCCATTTTTGACCGAAACCGAGTCCACCCTCCCAGGTGGGTTTGCTCACGCCCGGGAAAGCGGTGCTTTCTTCTGCGATGGTCTCGATGCCCGGGTAGTTTTTGTAGGCGGCATCGTTGAAGTCGCGCAAAAACGAAATGGCCTCGAGGTTCTCTCGTCCGCCGTGGATATTGGGGATCCATTCGCCCTCCTTGCGGGAGTAGTCGTGGTAGAGCATGGAGGCCACGGCATCCACGCGCAGTCCGTCAATGTGGTATTTGTCGAGCCAGAACAAGGCGTTGGAGATCAGGAAGGAGCGCACCTCGTTGCGGCCGTAGTCGAACACATAGCTGTTCCAGTCGGGGTGGAAGCCGCGCCGCATGTCGGCGTACTCGTACAGGTGCGAGCCGTCGAACAGGTACAGGCCGTGGATGTCGCCGGGGAAATGCGAGGGCACCCAGTCGAGAATCACGCCGAGGCCCGCCTCGTGGCACACGTCCACGAAGTGCATGAAATCTTCCGGCGGGCCGAAGCGTCCAGAGGGGGCAAAGAACCCGGTGATTTGGTACCCCCAGGACGGGAAATAGGGGTGCTCCATGACGGGCATGAGCTCGATGTGGGTAAAGCCCATGTCTTTGACATACGGCACCAGCTCGTCGGCCAGTTCGCGGAAGTTGAGGGAACGGTTGCCGTCGTCGGGGACTTTTTTCCAGGAGCCGGGGTGTACTTCGTATACCGACCAGGGCTGCGGTTTTCCAGCTTGCTGGAGGCGATTGTCGAGCCATTTTTCGTCTTTCCAGGCATAATCGAAGTCCCACACGATGGATGCCGTTCGAGGCGGGGTTTCCCAGCGGAGCGCGTAGGGGTCGCCTTTGTCGAGGCCCTTGCCGTTGTGCATGGTGATGTGGTATTTGTACACCGTGCCTTTCTCGATGCCGGGGATGAAGCCTTCCCAGATGCCGCTTTTGTCCCAGCGGGGCAAGAGTACGTGGCTCTTGGGATTCCAGCTGTTGAAGGTGCCCGTGACGGACACCTGTCGGGCATGCGGCGCCCACACGGCGAAGTACACGCCCCGTTCGCCATCGCACTCCACCAGGTGGCTGCCTAATTTTTGATACATCCGGAAATGCTTGCCGCTCTGGAACAGGGAAATGTCAAAATCCGTCAGAAGTGAAAAAGCCTTGATTGTTAGCATAGTAACACGAGTTGGGTAGTAGAATGCCGGGGGCTGCGGCACTATTGGTTTTTTGGGCGGGTAAAAGTAAAACCTTGATGTTCAATTCGCAGCGAAATGCCGGAATAAACACACCCTTGGCATAATTCTTGGTTAGGAGCTTCAGTCAACCAATCTTCATTTCTAATCCGAAACAATCTTCTACCATGGACGTATTGTACATGCTACAACGATTCCCAATCCTTTCCGCCCTAAGTCCAGACGAACTGCGCGAGCTGGCCCTCGTGGCCGAAGTCCGCACCGCCTACAAGCACGGGTACATTTATCTGGCCGATGAACCGAGCGACTATCTCTGTCTGCTGCTGCAAGGCACTATCAAAATCGGCATCTATTCGCCGGACGGTCGCGAGATCATCAAGAGTATTCAGCATCCGAACACGGTGTTTGGCGAACTGGGCCTGACCGGTGAAGCCCGTCGCGCTGAATTTGCCAGCGCCATGAACCAGGACGTAAAGTACTGCACGATCCGGGTGGCCGATTTCAAACACTTCATGGAGCGCAACTTCGCCCTTTCCCAGGCAGTCATGCTGTACCTCGGCGAGCGCCTGCGCCGGGCCGAGCGCCAGTGGGAGTCGCTCATCCTGAAAGATGTGCGCACCCGCATCGTGGAGTTTTTGAAAGAAAGCGCCGGCGCCCGCGGGCGCCAGGTGGGCTACGAAACACTGGTCAAACACGGCCTCACACAGCAGGACATCGCCAACCTCGTGGGCGCCAGCCGCCAGACGGTGACGGCCATCCTGAACGAACTGCGCAAGTCCAACCTCATCCACTTCAACCGGAACTCGATTCTGATCCGGGATCTGGAGAAGTTGAACTGAGGAGGGCATTTACATGTAGGCAAAAAAGCGAGGCCGTCTCACAAAATCATCTGTGGGACGGCCTCTTTTTTTTGATCTTACACCCGGCAAAAAAACAGGGGCGGCTCCCCAGGTCAGGTTGCTTTTTTAGAAACCGGTTGTATTCCACAGATATTTAAACGCAATTATTTTATTCAAAATATTAACCATCTTTTTGAAAAAAATCTACTTTTGGCCAAAATATTAACCGCATGCTAAAATTCGGATTGAACAAAAAACCATCCGACGTATTGGAAGAAATAGCGCAACGGCACAAAGCACTGCGGAAGCAGGCCGGGTTTACCCAAAGCCAACTGGCCCTGCGTTCAGGGGTATCGTTGGGCAGCCTCAAGCGTTTTGAGACTACGGGACAGATTTCCCTGGAATCCCTGTTGAAACTGGCGGAGATACTTGACCGGCTGCCCGATTTTGATCTGCTCCTGAACCCCGGTGAAGATTTGGGAAAGGTAGAAAAATTGTTCAGTGACAAAACAAGAGGCTGATGGATCTTGTAAAAAAATTGGTTGTCTCTATCCAGTTCGATGCAGATGAAATTGAAGTGGGCGAATTGGTAAGTGATGGACGGCTGATCTATTTCCGGTATTATCCCGCCTTCATAAAACGAGGATTGGAAATTTCACCCTTCAAACTGAAATTGAACAACGAGGTGAACACTGCGAACGAAGCGCCTTTTGATGGCCTGTTCGGTGTGTTTGCGGATTCATTGCCCGACGGCTGGGGCAGGTTGTTGCTTGACAGGGCCTTGGCTGCGAAAGGTATTTCGGTGGGCGACATCACCCCGCTCGACCGCTTGGCTTTTGTGGGAATCAACGGCATGGGGGCTTTGATCTATCGGCCTGAGATGCCGGTTGAGCGTGCGGCCGAGTTCAAAATAGAGTTGGACGAAATCGCCGGCGCCACCCGGCAGATCATCTCCGGTGCTGTCACCGATGTGCTGGACGAACTTTTCAATCTGGGCGGTTCGTCGGGTGGTGCAAGACCGAAGATTTTAGTCGGCTACAACGCACAAACCGGCCATTTGATGGGAAATGAAAAACTGTTGCCCGCCGGCTACGAGCATTGGCTGATTAAATTCCCCTCTCATACGGACAGCCCCGACATTGCCCACATCGAGTTGGCATACCACAAAATGGCACTCGACGCGGGTCTTGAAATGAGTGAGGCCAGGCTCTTCGAAGGAAAATCGGGCAGAGCCTACTTTGGTACCAAACGGTTCGACCGGCAAGGCAACTACCGTCGGCACCTGCATTCGGCTGCCGGCATCCTGCACGACAATTTCAGGATGAGCGCTCTGGATTACGGACATTTGATGGACTGCGCCTTTATCCTTGAAAAAGACGCACGGGCTTATGAAAAAATCTTGCGTCTCGCTGCCTTCAATGTGTTTGCCAACAACCGCGACGACCACAGCAAAAACGTCTCGTTCCTGATGGACGACCGTGGCGCCTGGCGTTTGGCGCCGGCTTACGACCTGACATTTTCCTGGTCGAGCCACGGCATGCACAGCACAATGGTTGCGGGCGAGAGTGCAAATCCCGGCAATCAGCACCTGCTGAAGTTGGCCGACTATTTCAAAATGAAAAATGCCGGCACGCTTCTCGATGAGGTGCAAAGCGTTGTCAAAAACTGGAACCGATATGCTTCAGATTGCGGCGTGAGTCAGTCCTCGAAAAACGAGATTCAGAACGTTTTCAACCAAAAATAGCCGGACCGTCAGGCTTGAAATTAAACGCAAACAGCGTATGTATAGCACTTAACAACCTCCGCCCCACTCGATAATTAAAAAACCGTCGAGGAAAAGTATTTTCACCATACTAGCAATGCCTCCACGCAAGCCTACGGATTCGATTTCCAGCAAGTCGGGGCCTTGTGTCAGATTGAACCATTCACACTCGGCAATTTCCTCTTTGCTGATATGCAACCCGTAAAAGTAGTTGAGGAGCAAAAAGCCGTCGTGAAAACTCCAGTCGCGGGGAAAGTAGTATCGGGAATAGCCACCCCCTTCGCCATGATGTTCGGATTCCACAATGTGATTCGCGTAAACGATGGTGTGGCCGTCGCGGTATTCTCTGGTACTAAGTTGTTTGCCGGCTATTTGTTCGAGCCAGGAACTTGGCCCAGCATGTTCTCCAGATTTTGGTTTATACGGTTCCATTTTGGACAGGTATCCTCCAAACACATACCCGGTATCCTGTCCGGCAGATACCCGCAACCAGTAGCTATGCAACCTGAAAGCGGGTGTTCGTTTGCCTTCCTTGTCGGTTGCAGCCGGGATGATCGTTACGGAGTCATATTTGCTCGACTCTACCAATACGACTGGCGTACCGTAGGACAAGGCTCGTTTCTTTGAAGATTTTGCAAAAGGTTCCGAGCGCAACGACAACCCGTCCTTTGCCCAAACGAAAAGGCTATCGCCGATTGAGAAGTATTGAGCGGTAAATTGCGCCCCGACAACCGTAGCCGACAACAGGAAAACGAAAACAAGGCTGAATTTCATCGGTGTATTTTTATTCGAATCAATCGAACCAATCGAATCAATCGAACCAATCGAACCAATCGAACCAATCAACGTATTCCCCCTCACCCGTTCATGCTCAAAATCTTGATCTCCACGCGCTGGTTGCGTTTGCGGCCTTCGGGCGTGGCGTTGGTTTCGATGGGGAATTTTTTCCCATAGCCCTTGTATTGCACCCGTTCGGAGGGGATGCCTTTGCTGATAAGCCATTCGGCGACGGACTTGGCCCGGCTGGTGGAGAGCGTTTCGGCAAATTCCGGGGTGGGGCGGTTGTTGGTATGGCCGCCGACTTCCAGCACCACATCGGGATTTTCTACCAGGAAATCGTACACCACCATCAGGGCGGGTACGCACTCGGGCTTGAGGACGTATTTGTCGGCATCGAAATAGACGTTTTCCAGCCGAATCGTACTGCCTTTTTTGAGGCCTTCTCGGGTGATTTTTTCCGTCGGCGGAGGTGGCGCAGGAGTGGGCTTGACCGTGATAGGTGGGGTATCGGCCTTTTTGGAGGTGGTTGGCGTTTGGGACGGCTTTTCGGCAGTCGCCACTTTGGTCGGTTCGTCCATCGGTTTCATGTTGCAGTCTATCTGCGTGATGGGCGTCGCGTTGTCTATCAGGATATTCCCGTTGTAGGGAAAAAGCGTGGGCGTTTTGTAGTACGCTTCGATGCAAATGAACGGGTAACTCCCTTTTTTCGGATTGATCCGGAACGTGTAGGTCAGCCAGCGGGTGGTGGTGATGAGCGGCGTTTCGTACAGCATTTCGCGTTTGTCGCAATAGCCCATGCCGCCCCAGACACGGATTTTGGCGGGCGTGGCGTAGTTGACCTCGTCGCCGGTAGTGCGGCTGAGGCTCAGGTACAGCTCGGCCCGGCACAAGTCCAGGGAAAATTCGTAGCATTCGTTGACCTCCAGGGGGCGCGGGATCCGCTGTCCGATGGATTCCCAGGTTTCGTTGTCGCGCACCACCAGGCCGAGGTAGGTGTCGCCATGGTTGGGCGCCTTGGTTACCTGAAAGAAACCAGGCTGGATATCCGGAGGGCTTTCGTCCGTTTTGCCGCAGTTGAACCACCCCGACGGGGCTTCGCAGCATTTCGGGATACCCTCAAACGACGGGTTTGTAAACTGAATCTGGTTTTCTTTTTGTGCAAAAAGGATGAATGGGAAAGCCAATGCCGTACCCATTGTCCAATACTGTTTGCTCATTGAAAGCATGGTGTGCTGTTTTTGTTGAAAACTCGGTACCGTTCAAAAAAACGTGCCGAAGTGCCGGCCAAGCGAATGCTTGAAACCGCCACCGGATCGAGTGTTTTGTGACGATTCCCCAATAAACGCCGACTCCTACCATTTATGGCCTCGTTTTCGATTAAAAACAGGAAGACCACAGCAAAGGGAACGGTTGGAGGCCTAGAAGGTTTCGGGGTTACGGGTTGGAAAGTTTCTGGTTTCCATTAGGAACCTTGGGGCCTTCAAGTTTTTTTGAACGCGCAAAGGTAGTGCCAAATGGGGCTTGATGTCTCAAAAATCATCCGCCCGGTCGGCGTCCGGGCAAGTCAGACGAGCAACCATGATACCCGTTTGGCCCTTTTGGGAGCGCACGTACTGGCCAAGAGGCTGGCCGGACAGGAGCACGCGCCGCCCGAGGGACGACGCGTGGAGCAGGTACACGCGGCCGTTTTTTCGCACGGCAAAACCCTGATGGGCGATATCGAGGCTCCGTTTGCCCGAGGTCAGGGCAATGATGTCGCCGTCCTGAATCAAATGCTCCACGGTTTCGATACGGCCCTGTGGGATGAAAAACCAGGAGTGGCGGTTCAGGCGATCCTCGACCTGACGCATTTGGCGCAACACGGCCGGATCCTTCAGGCGGGGGTACTTGTGGGGCCGGGCGGTCATGTAGCCGATATTGTTTTGGTAAGGCACACCGCCGAGGTCGCGGGTGATGTCGCGGAGGTAGCCGAGTTTTTCGGCTTGCAGCAACCAGCCGGAAAAGTAGTGTATGCGCGAGGCATAGCCATTGATGGCGCCGCCCCAGTAGCGCAGTTGCTGGATGTAGTTTTGGAAGGTATCGAATGCCGGTTCGGACGCGGATGCCGTCAGTGCAATGGCCATGCTTGCCTCCATGAATGTCCAGCAATCCAACACGCGCAAGTTTATCGTGAGCTGTTCCTCCGGTACAGCATCCAGGGTGCCCGTGGCGTAGGGCGTGCCGATGAACGATTTGGCCACGGCCAGGACGCGGTCGGGCAGGGTTTGTTCCGCGCAGGCGATGTGTACCTTGTTGTCAAAAAATGCCAGGTCTTGCGGGTCGGGCTTGCCGGGCAGTACGCCAAAACCTGGTTCGGTCGGTGTCCCAGTTGCCTGTGATACCGGCAGATCGGATACGCGAGCGGTATCGAACGAAACCGTTCCAGCAAACAGTACCATGAAAATACGCATCGCAACCATCGTGTTCACTTCATTTTGTTGACGCCATTTCGTTCCTGAAAAAACTTCATCGTTTGGTCGCTTTCAAAAGTCTTGGGCCGGATAGCCGGGTCGGTACCCGCCTCGGCGTTGAAGCGGAACGACGTGTCGCTGTTCCACTCGAGGATGCCGAACAAGGTTTTGCCTACGAGAGGCCCTGTCTGGAACTTCCAAAGGTCGAGCTCCACGGGTTTCTTTTTGCAGTCGTACCGAAATTCCATGGGCACGGTGTCCACCTGGCTCCCAAAACGGGTGAGCCAGAGCGCTTTTCCGTTTTTTTTGAAGAGCATGGTCTGCCCTTCGCGGGTGGACCACCGGCCGGCGAGATCGCGGCAGTCGCCCATGTCGCAGCCTGTGCTCGAAAAGAGTGCCAAAAGGGCAATGGCCGCCAAGGCGGCACTGGAAAATGTGCTGTTTTGTTCCACGTTGTTTTCGTTTTGTCTGAACAATGAATACAAGGACAGGTTTTCGCCCTCCATGGTGGCAGACAAATGTACGCCAACGATCAAAAGGCTGTGCCTGTCCGGCAGGATTTGTTACAACATGCCCTCATCGGCGAAACTGAAGTATCCTCGTTCGGACACGATCAGGTGGTCGAGCAGGGGCAGATCGAGCAATTCGCCGGCTTTGCGCAGGCGGCGGGTAAGTTCGATGTCGGCCTGGCTGGGCTGAAGGTTGCCGGAGGGGTGGTTGTGCAGGGCCACGACTGCCGCCGCCCGGGCGTCGAGTGCGGTCTTGAACAACATCTTTGCGTCCACCACCGTGCCCGCACCGCCGCCGGTACTCAGGCGCTCGCGGGCGATCACGTCGTTGGCCTTGTTGAGCAGCAGCACCCAGAACTCTTCGTGGTGCAGGTCGTTGAGCAGGGGCGCTACGATCTGGAAGGCGTCGCGGCTGCCCGAGATGCGGGGGCGTTCGAGCAGGTCGGACATTTGGCGCCTGCGGCCCAGTTCGAGCGCGGCCGCAATGGCAATGGCCTTGGCCTGGCCGATGCCCTTGAAGCGTTGCAGCTCCGAAACAGTGCGTTTGCCCAGCTCGTGCAGGTTGCATCCGACCGAGGCAAGTACCTCCTGCGCCAGCGTGACGGCGCTCTGGCCCACGGTGCCGGAGCCGATCAGGATGGCCAGCAGCTCCGCATCGGTCAGGGCGTTTTTTCCTTTCAACAACATTTTTTCGCGCGGGCGGTCTTCCTCGGCCCAAGCGGTGATGGCGCGATAGGTGGCAGGTTCAGGCATGGGTATATTTTTAGGTTTGAAGGTTACGGGTTGAGCGGGTTTCTGGTTTGAAGGTTCAGCCCTCCACCCCCGTTGGCCACTGCGCCCCGTACTGCTCCACGAGCACGTTGTCGTAGTAGTCGGCTTTTTCGAACAGACGCCGGAGGGCCTGCATGCCGGTTTCTTCGTTCAGGTAGCGGTCGTAGATGATGAGGGAGAGCAGGATGTCCTGTTCGTGTACGGAGAGGGTGAGCGCCTCGGTGCTGAAGTTTTCGCGGAGGAGGTACTCGTACAGCGGCTTGATGTTTTCCTTGGGCAACTGGCACAGCACGGCATCGGCAGCCATGAGGCCGGACTTGTCGTGGTAGGTGATGTTGATTTTGGCGCTGCCCTGCAGGATTTCCCAGCAGTTGGGGCCGCTGCGGCTGAGGTGTACGTCGTGGCCCGTTTGGGAGATGAGCGCCTCGATGGTGCGCGGCACACCGGTGGGCAGGTACTCGTCCACGGAGCCGGGCAGTTGCACGCGGTTTCCGCAGAAGGAGCAGAAGCCGTTGTCCACGGTTTTTTCCGACACCACGTTGGCGCAGGCCGAGCAGCGGCAGGCGTTGTCGGCCGAGGTTTTCAGATAATCCTCCAGCGAATCGCTCAGAAAATGTACCGGCAGCGAAAAGCCGATGTTGTCGCCGTTCTGGATGATGAACGTGTTGACACCGATCACGTCGCCGTCGTTGTCCACCAGCGGGCCGCCGGAATTGCCGGGGTTGAGGGCCGCGTCAATGTGCAGGTAGGGGATGTTGTTCATCACCTCGCGGGCGCTGGAGATGATGCCGCTCTTGACCGAGAACTTCAGCCCGAACGGGTGCCCGATGGCCGTCACCGGGTCGCGCTCGCGCAAGGTTTTGCCTACGCCGAGGCGTACCTCGGGCAGTTCGGGGCCGTTGGTCGGCCCGTCGAGAAAGGCCAGGTCGTACTTGCGGTCGGCGTAGCGCACCGTGGCGAGTTGTTTTTTGAACCGCGCCCCTTCGATGACGACCTCTCGGTTGCCCTCCACGACGTGGTGGTTGGTCACGATCAGCCCGCGGTCTTTCAGGAAAAAACCCGTGCCCGTGCTGTACGGCGTGGCAATCTGGACAATGATGTCGCGGTAGGTGTCTATGAAGTCGGACATGGTGCGGTGGCTGGTCAACAGGGTTTTGAGTGAATGAAAAATTGGGCTTTTCGTGCATCAACCCCACCCCCGACCCCTCCCCCAAAAGGGAGGGGAGACGTAGAGTATTTGATCGGTATAGGTGCTTTCACTTGTTCGGGAGCAACGGTATCACGTCTCCCCTCCCCTTTGGGGGAGGGGCCGGGGGTGGGGTTACCCCTTGCTCCACGACGTTCCTTCCTTTCCATCTTTCACCGCAATGCCCACGGCGGCTAAACCGTCGCGGATTTTGTCGCTGGTGCCCCAGTCTTTTTGGGTGCGGGCGTTGGCTCGGATATCGAGGATGAGCGCCATGAGGCCGTCCACGGTGCCGTCGTTGCCGGCGGTGTCGCTTTCGTCCTGCAGGCCGAAGATGTCGAAAATGAAGGCGTTGAACACGGTTTTCAACCGCTCGATCACCCAGGGCGATACGTCGGCGGCATCTATTTGTTTATTGGCCAACTTGTGCGCGTAGCTGCCCAGTTCGTTCAGGCATGCCAGCGCAATGGCCGTGTTGAAATCGTCGTCCATGCCCGCGTAGGCATCCTCAATGCCCGCGAGGATGGCGCGGTCGTGTTCGCTTTCGGAGCCGTCGTAGGCAGCGGAGTCGGCAGGCAGGTTCTGGAGGATTTTGTTGGTCTCCATCAATTTCCGGTAGCCTTTTTCAGCGGCCTGCAGGGCCTCGTCGGTGATGTCGAGTTGACTGCCGTAGTGTGCCTGGAGCATGTAAAAACGCAGCATCATGGGCGTGTACGCCTTGCTGATGAACGGGCTGTCGCCGGTGAACATCTGCACGGGGGTGATGAAGTTGCCTTCCGATTTGCTCATTTTTTTGCCTTCCAGCAGCAGCATGTTCGTGTGCAGCCAGAACTTGGCGGGCGCGCAGCCGCAGGCGCCGTGGTTTTGGGCGATCTCGTTTTCGTGGTGCGGGAACTTGAGGTCGTTGCCGCCACCGTGGATGTCGAAGGTTTGGCCGAGGTACTTGGTGCTCATGGCCGAGCATTCGAGGTGCCAGCCGGGGAAACCGACCGACCAGGGGCTTTTCCAGACCATGATATCGCCCGGGCGGGCCTTCATCCAGATAGCGAAATCGGCGGGATCGTTCTTTTCGTCCTGGCTCTTGAGGTTGTCGCGGCTTTCGGCGAGCAGTTCGTCCAGCACACGGCCCGAGAGGTGGCCATAGATGCCGGGGTTTTCCTGGTCGAACTTGCGCACGTTGAAATATACCGAGCCGTTGCGCTCGTAGCCGTAGCCGCGGGCGATGATGTCCTGCACCATTTCGATTTGTTCGGGAATATGCCCCGTGGCGCGCGGTTCGATACTGGGTGGCAGGTTATTGAATACGCGCATCATGTCGTGGAAACCCACGGTATATTTCTGCGCCACCTCCATCGGTTCGAGTTGGGCGACGCGGGCGCCCTTGGCCATGCGGTCTTCACCGTCGTCGGTGAGGTGGCCCACGTCGGTGATATTGCGCACATAGCGCACCTGATACCCGAGGTGGAGCAGGTAGCGGTAGATGATGTCGAAACTGACGAAGGTGCGGCAGTTGCCGAGGTGGACGTCGTAGTACACGGTAGGGCCGCACACGTACATGCCGACGTGGCCTTCGTGCAGGGGTTTGAAAACTTCTTTTTTGCCGGAGAGGCTGTTGTAGAGTTTGAGGGCGCGTGCTGTGTTCATGGGCGCAAAGGTAAAAAAAGGTTGGAGGGGTTGAACGGGTTTTGCGGGTTGAACGGGTTTCGGGTTGGAAGAGTTTCGGTTGGAGGCGCATGCTTATCCGGGGTTGTGTCAAAAGGGTAAGGCGGCGCGAGGCGGCGCAAATTTTTCACCGCAGAGACGCAGAGACGCGGAGTGATATTCTCTGCGTCTCCGCGTCTCTGCGGTGAATTTGAATAACATTTGGGACAAAAATCTCTTGTTACCCTTTTGACACAATCCCAACAGCGGAGCGGATAGAAAAAATTCGTTTGCGGGAAATAATTTATGTATTCGCCGCAAATCATGCGGCGAATACCACATACATTTGCCGCAAATGATGTACATCCACCAACAGCCCGAGTGGCCGAATTTTTCCTGGAACCATGCGGAACTGCTGACACGCCTCGGCACCGTGCGGCATTTGCAGGGCAAACTGTTGGGCAAAATGTCGGCGTTGGGTTTCCTGTTGCGGAAAGAAGCGGAACTGGAAACGCTGACCCGGGATGTGCTGAAATCCACGGAAATAGAGGGGGAGTTTCTAAACCCGGAGCAGGTGCGTTCGTCCATCGCCAGGCGCCTGGGTATGGACGTTTCCGGTTTGCCGACCCCTGACCGGCATGTGGAAGGCGTGGTGGACATGATGCTGAACGCCATGCAACAGCATGAAGAAACACTGACGGCGGAGCGCCTGTTCGACTGGCATGCCGCCTTGTTCCCGACCGGCCGGAGCGGGATGCACAAAATTATCGTAGGCGCCTGGCGGGACGACAGCACCGGCCCCATGCAAGTGGTTTCCGGCGGAATGGGCCGGGAGCGGGTACATTTTCAGGCGCCCGATGCCGGGGTGCTCCAGAAAGAGATGGACGCATTTCTGATCTGGTTCAATCAGCGCGACGACACGGATCCCGTGCTGAAAGCCGCCGTCGCGCATTTATGGTTTGTCACCATCCACCCGTTTGACGACGGCAACGGCCGTATCGCCCGGGCTATCGCGGATATGCAGTTGGCTCGGGCCGACGGCAGTAATCAGCGGTTTTACAGCATGTCGGCACAAATACGCCTAGAGCGCAACCGGTACTATGAAATTTTGGAACAAACACAAAAGGGCGATCTGGACATAACAGCGTGGTTGGTGTGGTTTTTGGACTGCCTGGCCGGCGCCCTGATGGCCACCGACGATACCCTTGCCCAGGTGTTGGCGAAGGCGAAATTTTGGGAGCGGCATCGAACGACCGCCTTCAACGACCGCCAGCACCGGATGATCAACAGGCTTTTCGACGGATTTGAAGGCAACCTGAACACCTCCAAATGGGCAAAAATGGCCAAATGTTCCTCCGACACCGCGCTTCGGGATATTCAGGATTTGTTGGACAAAGGGGTGTTGCAGCGGGAGGCCGCAGGAGGCAGGAGCACCAGCTATGCCCTGATGCTGGAAGATGCGGGGTAGGTGTCCGCCGGGATTTCTTCCGGGTCAGGCATGCACCTGACCGATTTCCGGGAGGAAGCCGGATAGCCCCCTCAGCCCACCCGTACCTGCCCGTTCATCAGCAGCGGCAGCAGCCAGTCGCGGAGAGCGGTGAGGTGGCGGGTTTCTTTACTGGTGTTATTTATTTGCTCAAAAATTGGGGATATGAATTCGTTAAAACTGGCTAAAATTCGTTTTTCCGGCTCTAAAACCATCATCCTCCTCAAGGTTTCCTGACTAATATTTTGCATTATTGTACCAGCCGATTTTGAAGTAGAGGATTTTTCCAAGTCTCTTAAGGTGAAGAAAATATGATTCAAATTCTGGCTCGATTTCGGCTTAAAACAAATTATGAATCCACAGTAAATTGTATTCTCATCATAATCCGTAATCATTCGGACAGCACCTGGAATTCCGCTTCGGGCAATCAGGATGTCATTTGCAGAAACCAAGTATTTGCGCACCATCTCTCCATTTAAATCAATTTCATCAAGTCCATTTTTTGAAATAAAAATGCTGCTTTTACTGACATCTCGAACATTGATGATCTTCGCCAGTGTATCACCGCCAGCGTTCGGATCATAGTTGATTCCATTTTTAAAATTTCCCATTTGTTCCAAACGCTTCACCTCCCATCCCTCCGGCACGTCCCGCCGCAGTTCCTTGCTCCACACCATTTTCCCGCCGCTGGATTTGTAGGGTTTTCCCTGGGCATCGGGGAAGTCGAACTGCACGAACCAGTAGTCGTACAGGGTTTTGGCCAGGGCTTCCAGTTCGGCGTTGATGCGGCGGTTGAGTTCGATTTTGTCTGTGATGCTTGACAAAACATCAACCAGAAGTTTCTGCTGACTTGGCGAGGGCAATGAGACGGGGCAATCAGCAAAAGTTTGAGCATTTATATTTCCCCTTGTGCTTCCGCCTGACAAATTTTTTACCCAGTTTTTGTACTCATTTGAAATGGTGTAGAACTTTAGATACTTGGGAAGAACCTTCTTCGGGTCAAGTGCATACTTTATCAAAAAGCCTGCGAAAGCCAATTTCCCGTATTTTTTTTCATGGAAGTAGGTCCTGCCTGTTGAATTTCCGGTTCGGGCAAAAACGATGTCACCATCATTCAGAACGTATTTATCAATGTCGGCAGCAGATACAGATTTTTTGTCCGCATCAAGAAGCATCCCATCATCTGAGATGTCGCTGATCCTAAGGTATCGAGTTTTCGTGACATCAAATTCCTCGGCCGCAGCCGGGATTCCATATTTCCCAATTTCATCCTTTTTGCAAAGGTCTTTTAATAATTCCTTCTTCATCTTCTCCGCCCTCCCTGCGTACTTTTTATGGATAGTTTGGGGTGTTGTTGTTCGTATTCGTCAATCCACTGGGCGAGTTTTTGTTGGAGCAGATGTTTATCGGGCAGGTAGAGGCTGTATTGGGCAGCGAATACGTTGGCGTTGGCGGGCAGGGTGAGTTCGATGACGGCGCTGTTTTTTTGTTTGCAGAGCAGGATTCCGATGGTGGGTTTTTCGTGGTCGAGTTTGACGTGGCGGTCGTAGTAGTTGACGTACATCTGCATTTGGCCGAGGTCCTGGTGCGTGATTTTGCCGGTTTTGAGGTCAAGCAGCACATAGCACTGGAGGAGGCGGTTGTAAAACACGAGGTCCACGAAGAAGTGTTGCTCGTCGAAGGTGAAACGTTTTTGGCGGGCCTCGAACAGGAAGCCTTTGCCGAGTTCGAGCAGGAAGTGCTGGATTTTGGAAAGGATAGCCTGCTCCAGGTCGGTTTCGGAATAGGCATCGCGGGTTTCCATACCGAGGAACTCCAGAGTCAGGGGGTTTTTCAGGATGTCGGTCGGTTTCTCGAGGGTTTGGCCGTGGGTGGCCAAACGCAGCACCTCATCTTTGTCGCGACTCAGGGCCAGTCGCTCGTACAGGCTCGACTGGTACTGCCGCTGGAGGGTGGCCAGGCTCCACTGGTTTTGGGCGGCTTCTATTTCATAAAAACTGCGCTCCTGCAGGTTTTCGATGCGCATGAGCAGGAGGTAGTGCGACCAGGAGAGCCGGAAGCGGGGTTTTTCCAATTGCGCAGAAGGTGTCTGCGCAATTGAATAGTTCAGATAAAATTGGCGCATTTGCTCCAGATTTCGCTTCGAAAACCCCTTTCCGAAGTTTTCGGTCAGGCGTTGGGACAGGTCTTTCAGCACATTTTTCCCGTATGCGGCCCGTGCTTGTCCGGCCTGTTCGTCTTCCACGATCATACGGCCCACCTCGAAGCATGTATGCACCATGGCGAGGTTGGCGGCGGCGGCTACGGTTTGCCGGGCTTGCTGGATGAGCGCGGCTATTTTGTCGAATAGCGCGTGGGGGGTGGTGGTGGCAGGTTTATGGTTCATACGCGGTAAGGAGTGAGTTAGCCGTTCGGCGGCAGTGCGGCCAGTTTGTGGAGTCCTTTTTCGAGGAATGCGTCGTTGGCGAACATCTTGCTTTTGCGGCTGCTCCAGTTGGCGAGGCTTTTTTTGATGGTTTCGAGGTCGGCGGTTTTTTCCTGTTGCACGATCACGTCGAGGGTAGAGAGCAGTTCGAGGCCAAAGTTGCTGTAAAAGCCGGCGAGGAATGTTTTGGCTTGGCGTACGATGTCGCGCTCACGCTGCAGTTGGCTCTGGTCGAGGTACCGGAGCACGTCGGGTTCGGCGTCCATCATCAGGCTGAGTTCTTCGAAGGGTTTTTTGTCTTTGCTGCTGTAGCCGCTAAGGTAACTGCCGTTGAGGTAGTACAGGACGTGTTTGACTTTGCCGGAGTACGGGCCGTAGAACCTGGGCTGGAAATCCAGCCGGAAGGTATCGGTGGCGCCGAAGCGCTGGAGGAAGTAGCAGATTTTTTCGCTGGCAAACTCGGATACGAATTCACCGTTGCGCACCAGATCGTACAGTACGGCCAAGAGCATGGCCCGCGCAGGGGTGAGGGCGACACGTTCTTTACGCAGCACTTCCTTTATTTCCTGCGTGGGTTCGTAAACCCAGATGGGGCAGTCCAGATGGGCGAGATGTTTTTCGAGCAGTTGCCTGACCTTGGACCAGTCCAGTCCGCCGTTGCCTGCGCCGAGCGGGGGGATGGCTATGGATTGGATATGATTGTCCTGAATAAACTTAGCTAGTTCGACCAGACCAAGTTCGATATATTGGTATTCGGAGGGTTTTTTCCAATCCGTTTTGGTAGGAAAATTGACAATGACCTTTTTGCCATACAGCAGGGATTGGTCTTCGACTATCAGGAGTTGGCCAATCTGCAGGGATTTTTCCTTGCAGGCTTTGGCGTACACTTTGAAGTTGTGCGGAAACTGGTTTTTGAACTGCAACGCGATACCCTTCCCCATGACACCCACGGTGTTGACGGTGTTTACGAGGACTTGAGCCTCGCTTTCCAGCAGATTGCCTGTGCGGTATTGGATCATTTCAGAAATAGAAGTTGGGTCTCACGGCGATCATTTCAGGCGGAATGCCCCAGTTTTCGAGTTTGGATTTCGCGGATTCCGCATACACGGCATAACCAACGATGGCTGACAAAGGTAAGTCGCCGTCCAGCAAAAATTCGGCCTCTTTTCGCCTTTTCAAGTCGAGGTCGGCCTCGTTTTTCCAAAATTTTGCCTGAATAGCCTCAAAATCGAGGAGTTCACCAAGGCTGCCAATATCCGAGCTGGTGTAAATAGTAGTCAGTCCGTCTGCGGCGTGTCCGTTTGAAAACAAAAAGTCGAGTCCGGCATCCAGCACCTTTTGGATGCTGGAAACACAATAAACGATGTGCTCTGGCGGTGTCATGTCCACATAGTTGTAGCCTTTTTGAATGACATACAACATGGGCATGCGCGGGCCAAAGTAAAAAGGAATAAAGTCACCCAGTCTTTTTCCAATTGCGACGGGGAGGGCCCGCCTGGAGTTAATCAGCGTTTTATCGCCGATTGGTCGGTAGTTGCCGTTTCGGTTTGCAGAGTTTGCATGGGTAATGCCATGGCGGGCAATATGCGGGATATTGTCTATGTGCGTGATTCGAAAAATATGTGTTTTATCCAGATGAAGCATGGCTGTCACGCTTTTGGCGGTTCATACCGCAAACTCCCCAACTGTTTCTTGATTTCTTTTTCCAGCCTTGCCGATTCGACAAACAGGCTGTCCAGATTTTGGGTAAAACCATCCATCTTAGCCTGAAACTCGGCGGGCGTAATATCGGAGTATTCGATTTTTACCTCGAAGTACTGCCCGGCGCTGAAGGAGTAGTTTTTCTCCCGGATTTGGTCGTAGGAGAGTACTACTGAGAAATCCTCCACCGCTTCGTGCCGGTTGAAGGTGTCTATGATGCGCTGTTCTTCGGCGTGCGAGAGCAGGGTTTTTTTGTTTTTGCCGTCTTTCACGGTGGTGCCGAGTTTGGAAGCATCCATGAGTACGATGTCGCCTTTGGTGTTGGCTTTGTCGAGGAACAACACGGACACGTTGGTGCCGGTGGTGGCGAAGATGTTGCTCGGCATGGAAACCACGCCGCGCAGCCATTTTTGCTCCACGAGTTTTTGGCGGATTTTCTTTTCGATGCCGCTCTGGGCGGTGATGAATCCGGTGGGCACCACGATAGCCGCCTTGCCCCCGGGCGCCAGCACGTGCATGATGTGCTGGATGAAGAGCAGGTAGATGGCCATTTTGTCCTTGTCCTTGTTCGGGATATTGGGGATGCCCGCAAAGAATCGCTCGTGGTTTTCCTTGCTGTCAAGGTCGGCGTGGAAGTCGGAAAAATCGAGTTTAAACGGCGGGTTGGACACGATGTAGTCGAACTGCATCAGCCGGTTACCTTTTTTGTGGAACGGTTCGCGGATGGTATTGCCCTGGATGATATTGGAAATGGAATGTACGAGGTTATTCAGGATAAGGTTGAGCCGCAGCATACCGGAGGATTTTTGGGAGATATCCTGGGAATAAATGGTGCAGCGGTCTTCGCCGATGGCATGGGCGAGGTTCATCAGCAGGGTACCCGACCCCGCCGAGGGATCGTAGCAGGCGACGTCTTGCACGGGCTGGTCCACAAGGATGGCGGCCATGATTTTGGCTACGGCGTGCGGGGTGTAGTATTCGGCGTATTTGCCGCCGCCGTCTTTGTTGTAGTCCTTGATGAGGTACTCGAAGATGGTGGAGAAGAAGTCGAACTTCTGTTCGAAAATCTGTTCGAAACTAAAGTTGACCAATTGGTTGACGAGGGCCTTGCAAAACGGGTCGCGCTGCGAAGGGTCGGAAATGAACTGGCTGAGTTCGTCGAACAGGGTGATTTTGGCCCCTGTGCCGGTTTTTACGGAGAAAACCTCGTTGTTGAAAATAGCGATGTCGCGCAGGGTGTCGTCGAAGCGTTTGGCGAAATTCGGGGCGTTCTGGTGGTTGAAGAGGTAGGACAGGAAGTGCTCGCGTTTGAGTTTGGCTTCGGTGCCCAACTTCATGAGGAGTATTTCATACTCGCTGTCGGAGTATCGGGCGATGGCTTCCTCCCAGTTTTCGGCTTTGGCAAGTTTGGCATCGAGTTGTTTGACCTCGTACCCGAACTTGTCGTTCATAAATTTGTACAGGAAGACCTGGGTGATGATCTTGAACTCGTTGCCGTCGTTGCCCAGCCCGTAAGAGGTGCAGATGCCTTTGAGGTTGTCAATCAGATCTTTTGTTTTGGCGGCGAAATCTTGTGTTACCATGCGGGTTGTCCTCTAAATTCCTGGGTGTATTCTTTTACGACGCAAAGGTTGATAAACCTGGCCGCGTCGGGGGTGAGTGCGGGTATGTTTTTGGAAAAACCTTGCAGGACGAGTTGCATCATCATTTGGGAGAAATAGCCCTCGTTGTCGAGCAGGCGGTGGTTGACGAGTACTTTTTCGTCGGCCTGGCTTTTGACCCGGAGCAGGGTTTCGTGCAGGTCACTTTCGCGCTGCGAGGTGCCGCCCTGTTCGCGGATACGCTTGTGGATGCGGGCGTATTTGGCGTCGCCATTGTACTTGGCTTTCAGGAGGTTGTTTTTCCGGTTGAGTTCGGTGGCGCGGTCGTGGATGTCGCGCAGCGCCCCGATGTTGGCCACCATGTCGTCCTGGGTGATTTCATCGAGGTTTTTTTTGTCGAACAGCCGCCGCAGTTCCTCGTAGAGCGACACGAACTCCGGGTCTTGCTGGTCCATGTTTCCGGCGAGTGTTTCGCGGGTTTGGCGCAGGGTGTCTTTCAGTTTGTCGGCCAGCACCATTTCGTGTTCGGAGACTTTTCGGAACAGGAACAGCACGTTTTCGAGCGCGGCATTGAGCAGGTTGGTGGAATCGGTTTGGTTCCGAAGGGCGTCTTTCAGATTGAGGTTGTTCAGGTGGTTGGTTGTTTCGGTGTGCAGGGCGTTGATGGTCTGGAAATCGAGTTTTTCGAGCAGTTCGTGATGCCCCAGCAGCCGGATCAGGTTGTAGAGTTCGCGGGCGTTTTGCAGGATTTTTTTGATTTCGAGCACCTGCTTTTTGTCCTGAATAGCGGTGATCTGTTGGGAGAAAATCTCTTTGTTCCCGGTGTCGAACGTCCAGAGAAACTCCTTGATTTCGGCGATTTCGGCGTCAATTTCTTCCTTGGATTTGAACAGGTTGGAGTAGGATTCCATTTCGTCGCCGAGTTCCTGTTGCAGCTCCTCGAAGTAGGCTTTGTTGGTGGCGTCGAACTCTTTGCGGATGTCGGCGAAGTCCACGACGTAGCCGTACTGGAAGTTTTTGTACGGGCGATTGACGCGGGTGAGGGTTTGCAGAAGGTTATGGTCTTTGACGATGCGCCCGAGGTAGAGTTTTTTCAGGCGTTTGGCATCGAAGCCCGTCAGGAGCATGTTGTACACGAAGAGTAGGTCTATGGTACCGGCCTTGAAGTCTTCCACCTCTGTTTTCCTGTCCTCCTTCGTGCCGATATCGTGCAGGATCAGCGCTGCTGAGAGCGGGCGCTTTTTCCCGTGCAGGGCGGGAGCTGCGGCCGAGTCGGCGGCGAGGGCGTATTCGGTTTCCTTTGTTTGCACGGTCAGCAGGGGTTGGGCGTATTTTTCCTGAAAAATTTCGAACAGTTTTTTGGCCTGCTCCGAGCTGTCGCAGACGACCATGCCGCCGATGGTGTTATCGCCGAATCGCGCGCGGCTGTCCACGAAATCACGCACGATGTAGTCGAGCATCGGTTCCACGAATTTTTCGTGGGCATACACAACACGTTTGTCTGCTTCGCCTTTCAAGATTTCCACGTCGCGGAGGGCCTGCTCTAATTGCATCCGGTATTTCGTTTCGATGCCCTCGCGGATGAGTTTGAGGGTGTAGCCGTCGGCAATGGAGGCGTTGTAGTAGTATTTGTGGATGTAGTCGCCGAAGATGTCGCGCGATTTCCGGTCGGTCCCGATGAGTGGCGTACCGGTGAGGCCAATCAAAATGGCATCGCGGTCGGAGTTGAACAGGTTGGCTAAAAAACTGCCCGCCGGGTTGTAGCTCCGGTGTACTTCATCGAGGAAATATATCCGCTGTATGTCAATGTTGTAGTCTTTGGGTTTCAGGAGTTGCGGGTCGTCCTTGAACTTTTGGATATTCACCACCGTGATTTCCCGTTCGCCTTTCAGGTTGTGGATGACCTGTTTTTTCCGGAAATCTGCCTGTAGTTCGTCTTTGGAATTGACGGTGTGTACGATCAGGCCGCGCGCGTCGAACTCTCGTTTGGCTTGCACCATCAGGTCGAGCCGGTCCACGATAAAATAGAACTTGGGCACCACACCCTTTTTCTGGAAATAGTCGGTCAGGTAGTGTACGCTGTAATATGCCAGCGCGGTTTTGCCGCTGCCTTGCGTGTGCCAGATGATGCCTTTTTTCACGCCGCTTTCCAATCGCTGCTCGATGGCTTTGGTTGCGAACATCTGCGGGTAGCGCATGATGTGTTTTTCCAAGCCGTTTTGCTCTTTGACGTAAGCAATCCCGTAGCGCAGCAAAAACGCAAACCGTTCGCGACTGAACAGGGCAGTCAGGATGCGGTTGGTGGGCGTGTCGGGGGCTTTGTTGGTCGCCAGCTCCGGCGAGTGTTTGATGATGGCGAGGTTGTTGTCCTTCAGGACAAAATTTTCCACCGTGTCGTCTTCCGGGTGCAGCAGCGCGTTCAGGCCCGGGTTTTCCGCTTCCCGAAAACAGTTGAAGATGGCCTCCTCCCTGCCCGTTGTGGCATAAAACGCTCCCTGGATCGGCACAATGGATTCGGAGTCGTATTCCATGTTGTTCGAAAAAACGAGCAACTGGGAGATGTTGATGAACCGTCGGAATTTGCGGTTTTGAAAACGGGTATTGATCCGGTTGCGCTCGGCCAGGATACCGTCCCGGTTGTTCGGTTTTTTTACTTCCACAAACGCGAGCGGCAGACCGTTGACGAGCAGGGTGATGTCCGGGCGGAAATTTTCGCCGTCGTGTTCACATTCCAGTTCGGTGACGACGTGGAAGGCGTTGTTGTTGAAATTCTGAAAATCAATAAGTTTGAAATCCGGATGCCCGATCAGTTTTTTGTAAAACGCCTGCCCCAAGTCTTCAAAATCCAGCGCTAGTGTCAGGTCTTCCAGCACCCGTTTTACATGCGCGTCATCGGTGTCCGGGTTTAGCCGGAAGAAACTTTTCCTGAAAATATCGGTGAAGATGTTCGTTTGCTTGTCCCACCGGGCCTGTGACAAGGGAAGGTACTCAAACCCCAGCCTGCACAGGTGCAGGATTGCCGGGATTTTGACTCTTGTGTTTTCGTTGTGCGCCATGGCTTTCTTCGGAAAATTGACCTTGTCAAAGGCTACAAAAGTAGGCTACCTCCCAACAATCTTCAAATCGCCCTATTTTGGTGGCTTAATCTGCACCACATGCGCCCACTCTCCCAGCTCCTCGGAAACACCGACATCTACCTCCTCGATCAAATTCTGAAAAACCGTTACACCCCGCCCCAAACCATTCTGGATGCCGGCGCCGGGGCGGGCCGCAACCTGCACTGGTTTGCGCAGCAAGGCTTTGTCGTGTACGGTACCGACCGCGACCCGGCGGCGGTGGAGGCATTGCGGCGACATTACCCGGACGTACCTGCCAACCGTTTTCAGGTGGCCCCGGTGGAGTCCATGCCGTTCCCGGATGCGTTTTTCGAGCACATCATTTGCTGTGCCGTCCTGCATTTCGCCGAAAACGAGGCGCATTTCGGGCAGATGTTCGCCGAACTGGTTCGGGTGTTGAAGCCCGGCGGATCGCTGTTCATCCGCGTGGCCACCGATGTCGGCCTGGCCGAAAAAATGATCCCCTTGGGCAATGGTCGCTTCCGCATGCCCGACGGCACCGACCGTTTCCTGCTGACCCGGCCCGCGCTGGAGTCCTTGCTCCGGCAGCACGAATTGCGTGTGCTGGAGCCGTTCAAAACGGTGCTGGTGGATGACTTGCGCAGCATGGCGGTGCTGGTTTTGGGGAAAGAAGGGTGACAAAACTTTCCAGGTTTTTGAAACCTGGAAAGTTTAGCGCCCGAAGGGTAGTTTTGTCTCCAAATCAACACGACATGGCCATTCATCCCTACCGCATCCTGCCCCTACTTTTCCCCCTGTTTGCCATTACCGCCGCCGCCCAGGACCGGATCACCGGCCGCCCCTGGGCCACCCGCAGCGAGGTGATCGCCCAAAACGGCATGGTCTGCACCAGCCACCCGCTGGCCGGGCAGGTTGCCCTCGATATTTTGAAAAAAGGCGGCACGGCTATAGACGCGTCCATCGCCGCCAACGCCTGCCTCGGCCTCATGGAGCCTACGGGCTGCGGCATCGGCGGGGATCTGTTCGCCATCGTGTGGGATGCCAAAACCCAAAAACTGCATGGCCTGAACGCGAGCGGACGCAGCCCGAAAGCGCTCACGCGAGCCTATTTTTTGGAAAAAGGCCTGACAAGCATCCCCGCGTACGGCCCGCTGCCCGTGACCGTGCCCGGCTGCGTGGACGGCTGGTTCGAATTGCACCGGCGCTTCGGCAAACTTCCCATGCGCGAGGTGCTACAGCCCGCCATCGGCTATGCCGAGCAGGGATTCCCCGTCACCGAACTCATCGCCTACTACCTGCAGGCCAGCGCCCGGCGGTTTGCGGACTATCCGAATTTCAGGGAAACTTACACCCTCGGCGGCAAGGCGCCCGAGAAAGGCGACGTGTTCCGCAATCCCGCCTTGGCCAATACCTACCGCCTGCTGGCCGAAAAAGGCCGCGACGAATATTACAAGGGCAGCATCGCGCGCGCCATCGCCGGGTTTCTGCGGGAGCAGGGCGGTTTCCTCGCGCTCGACGACCTGGCCGCACACCGCAGCGAGTGGATTGATCCCGTCAGCGTCAACTACCGCGGCTACGACGTGTGGGAATTGCCGCCCAACGGCCAGGGCATTGCCGCCCTGCAAATGCTGAATATCCTCGAAGGCTACGAATTCAAGCCGGAGGACTACGGCACAGCGCGGCATATCCACCTGTTTTCGGAAGCCAAAAAATTGGTGTTCGAAGACCGGGCGAAGTACTACGCCGACCCGGAGTTTGCCAAAACACCCCTGCGGGAACTGCTCAGCAAGGAATACGCCGCAAGCCGCCGCGCTCTAATCAGCCCCGACCGATCCGCCACCCGCGTGGCCGCTGGCGACCCCTTCGCCAACAACACGATCTACCTGACCGTGGCCGACCGGGAGGGCAACATGATCAGCCTCATCCAGAGCAACTACCGGGGCATGGGCAGCGGCATGGTGCCGCCGGGGCTGGGCTTCATGCTGCACGACCGCGGCGAGCTGTTCAGCCTCGACTCCGCGCACGCCAACGTGTTCGCCCCGGGCAAACGCCCGTTCCACACCATCATCCCGGCGTTCGTCACCAAGGACGGGCAGCCCTTCCTCAGTTTCGGGGTCATGGGCGGCGACTTCCAGCCGCTCGGCCACGTCCAGATCGTGATGAACCTCGTGGATTTCGGGATGAACCTCCAGGAAGCCGGCGACGCCCCGCGCTTGGACCACCAGGCCGGCAACAGCGACCCCACCGGCGCAGCCACGGGCAGCAGCTCGGGTGGCGGCCAAATCCTGCTGGAAAGCGGCTTCTCCTACGAAACGATCCGCCAACTCCTGCAAATGGGCCACCGCGTAGGCTACACCCTCGGCAGCTACGGCGGCTACCAGGCCATCCGCTGGGACCCCGCGCGCCGGGTGTATTTCGGCGCGAGTGAGAGTAGGAAGGACGGCGGGGCGGTGGGGTATTGAGGGCGTCATGCCCTTGACGTCTTCTCCAAAACTGAAAGCATTGCCTTCTGCTACTTTGCTATTTTTCCCATACGTGAAACTCATTGATATCGGATGGCCCGTTGAAACTTTTCACTTCCACAGCGATTTTTCAAGCCCTTTTTCCGCAGCAATGAGTTTTGTTTGGGCGAAGGGTGTTGTAAATCACCGTTCATTCCTGAATTGCTAACCAACACACCGCAAACTTAATCAAACACCTTACTCACCTCCAGCTGGAAACCCGGCAACACCGAAGAGGTGATTTTTCCGGCTTTTTCGACCGTGGAAAACAACTGGTAACGGTCGTTTTCGAGGCGAAACACCTCAATGCTCTGGTAGGCCGGATCAACAATCCAGTATTCCCGCACCCCGAAACGTTCGTACTGGTCTTTTTTAGTGGCCCGATCGCGGGATACCGTTCCGGGGGATACAATTTCAATGATCAGGTCGGGAGCGCCGACAATGCCGTTGCCGTCTTTGATGACGAAGTCCCGCACCTTGGACACAAACAACACGTCGGGTTGCATGCCGGCGTTTTCCTCGTCGAAGAATACGTCGTAGGGCGCGGTGAAAAACTCGCCGGCTTTTTTCTTCTTGTTGTAAATGCCGAACTCGACGCTAAGCTTGAACGAGGTGCGCTGATGCGGGGTCTTTGGGGAGGCGCGTTTCATAACTTCTCCATTGATCAGTTCATAAATGGCGGTATCGTCTTCGGGAAAGTCCATGTCGCGGAATTTTTCCCAGGTGATTTTTTTCCTGCGTTCCGCTGTTGCGAGTGCTGTCATGACGATGCGTTTGAAATTTTCACGAAGATACAGCCGAGCCGTGCTACCAAATCCAATTTTTTTCCGAAAAAGACGGATGTTTGCCCGCTTGTTTTTTCACCGCAGAGACGCGGAGGCGTGGAGAATATTTTGAAAAAAACTCCGCGCCTCCGCGTCTCTGCGGTGAAAATAAAATCTACGCCAAACACGATGCATCACTTCCGCCTTGTCCTCCTTCCGGTCTTCGCCTGTCTGACCGCCCTGCTTTCCGCTCAAACCGCCCTGAAAAGCCCCGACGAGTTTTTCCCACACCGGCTGGGCGAGCAGTTCACGCCCCACCATTTGCTCACCGACTACTTCGATTACCTGGCCGCCAACGCGCCCACCACCATGCGGCTCGAACGCTACGGCACCACCAACGAGGACCGACCCTTGCAGGTGGCATATTTTTCGTCGCCCGAAAACATCGCAAAACTGGAACAAATCCGGCAAGAACATGTGCGTATCGCCAGTTCCCCGTCCCCCCTCCCCTCGGGGGCGGGGGTCGGGGTCGGGACTGCCATCGTCTGGCTCAGCATGAGCGTGCACGGCAACGAGCCTTCCGGTTCGGAGTGCAGCCCGCTTCTGGCCTACCAGTTGGCTACCCAGACCGAGCCGGAGCTGCGCGAGTGGTTGAAAAACACCGTGGTCATCCTCGACCCCTCGCTCAACCCCGACGGCTACGACCGCTACACCCACTGGTACCGCAGCGTGAGCAACCTGCTGAAAAACCCGCGTAACGAAGCCCGCGAACACGCCGAGCCTTGGCCCCGCGGTCGCTCCAACCACTACCACTTCGACCTGAACCGCGACTGGGCCTGGGCCACCCAGGTGGAAACCCAACAACGCCTCACCCTGTATCAGCGCTGGCTGCCCCACGTGCATGCCGACCTGCACGAGCAGTATATTGACAATCCCTACTACTTCGCGCCGGCCGCCGAGCCGATGCACGACTACATCACGCCCTGGCAACGCGATTTCCAGTCCAAAATTGGCGAAAACCACGCTGGCTACTTCGACCGCAACGGCTGGCTGTACTTCACCAAGGAAGTCTTCGACCTGTTCTACCCTTCCTACGGCGACACCTACCCGATGTTCAACGGCGCCATCGGCATGACCTACGAGCAGGCGGGGCACTCCACCGCGGGCCGCGCCGTCATCAAGGCCAACGGCGACACGCTCACCCTGCACGAACGCATCCTGCACCACCTGACCACCAGCCGCTCCACCATCGAAATGGCCAGCAAAAACGCCGCAACCTTGGTGGACAACTTTCGAAAATATTACGAGCGCAGCGCTTCCCAGCCCCAAGGCCCGTATCTGTCGTTCGTGATCCCCGCCACCAACGATCCCAACAAGGTGAACGCCCTGTGCCGGTTGCTCGACTTGCACCACATCACCTACGGATTCGCCGGTGCCACGACTTCCGGCCTCAAGGGATTCGACTATGTGCAGGGCAAGGAGACCTCGTTCAGCCTCGGCGAGAAAGACCTCGTGATCAGCGCGTACCAGCCGCACTCCGTCATGCTCCAAGTGCTGTTCGAGCCGGAACACCGCCTGAGCGATTCGTTGACTTATGACATCACGGCGTGGGCGCTGCCGCATGCCTACGGCCTGGAGGCGTACGCGCTGAAGCAGCGCTTGGAACCCAAGCGCAAATATGAACCGTACAAGGCGCCGACGGTCAAACTGGCCGCTTCGCCGTATGCCTGGTGCGTACACCGAAAGTCGCTCGCCGAAGCGCGTTTTCTGGCTCAGGTGCTCGATGCCGGCGTTAAAGTGCGGTACGCCATGAAACCGTTTGCCTTGTCCGATCAACAATTCGATCCGGGCGCGCTGGTCATCACCCGCGCCGACAACCACGCCATGAGCGCCGATCTGGACGCCATCGTGCAGACCGCCGCTGCTGCTGCAAACGTGCACCTGCACCCAATCTTCAGCGGTTGGTCCAAAGGGGGCAACGACCTCGGTTCGGACAATTTTACCCTCATCAACAAACCCGAAGTGGCCCTCGTCTATGGCGACGACGTGGACGACAACCCCTACGGCCACACCTGGTTTTTCTTCGAGCGGGAACTGGGCTATCCCGTTACGCCCGTGGCGCTGGATCGCTTGCACCGCCTTCGTTTGACCGACTATACCACGCTCATTTTCCCGCACGGCGGCTACAACCTGCCGGAAAACACCTTGAAAGCCCTGCAGGAATGGGTGCGCCAGGGGGGCCGCCTCATCGCTTTCGAGGGTGGTGTGCGGGCTTTTGCCGATAAAGACGGATTTGACTTGAAAAGCAAAGCAGAAGCGAAAAAAGACACGGCCGCTGCGTCGGCCCCCAAACCCTATCAGGCACGCGAACGGGAAGGCATCACCGACCAGGTGCCGGGCGCTGTGGTGCAAACAAAAGTAGATGCCACGCACCCGTTGTGCTTTGGTTTTTCCGGTCGGTATTTTTCGTTGAAAACCACCTCCGCCCTGTTTGAAATGCCCGCCAACGCGCACACGGCAATCTGGGTGGGCGACGAATTCCAATCGTACGGCTTCATCGGCAGCCGCTTGAAACCCAAGATGAAAAATACACCCGTCGCATCCGTGCAGCGCATGGGCAGCGGCGATGTCGTCTATTTTGTGGACAATCCGCTGTACCGGTGTTTTTGGGAACAGGGGAAGATGCTGTTTTCCAACGCGCTCTTTTTTTGAGCGCGAGCAAATCGGAGGCGAGTATGATGGGACACAGATTTGCACGGATGGGACACGGATTTGCACGGTTCAAAAATATCAAAAAGAGAATCCGTGAAAATCCGTGGCATCCGTGTCCCATTGCTACGTATTGGCAAGCGCGATTACTTCGCGAACAACACCCCATTCAAACTCTGCATGCGCAGGTCCTTTTTGTCGAACCGGGCATCGTTGATGTACAACCTTGCCGTGGATTTTTTCCCGCGCAGTTCTAGCATTACGGCGGTGTCCGGCATGGCATAGTGGTCGTTGGCGCCTGCTGCGGCTGTCCAGGCACGCATGGCCGGATCGAGCGAAAAGGAGTCGGCGAATACTTTGCCGTCGGGGCTGAAGAGCAGCAGCGCCTTGCCATCGTTGGAAAACACCACCGAATGGCCCACTGGCCGGTTCAGCGCTTCGCTGCGATCGTACAGTTCAACCCGGTGGAAGGTCCGGAACCCGGCTATACCGCCGCTCAGGGGTTTGGGCTGGCGTAGGTACACAGACACAATCTGCGGCGAGGACTCAAGGTCTGAAGTGGTGGCCTTGAGCCATTGGGCAATAGCCGTTGCCCGGGCATAGTACCCGTTCTTGGTCGTGTTGGTGGCGATTGTTTTGAGAGGCATGGGAAACCACGGTTCAATCCGATCGAGCGCATCGTGTTTGCTCAACAGTACCAGGCAGGACTGAATGCGCTCGGCATCCTCCGGGGGCACGGGGCTGCCGCCTTCTTGGAGCATGCCCCCTTCGAACCGGTTGTTTTTTTCGAGCAAGTCGCGCAGAATGGTCGTCTGGTTGCGCTCCGACACGTTGAACGCGCTGAACGGGCCTGCCACGGCCACCAACACAAAAAGTCCCAGCGAGATGGGGATGAACTTGATGTTGTCGGTTTTTGACCACAGAAAATATGCGCATACGACCAGCAACCACACCCCGGCATGGGCCACGAAGTAGCGCTCCGGGGTGATGCCGTAGTCGGATATACGCCGCCCGATGGCCACGAACAACAACCCCACCATTGGCAGCAGCACCCACCAGAACCATTTGCGGTAGGCATGCACGATCTTGTTGTCGGAGTATTCCGGCAACAGGTAATTGATCAAATAGGTAAAAATACCGGCGACCGAAAAGCCCAGCACCAACGACGATACCCAGCCATGCGGCAGATCCCAGGTGACCAGAATTTTGATCGAATAGGCATACAAAATCAGGAAGTACAAGCCCACGATGGGGATGAGGATGTACTGGCAAAGGTTTTTGAATACGAGGTTGTAGCTGCGCTCCTTTTCCCCGAACAGATAACGCCCCGGGAAATGGTACAGGAAAAACGTGGTTTGGAACACCCCGCCCAGCAAGGCGAACAAATGGACGTACATTTTACCGCTGATTCCGAGGTTGAACAGCTCGTTCACGGCCAGCAACGCCAGCGACAACCCACCGTGCAGGATGTTCGCGTACACCGCCCCAACGATAAAATTGGCGAACAACTGTTTGTTGTATTCCCAAAAATCGGCCACGGGCCGGCCATTGAGGTAAGGCGCCACGGCCACGAACAGGTGCGCCGCGATCAACAGCGCAAAGTAGCGCGGCAGGTCCACGCTCTCCAACGCGCGGCCGTCCATGTCGAACACGACGTAGTACGCCGCGAGGTATGCCAACCCGGTCAGTTGAATGCCCCATGCCCGAAGCCGGTTCCAGCCTCCCGACTCGGCCCACACCGCCAAGCCGGTGCAGAGCGCCAGCCCGAGCTGGGCCATAATCCAGAGTTTGATGTAGTTGTCGCCGCCGTCGTTTTCGACGGCGGCCATCACGCCAATGGTGCCCACAATGGCGCAGATCATGGTAGCGGGGAAACGCACGCAGGTGTCCACAAAGGCTTGCGCAAGGAAGGAGAGGGAAGGAAGTTTCATAATTCGCGGGCGGTTTGCCAATCAGATATTGATACTTTTGCGGGCTAAAGATCAATGCTTATGCAGAAATTATCGGCTTTGTGCGGATTTATTCTCCTGTTGCCCATCGCGCTCTTGTCCCAACAAGCAGATACCCCTGCTTCTTTGGGAGACTCAAAACTCAACACCCAAAACTCAAAACTGCAAGGTTTTCCCGCCACCTGGTCGGGCACCTGGCACGGCACGCTGGACATCTTCAACGGCTCCGGAAAAGTACAGTCCGTGCCCATGTGGGTCGAAATCCATCCGATTGACACGTCCACCACCGGCCGCTACACCTTTGGATTGGTTTACGGTTCCAAGCAACAGGACTGGCGCCCCTACGAATTGGTGCCCGTGGCGCCACAAAACGGCCTGTGGAAGGTGGACGAGAAAAACGGCATCGCCATGGAAAGCTACCTGTTCGGCCCCAAACTGCTGTGCTGGTTTACCGTGCAGACAAGCCGGGTACTTTGCACCTACGAAAAACAGGGCGACAACATGATCTTCGAAGTCTATTCGGGCATGGAATCCCCCGTCAGCACCTCCGGCAACGGCACGCACAACGGCGAGGCTATCCCGGAGGTGAAAACGTTCCCGTTCAGCGTGTTCCAGCGCGCGGTTTTGAAAAAAGAAGAGTAGTGATGAGTGATGAGTGATGAGTGATGAGTGAAAAATCTCTAACGGGCTGACATAGTTTTGTGAACACCTCGAACAGTCATTACGGAAACAACTACCATGACAAAAAAACGCGCACGGCAATCAGTCCCCAATAAACCACAGGCCACCGCACCGCAAGACACGCGCACGGCGACGGTCCCTGGCAATTCCGCCCTGCCAGTTTGGGTGGCGCTGGGCTTGGCCGCTTTTGCTTTTTTGTTGTACGCCAATACGCTGGGGCACCAGTTTGTCCTGGACGACCCCTTGGCCATCGGCAAAAACGAACTGGTCCGGCAGGGCATTTCCGGTATCCCGGAGCTGTTTGGGCAGCATTACCGGGCGGGCACGGAAGGCGCGGGCGCGTCGGCGCTGTTGTACCGGCCGTTGTCGCTGGTCACGTTTGCCGTGGAGTGGAGCATCGCGCCGGGCAGCCCCTTTCTCGGGCATTTGATGAACGTTCTGTGGTACGCCCTCACTGTGGCGCTGCTGTTCGCCGCCCTGCGCCATCTCTTGCGGGGGCATCACTGGCTGCTGGCGGCCGGGGCGGCCCTGCTTTTTGCGGCGCACCCGATGCACACGGAAGTGGTGGCCAACATCAAAAGCCGCGACGAAATCCTGAACCTGTTCTTTGGCGCAGCGGCCCTGTACGCATGGGCGCGCTGGCTGGAACGGCCTTCGGCCTTGTGGATCAGCAGGGCGCTCGGCTTGTATTTTTTGGCCTTGCTTTCCAAAGAAAGTGCGGTGGCCCTGCTCCCGGTCTTTCCGCTTGCGGGCTGGTTCTTTTTTAACAAATCAGCGCGGCAGAGCGCTGCGCATGCCCTGCTTTTTGCCCTGCCAGCCCTCCTGTTTCTGCTGATACGGGCCGCCGTGCTCAGCAAAACGACGGACAACTTCAGCGTCAGCGAGATGGACAACCCTATCGTGGCCGCCGCAGGCTTCGGCGAACACACCGCCACCGGGTTCATGGTGTTGTGGAAATATTTCCAGCTGCTGGTGTTCCCGCATCCCTTGCTGAGCGACTACTCGTTCCGGCACCTGCCGGTGGTGGGTTGGGACAATTGGCAAGCATTGGCCGGGTTGGTTTTGTACGGCGGCCTGGTGTTTTTGGCACTCCGCGGGCTGGTGCGGCGGCAGGCCTTGGCCTTTTGTGCGGCGGCGTTTTTGTGCGGCGTGGTGCTGTATAGCCAGATGCCGCTCGTCATCGGCACCTTGTTCGGCGAACGGCTGATGTACGCGCCCTCGGCGTGGTTTTGCCTCGGGGCCGCCTGGCTCGTGTGGCGTGCCACAGGGTTCGATCCGGGCCTGGCAGCGGACGAGGCGGTTTTGCCGGAGGCAAATAAAATCGGCGCGGGTGCGGGCATTTTGGTCTTGGTGGTGGTATTGTTCGGTGCGCTGACCGTGTCGCGCAATGCCGACTGGCGCGACAACCTCACCCTGTTCAGCGCCGACAGCGCCAAGGCGCCCAACAGCGTGCGGCTGCACAACGGCATGGGCAGCGAACTGTACGCCCGATTTGGCAACGAAAAAAACCTTTCCGAAACCGAAAAAACCGACATCCTGGCGCAAATCGAGCGGCACAGCAAGGCGGCCAACGCCATTCGGCCCAACCCGGTGTCGTACCTGAACCTCGGAAATGCCGCCATCGCCCGCAACCGCTACGCCGAAGCGATCGAGCAGTATGAAAACGCGCTCAAGGAAGCTCCCAACTACGGCATAGCCCGCACCAACATCGGACGTACCTACCACGCATGGGGAGTCGAAGAAGGCAAAAAAAACGGCAACATCCCCCGCGCGGTCGAGCTGATAGAAAAAGCCGTTCAGTACGGCATGACCGATGCCGGCACCTACCTGGACCTCGGCGCGGCATACGGCATGCTGGGCCTGAACGAAAAGGCCGTCCCGTGTTTTGAAAAAAGCATCTCGATAGACCACAAAAACCAGACCGCCTGGCGAAACCTGAGCATCTCGTACCGCGCCATGGGCAACCAGGCCAAAGCGGACGAATGCCTGCGCCAGGCAGAAGCTCTGCGCTAAGCGCCTATCTTTTTTCGAACAGCCACCACGACGGCTTCCGTTTCACGATGCGGAAATTGTCGAACAGGTACTTCCGGATGTGCATGACGGCTTCTTCCGGGTCGTCGGTGAACAGGATCAGGTCGAGGTCTTCGGGGGAGATGGTGCCCTGCTCGACCATGACGGCGAGAAACTCCCGTAGTTCCCGGTAAAAATCGGTGCCCATGACCACCATGGGAAAGTTGGCAATTTTGCGGGTCTGGATGAGCGTCAGGGTTTCGAAAAACTCGTCCATGGTGCCAAAGCCACCGGGCAGGATGACGAAGGCGAACGAGTATTTGACCAACAACACCTTCCGAATGAAGAAGTACCGGAAGAGCACGAACTTGTCGAGGTACGGATTTTCTTTTTGCTCGTGGGGCAGGATGATGTTGCAGCCCACCGAATGCCCGCCCGCTTCGCGCGCGCCCCGGTTGGCGGCCTCCATGATGCCCGGCCCGCCACCGGTCATGATGACCAAGCCGAGGTCTGCGGCGATCCGGCTGCTCACCTGCCGGGCAAGTTCGTAGTAGCGGTGGCCTTCCTTGAACCTTGCCGACCCGAACACCGTGACGGCCGGCCCCATGAAATGCAGGGCGCGCACGCCCCGGACAAATTCCCAAAAGACGCGAAAAACAAAACCCAGTTCGTAGGTGCGGCTTTTGGGGCCTTCGAGCCAGACGGATTCGTTGCGGTGGATGAGGGGACGGCGGCGTGGTGCAGGCATTTCTCTCGTGTGTTTGTGGTTTATGAACGACACAAAGATGAAAAAAGTCGGATAATTCCAGCACGCGCTGTTTGCCTACCTTTGCGCCCAATACCACGATATGGCTGAGCAGAATTTTGTTGACTATGTGAAAATCCAGTTCCGTTCCGGCAAGGGCGGAGCGGGTAGCGTGCATTTCCACCGGGCCGCGGGCATCCCAAAAGGTGGCCCCGACGGCGGCGACGGCGGGCACGGCGGCTCCATCATCCTGAAAGCCGACCCCCACGAGTGGACGCTGTTGGGCCTCAAGTACACCAAACACATCTATGCCAAGGACGGGCAGTCGGGTAGCGGAGGCCTGAAGTCCGGCTCCGACGGCTCCAGCGTGGTGGTACCGGTGCCGCTCGGTACCGTGGCCAAGGATGCAGAAACGGGCGAGGTGCTGCTGGAGATCACCGAGCGGGACGACGAGAAGGTGCTGCTGCCCGGCGGACGCGGCGGCAAGGGCAACAGTTTTTTCAAAACGTCCACCCACCAAACCCCCCGCTACGCCCAGCCCGGCGAGGACGGCGTGGAAAAATGGATCATCCTCGAACTGAAAGTGCTGGCCGACGTGGGCCTTGTGGGCTTTCCCAACGCGGGAAAAAGCACCTTGTTGGCCGCCGTGAGTGCCGCCAAACCCAAAATCGGCGACTACCCGTTCACCACGCTCGTGCCGCAACTCGGCATCGTGGAGGCCCGGCCCAACCAGTCGTTCATCATGGCCGACATTCCCGGCATCATCGAGGGCGCGCACGAAGGCAAAGGCATCGGGCACCGTTTCCTGCGCCACATCGAGCGCAACAGCGTGCTGCTGTTCCTCGTCCCCGGCGACACCGACCGCAGCCTAAAGGCCGAATTCGACATTCTGCTCAACGAACTTCGGGAATTCAACCCCGACCTGCTTGACAAACCGCGCTTGCTGGCCGTCACCAAGGCCGACCTGCTGGACGACGACCTGGAGCGCCTGCTGCGCGATACCCTGCCGCCCGGCATTCCGGCGATATTCATTTCAGCCGTCACCGGCAAAAACATTCAACGGCTCAAGGACATGCTTTGGGAGGTACTGAACGCGGGATAGTCCGAGGGCGGGGTCAATGCAGAAGCCGGAGCGCAGCCTTGATCAGGTCCTCGACCTTGACGGCATCGGGTTGTTCTTTCAGCACCTGGTTGAGAGCCTTTTGGCCGGCGATGCGGGTGATGCCCAGAGCCATGAGCGCGGTGATCGCTTCCTCGCGGGCGGTACTGTCGGCCAAGGGCAGCAGCACGGGCCCGTCGGGCGATTCCTTGCTGAGTTTGTTTTTCAGGTCGAGGATGATCTGTTTGGATGCCTTGGGGCCGATGCCCTTGGCCCGTTGGAGGACGTGCGCCTGCTCCCCGATGATGGCCGAACGAATTTCGTCCACGGACATGGCTGAAAGCAGGAGCAGGGCGGATGTTGGCCCCACACCGGTGACGCTGATGAGCTGGACGAACATGTTGCGCTCCATCTGCGTGGAAAATCCGTAGAGGGCGTGCGCATCCTCGGTGACATGGAAATGGGTGTACAACGTGGCGCTTTCCTTGCCCTCCAATGCCGTGTAGGTGCTGAGCGGAATGTGCAAATGGTAGCCCACGCCGCCCACCTCGAGGGTCAGGTGGGTGGCGGAGCGGTAAGTGACAAGGCCTTTCAGGTATGCGTACATTCCATGGAGTGATTGAGTGGTTGAAGGTTGCTTACATGATTCGGGTGCCTTCGGGGATGGTGGCGCCTTTTTTTACCACGATGATGCCGTCGCGAATGCAATATTCATCGGCATCCATGTCGGGCAGGTGGTCGCCGCCCTTGATGACGACATTGCTGCCGATGCAGCAGTCCTTGTCGAGAATGGCGTGTTCGATGTGGCAGTTTTGGCCCACTCCTTTGGGTATCTGGTCGGGGTTCAGGGCAATTTCCTGGAGGGTCTGGTAGTCGTCATTTCCCATAACGATAGCATCTTTTATGACCGTGTTCTCGCCGATCCGGGAACGGATTCCGATGATGGCGCTGTCAATCATACGGGCGTGAATGATGGAGCCTTCGGCGATCAGGGCGCGGTTGATCTGCGTGCCGCCGTAAAACTTGGCGGGAGCCAACATCCGGCCGCGGGTATAGATCATGCGCCTGTTGTCGAACAGGTTGAAGGCTGGGATGTGGTCGGTCAGTTCGATGTTGGCCTCGAAAAACGAGCGAATGGTACCGATGTCGGTCCAGTACCCGTCGTATTGATACGCGACCACCTTGCGGCCGCTTTCGATGGCGATGGGAATGATCTCCTTGCCGAAATCCGTGGCCTCCGGATGCTGGTCGAACAGGTCGCGGAGGGCGTTCCGGTTGAAAATGTAGATACCCATGGAGGCCATGTACACCCGTCCGCGTTTTTGGTGCGGGCCGCTGACCTCGCTGACCCAGTCGGGCAACAGCTCGGCCTTGGGTTTTTCGATAAACCGGGGGATACTGCCCTGTTCGTCCACTTTCATGATCCCGAAACCCGTGGCGTCGCGGGCATTTACCGGTAGGCAGGCGATGGTGATATCCGCCTGGCGCTCGATGTGGTGCTTGACCATCTCCTCGAAGTCCATGTGGTAGAGCTGGTCGCCGGAAAGGATGAGCACATAATCGAAGTCCTGCCGCTCGTAGTGTTTGCGGCTTTGGCGCACGGCATCGGCGGTGCCCTGGAACCAGGTGTCGTTGCCGGGGGTCTGTTCGGCGGCGAGGATGTCCACGAACCCGTGGGTGAAGTGGTCGAAGTTGTAGGCGTTTTTGATGTGGGCGTTCAGCGACGCGGAGTTGTACTGCGTGAGCACGAACATGCGCTTGACCCCGGAATTGATGCAGTTGGAAATCGGGATGTCAATCAGGCGGTACTTGCCGCCGATGGGCACGGCGGGTTTGGAGCGTTTTTCCGTCAGGGGGAAAAGGCGGGAACCTGCGCCCCCGCCGAGGATGAGGCAAATCATTTTTATCATGGCAAATACATTTGTCGGGCGCTAATGTATGATTACGCCTTGATTCCCATGTTATTTCCGTAAAATTCATCTTCGAAAATCCGGGAACGCCTGAGCCATGAGTTCGGCAAAAGCGGATGTATCGCGCAGGGGCTTCAAGTCGGAATCGGCCATGATGTACGCCGGACGGTCAAACCCATACTTGATGGCTGCGCGCAGCGACGCGATTGCGGCGGCGATTTGGCCTGTTTGCGCCTGAACACAAGCCAGGTTGTAGTGCGCGTTCGTATGTTCCGGGTTCATCCGTATGGCGCGGCGGTACTGGATGGCGGCGGAATCGAGAATATTCAACAATTGAAAAACCAGCCCGAGATTCACATACCCGTCGGGGTTGGCAGGGCTGAGGGCTATAGCCAGAATACTTGCCTCCCTGGCTTCGGCAAGGCGATTTTGCTTTTGGAGCGCGACGCTGCGATTGTTCTGCGGGATGCTCCATGTGGGCGAGCGTTCCAACGCCAGCAAAAAATAGTCTTCCGCTGCGCGGAAATGGCGCATCAGGTCCGATACCACCCCCATTTCATTATACAGAAATGCGGCTTCCGGCTCGATCTCGACAGCGTTCCAAAGGCGCTGCATGGCCACGGGCAAATGCACGGAGTCGGCAGGATGGTGCTCGGCATCCAAGCGGAGGGCAAGCGCCTCGAAGTACAAGCGTTTCACCTCGAGCATCGGGCGCATGAAGTGGTCCGGCCCCAGCAGTTCGGCCGTACGTTGCAGGTATTCGGGGTACAGTTTGTAATGATCGCGCGCCTTCCGGCGGCGTGCCAGTTCTTGCGAGCTGGTTTGCAGATAAGCGTTTATGGCTTGTTGCGATTCATCCTGGTAGGCCACGGCCATGCGGCGTTGCAGCTGCTTGTGTACCGGGGCAAGGCGCTCCAGCCGGAGCAGGCTGTCCAATATCGTCGCGGCGCAACGTTCGGGCGGGAGCAGCAAATGGCCGAGCCGTATGGTCAGAATGAAATCCTCGTAAAGCCGTTGCACTCCCGGGTCGCCGAGCGTGGCCATGAAGCCGTCCAAAGGCTGTACTTCCAGTTTCAGTAACGGCGTCTGGGTGCTTTCTTCTTGAGCGGCGATCTTCTGCCGCGAATAGCCGGAGGCGGCCTTGCACAGCCAGTCGTCTTTGTCCGAAAATGCCAGATAGGCGTATCGGCCTGCCCAGTCCTGTTTTTTTTCGGGTGTTTTCAAATAGAGCAACAACTCGGGCACATACAGTTTTTCGTTGTGGTCGGTATCGGCTATGCCCAAAAGGCCGCGCAGCAGCGTGTTGCCAAAGGAGTGGGTCGAAGCCACGGTATCGGAGCGGCCGACCGGCACGGCAGCGATTTTTTCCACAAACAGCCCGTAGCGGGATTCTGAGGTATTCCAGCGTTCCAAGGTCCTGATATCTGCAACGGTGGGTGTAAGCTCAATGGAAGCGAACACCCGCGCCCCTTTGCGCGAGGCAGCTTCGCCCAACAACGCCGTAAGCCGCGCAAGTGCCACGGAGCCGGCTCCCGTGTGCGTCGGAGGCGAGTCATAAAACAGCAGGATGGGATCGGAGCGCTCTTTAATTTGTCCGAGCGTACTGACAAATACGATGATTTTATCGCCTTGCCGGCTTTCGGCCACCATCCAGTCCAACGCATTGGCCACATTGGCCAAGGTAGCGTCCTTGTTGGTCAGCAATGCCAAGTTCTCCCAGGACACGCTACCGCCTGCAGGAGTCTTCAAAAACGCCGCGAACGCTTCCGCGTCCCGGCGGGCGTACGGGAGCACCCCGATATCCTCGTTTTGGAACACCCCGGCGCCGACCACCAGCGCCCGTGTGATGCCCCGTTCGGTGGCACCTTCGGTAATGGATGGAGAAAAAACGGGGTGCAAATACCGAATGGTCGTCTCTTGTGCGCGGATGCCCGTGCCAAGGCCGGCAACCAGCAGAAACGGGAGAAGGATGAGGCGGTTCGACATGGATGATAACCCGTTTGGTGAAAAAAGAAGAAACAGGGCGGGGCACAGGGTTCGCTTACAAGTGAATTAGACAGCCTCACTTAGGCCGGGAGGACAACAAGATATTTTTGCCCCAAATGTTAATCAAATTCACCGCGGAGACGCGGAGGCGCAGAGAATATTCCTCCGCGTCTCCGCGTCTCTGCGGTGAATAATTTGTGACATCTCGCGTCTCCTTTTTCTTTTTGACCACAACTCCTGTTTATCACCATCTCGCGCCTTACCCGCCCAGATTGAACGAAATGCTCACAAAGTACCCCAGATCGTAGGCTGTTCGGGTGGGGATATCGCCAAGGGTGGGGTCGAACGCGTCGCCCACTTCAAAGCCTTTTGCAAGTTTCTTGATCGGTCCGGCGGTAATGCCACCGCTCAGCACGATGCGCTGGCCGCGACCAAAAAGCAGGCTGGGGCCGAGGTAAAAGTTCAGGGCCGTGATGTTGGAGAAGCTCAACGGAATGCCGATGCCAAAGGTGCCGGCGAAAGCCATCCCGGCACGGCTGTTGTGCGGGTAAAAGTGGATGAACGTAGCCAGCGACGGCTGCACAATCCCACCTTCCTCGGCCACAATCTTGTTTTCCCGGACGCTGAACTCTTCCGTCGGGTTGAACATCCGCCCGAATGCTATGCCCAAACCTGTACTGATCCGCATGCCCCCCTGTGTCTCCAACTTGACAGTTTTGGTTTTGGCGCCCACCCTTTTGTCCTTGATGGACGTGATCACCGAGTCCAGCGGTACAAAGCGGGAGGTGACGATCACCGTGCTTTTTTCCACGGAAATGGCCACCTGATAGTCGAACGGCTGCTCGGCCAACTCGCGGAATTTCATTTGAAGCGCCAACATTTCCTCCATGCTGAGCGACTTGGTTACGTCGGTTTGGCTGGCAATGTATGCCTCCAACTTCTGCCGCAGTTCGGCGCCCGAACCTGTGAGGCGGCGCAGGTCGGCGGAAAAATCGTTCAACGCCTGGCTGTTGATATCCAGGTTGCTCAGCTGTTTGGTGATGGGATCAAGACTGCCCAAGTACAGGTCGAATTCGTGCTGTTTGCCTTGAAGTGCCTGCAACAGGCCGCGTTTGACCTGGTACCGGTCCTGCCATTGGAAGGCATCGGTCACCTGGAGCTCGCTGGCCAGTTTGTCGGGGAAAATCAAGTTCTGGTACTCCGCAGCGACCCGGCGAATCAGGGACGGTTTTATGCGCGGATTCAGGAGCAACTGATCGAGGTGTTTGCTGGCGAGCTGGGCGGCCCGTTCCGAGCGCTCCATGGTTTGTATCTCCTGATAAATCTCTTCCATCTGCGCCTGCACATTGGCAAGTGCTTCCAAATGTGTGCGGGCATCTGCCAACAGTTGTTTTTCCGCGCCGCGGGAGTTGCCGAAAAAGTCGGCCAACTTGAGGCTGTTCTGCCCCATGCTGAGCAGGGGCATATTCAGGAACGACAGCGGCGACCCTTCTGCCGCTCCAGCCGAAGCTCCCAGCATAGGCGCCATCATGCCCGACAGGGCCGAAGCACCGGCGCCCGAACTGGCTCCGCCCGACCAGCCTTCCACATTGCTCTGTTCAATGTCCACTTCGGCGTTGAACAGGTACGGATTGAATTCCGTGAAGTGCAAGATCACGAATTCGCCTTTGCGGATCTTGGGCTGCAAAACCGGTTTTCCGTCCTTTTTGTAGGTGATGCTGTCCGTGAACAGGTCATAATAAATTTGGAGGTCCTGAGCGGGCAGGAGTGAACCGTTCCCCAACAGCACAGCAATTGCGAGCAGGAACACGGTTGGGCTTTTTCGAACAAAATGGGTTGCGCGTTTCATAATTATTTGTCTATGATAAAGGTGGTCGAATAGACGTGCATGGAACCGGCTGCGGTGTTGGCGGCAGAGCCGCCACGGGTCATGATCGCTTCGTCGGAGAACACGTCGTCCAGCATTTTTTTCAAAGGGGAATCTCCCGGGCCGCGCGTGCTGATACCGCGCATGATCGGGCGCAAATCCACGGGCTGCTCCGTGGCGATCAGTTTGAACATCTCCACCCCTGCGGGCGGGCCGATGGTGAAAAGATTGGGCACATCCACCGACTGGCCGGGGCCGACCCGAAACTCGGCCGGCGTTTCGTTTTGTCCCGGGATCAGTACATCCACTTTGTTGTCGGGCATGATATCCACGATGGTGAAGTAGGCTGCCTTGTTTCCCCGGTTCGTCACGCGGAACCGGAACGCGTCGTCGTTTTTGAAATGTATGGTGCCGAGCGGGTCGCGCTTGGAGTCGAGCGGAATGATGGAGGCTTCCATACCGGTACTGGGGTCAAGCCGGACGGGTACAAACTCAAAATCCACATTCAGGTAGCTGCCCCGCATTTCCAATTTTCGAAAATACTTGGCCCGGGCGTACAGTTTCATGCGTTCCAAAATACGATCAGCAGCAATTGCCGGCGCCTGATTGCCGGTGGTTTCCGCCAGCAACATATCCCCGGCCCCAATGAGTTGCGTGTTACCTCCCGATGCGATCAAATGCGCTTCCGGCGCTTCATCGAGCCGGACCATCGGGTATTTGGGCAATTTTTGCAGCAACTCCTGGCGTACCGGATGGTTTGCAGGCAATTGAATGGAAAGGCCGATGCGCAGGTCGCCAAAGTTGGGTTCCAGTACGTATGCCCAGCACGATTTGGCCTGCTCCTCCCGCAGGGAGTTGTCCAATTGCAGCGTGGCTTCGAAGGGCAGGGCCCGGGTGACGGTGCCCTTTGCCAAGGGCGTGGCCCGGCTCGGGTCGCGCGTTTCGGCGGGGAAAAGGCCCACCACGGCGCCTTCGTTCAGGCTTTGAATCCAGCCGGCGTTCACGACCACCGAGCCGGGGTCGTTCCAGCGCACCACCTGGTGGTACGAGGGGCGCTCCAACAACCGGCCGCCGAGCAGTTCCTGGTCGAGGGCGCCTTCGGCTTGGGGTTGCTGGTTGGGCGCAATGCTGCTCATTTCCACTCGAACCTGATCAAACAAACCCCGATACGTGGTGCTGGGCGATGCCTGGCTCAGTTTTTTGCTTAATGCGTATGTCAAGGAGCCGAGCAGGTTGCCCTGTTCGTCGCGGGCTTCGAAGTTGAGCTGGTTGTGGGCCGCGCCGAAAAAGGCCACCATCGGGGCGAGTTCGCTGGCGCCCACGGCCCCGAACTGGGGCGCCGTGGGCCCGTCGCCCGCACGGCGGGCGGCGTTGGCTTTGTATTCGTCGGACGCCATGGCCACGTCGGTGCCGCGAGCGGGCGCCATGCCGCGGGTGCCGGTACCGGAGTGGCAGGCATCAAGCACGACCATGAGGTTGCCGGTCGGGCCGAGGCGGCCGCGCAGGTCGGTGAACAGGTTGTTGAGCTCATCGTCGCGGATGAGGTTCTCGCCCTGGTACACCCCGGCCTGGTATCGGAGGGGCGAGTCGTAGGGCACGATGGCCTCGTCGTAGCCGTCGAGCTCGTCGCCGTTGTCGTCGGCTACCTGCTGGCCGTGGCCGGAAAACTGGAAGTAGATCACGTCGCCACGCTGCACGCGGGGCAAAAACACAGACTTCCACATATTCAGGATACCTGCCCGGGTGGCTTGCTGATCTTTCAGGATAAACACATTTTCATCGGGCACGCCGCGCTGGCGCAGGGCATCGGTGATGACGGCAAGGTCGTTCGTGGAGTTGATGCGTTGCCAGCCTCCTTCCTGCGGGTAGTTCCCGATGCCGATGAGCAGGGCGAATTTGCGTCCGGACTGTGCCTCGAGGGGCGTATGTCCGACCAGCACAAGCGCAAGAAAAAAGAACAGGCACCGCGAAATACCACGGACCGATTGCCACAACACAGATGTCGTTTCCATCTTTACAAAGTTTTGAATGACCCCAATTTATACCGGCAGCGGGAGAAGGTTATCAGGAGTGCGAGATTTCCCGCCGAAAAGTAAAAAAGTTTGCTTGGCTTGCAGGTTGTTATTTTTTTTCGTCTCAGATTTGGCGTGCCTACCGATTGTATTGCGCCCGCCACCTTTCATCACCTAAAACTTTGCGTACATGGAAAACACCCAACTTGCCGACATGCTCCACACCGCTCGGATCGCCATTCGCGCCCAGATCACCGACCCCACGCAAATTGAAACCCTCGCCAAAGAACTTCGATCGGCGGGCCGGTATCACTATGCAGGCGAACTGTACGGCTTGCTTCTGAAAGGCGGCGGCGATGCCACCCAACGAAAATACTGGAACAAACACCTCGCTTTTTGCATCTACAAAGACCCCGACCAGCCCTCGTCCTCCAAGTACGATGCCGCGCTGCACTACCTGCGGCAGGCCGTGCCGCTGGAGTCCACCCGCGATGCGGAGTTCCTCGGCACGGCAGGTGCGATCTATAAGCGCAAGTGGCAGTACGACAACCATTTTCAAAACCTGATTTTCTCCGAGCACTACTACCGGGAGGGGTACCTGTCGTGGCAACAGCGCAACGGCGACCTCGGAAAGGTGCTGCCGGGCGACACCGAAGGCAAGGACGACCGGGGCTATACGGCCATCAACTACGCCTTCGTGGCCGACCTGATCGCCTTCGTGCGTTTGCGCGAGGTGGGCGATTTGAAAAATACCGAGATGTCGAAATCGGCGCTCGACCGGCTCAAAAAAGCCGCCGAAACGCGCCGCTACATCATCCAGAAACTGCTGGGCGAAGACTTCGTTCGATTCCCGGAAAAACCGGATCAAACGTTGGGCGACAACCTGGAAAAGTGGGACCTCACCACCATCGCCGAGGCGTATTTCGGTATGGGCGAATTTGCGGGCGCGGAGTTTTTCTTTGCCAAATACCGCGGGCAAAATCTCGATGCCTGGCAGGCGCACACCACCGCCGACCAGCTCATGCGCTTGGCCGAGATCCAAAGCCAGATCGGAGCACGGCTCGGGGACATGCCCGCCCACCCCGACCTGCCGAAATTTGACAAAACGACGATCTTCGAGGCTGCGCGGAAATGCCTGAAAGCCCTGCATCCGCATGCCGATCCGCCGGACGACAAGACGCTTTCCATCGCGTTCCGGGGCAAGGTCGGGTTGGCCCTGTCGGGCGGCGGCTTTCGGGCAGCGCTGTTTCACGTGGGCGTTTTTGCCCGGCTGGCGGAACTGGATTTGCTGCGAAACGTGGAGGTGTTGTCCTGCGTGTCGGGCGGCTCCATCGTGGGGGCGTACTACTACATGCTCCTGAAACGCGAGATGGAGCGCCACGGCGAAACCATGAACCAGATGCATTACATCAACATCGTGCGGGAAATGGAGGCCGCATTCCTGCTCGCCTGCCAGAAAAACCTGCGGATGCGCATCTTTTTGAACCCCTGGAAAAACCTGCGCATCTTTTTCCAAAAAGACTACACGCGCTCGCACCGGTTGGGCGAGCTGTACGAAAAACACCTGTACCAAAAGATAGTCCAAAACACCCACCCGGAGGGCACCCCGATTTTGATGCACACCTTGCGCATCCGGCCCGCCGATGTGCCCGATGGGCAGGATTTCAACCTCAAGTCGGAAAACTGGAACCGCCGGAACAAGGTGCCCATTCTCGTGCTCAACGCCACGAGCATGAACACGGGCCACAACTGGCAGTTCACCGCTTCCTGGATGGGCGAACCGCCGGGGAATATCAAACAGGATGTGGACGTGAAGCCGCGCCTGCGCCGCATGTACTACCACGAGGCCCCCGTCCCGTACAAAAACAACGTCCGGCTGGGCCATGCCGTCGGGGCCTCGTCGTGCGTGCCCGTGCTGTTCGAACCATTGGTGATGAAAAACCTGTACCCCGACATTGACTTGGAACTCGTGGACGGCGGCGTGCACGACAACCAGGGCATTTCCAGCCTGCTCGAACAGGAGTGCAAGGTGCTGATCGTGAGTGATGCCAGCGGCCAACTCAGCGATACGAGCTCCGCCAGCGGCGGCTCGGCAGGGGTGTTTTTCCGGTCCGATCTGGTGCTGCAGGAGCGCGTCCGGGAAAGCCAGTTGCTCGACCTAAAGTCCCGCGAGGCGTCGGCCCAAGTCACGGCCATGATGTTTGTGCACCTGAAAAAAGAATTGGGCAAAGACCCGGTCAACTGGAACACTTGCGAAGAGCCGGAAAGAACTACCGCCACCCCCGAGTCCTTGCGGGGGGACTCCGACCTGACGAAATACGGCATCCGCCGCGCGGTACAAACCTGCCTGGCCGAGCTACGTACCGACCTCGACGCGTTCAACGATGCGGAGGCCTACGCCCTCATGTACAGCGGCTATGCCCAAACGGCGCACGAGATGCGCCATCCCAAATTCGATTATCTCACGAGCGAGATCAGTCCACAATCCTGGAACTTCCTTGACATTCAGGATCGGATGCGGCACGTGGCCCCGAGCGAGAGTTTGCTCCGCCGGCTTCGGCTCGGGGCCTCGCTTCCGCTCAAGGCATTCAAGACCAGTTGGCTCTGGTCGTTCATCGGTATCTTGCTGGGCGCTGCGCTGCTCGCCGCAGTGGGCTACGCCATTTATGCCACTTTTTGGGAAAAAGAGATGGTCTTTTCGTTTGGTTTATCCACCGACACCTTAAAAATAATCGGCTGGTCGGTGTTGGGGTATTTGGCCACGTTGTACATCGGATCGTTCGTGTCCAAGGCCATGAACTGGCAGAACACGTTGTTGAAATCCGCTGGCTTAGTGGTAGCGGCGTTTTTCCTGGCCCTGCTCAGTTGGCTCTATGTGGCCATACTCAACCCCGTGTACCTCGGCTATGGCAAACTGATGCGCCTCGACCGGGAAGACTGGCTGAAAAAATGGATCAACAGAATCTGGGACTTCATCCGCTAACCTAAAACACGTCCATCAGCATGAAGCAAAAGTCCTCCCGCGCTCAGGGCACGCGCTACTACCCGAAACGCTACGATTTCGATCCGGCATCCCGCGATGCCATCCTCGACGAGGGCTTGGTTTGCCATGTCGGTTTTGTGCGCGAGGGCCAGCCGATCATCATCCCCACGGGATATTGCCGTGTGGGCAACACGCTATACCTGCACGGCTCGGTGGGAAGTCCGTTTTTTATGCAAATGGCGCAAGGCATCCCGGTGTGCGCGACGGTCACGCTGGTGGACGGCCTCGTGCTGGCGCGGTCGGTGTTCCATCATTCGATGAACTACCGTTCGGTGGTGGCTTTCGGCAACACACGCCTTGTGTCGGATGACGCGGAGCGGTGGCTTGCTGCCGAGCGTTTTGCCGAGCACGTGGTGCCGGGGCGCTGGACCGAGGCTCGAAAACCGACACCGGGCGAGATGAAAAAAACCATGTTCATCGCGGTGGAGATCGAGGATGCCTCGGTCAAGTTTCGGGCGCACGGTGTGGCCGACGACGAGGCCGATATGGGACTGGAGGTTTGGGCTGGCGTGCTGCCGCTGCGCGTGATGCCTCGGACGCCCGTGCCCGACGAGAGCGGGGTGGCCGGGCTGCCGGTGCCGGAGTATGTGGCCGGGTACAAACGGGGAAGCAGTTAGCGAAAAATGTGATAGAGAAAAAAATTTCATTGCTGCTGATAACCTTTCCTTTTGGGTGGTATAAATGGGCATCTTCCACCTTCTTCTCTTCACTAAAATGCATTTCCTATGAAGAATTTTCTCGTGCGTGCGCTTTGCGCCGCTTTTTGCTTCGCAGCTTTGACCAACCAGATTTCGGCACAAGACCTGAAGAGCGTCTCCATGACGACCGACGGAGCCGCCGCTGCCAGCCCTGTCACCAAGAAGATCGTTTGCAAAAACGATGCTGTCAAAGTGGACATCAAACAGGGCGGCATTGACTACGCCTTCTATTCCATGGATGCCAAGGGCAGCCTCACGCCGATCAAGTCCGGCCACCTGGATCAGCCCACCGACAAAAACAGCGCTGTTGACCTCAGCCTGAGCAAGCCGGGTTCCGAAAATGTGGTGCTGATCATTACGGCTCAAAGCGATGCGGATGTGGTGGTCACGGCAGTACCCGATGCCGTTACCCCTTCTACCTCCTCCACCAAGGAGCTGATTTCCACCGATCACTACGCCATCATTGACGTCAAGACAAAATCGAGCGTAGACTACGAACTTTGGGTCAAGGACAATCCGTTCAGCGACTTTGTAAAAGATACAAAGCAGTCCGGCACGATCCCGGCACCGAACGACCTGAACCTGCTCAACGACATGGTTCTCGGCGACGCGGACGCTTATGAGATCAAGGTGGTGCTGAAGTCGCCTCAAGGCGACGGCACAGCTACGGTATCGTTCAGCGAGACGAAGCCACAGAAGTAAAAACAGGAGCAAATCACATAACTTGCAGCACAACGGGCCGAGGTAATCTCTGGCCCGTTTTTGTTTTTGTTGTACTTTGGCCACGAAAAAAGTGCTGCTTCGTGATAACCAAAACACAAAAGGAGGGATCAATGGAGAAATCATTGACTTATGAATCGGAAGACACCTTGCTGGAATCTCTCCGAAATGGAGATTCGGCGGCCTTCGAGTTCTTGTACCGACAGTACTACCGGATGGTTGCCAAACAGGCAAACGAACGTGGGCTGCAAGATTCGGATGCTCAGGATGTGTTTCAGGAAGTACTGATCGTGCTGGTGCGCAAAATCCATGACCCTGCTTTCGAGCTAAGCGCCAAATTGGGCACCTTTCTTTTTGCGATCGCGCGGAACCTGTTGCTAAAAAGAAACAGCAAACTTCCGGTGCTGCATACAGCCGATAGCGTGCCGCTTGCTTCTGACGCCCAATTGGTGGAGACCGGGGCGGACGAACTGGAAGAACGCCTCAACGCCGTGACCATGTCCCTTGACGTACTAGAACCGGAATGCCGTACGATGTTGCTGTTGTCTTTCTACGAAAAACGCTCGCAAGCGGAGATCGCCGAAGAGATGGGATACACCGAGGCTTTTGTCAAAGTAAAAAAACACCGATGCCTGAACTACCTGCGAAAACATGTCAAACAACACCCGCTTTTCAAAGACGATTAAAAAAACGCCTTATGAACGCACAGCATAACCCCGGACACCCCGACGGAACATCGAGTAAAAAACTACCCGTTTTAATACAACGCTTCATGAACGAACAACACGTAGAAACTATCCACCGGTACCTTGCAGGCATCATGGAAACCCGCGAACGGGAAGCATTCGAAGCCGACATGCAAGCCAACCCCGCCTTGCGCGAAGAAGTGGAACTCGAGCGCATCCTGATATCCGGCATCGAACGCGCCGGGCAGGACAACGAGGTCCGAAAAACCCTCGAAGCCGTGCAAGACAAACTCCGAAGCGAAGGGTTTTTCCAATCAAGGGAAGACGCAACCACACCCATACTCACCATTGCTCACACTAAAAAATTCAACATTATGAAACGTATGCTCGCTGCCGCCGCTACACTGGTCGTCCTGGTTGGAGGAGTCTGGTTTTTTATGAATCAGGATAAACCCGTGGACGCCAATGCACTCTTCACCCAATATTATCAGCCCAAGGAGGATGTTCAACGCGCCAAGGGTATTATCGAAACCCTGACCTCTTACGGCCTCGCCGGGGTACAATCCGATACCGACACCCTCAAAATGGCGCTCCAACTGTACGAGTCCGACAAATACGACGAAGCACTTGTTCTGTTTAAAGGCTTTGCCGAAACCCATCCTGAAAACGATGTCGCGCAATATTACATGGGCGTCATCCATATGAGCCAAGGGCGATATGCCAAGGCAATAGAACTCCTGCTTCCGATCTCCCGTTCGGATGAATCGGCCCTGAAAAACGATGCCCTGTGGAACCTCGCCCTGTGTTACCTCAAAACAGACGACGGCGTCAATGATGCGCGGGAAGCCTTCATCAAACTCTCCAACGACAACACGTACCCCAACCACCGCGGCGCCAAAGCCGTGCTCGAACAACTGTTGCCACAGAAATAGGTTTTTCGGGTTTCGGGTTTCGGGTTTCGGGTTTGGAGGTTTCGGGTTACTCAAACCCGAAACCTCCAAACCCGAAACCCGAAACCCGAAACCCGAAACCTCCAAACCCGAAACCTCCAAACCCGAAACCCGACCTTCTCTTAACCTCTTCATCACACGCAGGCTTATGTTGAAAAGATTGTTTTGGCCTGCCGTACTCAGTGTGTGCTTTACGCTCCCGCTGCAAGGCGGCACGCCTCAAGCCGTGGCTCAGGAAGTGTTGGACCATCTGTATGCCACCAATGGAAATTACCGGTTCAAGAAACCGAAACTGTCCATCTCCTCCGAAAACAACAAAGTAGCGGCTTTTAGCCCGTGGAAAAATGCTATAATTCTGGATCAAAAAGCCTACGACATCTGTCGGTCGTTCGGGCGCGACTCCCTTTCCGCCCTGGCGTACATTCTCGGGCACGAACTGGTACATGCCTACCAAACCGAAATCAAAAGCGGACGGATCCAGACCAATTTTCTGGCATACAACCACCACTATACCGCCGATACCCGGATCGAAAAAGTGGCCGATGTACAGGGATTGTTCAACGCCTACCTGGCAGGATACAAAGCCCTTCAAATCATGCCCGAATTGATCGAACGTATTTACCGCGACTACGGCCTCCTCGGAAAAAACCTGCCCGGATACCCCACCCTGACCGAGCGCAGGACCACCACCGAAGAGGTACTGGCCATCGCCCAAGACTTGCGCGACGTGTTCGAGAGCAGCAACTACCTGCTCGTGATCGGTCGGCACAGCCTTGCAGCCGTGGGCTACGAGCACATCCTGCAATACTATCAGGGAGCGGAGATACACAACAATCTCGGCATTGCCTACACCCTGAGCGCACAGGAATTCTGGAACCCCCGAACGGACAATTTTATCTACCCCTTGGAAGCCGACTGGCATACCAAACTGGCCCGGTCGAGCCGTGGACAGGAAGCCGCCGACCCGGCGCTCCAACCCCTGCGCACCGATTACTTGGAAAAAGCTGCTGCGCAGTTTCGCGCCGCTGCCGACATGAATACGAATTACCTTGCCGCTCGCATCAATATCGTTTGCGTGCTCAACCTCATGGGCCGCTCGACGGAAGCGCTGAAATATGCCGAGATGCACCTGCTGAAACACATCAGCGGCCGCAAGAAGCCGAAGGGTCAAGCGCCGGAAATGGCCGAAATCGCCCTAGGTATCACCTACGCGTTGCTGCCGGGAGGTGCCCGTCGCGGAGAAGCGGAGGCTGTTTTTAAGCGCCTTTCTGCCAGCGCACATGTCGTCAGCGCCTTGTATGCCCAACAAAACCTGCAGTGCCTGTACGGTACTGCCACGGAAAATGTACTGACAAACATGCCCCTGCCCGCTTCCTTGCGCCAACAAATCGGCCTCATGGAACTGGGCCGCACCAGCGACTTCGACAAGATAACGCTGGATGCAAAGAACGACATCTCGTTTGCCAAAAAACGCGGCGGCACGACAACCGGCTCGGGCACCTTTGTTTTTTCCAACGATCGGGGCAGCTTGGTAAGCCTCCTGCGCTTTCAAAATCGAACGCTGGCCGATGTGCGCATCCTGCCGCCCGAAGAAGACCTCTCGGCAACAGCCTACCGCAACATTCTGGCCACCAGTGACGGGTTTTATCTCAAATCGCCCGCCGACAAGGCCGTGCTGAAAGTGGATGCCAAGGGTCGGGTACTGGAAATGGTGAAATACGTGGAGCACGGCATGTAAGGCAAGCAGACGTGTTTGACCTGCCTTGGAGAAAGTTTTTTCCGGGAGTGATAACCTTTTTTATGAGCGGGGATATATGTGCATAGATCGCTTTGCACTGCGATAGAAACAGAAACCACAGTATTCACATAAAAAAGTAAACGTCATGAAAGCGCACCGTTTTTTCCAGTTTGCCGTCCTATTGTCTTTTGGCCTTTTCGCCACTTCTTGCACCAAGGAACCGCTGTCCACCGAGTACGATGACCAGGAATATGTTGATCCCGATATGGTTGTCCGCGTCGAACTCGACGCATTCGGGAACAACACGATAGATGCGATCCCGAGCGATGCCAAAACCGATATTGATGCCTCCAAACGGCGCAGAATCTTTACCAAACGTGCCGTGGTCACCAACCCGAGCAGCATTGACCCCGACGATGGCAGATCGAAGTACATAGAACATGTGGAGCACGCGATTTTGCCGGATGGATCCTTAAGCAAAAAAGCCATGTACCTCGAGGCTGTTTCGAACCAGTAAGCCCTTTTACTATACAGCAGACACGTTCTGTAGATTCATTTGATATCCGCGACACTCGAGCCGCTCCGGTTAACCCCGGAGCGGCTTTTTGGGGGTTATTCTATTGCCACTTCTATAACGGTACCGTGATTTTACAAAGCATCGTTCCAAAAAATATTTCAAGCAACTTCTGTTCATTAACTTTGATGCCCATTAGCCATCTTCTAACAATCAAACCAATCCATTTCATGATGAAAACACTACCCTGCATCCTCTTGCTGATCTGCCTTTCGAATAGCGCCGTACTTGCGCAATCGCCGGACTCCTCGTACTGGGTCAGTCAAGCCGACAGCCTTCTGAACCGGGTTGACCAAATGCGTCAAGGCCGAGAAGTGCCGCAGGCCCTGCAGCTTGCCGAACAAGCCGAACTACTGATCCGCGAACGCCTCGGCGTGCTCGGAGAGCCGTATGCGCGCTGCTGTTTCCTCCGGGGCATTTGCCGCTTTATGCTGGGCGATGTGGGGAATGCAGAGCCTTTGTTCCTGAAAGCCCGAGACATTCGAGCCGGCACCGTGGGCAAAGAGCATCCATTGTATGCCCTGAGTCAGAATAGTCTCGGCGTTTTGTACGATAATATGGGACGTGCCGACCTGGCCGAACCACTCTACCTCGATGCTATTCGGATTTGGGGAAACACCGTGGGCAAATACCACCCGGACTATGCAAAAGCGGTATCGAATTTGGGCCAATTGTACTCAGCCGCTGGCCGTTTTCAGGAAGCAGAGCCACTTTTGTTGGAATCGGCAGAAATCCGGAAAAACACCTTAGGCGCCGACCACCCGCTCTATGCCCAGACTGTGCTTAATCTGGGCAACCTCTACGACGATCTCGCTTTGTTTGAAAAAGCCGAGCAGTGCTTCCTGTCCGGTGTATCCATCATGAAAAATGCACTGGGCGAGGACCATCCAGATTATGGCACTGCACTCAATAATTTGGGCGCATTTTATCTGAATTCAGAGCGCCCGGCAGAGGCTGAAAAATTCCTGTTGAAATCTCGGAGCATTCAGGAGTCAGCCATGGGGCCCGAATCGCCGGGATTGGCAGATGTGATGAGTAACCTCGGATATTTATATTCCCTAAGCGGACGCTTTGCAGAGGCGGAGAAACTGCTGCTACGTGTGGTTCAAATTCGCGCCAAATATGCCGATTATGAACCCTTCAGTTATTTGAACGGCATGGGGAACTTGGCTATGGTTTACATGAATACAGGGCGATTCAAGGAATCGGAACAACTCTACTTGCAGATGATTTCCCTCCTGGATTCTATGCCTTATGTAGAACCTAAAATGCAGGCGACAACCTGGCAAAACCTGGCAGCCGTGTACGTTGAAAGTGGACAGTATGCAGAAGCGGAAAAATGGTTTTTGAAAGCAAACAAAGTATGGATCGAAAACAAAATCCAAAGCCACCGGAGCTACCTGAGCGGAATCGCCGACATGGGGCTGAATTATGCGGCCATGGGCAAGTACTCCGAGGCAGAGGCGCTGTATCTCGAAGCGAAGAATTTAACCTGGAGCCGTTGTGGAAAACGCTGCTCGCAGATGCCCACAGTCCTTATGAATATGCAAATCCTGTACTGGAAAAGTGGGCGTTTGGCGGAGGCGGTGAAAACCATTCGGGAGTCGTCGGCTTACCTGAGCGAGTGGATGGGTGCGGCCCCGTTGCAGTTTTCCGAAACGGAGATGCGGCATTTTGCCAACCGCTTCCAGGTTGATATTTGCCGACACCTTTCGTTCACAGAAACCTTCCCAAAAGCCGACCCTGAACTGCCCGGCATCTGCTACAACGACATCCTGTTTCACAAGGGATACCTGCTGCATTCCGCCGCGCGCCTGCGGAAACATTGCACCGCAGACACGGCTGTATTGAAAGTCACGAACAAAATTCAACTGATCCAAAAAGGCCTGGCCCGCGAATACGCCAAGGCTCAAAACGAACGGCAAGACCTGAGCCATCTGGAGCAGGAAGCGGTCGCACTGGAAAAAGTACTGCTCCGCGAGGTGCCCGGCTATGGCCAGGCGCTGCAACAAGTGGCCTGGCCCGATGTACAGGCCCGGCTTCATTCCGGGGAGGCCGCTATCGAGTTTGTTCACTACCGATACTACCAACCCTACAGTACCAACTCGGTGCGCTACGCCGCTTTGGTACTACGGCCCGGGGCAAAAATGCCGGCGTTTATTCCGCTTTTCGACGAAAAGCAACTCGACAGTCTGATGCATACCGAAGGAGAGCGTAAAGCGGATTATGTCAGCAAGTTGTACACCGTGGCCGAACGCGGCGCAACTCCGCTCGAAAAGCCGCAAAAAACCCTATACGAACTGCTCTGGATGCCCCTCGAAAAAGAACTTGCTGGCATCAATCGGATCTATTTTTCCCCTGCGGGCCTACTGCACCGGCTCAATCTCGGGGCCATCCCAGTAGAATCGGAGTCTACTCTGGCCGACCGCTACCAACTCGTCGAACTGGGCAGCACACGCCAACTGGTAGCTCCTTACACAGAAGGTTTTCCGGCAAAACCAGAAGGAGATGCCCTCCTTTTTGGAGGCATCCGATTCGACTCGGACAGCACAGCCATAGCACAGGCGAATGCCGGCCTCGCTGCCGGAGCATTGGTCAGCCGTGGGGCGCCGACCAATTTTCAACCTGATCCGGGCCTGCGCGGCACTACCTGGAACTACCTGAAATGGACGGAAAAAGAAGTGGACGCGCTGGTGCCGATCCTGAAAACAGCCGGGCTTAATACCACCGTGCGGAAAGGCCATGCGGCTACCGAAGAAGCCTTTAAATCCATCGGAACCGTCAAGCCCAGTCCGCGCATTCTGCATGTCGCCACACATGGTTTTTTCTTCCCGGACTTGCGCTCCGAGAGCGCAGACGACACGAAAAACGCTGCCGCCGGACTAACCGGCAATGAGCCGGTTTTTAAAACCAGCGAGCACCCCATGATCCGTTCAGGCCTCCTTTTGGCCGGTGCCAATAAGGCTTGGTCTTCCGGGAAACCTGCCTCGGAAAAAATGGACGACGGCATACTCACCGCGTACGAGATTAGCCAGATGAACCTGTCAGGCACGGAGCTGGTCATATTATCCGCCTGCGAAACCGGGCTGGGCGACATCAGCGGCAACGAAGGCGTGTTCGGACTTCAACGCGCATTTAAAATCGCCGGCGCCAAATACCTCATCATGTCGTTGTGGCAAGTACCTGATTTCCAGACGCAGGAACTTATGGTTACGTTTTACCGCCACTGGCTGGAGCAAAAGAAGGCTATCCCCGAAGCATTCCGCATCGCACAACAGGAAATGCGCGACAAGTACCAAAACCCGTACTTCTGGGCCGGCTTTGTTTTGGTGGAATGATGTGGGATGAACGATAGGAAATCCGTAGAGACGAAATGAATATTACCGTACAACCGCTCGAGAGTGTTCACGGAACTGTGTCACCATTAACTTTGACACATGGAAAAGGAATTTGATTTTGAAAGTTTCAAAAAATACACCCGAGACCCGAAACCCGTAGTTTTGATCCCCTGAAATCCCCACCAAACAGCTGCAAGCGCCCCGCTTGCCCTTGCTTCCTGTCGTGATCATCTTCCGACGACGCCCCGCACGCTTCATTAACGGCGCCGCCTACTCCTTCCTTGTCACACAAAAACTACTCCCGGCCGACTGCGCCGTGCGAGCGCGGGAAGTTTTTTGTCTGTTCCCTTTGGCGACATTACCGAACGATCCGACGCACCCCGCAACAAGCCGGTGATAACCAATTCCCGGTTTCGGGATTCATGGCCGCCGCATGGTGTGTGTCTTGGCTTTCCCACGTTCGCTTCTTGCTCAATTGTCACATATGAAATCAAAAAAATTGCTCACCTCCCTGCTGGCCCTATTGCCGGCACTCGCCCTGTGGAGCCAGACCGCGCTCCAGGGCACCGTATCCAACAGCGCCGGAGAGGCATTGATCGGCGTGTCCGTTTCACTCAAAGGCACTTCCATCGGGGCCGTCACGGATACCAACGGCGCCTTCAGCCTCGACGTGCCGCCCGACGGCGACCAGGTACTGGTCGTCAGTTACACCGGTTACGGCAGCCGGGAAGTGACGGTACGCGCGGGCATACGCGCCATCGAGATCACCCTTGAGGAGGGCATCCACCTCCGGGAAACCGTCGTCACGGCCCTCGGCATCACCCGTTCGGAGAAATCGCTGGGGTATGCCGTGTCGCAGGTGGACGGCGAGGACATCTCCAAAGTCCGTGACCCGAACATCGTCAACCAACTCGGCGGACGGGCGGCGGGTGTCACGGTCATCGGAAGCACGGGCAATTTCGGCTCCTCCGCCCGCATTACCATCCGGGGCATCAAGTCCATCAACGGCAACAACCAGCCGCTTTTTGTGGTGGACGGTGTGCCGATGGACAACTCGAATTTTACGAACAGTTTCCAAGCAGGTGGGTTATCTGTATTTAATTCTGCTCAATACTTCAGCGGGTTTGATTACGGCAGCGCCATCTTGGACCTGAACCCCGGCGACGTGGAAAGCGTCAGCGTGCTGAAAGGCCAGGCTGCGGCGGCGCTCTATGGCTCGCGGGGCGCCAACGGCGTCATTCTCGTCTCTACGAAAAAAGGCAGCAAATCGGACAGGCGGGGCATCGGCGTCAGCATCGGCAGCAGCCTGACCTGGGACGAGGTTGCCTTTTTCCCCGATTACCAAAACAGCTACGGCGGCGGCGTGGATTTACGACCCCATGGCTTCGCCGACAACTCCGGCTTCTACAAAATTCCGCTCAACGAGGTGGATGGAAACGGCAACGTTGTGGCAGCTTACCAATCCTTCGACCTCGTGCCCATCTACGCGGTGGACGAAAGCTGGGGAACCCGCTTCGCCACGAGCACGACCGAGCATTTTCAACACCTCGAAGGCATCGGCTACGCCTTCCCGAACGGATACGGCGCGGGCGAGGACTTCCTCATGTTCCGCGACTGGAACTCCTGGGACAACTGGGACACGGAGCATTTCGGCAAGTCCCGCCGCTGGGAAGTTGGCGACCACCCTCGCGAATATTTTCAAACGGGCTTGTCTTCCAATCAAAGCATTGCCTTCGAAGGCAAAGGCTTCCGCTTGTCGTACAATCGTTTTGACCAAACCGGCATTTACCCAAATTCAAAAAGCGCCCGCAACACGCTGGCGTTCAACGGCTCGCTTGACCTTGGCAGCCACCTGACCTCATTTCTCGGCGTCAACTATGTGAACACCCGCACCACCGGGCGAAGCACGACGGTTTGGGATGCACGGGGCGGGCATAACCCCAGCATGAATTTCAACCAATGGTGGCACCGCGAACTGCGATTTGCCGATTTGAAAACCTACCTGAACCCCGACGGCTCGCAACGTACTTGGAATCGCCGCAGCGCCTTCGACGGCTTGCCGCAATACTGGGACAACCCCTACTGGGTGCGCCACAAAAACTTCCAGAACGACGGGCGCGACCGGGTCTTCGGCAACGCGGGGCTGACCCTGAAAATCAACTCCTGGCTCAGCGCCACCGGAAGGGTGCTCACCGATTTTTACACGGAGAGAAGAGAGGAGCGCTTCGCCGTCGGCAGCTATTGGCAATCGCAGTATATCCTCGACGAATACGGCGTGAACGAAACCAACGCCGACCTCATCGTGCGGGCGGAGCGAACGCTTGCGAACGACTTTTCGGTCAGCGCCTTTGCAGGGGGCAACAAGCTCTGGCGGAGCACCCGCCGCCATTTCGGAGCCACCCGGGGCGGGCTGAACGTGCCGAACATCTACCGCGTCCAAAACTCGAAGGAACGCCCGGAGCTGCGAAACACGCAGTCGGAAAAAGAAATCGAAAGCCTTTTCGGGGGGCTGACCCTCGGCTACCGAAGCCTGCTGTACCTCGATTTGACGGGGCGCAACGACTGGTCGAGCGCATTGCCGGACGAGCACAACAGCTACTTCTACCCTTCCGCTTCGGCGAGTTTTGTGTTCAGCGAATTGCTCCACCCGGGATTTTTGTCCTTCGGAAAACTGCGCCTCGGCTGGGCGCGGGTGGGCAATGACACCGACCCGTACAACGTGTTCGACTCGTACGTCGCCAACGAGAATTTCGGCAACGATCCCAACTACACCGTATCCAACACGCTGAACAATAGGGGCTTGAAATCGGAAAAAACCACCTCCATCGAAGCGGGCGTGGACCTGCGTTTTTTCAAAAATCGCCTCGGCATTGACGTAACGGTGTACAGCGGCAAAACCGTGGACCAAATCCTGCCCATCGCCACCACGCCGACCACGGGTTATTATCAGCAGTTCATCAACGCGGGGGAAATCACCAACAAGGGCATCGAAATTGGCTTGAACGCCACACCGATAATCTCGAAGGATTTCCGCTGGGACGTCCGCTTCAACTTTGGCAAAAACGAAAACAAGGTCGTCGAACTCAACGCCGACGACCCGACGCTGACGAACATCCAGGTCGGCTGCTGCCAATTCGAGGTGACGCTCAATGCCTACGAAGGACTGCCCTACGGAACCCTGCTCGGCTATGATTTCCTGCGGGACAAAAACGGCAATCGCCTCGTTGACCCGAATAGCGGACAATATCTCCGAAGCACCGATCTCGTCCCGCTCGGCAGCGTCAACCCCGATTTCACGGGTGGCATCACCAACACTTTTTCTTGGAAAGGCTTCACCTTCAGCGTATTCGTGGATTTTCGCAAGGGCGGAAAAATCTATTCCGCCACGCACAACACCGGCAATTACGCAGGTATTTTGGCGGAAACCGCCGAAGGAGGCATCCGAGAAAACGGCATCGTGCTGGACGGAGTGCCCGCCCTGTTGGACAACAGCGGACAGCTCATCCTGGAAAACGAAGGCGACCCGAACGTGAAAGGCGATGAAGTCTATGCCTCCACCGGCGAAGCCAACACGATCGCAGCTGATGCTCAAACCCACTTTTATGGCGGTACTTTTTTGGGCGGCTCCCATGTTTTCGACGGCTCTTTCATAAAACTTAGGGAAATGAGCCTCGGTTACTCCCTGCCGCAAGCCTGGCTCGGCAAGACGGGCATCCGGGAGGCAACCCTCTCCCTCATTGGGCGCAACCTGGTGATTTTGCACAAAAATATCCCGCACATTGACCCCGATACCGCCATCAGCACCGGCAATGTGCAGGGCTTGGAAGGCGGGATGCCGCAGGGAACACGGTCAATTGGGGTGAGCCTTAACTTCAAATTCTAAAATCTTGGACAATGAATAAGATAAAAATCATTTCGCTTGTCGCCCTGATTTTCGGCATTATTTCCTGCGGAAAAGATTTCGACGACATCAACATTGACCCGAACAACCCTTCCGCCGTGCCGGTGGAATACCTGCTCACCGCCGCTGAAAAAGACCTGGCGGCGGTAACAACCGGCTTTTACATCGAGCCTTTGCTTGCCCAGTATTTTTCGCTGAACAACTACACCGAACCAAGCCGTTATTTGCTTCCTCCCCCCTACTCGAACATGGGTTATTTCTATGCCGGGCCTCTGAAAGATTTGAAGGAAATCATCGAAGTGGTTTCCACAAGCGCGGATGCCGGCTCCCCGAAATCGCAAAACCAAATCGCCATTGCACGGGTGTTGATGGCGTATGCCTTTCACAACGTAACCGATATTTTTGGCCCTGTCCCGTACACCGACGCCTTGCTTGGCGACCAAAACCGCACGCCGAAATGGGATTCGCAAAAGGACATCTACTTCGGCATTTTGCAGGAACTCAACGCCGCTGTCGCCCAGATGGACGAAAGCGCTGGCAGCTTCAACAGCGGTGACATCATTTTCCATGGCGACGTGGGCAAGTGGAAAAAATTCGCCCGTTCGCTCACCCTGCGCGTCGCCATGCGAATGTCCGACGTGGAGCCTGCCACCGCCCAGGCGGAAGTGGAAGCCGCCGCCGCTTTCGCCATGAGCGGCAACGGCGACAATGCCTACTTTCGCTATCTGCCGGGGCAACCCAACAACAATCCCTGGCACCAGTGGCGGGTGCTGGGTGGCGATGCCAACATCGGCGTGAGCAATATTTTGATTGACAAAACCCTCAAGCCGCTCGCCGACCCCCGCCTACCTTTTTTTGCCGACGAGCGGGTGAACGGCGGCGGCTATATCGGTCGCCCCTTCGGGCAGACCAGCGAGGTGGCGGCTTCCGAATACCCCGATGAATACTCTCAGCCCAGCGGTGCCGCCGCCGTGCGCAGCGGCATTCCGTTCAAGCCGACCGACGTGGCTTCGCCGGAGTTTCCAGCCATCTTCATGCGCTACGCCGAAGTATGCTTCCTGCTCGCCGAAGCGAAGGAGCGCGGCTGGAACGTGCCCGGCTCGTCGGCGAAGGAATGGTTCGACGCAGGCATCACCGCCTCCATGAACGAATGGGGAGTGAGCGACCCCGCCGTCATCGCCGCCTACCTGGCGCAAGACTCGGTGGACTACGACAAAGCCCCCGGGGGCTGGAAACAGAAAATCGGCGTTCAAAAATGGATTGCCCAATACATGCAAGCCACCGAAGCATGGACGGAGTGGCGCCGGCTCGATTTTGAAAAACTGGAACTGCCTGTGGGCGGCGCGCTCATGGACTTGGGCGGCAAGCCAGCACCCTCGCGCCTGCTCTACCCCGCCAATGAGCAGACGCAAAATGCAGTAGGCTACCAGCAGGGCTTGAGCTTGCTCGGCGGGCCGGACAAACTGAGCACCCGCCTATGGTGGGATGTGAATTGAGGAGGTTGGAGGGTTTCTGGTTTGGGGATTTGGGGTTTCGGGTTGGAAGGTTCTGGTTTTCTGCCGTTGCCGGGGCTTCCCGGCAAGGGCAGCGGGGTTTTGGAATTTGATAGCGACGTCGAAATTTTTATCCTTGGCGTAGCTGCACTTCGAGGTAGTCCTTGATGGTGGAGATGAAGAGTTTCATGTCGGAAAACATGACATTAAGTTCCTTATCGGTAGGAACCATGTCTATTTCATAATCTGCATTGCTGCGGGCTTCGTATATTCACGAAAAGCAGCCAAGGCTAACATCGCGTAAAACATACCGTAATAAATTCGATTGGCGGCGATGGCCGGCATGTTTTGCGAAAGACATAGTTCTACTACTTTGATTGTTTTTTCAGCCTGTTCGATTCGTAACGGAATGATACTTTGAGGCGATTCTGGCGTTTTCATGCGTAAATTCCTTTTTGCAATGCCGTTGTAAAGATGGGTTGAACACCTCGAATTGAATGATTGAGTTCCTGCTCTGAAATCACGAGCGTTTGAATGTAAACATCGTAGTCCGAGTCAATTCCCCACATGATGTCTATGACATCGTGTCGAAATTTCCAATCATACTCCCCTCGGACCACCACCAAAAGATCATAATCCGACCAGCGGTGCGGCTTGCCCCAGGCCCGCGACCCGAACAGGATGACATCCTTGATCTTGTCGCCAAAGGCCGCTACCAGCCGGGCTTTTGCTTCCCGAAGAATCTTGTCGCGCTTTTTCATGGTGCGTCGAATGTAGTTAGAAGTCGTTTGCAAAAATACGCGCTTTGTGCGTGCCGTCGTAAACCAATTTTTTACGAACATGAAGACCATCATCTTGCTTCCGCTGCTGCTGGCCGCCGCCACGTCCTCTGCCCAGGACACCAAGGGCGCCACGCCCCTCCCCACTCAAAACTCAAAACTCGAAACTCAAAACTCCACAAGGGCCGTCGTCATCGGCATCTCCGACTATCAGGACCCCGCCATTCCCGACCTGCAGTTCGCGCACCTGGACGCCGAGGCGTTCGCCGAATGGCTGCGCTCGCCGGCGGGGGGGAGCGTGCCGGAGGCGAACATCCGGCTGCTGCTCAACGGCCAGGCCACCATCGGCAACATGTACAAGGAACTGGAATGGCTCGTGGAGCAAAGCCGCGAAGGCGACCGGGCGGTCATCTACTTCTCCGGCCACGGCGACATCGAGGCCAAAACCCGCAAGAAGGAGGGCTTCCTGTTGTGCTACAACTCCCCGCCGAACAACTACCGCACCAATGCCTTTGCCGTGTACTTCCTGCAGGACATCATCGAGCGCCTGTCGCTGGATCAAAAGGCCCAGGTGCTGGTAGTGACCGATGCCTGTCGCGCGGGCAAACTGGCCGGCTCCGAGTACGGCGGTGCGCAATTGACCGCCGCCGCCCTGCAGGAGCGGTTCACCAACGAGGTCAAGATACTCTCATGCCAGCCCAACGAGTACAGCATCGAAAGTGCGCAGTGGGGCGGCGGGCGCGGCGTGTTCAGTTACCATCTCGTGGACGCGCTGTACGGACTGGCCGACCGCGATGCGGACGAGCGCATCAATCTGAAGGAAGTCGGGCGCTACCTCGAAGACCGGGTGCCGGTGGAAACCGACCCCTTGCCGCAGAACCCCGTCGTGGTGGGCGACCGCGAGGCCGTGCTGGCGGCGGTGGAAAAAACCGCGCTGGCCGAGTACCGGAAAAAACGGGAGCAGGAACAGCCCGGCTTCCTGCCCACCGACATGAAGGGCATGGAACAGCAGTTCGTGGCGGGCATGGACTCCAGCATCCGGGAACTGTACGCGGCATTTTTGGCCGCCGTCGAGCGGGGCGACCTGATGGCCCCGCCCGGCAAGAGCGCCAACGACCACTACGAGCGGCTCGTGCAGGTGCCGGAGATGCTCCCCCTGCGCGGCCAGATGACCCGCAATTTCGCCGCTGCACTGATAGACGAGTCGCAAAGCGTGACCAACCGCCTGCTGAAAACCGACCCGCAGGTGGTGAGCGACGTGTGGTCGCGCCCGTTCGTATTCGACCACATCCCGGCGCACCTGGCGCGGGCGACGGAGTTGCTGGGAGAGAAGCATTACCTGTACAGTGCCTTGAAAGGGAAAGCGTGCTTTTTCGAAGCGAAAACCTACCGGCCTGACCGCTACCCCGGTATTCCGACGGATTCCCTGTTGAAAAAAGTTATCGGCAAACTGGAAGAGGGTCTCCACTACGATCCCGGTGCTGCTTACTTGCACGTAGATATTGCTATCGTTTTGTTCTGGCGGCTTTTTGAATTCGAGAGAGCAATGGAACACGCAAAAAAGGCACTGGAAATATCCCCAAACTGGGCCTATGCGCATGTACTGGCCGGAAGGTGTTATGCAGAAGGCGAGAGAGACCTTGAACAAGGTGTGCAGCATTACCTCCGTGCATTGGAACTGGATTCCGCTTGTCTGCTGGCTCGGCAAGAATTGTTCTGGATGCACAAATTCCATGGGAGTCGGGCAACAAATACCTACACAGACAGATACATTCTGGAGATAGAAAAGATGCTGGCTACCGATACGGCGGCCGTACCGCTGTATCATCTTAACTGGTACGGTTTGGCGTTAGTTCTGCGGAATCGTGCCGAGGAAGCTGCGGTGGTGTTAGAAAAAGTGGAACAGGCGACCCGACAGCAGGATTTTGTCTGTTACCAGTTTTTAAGTCAAGCCTATTGGGTGTTGCGCAGGGATGATGACCTGATTCGAGTTTATAAGAAACTCATGGAAATCAACCCCAATAATCCAGATCCTTTTTTGGGCCTGGCAGGGATCTATCTGAAATCAGGGGAACCAGAAAAGGCAGTTGAAATCCTGAAACCTTGGGAGAAAGACAGTTTACTGCCAAGTTATTTTGCTTTAAACGTGCATACACTTCTGGGAGAGGCCTATATGGCGTTTGGCAAAGAGGAGGAGGCTAAGGCTCAATTTGAGTTTGTGAGAAATGATTTATCTGTTCCCATTAACGCATTGGAAATGAATTATCGGGGGCGGGCAAGTCTGTGGCTCGATGGCTTGCCAGCAATGGAAAAAGTCATCGTGAATGGGTTAGAAAAATTTAATGGTGATCCTTTCTTCTACTATCAATCAGCCTGCCTTTACTCCTTGGCCCGGCAGGAGCAAAAGGCATTGGAATGGCTGGAGCTCGCCCTGCAAAAGGACTTCAACGATATTCTTCAGATACAGATAGACCCCGACCTTGACTATATCCGCGACTCGGGAGCCTTCAAAGCCCTGCTGAAGAAATACTTCCCCGATCAGGTCAAAGACTAAAAAAATTGCCGAAGAAAGCCTTTCGCATCAACCCGGAAACCTTCAGGCCGGATGTGCTTCGATCCAGGCTTTGATGGTGGCAATGAAGAGTTTCATGTCCGAGAATTGCAGTTCAAAATCGGTATCAGGCAGAATTTCGACAATATCATAGTCCGGGTTTGCTCGCGTATCGTAGGCCTTCTTGACAATTTTGCTAAAGTGACTTGGAAAGATACCGGTATGCACAAAATTCTTGTTGAACCAGCCAATCAATTGCAAGTGTTTGTATGTCTTGAAGTTGTTCAACAAAGCAAGGGCTAACAATGCGTAAAAAATTCCGTAATATATCCGGTTGACGGCCATAGAATAGCGGTCGTTTTCCAGACAGAGTTCAACATCGGCGATACAGGCTTCCGCTTGCCCAAGCCGTGTAGAGATGAGCTGATCGAGATTTTCTTTTTCGTTCATGCGTAGATTCCGTGCTGTACGGCATCCTTGAAAATTGGTTGATACCCCCGCACCGAGTAGTTCAATTCTTGCTCAGAAATCACCAATGTTTGTGTAAAAACATCGTAATCCATGTCTATATCTGCCATTATATCCCAAACAGCGTTGCGGAACCGCCAATCATATTCCCCCCGAACCACCACCACGAAATCCCAGACCGACCAGCGGTGCGGCTTGCCCCACGCCCGCGACCCGAACAGGATGACGTCCTTGATCTTGTCGCCGAAGGCCGCCACCAGCCGGGTTTTTGCTTCCCGAAGTATCTTGTCGCGCTTTTTCATGGTGCGTCGAATGTGTTAGAATCGTTTGCAAAAATACGCACTTTGTGCGTGCCACCGTAAACCAATTTTTTACGAACATGAAGACCATCGTCTTGTTTCCGCTGCTGCTGACCGCCGTCACGCTTTCCGCCCAAACGGAAAAAGGCGCCACGCCTCTCCCCACTCAAAACTCAAAACTCGAAACTCAAAACTCCACAAGGGCCGTCGTCATCGGCATTTCCGACTACCAGGACCCCGCCATCCCCGACTTGCGCTTCGCCGACCGGGACGCGGAGGCGTTCGCCAATTTCCTGCGCTCACCAGCGGGCGGCGGGCTGGACGGCGACCACCTCAAAGTGCTGACCAACCAGCAAGCCACGATGGGCAAAGTAGCCGCCGCCCTCGACTGGCTGCTGGATGTGTGCCGCGAGGGCGACCGGGCGATCATCTACTTTTCCGGGCACGGCGACGTGGAGCGGAAAACCATCTCCCAGCCGGGGTACCTGCTTTGCTGGGACGCGCCCCCGCAGATTTACATGTCGGGCGGGGCCTTCAACCTGCGTGATCTGGAAGAAGTGGTGAGCACGCTGTCCATCCAGAACAAGGTGCGGGCCATCGTCATCGCCGATGCTTGCCACGCCGGCAAACTCTCCGGCACGGGCATCGGCGGCGCACAGATCACCGGCGCCAGCCTGGCGCGGCAGTACGCCAACGAGATCAAAATCCTGAGTTGCCAGCCCAACGAGTACAGCATCGAAGGCGAGCAGTGGGGCGGCGGGCGCGGCGCGTTTTCCTACCACCTGCTGGACGGCTTGCTGGGCCTTGCTGACCGGAACACGGACGCCGGCATCACGCTTTCCGAAATTGACCGCTACCTCGAAGACCACGTGACGCCGGAGGTGGCGCCCCACCGACAAACCCCGCTGATTTTGGGAAACAAAACGGAACACTTGGCGACTGTTTTCCCGGAAATATTGGCGGAACTGAAAAAAGGCAAAACCGGGCAACTGGCGGTTTTTTCCAAAATTGACAGCCGGGGCCTCGAAGAAGACGTGCTGGCGGGCGTGGATACCAGCATCCGGGAACTGTACCGGCTGTTCAAAAAATCCATAGACGACAAGACCTTTTTTGAGCCAGCCAATGCTTGTGCCGACGTTTTTTACGAAAAACTGATCGCCGAGCCGAAATTAGAGCGCTTGCACAATACCATGCGGCGCAACTATGCGGCGGCCCTGCAGGACGATGCGCAGCAAGCCGTGAACAACCTGATGAAATCCGAAAAAACCGAAGTCCGGTTGTACCGCCTCGAACGCGTGAAAAAATACGCACCCTACCCCCGCTACCTTGCCCGGGCGGCCGAACTACTCGGCCCCAACCACTACCTGTACGCCACCCTGCAGGGCCGGAAATGCTACTTCGAAGGCGTCCTGCTTCAATTGGAAAGCCCGCTCAACCCCGACTCCCTGCTGGGCCGACGGCTGATGGACAAGTGCCGGGAGGCACTGGCCTGGCAGCCGGATGCCGCACTGACGTACCTGGCCATGAGCGAGGTGTTTAACCGCATCCTGCCGAATACTGATTCTGCACTATGGTACGGGCGGAAAGCGATAGAGGTTGCGCCTTATTTCATCAGAGCATATACGATCATGGCTGCAAGGCTTTCCTTGATCAAAAAGACAGACGATGCTCAACCGTTCCTCGATCAAGCCATGGCCTTGGATTCGAGCCAGGCAATTGTTTGGCAAACCTACGGGTTATGGCATATTGCTCAGGGCCATTGGGATGCCGGTGAGCCATATTTATTCAAAGCCAAAGCGCTGGACTCCACTGCATCAGAACCCTATTTTTGGCTTGGCTTATTAAGTTTTGAACGAGGGAAAATGCAGGAGTCCGAACAGTATTTCCTGAAAGCCGCACAGACCGATAAGCCCGATCCAAACACTTTTACCTACTTGGGGGCAATACAGTTCAATGCCGGGCAATATGAGGAAGCCGAAAAGTACTACCTCCAAGGATTGGACATTGAACCGAATCATTTACTTTGCTTAACCTACTTGGCAGGTATTTACTGGAAAACCCAACGCCCGGATGAGGCGAAGGCATTATTGTTTCAGGCAATGGCCTATGACTCAACTTCTTTTCAGGCTCAATTTAATATCGGCATGGCATTTTGGGCGAACGACTTTTATGCTGAGGCGGAAATAGCCTACCTAAAAGCAATTGCGATTAATTCGAACGCTGCTATTGCCTACTACCAATTGGCTTGTGTCCAAACCTATCAAAACAGGGTGGAGGAAGCCTTTGCATCTTTGGAATTGGCGTTGAAGAAAGGTAAAAAAAACTATTCCTATATGCAGGAGGACCCCGACCTCACCCCACTCCGCGCCCTCCCCGAGTGGACAACCCTGATGAAAAAATACTTCCCCGACCAGGCCAAAGACTGAAACCCGGACAACCCGGCCACCGTTTGCCTCTTGTCAAAAAACAAGTAATTTTGTGGAAAATTAACCGGTATGGAAAAGCAACAAGTTGAATACGACGCTGAAAAATACCCGAACTTCAAGGAGTATCTCTGGTTCAAGGAGCATGAGGAAGAACTGATGCAGCGCTTCTACGGACGATACATTGTCATCAAGGATGAGGAGGTCATCGGGGATTATGGCTCCTGGAGGTTGGCCAGACAGCAAACCGTCAAAGATCATAAACCAGGCACATTCATTATTCAATACTGCATGGAGCGTGACCCTCGTTGGGCGCCCCGGCTCATCTCATTTGGTCTTGCCCAGCGGCCTCGTTTTTCATAGTGTTCAGGCAATGGGATTTACTTTCGGTGACGATGACTGCGACATCATCATCGGCATGGACATTATGACCCAAGGCGATCTGGCGCTGACCAATCTGGAAGGCCGCACCGTCTTTTCCTTCCGCATTCCCTCGCTCCATACGGTTGATTTTGAGGCCGAACAAGCTGTTTGAAATTTCTTTAATGGCTATCCGCCTTTAGGAAACAAACAAATTATGCCGCTCGCGAATTGGACGGGGACAAGTCCCGCCCGACCTGCGAGCGGCATGATGGCGGTGCAATCAAACCGAGCCGCAATACCGCAACGGACTAAACCCCTCTCAAAGCCTTTGTCAATATTTGGTCAACTCCGCTGCCTAAACCTTAAAAATTTAACATTTCGTGCAACCCACCTGTTCAAGTCTTGTCAATGGAATCAAATAACAAAATGGACGCCACGCAAACGCACCGCGACCTTATTGAGCGCTGTAAGGAGGGCCGCCGCGACGCGCAGTTCGAGTTGTACCGCCTCTACTCCCGGGCCATGTACAACACGGCGCTGCGTATGGTGAAAAACGCCCACGACGCCGAAGACGTGCTGCAAAGCACCTTCGTGGAAGTGTTCGCCAAGTTGGAATCCTTTCGCCACGAGAGCAGCATCGGGGCATGGATCAAACGCATCACGATCAACAAGAGCATCAACTTCCTGAAAAGCAGGCGCCTCACTTTTCAGGAACTGACCCCGCTCAACGAACGTGCCGACGAACCCGACCGCGACGTGGAACTGCCGCTGAGCATCGAACGAGTCAACCGCGCCATCACCGGCCTGCCGGATGGATACCGAATGGTCTTCACGCTGTATGCCATGGAAGGCTACGACCACGAAGAAATCGGCGACATCCTCGGCATCACGGAGGCCACGTCCAAGTCCCAGTACAGCCGGGCAAAAGCGAAATTGCGCGAAATGCTCGTCTGAAACTCGCAGCAACACGAGTCCAGAAAATTGAAAAGTAAAAGAAAAAAGAAATGTCAAACAGCAGCAAAATAGAACAGTATGTGCGAAGCCGGCGAGAGGCCTTCGACACCGCCTTGCCCAGCCCCTACTGCTGGCCGGCGGTGGAAAAAACGCTCGACCGCCTGCGCACCGCCGACACCCTCGAGCAGTACCTGCTCCTGAACCGCCTCGAATTCGACAGCGACCAGCCTGCTGATCGCGTTTGGCTGGCCATCACCCGGACCTTGGACAACACCACCCATGACCCGCTGGAGTCGTTTATCCAAAACAACCGGGACGCGCTCGACACCGAAACTCCCGACCAACGCGTATGGGCCGCCATCGAACAGGCCGTGCCGGCAAAAACGGCCAAAGTCGTTTCCGTCAACTGGCGCCAACACCTCCTGCGTGCCGCAGCCTCCATCGCCCTGCTCATTGCTGGGATCAATATCGGCATCTGGTATGGTGCCGGCTCCGCCGAATCCGGTCTGAGCATGAGCGACATCTCCACGGAATACGCCGAACTGGAACAATACTACCAGCGAGACATCACGGTCAAACAGAGCAAACTCACCCAATTCGCTTCATACAGCGATACAAATGTCCTCGACGACTTGCGCCAGATGGATGCCGCCATGAACGAATTGCGTGAAGAACTCGCCAACGTTCCCGCTTCCAACCGCGAACAGGTCGTGCGGGCCATGATCGAAAATTACAAGGCCAAAACAGCCATCCTCGAGCGCGTGCTCGATCACATCCAACAGCAGCAGCCCAATCAACAGAATTCAGTACCGACAAACAGCAGCAATTATGAAGTCGAAAATCTTTAGTATCAGCAATATCCGGCAGGTGTTCCTGGTCTGCCTGACCGTGCTCGGCAGCACGGCCTTCGCCCTTGCCGATGGCCCCAAGCATGAATTCACCAAAAAAATCAACCGAGAGTTCAATATTTCGGCCACCGGAACAACGGCCATCTACAACAAATACGGCAAGGTGAACATCAACACCTGGCAAAACAACTCCGTAAAAATTGACATCACGATCATCGTCAACGCCGGCGACCAACGCATTGCGGACAAAACGTTCGACCGCATCAAAGTCAATTTCATGAATACCGCCGACTATGTGAAAGCCGAAACCATCATCGAAACCGAGTCCAAAGTCTCCTGGATCACCGGCACCTGCGAAGACTTCAAAATCAACTACGAGGTCTGGATTCCCGTCGGAAATCAACTCGACCTGAAAAACAAGTACGGCAATGCCTTTGTGGCCAACCTCAACGGAAAACTCAAGGCCGAGATCAAGTACGGCGACTTGCGCACCGAAACCGTGAACAACAACGCAGACCTCTCCCTTGGGTACGGAAAAGCCGCCATCGTCAAAGTGCGCAACCTCTCCGGGTACATCAGTTACGGCGGCCTGACGTTGACCGATGCCGCCGAAGTCCAACTCGACGCCAAGTATTCGGATTTTCTGATTGACCGGGCTACGATCGTGCGCATCACGTCCAAGTACGACAACTTCAACCTCGGCGACATCGAAGACCTGCGGGTGCAAACCAAATACTCCAACCTGCGGGTAAATACCGCCAAGGCGGCATTTGTGACGGCCCACTACACCGATGTGAAGATCAACAACGTATCCGGCAGCGTTGATGCTGACCTGAACTACGGTAGCCTGAAAATCGGTGCCCTCGGGCGCAACTTCTCGGAAGCCCGGATCATCGGCAAACATACCGACGTGCAAATGAACGTGGAAAGCGGCGCCGTCTTCCGCTTCGATGCCGAAACGACCCATGCCGGCTTGCGAACCCCAACCGGCGCCACCATCAGCAAACAAAACAAACAGGGCGGCTACTCCGCCGTCGAAGGCTTCGTCGGCGATGCCAACGCCCCGCGCCTCGTGCTTGCCCGTCTGAGCTACGGCGGGTTTACCCTGAAATGACGCGTGATTTGTTTTTTTCACCGCAGAGACGCAGAGGCGCGGAGTAACATTAAAAAGTTACTCTGCGCCTCTGCGTCTCTGCGGTGAAAGTTTTTTTACTCCTTACCTGTCATGTACCGGAAAACCAATTCCGGTTCGTACCCGGCCCGAACGAGCGCTGCTGCCGATTTGGCCCGGGCGTGCGGGTCCCCTTCGTACCGTTGCCAACGTTTTAGCAACAATTCCTGCAAAACTGCCAGGTATTCGCCCTCGTCAATGGCTTCCAGCGCTTGCTCGACCACTGCCGGTGGAATCGCCCGATGCAGCAGTTCCAGCCGGATGCGCACGCGCCCCCACTGATTTACCCGGAATTTGCCTCCGGCATACGCGCGCGCAAAACGCTCTTCATTCACATAGCCGTCAGATTCCAGCACCCGCCAAATTTGTTCGGCGGTTTCGCCCGCAATACCCAATTCGGTCATTTTTCGCCGTACTTCCTGCGGGCATCGCTCGCGGTAGGCACAATAGTTTTCCATTTTGGCCAAAGCCTCATCGGGAGAAAGCGGTTTATCTCGTTGTTTTTGAAATGCCATGACAGGACAAAATTGGGGGTAAAAGTTTACTTGTGAGGCCGCCGATGTACTTGCATGTCGGAAAACAACTGCCCTCTGTTCCTACAAAAGTAAACCAGGTCTGTGCGCATTTTCGATTCCCGCGTTTGAAAAGTCAAACTTGGGTAGAAAATGGCACAGACCTGGCCTATGTCGCACAAGAACTCCAAGTACCTCCGGTATGTCCGGAACTATCAATCCCGATACACCACGAACCGTTTGGTAGCGGTCATTTTTTCGCCCGCAAAACCAATCCAGTACACACCGGGAGCAAACCCGGAAACATCCAGATTCAGGGTATTGCTGCCCGCGAGAACATCCGCCTGCCGCGTATGTGCCAACCTACCTCCCGAATGAAAGACGCGCAACAGCAAGCGTTCAGCAGTTTCCGTGGCAAACGTGATGCGCAATAATGGCCGGCCGGACTACTTGTCGTGTTGCACCAAACTTCCTACGACAAACGGCGTTTTCGCATCCTTGCGGTAGTCGCGCACAAAGCCGAAAGACAAGTCTTTTGGAATGTTCACGGACTCGGCCGAACCTTTGAACCCGTCCTGGCAGTCCACCGTGAATTTGAGCTCCTTCAAGCGGCCTTCGGCATCAAAGACCATGTGGGTATAATCGATCTGAATCTTCATGGAGGCCATTTCGGCTTTGATGTTCATCAAAATTTCTTTCGTGTGGTACTGTTGGAAATAAGCCTCCACCTTGGGAACGCTTTGAGCGTTCAGCGTGGTAAAACCAAAGCAAGCGAAGGTGAACAGGAAAAGCAGTTTTTGCATAAACCAGAGTTGTTTGTAAAAATGAAATGATGGACGTTTCGAGTGCAAATGTAGGGCAACGGCCTGAAAAGCCAAAAGAGGCGCGCGCTCAGTTGCGGACGACCGGGCGCACCAGCTTGCCGCTTTTCAGTTCAACAACCAAATAGTACGTTCCGGCCGGCAAAAGACTCAGATCAATTTCCTCGTCTATTCGCTGCCCGAGCACCTGTTTCGAGAATATCCGGCTTTGACGGGCATCCACCAGGTCCAGGGTTATGGGTTCGCTCTTTTTCAGTTCCATCCGGACGCGCACGGTATTCGCCGTTGGATTGGGCGCCAGCGAAAACTGCACCACATCGGGCGGGGTGTCCGTGGAAACGGTCTGCGATTTTATCTTGTAAATGGCGCCTTGCGCAAGCGCGGCCACATACAGTTCGCCATCGCGGTCTTCGCCGTACGAGCTGTACTGGTTGGCGGCAAACTGCCCGACCAGCGCCGTGGAGAACGTCCCGTCCTGGTTCCGCTTCGTAGCCCACCAGCGCCCGCTCACATAATCGGAAAAGAAATAGTACCCGTACAGGTCGGCGTACAGGCTGCCGCGATACACGAACCCGCCCGTGATCGAGCGGCCCAGTCCGGGATTGGCGTACTCGAACACCGGGGCCATGTAGTTGGAGGCCGGCTGACACCCGGTGGTGTTGTACGGGGAAAGGCCCTCGTAACAGCGCCAGCCGTAGTTGCGCCCGCCCGTACCGGCAGGTTCGAAATCCACTTCTTCGCGGGCATTCTGGCCCACATCGCCCACCCACATATCGCCGGTGAGGCGATCGAAGGAAAAACGCCAGGGGTTGCGCCAGCCCCACGACCAGATTTCGGGTCGGAACGCGGGATCGCCCACGAAAGGGTTATTGGGCGGAATGGCATATTCCAGCCCCGGCGAGGTGCCGTTCACATCAATGCGGAGGATTTTGCCCAGCAGGGAGTTTTTGGTTTGTCCGTGGTTTTGCGGGTCGCCGCCAGAGCCGCCATCGCCGAGGCCGATGTACAGGTAGCCGTCGGGGCCGAACTTCAGGCTGCCGCCGTTGTGGTTGTTGTACGGCTGGTTTTGCTCCAGCAAAATTTCTTCGCTGTTCGGGTCGGCTTCGTTCGGGTTGCCGGGAAGGAGGGAGAAGCGCGACACCCGGGTGTCGCCGTCGGTTTCTCGGGTGTAGTACACATAAAAAACGCCGCTTTGGGCATAGTCGGGCGGGAAGGCCAGGCCGAGCAGACCTTGTTCATTGGCGTTTGAACGCACGCGAGGGTCAATGTTCAAGAATGGCGCAGACAAGCGGGTACCCGTGCTGTCCAATATCCAGATGTAGCCGCGTTGCTCCACGACGAACAGCCGGGAGTCGCCACAATGCACGATGTCCACCGGTCGGGTGAAGCCCGTGGCATGGGGAACCAGTTCGATTTTGGGTTGTGCCGGAAGCAGGGCACCGGGCAGGATGAACAATAAGCAGGTGTACAATTTTTGCATAGTCGTGGAAAGCATGATGGGTGAAGCGGTTTTGCGCGAGCCAAATTTCAGGGATTGCATTTGAATACTGGCTACCAAAAACCAGGCGTGTCTTGAATTGACGAACAGCGTTTTGAGCCGCAGGTTTTGCAGGGGCAAAAAAAAGCCGCCGATCACGTTGCGTGCCGGCGGCAAAACCCCAAAAAACCAAATGAAAACAATCTTCCTTTTTGTATTGCCTGCCTCTGCTCATCTGCAAAGACAATGTTTATACGCCTCATGCAGCAAGAGTCACACCAAGGCTTCGCAAGATTTTTCGCCCCTGCCCCCAATTTAAAAGCCGTTAACAATCGTGGCCGCATATCGCGCATTTTTGTAATAAAAAAGCCGCAGCGGTTCGAAAACCATGCGGCTGTGTTTGAATTTTGTTAACCCCAATTTTTTCCCATCGCCCACCCAAAACATTCCGATCACTGGCAGCAACTCAAAACTCAACACCCAAAACTGTCTACTGGAGCGGAACGCATACATACTCGGATTTCCGGGTGAGCATACGGTCTTTTAGATCGTATATAATCCGTTGGCCGTAGCCGACGCGCAATCCGTCCTTGATCCATTTTTCGCGGTCGGGGCAGTCGGGCATCTTGACCATTTCGCTTTCCTCGATCGGGGCATAAAACCAGATGCCGCCATTCCCGGACACGAAAGGGGCCGGTTCGGGATAGTATGGTGTCTGGTATACTTGGAAGATTCCTTCCGGTTTTATGCGATAAATTACCAGCTCGCGCAGGTCGGGTCCCGTGCCGATGTCCACAAAAAAATGCCCATAAGCCAATCCCGAGAAGTACCCTTCTTCGGTTGCAGGAAGACCGAGGCGGATACTGTCCGGCAGGAGCACGAGGTCAATTTTCTCGCCCGGCTCTCCCTGCCGATCTTTTATCTGGATCAGATGTTTTTGATAAACAAACTCACGCGTGGTATCCGACAATGCCTTGAAGCCTGCCATTTCGCAGCCTTCAAACCCGTGGGTCGAGTCGGCTTTTATTACCGGGTACGCGATGTTTTTCTCCTTGTTTTCCGACGGGGTGTTTTTGCACGCCAAAGCAAAGAGGAGCAGAAAAAAAGCGGTGGCCACAAGCAGGGTGTGTTTGATCATATCGTGCATTTTTTTGAAATAAAGCAGGGGATGATTTTGAGGGCCGCAAAGGTCACAATTTTTCAGAAAACTGCCACTCCACCCACTGACGAATTCGTTGCCGGGTGGTTGGCCAAAGCGATCCCCGAAGCCCCTGCCCATCGGTACAGGTCCTGCCGGCTCAAGGCGGCGGCCATCAGACCCGGGAAATGGTCCGGCGTACAGGCAAATGCCGGAACACCCAAAGCGGCCAAAGCACTCGCGTTTTCATGGTCGTAGCCCGGAGCGCCTTCGTCGCTGAGGGCAAGCAGGGCCACCATGCCTACGCCCGCCTCACGCAGCGCATGTATTTTTTTGAACATTTCGGCGCGGTTTCCGCCTTCGTACAGGTCGCTGATGAGCACCACGAACGTGTCCTGCGGGGCCTTGATCAGCGTCTGGGCATAGCCCAAGGCCTTGTTGATGTCGGTGCCGCCGCCCAATTGGGTGGCAAAGAGCAGTTCCACCGGATCGTGCAGGTGTTCGGACAAATCCACCACCGCCGTGTCGAACGCCACGAGCTGCGTGCGCAGGGACCGGAGCGAGGCCAGCACGGCGCCGAACACGGCAGCGTACACCACCGATCCCGCCATGGACCCGCTCTGATCCATCAGCAGCACAATGTGCCGAAGCGCTTTGCCCTTTCGCCCATAGCCAACCATGCGCTCGGGCACCAGGGCGCCAAGACTTGGCTGGTAATGCTTCAGGTTTTGCAGGATGGTCCGGTGCCAGTCTATCTCGCTGGCGCGGGGACGGCGGTTTCGCGTGCTGCGGCTGATTGCCTGCCGAACGGCGGCCTGCAGGGATGCCCCGAGACGGCGTTCGAGGTCGTCCACCACGCGGCGCACCACGGCCCGTGCCGTTTCGCGGGTCTGGGCGGGCATGGCTTTTTGCAGGGCGAGCAGGGTGCCCACGAGGTGCACGTCGGGTTCGACTGCGGCCAAGAGTTCCGGTTCCAGCAGGAGTTGTGCCAGCCCGAGGCGTTCCAGAGCGTCGCGTTGCATCAGCTGCACCACCGGGGTGGGGAAGTAGCGCCGAATGTCGCCCAGCCAACGATTCACGTTGGGAGACGAGCGGCCCAGCCCGCCCCGGCGGTCGGCATCGTACAGAGCCTCCAGCACCCGGTCCATACCGGCCTGCTCGCCGTCGAGGCGTTGTTCCCCTTCCGGGTCGGCGGCACGGCCGAGGATCAGGCGCCAGCGTTCGGTGGACATTGCGGCGTGTTGTTTTTTTAGTGTCACAGAGGGGCACGAAGTTTCAGAGAACACAGAGTTTTTTGTTTTTTCTCTGTGTCCCCTCTCTCTTCCGTGGTGCAAAACAACCAACTTTATTTCATTTCAATCTTTGTAAACGCTTTGGTACAAACGTACAAGCCTCTGTGAGACTACCTGCTTATCGCAGCACTACCTTTCTTACCCCCGCCCCCACCTGCACGAAGTACATGCCGCGCGGCAAATCCCCCACGTCCAGCACTAACCGCTCCGCTCCGGCGGGCAGCATGCCCTCCTGCGCCAAACGCCCCTCGCTGCCCCACAGCCGCACCCGCAGCGGCGCAGGAGCGGCATGCTCCAGCACCACCGACAGCACAGTACTCGCCGGGTTGGGCAGCACCTGCCAGCCGGCAGCGGCGTCCGGTTCGCTGGCGGCCGTGGTCACACCCACGAGGACGGCCGGTGTGGCTGCCGTGCAACCGTTGGCGTCGGTCACGGTGGCCATGTAGGCGCCCGGCGGCAGGCTGTCGAGCAGCAGGCCCGTCTGGCCGCCGGCCCACAGCGCCGAGTACGGCCCCGTGCCGCCGAGGGGGATGAGCAGGATGGCGCCGTCGGCCTTGCCGGTGTCCGAGGCGTCGGTCACGAAGGCCCCGGGCTGTAGCGGGCCCGGTTGCCCCAGTGGCAGTACCCAGCCGATGGAGCAGCCGAAGGCGTCGGTGAGCGTGCCCTCGTAGGTGCCGGGGCCGAGCGGACCGACGGTGGGGCCGCTGCCGCCGGGCGGGTTGCTCCAGTTCCAGGCGAAGGGCGCTTTACCGTTGGCGGGCAGCACGGTGAGGCTGCCGTCGGCAGCGCCGTGGCAGGAGACGGCCTGCGCCGTGATGTCCACGCCGAGGTTGCCCGAGCGGTCCACCTGCACGCTGCCGACGGCGGTGCAGCCGCGCGCATCGGTGACGGTGACGGGGTACAGTCCCGGCGGCAGGCCGGAGAGCAGGCTGTCCGATCCGAGCGTGCCCCAGTCGAAGGCGAGCGGGGCGGTTGCGCCGGACACGGACACGGCGGCCGAGCCGCCGAGGGTGTCGCCGCAGGCTACGGGCGTGGGCAGCGGGGCGAGTGTGGGCGGGTCGCCGAGGGGGACGGTGGCCGAGAAGGCGAGCGTCAGCCCCTTGGAATCCGTCACGGTGATCTGGTATTCGCCGGGCGGCAGGCCGGAAAGCGCGGTACCTGAGAACGCGCCGGACTGCCAGGCTACCGCCACGGGCGGGCAGGCCTCCTGCACCTCGATGCCGATGCCCCCGGACGCGCCGCCGGGGCAGGAGGGTTGAGCCGTGGGCGCAGCGGCGAGCGCCGGCCCCTGGTGCTCGTAGGCGCCAATGTCCACCGTGCCACCCCGGATACGTGCCTTGCCGGCCAGGTCGGTGGGCGTGGAGACGTAGGCGTTGCTGCCGGCGTTCACGAGCGGGGAACAGGCCACCAGGCGGTAGTCGCCGGAGTCGGGGGCGACGAACATGGGATCACCGCCGATGATAAGGCCCGGGCCGCAGGTGACGTTGGGGGGCAGGGCGGCGCAGTCGAGGGAGTCGAAGTAGCAGTGGGTGAGGAGGACGGGTGAGGTCCAGCCAAAGGGAAAATGGGTGACTTGGGCGGTGTCCTGAAAGGCCGAATTGGCGATTGTACACATTGAAGATGATTCTTCAAAAAGAGCAGCAGCATTGTTATTGGAAAATGACGAGTTCAATATAACTAGTTCGGTATTGCTGTTGGGGAAGTAAAACAAATACCTTTGTTCCGCACTTGGCTGAGTCGTTTTGTTTGACCAAGCCAAAACATTTCCAAGGAACAAGGTGCTTGAGTAAACCAAATTAAATAGCGTATTGTTATATTGATTTTTGCAAAACAACACATCGCTTAATATTGTCGTCTGAAAACTACTAATTAATACTGTGAATCCCCCGTATGCCAAGCAACGATTATTTGAAAAATCAAAGTTCGAAAATATGATTGAATCTGATTCAAATTCACATATTATTATATTTCCATCAGATTGATTGTTTCTAAAAGTAGAATTGCTGATTTTCGCTTTACTGATGCCTATGTCTTCTAATAGCGCAACATAAAAGATTGATATTGAATTTACATTTTGATTTCCGTTGGTTCGATTATCGCGAAAATCACACAAGTCAAAAATAATGTCGCCCCAAAGGCCGCTCCCATTTGGAAACAGCTCCATTGCAGCGCCCTCCCCGGCGGTGTTGTTTATGTACTGGGTCTGCATGACGCCCAAGAAACCCCTGTCCGCTCTTCCAAGAATAAAAAACATCCCTCCCCCGGCGAGAAACGCGGAATTCTCCTCGAACACACAGCCGTACAGGGCGAGGCTGTCCGTTCCGTGCGAGGCGTTCAGGTAAATACCCCCCCCGCGCTGCCCCGCCCTGTTTCGTTCGAAACGGCAGTTTTGCAGGAAAGAGCCGCGCTCCACCCAGCTGCCACCGAAGCGGGCCATGCCGCCGCCGTTGCGCACCGAGCGGTTGTCTGCGAGGGTGCAGCTGGTGAAGACCGGCAGGGCCGAGCCGTCGCCCGCGGCGTTCACCATGACCGCCCCACCGGACTGATGGGCGGTGTTGCGCTCGAATAGGCAGTTGGCGATGTCGGGGTAGGCCTCCGCGTCCTCGGCCATGATGTACAGCCCGCCCCCGCAGATGGCGCGGTCGCGGCTGCCGAATGCCGCCTGGGTGTCGGTGGCGTTGCCGTCGCGCACGACGAACCCGTCCAGCACCGTGCCGAGGTCGGGCCGGTGCATGTACACCACGTTGTAACTGTTATCGGTGCTGTCGCCGGGCACGCCGATGTCGCCGCTGAGCACCGTGGGGCGGGCCGCCCAGTCGCGCTGGGACAGGTCGGCCTCCACGCCGGCGAACCCGCCGTAGAGCCGAACGCCGCTCTTGGGCGCGAAGGATGTTGAGCGAACAGTGCCGGCAGTGGGGCGATAGGTTCCCTGAGCCACCCACACCTCGTCGCCCGACTGGGCCTGGACCAGTGCGACTGCAAGGTCGGTATGGGCATCCGTCCAAGTGGTCCCGGTGCTCGCTCCCGTGGCGGCGTGGTTGACGTAGATTCGGTTCTGGGCCGCAGTCGGCAGGGCTGCGATGGCAAGGGCAATGGGTAGGAGCAAGTGGAGAACGTTCATGTTTGTGCTGGATTTTGACCGCCGTCGCGGTACCGCGCTGGCGGGGTTTGAAAAGGGGATGAATGTTACGGGGGGAAGCCCACAGGGCAAAGGCATAAAAACAGAACACCAAACCCAAAGAAATGCAGAACAAAAGATTGGCTCATGTTCCCAAGTGGCTGATAGTGTCGGGGTGACTGGCAGTCACCCCGACACTTACGCTTGGCTTTCAGTAAAAAGGGAACATGAGCCAATCTTTTTATTCTGGCCCCATCAGGTCAATGCCTGATCAAGTGCCCGCCGACTTTTTGCTCGCCAGCGAATACGCGCCAGACGTACACCCCGGGCGGCAAACTGGCGGCCTCGGGTGCGTGCACGTCCTGATCGCCCGCCGCGAACTCGACGCGGCGGATGAAGATCATCTTTCCGAAGGCATCGAACAGGGCTATGCGGCCCGGACCGGCCTGCGGGGCATGCACCGAAAACAACACCTCGCCGGAGCTCGGGTTGGGGCGTACGCTGGCCCGCAAACCTGCCGAGGCGGCGGGCACCGCCTCGTCGCGCTGCGCGACTGCCGGGTCGGGCACGAGGGCGTACTCCGAGCCGTCGGCCTCCCAGGCGGCGTTGTCCAACACCGCGTCATCGAGCAGGAGCAGCGGCTCCGAGTCCGGCAGATCGGTCCTGGCGCGAAAGGTCAGGTGGAACAGCACGGTACCGACGGCCACAAGGTCGTATTCGTCGCCGGTGGGCGACAGCCACAGGGTGCGGATATCGCCCTCTGCCGCTCGGGTCAGACCGAAGTTGTCGGCGGTGTAGTCGGGCAGTGCGCCCTTGGACGGGCCGAGCAGCTCCAAGCGAGAAGGGTCGAAGTGCAGGCCCATCTGCAGGGCCTCTATTTTTCGCTCACCGGTGTAGGTCACGGGCACGGTGAACACCCCGCCTCGCGAACGGGTGCCGATCTTCCCAAAGGAAATCGGAAGTGTGGGTCGCTCGCCCGGACGTGTGCTCGTTACGGCGTTGCCGTTCACATCACCAACCTTGACGGCCACAAAGTCAACGTCAGTGGCTGGGGGCACAAGACACGTAATGGACTGGGGAAATAATGGCGTTTGAAAAGGGTTTGATGGATTTGGGAACGTATGGGCGGCATCCACAAATCGCCATGAAATATTGTTGGGGAAATGGGTGATGAGGCCAAGAATGAGCTTACGCAGCACCACAATATCCGCAGTTGTTACAGTATTACCACCGTTAGCGTCGGCGGCGATAATTTTGTAAGGTGAGCTCAGTATCTCCAGCCCCAGTATGTGCTTATTGATGAGCACGAGGTCAAAGGTTGACACACCGTTGAGCGGGTCGTTGTTTTTTTCGGGCACCACGTCGAACTTGGCACAGTTGGCGCAAATGCTGCAAAAGCCGTAGGTGCCCGTCTGGGCCGAGCTCGTGGTCTTGTCGGGGCACGCCCCGGTACAGTTCGCCGAAGGACATGTGGCCGCCTTGAGCTTCACCGTGGCATCCTCCAGCCCGCTGCCCGCCTCGGTGGCGAGCTTGCCGGTGATGGCCGGGCCGCACTGCGGAAAGCCGGCGGGCGCTTCCACTGGCGGTATGCACAGGGGCGATCCAGATCCGTCGGTGTTGATGTACATCATCTCAACAAAGGTCGTGGTAGCGCCCTTGACGCAGCCGTCTCCTGTATTGGAAAATTCCACCAGCATAAACGCCTCCGGGTCCAGATCGAACACTACCGGATCTGTGTTGAGGGTGATAAAACAGTAGGACAGTGTCTTGCCGTCCGGGCTGATTTCCCAGCACACGTCCGGGGGCTGCAAGCAGCCGTAGTCGCAGTCAACGGTAGGCCAGTCCGGGTAGCTCACCCCCGAAATGGCCACGCCGGGATCGAGGTCGAAGGTTAGTACAAAGTGCAACTTCCGGACTTTCCAAGGGCCAGGAACAACAGAATTCAGACCTACTCGCACACTCGCCTGCGAGCCGGAGCAACTCAGGGGCTGTGCAGCGACCTTGAACGTGATGCCGATGTTGGAGCACAGGATCGTGCCCGGTATGCTGACCACCTTGCTGCCCGTGGTCTTCAGTGTCGTGCAGGCGGGCGCGGTGGTCTTCAGGCGGGACTTGGCATCGCTTTCGTGGAAAGCCAAGGTCACTCCCCACGCCTGGTTGGTCAGCACGGGCGGGCCGAACTTGATGGTGCTGAGCGTCCAGGTGCCGCCGGGGGCCAGCGCCTGTCCGTTGGCGTGTACGCGGTAGTGCAGGTACACAATCCGCTCGAAGGGGTTGCCCGACACGAGGCCGCCGTCCACCTCACGGGGCTTGGGGCCGACGTACTCAAGGGGTTTGTCCAACTGGAATATAGTGGCTTTTACCATGAATTCCAGGTAATTTAGCGTCATGCTCTGGCTGGCGCTGGTATTCTTGACCTGAATATCCACCGAATAGCCGCCGTTGCCGTCGGCAACCGGGTCCAAAAAAACGGCCTCGATGTTGGCATTGGCCGTGGAGGCAAATGTTGGCGGGGCGGCAATGGGCGAACCGTTGAACACTGCCAGACAGTTCAGGTTGGGTGTCTCGTTGACAACCCCGATGGGGGAGCAGTTCGAGGTAGGGTCGGATTTGGGCACATACATGCGCTCGCCAATTTCGAGCGCCACGGTCTCGCCGGGGTAGGCGTTGACTACCACGGTGAACAGCTCGACGTAGGCACAGGACACCGACAGGCTGCCGCAAGCGGCGGTGCAGTCGGGCTGGTCGAAGGCGAAACCGATCTGGTTGGTGGAAAGCCCGCCCGGAGCGGTCACCCCGCAGTTGGGACCGTTCGGGTCCAAGTTGGCGAAACTGATGGCCACCTCTTTTTCCGTCGGCTCCCAGATCACCTTGTTGCCGTCGGGATCGCCGAAGCCAAACCACTTAGCCCCGTTCGTGCTGGTCTTGAAGCAGTTGTCCGTGGCCGGTATGTTGATGTGGGAATACTGGATGGGCTGGTTCGCATTCTTGAGCCGCACCGACACGTCCAGCGTGGAGTAGTCGAGGTTGAACGGCGCGGTGCCTGCGGGCACCTCCATGCGCAGGTAAATTTTGAAGAACATCTGGCTGAAGCGGTCGCCGCAGGGCACGTCGTTGTCCGTGCAGGTGGTGGCCACGTTGTCGTAGACCCGGATGGCTTCGATCATCAGTTTGTCGCAGTTGGGCATCAGGCAGGGAGGCTCCGTCTGTCCCCACGCCGGCGCCCCTCCCAGTGCCAGGGCCGCCACCACGGCCAACATAAACCGCAAAACTTGTCGTCGCATGCCAATTTTTTCAAAAAGGCTTGCGAAAGTCGCGTGGGAAGGCGTTTTGGGGGGGCCAAAATCTCGGGCTGCGGTACGGTGAACAGAAGCGGTTCGTTTTTTCATGGTGAAGATGAATTTAGTGAAATAATGAGGTGAAAGCACGCACTTCATGGCAGGCCCGGCAGCAAAAGTATAGCCCTTTTTTTGCAAAAGTTGCTTACAAATAATCGGAAAAGTACTTGGGCCATTGCCACCAAATGGTCTATTCACGGGGTGACTTTGAGTCACCCCGTGAATATGCCCTCAAGATACCATCGCGGGGAGGCGGTTGTCAAGCGCGAGCTTGTAACCGTGTCGTTTTGACCTGTAACTATGTCGTTTGAGCTTGTAACCGTGCAAAGGCGGAAAAAAAAGAAGGCCCACAGAGGCGTTTTTGAACAACCTCTGTGAGCCTCCTTTTTTCTCCGTGAGCCGTTGTGACATTACCCAATTCTTCACAAATCGGCAATCGCGATCAAGCCGGCTGTTTTTCCAGATACTTCTCCAGCAGATCCGGCACCCGTTCGAATGCAGCCGCCAACCCTTTGCTGTGTTTGGCCGGGAGGAACGTAATATCGGCGCCTCTGGTCACTAAAAAGCCGACCGGTTCGATGCCCATACCGGCGCCGGCGCCGCTGCCTTCTCCTCGGGCCTGCTTTTCGTCGCCGCCCTCGCCACCGCCGTATCCGAAGCCCATGCCGAGCCGGATCACCGGTACGCAGGTGAATTCGCCAAGTTTAAATTCTTTTCCGATCACCGTTTCCGTTTTGGCTTCGCCATGGAGGAACTCGGTCACTTTGGCAAGCACATCATCAAAATTTGCTTTCATGATATTGAAAAATTTGATTGTGAATGAATTCAACGTTTGAACAACCATGTTCGGAACACCGCCCAAGCGATACTCCCCAACCGGTTTTCGACCACGAGGTGTATGTCGCGTTTGCCGACAAAATTGATCCCCACCGATCCGTTGATCTTTGTGTTTAAAAAATGCGCGACGGGCCATGCCCACGCGTTCCACACAAAATCGCCGCTGTCCCACAGGATTCGGCAACGCCGTACTCGAAACGTGCGAAGCACCCTGACGGCCAGTCGAACCATCGTTCTGAACGGAAGCCCGGTGCCTTTCCGTAGCTTCGGCGGCTTTTTTCGAACCGGTTTTTCGGTTGTCCGGGTGTTTGTTTTTTCGCCAAGCCTGATTTGGCGGCGCATCCCCAACATGCGCAAATGCAAAATGTCCCATGCTTCCGCCGGTATCCAGACCACGCCCGCCACACCACCCCAATCCACCCGGACGAATCCTTGCAGACTGTCCACTTCCATGCGGAAAACCGAAAGAAGCACCCACCCCAGCACTAAAAAAACAAGCCCAAAAATGATCAGGAATATCATTTTTCCAAGTTGCGGCACAAAGGTGTCCGGGGATCCATCGGCGTGCATTGATCCACGTCAAGGGCCGGAATGATCGAGCCACGGCCCATCCATTTCGCCAACACCCGCCAAAGCGCGTGATCCGATTTTGCCGGTCCATCTTTTCCGGCGGAAATTTGTTGTGCATGTGCGCAACGAAAGACTTTCCGGAATTTGTACCGGCGAACGGTGGCTGTATTGCCATTGGTCAGACGAACGGTACCGCCGAGCCTTGGCTCTGCATAATTTCGCCCTGCGCGTCGGCCCCACCCCCGGCCCCTCCCCCAAAGGGGAGGGGAGACGCGACAAACACCGTAGATTACACTTTAACAACATGAAATAGTGTAATCTACGTCTCCCCTCCCCTTTGGGGGAGGGGCCGGGGGTGGGGCCGACGCGCAAGGTGGAATTATGCTATTATGCACAACCAAAGGTCGGCGGTACTGTTCGTCTGACCAATGGCAATATAGCGACCGTTCGCCGGTACAAATCCCGGAAAGTATGATTCATCGGGCAACCCCATCCCAAAAAGCCGCGCCATTCGACCTGACACAACAAACACGTTTTGATGATGAAACTTCGGCTTTTGACTCTCCTCCTGCTCGGCGCCACGGCGCTGTCCGCCCAAAGTTCCCTTCAAATCCGGCACTCGCTCCGCTGGGCCGCAGAGCCTTACCGGCACACGCTGTCCGGTGGCGACATGGTGGAACAGTGGCGTTTCGAAGGCTGTGATTTCGGCGACGATGCCCCCACCCTGCCGCTGTTCTCGGAGCGCTTTGCCCTGCAGGGGCCCGTGCGCCTGACTGTGGAAGTAACATCCGTCTCGTACGAGCCGTTTGCCCTGAAAGCCACGCCGGACGCGGCCGTCATCGGCAACGACCTCGATATTCAGGCGGTGGTGGAACAAGAGCGCGACCGTTTTTTCGGGCGCGTCAAATTTTACCCCGTCCGCCGTTCTGGCAGCGGGTACGAACGCGTCACGGAATTTTCGCTCACGGTGCGCATGTCGGCGCCCGATCCGGTGCCGGCCAAACCGCGCGGCGGCCCGAACACCTACACGTCGGTGTTGAGCGAAGGCTCGATCTACAAGTTCGGCGTAAGCCAAAGCGGTGTGTATCGCCTCGATTTCGGCTTTTTGAAAAACACGCTCGGCATTGCCAACCTGGAAAACATTGACCCGCGCCAGATCCGCCTGTACGGCAACGGCGGCGCCATGCTGCCCGAGCGGACCGACGACCCGCGCGCCGACGACTTGCTGGAAAACGCCATTTTCGTAGCGGGGGAGGCCGACGGCAAGTTCGACAACAACGACTACATCCTGTTTTACGCCACCGGGCCGGCGCCGTGGACGTACCGCCCCAGCACTACCGACCCGGAACTGACCATTCAGCCACATTTGTACGATCGTCATGCGTATTATTTCATAAAAATCGGTGGCGGGCAAGGCCTGCGCGTGCAGGAACAGGCGAGCGTACCGGCCACTTTTGTCACGGAGGAGTTTGACGACGTGCGCCGCCTCGAGGACGAAAAAGTGAACCTGCTCAACCTGTTCAGTTCCGCGCAAGGCTCGGGCAAGCGCTGGTTCGGCGACTACTTTTTCCAGACGCGCGAACGCACCTATACGTTCAGTTTCCCGAATCTCGTGCCCGGCTCTACGGCCCGGTTGCGCAGCGAGTTCGCCGGGCGTTCCGGCAAAACCACCACGTTGCAGGTATCGGCAGGATCGGCGCAATTTAACCAGAACATCTTTGGCGTACCGGTGAGCAACAACGAAGCCGACTTTGCGGCCAATGCCCTGATCCGCGGCTCCTTTTTGCCCGCCGCCGACAACGTGGACGTACGCGTGAACTACGTTCCGACATCCGAAACCAGCGAGGGCTGGCTCGACTACATCGAACTGAACGCCCGCCGCCGGCTGCTGATGACCGGACAGTTTATGGAATTCCGCGACCTGCGAACCCTGACGCAGCCAACTTCCACATTCCGTATCGGCGGCGTGAGCGGAGGTACGCTCCTGGTGTGGGACGTCACCGACCGGCAAGTGCCCAAGCGGCAGGCCACCACCGCCACCGGCAACATGGTGGAGTTCGGCGTGGCCACACAGGGCGCCCTGCGCAATTTTGTGGCTTTTTATGACAATGCCGGCTTGCCGAAGCCGGACAAAACCGTCGGAAAGATTGACAACCAAAACATCCACGGCCTCGACGACCTGCACATGGTCATCGTGTACCATCCCGATCTGGGGGCCGCCGCCCAACAGCTGGCTCAACACCGCCGCACGTTCAGCGGTCTCGACGTAGCCACCGTGCGGGTGGATCAACTGTACAACGAGTTTTCCTCCGGCATGAAAGACCCCACGGCCATCCGCGACTTTGCCCGCATGCTGCTGGACCGCGCGCCCGGAAAATTTGATTACCTGCTGCTTTTGGGCGACGGCTCCTTCGATCCCAAGAACAACACGGGCAGCGACGACAACCTCGACCTTGTGCCCGTGTTCGAAACATTCCAGTCGTTCAATCCGATCTATTCTTTCCCCTCCGACGACTACTTCGCGCTGCTCAGCGACGGCGAAGGGGGCGGCCTTGTCGGCGCCATGGACATTGCCGTGGGTCGCCTCACGCCCCGCAATGCGACCGAAGCGCAAGCCGTCGTCAACAAAATCATGGACTACGACAGCAGCCCCAAAACGCTCGGGGATTGGCGCTTGCGCCTGCTCTATTTTGCCGACGACGAAGACTGGAACGCGCACATCAACCAAGCGGAGGACTCCTTGGCCTGGGCTGCGGAAAACACCGAAAAATGGTTCAACCTGGAAAAGGTCTACTTCGATGCCTACCAGCAAGAGGCTTCATCGAGCGAAAAACGTATTCCGGGGGCCAAGGCTGCCATCAATGCCAACATATTCAAAGGCGGCCTCATCGCGCAGTACATCGGCCACGGCGGCCCGCGCGGATGGGCGCAGGAGCGGGTCATTGACAACAACGACATAGCCGGCTGGGACAACACCGACCATTACCCGCTCATCATCACGGCCACCTGTTCGTTCGGCGGCTACGACGACTACGGCACCCTCACAGGTGGCGAGCAGGCGCTGCTCAAGGTCAATTCCGGCGCCGTAGCACTGTTCACCACCGTGCGCGCCGTGTTCATTGACGCCAACAACAAACTGACCGATGCCGTGCAGCGCGTCATTTTCCAGCGCTTGCCGAACGGTCGGTACCGCACCATCGGCGACATCCTGAAGGATGCCAAAAACACGCTCAGCAGCGGCAACGAGAACAACGGGCGCCGTTTCACCCTGCTCGGCGACCCCGCCATGTTCCTTGCCCTGCCCGACCACCGCGTGCGCACCACCCGGATCAACGGCAAGACCTACGATCCGGCCCAGCCCGACACCATTCGGGCGCTCATGCCCGTGGAGCTGGAAGGCGAGCTGACCGACCTCGGCGGGAATTTATTGCCGGGCTTCAACGGACGCGTGTTTGTCACGTTGTTTGACAAAAAACAAACCCTGTACACGCTCGGGCAAGACGAACGCAGCCTTGTTCGGCCCTTTACTTCGCAGCGCAGCATCCTGTTCAAGGGCAGTGCCACGGTGGCCAATGGTCGTTTCAAGATCAATTTTGTGGTGCCCAAGGACATCAGTTATTCCTTTGGATTCGGCAAGATCAGCTACTACGCCGAAGACGGCACGCCGCTCGATGCCGCCGGGGCCGACACCGACATTGTCATCGGCGGCACGGCCAATACGATCAAGGACGAAAACCCGCCCCTCGTGCAGGTGTTTCTCAATACCGATGCGTTTGCTTTTGGCGGCATCACCGACAAAAACCCGACGATTTTGGTGAAATGCTCGGACGACTATGGGATGAACGTCACCGGCGCCGGCCTCGGCCACGACCTGACCGTGGTGCTCGACGGCAACGCGCTGGAAACCATCGTGCTGAACGATTTTTATGAGAGCGCCCAGGACGATGCCCGACGCGGACAGGCCCTGTACCCGCTGCGTAGCCTCGCCCCGGGTCGGCATACGTTGTCGGCAAAAGGCTGGGACATTGCCAACAATTCCGGCGAGGGCTATACCGAGTTTGTGGTGGCCGAAGACGGCAAGGCGGCCCTTGCGCACGTCCTGAACTATCCGAACCCGTTCACAACGAACACCAATTTCCAGTTCGAGCACAACCTCGCCGGGCAGGTGCTCGATGTCCAGATCAGTATCTTCTCCGTGTCGGGCAAACTCGTCAAGACCATCCTGCACAATGCCCCTTCTGAGGGGTTCCGGGTAACCGACATCACCTGGAATGGCCGGGACGAGTACGGCGACACGCTGGCCCGCGGCGTGTACCTGTACCGGATCAAGGTGCGCGGCACGGATGTGAGCGGCGGCACGGCTACCGCCGAAAGCGAATTCGAGAAATTAGTGATCCTGAAGTAAACCCTGATTAACCAATCGTTTAACCTTACATTATACTACCGCACACAAAATTCTGTTTGTACATCCGCACGATCTAACTCGTTCAGAGCAACACACTCATGAAAAAAATTACACGCGTATTTTTCCTGCTCTCCTTCCCGTTCCTGTTCGGCGGCTGCGATACCCTGCAGCAAATTGCCAAGGAAGCCATGAACGAGCCTTCGCTTACCGAAATCGGCCAAGGCCTGAAAGATGCCCTCGGAAAGGGGGTGACCAAGGGTACAAATATCCTGTCGGCGAAGGATGGGTATTTCAAGAGCATCTACAAAATCCTGTTGCCTGCCGAAGCCCGTACGGTAACCGGCAAGCTCAGCGCAGTACCCGGCTTTACGAACCTCGAAAACGAGCTGCTCGAAAAAATCAACCGTGGGGCCGAGGATGCCGCCAAGGAAGCCGGGCCGATCTTCCTCTCGGCCATCAAAGGGATGACCTTTCAGGACGCGACCAATATCCTCATGGGCGCCGACAATGCCGCCACCGCCTACCTGAACAGAACCACCTACCAGCAGTTGTATGCCAGTTTCAAACCCAAGATTGTCAGTTCCTTGGACAAGATTGGGGCCAACAGCCTATGGAAAAGCGCCGCCGATTCCTATAACAAAATCCCGCTGGTGACCAAGGTAAACGCCGATCTCGGCGACTATGTGACCACCGAGGCGCTCAAGGGGCTGTTTGCCAAAGTGGAAGAAGAGGAAAAAAACATCCGCCGCAACGCGACGGCCCGTACGTCCACCCTATTGAAAAAAGTGTTTGCCAAACAGGATGCCAACCGGAAGTAGGCTGTTGGCTTTTAGCCTTTGGCTATTGGCCTTCTTCAAAACCACATCAAACTACTCATCGTTCAACACACATCGCTCATCACTAACAATATACTATGAAAAAGATCGTACTGACCCTGTTTTTGGTCAACTTCGGGTTGGCCGCCGTTTCCGCACAGTTTTTGAAAGATTTGGAAAAAGGCGCCAAAAACATCCTTGGCGGCGGCGAGCTCAGCACTGCCGAAGTGGGCAAGGGCCTGAAGGAAGCCCTGTCGAAAGGTGTGGAAAAAGGCGTAAACGAACTGTCCGTCACGGATGGATATTTCAAAAGCATGTACAAAATCCTGTTACCTGAAGAAGCCCAAAAAGTGACGAGCCGGCTCAAGGCGGTCCCGGGATTCTCCAACGTCGAGGCCGACCTGATCGAGAAGATGAACCGCGGAGCGGAAAAAGCCGCCAAGGAGGCCGCGCCGATTTTTGCCAGCGCCATCACCAGCATGACCATTCAGGACGCCATGGACATCCTCATGGGCGCCGACAATTCGGCCACGACATACCTGCGCAAGTCAACCTTCCAGCAGTTGTACGACAAATTCAACCCGGTGATCGTGAAGGCATTGGACGAGATCGGCGCCAACGAACTATGGCGCAATGCGGCCAATGCGTACAACGGCCTTCCGTTGGTGACCCGCGTCAACAGCGATCTGGACGATCATGTGACCACCAAGGCGCTCGACGGCCTGTTCGGAAAAATCCAGGAAGAGGAGAAAACCATACGCCGCAACCCGGCCTTGCGCACGTCCGATCTGCTGAAAAAAGTGTTTGCCAAGCAGGACAGCAACCGGAAGTAGTTTCTCTCACCGCTGAGGCGGCGGGGATTTTAATTTAAGCGACTATCCGCTTTTAGGAAACAAGCCCTGATTCAGCCTGATCTCGTTGAGTCGTTTATCTTTTCGCTCGCAAGTTGGGCGGGGACAAGCCCCGCCCCTACGACACAAAAGGCTTAAATCCGTCTAAATTGCCCATACAGACCAGTAGGGGCGGGGCTTGTCCCCGCCCAACTCGCGAGCGGAAAACATCGGTTGTTTCCTAAAGGCGGATAGTCAATTTAATATAGCGGATAACTGCTCGGGGTTGTTTAGAGCATGTTGGGGATTTTCTGCCGGAGGCAAAAATCAAAAAGAATTCTGCTAGTTATAGCCACTTTTCGATGGCCCAGGTGAGGCCAAACCTGATGCTAATCCATTGTGTTTATCTTTTTAAAGCCAAAACCTTGGATAGTTTAAACAATATACCTCGCCCTACGTTCAAAGGCTGATATTTCTCAAAAGCCTTGCTCATCACGCGTCCAAATTCCCTTTCCCTATGTTCGATTTTGCGCCTAACGGCCACTCCACGTCTTGCTCGGAGCTCGACGATGAACTTGATATGCACATGTCCGACTCCAAGAACATTCCCATGCATGCCCGGGCATTTGATCTAACCGACTCCGAGAAGGTAGCGCTCATTGCGGATCGCTTTGCTGAGATTATGGAAATTCTGGGTCTCGACCTGACCGACGACAGTCTGCGGGGCACACCGAAACGCGTGGCCAAGATGTACGTACAGGAGATTTTTCGGGGGCTGAACCCCGCCAACAAACCAGAAGCTACCGTTTTTGAAAACAAATACCGGTATCGCCGCCTCGTCATTGAGCGAAATATTCCCCTGCAAAGCACTTGTGAACACCACTTTCAGCCGATTCTTGGTGTGGCGCATGTAGCGTACATCCCGACCGACAAGGTGGTCGGTTTATCGAAACTGAACCGCATCGTGGATTACTACGCGCGTCGGCCACAGGTACAGGAACGGCTAACGGTGCAAATTGCCGACGAACTGAAACGCACACTTCGCACCAACGACGTGGCGGTGTATATCGATGCCAGGCACCTTTGTGTACAGGCCCGAGGAGTGGAGCACCACGGCACCAGCACCATCACAGCGGAATATTCGGGTCGTTTCCTTCATGAGGAAACCAAACGGGAATTCTTACTTGCCGTGCATTCAAAGATGCCGGATTGAACATCTGCTATGCCAAAATGATTTGTTGACTTTTTCAAGTCAACACTCTGATTATCATTTCATTGAATACATATTAAATTTCAATCAATTTGTCTAAGTGGGTTGCATGCCGACAGGGGACGGTCGATCTTGTTGCCGTTTTCCATCGTCTTGGTGGCAAAAGAGACGGAACCATGAAACCGGTGTAACTCCAAGATCGCGTTGTCTCCGACCGCAGGCTACAGGTATGTGCCTGTCGGTTGGGGGCGGCGGCGAAGACAAAAAACAGTAGGGGAATACCCGCCGGCTCCGCCGGTAATTTTGGCCGCCTGTCGGGACTTGTGTCCGGCAGGCTTTTTTGTTTTCCTGAATCAGGAGTGGAATCCAAGGATCAGCATAGTTGTCGTTACGGGATTTTCTCCCTTCAGCATGCACCTGAAATAGCACAAAACTTTGTTGAAAAAATCATGGTAACCGGTTGGTTTTTAGACACTTGAAAACACATTAAATTTCATTGAATGTTTTCAGGTGTTTGCATGGATGGAAGTACTCTCCGCAATTTGGCTTGACAATTCGCAGAACCGAACCAACAAGTCGCATGGACGCTTCCGGTACACATCCCTGAAATGGCCGGATTAAAGAAGCAGAGTAGGGGTCACAACAAAAATTTGTAACAACATGAAATCCGTACCAGTACCTCAACATCCTTTCCTTGCTTCACTAAGCAAAATGGCAATCGCAATGTTTGCCTTGATGGTGGTATTTGCCACGTCATGCCAAAAAGAACCGGAGATCGTCTTGCAGGAGCGACAAGCCGCCCAAGTGCAAGCAACCGTGCGATCATCTGCGGATTTGGAACAGCAGGTGGTGCAGCATACCCAATGGCTGCTCGATCATGTCGCACCGCTCGTATCAGACGCTGCAGTATTAGCAGCGCTTGAGTCAGGAAACCCTACCGCAACAGTAGTCACGACTAAGTTGCTAGAACTCGGCTTTTCCAACTTCGAGCAATTTGCCCTGGCATTCAACAGCAGCGGAAGCGCGGTGCAAGCTGCCGTCGGTTCGGGAAGCCTCACCCAATCGCAATTGCTTGAGATTGTCGGTAACCACACATTTGATTACAGCGCTATAGGTGGTGCGTCAAACAGCCTGCCATGCACCTCGCAACTTGAGCAAGATTTGGCTCAGTTGCCAATCGTTGTAGCGCTTGCCGCCTCTTCAGGGCCTTGGAGTGCCGTGATTGCGGGTGCTTTGCATGTGGGTATCTCGTATGTCAGTTTCAAAAATTGCCTGCGTACCACATATTCGGGCGCGCCGTAGACACAATCAAGCATCATTCATTAATTCAACTTTTACGCACATGAAAAACATCACACTGTTAGCATTATTCGTGCTGCTGTCTCTGGTCTCTTGTAACAAAGACACCAAACTGAGCGCATCCGAATTAGAGTCGCTGCAAGCCAAGCTGCAAGCAGACCCAGAAGTCACAAAACTCAATGAGGCATTTTCGAAGCACTGCCGTTTGTTGGCCACATTCACACCGGAAGAGTTGAAAGCGCTCCAAACAGCGGTTCGATCCTGTGGATTTTACACCTCTACTGCCTCCATTCCGGAACTGGAAAAATGCTTGTCTGGAAATCAATACCAGGAGACGTACATCGAGGCTGAAAAGTACCTGCGGGAATACGAAGCAGGTCTGGAATCTGTCCAGAAGCGATACTCCGAACTGAATCAACTCAGTGTCAAAGATCGCAGGCTCTTGGTTACGCGACCTGATCAGAACTTGCCCGACCATATTTTATCCGATTACCAATCAAGGAACAAAAAGTAATATCATGGAAAAGACAATCAAGTCAATCGCACTTATTTTCCTGCTGGGGCTTTCCATTCAAGCCATAGCCAATGCACCCTGCCACACCACATTTGCAGTACAAGCGGCTTATATTGACCGAGACTATATTGCTGACCTCGGAGGCTGCGAGGGAAGTCTCCTTGAAGGCCCTTGCAAAGATGAAGCTGCCGCTAAGCGAACGCACAACCTGAATATTGCTCTAACCAACTGGAGCCAGTGCTGCTGTGTTTATGGCCTTTCCTGTTGTGGTGGTTAACATTTGACATACCGTCGCGCATACCCGCTCCCGGTCGGCACAGGCCGGCCGGGAGTTCTTTCCCGCACCTCTTCGGAGCCAGCCAACCATATCACTTATTTGTCAATTTTTTTACACATGAAACGCACACCATCGCCCGCTCGATTCACACCGAGATTATTGATGCCAAGCAACACATACATTCCACAGGCATCCGCTCCACTCTACCTGATTATCGGAATATTTTTCGTGTTGCTTCCAAGCGCGTCGTTTGGGAATATGGCATCAGATGTCTTCCATCATAAACCTGAAATTGTCGGTCAGGTCGTACATTTCATCCAGCCCGATGATATATCCCTTCTGCCGTGTACCGATCAACTAAACACTGATTTAGCAGCGATAGACTGGCAAAAGAGGATGGTTGCCGATACCGGCTGGAGGGCTGCATTTTCAGTCGCCTTACCTGTATTGGCTGCTTATAAACGCTACAAGGACTGTCTAAAAAAGGCATATCCAAGTGTCGGAAATACACCCTGATGAAATTCTTTGCCGAAACACAGCCCACCTATGGAGTTCAAAAAAAAACAGATTCATGAAGTTTGCACTAGTATTCACATTAGTCACCCTTTCAATTTCGTGGGGCTGCGGAGGGCACCAGACTCCAGTGGCACCCATGACTCAAAGCACCCTGCAAGACCAGTTGGAAAACTCTCCTGAGGTACACCTAGTCCGGTTGCTTTTTGTCAAGTATAGCCGAGCCTTAACGGATATTGCTCCGACCGATTGGGTACACATGCACACGCTTTCAAAGTCATCCGGCCTCAGCTTGGGTGAAATACTCAAACGCGACTTGAAAAACGTACCCAATAAGGCCGCTTTTATCAAGTGCCTTGAAGCACATCAGTTGCTTCGAGCCTCCTTACGAGCCTTGGAAAAAAAGTTTCCCGAGTTGGCTTCCAATCCGGCATTGTTGTCTGGGGTGCTTCAACAGGAAAACGAAGGGTATATGCTACACCAGCCCTTCCCGCACGAGGTCGTGCAGATGCACAATGCCGATATAACGACCACTATCCACCACCAATAATTGTGTAATGGAATGCTGCCGCATGAGCGCCAAGGCGTGTATGGCCAAGGCATCAGACTCAATAGATTTAGGTGCAACGGACATGATTTGGCCAGCTGTGACGCTACCAAAATCTGTTACTTTTTCAAGCATTCGACGAAGATCGCCATCTGTAACAATACCCATCAACATACCGGAATCATCGAGAACCGCAGTAGCTCCGAGGCGTTTGGTGGATATTTCCAAAATGACCTCGCGCAAGGAGGCATCAGGTGAAACAACGGGGCGCTCATGCAAGGCACATAATTCGTACACCCGGAGATACAACTGCTTGCCCAGGGATCCTCCGGGGTGGAATTTTGCAAAATCCGAAGGTGAAAAGCCGCGCAATGAAACCAGAGACATGGCAAGTGCATCCCCAAGTGCCATCTGGGCGGTGGTGCTGACAGTAGGCGCAAGGTTGTTCGGATCCGCCTCGTGCAACACAGGCGTCCAAAGCACGAAATTGGCTTGACGGGCCAAGGTGCTAGCGCGGTTGGCAGTAATGGCAATCAGGCAATTACCGAAGTTTTTTACAAGAGGAACCAACACTTTTACTTCAGGAGTTTCACCGCTTTTTGACAAACAGACCACCACGTCGCCGGGCTGAACCATGCCAAGGTCGCCGTGGATGGCATCGGCAGCATGCAGAAACAAGGCAGGTTGCCCTGTTGAGTTAAGGGTTGCTGCGATTTTTTGGGCAATGATCGCACTTTTACCAATCCCCGTGAGAATTACCCGGCCTGCCGTACGGTGTATGGTATCCACACAATCCAGAAAATCCGTTGTGTCATCAAGGCTATCGGCCAATGCGTGCAGCGCTTCGGCTTCGGTGCGTATGGTGTGCTGCGCTGTCGCAAGCGTGTTGCTTTGTTTGTCTACTTCCACGTTTAATCCAAACTTAGGGCCAAAGGTAGCACCTCTCCGCCTTGATCGGCGATACCAACCATTTGTATTTCCTGCAAAGAGACTGATCAGGTGGCGTTTTTATAGGCTGGTGTCTTTCACAAACTTGCCGGTGTAAAGCCCATTTCTACCCGTAATCCTGACAAAATAGATGCCGGGGGCTAGTACTGAAACAGGAATGCGTAGCAAGTCAGCCTGAATAGTGAAATCGGCGCGTACCTGCTGACCACCGACTGCAAACATTTCCACGCGTAAAATATCCTCTCCTGGCAGCAAGATAGATGCCACTTCGGTAGCCGGGTTCGGCTGGATGCGTACCGGCTTCGGCGATCCCGCCTCTTCGGTACTGGTGAAAATCGGATCGAAACGAGTACCGGTATTAAGCACCTCCTTGGTCGTCGCATGTTGCACGAATGCCAGCACATAGAGGGAGTCAAAGTTGGAGAGCCAGCCGTTCGGCATGGTATGGGTATGCGAAAAGTTGAACGTCGCCGATTCGCCGATGGCAGGAATCGTGATCGAATCTCCGTCTATGTGGGTAAGCATGGCGTGAAATACGTCATAGTGCTTGGTCTCTGTGTTTGGCGAAGTATAGTTCACCGTGCTTTCAGCCACCGCTACGAATAATTTGTACGATCCGGGGGGCACGTCACCGTAGGTACGCACCGTCACGGAAGCTGTTTTATTTGGATCCGTTCCACTTTCTACTACTTCGATGGCAATCGGGCTTTCCTGACCAAGTGCGGCTTGGAGTGTGGCTGCCGGCAAGAGCTGCGAGCTCACGGGCACCAAAGTACCATTCAAAGCGACGCGAGGTGTTCCGTTTATCCCGTATGCGGCGGTACGGGCATTGTTTTGAGTTGGGTTGGCCAGGTATATTTTACAATCGTTGTATGGTACTGACGGATGTATGGAAATGTGCCGAACGTCGTCCGGATACTGTCGAATGAGCGAATAGAAGATCGGGTTCCTGCCCGCGCAGACACCGCACCGCGAATTGGTGAAGTGTTCGAGCAAAACGTATTTTTTGGGCATGGACTGGGCGCCAAGGGAAAGACAGGCGAAACAAACGACAAAAAGCAAAAACAGTTTTTTCATGAAAAATGTAGGACAAGTAGTGAAAGACATGTTGGCAGCAAATCTATGGCCTCAAACACTCAGAGATGGAACAGGTTGAAGATATTCCTGCCAAATGTCGGTAATAGAACAATCCCGAGGGTCTTTGGCCGGATTGGGTGTACATCAAAAATTAACAATAAATTCATATTGGCAATGAAGTAGCGGTGCATACCACCGTACTTTTGCGGAGGTTTTTGTGACCGTCATTTTTGAATCTCCTATCGCCCTAATGGCGAACAAATATTTGAATTAAAGCACATGATCTTTGGTTTTATTGCTGATTTGCCGGTTTACGCTTCCCTACTCTTACTTCTGTGTTTGGCAGCCGTGTGCTTATTTGAGGCCATCAACGGGTTCCACGATACAGCAAATGCTGTAGCGACAGTAATCTACACCAATACCCTGAAACCAACCTTTGCAGTAGTGTGGTCCGGGTTTTGGAACTTTCTTGGAGTCTTGCTTGGGGGTATAGCAGTAGCCATGGGGGTTGTCAAACTCATCCCCCTGAATGACCTCATCATGCAACCCTTGGGTGAAAATATTTCCCTTGTACTGGCTATCTTACTAGCATCCATCTCTTGGAATCTCGGCACATGGTACTATGGGATTCCTTGCTCCAGTTCGCACACCTTGATCGGTTCCTTGCTCGGTGCCGGATTTGCTTTTTGGTCGGTTCACCAAGGTGCCGGGCCAAACTGGGGAAAAGCGGGTGATATTGGCCTTTCCTTGTTGGTTTCACCGCTTTTTGGGTTCAGCATGGCAATCCTGCTAATGTATGTGCTTCGCTTGACCGTCAGAAAACGAAAGGCAATCTTCAATGAACCCAAGCCTGATAAAGCACCACCCGGCTGGATAAGGGCGATACTAATAACGACCTGTACCCTCGTCAGTTTTTTTCACGGATCCAATGACGGTCAGAAGGGCGTTGGCCTCCTGCTGGTGGTACTGATGGCCTTTATGCCGTTGCACTACGCGATGAACCCAAACAAGCCGGTTTCAGACTTCAAGAATGCTGCCCGAAAAATCGAATGGCAACTCAACAGCATTCAAAATACGGAATATATTGAGCATCATCGAGCGTTGTCCAGTCAGGCTGGTCGCTTAGCAATAGCCTTGGACAGTATGAAACCGGACAACAAAGAGCAACTATTCGCGGTGCGAAAAAACATTCAATCTTTGGTGAAAAATCTGGAAACCGACCTGAAAATTGGCTTGATTCCACCATCGAAGACCGCCGAAATCAAGCACGAACTGAAAATTTTGCGAACTTCCTACGAATTTGCCCCGCTTTGGGCTATTGTGCTCATTTCCCTATGCCTTGGAATTGGCACCATGATCGGCTGGAAACGGATCGTGGTCACCATCGGGGAAAAAATCGGTAAAACACACTTGACATACGCCCAAGGAGCGAGTGCCGAACTCTGTGCGGCAGCCACCATTGGTGTAAGCACGGCTTTTGCACTCCCCGTGAGTACAACACACGTGCTGTCGTCGGGAATCGCAGGTACCATGGTGGCCTCGGGCGGAGTATCCAACTTGCAGAAAAAAACAATCAAGAATATCGCGTTGGCCTGGCTGCTGACACTTCCCGTCACGTTCTTTTTGTCGGCAATCTTGTTCTACTTCCTGCGCGTTATCCTGTAGGTTCAATTTTCTCCTCCTCCAGAAGTCCCGTCCACTGCCGAACCAATTTAAACTCGCTGAAAAACACCCGTGCCACGACACGCAGCACGGTGTAGATTGGTACGCCAACCACCATGCCGATCACCCCGCCCAGTTTGGCGGCTATGAGTGTCACAATGAAGATTTCCAGCGGATGTGCCTTGATGCTGGTAGACGTGATGTAGGGGCCGACGAGGTTGTTGTCAATGGCTTGTGTGAACATAAAAGCGCCCGCCACTTTAAGCAGTTGAGGCAACAACATGGCGAATTCCGCCTCGATGTAGTACGATAGTGTGAAAAAGCAGCCCAACACAATTCCCATAATGGGGCCGATGTATGGCACAATGTTGAACAAGCCGCCCATCAGACCGATCAACAAGGCGTTGGGAACGCCAAGCAACCACAACGTCAGCGAGGCAATGGCCATGAACGCCAATGTCTGGAGTGCCAGTCCACGAAAATAGCGCGTGAGCATGGTACCCGATTCGTCGGCTGCGTGTAGCAACTTCTCTTCCAGTTCGGGGGGCACCAGTGCGTGCAAGATACCCAAGGACAAATTCCCGTCCTTCAGAAAAAAGAACAGGATGAACGAAATCGCTCCCACGGCTACGGCTACGTTCCCGGCAGCGGTAAGTATCCCGCCTACAAAATCGCCCAGCATGGTCGGTTTGAACCAATTACTCAACGACTCTTGCGTGCGTTGTCCAAGTGACTCGCCGGATTCCAACAAGCCGACCTCATGCAACCACACGTCCCAATTGGCAAACGGTCCCTTCAGTTTTTCGCCTAACGCAGTGTAATCCACGGAGGCCAAGTGCTGCACCTGGCCCATAATCGTGGGCACGAAAACCATCAACAAGGCACCCACCACCAGAAATAAACTGAACATTGTGAGCAAGGAGGAACCGACAGATCCCAATTGCCAGCGTTTGAACCGGATACGCTCCTGAAAAAAATTCTTGAGTGGTCGGCTTAGCATGGCCAGCACCGCAGCCGTCAGCAGGTATGCCACAATGTCGGAAAAGTAGTACGCTGTGGCCAGAATGCACACGATTCCGAATATCCAGAGCAGGTTGATTCGGATGGACTTTACTGTTGAGGCTGTCATTTTGCAGCGGCGTAGTGTCGTGCTACTTCGTTCCAGTTGACCACGTTCCACCATGCCGTGACATAGTCGGGCCGCCGGTTTTGGTAGTGCAGGTAATAGGCGTGCTCCCACACATCAAGGCCGAGAATGGGTTGTCCGGGCTTTTCGGCAATGTCCATCAGCGGGTTGTCCTGATTGGGCGTGCTGGTGATGAACAGTCCTCCGTCTTCCCCCACACAGAGCCATGCCCAGCCGGAGCCGAAGCGAGTAGCGGCAGCCGTTGCGAATTGTTTTTTAAACTCGTCAAACGAACCGAAGGTTTTGTCAATGGCCGCGGCAAGGTCGCCGGTCGGAACACCGCCGGCATTGGGGGCCATGATTGCCCAGAAGAAGGTGTGGTTCCAGTGGCCGCCGCCGTTGTTGCGCACGGGGGCCGGTAGTTTGGAAATGCCTGCCAGCAGTTGTTCCAAGGATTTTCCCTCATGTTCGGTGCCCTGTAGGGCAGCATTCAGGTTGTTCACATAAGCCGCATGGTGTTTCCCGTGGTGAATTTCCATGGTGCGGGCATCAATGTGCGGCTCGAGGGCGGTTGGGGCATAGGGCAAGTCAGGAAGCGTAAAAGCCATTGTCGTTATTGGATTTGTCGTGATGTGAAAAGTAGAATGGTTTTGGAACAAGCCCAAAGGTAAGAAGTTCAGCGCCGTGCCGCCAAAAGATCAGCGCCCGATGTTCTCTGTCGAACACCGGGCGCATGATAAAATGAATAGTGTTTGTTTGCCTGCATCGCCGGATTACGTGTGTGCTGCTCGAAGGGCGATGCCGCTGAAGGGTGTGATGTGCGGCAATTGCTGCCGCGCGGAATGGTACCGCAGAGGATGTTTCAAGTGGAGCCCGGGGCGGGTAAGAAACGGTATTTGAGAAAAAAGTGGGGGGTAAAGGAGGGCAATCAAATACTGTAATGCGGTTTTTGTGATGCCCGGTACAAAAGTACCGCAATCCGGGACGCTGCCAATCCGTGCAAACACCCGTTTTTTTATCAGGGAAAACCCTTACTTCTAAGCAAAAACCATAGTTACAGCCACATGTACCAGCCATCTGAACGAACCTGTTCGTCTGTTGCTTATGTTGACGGATTAACATCTTTCATACCCAAACACCTCCTCCACCAGCTGCATTGCCGAACCGCGAAACCTCCCTGCCACACCTGCCGGAAGGTCAGTGGACAAGAGCAACGGTTTTTCCGAAAACGTGCGCAACCACTGCACCTCGCGATACGAATCGCCATCGATGGAGTCCCATTTTGGCTCCGACTGGATGATGCCAAAACCCCACAGTCGACAATTTCCCTCCAAAGCCAGCACCATGTCGCCCACATGCGCCCGACGGGCCAAAGCGCGTACGCCGCGCGCAGCAGCTGGTTTGCCCCCGGCTACGAGATTGGGCCACATCTCGTCGAACAAGTCGGTATCCCAGATGCGGTGCGCCGTCCAGTACGGGCAAAGCAATCCCATCGGATCAAACGGAAGCCGATGCGCGAGGAAACTCTGCTTCCACAGCTCGGCCTTATCCCGAAGACGCGCCCACCAAACTCCCGCACCGCCGCTGATGCGCCGCCGCAGGTCGCTCCGCTGAAAATGTGTGTTCTGGAACAAGGGGAAGGTTGCGAAGACCTTGACCTCGGCAGGGCGGATTTTTCGTACCTGTACCGACAAGCCTTTCAGGCGGCTGAACTCGTGCTGAAACGCGGCGACCAACACGGGGTCGTCCGAGGCGATGAGGTTTTCGGCATTGCTGTTGTACGTCCAGTTGAAGGAGCCGGTAAGCAACAGTCGTTCGTCGAGCACGGCAAACTTGTGGTGCATGAGCGCCGCGTCGCGGTAAGCGTAAAGTACGCCCCCGAGCTGGATGAATTTTTTGAAATCAAGGCCGTTGGCATGTACGTTCTGGCTGTCGTATTCCAGCAGGAGCTCGACGGGGATGTCGGCCCGGAGTTTTTTCAGCAATACCTCGAAAATATCGCGGTGGGAAAACCAGCACACAGCAATCTGGATGCGGCTACAGGCATCGGCAAGGTGTCGGCAAAGCGCGGCAGACAGGTTTTGGAAATATACTTCGGGCATTTTTTATGCCTTTTTGCAACTACTTAGCCTGTGTTCCGGAACTCCATTCCGGTTGTTCTGATCGTGAACGGTCCCATCAGGGTGCCTTCTCGGCATCCTCGTTTTTTTTCTGAAACACTGTCCTCAACTGGCTCGGCAGCAAACTGATTCGTTGGCCGAGCCATCGCTCCAAGGTTATGGCCAATAGTGCATACCCTTCGGTGACCCCAGGCGCCGGCACCACGATGATGACAAAAAAAGGCAAAAAACGTGGAATATCCCGCAATTGCGCCTTCGCTTTTTGCATCTCCTCTGCGGTGGGCTGTTTGTGTTTGGACAACAGGAGCAACTTCCCTGCGCCGTGCCTGGCGTATGTGCGCATCATTTGTTTGGTCTCCACGCCCTCCATAAAGAGCGCCCACAACAGCATGCGCGGAAAGCGAACAATGCGCCGAAATTGCGTGCGGATGTAGAGCATGGCGTGCAGGTTGGTAGGGCCGGTCTAAAACGGTGCAAACGCACCGCTTATTTCTCCGGGGCCTTGTTCGGGTTCAACAGGTCGTAAAACTGGTCGAGTTTCGGCAGGATGATGATCCGGGTACGGCGGTTGATGGCACGGCCGGCATCGGTACTGTTGTTGGCTAATGTGTTGTACTCGCCCCGCCCGGCAGCAATGAGCCGTTTGGGGTCAATGTTGTAGTTTTTTTGCAACAATCGTACCACCGATGTGGCGCGTTTCACGCTTAGATCCCAGTTGTCGTCCATGCACGCATTTTTGATGGGCACATTGTCGGTGTAGCCTTCCACCATCACCTCCAGATCGGGGCGCGACTCGATGATCTTTGCAATCTTGCCCAACACCTCATGGGCACGTTGGGTAAGCATGAAACTGCCGCTTTGGTACAGCATACGGTCGGAGAGGTTGACGAACACGACGGTCTTGTCCACTTTTACTTCCACATCCTGATCGTCAATGCCGTCGCGCAGCACACTTTTCAGGTTGACCGCGAGGGCAAGGTTGATGGAGTCGGCCCGGGTGCGGGCCAGTTGAAGGAGGTGGATGTACTTGTCTTTTTTCTCTAACTGGGAGAGTGTTTCGCGGATGTTCTCGTTGGCCGACTTGGACAGGGTGGTCAGGTCGGAGACCTGAGTGAGCTGCCGGTCGCGTTGTGTTTGTACATCAGTCACCTGCGCCTTCAGGTCTTTGATCTGGTCCTCGCGCATCTGCAGGGCTGTTTGAGAGCCACGCAGGTCGGCCTGGAGTTTGAACCGTTCCTGTTCGCAGGCGGAGAGGCGGTTACTCAGGTCGCTGATGCGCCCGCCGCAGGCAGTGAGGTCGCGGTTGGCGGCTTCAAATTCAGACTGCAGGGAGAGGTACTTCTTTTTGCTGACGCACGAGCACACGGCGAGGCTTGCGCAAAGCAAGAGGAAAATTTTGGTGGTATAGCGCATGGTGTATGTGTTGAAACAGGCTCTGTGATGTGCTCAAACCGTCATGATTTCTTTTTCCTTGGCGGTCACGACATCGTCAATGTGCTTGACGTACTTGTTCACAAGTTCTTGCAGATCATTTTCAGTGCGTTTGCCCAGGTCTTCGGGCAAGCCGTCTTTCACGGCCTTTTTGACGTGGTCGAGTGCTTTGTGGCGGGCGGTGCGCACGCCTACTTTGCTCTCTTCTCCGGCATGTTTGGCCTTTTTCACGAGGTCCTTGCGCCGTTCCTCGGTGAGGGGCGGGATGGACAGGCGAATAATTTCGCCGTCGTTGGCGGGCGTGATGCCGATGTTGGAATTGATGATGACGCGCTCGATAGGGCCAAGCATGTTGCGTTCCCAAGGCTGAACCACGACCGTTCGGGCATCCGACACCTGTATGTTGGCTATTTGTGCGATGGGCGTCGGGCTGCCGTAGTAGTCCACCAGGAGGTCTTGCAGGATATTGGTGGAGGCTTTTCCGGTGCGCAGTTTGGCGAGTTCGTGGTCCAGGTGTTCCATGGCCTTGTCCATGTGGGCCTTGGCTTCTGCGATTGTTTGTTTGATGTCTTCCATTTTGTCGAAACTTGTTTATCAATTCAAGTGATCAAACTTTTGCAAATGTTTTGTCCATGAAGATTTTTACATGGGGCGGCAAATTTGGCAAGATTTCCGGGTTTCTTGGAACAGAACAGCCGAAAATGTACGCACAAGAACGAACAGACCCCGACGAATTATTCTTGCCGCATACTGAATTGGGGAATGTGCGTACTTTTCGCACAAAATTGGGCGGCAGCCCGTAGGGAACAAGCATCCATGCCGGAATTACAGGAAATAAAACGCACCTTGAGTCGTATCGAAAAATTGGAGCGCGAGGTCAACCTCAAGCAGCTGCAAATCAACAGTCTGCTGGCGATCACGCAGGCTATTAACGAAAACGTGTCGGCGGACGGGCTGTTCAACATGTACAATTCGTTCCTGCGCTGGGAGATCGGCATCCGAAAAATGGCCCTTTTTTTCAAGGAAACAGGGGGCTGGGAATGCGTCACCTCGCTCGGTGTGGAAGACCAACTGCTCCAGTACGACCTCAACCTCGAATTGCCGCATTTCCGCTCCACCCGCGGGCTTGAAAACTCGGAGCATCCGTTTGTCCGCGAGTTCGACCTCGTGGTGCCGGTCATGCACAAGGATGAACCGATCGCCTACGCGTTTATCGGCGGCTTTTTGGACGAGGACGACGTGTACAACAAAGTGCAGTTCGTGACCACGATCACCAACGTGATCGCCGTGGCCATCGAAAACAAACGTCTGTTCAAAACCCAACTCCGCCAAGAAGTCCTCAACCGCGAGGTGGAACTGGCCGCCGAAATACAACGCACCCTCGTGCCGTCCCGCCTACCTTCCGGCAGCAATTACCAATTGTCCAGTATTTACAAGCCCCATTTTGCCGTAGGCGGCGACTACTACGACGTGGTGGAGTTTCCCGACGGCACCATTATATTTTGTATAGCCGACATCACCGGCAAAGGCGTGGCCGCGGCCCTGCTCATGGCCAATTTCCAGGCCAACCTGCGTGCGCTGGTGACCCGTTGCCAGACGCTCGAGGAGATCGTCCAGGAGATGAACGCCGCCGTATTCCGCGTCACGCAGGGCGACCGGTTCATCACCCTTTTCCTAGCCAGGTACGATGTGAATTCCCGCACGCTGCACTACATCAACGCCGGCCACACCCCCCCGCTCTTGCTGGGCGCCAATGGCGACGAAGTCATTCCGCTCAAAAACGGCTGCACCGTGCTCGGCTGGATGCCCGAATTGCCCTTTCTTGAAATTGGCGGCGTGTGCCTCACCGATGCGGCCACATTGTTTACCTACACCGACGGCCTTACCGACGTGCGCAACAATGCCGGCGAAGATTTCAGCGAAGAAAAACTGATCGCGTTCCTGCAAAAACACATTCACCTCGGCGCCAAGGAACTGAATTCTTGTTTGCTCGAACACGTGGAAGCCTTCCGTGAACGGCAACCTCTGCCCGACGACATCACCGTGTTGACCTGCAAGGTTTTCAAATAAAACACTTGCCTACCTTTGCCACCAAAAAAATCGCCATGATTCAACGTATTCAATCCGTGTTTCTGTTGCTGGCCGCCGGAGCACTCGGTGGCCAATTTATGCTCCCATACCTGCAAGCCAATGAAGGCGACCTTGCCCGTTCCGTTCCTGCGCTATCCGACGGTGTGATGAACCCAATGGACAATCCCGGCCTCCTCGGGCTCACCGGATTGGGAACAATGATTTCTTTGGCCGCCATTTTTTTGTTCAAAAACCGCCCGCTTCAAGCACGGTTGGCACTAACCGCCACCGGTGTGGGTATCATGCTGGCTGTGCTGTTGGCAATCACCACCAAAACCACGCTCGACCAGGTGCCTGCGGACGGTACCGCGCAGTTTGCCGCCGGTCTGGCCTTGCCGGTGGTCGGCATTGTCCTGAACTGGCTGGCTGCCCGTGCCATTCGTAAAGACGAGTCACTGGTGCGTTCGATGGATCGGCTCCGCTAAAAGCCCTCCTGATCTACATCAGCTGAGCCAATGACCAAACGGGTCGTTTTTGTCGTTTCCGCAGCCAGTATTTTGCATGCCGCTCCACAGTATTGTTTTCAATCGAAATCAGTGGACACTTTTTGATTTTCATTTTCTGAACAAGACCTACTTTTGCAATGTTTGGATTTTGTCTAAATCACCCACATGCTTCGCAGCAGCAGAAACTATGCAACGCCGCTACCGTACGATCCCGGACCTGAAAGTGCACGAAAGTGCTCGCGCCCTTGCCTTCGAAGACCCTATTCTCGCCGGTAAGTTGACCGCCATGGGGTTATTGCCGGGCACATTGATCGAAATGGTCCGTCGGGCGCCGTTTGGCAGCGCCTATTATATCAAGGCTGATGGCGTTCGCCTTGCCTTGCGAAAAGAAGAAGCCGCCAGTATTTTGATTGACGCATGAGAGACGAACGCAGGGATAAGCTGCCGAAGATCGCCTTGGTTGGCAACCCGAATAGCGGCAAGTCTACGATATTCAACTATCTGACCGGCTTGCGTCAGAAAACCGGCAACTTCCCGGGTGTCACCGTGGACGTGAAAGAAGGCCGTCTCCAACTGCCTAACAATGGGCGGGAGGCGACCCTGACCGACTTGCCGGGCACCTACAGTTTATACCCGACAGCATCCGACGAAAAAATTGTGGCCGCAGTGCTAAGCAATCCGAGCGATGCGCATTATCCCGATGCGGTGGTGTATGTGGCCGATGCCACCCACCTGGAAAAACACCTACTTTTGCTGACACAACTGCTCGACCTGAACTTGCCGGTCTTGCTCGCGCTCAACATGGCGGATACCGCTGCGCAGATCGGCATCAAGGTGCATGCAACGAAATTGGCCGAGCGGCTCGGCATACCGGTACTGCTGGTCAGCGGCCGCACCGGAGAAAACATCCCGAAATTGCTGAGCGAAATTGAAAAACTGCTCGACGCGCCGCCCCAAAAACGAAAAAGTTTTTACCAGTTTTCGGAAACAGAAAAACAAGTAGCCGAAGCTGTTTGCCTCAACCTTGGTATTTCCAATTCTTATACGGCACTTCTGGTAGCGCACCACCACAGTTGGCTCCCATTTTTATCGGCACAGCAGACCAGTACCCTTGCCACTATCGTGCAAAACAAAGGCTTCGTGTCGCTGAAAAACCAAGTGGACGAGACGCTGGAGCGGTACGATCGTTTTACCCCGATCGTGCAAGACAGCGTACAACGCCCACCACAATTTCCAAGCACACCGACGGATCGTATTGACGAGGTGGTCACGCATCGTTGGTTCGGCCCTGTAATCTTTTTTGTCGTCATGCTGTTGGTCTTTCAGTCCATCTATGACTGGAGCTCCGTTCCTATGGATCTGATCGAATCTTTTTTTTCAGGCCTGAACGTCGGACTGAAACATCATCTTCCAGAACATTGGACCACGGACCTGCTGACCGACGGCGTTCTGGCGGGCCTGAGTGGTATTCTGGTATTTGTGCCCCAGATTGCCATTTTGTTTTTTCTGGTCACGTTGTTGGAAGAGGTTGGGTATATGGCGCGGGTGGTTTTTATATTCGACAAAACCATGCGACGTTTTGGCATGAACGGGCGAAGTGTGGTGGCGCTCATCAGCGGCGGTGCCTGTGCGGTGCCGGCCATCATGAGCAGCCGCACCATTGGGAACTGGAAGGAACGGCTCATCACGGTCATGGTTACCCCCTTCATCAGCTGCAGTGCCCGACTTCCGGTGTATGCCGTGCTTATCGGATTGGCTGTCCCAGCCGACAAGGTATTCTGGATTTTCACCTGGCAAAGCCTGACTTTCGGGAGTATGTACGCCCTCGGCGTGGTGGCTGCACTGGGTTCGGGCTATGTGATGAAAAAAATATTGCGCACCCACGAAACCTCCTACTTGGCCATTGAACTGCCGGTTTATCGCATCCCGCATTGGAAAAACTTGTGGCTGAGCGTCTGGGAAAAAGTATCTGCCTTTGTTGTCGGTGCGGGCAAGATCATTCTCATCATTTCCGTTGTCTTGTGGGCACTTGCAAGTTTCGGCCCGGGAACGGCCATGGAACAAGCAGAGGTGCTGGCCCGTACCGAGGCTGCCACGCAACAACTTGATGCATCGGCTGGTGAAGACCTCGTGGCTGCATACAAACTGGAGGCCTCTTATGCTGGATATCTTGGAAAAGTGATCGAACCGGCTATCCGACCCTTAGGATACGACTGGAAGATCGGTATCGCGATTATTGCGTCGTTTGCCGCCCGGGAAGTTTTCGTAGGCACCATGTCCACCATCTACAGCATCGGTAGCGCAGAGGACGATGTCTTGTTGCGCGAAAAAATGCGCTCTGCTACCTTCGACGATTCGGGACTGCCGATCTACACGCTGGCTACTGCGTTGTCTTTGTTGGTGTTTTACGCGCTGGCCATGCAGTGCATGAGTACCTTGGCTGTGGTGAAACGCGAGACCAGTAGTTGGAAATGGCCGGCGATTCAGTTTGTTTTTATGAGTGCCCTGGCTTACCTGCTGGCATGGGTTGTGTACAACCTGTTTATATGAGTCAGAACCGGTGGATAACTTTACAGAAAGTAGGCAGATATCCACATCCAAAAGTACAGTTGCACTAAAAGATGAAAATTCCCTGTTTGAATGTTCAGAACCCACGCAACGGCCAACGGCAATTCACACGAGCTGGTCGCGTCAAACGACCAATATGAAAACCAAAGAAGTTTCCCACAGGCATGTGGAAAGCTTCCCAAAGACTTGACTACGAAGCCAATGATTTATCGAAAGGGTGTGCATAACCCCTGCTTTTGTATGAGTAATAAAAGAGATAAATGCAGTTATGCGGTTTTCCACAAACTAACACTGCTGATGATGAGGGGTGAATTTTTATATTTTTAAAAATTTAAATCAACTATCAATACTAGCATTGTGGATAAAGCCTGGCACAAAATCCGGTTTACCTTGTTTTAGGTGTCTACGTTCGCCAACTCGCATTCAACATGGTTCATTTTACCGAAGATACCCGCATTCCTCACGCCGTTCGGATTTGGCTGCTCGTTGGCCTGGTCATGGTCTTCTTGCAGATCGTCATAGGAGGGGTAACCCGTCTGACCGGCAGTGGCCTGAGCATTACCCGATGGGATATCGTAACGGGCAGCATACCGCCCCTCAGCGATGCCGCTTGGGAAGATGCCTTTGATTTGTACAAAAATACCCCGCAGTATGCCAAGATCAATGAAGGCATGTCCCTAAGCGCCTTCAAGTTCATTTACTTTTGGGAGTACTTCCACCGGTTGTGGGCGCGGCTGATGTTTTTTGTTTTCATTATTCCGTTCAGTTGGTTTTTGTGGCGCGGAATGTTCTCCAGGCGAATGGTGCCGCAATTAGTGGTGGTCATGCTGCTGGCAGGACTGGAAGGATTCTTCGGTTGGATCATGGTGGCCAGCGGACTCATCCACCGGCCGTGGGTGAATGCCTACAACCTGACCCTGCATTTGTGCATGGCGCTGGTCATTTTCAGTTATCTGCTGTGGATCACCTTTTCGGCGTATCAACCCCGACCGCCAGTTTTCCACAATCGAATGTTGAAACATTTTTCGAGGGCCATGCTGCTGGTCGCTTTCGTTCAGATCGCCCTTGGCGCTATGATGTCGGGAACAAAAGCCGGCCTTTTTTTCCCGACTTGGCCGGACATGCATGGAAGTTATTTACCACATGTCTTGTTGGACTCTTCTAACTGGACGAGCGATAGTTTTACGCATTACGACTCCAATCCGTTCATGCCGACTCTGATTCAATTTTTACACAGAAATACGGCTTATGCTTTGACAATCATGTGTTTATATTTTTACTGGAAATCGCGTATGTTGGCCTTATCGCCCGTTATCAGGAGAGCGAATGTACTGTTGATCAGTGCCTTGGGTGTACAAGTACTACTGGGAATACTGACTCTGGTCAACTCCGTTTCCTCCATTCCGGTCGTGTTGGGTGTCCTGCACCAAGCCGGAGCTGTACTGCTGTTGACGGCTATCGTATTTGTGATGTATCAGACACATGCGGGTACGTCAACCACTACTGCGGAGGGGGGGGCATGATGCCTTCTCGTTGTTATTCACAGAGTTGCCAACAATTAATGTGCAGGTTTTCGTATTAGATATACCTTGCAGAGCGGCGAAATTTTGCGTGGTTCCGATGATAATTTGAAATGATCCTTTGCGTGTAGAACAATCCGCCATAATCCCTACTTTTGCTCATCATCTTTTGAATACCTACTTCAGCACAATGGATATTCCGGTCATAGAAGAAAATGGATTCAAGTACATAGAATCCGGTAAGCAGGGGGGAGAGACCCTGCTTTTGTTGCATGGGTTGTTTGGCGCACTCAGCAATTTCGAGTCCATTTTCAAGCGCTTTTCAGGCCAATACAATGTCGTCATCCCGATACTGCCGATTTATGAAATGCCCATTCTAGAAGTGTCGGTGGTAGGCTTGGTTGACTTTGTGTCAAAGTTCGTAGCGTTCAAGAAATTCGACAAGGTACACTTATTGGGCAATTCTCTTGGCGGGCATATTGCGTTGCTTTACGCCATTGCGCATCCGCAGCATGTGGCATCCATAACCTTGACCGGCAGTTCCGGTTTGTTCGAAAGCGCATTCGGGACGGCTTTTCCCAAACGAGGGGATTACGAATACATCAAAAAGAAAACCGGGGATACATTTTACGATCCGTCGGTGGCCACCAAGGAATTGGTGGATGAGGTGTTCAGTATTGTCAACGACCGGATGAAAGGCATTCGGGTAGTCGCAACGGCCAAGTCTGCTGTCCGGCACAACTTGGGAGACAAGTTGCATAAAATACAGGCGCCAACGCTTCTCGTTTGGGGAAAGCAGGATGCCGTGACCCCACCTTTCGTTGGTGAACAATTCCACGAGTTGATCGCAGACTCCCGATTGTATTTTTTGGATAAATGCGGACACGCCCCGATGATGGAGAAGCCGGAAGAGTTCAACGACATTCTGGATGGTTTTTTGAAAGAGGTCATCGAAAAAAGTAAAGCCAACGTGGAAGTGTAGTTTTCGACTAGCATATAGGGCTATCTGCTATCACAACATATTTTCCAACAACCAAGTACGGAAGTCTGCATACACAGGTTGCATGGACACTGCCTCCTTTTTCGCGTCTTGCAGGTTGGATAACGCGGCTGGCATGTCAATGTGTTCACCTAATATTTCCTCTATATCCTCCAGAAACTTGGCCGGGTGTGCCGTTTCCAAGATAATTCCAAGGGCTCCGCTCTTCGTCTCTTCCTGAAATTTTTTCCAAGCCAAGTACCCTACGGCTCCGTGCGGATCCAGAATATACCTGTGTTCGGCGTACACCTTTCGCATTGCGGCTCGAGTTTGTGTATCGTCGAACGCGAAGCCTGAAACGTGTTCCCGTATAGTGTTCCACGTGGAACCATACAAGTTCAGCATGCGTGCAAAGTTGGAAGGGTTGCCCACATCCATTGCATTTGAAATGGTGCGCACACTTGGTCGGGGATGAAATTTACCCGTAGCCAAATACTCTGGTACCACATCATTGGCATTGGTGGCAGCGATGAAGTGCTGTACCGGTAGTCCCATCTTTTGTGCGATCAAGCCAGCTGTCAAATTACCAAAGTTGCCTGAAGGAACTACAAAAACAACTTGTTCATTCTGGCGATACACCTGCTTGTACGCTTCCCAGTAATAAAAAACCTGCGGGATCAATCGGGAAATGTTGATGCTGTTGGCCGAACTGAGGCGCAAACGTGTCCGGAGTTCAGTATCCAAAAAGGCTTGTTTGACCAGGGCCTGGCAGTCATCGAATGTGCCGGATACCTCAATCGCCGAGATGTTGTGGCCGAGCGAGGTCAGTTGTTTTTCCTGCAACGGACTCACTTGCCCGGAAGGGTAGAGGATGACCACTCGGATGCCCGGCGTTTGGTAAAAGCCTGCAGCGACCGCCCCGCCGGTGTCACCCGATGTGGCAACCAGAATGGTCAACGGCTCCGAACTGTCTTGGTTGAAATATACCATAGCCCGTGCCATGAACCGCCCACCAAAATCCTTGAACGCCAAGGTTGGTCCATGAAAGAGTTCCAGAATTGCCGTCGTAGCATCCAGCGGCACCACAGGAGCAGGGAAATTGACTGCCTCTCTGATGATGCATTCGAGGTCTGATTTGGGTATTTCATCTCCGATGAGGGACTGTGCCAGTTGGAACGCAATCTCCTGAAAAGACCGATGATCCAGGTTGGCGATGAATTCCGGGGGCATACGGGGAATTTCCACCGGCATATAAAGCCCGTTGTCTGCGGGCAATCCCTGGGAAATGGCATCGCGCAAGTTGACTCGGAGGGCTGGGTTGTTGGTGCTGTACAAATTCATGGCAAATGATTGGTGTGTGGAATGAGTGACAGAAATCGCAATGTTCCATGTGGAACATTTGGGTTAAATTTTGGTGATACGCACTTCCACACGCCGGTTTTGAGCGCGTTGCTCTTCCGACGTGTTGGCGCTCACCGGGAACTTTGGTCCATGCCCGATAGTGGATATGCGCCGCCCCTCGATACTCTTTCCAATGAGGAAATCGCGGATAGCATCGGCTCGTTTTTCCGACAAGAGCAACAGGTCTTCCGCTTTGCCCACGTTGTCGGTATGGCCTTCTATTCGAATTTCAAGACCCGGATTTTCAACCAAGATGCCAGCCAATCGCTCCAGTTCGGGGTAGGATTTTTCCAAAATGACCGCCGTAGATTGCTGAAAATAAATAGGCCGCAATTCAATTTTGTCGTCCACTTCGAGTGGGTCCAGCCATAAGTCTACCTGATAGTATTCCTGAAAAAAGTAGTAATCCTGCCGAAAGAAAACCTCCTCTGTTTGCCCGATGAAGGCGCCTTTTTCTGGTGTCAGGTTGAAGCGCACGCCCTTCGGGATTTTGAGGGTGAAAAATCCATTGGCCGAAGTCAGGGTGTTTTCCGGCGTGTTGGCTGCGCCGTACCGAACGACGGCATTGGGCATCAGTTCGTATGTCTTGCGGTTGAACACCCGTCCGCGGATGGTGAACTCGGTTGGTTGCGGCGGTGCGATACGCACCCGGAAAATGTCGCTGTTGCCGTCGCGGGTAGAAGTGAAGTATAGATAGCCGGAGGTCATGTTGAAGTAGGGTTGACTTTCATCGGCTTTGGAGTTGATAGGCTCCACGAGGCGCTGCGGTTCGGCCCAATTTTTCCAGGTGTCGTCGAGGCGTTTGCACATGAAGATGTCGTTGCCACCGGAGCTTTCCCAGCGGTTGGAGGAAAAAAACAAGGTCAGGTTGTCCTCCGACAGGAAGGGCGTGGTCTCGCGCCGCTCAGAGTTTACTACCCGACCAAGGTGCTGCGGG